>OCPR01000001.1_pt1 | contig 718109 bp, 472 predicted proteins | sample 1538611 | NCBI WGS metagenome assembly OCPR01 (sample SAMN04571711, study PRJEB22368) | human gut metagenome | biome: human gut; material: stool | host: Homo sapiens | place: Luxembourg | collected 2012-09-28
TGTTAAGCCTGTAGCTAGCGTTCATCCTGAGCCAGGATCAAACTCTTCATTGTAAAAGTATTTTTTATCATCCCTTAGGATGACTTTTTGCTCTGTTCAGGACGCCGTAAATTTATTGACCTTATTCAAATACCTATTAGTCTTAATTATATCACTACTTCATAAGACAAGTATTGACGGTTCTATTTTTTACTTGTACTACTTGTATTGTTTATCAATATTTCAAAGAACTAACGTGGCTTCCGCCGCGCCTGCTTTCTTTGCGAAAGCGGATGCAAAGATAAGGACTTTTTCAGATAACTTCCAAACTTTTTTCGAAGTTTTTTTGTTTTTTATTTTCTGATGCCTTCATCTTATAGCAGAATGTCAATCATTAGGCTCTGTCTCTCTAGCAAAGCGGGTGCAAAAGTAGACAACTTATCAATAACATCCAAATATATCTGACTATTTTTCGGCTCTTTCTTGAAACTTTTTTTGTAACTCATTGATTGATAACGATGTCATAGAGTATGTTTTTTCAGATAGGCACATCCTTATATGAAACACCTATACATTATTATATAGTATACCCAAATGTAAGTTCTATTTTCCTATACCTAACAGAAATTCTATATACATTCAAGATTCCACGATCCACTTTTCGATATTACGAGTTTCTGCGCTAAAATTTACTCCTATTTTAAAAAGTTTTCGCCCATCCGTCTCGAAAGGTAAAGCATAATGCTTATCGTTAATCTGTTGCAAAGCCTCTTCTGCTGTGCCATTCAGTTTAAATTCCATTATATAAATAAATTTATCAGTCTGCAAGACAAGATCAATGCGCCCTTCACTCGTATGATACTCTACCTTGGTGTAGAAGCCTAGCAGTTTAAAAACGATAAAAAGAACATTTTCGTAATGTAGTTCCTGATCCCGAATCACTTCGTAAGTAGTGTCTGCAAAGAAACTTTGCAGACGGCGGAAGAAAGAGTTATAATCACCGGAACGCACTTCACGGACAAACTTCTGAATCTCAAAAGGCGACTCGACCTTGTTTACGTTCGCATAAAAAGGAAGCAGGAAGCGGATAAAACCTTCTTCCACTTCGCGATTGGGGAAACCCAAGCGATACATTCCAAATTCTTCATCATACCCCTTGATGGTGAGATATCCACTCTGATAAATTACCGGGATGGGATTGGTGGATTCAGAATCTATACTGTTCAACACTTGGACATCGGTCTCTTCATGTGCCATCCGCTCCAGGTCATAATGATGTTTTTTTAGCAATTTCACCAAATAGGTAGGCGTACCCGTTTCAAACCAATAACTACCAAACTCTTTACGCTTGAAAGCGTTCAGCAGACTGAACGGGTTGTACATGCCGATTGAATTGTGCGTAAAATGATAGCCATCATAACACTCTCTCAAATCTTCACAGAGTTTATCATACGTTATCCCACGTGCTGCTGCAAATTCATGTAGTTCCGCTTCCAGATTTTCATGGATTTCACGCTCGCTGACACCACAAATTTCGACATACTCATTCCACATTGAAATATCATCCAGATTATTCAAGTCACTGAATACACTGACTTTGCCAAACTTTGTCACGCCGGTGAGCAGAGCGAACTTTATATACCCGTCCTTCGTTTTCAAAGCGCCATAAAATGGCTTCAGGGTATTTCGGAATTGCTTTTGAAGTTCTTCATTGCCGATGGCTTGCAGCATAGGTTTGTCATACTCATCTACCAGAATAACTACACGTTGCCCCGTCTTTTCGCAAGCACGCTGAATGATACCGGCAAAGCGCAGGGAAAAGGATGTTTCAGACGGACGGGTGCCGTATTGGCTTTCCCAATATTCAAGATTATCATTCAATATTTTATCCAGACTTTCCGGCGTGTCATACTTCTCGATATTCAGGTCGAGATGCAATATAGGATGCTTTATCCAATCCTTTTCCAACTTTTCCACAGCCAATCCTTCAAACAGTTCCTTTTTCCCTTGGAAATAAGCCTCCAAGGTAGAAATGAGCAGACTCTTTCCAAAACGGCGTGGACGACTCAAGAAGTAATAACTTCCGGTCTTGACCATTTGATACATTAATGCCGTTTTATCAATATAGAAATAACCGTCATTACGAATCTTTTCAAAATTCTGAATGCCGATAGGATAAATTTTATTGCTCATAATCTCTGCTTTTATAAATTAACGCCAGTCACCTGTCTTGCAAAGATATATATTTTTAATAGAACTCCTTCTCACGCAAGGTTAAAAGATTCTTTTCCTCAAGCCACTATTACCTCTAATTTTCCCTACAATAAAGTTTGAAAAATAAAAAAACATCTGCCACCTGCAACAAAATCGAAATAACAAACTGACTGATAAACAATTATAGCGTTGCAGATACCGTTGCAGATACGTTGCAGATAAAGTATCTGCAACACAGCGGTAAGAAGAAATATTGCACACCAAGCATCAAAGTTTATTTTCCTATCATTGAAGCGCTCGTTTCCAGCGTCAGAACTCCGGTTCCCAGGCGGGAAACTACAGTTTCCGCGCATGGAAACGAGCGTTTCCAGCCAGAGATACTAGCGTTTCCCGCTAGAGACACTGGAGTTTCCATATAGAGAAACGACAGCGAAACCGTAGCTAAAGATTTTCAGAGAAGGAGATATACAAGACTAACCCCAATTATAATCCTCCACGTAACCGTCGAAATACTCATCCAGACTAACGCCAAGTTCCTTGGCTACGGCAATAATCCGCCGTTGTTCGACCGGGCTAAGGTTCATGTCTCCCCTACGTTTCAAATAATAGTTCTTTCTACCCATATATTCAATCATACGATAGCGAAAGGTATCTGCCACACGAACCGTAAGAGCACTAATCGTACGCATAAAGCCGCGCGCATAACGCACTTTCTCATTGGAACGGTAATAATCACAAGCACTTTTCATCGCTTTCAACCGGTTGGGGTTCATTATTGACAGGAAAACCCGCTCCGCCGGAGCATACTCTAAGGCGATATGCCGCAGACAAGTCGTGGCACGCGGACATTCTTCGGCTGCACACAAGCCGAAAGTATAAGGAACGATGGAATAATCGAATGGTTCTTTCATTGCTGTTTATCGGTTTTATTGTTATTAAATTCTACAAATGTACGGATAAAAAGGATAAACAGATAAAATATCCATGTTTATTTGCAAGAGCGGGCAAATATGACTAACTTAGCAGAATATTATTAACAAAACAAAAGATGAAAATTACTCAATTAAGAGACAAGGACAAAACTACTGCGCTGACTACAATGGATATGGAAACGTGGATAGGAAAAACACGGACAGAAACAAAAACACGGCCTGTGTCCGCCTTCAGAGAAGTGTTGCGATATTCCCTGCCCGACTCACGCTGCTACGAAGCAGACAAGCTGCCGAAGATTCTTCCGGCTGCGGAATTCCGCAGGACCGAAGGTGGAAAACAAATGAAAAGTTATAACGGAATAGTAGAACTGACCGTCGGGCCGTTGTCAGGCGGCCCGGAGATTACATTGGTAAAACAATTGGCATGGGAACAGCCGCAGACTCACTGCGTCTTTACCGGTTCGAGCGGACGGACAGTGAAAATATGGGCGAAATTTACCCGCCCAGACAATTCGCTTCCACAGAAAAGAGAAGAAGCGGAGATATTTCACGCGCATGCCTATCGTTTGGCCGTGAAATGCTATCAGCCGCAAATCCCGTTCAGCATTTTACCCAAAGAGCCTAGTCTGGAACAGTATTCACGACTGTCATACGACCCGGAACTTATGTACAGACCGGATTCCGTTCCGTTTTATCTGTCGCAACCATCAGGGATGCCCGAAGAACTGACTTATCGGGAAGCGGTACGCTCGGAAAAGTCACCGTTGACACGGGCCGTGCCGGGATATGACACGGAGCGCGCTGTATTCATGCTTTTCGAAGCGGCTTTGAGAAAGACCCATGAAGAAATCTACGAAGCGGAAGATGAAGGTGCCCCCGAAAGAGGGGAAGACTTTCAGGCTATGGTGACACAACTGGCTGTCAACTGCTTCCATTCGGGCATTCCCGAAGAGGAAACGGTGAAACGTACTATTTTCCACTATTACCTGCGCCGGCAAGAGGTGCTCATCCGCCAGCTGGTTAAGAATGTATATGAAGAACAAAAAGGGTTCGGAAAGAAGAGCAGCTTAGGGAAAGAACAGTACCTGTCACTCCAGACAGAGGAGTTTATGAACAGGCGCTACGAATTCCGTTACAATACCCAAGTGGGAGAAGTGGAATACCGCGAGCGGAACTCATTCCATTTTTACTTCAATCCTATCAACAAACGGGTGCTGAACAGTATCGCACTAGATGCGCAAGCCGAGGGTATTCCGCTATGGGACAGGGACATAAGCCGGTATATCTACTCCAACCGCATCCCCGTATTCAATCCGTTGGAAGATTTCCTCTACCATCTCCCCGTCTGGGACGGCAAAGACCGTATCCGCGGACTGGCGCAAACCGTTCCCTGCGAAAACAAGCATTGGGTCGACTTGTTTCACCGCTGGTTTCTCAACATGGTCATGCACTGGCGTGGGACAGATAAGAAATATGCGAATAATGTTTCGCCCCTGCTGGTAGGCCCGCAAGGTTGCCGTAAATCGACATTCTGCCGCAGCCTCATCCCGCCCGCCATGCGTGCATACTATACGGACAGCATCGATTTCTCACGAAAGACGGATGCCGAATTGTATCTCAATCGTTTTGCGCTCATCAACATTGACGAGTTCGACCAGATCAGCGCCACCCAACAAGGATACCTGAAACATATCCTGCAAAAACCGATTGTAAATATGCGCAAACCTTATGGAAACGCCGTGCTTGAAATGCGCCGTTATGCTTCATTCATCGCGACGAGCAACCAAAAGGATTTGCTGACCGACCCTACGGGCAGCCGCCGCTTTATCTGTATCGAAGTAACCGGAACGATAGATACAAACAAGGCGATAGATTATGAACAGCTTTACGCGCAGGCCATGTATGAGCTCGATCATGGCGAACGTTACTGGTTCGACCAGTCCGAAGAACAGATTATGACCAAAAGCAACCGTGAATTTGAGCAAGTTTCACTCGAAGAACAGTTGTTTTACCGTTATTTCCGTCCGGCCAAAGAGAAAGAAGACGGTGAATGGCTCTCACCGGCGGAGATTTTGGAAGATATAAAGAAAAACAGTGCCATACCGTTATCAAACAAGCGGGTAAGTGTGTTCGGGCGAGTCCTGCGTAAACATGAAATCCCGTCGAAACGTGTACACAGAGGTACTGTCTACCATGTTGTACGAGTTTTATAAGACCAACAGATGCGTTGCAGATACTACATCTGCAACGTATCTGCAACAGGTATTTGCAACGCTGTAATACGTTTATTCTCAACAAGATAATTCAATTTCGTTGCAGATGGCAGATAAAACAGCACTTTACAAACTTATGTGTAGGTAAAGCTATCTTTCTGTTAAATTCTCAATGAGCCATAAACAAAAATCCCGCCTGTCTGTTACATTGGCAACTTAAACATAGTAACCTAAACATAAAAATTATGGCTAGAGAAAGTGTAAAAATTCTACAAGGGAAACTAGATGTAGAAAGTTTAATCGCACAGTTGAACGCAGCATTAGCTGAAGAATGGTTGGCATACTATCAATATTGGGTAGGTGCATTAGTAGTGGAAGGCGCCATGCGTGCCGATGTACAGGGTGAATTTGAGGAACATGCCGAAGAAGAGCGCAGACATGCGCAACTGCTCGCTGACCGTATCATTGAGTTGGAAGGAGTTCCGGTGCTCGACCCTAAGCAATGGTTTGAGTTGGCAAGATGCAAATATGATGCTCCGCAGGGGTTCGACTCTGTCAGTTTGCTGAAAGATAATGTAGCTTCCGAACGCTGCGCAATCCTTCGCTATCAGGAAATTGCAGATTTTACCAATGGGAAAGATTTCACTACCTGCGACATCGCCAAACATATTCTTGCCGAAGAGGAAGAACATGAACAGGATTTGCAGGATTATCTGACTGACATTGCGAGAATGAAGAAATCATTCCTCGACAAGTAAATTCTAATATAATAGTGATTAGGTAAAAGAGGGTGTATCCTGCAGGGGATATTCCCTCTTTTATCTATTATAGTACGATAAAAACAAAACTATTTTAGAGTAAATCAAGAAGAAATCTTTCTTTTTTCGTATTTTTGTCCCAATATGCACGTTTAATCCAAGTAGATAACGAACATTAGCAAAAAAAGAATGAAAGTAATTGATTTAATACATAGCAACAAGAAAACTGCTTTTTCTTTCGAGATACTTCCACCGCTGAAAGGAACGGGAATAGAAAAGTTATATCAGACAATCGATACGCTTCGGGAATTTGACCCGAAATATATCAATATCACTACCCACCGCAGCGAATACGTGTATAAAGACCTCGGTAACGGATTGTTTCAGAGAAACCGCTTGAGAAGGCGTCCGGGAACGGTTGCCGTGGCTGCCGCCATTCAGAATAAATACAATATTACGGTAGTCCCGCATATTTTGTGCAGCGGATTCACACGCGAAGAGACCGAGTATGTGTTGCTAGACCTGCAATTTCTGAATATCACGGAATTACTGGTATTGCGTGGTGACAAAGCGAAACATGAGTCGGTATTTACACCGGAAGGTGACGGATACCATCATGCCATCGAGTTGCAGGAACAAATCAATAATTTCAATAAAGGTATTTTTGTGGACGGTTCGGAGATGAAAGTCAGCAGTACGCCGTTTTCTTACGGGGTGGCTTGTTATCCGGAGAAGCACGAAGAAGCGCCTAATATCGAGACTGACCTTTACTGGCTGAAGAAAAAAGTGGAAAACGGGGCGGAATATGCCGTGACACAGTTGTTCTACGATAACAGGAAATATTTTGAATTTGTGGAGCAGGCGAAGGCGGCAGGTATCAATATACCTATCATTCCGGGAATCAAGCCGTTCAAGAAGCTGTCTCAACTAAGCATGATTCCAAAGACTTTCAAAGTGGATTTGCCGGAAGACTTGGTGAAAGAGGCTTTGAAATGCAAGAATGACGCGGAAGCCGAGCAGGTAGGCATCGAATGGTGTGTAGCCCAGTGCAAGGAGTTGATGGCTCATGGAGTGCCGAGTATTCATTTCTACTCTATCGGAGCAGTAGACAGTATCAAAGAAGTAGCCAAAATCATTTATTGATATGTTTTTCAGAGACGTAATCGGACAAGAGGAAATCAAGCAACGGCTCATTCAGGAAGTGAATGAGGGGCGTATTCCACATGCCCAGCTTATCTGCGGACCGGAAGGGGTCGGGAAAATGCCGTTAGCTATTGCATACGCACGTTACATCAGTTGCACCAATCGGGGGGAGACTGATGCCTGCGGAACGTGTCCGTCCTGCGTGAAATTCAATAAACTGGTGCATCCCGACGTACATTTCGTATTCCCTATCGTGAAAAGCGCAAAGGGGAAAAAGGAAGTCTGCGATGATTATATAGCCGACTGGCGACCGTTTGTTATCAATCATCCTTACTTTAATCTCAATCACTGGTTAGGAGAGATGGATGCGGAAAACTCACAAGCATTGATCTATGCCAAAGAGAGTGACGAGATTCTGAAAAAACTTAGCTTGAAATCCAGTGAAGGAGGATTTAAGATTACGATTGTATGGCTGCCGGAAAAAATGCATCCGGTATGTGCCAACAAACTGCTGAAGTTGCTTGAGGAACCGCCCGAAAAAACGGTTTTCTTATTAGTATCGGAAGCACCGGACATGATTCTGCCCACTATCCTAAGCCGTACCCAGCGCATGAATGTGCGAAAGATTGATGAAGCCAGCATCGACCGGGTATTACAGACGAAATATAACATTTTGCCTGCCGACAGTATTTCCATTGCCCATCTGGCAAACGGGAATTTTATCAAGGCGCTCGAAACAATTCATCTGAATGAAGAGAACCAGTTGTTTTTTGACTTGTTTGTCAGCCTGATGCGGTTGTCTTACCAACGGAAAATCAGGGAGATGAAAATGTGGAGCGAGCAAGTGGCGGGCATGGGACGTGAACGTCAGAAGAACTTCCTGGAATATTGCCAGCGCATGATTCGGGAGAATTTTATCTTCAACTTGCACCAGCGCAATTTGACGTATATGACGATTAATGAACAGAATTTTGCAACCCGCTTTGCGCCTTTTGTCAACGAACGTAACGTGATGGGCATCATGGACGAATTAAGCGAAGCGCAACTACATATAGAACAGAATGTAAATGCTAAAATGGTATTCTTCGACTTCTCGCTGAAGATGATTGTACTGTTGAAGCAATAATAAATATATAAACTTATGGAATATAAACTTCATAATGGAAGCGGCGGCCTTTGTTGCAAAGGATGCTCCCGACAAGATAAAAAGCTGAACACCTACGATTGGCTGGCGGACATTCCGGGCAATGCGGAAGAGAGTGACATGGTGGAAGTGCAATTCAAAAATACCCGGAAGGGATATTTTCGAAACAGCAACAAGATTAAACTGGAAAAAGGAGATGTAGTTGCCGTTGAAGCGGCTCCCGGCCATGACATCGGCGTGGTTACATTGACCGGCCGGCTCGTTCCCCTGCAAATGAAGAAAGCAAACTTCAAGGCAGATACGGAAATCAAGCGTGTCTATCGGAAAGCTAAGCCGGTAGATATGGAAAAGTTCAACGAAGCCAAAGCCAAAGAACATGCTACGATGATTCGTGCGCGTCAGATTGCGTTGAATCTCAATCTGGATATGAAAATCGGAGACGTGGAGTATCAAGGGGATGGCAACAAAGCTATTTTCTACTATATTGCCGATGAGCGGGTAGACTTCCGGCAACTGATTAAAGTATTGGCCGAAGCATTCCGCGTACGTATCGAAATGAAACAAATCGGTGCCCGTCAGGAAGCAGGACGCATCGGCGGTATCGGCCCTTGCGGACGCGAACTTTGCTGCGCTACGTGGATGACGAGCTTCGTCTCTGTTTCTACCAGTGCAGCCCGTTTTCAGGATATCTCATTGAATCCGCAGAAACTTGCCGGACAATGTGCTAAGCTAAAATGCTGTCTGAACTACGAAGTGGACTGTTATGTGGAAGCTCAAAAACGTCTCCCATCAAGAGAGATAGAGTTGGAAACGAAAGATGGCACTTTCTATTTCTTCAAAGCGGATATTCTAAGCAATCAGGTTTCTTATTCTACAGATAAAAACTTCCCAGCCAATCTGGTCACTATCAGCGGCAAACGTGCGTTTGAAGTAATCTCCATGAATAAGAAAGGGATGAAACCGGACAGCTTGCTCGAAGAAGAAAAGAAACCGGAACCGAGAAAACCAGTTGATTTGCTGGAACAGGAAAGTGTTACCCGTTTCGACCGCAGCCGGAATAATAAAGAGGGCGGCAATAACGCTAACCGGAATAATAAAAAGAAGAAAAAAGGAAACAATAATAACGGAAACCGCCCGCAACAGCAAGCAGAAGGCGGCAATCGTCCGCAACAACCTCAACGGGAGAATGAAAACCGCCCGCAGCAGCCAGAAAACGGCAACAGAGGGGAAAGAGACAACCGCCCGAGAAATAACAATAACAACAACCGGAACAGAGGACAGAACCAGGGACGGAACAACGAAAACAGACGTCCGGAAAGAGGATCAAATCAAGAACGTCCACAAGGACAGGAACGGTCGAACCAGGAACGTCCGCAACAACAAGACCGTCAACGGGAACAGCAAGGGCAGGAACGTCAAGAACGCCGTCCCAACCACGAGCGTCCTTCCAGACCGGAAAGAAATCAGAATCAGGAGAAACAGTCAACTAATGAAAAGCCTACTCAAGAATAGTATATTGAGTCTATTCAGCGCTTGCTTACTGACAGCCTGCAATGAACATACAGTGTATCACTCTTATCAATCCCTTCCCAACGAGGAATGGGGAAAGAGTGATACACTCTCTTTTCAGATTCCCATAACTGACAGCGTTCCCACTACCCTTCGGCTTTTTGCGGAAGTCCGCAACAGTATCGAATATCCTTATCATGACCTCCATTTATTTATCAGTCAGAATCTACAGGATTCTACGGTATGGCGCACTGATACCATTGCTTTCTGCCTGGCTGACTCTACCGGGAGATGGACGGGACACGGATGGGGAAGCATTTACCAATCGGAAACTTTTATTACATCTGTTCGCCCTTTACATCCTGCAAATTATACTATTAAAATTATGAGCGGAATGAAAGATGAAAAGTTACAAGGATTGAGCGATGTAGGTATCCGTATTGAGAAGCAGTAAGATTAGAGTCTTCTGCCACGTCCTGCATCAATGCGCAGGAAGATAAACAGCAATATCGTAAATCCCCATAAAGAAGAACCTCCATAGCTGAAGAAAGGCAATGGAATACCGATAACCGGAGTTAACCCCAGCACCATACCGATATTAATAAATAAGTGGAAAAGGAAAATACTGACAACCGAATATCCATAAACCCGCCCAAAGTTGGAAGTCTGCCGTTCGGACAGGAAGATTAATCGTAAGATTAAAATCAGGAAAGCCAACAGGACAGCAGCCGAACCGACAAATCCTTGCTCCTCACCCACTGTACAGAATATAAAGTCGGTATCCTGTTCGGGCACGTACTTTAATTTTGTTTGCGTACCATTCAGGAATCCTTTTCCTGTCAACCCACCGGAACCGATGGCAATCTTGGACTGATTCACGTTGTATCCGGCACCGGTCAAATCTTCTTCCAAACCGAGCACTACTTTGATACGGACTTGCTGGTGAGGTTCGAGCACATTATCAAATACATAATTGCTGGAATACAGGAAGCCGACAGAACCGATTGTAAACAGGGCAATCAGAAAATAAGTACGCTGCCGCTCACTTAATGCCAAATAAATCAGATAGCCTATCACCACAATACAAAGCGCCCATTGCACCCAAACGAGGCTAAAATGTACCCAATATTCGGATATTAAATAAGCAATCAGTAATATAGCCAAACTTCCACCAATGATATTGCGGGTAGCAGACCATTTCTTGCGATATACCCACACCATACCACCGGCAAATAATAAGATCAATAGTAATACGATAAATTCTCCCAGTGGTGTAGGAGTATCGGCGATAAAGACTTCATCAAAACGGATGCCGACCACAAAGTAGATTACCGCACATACGCCCGCAAAAAGCACTACTCCCGGCATTCCTTCACGATAAAGCACCAGAAAAAAAGCAAGATAAACCAATGCAGATCCTGTCTCCCGCTGACCGATAATCAATAACATCGGGAGAAGAATGATGAATCCCAGAATAAAGGCACACTTTTCTTTCTTGATACTGAATGAATAAGAATTCATGTATTTAGCCAACGCCAAGGCCGTAGCGAACTTGGCAAACTCGGCGGGTTGCAGGCTCACAGGCCCCATGACAAGCCAGGAGCGTGATCCTTTGGTGTCCGGTGCTATGAAGATGGTAACAATGAGCAAGAGAATCATCCCCACATATATAATGTACGCGAACATATCATACATACGGTCTTCCAGCATCAATAGCACGAATCCGAGCCCGAAGGAACAGATAATCCACACGAATTGCTTGCCGGCACGGGTCGAGAAGTCGAGGAAGTCGCGTTCGCCATAGTCATAGCTGGCTCCGCAGACGCTAAACCATCCGCCAACAATCAGGAGCAGGTAAATAAAAATCGTTACCCAGTCCAGCGTTTTCCACAAACTATCGTTCCTCGTTACCATATAATATCACTCTGTTACTAAATTCTTCCGCCCTCAACTCGTTCTCCGGCGAGAGCTTGCCTTTCAAATACTGTTCCATCATCAGTGCGCCGAAAGGAACTCCGTAAGTAGCCCCCCATCCGCCGTTCTCTACATAGACGGCAATAGCTATCTTCGGTTTGTTCATCGGCGCAAAGCCCATAAATACCGAGTGGTCGTGTCCGCGGTTCTGCGCAGTACCCGTTTTTCCACAGGCCTCCAAATCCGGAACCATCACTGACAGCATACGACAAGTTCCTCCGGTAGCTGCGCCACGCATCCCTTCTACGACTGATTCATAATGTCTTTTCTCAATAGTGGTATAGCGTGGTACGCAATAGATGCTATCCAACTGATTGTCTTGGATTTCCTTTACAATATGCGGTGTCACAAAGTATCCTCTGTTAGCTATGGTTGCTCCCAAGTTAGCAATCTGGAGGGGAGTGGATAGAATTTCCCCCTGTCCGATAGAGATACTGATTACTGTCAGTCCGTTCCAATGTCCGCGATAGGCTTTATCGTAGAACTGCGCATTCGGAATCAGCCCCCGTTTCTCTCCCGGCAAATCAACTCCCAGTTTGTAGCCAAATCCTTGCGAAACCATGTGATCTTTCCAGACCGTAATGGCGTTTTGCGGCGAACCGTATTTACGATCGCCAAACATACGGAACAATCCCCAACAGAAATAGGAGTTGCACGATGTAGCAATAGCCGGAATCAATGGCAAGGGAGATCCGTGAGCATGGCAGCCTACTGTCAATCTTCCGTAATGGAACCCATGTGAGCAAGGGAATGCCGGACTTTGTTCGGTTATGATTCCTTCTTGCAGGAACGTCAGTCCTTGCGCTGTCTTGAACGTAGATCCCGGAGGATACACTCCCATCAGGGCACGATTCAAAAGCGGCTTGGTCATATCACGTTGCAAAGCCAGATGATTCTTGCCACGCTGGCGGCCAATCATCAAATGCGGGTCATAATTGGGAGAGGATACCAGACAAAGGATTTCTCCGGTTTCCGGTTCGATAGCCACAATACTTCCAATCTTATTCTTTAATAAACGTTCACCCAGCATCTGTAAGTCAATATCCAGACTCAATGTCAGGTTCTTGCCGGGAACGGAAGGACGGTCATATTCACCATCCATATAATGCCCCTGGATACGACCGTGCGCATCACGAAGCAGAATCTCAATCCCTTTCTCGCCACGCAGGTACTTTTCGTACGATTTCTCGACTCCTAACTTGCCGACATAATCCCCACGGATGTAGTATCCTTCTTCATCCGCTTCCATTTCTTTTGCGGAGACTTCTCCTATATCTCCCAAAGCATGGGCGGCAGCATTGTACGAATATTGACGAATGGTACGCCGTTGGATATAAAAGCCACGAAACTTAAACAGCTTTTCCTGAAAGACACCACATTCTTCCGCCGAAAGTTGCGACATAAACAACTGGTTGGTATAGCGGGAATACCCCGGATTGCGGCGACGGTCTTTCATATCGCTCATAATTTTGAGAAACTGCGCACGGGTGATATTCAACGATTGGCATAAATCGAGTGTGTCCAGATTCTCTATTTCCTTTGGCACGATCGTTATGTCGTATGCCGGCTGGTTGAATACCAATAGTTTACCGGTCCGGTCATAAATAGCGCCACGCGAGGGGTATTGGATCTTATTCAGAAAAGCGTTACTGTCAGCATTCTTCTTGTAGTCATCGGTCGTGATCTGCAATACAAAAAGACGTATCAGATAAATCAAAACAATGGAGATAGCAATGCCTCCGATTACAAATTTGCGCTTCTCTAAGATATAATCTTTTGCCATCGTTACTTCTTAATCCCTTCTATAGCTATGATACAGGTTACAGTCAGAATAGTGCAAAGAAGCACTCGCAACAGTAACAGCCAAATGCTGGTAAATGAGAAGAACTCAATGGAGAGTAATGCCAGACTGTGCACAAAAACACTTGCAGTGGTATATTTTAAGAAAGGACTGATTCCCATCGTCTTAAAAGAGGGAATAAAGCTATCCGGATTATCACGGGGCGTGAACAGACGAAGTAAAGAGGGACGAAGAAAGGCTAGCAGCACAGTAGCCGCCGCATTCATTCCCGGAGTATCGGAGAATATATCAATGGTCAGCCCGAAGAAAAAAGCCCACAACATCAGTTCATTCCGGGAAGTGCCGGAGCTGAATTTCAGAATAAAATAAATATAGAGAAAAGGAGTAGCATAGCCGGCAATATGTACACTATTAAGGATTAGCACCTGAAGAAGTACCAAGCCGATAAACCATCCGATTCTATGTATATAAGTAATAATCATTCTTTCATCACCTTATTTTCAAGTTTCTTCTGTTCTTCCTGACCTGTCCGGGCTACCACCCGAACGTCACTCAACTTACCGAAATCAGTAGCCAGCTTGATTTTCAACAGATAGGAAAGTCCGTCATTAGAGTCGGACATATCATCTACCGTCCCCACCATTATACCTTCGGGAAAGACGGTGGAGAAACCACTGGTAACGACTGTATCTCCCAAATTAAACTCTGCATGACGAGGCAAGTCTTTCAGATAAGCATAGCGCGAATCTCCATGTTCCCATTTCAGGTAGCCGAAATAATCACTGCCGATAATCTTGCAACTGATATTCGACTTGCTGTTCAGTACCGAAATCACCACCGAGTAGGAAGGAGAGGTTTCATAAACAATCCCTACAATCCCATTACCATCCACCACTCCCATTTCGGAGCGAATACCGGAAGAGGAACCTTTATCGAGCGTGATATAATTATCAACCAGATTCAAACTGTTCTTTATCACATGCGCTTTAAACAACTGATAATCCGCTTGCGGCACCTGCCGGATGCTGTTGATTGCCATAGAATCGAGCTGCTGCTCTCTCAATGCTTTTTCCAGATTAGTGATCTGTTGTTCGAGCACCATGTTGCGATCCAACAGATCTTCATTGACCGATTTCAGATGAAAATAAGAGGAAATCCCTCCCGAAACTTCATAAACCGCCCCCACAACCGTATTGGCAGAAGTGAAGAATGCACTCTGCTGATAACGGTTGAACCGAAATAACAAAACAAAACTGGCTACCTCCAATAAGATGAAGAGGAACCAGTAATTGTATTTCAGAAGGAAGTTTAATAAATTCCTCATCCCCGGTTTATCTCATTAAGAAAGAGAAACGGTCTACGTTCTTCAATGCCACTCCTGTACCTTTGGCAACTGCATGCAAAGGATCTTCCGCAATATGGAAAGGAATGTTGATCTTATCGGTCAATCTCTTATCCAGTCCACGAAGCAATGCACCACCTCCGGAGAGATAGATACCATTGTGCACAATATCAGCATACAGTTCAGGAGGTGTATTTTCCAATGCACTCAAGATAGCAGTTTCGATCTTTGAAATTGATTTCTCCAGACAGTGGGCTACTTCCTGGTAGCATACAGGCACCTCCATCGGAAGAGCTGTGATACGGTTCGGCCCGTGAACGATATAATCTTCCGGAGCATCATCACCCAGTTCGGTTAAAGCAGCACCTACATTGATTTTGATACGTTCTGCCATACGCTCGCTGACTTTCACATTGTGCTGACGGCTCATATATTCGCGAATATCCTCTGTCAGGTCATCACCGGCTGTGCGGATGGAGTTGTTGGAAACGATACCTCCCAAAGAGATAACAGCAATTTCCGTAGATCCACCACCTATATCGACAATCATGTTTCCTTCCGGAGCTTCTACGTCGATGCCGATACCGATTGCCGCAGCCATCGGCTCGAAAATCAAATAAACATCACGACCGCCGGCATGTTCCGCAGAGTCACGGACAGCACGGAGTTCAACTTCCGTACTCCCAGAAGGAACGCCAATCACCATGCGAAGAGAAGGTGAAAACAAATGGTTGCGAGTATTCACCTGCTTTATCAAACCGCGCATCATCTGCTCGCAAGCATAGAAGTCGGCAATCACTCCGTCTCTCAACGGACGGATGGTACGTATGTTTTCGTGGGTTTTTTCATGCATCAACTTCGCCTTTTCCCCCACGGCAATCATCTTTTCTGTACGGCGATCCAGAGCTACAACCGAAGGCTCATCCACCACGATTTTTCCGTTCGTGATGATGATAGTATTGGCTGTGCCCAAGTCCATTGCTATCTCTTGTGTAAAAGAAAATAATCCCATTCTTAATTCTTGTTTTTAGTGTTTAAAATGACGGATACCGGTAGTCACCATCGCCATACCGTGCTCATTGCAATAAGCAAATGATAAATCGTCTTTTACCGAACCTCCCGGTTGGATAACAGCCGTAATACCTTCTTTATCTGCAATTTCCACACAGTCGGGGAACGGGAAGAAGGCATCGGAAGCCATTACTGCACCATTCAGGTCGAAACCGAATGATTTGGCTTTTTCAATTGCTTGTTTCAATGCGTCTACACGTGAAGTCTGTCCTACACCGCTTGCAAGAAGTTGTTTATCCTTTGCCAATACGATGGCGTTGGATTTGCTGTTCTTTACAATTTTGTTAGCAAACAACATATCTTCCACTTCTTCCGGAGTAGGAGCTTTGTCTGTCACAGTTTTCAGGTCGGCTACCGTTTCAATATTAGTATCTTTATCCTGCACCAATACGCCATTCAGCAAAGCACGGAATTGTTTCTTAGGCAATTTAGCTTCCTTACGAACGAGGATGATGCGGTTCTTTTTCTGTCCCAGGATTTCGAGTGCATCCACATCATAATCCGGCGCGATAACCACTTCGAAGAAAATCTTGTTGATTTCTTCCGCAGCTTCTTTGTCGATGACACCATTCGTAATCAATACACCTCCGAAAGCAGAAACCGGATCACCGGCCAATGCGTCTTTCCAAGCTTCCAAAACTGTAGCACGGGAAGCTAATCCGCAAGCGTTGTTGTGTTTCAGGATAGCGAAAGTGAGGTCATCGAATTCGTCGATCAGATCAACGGCTGCGTTGATGTCGAGAAGATTGTTATAAGAGATTTCTTTTCCGTGAATCTGGTCGAACATTGCTTCCAGATTTCCGTAGAAATAACCTTTCTGATGTGGGTTCTCACCGTAACGAAGTTGCTTCTGACTATTAACAGAGCAACGGAAAGCAGAACCTTCGCCGGCATCGAAATAGTTGAAAATAGCTGAATCGTAGTGAGAAGAAACGGCAAATGCTTCTTTAGCCATCCAGCGGCGTTCTTCGAGTGAAGAAGTAGCGCCGTGCTCCATCAACATATCCAATAATGGTTTGTATTGAGCTTGAGAAGCTACGATGATTACATCGTTGTAGTTCTTGGCTGCGGCACGAATCAGTGAGATTCCGCCTATATCGATTTTTTCAATAATGTCTGCTTCAGATGCACCGGAAGCTACAGTAGCTTCGAACGGATACAAATCAACAATAACCAGATCTATCTCGGGAATTTCATATTTCTCAATCTGTTGCATATCCTGTTCCAGACCGCGACGACAAAGAATACCTCCGAAAATTTTCGGATGTAATGTCTTTACTCTACCACCGAGAATAGAAGGATAAGTGGTCAAATCTTCCACTGCCTTGCAAGGATATCCCAATGATTCAATAAACTGACGAGTTCCGCCTGTTGACAAAAACTCTACTCCCTCTTCATGAAGTTTGGTAATAATTTCATCCAAACCTTCTTTATGGTATACAGATACCAATGCAGTTTTTATTCTTTTAGACTCTGACATTGAATTGCTTATTAAGTATTTGGTGTGCAAAGTTACGAAATATTGTTTATCGTACGTAATAAATAAGGTGTGAATTAATAAAAAAAAGCGTTGACTCTCCTCAACGGAAAATCAACGCCTCTTCGCATATATGTTCTCTATTCAAAAACTATTACCAGATAGATACTCGTTTTTCTTTAGGTACGAACATCGAATCCTGTTCGGTAATTTTAAATGCTTCATACCAATTCTGGATATGAGGAAGAGCACCGTCCACACGCCATTTGCCTAATGAGTGAGGATCAAGTTTGGTTAATCGGAGAATTTCTTCCGGACGGATATTTCCTGCCCACACATTAGCGTAAGCTAGGAAGAAACGTTGTTCCGGAGTAAATCCGTCAATAATTTCCAGCGGTGCGGCTTCTGTTGCATTCTTGAATGCCTGGAAAGAAACTTGCAAACCTCCGTGGTCGGCAATGTTCTCTCCAAGTGTCAGGCTACCGTTTGCGTGTACGCCCGGAGCTACTTCAATGCTGTCAAAGAAGTTAACCATCACCTGTGCCCGTTCTTCGAACTTTTTAGCATCCTCTTCTGTCCACCAATCTTTCAGGTTTCCGTCTTTGTCATATTGACGTCCCTGATCGTCAAATCCATGAGTCATCTCATGGCCGATTACCACGCCGATTGCACCGTAGTTCATAGCATCGTCCGCATTCATATCGAAGAACGGAGGTTGCAGGATAGCTGCCGGGAAGCAGATTTCATTGGTAGTCGGGTTATAATAAGCGTTCACTGTTTGAGGAGTCATCAACCATTCATCCTTGTCTACCGGTTTGCCGGCTTTGGCAATCATTTCGTTGTAATCCCATTCGTTGGCACGCTCGATATTTGCCCAGTAAGAATCATCTTTGATCTCCAGTGCGGAGTAATCTTTCCATTTATCAGGATAACCTATTTTTACATGGAAGGTTGCCAGTTTCTCCAACGCTTTTTCCTTGGTCGGTTCACTCATCCATTCCAAACCTTTGATACGTTCTCCCAAAGAAGTTTGCAGGTTCTTCACCAGTGTAACCATACGTTCTTTGGCAGCAGCCGGGAAGTACTTCTCTACATACATCTGTCCTACCACTTCGCCAAGAACGCCATCTACGGTGCTCACGGAACGTTTCCAGCGAGGTTGCATTTCTTTCTTTCCAGACATTGTTCTGCTGTAGAAATCGAAGTTCTGTGCTTCAAAATCATCGCTTAGATAAGAAGCGGCAGCATCTATCAATCCCCATTGAAGATACAGTTTCTGATCGTCCAGTGATACGGTATTAATCACATCGGCTACTTCCTTCATGGCAGCAGGCTGACCTACGTTCACTTCTTCCAAATCTTTCAAACCGGAAACGGTGAAATAAGTATCCCAGTCAAAAGTCGGGAAGTTCTTTTTCAGCGTCGCCCTATCCATCTTGTTATAATTAGCATGAGGATCACGCAATTCCACTTGTGAACGAGCCGCTTTCGCCAGGCGAGTTTCGATGTTCATCACTGCTTTCACAGCTTTCTGTGCAGTAGCCTCATCATAACCTGCCAACTGGAACATTTTGGCGATATGTTCCTGATATTGATTACGGATATTTTTAGTCTGCTCGTCATTCTCCAGATAATAGTCACGCTGTCCCATTCCGATACCACCTTGATAAGTCTGTACGATATTCATGGAACTGTTCATATCATCCGCACTTACGAACATGGTGAAGTAAGGACGGATGCCTTTCTTCTGGCTCTCTGCGATATATGCGTAGATTTCTCCTTTATCCTTGAGAGCGTCAATGGCTGCCAGTTCTGCTTTGATCGGAGCTACACCTTCCTGGTTCAGCTTCACGCTATCCATTGCGATATTATAAAGATCGCCTACTTTCTGCGCAGCACTGCCCGGTGCGTTATCTTTCTTCGCTGCCAATTCGGCAATCAATGCTTTCAGTTGTTCACGACTGTTTTCGCGCAACATATCGAATGTACCGAAACGTGAATACTCGTCTGTCAGCGGATGATCTTTCACCCAACCTCCACAGGCATATTGATAAAAACTTGTACCCGGCATAGCCGTGGTATCCAGATTAGCAAGGTCGATACCGGACGTCAGCACGGCCTCTTTCTTACTGTTACATCCTGTTGTCATAAGGCATACGGCAAGAATTGGTAAATACTTGGTTACTTTCATATTGTATAAATAATTAAATAGTCTCTCTAATCAACAATCATCCTACCCGCAGTCCGGCACCGAGGAAGAAGGTGACCGACACCGAGGAACGCCTCGTTCCTCAACGAGAAACACCTGTTTCGACACCGAGAAACAGATACCCGCCAGGAATACCTTCTACCAAGGTATAACGTTTCTCTCACATAGTGCCCGGAAGCATGCGTTTTGTTCTAATTTTTCGTTTCTTCCAGTTCCATCGAAACCCGTTCCCACTCTTCAACAATTGTATCCAACTGCAGTTTCAGTTTTTGATGCCGTTCATAGAGCTGCATATCCGAAGCTCCTTCGGGAGTTGCCATCTTCGCTTCTACGATAGCAATCGCGGATTCGGTTTCCTCTATTGAGGCTTCGCAGTCCGCCACCTGGCGTTCGAGTTTCTTAATCTTCTTATTAAGTTCTTTCTGGGCTTCGTAAGAGAGCTTATTCTCCGAAGGCTGAACGGTTTCAGGTTCATTACCTTTAGCTGAAGCCGTAGGAGAAGCCGACAATCCCGCTCCTTTCTGAAGCTCGTTCAAGCTATCTATCTTTTTCTTTTGCAAGAATTCATAGATACCTCCAAGGTGTTCTTTTACAAGTCCACCGCCAAACTCATATACTTTAGTCGCAAGTCCATCCAGAAAATCACGGTCGTGGCTGACAAGAATCACTGTTCCGTCAAATTCGCGGATAGCTTCCTTCAAAACATCTTTCGAACGCATATCCAAATGATTGGTCGGTTCGTCCAGAATCAGTAGATTTACGGGTTCCAGCAGAAGTTTAATCATCGCCAATCGCGTACGTTCTCCTCCGGAAAGGACTTTCACCTTTTTATCCGAAGCTTCGCCTCCAAACATGAAAGCTCCCAGTATATCACGTATCTTCAAACGGATATCTCCTGTCGCTACCCGGTCAATCGTATCGAATACAGTCAGGTTCTCATCCAACATTTGTGCCTGGTTCTGCGCAAAATAACCGATTTGTACATTATGTCCGATCGTTAGTTTGCCTTCGAAATCAATTTCGTCCATGATACATTTCACCAAGGTAGACTTACCCTCTCCGTTCTTTCCGACGAAAGCCACTTTCTCTCCCCTGTTGATAGTCAGGTTGACATCATGGAAAACGACATGGCTGCCATACGCTTTGCGCACATCTTCGCAAATCACAGGATAGTTTCCGCTACGACTGGCTGGAGGGAATTTTAAACGCAAGGCGGAATTATCTTCCTCGTCCACTTCGATGCGGTCTATCTTTTCCAGTTGCTTGATACGGCTTTGCACCTGTACGGCTTTCGTTGCTTTATAGCGGAAGCGTTCGATAAAGTCTTCCGTATCTTGTATTTGTTTCTGCTGATTTTCGTAAGCACGGAGCTGTTGCTCACGGCGTTCTTTACGCAAGACTACAAATTCATCGTACTTCACTTTGTAGTCGTAAATCTGACCGCAAGTGATTTCGATGGTGCGGGTAGTTACGTTATTCAGGAAAGCACGGTCATGGCTGACTAATACGACTGCATTGGCACGTGTAGACAAAAAGTTTTCCAACCATTGGATACTTTCAATATCAAGGTGATTGGTCGGCTCATCGAGCAAAAGCACGTCCGGGCGTCGTAAAAGCAGTTTTGCTAATTCGATACGCATACGCCATCCACCGGAAAACTCCGAAGTAGGGCGCTCAAAATCTTCCCGGCTGAATCCCAATCCAAGAAGTGTCCGTTCGATTTCCGCCTGAAAGTTCGTACCGCCCATCATCAGGAAGCGGTCGTTTTCATGCGTGAAACGGTCTATCAACTGATGATATTCTTCCGAATCATAGTCTGTCCGTTCCGCCAGTTCCTGATTCATCCGTTCCAACTTCGCCTGAAGCTCAAATATATGTTCGAATGCCAGTTCTGCCTCTCCCATCACCGTCCGGTTGTCGGAAAGAATCATGACCTGTGGCAAATATCCGATGGTTACATCTTTCGGAGTAGCTACCACTCCGCGTGTCGGTGACTGCAAACCTGCCAATATCTTCAGCATGGTTGATTTGCCGGCACCATTTTTGCCGACCAATGCAATGCGGTCTTTCTTATTAATTACATAGCTGACGTCCTCAAAAAGCGGCGTCGCATTAAATTCTACTGATAATCCTTCTACTGAAATCACTTCTGCTTCTGATTTATAACATTTTGGACTGCAAAGATACTGAATATTTATTAGATACTACTTAGTATGATACGTTATGAAAAACAAAAAAAGCAGTCATTCTTATGAATGGCTGCTCTCTATCTTAATCAATGGCTCTTCTTTAGAACAACTTAGCAGGATATTCACCGGCATCTACCAATGCCTGAATCTTGTCTACTACGCTCTGACGGTCTTCCGGATAAGTGACGCCGAACCACTTGCTGGTAGTATCCAGTACTTCAACAGTGGCAGTTCCGTCATTAATCAATTTATCTACCATCAATGGGATGAAGAACTCGCTCTTCAGGTTTTCCATATTCTTCGGATCGCTAAGGAAAGTCTTGAAGAATTCCTGGCTGTAAGCGAAGTAATCAGGAGTGAATCCCCAGAAGTTCATACTTACCGGAGTCGTGTCGGGAGTAGCCGTCCATTCGCCATCATCACCGATATATTTCACTTCACCGTCCAGACGTTGAATCTTCGTACGTTCTACTACAGATGTCAACAATCCTTTAGCATCTGTACTACAGATACCACGAGATACCGTACCGCTTTCGCTCAATGTATTTCCTACACGAAAACCTACCATTGAATAAACGTTCTTTGAATTTTCAGGAAGAGCAGAAAGGAATTTGCCCATTACCTGGAAAGAATCACGACCATAGAAGTCATCGCAGTTGATCACTGCAAACGGTTCTTTAATCACATCAGCACCCATCATTACTGCATGGTTAGTACCCCAAGGTTTGGTACGGTCTGCCGGGCAAGTAAAGCCTTCCGGAAGATCGTCAATTGACTGAAATACCAGTTCGCAAGGAATGTGACCTTCGTATTTGGAAATAATTTTATCACGGAAATCTTGTTCAAAATCTTTGCGGATTACAAATACAAGTTTGCCAAATCCGGCATTGATAGCATCATAGATTGAGTAATCCATAATAGTTTCGCCATTAGGACCCAGTCCGTCTAATTGCTTCAAGCCTCCATAACGGCTACCCATACCGGCTGCCAATAAGAATAAAGTTGGTTTCATAAATTGTGTAATATTAAAAGGTTAGTGATGTCAACGGCATCAGATTTCGTTGCAAATTTACAAAAACTTTCTTTCTTTTGTCTTGAAACAAAAGAAAGAAACAAAGAAAAATTCAAGACTGACTTTTTTCTCCTACTCACACCCTTCACTACGCTAAAGGGCAGAAACTCGCTTCGCTCAAACAATCTGCCCTTTTTAACGCTTCGTTACGGGTGTTCGCTTAACGGAGAAAAAAGTAGGTCGGAAAACCTTTCGGCATGTAAACCCATGCAGAATCAAAAGTACATCAATGACAAATCAAGAAATCCGGTAATTCATTAACCTATGCAGCAAACACGCCGAAAGGGGATCGGCCTCGTTTTTCCGGCGTTAAGCGCAGGCGTTTTCTCCAGCGTTAAAAAGGGCAGACTGTTTGAGCGAAGCGAGTTTCTGCCCTTTAGCCGGAGAGAACACCGGAGTAGCCGGAAAAACGCAGCCTTGAATTTTCTTTGGTTCTTTCTTTGTTTCAAGACAAAGAAAGAACGTTAGAAGGGATAACCGATAGCAAAATGTATTCCCAGATTTTTCATAAAGGATCCTGTGACATTGTAATATCCGCTTCGTTCTGTATCGTAAGGCAGATGCAAAGGAATACCGAAATCAAGACGGAACACAAGAATATCCATATCATAACGAATACCGACACCGGTGCCCAAAGCGATCTGTTTCGGGAACGTTTTCAGTTCGAGTTGTGAATTGGGACGGGCCTCATCCTTGCGCATCAACCAGACGTTTCCTGCATCCAGGAAAGTGGCTCCCCAAATGCTCTTAAAGATACGGAAACGATATTCTACATTTGCCTCAAAACGGAAAGTACCCGTCTGGTCGAGGTAAGAGTAGCGGCTTTCTGCCGGATGGTATCCGCCCGGGCCGATGCTACGTACCGTAAAAGCGCGGATGCTGTTGGCACCACCCACATAGAATTGTTCGCTGTAAGGGGCTATCGTTGCATTACCGTAGGCGAAGAGAGCACCCAAAGCTACACGGGAAGCAATCTTATTATTCTTGTCCATATTCCACAAATGGCGAAATTCCGTATTCAGTTTCACAAACTGCGCGAAAGGGACGTTCAGCAAACGTTTGTCCTCTTTGCTGAAAGACTGACCGAAAGCACGGTAAATCACCGAGGTCAGGTTACCGGCAGAGGTTACAGTCGATTGCCACCAAATCGGATTTTTAATACCGCGTGCGGAAGCATTATCATAGGTATAGGTATATTCCATAGCAGGAATAAACTGGTCTTTCAAACTGATATATAATGCAGGATTAGCATCGGCAATTTCCCTGAACTCTTCCGATTGGTGTTGCAGGACGTTGAATGTCAGTTTGAAAGGGGTGATACTATGCCGGCTTGTACGTGTCGGTTGGAAATCGTAGGTAGCATTTCCGCCGAATGACAATAGTTTATAATACCTGGCACGGTTCAACTGGTCGATGTATAAACGGAATGTAGTGGTAGCTGGGAAGTCAAACTCCCTTTTCCCCCAATGCGGGAAAACCACGCGCGGGAAAGTCAGAGAAGTAGAAACTCCCATCTCCCAGCTGTTCATTAAAGAGCTTTTTTCTCCTCCGCCGGTTTGCCATTCATAAGAGCCTTTCAGCTTCACGTTCCAGCTTTCGCCACCTCCGAATACATTGTTCCGGGTGACGCCGAATGATGCCCCGGGACCGGTTTGGTCGTTACTTTTGGTTACGACATTCAATTCCAGTTCGGCGTCCAGCGGCTTAGCAAACGTGGCCTGCATGGTTACGTTCAGCGTATCACAAACGGCTGTCGTATCTTTCGGAGCATATTGTAAATCCAGATAACTGAAGATTCCCAACTGGCTAAGTTTCTCCTGCACCTGCTCCTGTCGATACTGACTGTAAAGACGAGTGCGATTGGAAGCCCGCATCTGTGCATTCCGCACAAACTGTTGATAGTTCAACCAACGATAAAGCATATTCGGACGTACCTGCAATTTCTTATAATAATGTATATTCAGATTCTTATACATCATGCTGTCATTGGGCGCCTCACCATTCTTGCCAAACAGGTAAACAGAGGCATCTCCTACATAGTAAGGACGTTGTGCCGCAGCGGGTAATCCCGGAACGGGAATCAGACGAAGGCTGATATGTCCACCGGGAACCAATGTCGTATCTGCCTGATAAGTCATATAATCGGGACGGAAGTAAAAATATCCCCGGTTACGCAACAGCGTACTGATACGGGTACGCTCTTCATCCAGATCGACCACGTTGAACTGCTCGCCGGGACTTATATAAGACATTCGACGTCCCCGTTCCATAATGCGCAACGTTTGAGGAGTGAAACGCTGATAATAAACCGTATCTATAAAATAAGGATTCTTCATGTCTACCGTATACAGAATACTTGCTTTCAGGCTGTCTTTCTTATCGACCAATGTTTCATAAGTCACTTTCCCATTGAAGTAACCATAATCACGGAGCAAGTTTGTAGCCACCTTGATGCGGACCTCCGGATTGACAGTGGAAATAAATACCGGAGGGTTAGCAGCCAGACGGTTGAACATCCACTTTCCAAATCCTTTTTTATATTTCACAAAGTCGTTATACATCCACATTTTAAAAGGAATAGGCAGAAGGCCTCCTAACATCTTTGTACTGGGAGTTTTGTCAAGAGCCGCATCAATCTCTGTTAAAGCCGTCTCTCCTACCGGTGTTGCCGACTTATTCTCTACCACCGTTTTTCCTCCTGTATAAAGTACCTCCCCTTCAGGCAGGTGTTTTGTCACCGAACAGCCCGAAAACAAAATGATACCAATCAGACAACTTGCTAATATGTTATTATATATCCCTTTCATGCTTACTTCTTTTTCTTAAAGATGAACAGTTCACTGAGTTTGTCCAGTTTCTTGCGAAGTACCAGACCGACTCCTGTTTCCGTAATCTCGCCTTCGAGTACACTCTCGTAGTTTTTATCGTAGAACAGACGAACATAACGGGTTCCGGTTCTATCCAAACGATATTCCAGAGAGATGTTATCGATAAAGGATTCCGCATCATTCGTCGCATTCTCACCTGTAGACACCTTACCTCCGATTACAATCTGGAAACGGTTGTTAAAGAGACGTTGTGAATAACGGAAACTGTAATCCGTACGCTTACCACCCGTATCCGACAAATCGTGATCTTCGATACCGACAGAAACACTGGCATTTTTCAAATTTCCCATCAATGAGTTGATTTGGCTGCTTAATACGGAGTTCAGTGCGGAACCCATATTCAGTTTACCCAATCCACCACCTCCGCCACCAATCGGTCCGGTGCCAAGATAGGTTTTCATAACCATAATATAGAGGGCTTGTTTACCTCTCTCTTCCGCCCCCATAGCTGTCAACTCGTTTTGTATGGTTGCATCTTCGGGAGCAGATACATCAAATGCAAAAGAAAGATTATCCAACCGGTTCTTGACAACGATGGACACATCGAAATTAACCGAACGTGTTCCGCCGTTCTCTCCCTCGGAAACAGAAGCACGGATACGATCGGTTGCTTTGAAGTTCAACATCGGGTCCATGGGGTTTCCTGTCCATTCCACATAGCTACCGTTATCGATAGCAAATTCTTTGGCAGCAATGACAGGTAAAGCATATTTCATCAAACCGCCGCTCAACGTATAGCGTCCGGTCAATGTCAGATCACCTTGCGGAGTATATTTCATAGAGAGGTCACCTCCCCCTTCCAGTTCGACACGATTGTCATTGCTTGCATCCAAATCGACTTTCAAACGGACGGATGGATCGATATGTACCATCATCACCATGTCCAACCCGCCTAAAGAAACAGTCGGCACTTCTTGTTGGACAACCGTAGTGGTGTCGCTAAACGAAGTAAAGGTTACCAGACTTCCCAAACGATCCTGTACCGTCAACGGCGAGTCGGTCAAGATATAGGAAACGTCTGTATTACCCAACAGGCTCATGTTTCCACGCATATTCAATCCATCCAACGGCCCTTTCACTGTTGCCCGGAAATCGGCAAAGACTTTTCCGTAGACCAGACTCTCACGAGTGCGTTTGGCATCCAGAAGCGTATAGTTCTGCGCCAGCAGATTCAGATTCGCCATCGGTCGGGACATATCCCTGAAATCAACATAACCGTCAATCGTGAATGGAGTTTTTCCTGTTGTATAGATAGCGAATTTATCAAATTCCAACCGATTATTCTTTATCTGTACCGGACGGTCGTCGAACCTGAAATTAGCACCATATTGGCGGGAAAGAACAGAAACGCTATCCAATATCAGTTCGCCATTTATCAAAGGCTGCTCGGTGCTACCCGCAATATTCAGATTACCATCCATATCACCGGCCAGCGTAGCCATTTTATCAGGAATAAATACGTTAGCTACACGTAGCGGGAAATGCTCCAGAGTAGCGTTTACTTCCAGACTGTCTTTTCCTGTCTGGGTTGGAACCAGCTTACCATCCGCCACCATCACTTCCACTTTGTCATGATTCAGATAGGCGTTAAGATATTGTTTCCCCTGTTCTCCCGGTAACCAAGTAGCTCCTAATGTTATATCACCAATTCGTTGATGTTCATAAGTCAGCTCGTCAATAGATGATTCAACCGAAAGCTGAAGATCTTTTTCAGTCTGTACGTAGTGTGCTTCCGCAGAGAACAAACCGGTTATTTCCGGGAAATAAGGTAGTACCTTGCTCAATTCGGCTAAACTGATTCTTCGGATTTCGACATCAATATTCTGTAAAGAAACAGTGTCTCCCCGCACCGAATGTACACGGAATCCCATTCCTTCATCATCCCACATATCTACATTAGCGTATACACGCATATTCTTATGCACATAAATCCAGTTGTGATTTTCATTAAAGTGGAATTTTTGGAAGGCTATTATCGGCTCTTCCGGAATTAATGTGAAAGCTAACCCATCGCCTTTTCCATGACCTTCAAACAGAGGACGAGCATTGACACCGAGCAGTACGCCTGTTTCTCCTTTTCCATTCTTAAAGTCTACCAACAGTTCTGCATCCCGGTCACGAATCTCTCCCGTCAGTGTAGTAGAAAAAGAGAATTGCGGATTCTTCGGTCCGTTAATAACGCCGGCACGCAATTTCATGAGTGTAGTATCTTGTTTGACGGTAAAGAAAATCGTGTCTAGTTGTAAGGTGTCTACTTTCAAAGCGTGAATAGCGGCTTTTCCATTGATTCCCCAATCAGGAGCCGTTCCAAATTTCACTGAAGCATCATGGTAAGCAATCTTTTTAGTAGCCAGAAAATACGCCAAGGGGTTTTCTTGCCCTGCAGAGAAAGAGAAAACTGCCGTCGGTAACGCCTTACGCAATTCAGCGTGATTCAATGCTTTCTCATCAATCTGCTTCATCAATACATCCACAAAATGAGTAGATTGGCGAATTAAAGGATTAACACCGGAGCGTGCGCTCAAGTCGAGTTTCATATCACCGGAGATTAAATGTGCCGAAACTAAATCCCGACGGGCTTCGGCAACTAAGTTAAAAGTCAACGGACGCTTCATTGGCTGCGGCATAATTCCCAGTTCATGCAAATCCAGTTGAGTAACATCAATCGTTATTTTACCGTCGGGGTAACTGTGTGCCAGATTATATTCAGCATCTGTTATCATTTTCAATAAAGCATTATCGCTTGTCAGATGTGCAGTGACCAATGCGCCTTTAAGTTCTCCCGTCAGATCAAGATCGGAAAGATGGTATTTAGCATAATGAAGTTGATCTAATGCAAGATTCAATTTGGCAAATGAATGGTAGGACATGACATCTAATCCACGACCATTAGCTGCAGCCGAGAGAGAAAGTTCATAGATAGAGTCTTTCGGGAGGAAACTATGAAGTTGCAGATTGTCTATTTTCAGATCAGCCTTATAGACTTCGGTAGCGGTATTTAAGGCCGCATTCACATCCATAGCTCCTTGTCCTTCTTTCAAACGGAGATTTGCTTTATATTCAGGACCTTTGATATCCACTTTCGCCACCAGATTCATACTGTCAGGAATAACAAGCGTGCCATTAGGGGCTTCTCCCGACAGAGCGGTCAGGAAGTTTAGGTTTTGAGTGGTCATTTTCAGACCGATGGTTCCGGTGCGTGTGAGGCTGTCGGCGAGGTTTTCCAAAAGACCACCGCCCTCCAATGCAAAAGCCCCCGGCAGGTCTACTGTAAAGCGGGAAATCTGCATTTCTTTCAGATTGCCATCCGTACCGGCACGGATGACGAGCGGGCGGAATGGATAGGCTTCTTTGAAGCTTTCAGGTAGAGCACCGGCAAATAGCATGACGTCTTCTTTGCCAATATAGGCATTGAGACGGGCAGATAAGCGGCCCGTAGTCGGGATGTTGACCAGTTCCCAATAGGTATGTGCAGATAAATCGATTTCAGAATGTGGAGTGTTCAGTTTCAAACTGGGAACACAGATAACAGAATCATTGGAGTAGGCTCTACCCGTCAGGGCAGTGACGCTCAATCCGGAGCGTTCGTTCATGGTAAATTCACGAATGACTGCGTTCATATCCCTCCCTTTATACAGCAAGGAATCCAGAGCGATGCGAATATCCCGAACGGCAATATGAGAAGCGTCGAAGCCCTCTGTCGGTTGAGCAGTTCCGGTATCATAGCTGGCGGAGGTTCCCGATAATAAGAACTTCTTCAAGTCGTAGTATTGATTCTTCAAATCTGCTTGAGCATTATTGATGGCCGCTTCTCCAATATGGGCCGTCATACGCATGGAATCAGCAGGAAGTTGCATGCTGAACGATACATTTTTCAATTTCAACTGATGAAGAGCTACTTTCCAGTTGATCGGAGCAGAAGCTGTGGTATCTTTGGGCGTAGTTGTGGTATCATTCATCAGTAGCTGCATGTGAGTGTCGGATAGTTCGACCTGATTGATTACCGCTAGTTCATTAGACAGATCGACACCATGACTTTGCAGGAAGAAACGTCCCAAAACGCCTTTAATCTTCATTCCCTCCATCAAATCGGCTGAATTAACGGCTACCCGGCTCAAAGTCACTTCATCCACTTCAACTTTTCCTTTTATCAACGGCCATGCCTGTACACGGACATTGAGGCTTTCTAAAGACAAAAGGGTGTCCGGCTGTTGAATGACCTCCACGCCACGTACCAACAGATTAAGTGGGAAACGAAGGTCTATCCGCTCCACCTGAATCTGCATGCCGGTTGCTTTAGAGGCGTATGCAGTAACCTCCCGACGCAAAAGATTCTGAACGGGAGGAACATAAAGCAATACCATTAGTATTACAAAGAGTATTATAGGAGTAAGCAGTATCCAGCTTACCCAACGTATCCATTTTCGTTTCATGTAAAATGTGTCAGTGTAAATAAGGTGACACAAAGTAAACAAATTATTCCGAAAAAAGGTTGACGACAGGAGCAAAATGTTCTGCAACAAAAGAAATATAAGTATTCTGTTTTTTCTGACTTCACCAAAAGCAGCGACTTATATTGCTTCATTTATATCATAATAAAAAAGATGAAGTTACTTGTTAGTCATATTACCCAATGTATCCGATTGTCTAATAAGACAGATATTGGCTCTATTTACAGATATACAGAATTCCTTAAAAAATACTATCTTTGATAATAAAAGCAGCGTTCGCCACTAGCTTTAAATCCCCATTGATCAGAAGCTTCAACAGCGATCAAATGAACACCTTCGCAGCACTCTTTAGGTAATTGTAGTCCCCAGATTTGAGGAGAAAATTGCCTTCTGAACGGATTTCTACGATTGAAACGAGTTGGATATATTTTTAGCTGATTCCAACTTCTCACCCTTGCTACATTCACATCAAGTTCTTCTTTCTTCTCACATAATAACCATTCACCATTATCCAAACGACAACGTACTATTGTACTATCTGAAGCTCCATAAACAGTTACAAGCATTTCTCCCTGGTGTTTGTTTCTCAATTCATCGATATAAACATCTGTCGAGTCAATACCTGCAATCCAAATATTCATCTGTCGGGAAGCATCCATCCCTATGCCCTTATACCGGAAAGAATAGTCTTTCTCTGTAAAATCAAAAACAAAATAATTACGAGGAGTACCACATTGCATCAAAGCAGACGGAATACCTTCCCAATCCTTTTCTCCCACCCACCAGAAACCACAAGAAGCCCCTGTTACTAATTCATGTACACAAACATCCTGACCATGTAAAAAATTCCTCTCCACCTGATGCATGTGCCCAGTCAAAGCTAAAACATTCCCTCGTCCTTCTAATATTTCAATCAATGCGGATGAATTAGTAGTATGTACTAATGGAATATGCATACAAAGTACGATCTGAGCATTTTTAGGTACAAGTTTCAGATCATTTGAGACAAAGCGCAATTGACTATCAGAAATCTTCCCTACATAAGAACGTGTTCCTTTACCATAGACATTATTTAGAACAATAAAATGTACGTTTCCTTCGTTAAAAGCATAAGTCGCTGATCCAAAAGCTGTATTATATGAAAAGGTTTGATTAATCCTTATAGAATCAGCATCCCGATCGTGATTACCTATAACTGTCCATGATTGTACAGGCAATAGTTCCATCATCTGTTTGATAGCGGGAAATAAATTTAAATTGTTATTCACTAAATCACCTAAAAATATATTGAACGAAGACGAATCTGCTTGCAAAAGTTCTGGCCATAAAGAACGGGAAGCATAATCCAACTCCTGAGAATTACCGACTTGTACATCTCCTATTGCGTTTATTGAGAAATGCTTATTTACCTTTTTCTTATTCAATCCAAAATTGATTTGTTGCGTCTCGGTATCCCCATGACTATTCCAATAATAAAATCCTGAATTTACTATTTGATTAGACAATAGTGTCCAATTATTCGGAAGAATCGGGAAGATACTGTTTCCCTTAGAAAGTCTGATTCTGAAATGTCCCTGTTTATCTGCAAGTAGAACAGTATCTCCATTAGATATGGCTATTCCCGAAATACCTTTTTCTCCTTTGTCCTGAATCCCATTTTGATTACCATCTTCATAGACACAACCTTCTATCCAAGCAACATCTTGAGCCAAACATTTTGTGGAAACAAAACTGCCTAATAAGAAGAATATATATATAATCATGAACTTTTTCATTTTTTCATCTTATTAATATAAAAACAAGGAAGGATATATTAAGATAAAAACCATCTATACCCTTCCTCGCATTTACATTATTTTATTAAAAGCATAACGTTTACTTATCTGTATATTTAAAAACTATAGCATGGTTATTGTCATCTGTAAATGAAATATATCCAACTCCTGTGGAGGAGAAAGCTATATTCAAATTACTAGAAGCAATATCTGCTAATTTATGAGGATCTGACCATTGCTTAGTTTCATTATCCAAATAAATAACCTTTGGATAATCTTGATCTTGTTCATCTCTGTAGGCAACAAAAGGAGTACCATCAGGAGCTATTGATATGGCCACTGAAGTTGAAGTTGAGGTTTTAAAATCCAAAGGCAATGGATTTCCTCCTACTGTGGACCATTGTTTTGTTACCGGATCATATTTCTTTAGTCTCAAGTTATACACACCTGATGTCACTGCATCATCACTTGTTAAGATATAAAGTGTACCATTTTCTTCTGCTTCAATATCCAATCCAACAATACCAGTCTGAGTAGCATTTGGTTCTACATAGTTATTTAATAGAATACTCCATGTTCCATTTTTATATTCATATACTGAATGACCATAATTTACGCCTGCTACTGCCCCACGGTTAACCACCAACAGATAGGCAGCATGCTCTGTCTTAGCAAGATTACAATTATAGATTGGAGTCCCGGAAGCCAAAAGTGGTAATTCACTACTCGCCCAACTGTTCTGATAAATAGACATAACTAACACTCGCCTTGGAAAAGAAACTTTGTTGCTATTGTTCACTTGTGAAACAATAGTCTCTCCATTATCTAATACTCTTAAATGTAATTGCTGAGATTGAGCATTTACAAATCCTTGATTACCTACATAATTCCAGGTAGTCCCATTCCATTTCATTAAAGACGCAGCACCTGCAACTGTGGTAGCACTGTTATCAGAATAAACGACATAAGGAGTTCCATCCTTGTCAATATCAAAATCATAATTTGACAAACTAACTTCTCCTCCAAAGCCTTCTAAAGAACCAACTGCTGTCCAAGTTGTACCATCAACAAGTTTTATGACAGCCATTTTCTCTTCTTCTTTTAGTTTAAAACCAAGATATGGAACTTGATCCACCGGGTTTATTTTTAAAACAGATCCACTGAAAACTGATGTCGCTGTAAAGTCCGGCATTCTTACCCAAGCCATATTAGAAGACTTAGCAACTGTTATCGTATACTTTACATTCTGTTTTCCATTACTAACAATGTAATCTACAGGAGCTGTAAAATCATTGGCAGTAGCACCACTAACTTGTGTAACTCCATCTACCAAGACGATATTACCATCGTTCGTCGTAAAGCGAGCGACAAGTGCACTTTTATCTATAAATGCAGGCATAGTAACCTTAGCTGTTGTGGAAGATAGGGTAGCTATATAATCATCTGATAATATACTTGAATTATCTTCAGCATAAAACCCAAAGGTTAACAGCTTAGCTTCAACTCCTTCATCTGTCCCATCATTCTTGTCATCCGAACAAGATGAAAACGCAGCAAACAAAACAATTACTGCCATCCAAAATAAATCTTTCATTCTATTCATACCATAAATATTTGTGGACCGGAGTCCTGTTATACAATCATATTATTACTAATTTTTAGGGTAAAGCACAGCTTTTATCATGGGAGTAGTGCTCAATAAAGATTTTGCAAAAGAAGAAATATCTTTTGCTGTTATACTATTTACTGTTTGTGCATAATTATTCAGATATTTCCAATCCTCCTGTTGATTGAATATGGAATTGCGAATCCAAGAAGTCCAAAAAGAGTTTTTTTGTTTATCCAATTCAAAATCTTTCAAAAGATTACGTTTAACATCCGTTAATATACCGTCAAATGATTCCGGATATTCATAAAGTCTTTGTAATTCTTCTTGTGTAGCATTAACCAAACTATCAACATCCTCTGGCAAGCAGACAAATCCAATCATCGTTCGTGATAAGAAAGAAGGATATAAACCCGCACTCGAAGCTACGCTTACACTATAGACTTTTCCCATTTCCTCACGCAAACGGTTAAGTAAACAAGTGCGCAACATCGCTTTCATTACATTCGATTTCAATGTGAATGAGCTAAACTCCTCTAACAAACTGTCTTGCTGGAAAATCAATGAAACTGATGCTTTAGGAGAATCCCCCGTGTGACGTATCAATGAACAGGATTTATAAGGTATATTACGTTCTGTATAACACCAATCCGTATCATTCGATCCTTTAGGTAATCCACCGATATATGTAGTGATTAACGGCTTTATATCCTGTATAGTACAGTCTCCCAAAATAACAAATGTGTAATCTTTCGCTGCACCATAAAAACGATTGAATAGAGGAAGCATATCCTCTTGCTTTACATATCGTGTTATTAAAGAATCAGAAAGTATTGTATTTGTGTAATTTCGTCCGTTCAAAAGCCACATTAGTTCTTCCTGAAAAAACTCCGTCGGACTTTTTTGCTTGACACGATAATTTTCTTTTGTCTTCTCTATTGTTTGTTTACAAATTGCTGTATCCAACTGAGGGTACATCCATTTGGTATAGAGTAGTTGAAACATTGTTTCCATATCCTTTACCTGCGATACTCCAGCTAGCCCAGTACGTGTCTTATCAACAAGTAGACGCATAGAAGCAGAGTTTCCTGCCAGAAAATAGTTCAATGCATCCCTTGAAAAATTTCCGGCTCCAGAAAGTGAAATAATACTGGGAGCGAATAGACCTGTATAATAATGTAAAGAATCTAAAGAATAAAGCCCTCCTTTCCGAAAACCAGTCAACAACACCTTCCCCTTATCGAGTTCTGAAGACTTAAATATAATGCGCGTGCCATTATTTAGCCAAAGAGACACAGCTCCTATCTCTGGTATATTTTCTTCTCTGACAATATGTCCCCCCGACGGTAATTGGCATAATTCATCCGGTACAGAAAAATATTTATTATACCGTTTCGAAGATTGTTTTCTGGCTTCTTTTATAATTGACATCAAAGTCGCATCTCCATTCACTTCCTTATTAGCTTTTTCATTTGCTCGCAATAGATAATGCATCTTTTGGGGTGAATATACTTTTGCCAAATTCCTAACCAAAGCAACAGAGTCTAGTTCTGGAAAATATCGTTGAACTAATCGATACTCTTCTTGTAATGAGGTAAATCTGTTTCCTACATAAAAATCGGCATAAATATCGTTCATTAATTCAACGGAAGCAGGATTTTGCTGATTTTGAAGTTTATTCTCCAAGTTATTATAAATAACCTTTTTGGCACGTTCTATTTCCGTCTCAGTAAACCCATAACGAAAGATTTGCTGTTGCTGTGCAATAAACTCCGAAATACCTTTTTCCATTTTCCCAGGTAGTAGTTCTACCGAACATAGCAATACTCCAGTTGCATTCAGAAAACTTGAGTACTGAATACTGGCTTTCCTATAAGAAGGATTTTCAAAAGCCCAAGCATTCATTCGCATCTTAAAAAGGCGATTCAATAATGTTCGGGTCAAATAAGCCTTATAATCCTTTGCTGTCTGAACCGGTTTTGAAAGTGGCAGCAACTGAATCATATCCAATTCTATTGTTTTCAGCGATTCATTGGTAAGTATCTTTACCGCTTCCTTTTTATAAACAGGAATGTGGCATTGCTTCCAAATAGGAGAGGCAAGAGACGATAGTTTCCCGAATTTCTCCTTTATAAGCGTCTCAACCTGTTCAGGATTTATATCACCTACAACGGCCACAGCCATTAGTGAAGGATGATACCATGTTTGATAATAATCCAGAATATCCTCTCGTTTACAGTTTCTAATGACAGCCGTATCACCAATAGTCATTCGTTCGGAATAGTGCGAACTATTCAGAAGCTCCAATAGAAAAGCTGTATCACTATCGCGTTTGGCATCTCTCTTCGACAACCATTCCGAAAGTATAACTCCACGTTCTTTTTCTACCTGCATTGAATCGATAGAAAGCCCGCCTGCCCAATCAGCTAAGATAGTTAATGTTGAATCTACCATTTGAGGATTGGATGAAGGCAACTGCAATTTATACACAGTCTCATTAAACGAGGTGTGCGCGTTTAAATCTTTCCCGAATTTGGCTCCTTTCGACTCTAAGAAACGAACCATACCATCAGAGGGGAAATGATAACTACCATTAAATGCCATGTGTTCTAGGAAATGAGCCAATCCTCGTTGATTCTCCTTCTCCATGACGGAACCAGCCTTCACAAACAAACGATAAACGGCTTCCCCTTTGGGATTCGTATTCGGGTAAATATAATAGGTTAATCCATTATCCAGTTTTCTTACAATCAGATTCTTATCATACTGTAAGAACTCCGATGATTGCCCGTATACAACAGGGCTTAGCAATAAGCCTATAAAAATCAGCCATAAAAACTTTTTCATTCTACTCCTTCATTAATTCTGTTTCTCTATCACCAGTTCGCGCTGTAAACCGTCGGGACCTGGAAGCCCCATAGTCAGTCCTTGATTATTGCCAGTCAAACGAATGGTTATTGTATTGTCTTTGTTCTCATCTAAATGATTTGGCATCCATCGGATGCGTATGGGCATATCATAAATACCCGGTAGAAAAGTTAATGTACTACCCTTTGTTACCAGTTCAAAATCAACACCGGATTTCAGACCATCTCCTACTATGACTTGATAGTTCACTTCCAGATTCTCAGTCAGAGGTTTCGAACTCAGATACACACTATAAGTATTAATGTTATTCACATCCGACTTGACAATAACTTTAGATACACCTTTATCTGTCATAATATGAATAAAAGGCGTATCATAAGGCTCTTTCTCATCAGTAGTACATGCCCAAAGGCAGCTTATTAGTAATATAAAGTATAGTGATCTCATAAATGATTTATTTTTAATTGTTTACTGTCGGATTGGGTTGCATATTTGTATTCGCATTCAATTCTACTTGCGGAATAGGCAATACAAAATAATCACTAGGATAAACGATCTTTTCCACTGAAGAATTCGTATTTTCCTCACGTTTAAGATCCTGCTTCCAGCGTATAATGTCAAAGAAGTTATGTCCCTCAAAACAGAGTTCCTTTACACGTTCCTTCTCTATCAGTTGTATCAGTTTTGCGTCTGAATATTGACTAAGTGTATTGACTGCATAGTCTGTATCTACAGCACGCTCCAAAATAGATTTAAGATATCCGGAAGCAGCTGTATAATCTTTCAGATGCCAAGCTGCTTCAGCAGCATTCATATACATTTCGGAAAGACGGAAAACAAATGGATCATCCCTATTCACTTGATTATCTGGCTGTTTTAGAGAATAATATTTGGAACAATAAGCTATTCCATCTTTATTTCTAAGTAAGCCAAGACGGATATCCCCTTCATCGAACAACGTAAATAATGTATCTGCAGGAACACAGGAAGCATCATAAAAAGCCTTTAATTTTCCTGATTGATCTATTCCATTCAATCGAAAGATAGCTTCTCCCGTAGTAGAAAGATCCTGGTACATATTTAAATAGGTATCTCCTTGAGACAGTTGCCCTGTCCCAATTGCCAGTTTTGCATACTTCAGGGCGTTATTCCAATCTTCCATATACAAATAGACTCTCGAATATAATGCGTTGACCGCTTGTAAAGAAGCATAATATATTCCACTTGATTCAATGCCCCTGAAACAATCGGCAGCTCGTTCCAAATCTGCTAAAATTTGTAAATATACTTTCTTAACACTCTCCCTGGAAACATTATCATCGGGACCTGGAGTTTTTAATAGAATAGGAACTCCTAAATGTGAAGCATCTGACGTGTAATTATAAGGTTGTGCATATACCCTACATAAATCGAAATGGCACAATGCCCTCAAGAATAAAGCTTCTCCGAGAATACGTTGACACATATCCTTTGCATTCGGATAAGCTGAAATCACCTGAGGCTGATATTGAATTACATTATTCACATTTGCCAAAGCTTCATATATTTTACGCCAAATATACCCTACAGCTCCTGTCTCTTGTAAAGCATCAGAAGTAAAATTATACTGATCAAGCATATCTGCTCCTGCAGAGACATACTTCATTGACAACATATTTCCGGCAACATCCGGATATTTTGTAAACTCATTGTCATAATAAGCATACATCTTATTATATGCGCCAACCAGCCCTGCATTAAGTCCGTCAGGATCTGAAAGGAATGAAGGGATTGTTGTTTTTCCTTTTTCTTCAACTTCTAAAAAATTGGTACAACTGCTAACCAATTGCATAATGATGCATAAAGCACCGACTAGTAGATATATTCTTTTTTTCATGTTATCTTAAACCTATTTAATTATAATCCTACATTTAGTGCTATCGAGAAATATCTTTCCATCGGATAACCACTCATACATGTTTTATAAGAATTATGATCCTTTCCCGAATAAGGGGTCCAGACCCATAAATTATCTCCAATTAAAGAAATAGAACAATCTTTTAAGCCAGTCGAATGTAGAATTGTCCGGGGAATTCGATAGGAAAATACTAGATTCTGCAAACGAACCTGAGTTTTGTTATACAAATAACGGGTAGAGTTCATCACCGACTGAGTAGAGACACCCCATATTGGTTTAGGGTTCAGCACTAAATCGCCGGATTTTTGCCAACGATTCAACTGGTCAATAGACTGATTTTCCGTCATTATATTCAACCCATCCGAATTACTTGCCCTACCGAAAGATGTAAATCCGTAGCCTCCTATTGAATAATTGAACATAAAGCGCAAACTAAAATCTTTGTACGTTAAAGTATTTGTCAAGCCACCAGCTAGGACAGGAGTTGAACTCTTATACGGGACACGGTTATCCGTACTGTAAATCCGTGTTATATTCCCTTTTGCATCATACCACAAAGGTGCTCCGTCACGAGGATCAACTCCAGCCCAGCGCACTAAGTTATATGTATGTATGTCATATCCTTCCCTCCAAACCATCTCACCCATATTTTTCTGAATGCCATTATATAGCTCTAAGAGTTTATTACTATTATGTGCTAGATTCAGATCAGTTAACCAACTGAAATCACCATCTTTCTTCGGCCGGAAATTGTGACTAGTTATAGTCACTTCAATCCCTTTATTTAATATTGTTCCTACATTTCTATACACACGAGTATCACCTGTCGTTCGAGAAACATCTAAATTACTCAACAAATTAGTTGTCTTATTATGATACCCTTCAACTTCTATATCCAAACGATCGAACAAGCGTACACGAACACCTATATTTGTCATATAAGTAGTTTCCCAACTCAAACGGCTGTTTGGACACCCCGACATAACACCACCTATTTCTCCTGCATAAGAATAACTTTCCCCATAAGAATATAAGCCAAGAGCTTCCTGAGAACCTAAGCGGGAATTTCCATTTGCCCCATAACTAGCTTTTATTTTCAAAATATTCATCCATGGAATATTGTAGAAACTCTCATTCTGAACATTCCAAGAAACTCCTATAGAACCAAAATTAGCCCAGCGTACATCTGACCCAAATTGTGAATTTCCGTCTCTACGTCCATTTAATGTCACATAATATCGATGATCGTAAGAATAACTAAGCTGCCCTAACATAGAAGCTTTGCGTTTCGTCTTACTAGTATTAGTCCCTTTACGCTCTTTTGCATAAGACACATCTTGAATATGATCATTAATGAAGCCTGACCCTGTAACTCCAAGTGTCACATAGTCCTGTGAACCAGCCTCAATCCCCAATAATCCACTTATATCATGTTTATCAAAAGACTGCTTATAATTAATGCGATGTACAGTAGTCCAGTTCATCATATTTAATGAGTTTTTAGTGGAATAACCTATCGGACCATCAGCGCTCGTCATTCCGGACCAATTAGTACGAGCATAATAAATTTCTTCCTTACCTGACTGATAATCAACACCAAATTGTCCTGTGTAAGATAACCCTGAAAGAATATCATATCTCAACATTAAATTGGCATTCGTATATAAAGTCTTTTGATTATAAATATTCTCTTCCCTTTCCGCTACACTGTTCAAGAAACGGTTCTCCGACCATTTAGGACTTCCATCCGTTTCTTTTCCGGATATAACCTTATTGTAAAGACGAAAAGTTCCATCTTCATTATATGGTTCGAATATCGGTAAGTACTCATAATAATCCCTTCCTGGATTAAACAAATCATTCACATTATAAGAAGTAGCAAGATCAACCGAGACCTTAAACTTTCGAAGAAAAGTAAAGTCCAAATTAGAACGAATAGAAAAACGCTGTTGTTTATTCCCTTTCACCGTTGCTGTATTCTCTAAATAAGAAGCTGATAAATAATACGCTGTATTCCGAGCCCCTCCCATTAAAGATAAATTTGTTTGAAAAGTATTAGCGGTATCATAAAACACATCTGTCCAATCTGTATTTGTAAGGCTGTATTTGTTCATTTCATTATCAGTATAGGGAAAGTATTTTAAATCGTTCCCTGCATTTTGATAAGCTTCTTTAGCTAACATTAGATATTGATTGGCATTCAGAACTTTCGGACTAGTGCTCTTATCAATCTTTGCAACTCCATATTGAGCCGTTAAATGAATACGCAAGTCACCTTCTTTTCCTTTTTTAGTTGTTATCAATATGACTCCGTTTGCACCATTCGCTCCGTAAATGGAAGTTGCCGTAGCATCCTTCAATACTGTTATTGACTCAATATCATCAGGATTGATAAAAGATAACGGACTGATAGTCGTACTCATTCCAGGAATCAAATTAGTATGTTCACCTGTATAAATAGGAGTCCCATCCACAACCCACAATGGCTCGTTCGAAGCAGATAGAGAAGCATCTCCACGAACCCTTACATTGTAACGTGCACGTGTATTATCCGGTGAATCTGTATTCGGATCAATTTTCACTCCCGGAATCAAGCCATCCAACATTTTATCCACTCGTAAAGCTGGTAATGCTTTTAACTGGTCAGCATTCACTTGAAAAGCACTACCGACTTGGTCTAGCCTCTTTTGTGCTGTACCATACGCTCCTACAACCACGACATCATCAATAGAAATCGCATCCTGAACAAGTTTTACATTAAGTACTCTTCCCTTAACGGGTACTGTTTTCGTTTTCATCCCCACAAATGAAAAAGTTAAAAAAGCCTCTGCCTTACTAGACACTTGAATTGAATAGCGTCCATCCATATCCGTTATCGTAATATTACGAGTATCCTTTTGTTGTATAGTTACACCGACTAATGGTTCACCGGTATCATCCTTTACTTCTCCTGTTACTAAGAATTTATCATCCTGCTGTAGTTCTTCTTTTTTATTAACAGTGATAATATTGCCAGACTTTTTAAAAATAAAACCTGTTCCATTAAACAAACGATTCAAAACATCAAAAACTGATTCCTTTTCTGCCGTAACGGAAATCGGTGTTATAGTCTCCAATAATTCTGTATTATAAACAAAATCCAGTTTGGTCTGTTTTTGGATCTCATTAAACAATGTACTAACAGAAACACCACTCAAATGTAACGTTACCTTATAATTCTCTTGCATATAATCTTCACCAACGAACAAGAACGATTCCTCACTATAATTTTCATGAGAAATGGCATACAGGTAATTAGGGACTAATGTTGTACATAGCAACATTATAATAATTAGAATTCTCATAATCACTTATATATTATTATTTATTCTTCCGATCAATTTTAATACGAAGTCCGGAAATCTTAAAGTCAACATTTACTGTCTCTTCGATAGCATTCAAAATGACAGCTATATCGTCATATCGATATAAACTGCCTGTGAAATGAAGTTCTTTCAATGATTTATCTAAGAAATCAACATCTACATTATACCACAATGCAAGTTCTTCCATCAGACTTCCCAGACTCTCATCATAAAAAATAAAACGATTAGAATGCCAAGCGGTATTTAATAACAAATCTTTATTTTCAACTGATAAAAGATCCGTAGAAGCATCCCATATGGCTAGCTGTCCTGGTGATAGTTTATGCAACTTTTGAGATTGAGTATAAATTCCAATGCTACCCTGCACTAAAGCAACTTCAACTTTTCCTTTCACACGAGACTTCACATTAAACGCCGTCCCAAACTGCTGTATCAAAATTCCTTGAGTTTCTACTTTAAATGGATGTAATGAATCTTTCGCTATTTCAAAAAAGGCCTCCCCTTTCAATTCTACAGTTCGTTCATTCATACCTTTAAAACTAACCGGATATTTCAACTCTGATAAAGAATTCAAATGTACCCTTGTTCCATCTGATAAAGTTAATCGAAATTCTCCTCCACGAGGAACAGACAAAGTATTCTGTTGACTTATTTCCACTTTTGATGTTTCTGGGATATGATAAACAATCATCCCATCATACTCTCTTGCAATAGGTGTATCACCTATATAAATCCAATGTTCTTGCCCTGATTTTTTCAATTGTTTAGCACTACCATCTTCTAAAGTCAATATTGCTTTTGACTCTCCAGGAGTTATTCGTGATGCCTCATAGTAAAAATAGAGTCCTCCCCCTACAGAAAATAGCAATATCAGTAGAGCACAAGCAATCTTCAACCAACGACGAGAAAAAAAGCCTATTTTTCTTTGCGTTGATATCCTTCTAGTTCCCTTATGTAAAGAGGTCCATACTTTACGGAAAGCCTCATCCGATTTAGCATCAAAACGATGATATTGACAATAATCCTCAACAGCAGTCTTATCCAAGTTGATTTTCTGAAAAAAACGCAGATGAGATTCATCCTCTTGCAACCATTTTTTTAGAATTTGGTCTTCTTCTTTAGATAAACACCCGACCAAGTATTTAACAATTAGTTTTTCAATCTCCATACTATCTAATTATCATTTGTATTACACAAACGATTATAGATATAAATCGAGGTACAAGAAAAGAATAAAAAATGAGGTATCTGGATATTTTTTTTGCAATTTCTCTTTCAGATTGTTCCGAAGAGTTTTCATTGCACGTTTCTTTTGAGTTTTAACAGTTTCTATTGACAACGATAATTTTTTAGCAATAGCATCATTATCATAACCTTCCAGATGTAACAAGAATATTTCCCGACAACGTTCCGGAAGTAAATCAATCTGTTTAAATAGTAAGCGAAAAACTTCTTCTTTCTGAAAAGAATCATCCGACAAGAAACGATTTGCAGTCAAAGCTTCTTCAATATAACGACTTTCTACATTTTGATGTCGCAAATAATCAAAAGCCGCATTTCTTATCGAAATATAAAGAAATGAACGAAAATTCGCTTGCGAAGGAAATATACGATTTTCTTCCCACAAAGATGCAAATACATCTTGTACGATATCTTCAGCTATATCTTCACGTTTCGTATATTTTTGAGCATAACATACTAATATCCCGTAATAATCACTGAACAATCTTTCAAATATATCTTTCCGATTAATAGAAAAACCAGGCTCACGTATCATTTAGCAAGTTTTAGACAGCAAATATAGAAATAAACGATAGAAAAAAACAATAAATAAACATTAAATCATATTTCAGAATTAAGAATATTCGAACACTCTACACCGTTTACCTCTTTCAGGATTTTCTGAATTTCTTGAAGAATGCTCTCAACCTTTTCATTTATTTCCGTAGAAAAGTCCTCCCCACGCCTTGCCTCCAACCAACTCAGTAGAATTACAGCATTCCCAGCTCCAATCAATGTAAAAAGAGGAAGAAGTTTGTGAGCTATTGCAGCTATTTCATCCACCTCCTCAGCATTTAATGCCTGCACCATCCGGTCAGCACTCTTTTGTGTTTCCTCTATAAATGTTTGGATAATGGAATGTGTAGCTTCAGGATCATCCTCCGAAAAAGAAGTGAGGGCATTTACATTTAGTTGCATATCTTCTGTTATATGCGCTTCATCGGCCGAAAGTTGACCTTCATTTACTGTTAGCAACAATTCCTTTACTGTAAACGGTTTATGCAAACAACCGGCAAAACCATGTTCATGTAAAGCGGCTTTATCCATCTCACTACGGGCAGTCACAGCAATAACAGGGATTGTTTTTGCTTGTGGTATATTAGAAGCCCGTAATAGTTTTACCAGATCAAACCCGTTAATGGCAGGCATTTGTATATCTGTCAGCAATACATCGAAGACGGAAGAGCGAAGTTGTTCAATCAGCTGTTCCAGCTGTTCACAGCACACTGCATCAATACCATGCTGTTTCAACATGGCGGCAGTCAGATTCAGCTGAATCTTATCGTCATCAATCAAAAGCACACGAATGACTTTCATGGGAGGAATGACAGCCGACTGTTTGGGAGCGTATGGACTTTCATTCTCCGAAGATTCACTTTCCGGAGATTCGCTCTCTGCAAGGGATTTACCTACCGGATACAGAGGCAGAACGACCGTAAAACAGCTCCCCTCACCTAATGTACTTTGCACGTCAATTGTTCCCTCAAGTAAGGTAACCAGCTTCTTCACAATAGACAATCCAAGCCCGAATCCTTCTTCTCCCTGTGCACCGGAAAGACGTGTAAACTCCTGGAAAATGCGTTCACGATCTTCTGACGCCATTCCTTTTCCTGTATCGGCTATGGCAATGGTTAACTTTGAAGAATCATAACCGGCTGTCAGACTGATCTCGCCTTTTTGAGTAAATTTTACGGCATTGGACAAAAGGTTATTCACAATTTGCCGGAGTCGCAAAGGATCGCTGATATATCCTCCGTTCAGTTCCGGAGCGACGTGACATTGCAAGGCTAATCCTTTGGCAGCAGTCAGAGGTTCGAAACTGACATAAATTTCATCAAATAGCTGGGAGGGGTTAAAGGTTACGCGATTCACTTCCGCTTTATTGAGATCAAGCCGGTGGAAATCAAGCAAGTCACTGACTAACTTCAATAAATGTTCTGAAGAGCTTTTCATATTGTCGAGGTAGAATCGTTGCCGTTCATCTTCTGTCAATCGGGACAGAAGTTCGGTATATCCCATAATTGAGCCTAACGGAGCTTTAAAATCATGGGTAATGGCAAGCATTAATTTTTCACGGGCGATCAGCAAATCTTCCGCCCGTTTATTCGCCACCTCCAATTGCTGGCGGTAACGGTTGCTACGGGAAATATCCCGCATAATCAATATCAGGAAAAAAGCCGATAATAGTACGGCACCAACCGCGATACCGCCGATGATACGTGCCGACCGCATCCTCACTTCCTGCTGAAGTTCGGCATCCTGACGGGCACGCAAGGTCATTTCTTCCTCATACTGTTTAATCAAGCTATCCATCCGTGCCGTCAACTGCGTATTCATCCGCTGGTACTTTGTACTGGTACGCCGGATTGTTTTCCTCCGTTGCAACCGTTTTTCTTCGGTAGCCATGCGGATTTTCTGCTGAAGAGAATCTTTAGAAGTGGTCGGTTGGAGAATGGTATCAGTGGCTACTTCCAACGATGTATTTACTAATACGGCACTGTCTTGTTTAGAAGGGGAAAACACTTCGGCGAGTCGTTTGAAGAATCCCTTCTTTTTAGGAGTAGTGATTAACGAGTCACGTTTGGTGATGACCCGATGTTGTACCCGTTGCTGGGTAATCACAGAATCCTGTTCGGATATGATTTCTTCGATTTCCGAAGCAGAGAGAAGGCTGTCGTTTGCCTCACTTAGCACCCGCAACATCTGAATCGTGTTTTGATCTTTCTCATGGAGAAGGGTCAATAAACTGTCTGTTCTTAAATTCTGTTGATCGTCGGCGGCCGACAATGCTTCCATCTCACGATGTACAAACACCAGCGAGAAAAGGAGGATCGCCAGCAACAAAGTGTAACCGGCGGTTATTTTCAACTTTGTAAAACGGAAGGAAGCCATTGGGGTTAAGTATTAAGTTTTAATTATCAAGTATTTAGCATCAGGTTTTGGGGTGAGGTTCGGGGAGTTTCGTCATGTAATGAAAACGCCACCAAAGCATCAATCCTGCGCTCGTCAAACCAAAAGGAAATGCCATCCAGACACCTACTACTCCCCATCCCATCACAAAGCCGCAGAAATAACCTACAGGAAGAGAAATAATGAAATAGGCGACAAAGGCGATAATCATCATTAGTTTTACATCTGAAATTCCACGCAAAGCATTGGCGAAAGTAATCTGCAGTCCGTCGCCAAACTGGTAAACGAGGAAAGGGAAGATTAGAGAGGTCACCATAGCAGCCACTTCCTGACTGTCGGTAAACCAGCCTCCCAAGTAATTCCGGCAAAGGAAGACAATCAAAGAAAGCACAACGCCCAATGTCATCATCAGATGAAAACCTGCATAGGCAGAACGACGTACATTGATGATGTCATTCTGACCTTTGAAGTTACTGACACGAACAGCCACAGCAGCACCCATACCGTAATACATCATAAATGTAAACTGCGAAATAGCCAGCATAACCTGATGAGAAGCCAGAGCGATAGTACCCAGCCAACCGATCATGATCGCACTTAGACTAAAAGAGGCTGTCTCCATTCCCATTTGAAAAGCAACCGGCCATCCAAGTCCATTCAAGCGTCCAAATACAGCTCGTGACCATCCCAAACGGAAAAAGCCAATCTTATAGCGGACAAAACGCGGACTACGCATAAAGATGATGATAAATATAATCACCATCACGATACGCGAGAACAGCGTGCTGACACCTGCTCCCAACAGACCTAACTCGGGCAATCCGAGCTTTCCATAAATCAGGATATAGTTTCCTATGATATTCAAGACATTTCCACCAAGCAATATCCACATAGCGGTTTTTGTATCCGTAATTCCGTCTGTAAACTGCTTGAATCCATTGAAAAGCATGACAAACACTAGTGAAGCGAGCAAAACAAGGTAATACGGTTTAATCAGGGGAATCAATTCTTCCGGCTGTCCGAGACGTTCTATATTTAGATAAAGAACAGTCATACAGACAGTCAGCAGCAATGCAACCATCAGGTTTGCCAGCAAACTGTTGCGTAAAGCCTGTCCCGCAGGGGCATACTGGCGGGTTCCATACAAACCTCCCACAATGGGAGTCAGCCCATACGAAAAACCCGTACTGAAAATAATCGCCAGATTGAACACATTATTGACGAAGGAAGCTGCTCCCAGCTCAATCGTACTATGATGCCCGATCATTAACGTATCCGCAAATCCAAGAACGATTACTCCTATTTGACCGATCACAATCGGCAGTCCGAGAAAAATTAGTGCTTTATAATGCTCTTTATATGTACTATAAATATGTCTCATTTACTTTTCCGTTACCTAAACGTATCTCCATTTTCAGGCAAAGGGACTTTCCCCTTTCACTGATAGATTATAAAAAGGGAGAATTTAATTTTGTTGTTTCTTATAATATAGTATTACTCCGTTCTCCTTACGGAAAGCAGATTGAGCTACCGCCCGCAATTGTTCAGCCGTGACAGACCGATAACGATCGACCTCTTTTTCCATGTCCTCCGCCCGGCCAAGCAATTCGTACCAAGCCAGGTTGGTTGCCACATTCAAATAATTGATGTTGCCGAATATCTGGGTGGACTCAAATTTGTTCTTCACTTTTTCCAGTTCCTGTTCGTCAACCAATTCTTGCTGCAACAGTTCCAGTTCTTCCCGCACTGCCGCTTCCGCCTGTTCCAGGGTGACACCTGCCGAAGGTTTACCACTAATATGGAATAACCCCGCATCTACACTGCCGGAAATATAAGCATCTATACTCGAAAATAATTGTTTCTGTTGTACCAAACGCTGGTTCAACCGGCTGGAACGTCCGTTGCTCAACACATCCGACAAAATATCAAATGCATAATAATCCGGATGGCAATGGGCAGGCATGTGGTATGCCATAAATAAAGAATCGAGAGGAACATTTCTCTCTACCGTCAGCCGCCGTTCTTCCGTCTGTTCCTGTTCTTGTGGCAGGTTCCGTTGAGGAACTTCCCGACGAGGAATAGAGCCGAACCATTTTTCCGTCAAAGCAACCGCTTCTTCGAAAGAGATATTGCCGGTTACAGCTAATATAGCATTATTAGGAGCATAAAAACGGAAAAAGAATGCCTTCACTTCTTCCAGCGTAGCATTGGCAATATGCGACAACTCTTTTCCGATAGTAGGCCATTGATAAGGATGCGTCTGATAAGCCAGAGGACGCAAAAGATGTCCGATATCCCCATAAGGCTGATTCAAACATCGCTGTTTGAATTCTTCCATTACTACTCCCCGCTGTACCTCCAGACTCCGTTCGCTAAAATCAAGACTCAACATCCGGTCGGATTCCAACCAAAAGCCGGTTTCTACATTCTGACGAGGTACAGTGAGGTAGTAATTGGTTATATCATTATTCGTCCAGGCATTATTCTCTCCACCCGCCAATTGAAGCGGCATATCATAATCGGGAATATTCACCGACCCTCCGAACATCAGGTGTTCGAACAAATGGGCAAAACCGGTATGTTCGGGATCTTCGTCGCGAGCTCCCACATTATATAATATATTAAGGGCAACCATCTGCGTACTTTCGTCCTGCGAATGTACCAGACGTAACCCATTATCAAGAATATGCCTGTTGATTTTCATATATTTCAGTCAAGTATTGTCACCTTTGTTATTTTTACATCTTCTTCGGGACGATCGCTACGGTCGGTTTTCACCTGCTGGATTTTATCCACAATATCCAAACCTTTCACTACTTCGCCGAACACAGTATATTCGCCATCCAGATGCGGAGTTCCTCCCACCGTTGTATAGGCTTCAATCTGTTCCGGAGTGAAATGAAATTCCGGTTGTTTAGCTGCCATTTCCTGTGCCTCTGCAAACAACTTTTCCTGCAAATCATAAAGACCGTTTTCGTCATTTGCTTTTCGCATCTTATAAATTTCCTTCATGTGTTTCTGTGCCAGCGTATTGAAAATAACATTAATCTTATTCTCATTCATCTGGCTTTCCATACCCAGCAAGGTAGAGTCATTGAACACCTTACCTGTCACGATATAGAACTGACAACCGGAAGATTCTTTCTTCGGGTTCACATTATCTCCCTGACGGGCAGCGGACAGGGCACCTTTCTTATGGAAATATTTAGGATATACAAATTCAGCGGGAACAGTATAACCTACATCTCCCGTACCCAGCATTTTTCCTTTCGGTGCATTCTTTGAGTCCGGGTCACCAGCCTGAATCATAAAATCTTTGATAACACGATGAAACAGTGTGCCTTCATAAACACCGTCCTTCACCAGTTTGATAAAATTATCACGATGTTTCGGTGTCTCATTATATAGTTTCACCTCGATATCTCCTACAGTTGTCTCAATCTTTACCAACGTTTCTTTATCCATGTCTCCTCCTTTTTTTGTTCCGGTTTTGCAGGCAGTAAGTCCGCAAAACGATATGGTTAATATTATCAATAGAATCTTTTTCATAACACTTTTATTTAATTTAAGTTTGCAAATATACCACTTTCGCCTAAATCCTCTTACCTTTGTGACTTAAAAGAATCAAAACCTGACATGATGAGCTCCATATTGATCGTTGAAGATGATATCACTTTTGGAATGATGCTAAAAACCTGGCTAGGCAAAAAGGGCTTTGAAGTATCATCAGTGAGTAATATTGCCCGCGCCCGAAAACATATCGAAAGCCAAAACGTCGATCTGATTTTATCAGACCTGCGACTACCCGACCACGAAGGTATCGATCTGCTGAAATGGATGAATGAACAAGGCATGGACATTCCTTTAATCATCATGACTGGCTATGCGGATATACAATCCGCCGTACAGGCAATGAAACTGGGAGCACGTGATTATATAGCCAAACCGGTAAATCCGGAAGAATTACTGAAGAAAATTTCTGAATGTCTGCAGTCTGAAAAGAGTCCTGCTACTCATAACGTTGCTAAATCTTCTTCTAAAAAAGGTGCTTCTACTTCATCTAAAGATTCAACAGAAAATCATCGTGCTTATCTGGAAGGAGAAAGTGATGCAGCCAAACAACTCTACAATTATGTAGGTCTGGTAGCTCCGACCAATATGTCCGTACTTATCAACGGTTCCAGCGGAACAGGAAAAGAGTATGTGGCGCACCGTATTCATCAACTTAGCAAACGAAACGATAAACCGTTTATTGCCGTAGATTGTGGTTCTATCCCCAAAGAACTGGCTGCTTCCGAATTTTTCGGTCATGTGAAAGGTTCGTTTACAGGTGCTCTGACAGATAAAACGGGGGCTTTCGTTGCAGCCAACGGTGGTACTATCTTTCTGGATGAGATCGGAAACCTTAGTTATGAAGTGCAGATACAACTGCTTCGTGCCTTGCAAGAGAGAAAAATACGTCCGGTAGGTTCTACACAGGAGATATCGGTAGATATTCGTCTGGTATCTGCCACCAATGAGAATCTGGAACAAGCCATTGAAAAAGGTACTTTCCGTGAAGACCTTTATCATCGTATCAATGAATTTACCCTCCGTATGCCCGATCTGAAAGAACGGAAAGAAGATATTCTGCTCTTTGCCAATTTCTTCCTCGATCAGGCAAACAAGGAACTGGATAAACACCTGATTGGTTTCGATGCAAAAGCATCGCAAGCTTTAATGAATTATCATTGGCCGGGAAACTTGCGCCAAATGAAGAACATCGTCAAAAGAGCAACTTTATTGGCACAAAGCAGTTTCATTACTTTATTGGAATTGGGGACCGAGCTTTTAGAAACTCCTGCATCCAGCAATACGAGCATTGCATTACGCAATGAAGAGACTGAAAAAGAGCATATTTTGGAGGCGCTACGCCAAACAGGAAACAATAAGAGTAAAGCAGCGCAATTACTGAATATTGATCGAAAGACTTTATATAATAAATTGAAATTATACAATATTGATTTGTAACAAGTTACGTTCTTGCATTTTCTCAAGTATTCTCATGCCTATGAGAAAATTTTCTCAATGCGATGAGAAAAAGTTCTCATTACTATGAGTATTTATTCTCATCACGGTGAGAAATGATTCCTTTTTGTAGTGCTCGAACTTATCTTTAACCGAATCTATCGCATTACCAGATATTATTAATTTTAATGCATATTCCATAGAATAAAATGACCCCCATGAATAAAAAAACATTATTACCCCTTGCATTTGTGCCACTCGCAGTAACCAATCTGCAAGCACAAAGCAATATGCAAATAGAACGCGCGGACAAACGTCCGAATATCATTCTCTTTATGGTAGACGATATGGGATGGCAGGATACTTCACTCCCATTCTGGACACAGAAGACACACTATAACGAATTGTACGAGACTCCCAATATGGAGCGGTTAGCAAAACAGGGAATGATGTTTACTCAAGCGTATGCCAACAGTATCAGTTCTCCTACCCGGTGCAGCCTCATCACCGGAACCAACGCCGCACGTCACCGAGTAACTAACTGGACGCTGCAAAAGAATACAATGACAGACCGTAAAGATAGCATTCTGGCAGTCCCTGACTGGAATTACAATGGAGTAAGTCAAGTGTCCGGCACTAATCATACTTTCGTAGGAACCTCCTTCGTGCAACTGCTAAAGAACAGCGGTTATCATACTATACATTGTGGAAAAGCCCATTTCGGAGCGATAGATACTCCAGGGGAAGATCCGCATCATTGGGGATTCGAGGTAAATATTGCCGGACATGCGGCCGGTGGACTTGCCAGTTACCTGGGAGAAGAGAACTACGGACATACCAAAGATGGGAAAGCGGTATCACTGATGTCTGTTCCCGGATTAGAGAAATATTGGGGAACGGAAACCTTTGTAACTGAAGCATTGACGTTGGAAGCCATTAAAGCACTGGATAAAGCGAAAAAGTATAATCAGCCTTTCTATTTGTATATGTCGCAATATGCCATCCACATTCCTTTGAACAAAGATATGCGCTTCTATGAGAAGTACAAGAAAAAAGGAATGACAGACCATGAAGCTGCTTATGCCACACTGATTGAAGGAATGGATAAAAGTTTAGGTGATTTAATGAACTGGCTGAAAAAGAATGGAGAAGCCAACAACACTATTATCATTTTTATGAGTGATAACGGAGGACTTGCATCCGAATCCGGATGGCGTGACGGCAAGCTGCATACACAGAATTATCCATTGAACAGTGGTAAAGGTTCTACTTATGAAGGCGGTATCCGCGAACCGATGATTGTCAGTTGGCCGGGAGTAGTAGCTCCGGGAAGCAAATGCAACAACTACTTGTTGATAGAAGACTTCTACCCTACTATTCTTGAAATGGCAGGTGTCAAGAACTACCAGACAGTTCAACCGATAGACGGTATCAGTTTCATCCCTCTGCTGAAACAGACAGGCAACCCAGCTAAGGGTCGGAGTCTTTTCTGGAATATGCCTAACAACTGGGGAAATGACGGTCCCGGAATCAACTTTAATTGTGCCGTTCGAAACGGTGACTGGAAATTGATTTATTACTATGGAACAGGAAAAAAAGAGTTATTCAACATACCTGATGATATAGAAGAAAGCAACGACCTTAGTGCACAGCATCCGGACATCGTGAAGAAACTTTCTAAAGAGCTGGGCAACTTTCTAAGAAAAGTAGATGCACAACGACCAACTTTCAAAGCGACAGGTAAACCTTGTCCCTGGCCGGATGAAATTAAGTAAATAGATTACCTAAATAAAAGAACTGTGGCGGGGAGTGTGGAATAATTCCACACTCCCCGCCACAGTTTCCACACACTCCACACATACTTCCCCACTATCCTAATTGGCATCATCTTCCTCATTCCCTTATTTATCAATCACTTATCATACATTATCTAATTTTGGCACGCGCTTTGATCTTTAATTAGACGTTAGCGAAAAGCAATAACCGATTCCTTAACACAAAGGTAGAGAATTGAAAACATATGTCTAATAATCATTAAAGCAAACGATTATGAAAAAATTAGTATTAGTAGTAGCAATGTTTATGTTTGTTTGTGGTGGTTCATTCCTTGTAAAGGCTCAGAGTTCTGCAGAAGCTGTGACAGCCCCGACAGAAATCAATGCAACAGTTGTCAATGATACAGTAGTAAAAGATACTGTAACTAAAGAAGACGCGCCTGCAAAGGCATCACTGGTTGCACTCGCCGCCAATGTCAATGATACAGTTGTCACAGACACTACATCAAAAGACAAACCGGCTGAGCCTGTCAAGGAATAACCTTGCCAACAACATGCAGGACATAGTCTGCCGAAGAATAGTAAGCACACTACAAAAAAAGCCATCCCTACTTTCGTCTATTCCGGGGATGGCTTTTTTATTATCCTATCTTCTTACAATTATTCTGTAGGAGTACTTGTTTCCAATATCGGATCTGTTTTCCAACTTGAAACAATATTTGCCGCCTCTGCTTCGAAGCTCTTTCCTGCCAAGGACACAAATGTCTTGGTATTACCATTTCCATTATTGAATAACCAATTAGCTACCATTCCATCCTTATCCTCACTCAACAACTTGCCGCTCTGCTCGGAGATCTGTTGATCCGACAAGGCTTTTGTCCAAATACGGGCATAACTGATAGCTCCGTTCAACCGGCGTTTACCATCAGACTGGCCGATGTAGAAATCAGAAGTAAGATTGATCTCTTTCAAATCATCCGGCGTACCGTTTGATAATTGAAGCGTTTCTCTGACACCATTTACATACAATGCAATCCGTTCGCTTCCGCTCTTACTATTATCCAATACCACAGCCACATCATACCACTTATTGGTTTCTATCTTAGTAGAGCCCTCATAGCGAATACTACCTTTATCATCTGCAGCAAGCTGAAGGAAACGTTCTTCATCATTGCTTCCTCCCTTATGCACGTCGACACGCAGCAGGAATTTCTTCTCTATACCCATCACCGTATTAATCCGGGCATTTCCATTGTCATTGCCATTCAACGACTCAATATTGAAACGAGCCTCAAATGTGATCGTACTCAAATTCTTTAGCGATTCATCTGCCGTACCATTATATTCAAACGGTACTTTAAAGTAATTACCGCTACCTAGGTTCGCTACTTTATCTGCCTGTACCACCGTAACGGTCAGACTTAATTCCTGTTCCGCTTCGTCTCTGACAAACACGGTAGTGATACCCGCTTTTTTACCTATTAAATTGAAACGAGTGTCATCCACCTGCTGAATAGCTACAATCTCTTCATCCTCTGCTGTCAGACTATAACCTCCGTTCCCTTTTTCTACCGTAATCATGATCTTATTGTTGACTCCCACTCTCGGTGTCAGGTTGGAGACATCGATAGAAATCGGATTTACCGTCACCTGAACCACTGCCTGTTTTCCTTTATGGTCTGTAAAAGTCACTGTTGTATGTCCGTTCTTCAAACCTGTCAAAGTATAGAAAGGACGGAACTGATCTGTATTAACCATGCTGACAACCGTTTCATCCTCCACCTCATAAGACAATTCATCATTGCTGGAAAAGTTTCCCATGCTAACAATCAGTTGCTTTTCACCGGCAACTTCCAAGATCACCTCCGGTTCATTCACTTCCAATTCAAATACACCTACATTCACAGAAATATTGGCAACTACTCCTTCTCCATCCATTACTTCGACGGTAGTGGCCCCATTCTGTGAGCCACTTTTTACAGTTATCAATTCGCCGGAAACGGTAGCCGTTGCAATGGCAGTGTTGAAACTTCTCACGGTATAGTTTCCGTTTCCAACCACTACATTCACTTTGGCTTCCTCATTCTGCCCGATACGTATTACCGGTTTGTTCACAATCAACTCTATCAAGTCTTTAGCCACATCGTCGTCATCATCGTCATCACAACCTGTAACGACAAACGATAATACCGACAAAAGCAACAGACACATATATGTATAGATTCGTTTCATCTGATTTTCTTTTTAAAGTTATACATTCCTACTGGTTTACCATCCGGGATTTTGCTCAATGGTCGGTGTCTTCTGCAACTCACTCTGGCGAATCGGGAACAGATAATGCTGAATAGAGAACGTACGTTCTTCCACGCAGAAACGCTCCATTCTATATTTCACACCGTCAACCGTAATGGCCCCATTCTCATCCTGCACCGGACGCATTCCGTTAATCATTCGCTGGCAACGGGGCAATGCACCGTTATTGGCAGCCCAGTATTTCTGTGTACGTTTTGAATTGTCACTCCCGCTCGATTTCCAAAGGCTTTCCTTTGCTAGCTCTTCCTTACTGGTGGGTTCCAGATACAAGCGGCAAGTCCACGGACGTTTTCCTTCATAAAAAAGTTCCACGCGACGTTCGCGCTGAATGTATTCACGCATCAACTGTTGATTAGTCTTTACTTCCGGCGGCATCGGTTTCATAAAAGAACGTTCACGAACCGTATTCACCAATTTATAAGCTTCATCGATATCCTCGCCCAATTCATTACAAGCCTCTGCATAAATATAAATAAACTCCGGAAGACGCCAGATGGCTGGCGCATTGATACTGAAGTTACCGGATTTGTTCCATGACTCCTGTTGGAATTTACGTAAATAATAACCGGTAGTAGTTGCATTGGTAGCACCAATCTTATCGGAACCACTCGCCGTATTGATCGTTTTCGACTCGTTCTTATTATTACGGTAAGGAGCTCCGTGATAAATTACATCGCGATAGAAACGCGGGTCACGAGTACCTTTCACATACGGATTAGTATCATCATAGCCACCTTTGCGGGCTTCTGCCGAATATACCGGATAGCCATAATCACCTACAATATATTCGTATTCATCCACTTGTTCCTGCACCGGTTGCTGGCGCGAACTTCCCTCACGGCTGGGCGGATAAATATCACCCTGCCATGCCTGATCCTTGCTCTTCGTCATAAAGAACACATACTCATTGGCAAAGGCATCCATATCATAAAACATATCCCACAAACGAGCATATACACGGCTGTCATTCAGATTACCGTCAGCCGGATCCTTGAAATCATTTGCATCATGTTTCGTATAGAGAGAATAACGCTTGGTGCCGCCGACTTCGAAATCCAGAACGGCTTTAGCCGCTTCTTTGGCTTTTCTCCAACGAGTAGCATCATAAGCATACTCATTTTCAAACACACGACGCAAGTTGTATCCATATTGAGAAGCACCATTCCACAACGGAGTAGCCGCTACCCAGCGAACAAAAGAAATCAATCCCAAACAGGCTCCCTTATCCACACGACCAAAGTTCTCGGAAGTTTTCACATACTTATTAGGAACCATGCCATAAGCAGTTTGCGCATCCGTCACAATCTTTTCAACCATCGAATGAACAGATTCTTTCTTGAAGTCCATATTATCTCCGGCATTAATCACACGGTCAATATAAGGAGCTTCGCCATACATACGCAATAACAGCATGTGGAAATAACCACGCATGAAATACATCTCACCGATACGGTTGCGAAGATCACCATCCTGCTGTGGGTTGTCGGGCGTGTTATACTTCTGTACATTTTCTATAATCAGGTTCGCTTTACGGATTCCTTCATAAAGAGCTTCCCAATATTGCCCTACACTACCGGGCAAAGAATTCGGGTTCCAGGCACCGTTATTGAAGTTATTCGTAATGTTTCCCTCTACGTTGGTTCCTTCACATTCGTCCGTAATGGCACTGTTGCTGAAGTGCTCGAAGAACACCAGCGGACGGTCTGCTTTCTTTGCAGCCGCGTATACGTCGGAAACCAGTCCGTTCACTTTTTCGTAACGGGCAAAAACGTCCGCTTCCGTAATATTATCATCATCGTCCCGATCCAGGTAATCGCTACATGAAGTAAAGACCAACGGCAGGACCAATAAAGCAATTGCTGAAAATCTATATAACTTTTTCATATTTCTATCTTATTTAGAATGTTATATCAATACCAAAATTGAATACCTTTTGAATAGGATACCAGGAAGCTCCGTCTCCGGATTTCGTTTCCGGATCTATATCCACATCACCCAGTTTATCAAAAGTCAACAGATTCAGACCTTGCACATAGATACGTGCCTGTTGCACATGGAATTTACGTAATAATTTGGGTGATACATTGTAACCAATTTCCACATTCTTAAGACGCAGGTAGGAAGCATCATACAAAAACAAACTACTGTTTCCATTCTTGTTGTTATCATGTGTTCCATAATGCAATGCCGGATATTTGGCAGTAGCAGCCGTTTCCGGTGTCCAACGGTCCAGATGCATTTTCTTCACACGTCCGATCTTATCTTGTTCAAATTGCGGGAAGTCAAATACAGCAGCCCCATTCAACAGAATAGATGATTTTGTCGCACCTTGCAATAATACACTAAAATCAAAGTTCTTATACTGGAAACCGAAAGGAATACCGAACATCAGTTCCGGACTACGCGGATTTCCCATTGCTGTACGGTCTTCATCATCAATCACTCCGTCACGATCCAAATCCTTATAAACAACATCTCCCGGAATTAATTGTCCCCACGGCTGATAACCGATCTTGTTCAAACGGTCAGCCTCTTCCTGATCGGCTACAAAATGATCGAACACATAAACGAAGTTTTCGTATAAACGTTTACCGGTTTCTTTACGCCAGGAGTTCTTGCGGGCAACTTCCGCTTTATATTCCAAACGGTTGCGGGAGAAAGTCAGGTTCGGACGAATATAGTAACGGAAATCCTTTCCAATCTTATCATTCCAGCTCAATTCGATATCCACACCGCGGTTGCTTACTTCACCCAGATTCTGTAAAGCTGCATCTTTACCTACAATATCCGGATATCCCATGATACCGTCACTATTCATATCTGTAATAATGTCAAAACGATATTCATAAAATGCATCTATCGTCAATGCCAAACGTTGGTTCAGGGTAGTAAAGTCAATACCGACATTCAGTTTACGGGCTTTCTCCCAAGTCAGATTCGCATTAGCCAGATTACCTTCGGAAGTACCGCCTACATTCGTACCAAAGTTATTACCGAAATCATAACCACTGCCACCACCGTAGAAAGCCAGATATGGGAAACGGCTGCTGACATTGTCACTACCTACCAAACCATAGGAGGCTCTTACTTTCAGGAAGTCAATCCAGGAAGCCTTTTTCATAAATTCCTCTTCAGAGACTACCCAACCGATTGAACCAGCTGGGAAGAACCCGTAACGTTTGCCCGGAGCGAAGTTTTCGGAACCATTGTAACCGAAGTTAAATTCCATCAGATACTTCTGATTATAATAATAAGCAAAGCGTCCGGTGATACCCTGGCTATGATAAGCCAGTTCATTGTTAACAGTACGGTTACCACGGTTTGCCAATAACATGGCGGTCACTTCGTGGCGGTTGCTAAACAAACGGTTGTAATCCAAACGTGCCTGTATATAAGTACGTCCGTCAGAAGCGTTATGACTGAATCCGTTGCCAATAGTCTGGTCAATATCATATTTGTTACCCGTTTTGTAAGCACCCGTATAGTGTCCGCCTGCCATATAAGCATCCGAACCTTCGATCGGCATAAACGTCGCATATTTCGGATATTCACGATAACCGTCTTTGTAAGTATCCAGTTTGCGATTAATCCAGCGTCCTTCAGAAGCATCATAAGAGAACATCACTTCCGCTTTTAATCCTTTCGTCAGAAATTCCATATCCAGATTCATGGCAAAACTACCATTCAGATACGTGTTCTTTTCATTCAGATAACCGGTACGGCTCAATTCACCCAGAAGATTGTAACGGTAGATATTGTCACCATAAAGCATTCCACGAGGATTTTGCTGAATGTATTCCTCATTCTGCGGATGCGCATTTTCTTCCACCAGGATGGGCAGATATGGAGGCTGGGTAGCACAGATGGTCATCAGGCGACCGGCTGTTGTACCCGGTGCATTACGGTCGGTAATACGGGCCCCCAAATCCAAACGGGTACTCAAATAACGATTAATGTTGATATCGATGTTCGAACGGAAGTTGTAACGGGTGAACTTGGTTTGCGAGTCATATTCACCGGCATTCGAATATTTGTAGTTACCGCCTTGTGAAAAGTAATTGGCCAATACATAATAACGTACCTTGTCCGTACCTCCACGGATGGAGAGGCTGACATCTTCCTGCAAACCGGGTTTGAAGGCAAAATCATAATAATCCCAGTCATATCCCAAACCATCGGAGTTGTCTCCTTTCGCACGGCGGAAATTGTCAATCGCCTGTTGAGAGAAAAGGTTCAAACTGCTGATGTCTGCGCCCGTCATCTTGGCATCGTTCAATCTGGCTTCATTATATAAAGTTGCATAATCGGCAGAGCCTAAATATTCGGGGAAACCGATCGGCTGGTTAATACCGATAGAGGCTTTCAGGTTCACGGTTGCCTTTTCCGCTGCCTTACCACGTTTGGTAGTAATAACGATTACACCATTTGCACCACGGATACCATAAGCGGCAGTGGCGGAAGCATCTTTCAGGATAGTGAATGTTTCAATTTCATCCGGTGCGAGGTAACTCATGTCACGTTCGATTCCATCGACAATGACAATGGCACTCTGGTTACCGTAAGTTGCCTTACCACGGATAAACAATTCACTTTGATCCACACCCGGTTCACCACCCGCATACTGGTTTACAATCAACCCCGGCAGACGTCCGGCAAGCGCATTGTTGATATTGGCAGTAGGACTTTGCGTCAGATCTTTTGTCGTGATGGTAGCAACAGAACCGATCATCGTTTCTTTACGTTGTTTGGTATAACCTACCACAACCACTTCCTGCAAGGCTTTCGTATCTTCCTGTAGTAAGACAGTCAGTTCCTTCTTTGCACCGGGAACAATTTCCTGTGGCTGGTAACCCAGGTAAGAAAACACCAACGGAGCTTCCGCATAAGGCAGTTTCAATGTAAACTTACCATCCATATCTGTAATCGTACCTGCATTGGCCACCCCTTTCACGACAACAGACACACCGATCAACGGGTCATTTGTCGTCTTGTCCAATACCGTACCCGACACTGTTATTTTATTACTTTGTGTGGCCTGCACCTTTGCCGTTCTTCCCGTTTGCGCCACACCCTGCAAAGGTATACCTGCAAGAAGAGTGCAAGAAACAGCCACCAGACAAATATTTCTTTTTATATGTATCATCTTTCTTTTCGATTTTCTATGTGTAATAAATCAATCTTATTCCTCTGCTTTCTTACCGAAATCCGGTCCGACCCAGTTGGCCTTTTCCGTTGCTTTACCTTGCACCCAGTCTTCATAACGGGCACGGATTTCAATCATTGTTGCTCCCGGGACTTCCGCATTCAAGGAAATTGTCAGGCGATCTTCCCTGTTGTCACGATTACCGAAGGTCGGTGCTTTTGCCCAATCGTACTCCCACACATAATAGCCTTCGGGATGAGCCAACGTCCAAAGCACATCAGAACAGCTGCGCAATGCAGCGATAAACTTATTCTTGGTCTTTTCCGGATAAAGGCTGTTAGTCGGCTGTTTCACCATATCCAGGAAGTAACGGACAAATATTCCACGGAATAAAAGATTATCTCCCGAATTTCCTTCACCACTGAATACCGGATAGTTGGAATCCATCTTCTTATTCACCTGGTAAGAGCCGAAAGCAACCGCATTACGAAGATATTCATCCTCACCGGTAGCGTTGTACAGCTCCAGGGCAGCCGCCATAAATGTTCCCTGATTATAAGACAAGGCTACTTTATCAGGATCTCCCGGTGTTCCGTCATCTTTAATACTAAGATTATCATATACCTGTCCGGTGGAAATATCACACAGATAAGCCGTCATCCAGTTGTATACCTCTTTGGCGAAGTTCAGGTAATAAGCAGCCTGCTCTTCCCAGCCATCTTTAGCCTCCTTAACGGTAAGTTGATACAATTTCATAGCCAGAAGGCAACCGGGACCATTGGAACAAGACATACGTGAAGCCGGCGCATCCGTTTTCCATGCCATTCCTCCTACCCCTTTATAGTCATTCTTCGCTCCCTTGATATGGTTCCACATCTTCATCAACGCACTGTAGTAATCCTGATCGCCAGTCAATTCATAAACCCGCAGACAAGACAGTGCCATCCATTCCATATCATCATAGAAGTTATTCCAGAAGTCTTTGCCACCATAACCGCAATGTTCATTCCAGTCATCAAAAGCCGGCAGGAAAGGTTTCATGATGTTTTCATACAAATGAGCTTGATATTCGGGATTGTTTGCGTGACGGATATAAGCATCGATCACGATGTCCAATGCATGTCCCTGCGACCATCCGCCGCTACCGCCCGTGCTTGCCGGTTCTCCGGTTTCCGGTGTATTCGGTTTTTCCCAGTAAATGCTTCCGCAAAAGGTATCCCGTCCGCTGGCATTCTCATAGAAATATTTGATATAAGTTCCCGTACTTTTGTCGGCTGCATCTGTCCAGTTCACATCCGACACATATTCACCGGATGAATTACCTTTGTAGATGTCTCCCAGATCGCCGTCGTCACAAGCTGTAAATATTGCCAGTGCACCGCTTAACAACAAAGCTCTTTTTGATAATGATACTATATAGTTCTTCATATTATTATTCAGTTTTAATCTTCATTCGTTTCCGAAGCTACCCAACGGTGGGTGTACGTTCCAAACTCTGCATTGAAATAGAGGGTTACATCGGTTTTCACCGTAGCATAATAGACATTTCCCTGCTTTTCGCCCCATTGCAGTAATTCGTCGCAGAAACGGAAACTGTAATCCCATGGATCTGTGCCCAATGCCAGTTGATATAAATTATAATAGCTGTTGTCGGTAGTCAGATTCGGTTGCCCTTTATCTTTCTCCTTATGTCCCCAACGGTAGGTTGTTCCGTTGATTTCCATCTTAAAGCTATGACGGGTTTCACCGCTTCCTGCCCAACTTTCCGTTTGTTTCCGGGCAGTATAATTCTTCACACCCCATTTGCCATATCCCAGATAGTTGAAATCCTGTCTATACCCACCCGAATGGTTATAAAGATATACAGCTCCTATTTCATCGTAACTGATCGTTTGTTCACCCATATTGATGGTAATCCGGTAGATGCCTGATTGAGGAACCGTAACTGTATAGTCTTCACCATCATTACGCTCACGCAACACTCCGTTGTCGTCTACATAATAATAGCATTTGCGACCTTCTACAGTAGACATAAATATAAATGGCTGGTCGGCTTTCAATTGAGTGAAAGTCTGATAGATTCCTTCATTCTGACGGAGCATTTGTTGTGCTTCCGCTTCATCACCATCATCTTCCGTACCCACGCCAGTGATATAAACCGGCTCGTTTTCAGAAGGCATATCATCAATGCCGTCCATCATAAAAATTACGAAATAACCTTCCAGACTACTAAGAGCCTGATCCAATCCGCAATAAGCACGCACCTTCCAACGCAGTGTGCCGTTGGTATTGCAACGGAATTTAGCCAGTTTACCTATTGTGTTTGCCTGATAATGGGTTAAAGTCAACTGTGATTCCAAACCGTTATTGTCAGAAAAGATCGTTTCTACCGGTTTGGTAAAGTCTCCCCCGATCGTATCAATCAATACTTCATAACGATATACTGTATTTCCGTGTTTCTCGGTAGGCGTCCATTTCAGAACAATATCCGTCAACGAAGCACCCGAAAGTACTACTCGCTCGCCACTAGCCATTGCATCCATTGTTCTAACAGGTTCAGGCGGAACAATCGGTTCATAATCATCCGGATCAAATCCCGGATTCAGTTTATTGTCACAAGCCGTCAGTCCGATAAGAAAAAACAGCAGGGCAAATTTGATTAGTTTTTTTGTTATCATATTGTTTCTCATATTATTATATTCCTAGTTTTAGTATGAATGAGGACATTCAATTGGTTCAAAGCGGCTCTTATCTCCATTATAAGTTGCAGGAAGTTCCGCTCCCCAGGCAGGTTTATTTTCGCTTATATTCTGCAAACAAACTTGCGCATCCAATCCGCTGCCGCCATTTCCCCAATTTTCAAAAACTGTAGTACCTCCGACACCTTTCGAGAATACCCAATATCCCATCAAGTCAGAGTGTTCTTCTGCATTAAGGATTTTGCACATATTCGCTTTAATTTCACTTTCGTCCAACGCTCTCTTCCACATCCGTGCCTGATAAACTTTGCAATATCCTACCCGATATGAATCTCCGGAACGTCCAATCAACAGTGCTTTATCATTTCCACCTACATCTGTCAGATTGAGAGATGAATTAGGGGCACAATCCTCATAAGAGTTATCTGCAGGAGTCAACGTTTCTCTCACCCCGTTTATATACATTTTATAAGCCTCTTTAGTACTTGATTTCGTTCCATCATATACAATGGCTATATGATACCATTTACCCGGAGTCTTACGTCCACCTTCCGAATCATCGCAATAAATAGTTTGCTGACTACGGAAACGGGGATCACTCTTACCATTAATTTTAGTGGCTATTTCAAAACGCGGATTCACATCCTTAGCTTCTGCACGAAGCAGGAATACACTTTCCAAACCTATAAACGATTGCATAGAACGAGTATAAGTCGGGTAGAACACAACCTCAAAAGTAAGCTGATTCATACTTTTCACCTCTGAATGTGATTCGGCATACTTTTTAATATCAATTTTAAAGCATACGTCATATTCCATACGATAACATACCGGATTCACATAAACTGGTAACGTCAATTTCTGACCTGCCGCATCAGACAGTTCCAGTGTGGTAGTCCCGAGCTTCTTTCCTGTTAGTTTTAACTTGGTAGCCCCGTCTTCCGTAATCAATTCTGCGGTTTTCAAATAGGTTTTATTATCATCTGTGAGTTGTGCCAACTTATAATCACCATTTCCTCTGGTAATAGCTATTTCTGTAGATGCCTCATAACCACCGATGATTAAAGAAGTTGCTTCATTTTCCAGTTTAAGGTTATATGGATTCACTTTCACCGAAATCTCCTCCACAGAACCTTTCTGGTCTGTCACAATCACTTTCACATCACCTCTAGCTTTGGGTTTCAAGGTAATCAGGTTCTCTTTTTCAGTAGCTTCCACAATCGTTGCATCCGTAGTAGGCTCGCCGTCTCCCACCTGATAAGTGAAACTATATCCGCCATTACCTCTCTCAATAGAGATATATTGAGATTCGGCATCCGGTTCGGCAAAAGTGGCTTCATCACTTTTCAGTGTCAGATCCACGATGTTCACTACCACAGGAATAGTGATTGTCTTACCTTTCTTATCTGTTATCGTAATATTTACCGGATCGGCTCCAGTCTCGAACTTGGCAGTCAACGGAATAACTTGTCCGGATAGTTCACCCACTTCCAAAAACTTATCAGCACCTTCCGGTATGGAAATCTGATAATCTCCGTTACCGGTCAAAATCTTCACCAGTCTCTTTTCACCGATAAAAAGGTCAAAACCTTCTTCCGGTGCATCTACCGTCAAATCCCAGAGTTTTGCTACCCGAACCAGCACTCTAGCCACTTTCTTACGTCCATCTACTATTAATATAGTGGTTTCCGTACGGTTATTTTCTTCCAACTGGCTATTTTCGGTAGCTTTAATAGTCACCTTATTACCATTGATTGTAGCCGTCGCCACGTTTTCATCAAATGGCTTCACATAATAATCGCCATTACCGGAGGTGATACTCACCGTAATTTCGTCTCCTTGTAGTAGTGTCACCGAATTATTATCGACAACCAGATCTGTTGCCGGTTTCACTTCCTGTTCTTCTTTATCATCACTGCACGAACCCATAAAAAATGGAATGGTCAATGCTGAAAGAAATAAAAAACTAAGTTTCCTTTTCATTAGATTAAAGATTAATAAATTAATACTTTTCAAGTTTATCTACTTAAAAACTTCGATGAGACAAAGATAAAATCACTAAACTCTACCAAAAGAAAATTAACTATCCTTTTTTACCTTTTGGCACGGATATTTACTATATTAACACGGATATTTACTTCTTCTTTTTCTTTAAAAATTCCCGCCACAGGCTACTGCTGAACCTCTTCCAAATGTTTCATCCGAAACTCTTTTGGCGTGCACTCATACTTTTCACGGAACACCTTAAAGAAAGTAACTTTGTTCGAGAATCCCGAATCGAATACAATTTCATCAATCGTCTTTTTAGTGGTCAGCAATAAATCTTTCGCTATGTGCAAACGACATTCCTTAATCAGATCGGTCGGGCTATCCTCTCCTATCTCTTCCATCTTCCGATAAAGACTCCGGGGACTGATTGCCAGCCGATCGGCGATATAACGTGGAGTCAAATCTTTGTTCGTTATATTATCATTGATAATCTTCAAAACCGACTGTAGGAACTTCTTCGACTCTTTATGCGTCAACTTCCCGTCCGACTTTTCAAAAGAACTGATCGGCGAACTGAAATAATTTTTCAACACCTCTTTCCGTTCTATCACCTGACAGACAGAAATACGAAGATACTCCGCACTAAACGGTTTTGTGATATACATTTCCGCACCGGCAGAAAGGGCTTCCATCTGTTGTTCCATCTCGTGTCGTCCGGAAACCACAATAATAGGAATATGCGCCGTCTCTTTCACCGATTTAATCCGCCTGGTCAGTTCAATGCCACCCATTCCCGGCATCATGACATCACAGATAATCACATTCGGATAAACCTCATTCATCACCTGATCCAGCCGTTCAGGGTCTTGCAAGGTTACCACATTGAAGTCAGCCGAGAAGATTTCTCCAATAAACCATAGCATTTCGATTTCATCATCGACAACCAAAAGCGTAGGACGCATCTTATCAAACTCATACTGGGGAAGTTTCAGTATCGATTGAGTATCTATCTTAGGGATGTATTCCGCTGTGAGCCGCTTGGTTTCCACCACTCCGGTAGTCAGTTCCACGACCGGCAAGGTTAGTGTAAACATCACCCATCCGTCAGGAGTATTTTCCACTTTCAACGTACCATTCAGCAACTTTGCCATATTATAAGAGATGGCTAGCCCCAGTCCGTTCCGTGAAAAGTTCTTTTCATCCTGATTCTCGAAATTATCCAAAATGGCATACCGATTAAAAATATACTGAAAATCCTTTTCCTTGATGGTACTTCCTTCATTCGCTACACGAAGAGTCAGCATGTTTTCCCCGCTCGTATCCACTTCAATCTTGATACTTTGTCCGTCGGGAGTATATTTAAAGGCATTAGAAATCAGATTAATAATAATCGTATTCAGAAACCCTTTGTCCGAGTTCCACATCACCTGCTCGGGTATCTTGCTCAAGAAAGTGATGTTTCTGGATTTAGCCATTTCAACAAACGTTTTGGCTATTCCTTTCACAATGGAAGACACATTCAATGATTCAACCCGCACTTCCCTGTTTCCCGTTTCAATCCGACGAAATTCGATCAACTCATGAATCAGGTTGTTGAGACGCTCCGCATTCGTCTGAATCATCTGTACGTAGTCCACGACAAATTTACTAAGTCCCTTCGATGAAAGGATTCGTCCGCAAGGACCATAAATCAAAGTCAGCGGAGTACAAAATTCATGTGCGATATTAGTAAAGAAACGAAGTTTGGACTCAAAGACATTCTTTTGATGGCGTTTCTCTATCTCGTTCAGCAATTCCTGCTTTTTACGTTTGGAGCGCAGGATAAAGGAACGTATCAGCAAGGCTGCCAGTAAAAGCAGACACAGGGCATAAATCAAATAAGCCCACCAGGAAGCATACCACGGATCACCTATACGAATCACCAGAGAATAGACATCACTCTCTTTATCAAAGACACTATTGTAATATTTCACCAGTAAGGTATATTCGCCGGGAGCCATATTCGTAAAAGAGACTCCGCTTTCCGAACCATTGTTTACCCATTGGTCACTCAATCCTTTTAGTTTATAGAAATAGGTACAGTTATTACCATTCAGATAATCCACAGAGGCAAATGAAACAGAAAAGAAATTCTGGTCATACTGCAAATTCAAGACTTCAGTTTCTTTTTTCCGGGTGAGAAATTCGCCCAGATTGTATTGTTCACCGAAGATAGACAGCTTATCAAAATAAACAGGAGGCATATAAAGCTGCTCCGGACGGCCATCCGCCCGGATAGCTACGACTCCATTGATTCCGCCAAAGAACAGAGTACCAGTCTGGGAATCCCGAAAAGCGGCTCCGTCACTAAACTCTACCACCTTTAAACCATCTCCAAAACCGTATGAACGAAAGACATTCCTTTTCGTATCGAAATTGATTAATCCAAGATTGGTGCTCAACCAGAAGTCGTCGGACGAGTTTCTAAGAATTGCATGAATGGTATTATTCAGGAAACCATTCTTGGCATTGAAGAGCTGATAAGAGGTTTCCGATGTGTACTTTATCAATCCGTAGCTCGTTCCGAAAAGATAGTTATTGCTGCTGTCTTTACTGATAGCGAGAATATTATTCAGGGTCATGTTTTCGTATTTGTGAGTAGACACCGGTTCCAGGCCATTCGTCGTTTCGTTATAGCGGAATACCCCATATCCTTTATTGCCAAACAACAGGTTGGCTTCATTCTCCGCATAAATAGTAAAGAAATAGTTCGATCCCAGTTCGCCGTCATTGATGATGTAACGTTGCGCATCCACAATCACCGGATTGTCCGATGTTCCGGCAATACGAGCTTTCACCACTCCCATGCCAACACTCGCCAGCCACAGTTCGGAATCTGCTGTTTCGTAAATGTCATGGATGTATTTGAAATCTTCGTTACCGATCCGTATTGGTATACTCTTGATACGTTTTTCCCGATATGAATAATAAGTTAATCCTTCTTCGTCTCCTATCCAAAGCAAATTCCGGTGGCTCTTGGCAAAACAATAAACGGCATTACTACTCAAAGCACTATTAGAGGTAGTCAACACCTCTGCCCGACAGTCGGAGATGTTTTTATCGAATTCGTAATCATAGATTTTAAGAATTCCGTTTCCTTTGGTTCCCACCCAGAAAGTACATTCATCATCAAGATAGATGGCACGCACGGGGCGTTCTATTTTCTCGGTGTAATTGCTAAGCACCATTGATTTGATAGAATAAAGCGGGTTCGAATAAAGATAAACGCCCTGTCCGTCAGTACCAATCCAGACAACATCCTGAAAACGGTCTTTCTTGAGACAGAATACACCGCTGTTGATAGGTAACGACTGAATTTGATAATGATCCGTCTCCTTCTGTTTTTCCAACAGGAGAATGCCATCCATCAAAAAGCCCACAAAATAGCTGTTATGATAATGAACAATGGACGAAATTTTGCCACGTTCCTGTATTTCCTTACCCAGATTGGCAATAAATTCATTCTTCTGGGTCGGAATATGGAAAGCATAGAAATTAAATTCCTTATCTATATAATAAAGAGATTGCTCGTCATTGAAACAATAAATCAAGGAAGTCTGATAAATCAGGTTTGTTTTCTGGGGTAACAGGGTGATATCTCCCGATGCGGCTTCCTGCTGTATGTCATAACAGCGGTTGTATCCTTTCATGACTACCCACATCCGGTTGTTACCGTCGATAAAGAAGTTTACGATATCGGAAATCGGGATTCCCGTGATATTGATTTTCTTGAAGACTCCTTCTTTTTTATGATAATAATAGATGCAGTTACTATCCTGGATAATGAACAGATTGCCATGACTATCCTTATTCATAAAGAAGAGTTTCTGAAATTCATTATAGTGAGTGATTGTATTGGTTTTCCGGTTCAAACGGTTCAACCCATAGTAGGTTTGAATCCAGTAAATATCTTCGCCCGTATACACAATATTGTCAATCAGATTACCAGATAAGTAATCCTCTTTGTCACGAGTCTTAAATTCCTCAATCTCCTGTCCATCATAAATATTCAGTCCGTCGCAGGTCCCGATCCACATCAATCCACGCTCATCCTGGCACAGAGATGTAATCGAACTATTAGACATATACTCTTTATCTGCAACTTGCTTCAAATTATAAGCATAAGCGTTATGTATCAACAGATTAAGAAAAAAATAATAGAATATAAACCGACTGTTTTCCCATAGTGTATTATTCTTAGATTTGCTATATGACAAAGGTAAACAAAAAAACATTCCGAGCTTTTTTTTGACCGGAATATAAGTAAATTTCCGTGCCAGAGTAGTTAATTTTAGCGACAAGAGGCGATTTAACCTCTCTATTACTAGAAGCACATTCCTTTTCTCCCTATTTTCGTCGTAGAAATTATTTTCAAATCTATAAATTCATTTGTTCATGAAAACACATTTTTCATTTAAACACTTGCTATTTCTTGGAGGTGCCGTGTTGTACAGCCTGCAATCTTCTGCCGTTAAGAATCCGGTAGACTATGTCAGCACACTGGTAGGCACTCAATCCAAGTTTGAACTGTCTACCGGAAACACGTATCCGGCTACGGCATTGCCGTGGGGAATGAATTTCTGGACACCGCAGACCGGTAAAATGGGAGACGGTTGGGCGTACACGTATGATGCCGACAAAATCCGGGGATTCAAACAAACACATCAGCCCAGTCCCTGGATGAACGACTACGGGCAGTTTGCCATCATGCCTATCACCGGCGGACTGGTATTCGATCAAGACCGACGTGCCAGTTGGTTCTCTCACAAAGCGGAAGTTGCCAAACCTTATTATTATAAGGTGTACCTTGCCGACCATGACGTAACAACCGAGCTTGCTCCTACGGAGCGCGCCGTCATGTTCCGTTTCACGTATCCGGAGACAAAGAATGCCTACGTGATTGTAGACGCTTTTGACAAAGGTTCTTATGTGAAAGTGATTCCGAAAGAAAACAAGATTATCGGCTATTCAACCAAGAATAGCGGCGGTGTGCCGGAAAACTTCAAAAACTACTTTGTAGTTCAATTCGACAAACCGTTCACATTCGTTTCCACAGTTTCCGAAAACAACATTCTTCCGAATGAGATCGAAGCGAAAGGAAACCACACAGGTGCGGTAATCGGATTCGCCACGAAAAAGGGAGAAATCGTACACGCACGGGTTGCTTCCTCCTTTATCAGTCCTGAACAAGCGGAATTAAATCTCAAAGAGCTGGGCAGAAACAGTTTCGACCAATTGGTAACGAACGGAAGAGACGTGTGGAACCGTGAAATGAGTAAGATAGAGGTGGAAGACGATAACATTGATAACCTGCGCACCTTCTATTCCTGCCTGTACCGCTCCATGCTTTTCCCACGTAGCTTTTACGAGATAGACGCTAAAGGAGAAATCATGCATTACAGCCCCTATAACGGTGAAGTGCGTCCCGGCTATATGTTTACCGACACCGGTTTTTGGGACACGTTCCGTTGTCTGTTTCCTTTCCTCAACCTGATGTATCCGTCGATGAACCTGAAGATGCAGGAAGGTTTGGTAAACGCTTACAAAGAGAGCGGTTTCCTGCCGGAATGGGCCAGCCCGGGACATCGGGATTGTATGGTAGGCAACAACTCGGCTTCCGTAGTGGCCGACGCTTACATCAAAGGATTGCGAGGATATGATATCGAAACTCTTTGGGAAGCATTGAAACATGGAGCAAATGCACATCTTCGCGGGACTGCTTCAGGTCGTCTCGGTTACGAATCTTACAACCAACTGGGATATGTTGCCAACAATATCGGCATAGGACAAAACGTTGCACGTACATTGGAGTATGCTTACAACGACTGGGCAATTTATACATTAGGCAAGAAACTCGGTAAACCGGAGAGCGAAATCGACATTTATAAGAAACACGCGCTGAACTACAAAAATGTCTATCATCCGGAACGCAAACTGATGGTTGGCAAAGACAACAAAGGCGTATTCAATCCGAATTTCGATGCAGTGGACTGGAGCGGTGAATTTTGCGAAGGGAATAGCTGGCACTGGAGCTTCTGCGTATTCCACGACCCGCAAGGACTTATCAACCTGATGGGAGGCAAGAAAGAATTCAACGCGATGATGGATTCCGTCTTTGTCATCCCGGGTAAACTGGGAATGGAAAGCCGCAGCATGATTCACGAAATGCGTGAAATGCAAGTAATGAACATGGGGCAATATGCGCACGGCAACCAGCCTATTCAGCACATGGTATATCTCTACAACTATTCGAGCGAGCCCTGGAAAGCTCAATACTGGATACGTGAGATTATGAACAAACTATATACCGCCGGTCCCGACGGTTATTGCGGTGACGAAGACAACGGACAGACTTCCGCCTGGTATGTATTCTCCGCACTCGGTTTCTATCCGGTTTGCCCGGGAACGGATGAATATATCATAGGAACCCCGCTCTTCAAATCAGCGAAGTTACATTTGGAGAACGGAAAGACCATCACAATCAAGGCAGATAACAACCAGCTTGACAACCGCTACATCAAGGAAATGAAAGTAAACGGGAAATCACAAACCCGTAATTTCCTTACACATGACCAGCTGATTAAAGGTGCTAATATTCAATTTCAAATGAGCCCCGTACCCAATAAACAACGGGGAACCACAGAAAAAGATGTACCTTACTCTCTTTCGTTTGAATAAAATATTGTACTTTTGGAGATCAATGAATTATCTACCAAACAAACTATAAAAACATGAAACTGAAAAACCTTTTACTAATTGCCCTTGTTGCGATCGTCTTTTGCGGTTGTCAAAGTAACTATCAGCCTACTTCTATCACCGTTGCCTCCTACAATTTGAGAAACGCCAACGGTGGCGATTCAATCAACGGAAACGGTTGGGGACAACGTTACCCGGTCATTGCCCAAATAGTGCAATACCACGATTTCGATATTTTCGGCACGCAGGAGTGCTTTATTCATCAACTGAAAGATATGAAAGAAGCATTACCCGGTTATGATTATATCGGTGTAGGTCGCGACGACGGCAAAGAGAAAGGTGAACATTCTGCTATTTTCTATCGCACAGACAAGTTTGACGTGATAGAGAAAGGTGATTTTTGGTTGTCGGAAACTCCCGACGTGCCGAGCAAAGGATGGGATGCCGTGTTGCCGCGTATTTGCAGTTGGGGACACTTCAAATGCAAAGATACCGGCTTCGAATTCCTTTTCTTCAACCTGCACATGGACCATATCGGCAAGAAAGCACGCGTGGAAAGTGCGTTCCTCGTACAGGACAAGATGAAAGAACTTGGCAAAGGCAAAGAGCTTCCGGCCATCCTGACGGGAGACTTCAATGTCGACCAGACCCACCAGTCTTATGATGCTTTTGTGAGCAAAGGGGTGTTGTGCGACTCTTACGAGAAGGCCGGCTTCCGCTATGCTATCAACGGCACGTTCAACGACTTCGACCCGAACAGCTTTACGGAAAGCCGTATCGACCATATATTCGTTTCTCCGTCTTTCCAAGTGAAAAGATATGGTGTGCTGACTGATACTTACCGCAGCATCGTAGGCAAGGGAGAAAAGAAGCAGGCGAACGATTGCCCGGAAGAAATCGACATCAAGACTTATCAGGCGCGCACTCCTTCAGACCATTTCCCCGTAAAGGTGGAACTGGAGTTCGACCAGCGTCAGCAGAAATAATCTTTGTATCTAGTTATAACCTGAAAGTTTCACCACACAACCCGATATTCCTATGAGAAATATATGTTTTGTAGCCTGTATGTTATTTTGCCTTACCTCCGCAGTGGGAAAGACACCGGGAAATACCCGTTATCTTTCTATTGCCGACTCGATTCTATCTAATGTATTGAATCTCTATCAGACGAATGACGGACTACTAACAGAAACGTATCCTGTCAATCCCAACCAAAAAATCACTTATCTGGCGGACGGAACGCAGCAGAACGGAACGCTGAAGGCTTCTTTTCTATGGCCGTATTCCGGGATGATGTCGGGTTGTGTGGCTTTATACAAAGCGACCGGAAACAAGAAGTACAAAAAGATTCTCGAGAAAAGAATTCTACCGGGAATGGAGCAGTATTGGGATAACAGTCGCTTGCCGGCCTGTTATCAGTCATACCCCACCAAGTACGGGCAGCACGGACGTTATTATGACGATAACATCTGGGTTGCACTGGATTACTGCGATTATTACCAACTGACTCACAAGCCTGCATCTTTGGAAAAAGCCGTTGCATTGTATCAATATATCTACAGTGGATGGAGCGATGAGATAGGCGGTGGCATCTTTTGGTGTGAACAGCAGAAGGAAGCGAAGCATACTTGTTCCAATGCACCGTCTACTGTGCTCGGTGTCAAGTTGTACCGGCTGACGAAGGATGCCAAATACCTCGAAAAAGCAAAAGAGACGTATGCCTGGACGAAAAAGCATCTGTGCGACCCTACCGACCATCTTTACTGGGATAACATCAACCTGAAAGGGAAAGTTTCCAAAGAGAAGTACGCCTACAACAGTGGACAGATGATTCAGGCGGGCGTATTGCTCTATGAAGAAACGGGAGATGAACAGTATTTGCACGATGCACAGCAGACAGCCGCAGGAACTGATGCTTTTTTCCGCACAAAAGCCGACAAGAAAGACCCGACTGTCAAAGTGCATAAAGACATGGCCTGGTTTAACGTGATCTTATTCAGAGGACTGAAAGCTCTGTATAAGATTGACAAGAATCCGGCGTATGTCAATGCGATGGTGGAAAATGCGCTTCACGCCTGGGAAAACTACCGGGATGAAAACGGATTATTAGGCAGGGATTGGTCGGGACACAACAAGGAACAGTATAAATGGCTGCTCGACAATGCCTGTCTTATTGAATTCTTTGCAGAGATTTAACACTTCTTCTCCGCAACACTTTCATAATCAATACTAATCAACAAAAAAAGACTATTACCATGAATATAACTAAAGCCTTTTGTTTGTCCATAGCACTCTTTGGTGCTAGCAATATGCAGGCTATAACGAACAGTGATTTTGTCATCCAACAAGATAATACCAAAATCAACAACTATCAGACGAACCGTCCGGAAGCATCGAAACGTCTGTTTGTCTCGCAAGCTGTGGAACAACAGATTGCGCATATCAAGCAACTGCTGACGAATGCCCGCTTGGCATGGATGTTCGAAAACTGTTTCCCGAACACCCTGGATACTACTGTTCATTTTGACGGCAAAGACGATACGTTTGTTTATACAGGCGACATCCACGCCATGTGGTTGCGCGATTCGGGTGCACAAGTATGGCCTTACGTGCAACTCGCCAACAAAGACGCGGAACTGAAAAAGATGCTGGCCGGCGTTATCAAACGTCAGTTCAAGTGTATCAATATCGACCCGTATGCCAATGCTTTCAACATGAATTCCGAAGGCGGCGAATGGATGAGCGACCTTACGGACATGAAGCCCGAACTGCACGAACGCAAATGGGAAATCGACTCGCTCTGCTATCCTATCCGTCTTGCTTATCATTACTGGAAGACGACGGGAGATGCCAGTATATTCTCCGACGAATGGCTTACAGCCATCGCGAAGGTTCTGAAAACGTTTAAGGAACAGCAACGAAAAGAAGATCCGAAAGGTCCTTATCGTTTCCAACGTAAAACGGAACGTGCACTCGATACGATGACCAACGACGGCTGGGGTAATCCTGTAAAGCCGGTCGGACTGATTGCTTCTGCTTTCCGTCCTTCGGATGATGCTACAACTTTCCAGTTCCTCGTTCCGTCCAACTTCTTTGCTGTAACTTCATTGCGCAAAGCTGCCGAAATTCTGAATACGGTCAACAAGAAACCTGATTTAGCTAAAGAATGTACTACACTGTCTAACGAAGTGGAAGCAGCCCTGAAACAGTATGCGGTTTACAATCATCCGAAATATGGCAAAATCTATGCTTTCGAAGTGGACGGTTTCGGCAATCAACTGTTAATGGATGATGCCAATGTGCCGAGTCTCATTGCCCTGCCTTATCTTGGGGATGTGAAAGTGAACGATCCTATTTATCAGAATACCCGTAAGTTTGTATGGAGTGAAGATAATCCTTACTTCTTCAAAGGTACTGCCGGTGAAGGAATTGGCGGTCCGCACATCGGATATGATATGATTTGGCCCATGAGTATTATGATGAAAGCATTCACCAGTCAAAACGACGCAGAAATCAAGACCTGCATCAAAATGCTGATGGATACGGATGCCGGAACAGGGTTCATGCATGAATCTTTCCACAAGAACGACCCGAAGAACTTTACTCGTTCCTGGTTTGCATGGCAAAATACGCTGTTTGGAGAACTAATCCTAAAACTCGTGAATGAAGGCAAGGTAGACTTACTAAATAGTATTCAATAGTCTTCTATTATGTTTTTATTGTATTCCTGCTTATGAGATAACTGTTTCTAACCTTGAAGCTTACGCTTCCAAAGTAGTTTCAAGGTTGAAGAACTTTAGTTTCACGCCTTTGAAACCACAGTTTCAAGTAAGAGAAACTAGAGTTTCTCACCGATGAAACAAAAGTTTCAAGCAATAGAACTTTTAGTTTCAAGTACTGAAACTCTCTCTTCCGTAATAGTCTGATAATCCTTGAATACCGCTCCGGATAGAAAAATAAGTGCCCACATAGCAGAGAAGCAATAAAATCCTTACTTTCAACAAGGTGACAGCAAAGTTGTCGTCACCTTGCCGTCACATCATGCTGTCACACTGCAGTATATTTATAATCAATCATTTATGCCCAATCAGGTGACAGATGACAGCATTTTATTTATTTTCCAATTTATATGTAGAGAGTATATGACTCCTAAAAAATAAATGACCCATATAATATGAACAATATGAAATCAACTTTTTTATTCCTACTTACTACAACCATGATGACCTGTACTGCCTACGGACAGTCTTCCAATCATAAAGAGAACAAATTACCCGATTGGGCTTTCGGTGGTTTTGAACGTCCAAAGAATGTCAATCCGGTAATATCTCCTATAGAAAACACCAAGTTTTACTGTCCATTGACCAAAGATTCTATTGCGTGGGAATCGAACGATACATTCAATCCGGCTGCTACACTCTACAATGGTGAGATTGTCGTGTTATACCGTGCAGAGGATAAATCAGGTGTCGGTATCGGACACCGGACTTCTCGCCTCGGTTATGCCACTTCTACCGACGGCACACATTTCCAACGGGAAAAGACTCCTGTATTCTATCCGGATAATGATTCACAAAAAGAGTTGGAATGGCCCGGCGGCTGCGAAGACCCACGAATTGCCGTAACCGATGACGGATTATATGTAATGATGTACACCCAATGGAATCGCCATGTACCTCGCCTGGCAGTAGCGACCTCCCGCAACCTAAAAGACTGGACAAAACACGGTCCTGCTTTTGCCAAAGCATTTGATGGAAAGTTCTTCAACCTGGGTTGTAAGTCCGGCTCTATCCTGACCGAAGTTGTTAAAGGGAAACAGGTTATCAAGAAAGTCAACGGGAAATACTTTATGTACTGGGGAGAGGAGCATGTATTCGCAGCTACTTCCGATGACTTAATCCACTGGACACCGATTGTCAACATTGACGGTTCCCTAAAAAAGCTGTTTTCTCCCCGTGACGGCTACTTCGACAGCCATCTCACCGAATGTGGGCCTCCAGCTATCTACACTCCGAAAGGAATTGTCCTTCTTTATAATGGTAAGAACCATTCAGGAAGAGGTGACAAACGCTATACCGCCAATGTCTATGCTGCCGGACAAGCACTCTTCGACGCCAATGATCCTACCCGCTTTATCACCCGTCTCGATGAACCGTTCTTCCGTCCGATGGATAGCTTTGAAAAGAGTGGGCAATATGTGGATGGGACCGTATTTATAGAAGGAATGGTCTACTTCAAAAACAAATGGTATTTGTATTATGGTTGTGCTGACTCCAAAGTAGGAGTAGCCGTTTATGATCCGAAACGACCGGCAAAAGCTGATCCGCTTCCATAGTTATAAAAATAGTCTTGATTACATTCTTTTTTAAAGGAAAGATGTAATCAGGACTAACTTATTTCTTAAAACTATATTCCCCAAAACGGCTGAAAACAGTAAGTTCTTGTTAAGGATTTGCTTTTCAGCCGTTTCTAGTATAAAATAAAACTTTCCGAAGCAGAATTAAATGCTACAATCGGAAAGCCTTATAATACCTATTGAAAACTGAATTGAATATTGAGAACCAGCTTTATTCTTTCATTGTCGGAGGCTTCTTCCTCCTTTCAACAATTAGCTGTCTTTTATAAGTAAGCCATCTTTATCCATTTATCTTATTCAAAACAACCGGTCTGTTTGCCGGAGCCTTACCAAAATTCTTATTAGGCTTTTTCCCCATTACAAACTTCAATGTGCTGCCATTTATTATATCCTGATAAGTGATATAACTCTTATCATAAGGCTTGCCATTCAAATACACTTTCTGGATATAGATATTTTCTTTGCTGTTATTGGGTGCTTCTACAGTAAAAGTGTTACCACCACGTACCTTCACTTCTACTTTCTTAAAACAAGGGCTACCGAAAACAAATACACCATCCGACGGGTTCACCTGATAGAGTCCCATAGATGAAAGAAGATACCAGGCAGACATTTGGCCACAATCCTCATTACCGATGATACCGTCCGGCTGGTCTGTGTAAAAATCGCTCATGATAAAACGAACCTTTTCCGCCGTTTTCCATTGTTCACCGGCATACGCATAAAGATAAGCAACATGATGGCTCGGTTCATTTCCATGTGCATATTGTCCGATCAATCCGGTTATGTCGCTCGATGCTTCTTCCCCCATACTGTCGGTATTGGTAAAGAAACCATCAAGCTTCGTTGTAAAAGGTTTGTCACCTCCAAACAAGGCAATCAGCCCATAGGGGTCTTGTGGAGCAAAGAAAGTATATTGCCATCCGTTTCCTTCACAGAAATCTCCAACAGTATGGATGGAACGTGCCGGATCGTAAGGAGTACGCCAAGAGCCGTCTTCCAGTTTCGGACGAATGAAATGGATAGAAGAATCAAAATAGTTCTTGTAATAATGAGCACGTTTTGAGAATGTTTCAGCATCTTCTGTCTTTCCCATCTTACGTGCCATAGCGGCAATTCCCCAGTCGTCTACTGCATACTCCATGGCTATGGAAGTAGCTTCATGAACTTTGTCGGCAGGGATATAGCCTTTTTTGACTACATAAGGTACTCCTTTCTGCTTTTCATAAGTAGCTGTAGCTATCATTGCTTGCAATGCTTCTTCCGCATCGAACCCGGTAAATCCTTTCAGATATGCATCGGCAATCACCGGCACGGAGCTATACCCCGGCATCTGATCGGTCTCTCCACTCATCAAAGGCCAGATAGGGAGTTTGTCCTGCTGACGATAGATGGAAATCATCGAATTGACTACATGGTCAACCATTTCAGGTTGAGTAATAGTCATCAAAGGATTTAATGCACGGTAGGTATCCCATAAAGAAAGAGTCGTATAGTTGGCTTTCTTCGGGTCTGTGTAAATCATGTCATTCATCCCTCTATACTCTCCATTCACATCGCAAAAAAGCGTAGGGGCAATCATAGTATGATAATGGGCGGTATAGAATACACGTTTGGAAGCCTCATCATCAGTCTCTACTGTCATCTTCTCCAGTTGCTTATTCCATCGGTCGGCACTCATATCCACCACCTTATCAAAATCCCAGTGAGTAAGTTCGGATTGCAGGTTCATCGCTGCGTTGTCACAGCTGACAGAAGAAAGGGCGACTTTTATCTTCACTTCCTTCACGTTACCAAAAGTGAGGACACTCTTCACCGATGCCACTTTCAGTTGGTCCCAAGGTTGCGGGGTATTATCATCATAGGCAGTAAACTGCTCTATCTTCTTATCACTTTTCAACACAAAATAAACTTTGCGGGAAGGACTCCAGCCTCTCACATAACGATAACCCTCTACTGTATAATCATCTACCTTACGGATATAGCTGTCGTAAGCATTCGATCCGTTTCCTTCACGTAAGTCGATTAATATGGAAGCCGGTTTTCCTTCAGGATAAGTATAACGATGGAAGCCTACACGATCTGTAGCTGTCAGCTCGGCTTTGATATTGTAACGGTCGAGAAGCAAAGAGTAATATTCGGGACGGGCGATTTCATTCGCATGAGAATATCTGGAAGCATACCCATCACGTATATCATCCTGATTGCCTCTGGGAGTACGGATCTCATTCAATGGCATGATGAGAATATCACATAAGTCAGTACAGCCCGTACCGCTCAAATGGGTATGTGAAAAGCCAATTAAAATACTATCGGAATAATGATAACCCGAGCACCAGTCCCAACCTTTATGGATATTGGTAGGACCCAGCTGTACCATTCCATACGGAACACTCGTCCCAACAAAGACGTGTCCATGATAACCGGATCCGATATACGGATCGACGTACTGCAATAATCCTTCACTTTTTGAATAGTTCTGTTGCGCTACTCCATTTCCCGCTGCAAGCAAGACACAAGAAGTAAGTGCAAGTAGTTTAAATGCCTTCATTCGTATTTTTCTTTGGTATGATTGAAAATTATAGTTAGCGAATGGTGCAAATATACTACCTATTTAGGAATTAACTAACTGTCGCTAGAGTTTACAAGAAAAATGGCAGGCAGGTTTACTCTTTTGGCAAGTTCCAACCACAGATTTACACGGTTTTCCACAGAAAAACTGCATACCGTCTACTAAATAACATAATAAATGAATCTGTGGAAATCCGTGTTAATCTATGGCGAATCCTTTCCATAAATTCCCTTCGGGAAGAGGAGCTTCAAGCTCTATCAGTTCTTTTGAGACAGGATGTACGAACCGTACTCTCCGGGCATGCAGACAAATGCTCCCATCCGGATTGGAGCGTGGAGAGCCATATTTCAAATCTCCCTTGATAGGGCATCCCATTTTTGCCAGCTGACAACGAATCTGATGATGACGTCCGGTTTTTAAATCGACTTCGAGCAAATAGTAATTCTCCGAATGACCGATCAACCGGTAATGCAAGATCGCTTTCTTGCTGTTTGGCACTTCCTTATCGTATGCATAACTTTTGTTCTGCTTTTCATTACGTACAAGAAAATGTACCAGTTCACCTTCCGGTTCTTGCGGAGCATTTTTCACAACCGCCCAATAAGTCTTTTTCACCTCACTAGTGCGAAACATTTCGTTGAGCCTTGTTAATGCCTTACTCGTTTTGGCAAAAATAACAAGACCGCTTACGGGGCGGTCCAGCCGGTGTGTCACACCGAGGAAAACATTTCCGGGTTTCTGATACTTCTCTTTCAGATACTGTTTCACAGTCTCCGAAAGCGGCGTATCCCCCGTCTTGTCTGCCTGGACAATCTCGGAAGCGGTCTTGTTGACTACAATGATATGGTTGTCTTCGTATACAACAGTCATTCTGTTCGATTACATATTCATACCACCATCTACCTGAATCACCTGACCTGATACATAAGAAGACATATCAGAAGCCAGGAAGGTAGCGATGTTTGCCACATCTTCAGGAGTACCACCACGACGCAAAGGAATTTTCTTTGCCCATTCAGCTCTTACTTCGTCAGAAAGAGCAGCTGTCATGTCTGTCAGGATGAATCCCGGAGCGATAGCGTTGGCACGGATGCCGCGAGAGCCCAACTCTTGTGCGATAGACTTAGCCAATGCAATCATACCTGCTTTGGAAGCAGCATAGTTAGCCTGTCCTGCATTTCCGTGAACACCTACAACAGAGGCCATATTGATAATGCTACCAGCTTTTTGACGCATCATGATAGGTGTACAAGCATGGATGAAGTTAAATGCAGACTTCAGGTTCACGTTGATTACCATATCCCATTGCTGTTCGCTCATGCGCATCATCAAACCGTCACGAGTGATACCGGCATTGTTTACCAATATATCGATCCGTCCGAAGTCCTTGTGGATTTCTTCAACGACCTTTGCAGTATCTTCAAAGTTAGCCGCGTTAGAAGCGTAACCTTTGGCTTTCACGCCCATTGCTTCCAATTCTTTAGCTGTATTTTCTGCATTTTCGTCAATGACAAGGTCAGTAAATGCGATGTTTGCGCCTTCGGCAGCAAACTTAAGAGCGATAGCCTTACCAATACCGCGAGCAGCACCGGTTACAATGGCTGTTTTTCCGTCTAATAATCCCATACTAAAAGTTATTTAATTAAATTTCTGTTCTATGCAGTGCGCCAAACACAATGTTGGACACATATCTATTTCTTGTATCTTCATCCAGATGTGCACCTATATGGCCTCGAATATAAGGAACTTCAATTCCTTTCACACAATAATGTATCAAGTCGGCAGTCATCTCCACATCGTCAATATGGAAAACTCCTTTTGCCTGTCCTTCCAGAAGAACGGCTTTAAAGAGCTGGACTTCCTTTGCATCAAACTTCTTGCGAACTTTTTCCACCCGCCATATATCACGGAAGAAATAAGCACGCAGTGTTCCGTTTCGATAGACCACCTCTTTTACCGCGTCCAACCGGGTATATATCATCTCCAACAATTTCTCGTCCGGTGAGATATTTTTCTCGGCCACCCGCTTCATCATATCCGACAGAATATCCAATTCCGATTCCACAACAGCCAAATAAATTTCATCCTTACTTTTAAAATAAGTATAGAGCGTTCGTCTACCTTTTTTAGAAGCAAGAGCGATATCATTCATAGTTGTGTTTTCTACTCCCATCTTCGCAAAAAGCTGACGGGCTACATCTACTAATTTGGCTTTTGTCTTGGATACGGTCATAGGTTACAAATTGCACATTGCTGAATATTTTGAGCAAAAGTAATTCTTTTCTTTAGACCATACAAGAAAATAGAGAGAATATTAACATTTGTATATTAATAGGTGCTAAGAAAAAGTTTCATCATTATTTCATTCATTCTCAACCAAATAAGAAAAAAATGATGATTTACTCGAAAAATATTCAGCTAATTATTTGTTTGTTTCAAAAAAAGCCGTACCTTTGCACCCGTTAAACATCGCGGAGTGGAGCAGTTGGTAGCTCGTTGGGCTCATAACCCAAAGGTCATTCGTTCGAGTCGGATCTCCGCAACTAAAGATAAGAAGAATCGCAGAAATGCGGTTCTTCTTTTTTATGACGACTCTTCTTTACTGACTTTATTCACAACCTAATTTCAGTTATCAACAAGGATATCAACAAAGTTATCAACAGGTTAATTTACTTATAATAAAACAATTAACTATATAGATTCCTTTTCTATCAACAAGGCAGTATTTAGTTATTCACCATACAAAAGCCGGCTGATCCCTCATGAATCAGCCGGCTTTTATGTTCCTCGAAAAAGGGTATTCTATTGATGTTTATAGAACTTCAGTACCTTTTTCGCATAACGTTTTCCTAATAACAGTTGTGCTTCCGTATTAAAGTGAGGGTCCTTCTCATCTTTATACCATCCCAATCCTTTCGATGATACCCAATCAGAATGGGGAATAAATGAAGAAACTTTTTTAATCATCTGATTAAAGGGGACTGTACCAGCTTCTCTTTTTGTCCAGTTCCATTGAGAAATCTGTCCTACAACAACCGGTAGATTCGACATGCCCAGATCTTCCCGCAAGTCTTTCACCAAAGAAATCAGTTTCTGTTTATACGCTTCCGGATTCGAACAATCGGCTTCTCCCTGATGCCAAAGGATTGCTTTCAAAACACCTCCCTGCTTCATTGCAATCCGAACCCGGGAAAGAGCTTCTTCATAATATCCGTCTTTACTCCCTTTTAGCCAGGAGTTGATGGATGAGCCTCCACGCGCATTTACTACCAGTCCGACAGGACGTTTCGTTTGTCGGGCCATCTCTTTAGCAAAGCCGTAAGCCGGTCCCAAACGCTGCATTGACAAATCTTTCCGAACTGTAGAATAACGATTGAGAGGATTTACTGCCGGTTCAAAATTCCCCTTATCATTCAATAGATACACATTTTGGAGGGTATCCATGACTTCCGGAGTTAATGTTGCACGCCCCGCCATGTTGGATTGTCCGATGCATACATACAAATCAAAAGAGGACGGAACATTCTCCTTTACATTCCCGGCAAAAGCAAATAAAGATTGCAGGAGGAGAAAAGACAGTAAATAAATAGACCTAAGCATATTGACAGTGTTTATGATTAATAGTTTCTATAAATACGGATAGCGTTCAGAATAGGTTCTCCTTCTTTTTTATGGAAGTCAACACTCAATCCTTTTCCATCCTTCACCGTTACTACAAATTTCTTGATAACAGCACGGGCATATCCGTAATCACGAGCTATGTTGAAATCATCCAAAACAGTCGTTCCATTCATTGAAATTCCGAAGCTACGGTTTCCGGCAAACGTCTGTTCCGAGTCAGCTCCCAGATTATAAACCAACGCTTCCCTCTCTTTGTCCGACTCCAATTCTGCCCAGTACAAATATACGGAATATTCTCCATTCGGTACATCAGCTTTAAAAGATTTTATTCCAACACGTTGAGTCTGGAAGATTGGATTCATATCCGTTCCCAGAATGTCAATATCCGAACCAAGCATACTGCCGAATCCTGTTTTACGACGATAAGAAGTTCCGCCTACAAATCCCCAGCTACCGGGCTTATACTCCTGCTCGGGAATCCATGCTACATTTGCTGTACGGTCTTCAAAATATCTTGGAGAACCCAACATTACATTTATTTCCGTAAATGGAATTGCTTCGTCTTTCAACTGTGAGCCTACCAACTGGAACTGAATCCGGAGCATATCCCGCAATTTGCTATCACCAGCCACGGCAACTGTTTCCAAGAGATTCTCTCCACCAACAAACGGTACATCGAACAAGGCATAATTATCTTCCACCTTTTTCTTTCCCAGACTCTTATTGTTCACAAACAGCTCTACTTCTTCCGCATTGGAGAATACAGGAACAGACTGAATACATTCTTTCTGTGCAGTATTCACCACTCCCCCACGGCTTTTCCACTCCCGATTACCTATAACAAGTATCGGACGACGTGACAAAGCTGTCTTATAAAACCAATAGACATCTTTCTTCTCCCTGTCTAATCCGACAACTCCTTTATTGTTTACATGAGGAACAGCATCGACACGGGATTCGGAATAAAAATCATTCAGATTCCACAGACTGGAACCGGCAATAAACGGACGTTTCATCATTTCACGGAGATAATGTTTATGATACACCAAACCATATTCCTGTGAGAAGTCGAAACGTTCCGGCTGGTAGGAATGAAGTCCCGGATCTACTCCCGGTCCATATTCCGTAACCATCAACACTTTTCCCCTGTATACCTTATGGGCACGGTCGAGCAAACGTTGAAACTCATTGATATCCGGCTCATACCAGCCTTGATACAGGTTCCACCCCTGAATCATCGGAATTTCGGTCAGATGGGCGTCTTCGTAATATTGAGGCATATTATGATAAGCCATCATGGTATATCTTGAAGGATCTTCCTCGCGGATGGTCGCTTCCAAGGCACGGGCTACTTTTTCAGTAAAGCGGTAGTAATCTTCCAATTGCTTGCCTTCGGTATAAGGGCGACGCAGAAAAATCTCATTCATATACCCCCAAATCATAACAGAAGGACGGTTGAAATCCTGACGTACCATTTCTTTAGCCATCTCAACGGAGTTCTGCAAAAACTCTTCGGTTTCCGTAACAGCATTGACAACGGGAATTTCAACTGAAGTCACAATACCCAACTTATCACACATTTCCATGATTACAGGATCTTGGGGATAATGTGACACACGCAGGAAGTTCCCTCCCATCTCTTTCAACAACAGTACATCTTGTACATGCAACTCATCGCGCAAGGCATTTCCTTTCTGAAAATAATCCTGATGCCGGGCAGTTCCGATTAGTTTACGTCCTTTGCCATTCAGGAAAAAGCCCTTTTCCGAATCAAATTTAAACCAGCGCAAGCCTAACGGATTCACCACTTCATCCAGCAAAGTACCCTTTTTCTTATCGAGAATACGCGTATATACCATATACCGATAAGGATCGTCTATATCCCACAAACGGGGCGAATCTATTTTTATCTTTTTAGAGATGTCTGTCTTTGTTTCACCGGATGCCAACTTTATTTCCGCATGAGTCTTTTTCACTTCCTTGCCATCCGCATCGCAGATTACATTTTCCACCCTGATTTCTGCAGGTTGAAGTGTATTATTCGTCAGTAATGTAGTAATTTCTACCGAGGCTGCGGAGTTGTTCACTTCGGGTGTACGGATATAAACTCCTGACGAAGCATAATCATTCGTTGCAATGTGCACCGGATTCATAAACTGCAGATAGACATCCCGGTAGATACCGCCAAAGAAAGTAAAATCGGCAGATAAGGGAGGAATATTAGGGTTATAGACATTGTTCACATAAATGGCAAACAGGTTTTCCTGTCCATAACGCAAATGGGAAGTGATGTCAAAACAGAAACGGGTATACCCTCCTTTGTGTTCTCCCACGAACTGACCGTTCAGATAGAATCGTACTTCCTGATTGGCTCCTTCAAAATAGATCACTGCCTGACGTCCCTCCTGGCTTTTATCTACAAACAATTGTTTCCGGTACCAAGCCGGTCCCCGATAAAATCCCGGAGTTTCGTCGTCTGCATCTTTATTATTCCATGTATGAGGTATATTGACCGTCTCCCAAGAAGAGTCGTCACAGCCGGCCAGCTGCGCTTCAAACGGAGATCCTTTTGTAAATTTCCATCCGTCGTTAATTGTGTATACCACACGCTGTTGCGCCTGTGCCCATCCCACAATAAACAATAGAATAAAAATATAGAGAAACTTCTTCATAATCGATATATACTTATAATTAAAACTTTATTTTCACTTCTCTACCTGTGCAGACGCACTCTTTGCTATCAAGAGCTGCACCTTCAGGCAGATATAATTTCACATGCATTTTTATTTGTTCCGGCATACCGGGATAAGTTCCCTCACGCAGTCCAATAGTCAATGTCCGTTCCGAATCTTTCCATTGCATCGGCACTTTCGAACATACGCCCTCTTCATAGCGGTAGGAATCACCTTCATCCTCATACCATAAAAAAGCAGCATCCGCTCCTCCATAGATACGCAATTCCAGTTCACAATCGGGATATTCCATCGCATATTGTTTCACTTCTGCCAAAGGCAAGATAGAACCAGCCTTCACATAGAGCGGAAGTATGTCGAGGATATTTGTCTGCATTTGTTCTCTTCCTCCTTCAAAAGCTTCTCCGGTCCAGAAGTCATACCAATATTTACCGCTATGTTCCGGCAGATAAATACAGATGTTCTTTTCTTCCGATTGCGGATGAAATACCGGACGCACCAATAAGGAAGTACCGAACATATAGGCATTATCAATATCAAATGTCCGGGTATCTGTTGTGAAATCCATTGCCAAACCTCTCAACATGGTATAATTATTGGCGGTTACCTGATGGGACATTGAGTAAATGTATGGCAACAGACGGTAACGCAGATGGATATACTTCACTTGATTATCATAAGATAATGTCCCCTCTTCACCGAATTGCCAAATTTCACGCGGCACATTCGTACCGTGAGCACGGAAGATAGGAGTAAATGCGCTAAACTGGAACCAACGGGAATATAACTCTTTATAATCATTACTTTTCAGTCCGTCGGGATATTTTGCATCCCGTTCTGTGACAAAGAATCCTCCCGTATCGGAAGTCCAATACGGAATACCGGACATAGACAAGTTTAAGCCGGCAACCAGTTGTTTGTGCATATTCTCCCATGAAGCCGAAACGTCACCCGACCATACGGCTGTACCATAATGCTGTTGCGAGGCAAAGGCGGAACGAGTTAGGATAAATATACGCTTCTGATCGCTCTCGGTGCGCAGGCGTTGATAGAAGTCCTTTAGCATTTCTAAAGAATAAGTGTTCAGATAACGGTGGAAGCTACCCAGATAAGTATTACCAGCTGATTTGGTCTTTTCTTCCTGCTTCAACTGTGTGAATCCACCCCGGAAAGATGGTTCCGTTGCATCCATCCACCAGGCATCCACACCCATATCATAGAGTCCTTTCTTGAGGTATTGCCAGAAAATATCCCTCGCGACAGGATTGTAGGCATCAAAAACCTTATAACCTGCCCATGTAGGTTCACTAAACAATGCACCGATAGAATCCAAAGACTGATAGACAGCCGTTTCCGGTCCGAATCCGGGCCATACGGAAAGCATAAAATGAACATGGTCCTGTTGATGCAGTTCATCAATAACCTGACGGGGATGATTAAAGTTTGCCGGATGGAAGGTCAGGCTGTTCCAATGAGGTTTGTCTCCCCAATATTCCCAGTCCTGCACAATGTTATCCAACGGAATTCCCCGTTTACGGTATTCTTTAACGACTGCCTTCAATTCATCGAACGACTTATAACGTTCTTTGGACTGCCAGAAGCCATATACCCATTTTCCAAACATCGGCACGTCCCCCGTCAATTCCCGATAACCGGCAACGACTTCGTCCATATTCTTACCATAGACAAAATAATAGTCGGAGGCATCACCTACTTCGGAAGTAAATGAGTAGCCCTCCTTCGTATCTTCAAACTTCGTAGAAGAATAATTATCCCATAAGACACCGTATCCGTTGGTCGAAATAAGGAACGGATTGACAATATCCATATTGGCCTGTAACAGAAGTACAGATTTCCCCCGATAGTTCATGATTCCATTCTGATACTGTCCCAGTCCGTAAATGGCCTCATCCTCGGTAGGAACAAAGCGTTGAGTGACTTCGAGACATTGTTCACCTCCGGCAACCGAACGTTTGAAGTTCCGTGCCTTTCTATCCCCTTTCTCTTTTAGTAATAACTTACCTGTGGATGTTTCCTGAAAAATGAAAGCCGCATCTGCCTTATCAAAAACTACGGAAAGTTCACGGGTGCGAAAGAGCAGCTTCTGTCCCGTATCTTCCCATTTATAATCTTTGAAAGCCGGCTTTTCCGAATCACCCACCAATCTTTTTGTTACCAGCGTATCACCTTCGGGAAAAGACAGAATCCGCACGCACCCCGCCGACATAAACTCGACCCGATATTGAATACTGTCAGATACGAAAGCACATCCCCTACCGTCTTCATGAACCGGAGAGGAACATCCGATGCAGGATAGTACAGATAAAACTAATAACCAATTAAAACTCTTCATCCATGCATTTATTTGACTGAGTAGATCGTATAACCCAATGACAAATTACGAACTACGACATTTCCTTTTAAATAGAAAGTAGGCATATTGAATCCATTCATGATATTATCCTTATACAATTCTACTTTTGCGCTTTTCCATTCACCTGTATTGTCGGTACGTATCCGGGATACAATTTTAAACGGCTCTTTCGGTTCGCGCTGTGTAGATGAACGTATAAAAAGAGATTCATTTCCCTTGTCCAGGTATTCAAAATAGAGATACCCTACATAGTTATTCATTTGTAATTTGGAAACCAGCTCTTTGGGCAAAGAGATAGAGAGAGTTTCTTCGGCATTGTAACCACCGGATTTTCGCTTTCCCTGAATCTTCATGTCCGACTCACGCAAACGCATCATCTCAACCGCCAAAGCGGATTTTGCTGTCTTGACATCATTTTCTATTTGTGACAACAAGCCTATCGCCACCGGATAACGTCCCTGGCTAATCAACAATGCCGCCTTATCGAGCGAACGTTGACAAGCGGATACGTCCATCTTCGTCTTTTCCAGGAAACGGGCTTCTTTTCGCAGCCGGAAAAGCATTAAAGGTAAGGTTAATCCACGCTCGTCCGCCTGTTCGTCTTTGAATTCCGCTGCATACTTTAAAGTCGTACGTAGTTCACGGTCACCGTTTTCAATGGTCGGCTCTATTTCGTGTCCTTCGGTATAGTCACTCCACGAAGCGATAAACATCATGTCCAAGCTGTCCTTCTCTGCCATACAGAACTTCCACATACTTTGATAAGTTTCTCCATTGTTACGAGGGATATAATAGAAGTGTCCACGTCCCCAGCCTGCACAGCCCCGGTTATCCATTCCCGGCATGGCAAATCCCGACTTAATGGTATAAGCAGGATTGTTACTATGCCAAATTGAATCACGGAAAGGTTTCATAAACTCAATAACATCATCCTGAGTGGCGTAATTATCCCATTCGGCATGTGCCTGATCTCTTGTACGGACACGGGCAGGAAGCCATGCAGTCGGTATTTCTCCCACTTTTTCCCAAGCATCCATATCATCACTGCGGGTGACGGGAATGTATTTATCATTTTCCAGTTTTCCCCAATCCGCCCAACGGCGTAAGGCAACGGGCTGCCTCATTCCTTGCGGAAACTTCACTTGTGATAACACTTTCTTGTATTCATCGACTTTCGCTCCGGGACCGAAATGATAAAAAACAGGCATTCCTTTCACCATAGGAGCAGTCGGACCTGTGAAGACACTATCTACCAGATATTGATAACATTTAGCCATGTATTCGGTCTTTGCCTCACGGGTGTTAACTTCCGGATAAATCTTCGTAATCCAGTCATAATATAACCAACCGTCGCACCAGTTTACGCCGATTTCAAAGTCATACTTTGCTGCCACTTTCTGCATCTCACGCAGCAAGATGTCATTTTCGTGAGGCTTGAACCCCCATTCGATAAAGAATCCATCTATCTTAGCCGCTTTTGCCGACAATATCTGGTATTCGATATAATCGGGATCAAGATTGGACTGCATTCCGACTTGGGGATAAGCCACTGCCGCTATCTCATGCCGTCCTTCGCTGTCTATCAGATCGGCATTATAACACAGCGACTTCCTTCCGGTACTTGATTTTTCCGTATTGGCATACATCTCCCAACGGCCCAACTTTCCGTCATGCTGCCGGGTGTAACGTACACCGTGGAAGTCGGCATACACTTTCTTTCCGTTTTGCGCCAAAGCCGGTAATGCGATAGATACCAATAAAAAAAGAAGAAGTTTCCTCATTGTTCCAAACTTTATTATTCAACTTATATATTTTATCAATCTTCGGCTATACTTAATTTAATCTTCGCCCAATACGAAATCATGCTTTTCTGGATAACTGAAAGTATTGTCTATCATCCAACGACCTTTATAAATCTTAGCTCCATCCATCTTGAAAAGTTCTTCTCCCTTCTCATTTACAAGTCCTTCTGCCCACCATTCTTCAGTCGGTTTCAGCATCAGGATTCCGTCCGGTCCGTTGCAGATGCTTTTTATATCGGCTATGCTGTAAACTTTCTCGCAAGTAGGTTCGGTAGAGTCATTAGTCGTAGCGTCGGTAACTCCAGTCAAATCAAACTTATAGACAGCCGAAGCAGCAGTAAGCCATAATTTATCTTCTTCACCATATACCGGGAACAAATCATGCCCACCCGATTCATTGCTGAATGTATAAAGGGTAGTCTGATTTATTAACTTGGGATTACTCCGGTTGCCATCGTACTTAAAACGGAATAATGCAGTCACTCCCTCTTTTTTGGTAGCTGTAGCATAAAGATACGATCTTTTCTTATCCCAAACAACATTATGCGCATTACCCAACTTCACCGTATTAGCTTTTGCTCCCAATACCTTAACCGTGTCAACCACAAAGGTATTGATTTCACCGGATTTAGATTCTGCCGTCACGATATTTCCATCGGGCAATACCTCCGCAGAGTGGGGATTCTGTCCGCAGTTTGCATAGAACATTAATTTATGATCGGACAAACGGATTAAAGCCACAGCTCCGCCGGAGGCAGTCATCAAGATATAGCGTCTATTGAAAACCGGTTTTACTTCACTCGGATTGACAAACCAACCCTGCTGTGCAGCAGGAACACAGGCAGTATAAGGATCCCAACTCCAAATATTGCGGTGCGTCTCCGCATCTCTGATGACAATAGCCCGTCTGGATTGTTCCGCCAGTACATAAGCCTTTTCCGGAAGTTGAAAGATTTCATTTTTTACTACAGGAGCGGCATCATCATCGGAACATGCTCCCAAAGCTATATTAAATCCTAAAAGGATTGCAAATAAACTAAACTTCTTCATGGTCATAACTATTTTAATTCTAAATATTCAATTTGTCTATTTAAAGTTTCCGTCAATCTATTGAACCGATTTTGTATCGTAATAATCGATCAATGAATGAACTGAAAGATTCAACTGCCGCATCTGCGACAGAAAAGATTCATAAGGTTCGTATTCGATGGAGACTATTCCTTTATTAGAAGCTTTTCCGTTAGAATCGTAGCCGTCATTATATTCAAAGTGTACCCAACCCACACAATTTCGGGTTTCCAGCAAACGCAGGCAGAAGTTCTGATAAAACTCACCTCTATTTTTCTGTGTATGCACCAGCCATCCACCTCCTTCGGTATTGGTATATCCAGTTCCCTGATAACTGGCATCTTCTGCTTTCGTATAGAATTCCGAAACTAAAAAAGGTTTCGTTCCACACCAAACTTTCAGGTTTGCCAAGAAATCTGCTTCCGGTTGCCAACGGGCATAATAATTGATAGAAACAAGATCACAATAACGAACACAAGCTTCCACCACTTTCTGATTGTATTTGCTCCAGTCATGCAGCCGTGTTCCCAATATCAAATGCTCTTTATCATATCGTCTGACGGTAGCGGTAGTCAACTGATAATAATAATCAGCAACCATCCCCCGAAAGTCTTCCTGATTTTTCTTGGTGATCGCTCCGGCAGAAGCTATACCGTTATCCCGCATGAACTTTTCTGCATACTCACGAGCTGCTTTATAGCGTTCGGGCAAGGACAAAAAATGTTTCAGATCAATTCCTCGCAAAGGGTCAGTATTCTGATAACTGGCAAACGGCAATTCATTGTCAAGATAGAAACCTATAAAATGCCGGTCACCGGCAAATAAAGCTGACTTCTCTTGTACGAGATGATCTATGTACGTAGCAAATGTCGGTTCGAAAAGAAGAACGAGACGATTATACTTGTCATCATCAAACGCGTAGCCCAAATTCTTGCTCATATCCCACATAAAGGTACGGAGCAGATACAGATTCTCTGCATAAGCAATCTTTTGCGTCTTAGGTGTCAACAAGTTAGCACGTACTGCAGCAGGAAATACTTCAATACGGTTCGAACCATACGAAATATAGTTTATATGATTGTCTGCTAACAGTTTGCCAGTCTCTTCACTCCATTGCGCCTCACTACCGTATCGAGTACCGAAAGCCTTCTTATGAGCAGTAGATTCTCCCGGACGAACATGCTGAATTCCATGAATGATAACAGCTCCATTATCCGGATCGAGCAAATAAGAACGGCCTCCACAATTAGCCACTCGGAAAAAGCCTTCTTTTCCAACCACAGATGAAGGTTGTAAACCGATTCGTCCTCCCCATGCAGTCCGGCTATAATCCGAAGAGGGAGTATACCAATTCATATTATCAATGGTACGTGTTTCCCTTGAATCTGCCGTTGTCCATGCCTGGAAAGTTCCGTTCTGCCACTTCCGGTATTCTACATTCATAAAAGTATATTCATCTTTTTCCAAAGGAGTATCTTCTCCTTCCGGTTTCAAAGGTTCTATTTCGTTGGAAGAGGAGGAACAGCTAAACGTCAACTGCATCAGTCCGACCAAAGATAAAAAGAGGAAATACCTATATATTATATGTTTTCTCATATTACTTTCAGCTACTGCACATTATTACTTAACCATCGTATTTGTTATCAGTCGCATCTTTCGTATACTCTATCTACGGTTCACCGGGATAGCTGTTACTAACTCTCGCGTTGGCTATTAATAGAAAAGTTATTCTCTACAAGGAGAGAACTTCCTTCCCCCTTGTTGCAAACTTCTTTTATCCCTATTATAAACTATAAACGCAAGCTTTGTTTTCATAATTGAAAGCTTTGTTTTTATAAACGCAACTTGCATTTATAAAAACGGAAGCTTCGTTTATAGTTTGTATCGGACAGAGAACAACTTTATTCCCAATGAAAGGGAAGTTTAGTCTTAATAGAAAAGAAGTTTTCTATTAAGACTTCAGACGCTAGGTAATACTACCCTGTTTACTTCTTCTTAGGGAATTTGATTTCAACCGTTAATACACGAGCTGTTGTATCTCCGGGCTTCAACACACCTTCCCCGGTAGACGGTGTCATACTGATAATTCTCATTACTCCGATCCTATTTCCACCTGCTGCAGAAGTCGATGCAGTTTTAAAGGCAATAATATCTCCCTCCGTTATAGGAATCAAGTCTTCTTTCACAATCAAGCTAGCTGATATTTCAGAAGCAATAGAAGTAACTGTTGCATTATCATAATCAAAGTCGGAGAGTTTGGCTAACATAGTCCTATTCTTTACTGCCGCAGTGTTCAGACCTGCACCATTAGAACCTTTATACTCATCAGATTTTGCCGCATTTATTGAATACAGACGAGGTTCTGAATCCACATTTGAGCCTTTTCCCATACAATAGAATTTCAAATCAACATTCTTCGCATTATCTGCGCTGGTTAATGCATAATCAATAGAATAAGTTTTCAAATCTTTGAAAGACAGCAATCCATAAGCATCCGGATATTTTTCGTGCGCACTATTAGCAAAAGTCTTACTGGATATATTCACAGTAGCAACGTCCATATTTACATATGCTTTCACAGTTCCGACAGCTTCTTTTCCTACTCTCCCATCAGAAACCACCACTTTAATTTGAGACGTAGTTTCAGTAAAATCAATTTCCGGAGTGTAATCCAATTGTTTCTCACCATTCTTCTGTTCCCGTAAGACTTCGATTTCCTGTCCGTTTTCAATACGGTAAATAATCACTTCGTGAACTCCACGTACAGATTCCACCTTTACCGGCACTCCTTGTTTAGCATCCGTTGTAGCAAAAATAGGCAATTCAGGCAAGGTCAATACAGGTATTGGCACTGTTCTATATTCCACTGGTAAAGTTGAAATGGTCACATTATCATATATATCCACTGCTTTTACTTTGAAACCTTTATCGCCTTCTTTGTAATTAATCATCTCATCATACGAGAAATCCTTCTTCCCATTCAGTTCCACGCTTCCTTTCGATTCCTGTCCGGTCGCAGATACCAAATAGACCTCCACTACCTTCAAACCGGCTTCTGAAACAACTTCGAAAGTAGTACGGGGAATTACCGGGTTTTCATCCATTTCATCATATATAATCTCTTCCGGGTCGAATGTTATGACAGGACGTGCCATTACATCGGTAACAGCAATTGGTAAAGTTCCGCTCGTAACATGATTCAATTTATCCGTAGCCTCAATGATAAAGGCTTCGTAATTTGCATTGTATTCCAGATTTTCAGACAAGCTGTAAGAATTGGGATTAAAAAATTCAGTCACCGTTTTATATTCGGTCACCCCCTCCACTGTCTGCAATTTCATTGTCACACTCTGTAGTCCGGCCTGCGACTTTATGACAGCCACTACCGGCAGATTATCTACTTTATTTAAATCCACATCCAGTTGTTCCATCGGGAATTTAATCACAGGAGCAGCCGCATTAGGATCCAGACCATCATTATCATCGCTACAGGCAGCAAAGCCCAGGCAAAGTCCTAGTATTAATAAGGTATATATTTTACGAATCATAATTAGTTCTCTTTTTAATTAACTGTGGTTATTTGGAATATTTGCAATAGTTCTCAAATATATGAATCACACCGTTCGTCGGCAGAATGTTGCTAGTCTTAGCCTGACGCTGTGGAGATTTCCCGTTGCTTCCGGTCTGATTCACCAGAATCTTACCTACTGCAGCCTGCCATGGGTTTTTCCATACAGACATTGTCATCAGTCCATTCTCTCCTTTCAGCATCGTCAATACGAACATCGGTTCCACCTGCAACTGTCCATAAGAACTATATTCACCGTCTACAATGTGATAAAGCAACATGTTCGTTACTTTCTCTTTATCACAATCGGTAATGGATGCTGCACCTGCAAATTCATTTTCACGATACAACTGCATACCTGCATTATTCAAAGCCAGAAAAGTATATTTATTGTCAGTCTGGGTATAATAGTCCTTCAGACCTGTATACTCAATAGCTGCTATCAACTCCGAGAACATATCTTTGTGATCTTGGAAATATTCCCACGCTGTCACTTTTACATACGGATCATCCACCGAAGGCTCATAATCATAATTCTTCTGCAAGTCCAGGTCACAGCCGGTCAATGCCAATATCGCCCAACAAAAGAAAAGGGTCTTATATAATATTGTCTTTTTCATTGTTTCTACCTTTTTTAGTTGTTAGTATTACCATAATACGTGTTCTGCACAATCTTCGGATTTTCCAAGATATGTGAATAGTGAATCGGGAAGAGTTCGTTTCCGTCCTGTTCCATTCCGTTAATCGGTTTCATCACTTCCTTCCACTTTCCGGTACGCAACAAGTCAAACCAGCGGCGTCCTTCGCCGGCTAATTCCACTTGCCGTTCACGCAATATATAATTAACGACTTCGTCTTCAGAAGCAAAATCATTTTCAGTCAACGTGTTCAATCCGGCACGGTCACGTACAGTTTTTACTAAATCCAAAGCTTCACCCCATTTTCCCTGATGAGCACGAGCTTCTGCTTGCAACAACATCATATCTGTGTAACGATAAATTGGATAGGCTACTTCGCATGTCTTATTCAAAGAGTTACTGATGTCACCTGCCATATATTTACGCAATTCATTTCCATTCTGGTAATTCTTCACCGTATAATCTTTGCGCAAATCACCTTTCATATCCTTTTCATCAAAGATGCTCATAAACTTGTCGGACATAACTGCCGCACGGTTTCCTGAACCGGAAAACCATTGATACATATAACTGTAACCATTCGTGCCGACTTCATCCATGTTGAAATGAACAAGGAATATTAACTCTCTGGAGTTATATTCATCATTTTCGGGCGTATCATCCGAAGGCTTATTGTTGAGTTCTTCCGTAAACATGGTATGCCAAGTAGCAATGTTAGGTTCGAAGTCTACAAAGCGTCCACCCTTTTTGGAAGCAATAGTTGCCATTTTATCAATGGTCTGGTCAGCCAGATTATATTCTTCAGCCCACATATAAGCGTCCGCCATGATAGCCCATACGCCACAGATAGAAATACGCTTGCGTTCGTAATTCTTATTACGGTTAATCAGGCTTTCCGCCTTTTTCAGGTCAGGAAGAATAACATGTTCCAGAATATAATTCTTATCTGTACGTTCCTTGTAGATAGCCTCCGAATACTTTTCAGTAGGTTCTATAAACAAAGGTACGTCTCCCCAGACACGGATAGCATAGAAGTAAGCCAAAGCACGCAACGCATACGCTTGTCCAAGGTAATCGTTACGGTCTGCCACATCCGGCATACTGATATTAGGAACATATTTGATGGCCAGATTGGTCTGGTTAATCATCTGATACAAGGTCGTCCATTTCGCACATTTCTCGTCCGTAGACATCAGGTTGTTAATCACACGTGCCTGATCGGCCATCACCGGTGCTCCGGGAGCTACATTATCCGAACGGAACTCACCCCAATAAAAATAATTCTCGCGTAAAGTGGAACGCAACAATCCATAGATTTCATTTATACCTGCTTTAGCGTCACGGGCGGTCTGCCACATGTCACCTGCCGGGATTTCACTCACCGGTTCCTCATTCAGAAAGTCTGAACAGCTATTCAATGATAGAGCCAGGCATATAGCTCCAACAAAATATTTTATATTCTTCATACGATATCTTCAATTAAAAGTTTGCAGAAAAACCAATACCATATTCTCTCTTTCTCGGATAGCGGTAAGAGTCTTTACCTACCTGCAGAGGATTACTTGTAGAGAATTCAGGATCGAATCCCGAATAGTTGGTCCATGTCAATGCGTTGTTTACAAAAGCGTAGATATTTATATTCTTCAACATCAGCTTCTTTATCCAGTTTTCTGGAAGATCATAGGCTATACGTACGTTCTGCAGACGAATAAAGGAAGCATCTTCCAGATAGAACGAGTTACCCATACGTGCATTGTTATAATCATCATTATACGGACGCGGATAGATAGCCTGGTCGCCCGGATGCAACCACATATTATGAATTACTTCCGGTGAAGGAGTGGTTCCCGTATATTTGAACATGTTACGATTATGTTCAGCGGCATTATAAATCTGTCCTCCCAAAGAATAATAGAATCCCAAATACAGACTTACGTTTTTCCAGGTCACGGTTGTATTCAAACCACCGGTCACATCAGGCATGGCATTACCAATCACCATACGGTCGTTATCATCAATCACACCATCCCGGGTTCCTTCCGGTTCTTCCCAGTTGTAATCTCCGCCACGGAACGGTTTGCCGTTCGGTAACGTTTTCTGGCGAATATCACCTGCATATTCCTTTCCATTCAATAAATACTTGTATTGGAATACACCATTTTCAAACACCGGAGTCAGTTGCTCCCATTTATCTGTAAAAGCATTCGATTCGTCATAAGCAAAGACACCGGCACTTTTAAATCCATAGAAGTCACCTACGCGACCGCCTTCCTGCATCCACCAGATATCACCTTCCATATATGCCTTACCTTCAGACAGTTTCTCAATGCGGTTGATATTTCTGGAGATATTGAAAGAAGCATTCCACTTCCAGTCCTTTGTGCGGATAATATCACCGGTAACGGCAATTTCAAAACCGCGGTTGCTCATCTCACCGACGTTTGTCTTCATATATGCAAAACCGGATTCTTTAGGCAGTTGGTAGTTTGCCAACAAACCGTCTGTAAATTTATCGTAGTAATCAGCAGTGATTGTCAAACGGCTATTCCAGAAATTCAAGTCCAAACCAAGGTTGAATTGTTTGGTTTCCTCCCATTTCAGATTGTCTTTACCGATACGAGTCGGAATAACGCCACCCACTCCGTCATAGATAGAATTCGGAGAATAAGAATAAATATAATCATAGTTTCCGATCGCCTCATTACCGGTGATACCATAACTTACACGAATCTTACCATCTTCCAGGAATTTCTTCGAGAACTTCATGAATTTTTCATCAGAGAAACGCCATCCCACTGACACAGACGGGAAATTACCCCATTTGTTTTCTTTCGCAAAACGAGAAGAACCGTCACGACGCATATTCGCTGTAAACAGGTATTTCCCCAGATAATCATACGTCACACGTGCAAAAACGGAAGCCATGGAGTGATTGCTCAATGTAGATCCCGTAGAGGATAAATCCAGATTGGCAGCAAACGCGTTCATTGTATAAATAAAGTCGGTAGAGGAATTCAATCCCACAAAAGTTTCATTTTCATAACGCCACTGTTGAGCACTGACACCCACCATCGCGCTGAAATTATGTCCTTTTATCTTGCGTACATAAGTGATGAAATCTTCATTCATCCAGTTCCAGTTGAGGTAATTATAAGAATACCCTTTATTCTGTTTCTGCCATTCATCAGTAATAAGACTAGGTTCGAGTTTTTTGCGCTTGTCCAAATAGAAGTTGGCATTTATATTGGCTCTGAACTTCAAGTACTTGTTGAATTTGATTTCAAAGAACTGGAAGAAGTTAGCCTTATAAGAATCCGTAAAGTCAGTGGTATAATTGACCTGTGCAATAGGATTCTTCTGACCATTAAACACCCCGACCAAAGAGCCATCCGGATAATAAGTATTGAAATAAGGACGACGAGTCAACACTGCGCTCAATAACGTACCTTCATTCAGACCTTTCTTTTTAGAATAAGTAAGAGAAATACGGCTACCCATGTTCATCCAGTCTGTCGGTGAATAATCGGAGTTGATACGAGTATTTAATCTTTGGAAGCCAGTATTGGAAATAATACCCTTCTCGTTATAATAACCGGTATTGATGAAATATTTCAGTTTCTTTGTACCGCCACCTACGCTGATATCCACCTGATCTTTCTGCGCAGTACTTGTAATCATGTCCAGATAATCATTGTCTACATTGAAGAATGAATTCAACGGATCATCCAGAATATCGATACTTTCATCCGGATTACCTCCGCCGTATGTTTCAAAATACTCTTTACGGTACTGGTCGTACAACAGACGCTCTTTACGATTTGCCTGTGGCACCTTATGAGACAATGTACCCCACGAGTGATTATACTTGATATCAATACGGGCTTTACCCTCCTGACCACTCTTGGTAGTGATAATAATCACACCGTTAGCCGAACGGGAACCGTAGATCGCTGCAGAAGCCGCATCCTTCAAAATTTCCATGGAAGTAATATCATTGGTATTGATACCATCGATACTTTCCAAAGGCACACCGTCTACGATATAAAGAGGAGTAACCCCTTCGGCAGAGAAAGTGGAAGTACCACGAATTTTGATAGAAGAAGATTCACCGGGTTGTCCGGAACCGGATACCACCTGTACACCGGCAGTAGTACCCTGCAATGCTTCAAAAACATTAGTAGCCATTTTTTGCTCAATGGCCTCGCTTGAGATGGAAGTAATAGCTCCTGTTACATCACGCTTTTTCATCGTACCGTAACCCACTACCACTACTTCGTCCAATAGCTTAGAGTTCTCTTCAAGCGTAATATTCATTGTTTTATCTTTCACTACCACATCTTTAGGGGTATATCCCATGAATGATACAGTCAAAGTAACTCCTTTCTTTGAAACATTCAATGAGAAATTACCATCTAAATCCGTAATTGTTCCATTAGATGTTCCTTTCTCCATCACATTAGCGCCAGGTAAAGGAAATCCTGTTTTATCCACAACAACTCCTTTCACTGCAAACCCGCCTTGAGCATAAGCCGGATGGGCAAGGAAAAAGAGACTCAAGGAAATCAAAAGAAACGACTGCAACAACCGCACTTTTGTCCTACTCTGCAAATTTTTCATAACTAGAATAAAATTAAATTGGTTAATTATCAAGGTTTTACTCACTACTTAATTAATTAGGAGAAATACATTGGCTCTCTCCCGTAAGATGTTATCTTTTATTTATCACATAGATAATCGTCTTTCATAATACTATACAATAATTATTATATTAGAATAAAGATTATACAATACCCGGTCTGCTAAATAAAAGTGTGTGCGGACACACCCAATTAAAGAAAACTCAAGTACAAGCTGGCATGATCCAACGCCACAAAAGTATCGCATTTGAGCATATTGCACCCTATCGAATTGTTCGTTTTATCTAGTCTAAAAATTCAGATGACTTATTTTAATCACTTTACAGAGGGATCGGAAGGGGCATCATGAGATTTCCTATACTGTGTAGGAGCAATATCAAAAAGTTCTTTAAAGCATTTGTTGAAGTATTGAGGATTTCCAAATCCTAACCGGTAAGCAATATCCGAAATGTTCATCTCCGGAGCATTCAGTAGAAAATATGCTGCTTTTTTCAGACGAAGATTCATGATAAAATTATTTGGCGTACTTCCCGTAATACCTTTTATCTTCTGGAATAAGACGGTACGTCCTACTCCCATCTCCCGTGAGAAAGCATCTACACTGAATTCGGGATTTTCCATATTATCTTCCACCACTTGAGTAGCTTGTTCGATAAACTTCTGGTCGAGTTCATTCGTCGCAATCTTCTCCGCTTTGCTATCCAGTTGATGGGCATATTTATTCTGTAAAAGTCTGCGGGTATTAATCAGATTATTGCATTGCATCACCAGCCGCCGCATATTAAATGGCTTCACCACATAAATATCCGCTCCAATTCTCAATCCTTCCAACTCACGTTCGGGAGCACTAAGGGCAGTCAGAAGAACGACAGGTATATGGCAGGTTTCTATATTGTTCTTGATCTTGGCACATAACTCTGTTCCGGGCATTCCGGGCATCATGATATCCGAAATAACCAGGTCGGGTTGCATTACCTTTACTTTCTCGTACCCTTCCTTGCCATCACTTGCAGTTTCAACCGTATACAACGGAGAGAAGATATCTACAAGGATATTTCTGATTTCTTCATTATCATCAATCACCAGTAATTTACAGTCAGTAGTCCCGCTTTCACTTTGGGCTGACTGCACCTCTTTAACCAGCAGTTCTTTGTCTTCCGAATAATAAATATATTCCTTATCCTGCTCCGGTTCAACCCGGGTGACAGAAGAATCAAAGTGAGCATCCCCTTTTTTCAGAGTGACCTTAAAACAAGAACCTTTTCCCAGCTGACTTTCTACTGTTATATCTCCCTGGTGGGCTTTCACAATACCCTGACTCAAAGCCAGCCCGATACCAGTTCCTCCATACTGTCCTATATTCTCAACCTGATAGAACCGCTCGAATATCTTAACATAGTCTTCCTCGGATATTCCCGCACCATTATCGGAAACGGAAAACATACATTCCTCCGTTCCATCAGCCAATTCCATACGGATAGTTCCACCGTCTGAAGTATATTTAAAAGCATTAGACAGCAAGTTATTAACCACCTTCTGTATTTGCATCCGGTCTCCCCACACGAGGCATTGCTCGCAGTCGGCATGCAAAACAAACGAAATATTCCTGTTAGCAGCCAACTCTTTGAACAATACATAATGCTCTTTGAGTAAAGAATATAAATCAAATTGAGAAACTTTCAGTTTCAAAAGTCCCTGCTCCTGTTTCCGGAAATCAAGCAACTCCGTAATCAATGATTTCAGGTTACCTGCATTTTTATGTATATTCAACAGTTTCGAATAAGCATAGGTAGACAATTTGCCGGAATTCAGCAACAGATCAACCTGCCCCAGGATAAGAGTGATCGGAGTTCTGATTTCATGCGAGATATTCGTGAAGAAACGAAGTTTGGATTGATTCATCTCTTCAATGTATTGTTTCTCGCGAAGTTCAAAATCCAATGAAGTTTTCAGGAACAGACGGATTCTATATTCTCTCACGATGAAGAATAGAATAGTCAGAATCACGCATACATAAATAGTATAGGCCCACCAAGTAGCATAGAAAGGTGGCGTAATCGTTATATCCAGCGATCTGATTACTTCCGGGAAGTTCTTCAGCCTGATCTCAAAGACATAATCACCCGGAGAGATATTTGTATAAGTAATGTCATTTCCCAGACGGTTCTCGCTCCATTCATCATTATACCCCATCAACCGATATTCTACCTCACCACCGCCTATATGCAGAAAATTATCTGTTGAGAAACCGATAGAAAACACATTTTGCAAGTAATTCAATTTGATCCGTCCGGTATAGGCAAAGGATCTATTTAAAATACCGGTTTGATCGCCTGTTGTTATCTCTTTGTTGTTGACATACAAATGAGCCAACTCCAGATCGTATATTTTCGGAGGATAATACAGACTACTTTCACGAATGGTTACCAATCCGGTAGCTCCTCCCATATAAATATCATGGTTGCGGGATACATGCATGGATTTCCGGTTCACAAGAGTCAGCGGGAATCCGGTTTTAGAATTGAAGTTTATCACTTTCCCCTCTTTCTGTTCCAGCATTGACAATCCATGCCCGGTACCAATCAATAAAATCCCGGAAGGGGTTTCCCCCAGTACCCTGATATTTTCTCCCGACAACACACTTTCAGGAGTATGTAAACGAAACAAACGTTCTTTCTTATCCAGCAAGAAAAGTCCGTTGCCATGTGTCCCTACCCAAATATTTCCCTTTCGATCTTCATAGATAACATTGACCAACTCTTTTTGAGATCTGACCCGTTTCTTCAGACTTATCCTATAGGTTTCAAACCGCTTTTCATCAATCGCATAGGCTACACAACCGTCGTCGGCAGCAAACCATAATCTGTTTTTCGAATCAAGCAATAGGGTGTTATAATTATGTGTAAACAGTTCCTTCTGATGAAACAACACCTCGGATTTCAAGGTCTGTTTATCCAAACTCACAATAGCGGATGTTGTCCCGACATACAATTTACGAGGAGTATCCGCCAAGGCAAACAGGGCTTCTCCTACACTTTCCTCTCCAAGCGGTTCAAGATTATAGATGTCGTTCCGATAGTTATTAAGATGAAAACAATTCACCTTATTGGTAAAGTCGGCTGCAATCCATAAGCAATTATTAGCCTCATCAAAAACAACATCTTTCAGGTAGTCCGTACTGAAATGATATCCCGTATGCGCATTAAAATGCTTGAACTTTCCCTGTTCCGGTTGATATAAATCTAATCCCCCTCCTTCCGTACAAATCCAGATATTTCCGACTTTATCTTCTGCCATAGCACCGACCACCGGAAAAGACAATCCGGTGTCCGAAGCATGATAATGCACAAAATGCTGATATTCCGGAGAGAAGAAGTTTACCCCTCCCCAATAAGTCCCCACCCAAACAGTTCCTTGTTTGTCGGTATAAAGAGACGTCACCGAACGATTGGACATAGCACCCACCCGGTTAGGATCAGCCTGATAATGGAATATTTTCCCGGTAGCCACTTCAATCTTACTCAATCCACTTCTGTAGCCTACCCATATATTCCCTTCCAAATCCTGACATAACGCTCTCGCCATATCGTCCCGAACCGTATAAACACTCTTATCATTATATTCATAGTGATGTATGATCGTACCTTGAGGTGAAAAACAGAAAACGCCCTGATCCTGCGAACCAATCCAGATATTCTGGTCGTTACTTTTTATCAGTTTCATCACTTTAATTCCGGGCAAGTGAAGTGACATCGATCCGCAAGTATCTACACGCATCACCCCACCCTCTTTCAAAGCAATCCAGAGACTTCCTTCGGAACCTTCCACCATCGTCGGGCCACTATCCGGCAGCTGCAAATCGGCATACATCGGTTTCAAGAGGCGGGTATTCTTATCATATAAGAACAGTTTCCCTCCTTCTGCAATCCACACTCCGGTCTTTCCTTTGGCAAGAGTGGAGGGAGAAGTCACCGGAAGAATATAATATTTCTCTGTTTCAAGGTCGAACTGGAAAAGTCCGGTAGAGGTCAACAGGAAAAGACTTCCCTGACCGTCTTCCACCATTTGAGTCACATATAAATTACCATAACTGATAGAGTCGTTATGAAAGTGGTTGAAGACTTTGATGTGATTGCCATCGAAACAATTCAGCCCGTCCAAAGTGGCAATCCATATACGCGATTTCTCATCCTGGCAAATATCGCTCACCGTTATTTGCGACAATCCATCTTCCACACCCAATGTTCTGAACTTGTATTCCTGTGACCGGAGTGGAAATACAAATCCAAAAAGAGATAGCAGAATAAAAAAATGGATCTTAGATAGTCTTTGTTCGCACATATCAAGAATGATGGTTTATAGCACACATTAATCTCGTCACAAAAGTAACAGTTTTTATGATATTCCCAAAATCAGAGCAAAATAACTGATAGATATAGACTTCACCCTATTTTATTCTTCCCGTCCGAACGAACGATATTCCAACGGGGTAAGCCCTGTACGTTTCTTGAAAAAAGAGAAAAAATATTCAGTAGACTGGAAACCCAGAAAAAAAGAAATCTCTTTCACGGATTGGGAAGTTCCTACTAACATTTGTTTGGCTTTACGGAGTTTCAATTCCTGGAAATATTTGGCAGGAGCATAACCAGTATACTCCTTGAAAACACGTCGAAACCATGAATAACTGATGTTAAGCCGCATTGCTAACTCTTCCGGATCTACATTACCGGAAACATTTTCATTCATGATGATTTTCGCCTGTTCTATCTTCTGATCCACATCACTCATCTCGAAAACTTTATTCTTGGAGACAGAAAGAATCATACCTATCATGTGGAGCACAATCCCGGAAAGATATTGTTGCGCGGAAATCTTATCCGCTTCAGCTACAGCAAGAGCACGGGAGAACAAGGAAACCAACTCTTCATTAATACCGATTTCCAATATTTGCTGCTCCTGCGACAAAAAAGCATCATTAACGATGGCATCTATCATTGGCCCCTCAAAGCCGATGTAATATTCCGTCCAACCAGTCTGCCGTAACGGGCGGTAAGTATGCCATTGCCCGGGAAACAATACCATCAGTCGGCCTTTACAAACCTGCTTTTCAGAAGTGGAATCGGATGAAAACAAACCACGCCCTTTTGTGATATAGACCAACTGATATTCGCGAAGCACCCTTCCTTTTTCCGCATTAAAAAAGTAACCGGAGGGATGCTCTTTCAATGGATAAGGTGAATCAGGAGGGATAGACTGATAGCCGACGGTATTCACCCACAGCCCGAATTTACGGTCCATGTCATTTACAATCAGATATTTAAATTCCAATCCCAAACTATTATCCTCGATCATATCAGAGTGTTTTCATGTAATTGAGTTGGACAAAAATAGGAATTATTTTCAGAAAACACATGCAAGGGTATAAAAAAACATCCGGAGTGTACTTTCAAGTATCCCCGGATGTTTATATAAAAACAAACTTTACTATGACGAGATTTAGAATGCTTTATGATACAAGGCTTCAATATCCGCTACCGAAGTAGGACGAGGATTACCACCTGTACAAACATCATTGAAAGCAGCTACAGCCAATGCAGGAATGTCTTCTTCTTTCACATTGATTTCATGCAATTTCTGTGGGATATTAATGCTGATAGAAAGTGCTTTCACAGCTTCAATAGCAGCTTTAACGCCCTCCGCTTCACTCATTCCGGTAGTGTCCACTCCCATTGCTTTCGCAATATGGATATATTTCGGAGCTGCCGGAGATTCAGCATTGTATTCCATCACATACGGCAACAGCAAGGCATTAGCTACCCCGTGAGGAGTATCATAGAATGCACCCAACGGATGAGCCATTGAATGAACTATTCCCAAACCGACATTCGAGAATCCCATACCGGCAATATATTGTGCCTGCGACATTGCTTCGCGGGCTGCCACATCTTTACCATTGTCTACGGCTGCTTTCAGATTTTGTGCAATCATCTCAATAGCCTTCAATTCGAACATATCGCTCATTACCCAGGCACCGGGAGTAATATAACTTTCGATGGCATGTGTCAAAGCATCCATACCGGTAGCGGCAGTAAGCCCCTTCGGCATTGAGTACATCAGTTCGGGGTCTACGATAGCCACGGCAGGGATGTCGTTCGGGTCTACGCAAACCATCTTCTTACGGGCATCTTCATCAATAATCACATAATTGATAGTTACCTCGGCAGCCGTTCCGGCAGTAGTAGGCAGTGCAAAGGTAGGTACAGCTTTGTGTTTGGTATCAGCTACACCCTCCAGAGACTTCACATCCGCAAAATCCGGGTTATTCACAACAATACCGATTCCTTTGGCAGTATCGATAGAAGAGCCACCACCCAAAGCAACGATAAAATCGGCTCCGGAAGCTTTGTAAGCTGCCACACCGTTTTGCACATTTGCAATAGTGGGGTTAGCCTTTACATCGCTATAAAGTTCGTAAGGAATCTGGTTCTCATCAAATACTTTAATGATTTCAGCAGCCACACCAAACTTGATAAGGTCTTTATCTGTTACAAAAAAGGCTTTCTTAAAGCCACGTCTAGCTGCTTCCACAGCAATCACACTTCGGCATCCGGCACCGAAGTAAGAAGTTTCGTTTAAAATAATTCGATTCATGGTTGTGCTATTTGTTGTTTTATTTAGGCAGATTGAAAGCAACAGTCATTTCTTTCATCTGTTCCTGACTCATACCATCCGGCTCGAAGCCCATATTTTTCGCTGCGATATAGATGAGAGCCGATTTATTAAGTACATCGATCTGATCGAACGCCTGCATCGCATCGCAATCAACTGCAAATACACCATGTTTCTCCCACATCACAACATCATAATCCTGCAATTCCTTGATGGTAGCTTCCGCCAATTCTACAGAACTAGGCAATTTATAAGGAATGATACCCAAACCACGCGGGCAGAATGCCTTTGTTTCGGGAATCATACTCCATAACAAATTAGTAGCCACATCTTTTTCCAGGAACTTCGGACAATGTGTCATGGCAATCAGTTCGATCGGGTGTGTATGTACAGATGCTTTATAAGGAGAGTTTTTACTCAACAGGTCATTATGTACGCTCAAGTGAGAAGGCAATTCCGATGTCGGAGCCACAGCTTCGTCCGCAATAATTACGTAGCTGGCACAGTCGTCCAGAATACGGATTACCGAACCATTTTCCATCGGCCAGCGAGCTAAATCACGCATGCGCTTATTCGTTCCCTTGCAATAGAAATAACATCCTTTCAGATAAGGAAGAGTCACACCGATAGATTTAACTTCACTGATCGGTTTCATCTGACGGATTTCATCATCTACAAACTCTGTGATATTAACAGTGATATTACCACCGTTACGTTCAGCCCATCCTTTCTGCCACAAGTATCCGGCAACTTCTGCTACCTTATTTACTTCTTTGGCAAGTCCCGGACGATTCTCTAAAATTGATTTCATTCTATATATAATTTTAATTAGGCATGGATTACACTGATTTTGCCGCAAGTTATAAAAAAACCGCGTAATCCATGTAATCCACACCTAAATTTTTTAAAACAAATTTGGGAACACTAATGAGAAGATAAGTACGATCAGACCAGCTATCAGCACAGTTATGGTCTTGTTTGACACACCTTTCCATTCTTTCAGAATAATTCCCCAAACATTACTAAATGTGACATTCAATGCCATCAAAATACACCAGGAGAAAGCCAGCAATACCGGACTTTCCGTAAGGAAACTCTTACCCATTTCCAGTCCGAAGAACTGCATGTACCATAATACGCCAGCCAACGCACAAAAAACTAAATTATTGCCCCAGACTTTTCCTTTAGCATAGTCACCCATCGATTTATTAGCCACATTCTGTTGCAGGCAGTAAACTGCATTTGTCAGGAACCCGCCAAATGTAACCAGGAAAATCACCGGGAGACCGGCGTAAAGTCCTTCCACTCCACCGGCTAAGGCAGCTTCCTTGATAGGTGTTCCTGCATCCAGTCCCAAAGCGAAGCAAGCACTCATGACACCGGCCAGGAGTGCAACCAGTAACCCTTTTGTCAATGCAAAGTCTTTTACAGCAGCACGTTTTTCTTCTTCGCTCATGTTTTGCGCACGCAAACTACCGGCATACCCGATAATAGCAATACCTGCCAACGTGATGCAAACACCCAACAAAAGAATCAGCCCGTTACCTTCAAACAAGTTTGTACCTGCAAAAAGAGCCGGAAGAAGGGTTCCGAAACCGGCACAAGTCCCTAATGAGATACTCTGTCCCAACGCAACCCCCAGATAACGCATGGAAAGTCCGAAAGTCAAACCGCCTACTCCCCACAGGATACCATAAAAGATGCTCATTCCAGCACCTCCCGCTCCCCACAAGTCGAACAAACTGCTCTCTTGGGGTACACCCAGTAGTGAACCCAGAAACGGGAACACTAACCAGGCAAATACACCTTGTATTAACCAGAAGCTTTCCCAGCTCCATTCCTTTACCTTTTTAATAGGCACATAAGAACTGGACTGGCAAAAGCTACCGATGGCTATAATCAATAAGCCGATTAAAATATCCATAACTTATCGTTTAGAAGTTACTTCGGCTTCGTACTTTTCGATTTCTGCGATGAAATCTTCACCTACAGGAACATTATTCTTCAAGCAGAACATATCCCAAACTGCATTCCAAGGCAGCGCTTTTTCTTCTTCGAGCAGAGCCAAACGCTGGAATCCCTGTCCGTTTGCTTCGTATTCACGCAACTTCGCAATCGGTTCGAGCAAAGCACGAGTCATACATTTCTGTGCTGCACGGCTACCAATCACATAAGCGCCAATACGGTTGATAGATGCGTCGAAATAGTCAAGACCATAATGTACACGGTCCAAAGCACCGCAGCGAACGATTTCGCTGAACAGTTCCATTGTCGGATCATCCATGATAGTAACGTGGTCTGAATCCCAACGAACCGGACGGCTTACGTGCAACATCAATTCAGGCACATAAAGCAACAGTGAAGATACTTTATCAGCTACACTTTCTGTCGGATGGAAGTGACCGGTATCCAGCGTAATCATCTTGTTACGAGAAGCACCATAACCGATATAGAAGTCATTAGAACCCACTGTATAGCTTTCCAGACCGATACCGAACACCTTAGATTCGATACAATCCTTCATATTCTTATATTCGGTAGCGAAGATCTGATCCAAAGAATCTTTCAGCAATGCACGATATTTCATACGATTTACTGTAATATCCTTGCTTCCGTCATGTACCCAAAGATTCATGATACACGAATCCCCCTGTGCCTTACCCATTTCTTCCGCAACGGCACGACAGCGTTTGGTATGTTCAATCCAGAATTGACGGATACCTTCATCAGGATTAGAAAGTGACAAGTCACCAGATTTCGGATGAGAGAAAGAGGTAGAGTTGAAATCGAGCTTCATGTTATGTTCTTTACCCCATTCGATCCAGCTCTTGAAATGTTCCGGTTCCACCTGGTCACGGTCTACCACCTTACCCTGGAAATCTCCATAGATTTCGTGCAGGTTCAAACGATGAGTACCCGGAATATAAGAAGCAGCTTTCAAAATGTCAGCACGCAATTCATCAATATTACGAGCTTTGCCCGGATAATTACCGGTTGCCTGAATACCTCCGGTCAATGAGCCGGCCTGTACTTCAAATCCTGCAACGTCGTCGGCCTGCCAGCAGTGGAGTGACAGATGAAAATCCTGCATCGTTTTCAATACTTTTTCGGTGTCTACACCTACTGCTGCATAACGTTCCACAGCAATCTCATACGCTTTCTGAATCAGTTCTTCTTTTTTCATGATATTCTATTAGTTTAAATAAATGATTATTCTGTCGGTTGTTCAATGTATTATCGAACGCAATTCTTAAAATGGATATAAGCCGCGTCCCAAGCTTCCGTATCTTGCGGCTGATAAGTTTTCAACGGGATAGAGCGGTTGATTAACTGGCGCATACCGGCAACATCCGTTGCTTCACCTGCTGCCATTGCCTGAATCATCACATTACCGATAGCTGTCGCTTCAGACGGACCCGCTACTACAGGGATTCCTATCGCATTAGCTGTAAACTGGTTCAACAGATCATTCCGGCTACCGCCGCCAATTACGTGCAATGTATCAATCGGACGGGGAGAAAGCGAACGTAAATTCTCCAATACCTGACGATAACGCAAAGCCAGACTTTCAAAAATACAACGCACCACTTGTCCACGTTTCTCGGGAACTGCTTGTCCGGTAGCCCGGCAATATTCAGCAATGGCTTTTTCCATATCCACAGGATTCGCGAAACAATCATCATCCGGATTAATCAGACTACGGAACGGCTCGCAAGCATCCGCCTCACCGATTAATTCAGGATAGCTTGTATCTCCCCAATTCAGACGACAACGTTCCAACAACCACATTCCACAGATATTCTTCAACAGACGGATGGTTCCTTCCACGCCACCTTCATTGGTAAAGTTCAACGCTTCTGTTTCGGCATTAATCACCGGAGCATCCGTTTCAACTCCCATCAACGACCAAGTCCCACTGCTCAAATAAGCAAAGTTACGATCGAGTGCCGGAACGGCAGCAACAGCAGAACCGGTATCATGTCCGGCTACTGCAATTACAGGAATTGCCCCCAGTCCGGTTATCTTTTGCACTTCTTCCGTCAATACTCCCACCTTTTCGCCCGGGAACACAAAACGTCCGAAATTCTTTTCACTCAAGCCGACTGCTTTCAACAGCTCCGGCTCCAAACGGCGTGTCTGTGCATTCACCAGCTGCGCTGTCGAAGCAATCGTATATTCCGTCACCATCTCTCCGGTAAGCATATAACTCAACGCATCCGGCATAAACAGAATTTTATCTGCCGCCTCCAACGCACTGTCGTGATTGCGACGTAAAGTATCTAATTGGAAAAGTGAATTAAAATTCATAATCTGAATACCCGTTTTACCATACACTTTGCTACGGGAAATACGGGAGAAAAGAGCCTCCGGTGCTCCTACTGTATGCGAGTCACGATATGCATAAGGCTGGCGAAGCAAGTTACCGTCTTTTCCGACACATACAAAATCCACTCCCCAGGTATCGATACCGATAGAAGCAATGGATTCGCCACGATGAGCAACCAACTTCAATCCGTCAATAATGTGACGATATAATGCATAAATATCCCAATAGAAATGTCCACCTACTTCAATCAGGTGGTTAGGAAAACGATTAATCTCTTCCAGATTCAATCCGCCTTCAATGAAAGTTCCTAAGATTGTACGGCCGCTCGTTGCGCCCAGGTCGACTGCAAAAAAGTTTTGTTTCATGGTATTCTGTCTATATATTTAAGGTATCCATTTACCTACATGGCAAAGATAGGCGATTCCCTACTCCTTTTCCTTATGTATTTTGATTGAAAGGGTATACATTTTGACACAAAACAGAAAAGCAGGCTCTCATCGTTTAGCATATTTTTCACTTTTTATGCAAAAAAACTTTGGTTTTATGCATCTTTTCTCCAAAATAATGCATACTTTTGCGCCATTCTTAGAATAATTATACAATGAAGAAGAAAGCAAATCGGTTAGACGCCATCAAAATGATTATCTCAAGCAAGGAGGTCGGTTCGCAGGAAGAACTGCTGCAAGAGCTGAACCGCGAAGGCTTCGAACTGACACAGGCCACCCTCTCCCGCGACTTGAAACAATTGAAAGTAGCCAAGGCTGCCAGTATGAACGGAAAGTACGTATATGTACTGCCGAACAACATTATGTATAAACGTTCTACCGACCAGAGTGCCGGTGAAATGTTACGCAACAACGGATTTATCTCTTTGCAGTTTTCCGGTAACATCGCCGTTATCCGCACCCGTCCCGGTTATGCCAGCAGCATGGCTTATGACATTGACAACAATGAATTCAGTGAAATTCTGGGAACCATTGCCGGTGACGATACGATCATGTTGGTGTTGCGTGAAGGAGTTGCAACCAGTAAAATACGTCAGCTTTTGTCACTCATCATTCCCAATATCGAATAATTATACCTATTATTATATAATAAAGAAATGGACACTCAACAAATAGATGTTATGGTAGCCGACGCCTCACATGAGGTTTACGTTGACACTATTTTGGAAACTATCAGAAATGCTGCCGCCGTACGAGGAACAGGAATTGCGGAACGCACACACGAATACGTAGCGACAAAGATGAAAGAAGGTAAGGCGATTATTGCTCTTTGTGGCGATACTTTTGCCGGATTCACCTACATCGAATCATGGGGAAACAAGCAATATGTGGCTACTTCCGGTCTGATCGTTCATCCCGATTTCCGTGGGTTAGGACTGGCAAAACGCATCAAACAGGCTTCTTTCCAACTGGCACGTCTCCGATGGCCGAAAGCAAAAATATTCAGTCTGACCTCCGGAGCAGCTGTCATGAAAATGAACACCGAACTGGGTTATGTGCCTGTCACCTTCAACGAACTGACAGACGACGAAGCTTTCTGGAAAGGATGCGAAGGATGTATCAACCATGATATTCTGGTAGCGAAAAACCGCAAGTTCTGCATCTGCACAGCCATGCTGTACGATCCGACAGAGCCGCGGAACATCAAAAAAGAACAAGAAAGAAATAACATTTAAAAGATACAGCACTATGGAAGAAAAGAAGAAAAAAGTAGTGGTGGCATTCAGCGGCGGGCTGGACACATCGTTCACCGTCATGTACCTCGCCAAAGAAAAAGGTTACGAAGTATATGCAGCTTGTGCCAATACGGGTGGTTTCAGCGAAGAACAACTGAAAACAAACGAAGAAAATGCTTATAAACTGGGAGCAGTGAAATTCGTGACGCTGGACGTAACCCAGGAATACTACGAAAAGAGCCTGAAATACATGGTTTTCGGAAATGTGCTGCGTAACGGTACTTATCCTATTTCTGTTAGTTCCGAACGTATTTTCCAGGCACTGGCTATCGCACGCTATGCCAACGAAATCGGTGCGGATGCCATCGCACACGGTTCTACCGGAGCAGGTAACGACCAGATCCGTTTCGACATGACTTTCCTCGTACTGGCTCCCAATGTAGAAATCATCACATTGACCCGTGACATGGCATTGAGCCGTCAGGAAGAAATCGACTATCTGAACAAGCATGGTTTCAGTGCAGACTTCACCAAACTGAAATACTCTTATAACGTAGGCTTATGGGGTACTTCTATCTGTGGTGGCGAAATCCTCGACTCCGCGCAAGGACTCCCGGAAACAGCTTACCTCAAGCACGTTGAAAAAGAAGGTAGCGAACAGCTCCGCCTGACTTTCGAAAAAGGGGAACTGAAAGCTGTCAACGACGAGAAGTTTGACGACCCGATCAAAGCCATCCAGAAAGTGGAAGAGATTGGCGCAGCATACGGTATCGGCCGTGATATGCACGTAGGCGATACAATTATCGGTATCAAAGGCCGTGTAGGATTCGAAGCAGCCGCCCCGATGTTGATTATCGGCGCTCACCGTTTCCTTGAGAAATATACATTAAGCAAATGGCAACAATATTGGAAGGATCAAGTAGCTAACTGGTACGGTATGTTCCTCCACGAAAGTCAATACCTGGAGCCGGTGATGCGTGACATCGAAGCCATGTTGCAGGAAAGCCAGCGCAACGTAAACGGTACAGCTATCCTCGAGCTTCGCCCTCTTTCCTTCTCTACCGTAGGTGTAGAATCGGAAGATGATCTGGTGAAGACTAAATTCGGAGAATACGGTGAAATGCAGAAAGGCTGGACAGCCGAAGACGCAAAAGGCTTTATCAAAGTGACTTCTACTCCGCTACGTGTTTACTATAATAACCACAAAGACGAAGAGATATGATTAAAGCAGGAATCATTGGTGGCGCAGGATATACCGCAGGCGAGTTAATCCGTCTGCTGCTCAACCATCCGGAAACTGAAATCGTATTTATCAACAGCAGCAGTAATGCCGGAAACAGAATTACCGACGTACACGAAGGCTTGTATGGAGAAACGGATTTAACGTTCACCGACCAGTTACCTCTGGACGAAATCGACGTTCTTTTCTTCTGTACCGCCCACGGAGATACAAAGAAATTCATGGAAAGTCACAATATACCGGAAAACCTGAAGATTATCGACCTCTCCATGGACTACCGTATCAAAAGTGACGACCACGACTTTATCTACGGTCTGCCGGAATTGAACCGCCGCGCCACTTGTACGGCGAAGCACGTAGCCAACCCCGGCTGTTTTGCAACCTGCATCCAGCTTGGTTTGCTTCCGCTTGCCAAGAATCTGATGCTGACGGATGATGTAATGGTAAATGCCATTACAGGAAGTACGGGAGCCGGAGTGAAACCGGGTGCTACCAGTCATTTCAGTTGGAGAAACAACAATATGAGTGTGTACAAAGCATTCGAGCACCAGCATGTTCCGGAAATCAAGCAATCGCTGAAACAGCTGCAAAACAGTTTCGATGCGGAGATCGACTTCATTCCATACCGTGGAGATTTCGCCCGTGGTATCTTTGCAACGCTGGTAGTCAAAACCAAAGTAGCACTGGAAGAAATCGTTCGTATGTATGAAGAATATTATGCAAAAGACTCCTTTGTACACATCGTAGACAAGAACATTGACTTGAAACAAGTCGTTAATACTAATAAGTGCCTGATACATCTGGAGAAACACGGTGACAAACTATTGATTATCTCTTGTATCGACAACTTGCTGAAAGGCGCCAGCGGACAAGCGGTTCATAACATGAACCTGATGTTCAATCTGGAAGAAACTGTAGGACTACGTTTAAAGCCTTCAGCTTTTTAAAAACAAAGAATTATGAAATTATTCGACGTATATCCTTTATATAACATCAACATTGTCAAGGGCGACGGTTGCAAAGTATGGGATGAGAACGGAACGGAATATCTGGATCTCTACGGAGGTCATGCCGTTATCTCTATCGGACATGCACACCCTCACTATACAGCAATGATAAGTAACCAGGTGGCTAAACTTGGTTTCTACTCAAACTCCGTCATCAACAAGCTCCAACAAGAGGTAGCCGAACGACTGGGCAAGATTTCCGGTTACGAAGACTACAGCCTGTTCCTGATTAACAGTGGAGCCGAAGCGAACGAAAACGCTTTGAAGCTGGCTTCCTTCTATAACGGACGTACCAAAATCGTATCTTTCAATAAGGCGTTTCACGGACGGACGTCTCTGGCGGTAGAAGCGACTCACAATCCTTCTATTATCGCTCCTATCAACAATAACGGTCATGTCACCTATCTCCCACTCAACGATGTGGAAGCGATGAAACAGGAATTGTCTAAAGGAGACACATGCGCTGTTATCATTGAAGGAATACAAGGTGTAGGCGGTATCAAGATACCAACCACCGAATTTATGCAGGAACTCCGCAAAGCTTGCAGCGAAACAGGAACGATCCTGATTCTCGATGAAATTCAGAGCGGATACGGGCGTAGCGGTAAATTCTTCGCTCATCAATATAATGACATTAAGCCGGATATCATCACTGTAGCCAAAGGAATCGGTAACGGCTTTCCGATGGCAGGTGTCTTAATCAGCCCGATGTTTAAACCGGTATATGGCCAGTTGGGAACTACTTTTGGAGGAAATCACCTGGCATGTTCGGCAGCTCTCGCTGTGATGGATGTCATTGAACAGGAAAATCTGGTAGAAAATGCTAAGGCAGTAGGTGATTACTTACTGGAAGAGCTGAAAAAATTCCCGCAAATCAAAGAAGTGCGCGGACGCGGACTAATGATCGGCCTCGAATTTGAAGAACCGATCAAGGAACTACGCAGCCGTCTCATCTATGACGAGCATGTATTTACCGGAGCAAGCGGCACGAATGTACTTCGCCTGTTACCTCCTCTCTGTCTCAGCATGGAGGAAGCGAAAGAGTTCCTCGCCCGGTTCAAAAAAGTACTCTAACCGCTCATTTGATTAATAAACAGCCAACGATAAAAGCAGCCTTTATTAGAAATTTATTTCTTATTCTGGCTGCTTTTTGTTTTTTCGTAATTAACTGCTACCTTTGTCTGTAACAACTCATTAAAAACAAGCGTATATGAAAATAGCCATTATCGGTGCAGGAAACATGGGCGGTTCAATAGCCCGTGGCCTGGCAAAAGGAAGTCTGATAGACGATTCGGATATCATTGTATCCAATCCCAGTGCCGGAAAACTAGAGAAACTGAAAAAAGAATTTCCGGGTATCTCCACCACCAACAATAATCTGGAAGCAGCCACAGGAGCAGACATTGTCATCCTTGCCGTCAAACCGTGGTTTATGGAATCGGTGATGCGCGAGTTGAAATTAAAAAGCAAACAGATACTCATCTCCGTAGCTGCCGGCATCAGTTTTGAAGAACTGGCTCATTATGTCGTAGCACCGGAAATGGCCATGTTCCGCCTGATTCCGAACACCGCTATCAGCGAACTGGAAAGTATGACGCTTGTTGCCGCCCGCAATACGAACGATGAACAAGACAAATTCATCCTCCGGTTGTTCAGCGAGATGGGAACCGTGATGCTTATTCCCGAAGATAAAATAGCGGCAGCCACTGCATTGACCTCCTGCGGTATCGCTTACGTATTGAAATACGTTCAGGCAGCCATGCAAGCCGGAATCGAAATGGGACTTCGTCCCAAAGATGCCATGCAGATGATAGCACAATCCTTAAAAGGAGCAGCCGCACTGATTCAGAACAATGACACCCACCCCAGCGTAGAAATCGACAAGGTTACCACTCCGGGCGGAATCACGATCAAGGGGATCAATGAACTGGAGCACAACGGATTCACCTCCGCTATCATCAAAGCCATGAAAGCCTCCAAATAATACCATAGAATTATTAATCATAAAAATACGAACCACTTGTATGAATGAACAAATTAAACAGATCGCAGAACGCCTCCGCGGATTACGTGAAGTACTGGAACTGACCACAGAGGATATCGCCCGCGACAGCGACATCTCTGCCGAAGAATACCGACTTGCGGAAACTGGAGATTACGACATCTCTGTCAGCATGTTACAAAAAATAGCCCGTACGTATAATATAGCCCTCGACGCTCTGATGTTTGGCGAAGAGCCTAAAATGAGCAGCTACTTTGTGACTCGTGCCGGCAAAGGTATCAGCATCGAACGTACCAAAGCTTATAAATACCAGTCACTGGCTTCAGGATTCATGAACCGTACCGCCGATCCGTTCATCGTTACCGTTGAACCGAAAGCAATCGACGAGCCGATCCATTATAACAAGCATAATGGACAGGAATTCAACCTTGTCATCGAAGGACGTATGCTTATCAACATCGAAGGCAAAGAAATCATCCTCAATCAAGGAGACAGTATTTATTTTAACTCTAAACTTCCACATGGCATGAAAGCGCTCGATGGCAAAACGGTACGTTTTCTGGCAGTAATTATGTAACAACATCATGGTAGAAAGATTTTTATCACAGACCTCTTTCAGCTCACAAGAGGACTTCAACAAGAATTTAAAAATAAACGTCCCGGAGAACTTCAACTTCGGTTATGACGTAGTAGATGCCTGGGCAGCCGAACAACCCGACAAGAAGGCTTTACTTTGGACAAATGACAAAGGTGAAAGCCGCCAATTTTCATTTGCCGAAATAAAGCGTTACACAGATATGACCGCTTCTTACTTCCAAAGTCTGGGTATCGGTCGTGGGGACATGGTGATGCTGATTCTGAAACGCCGTTATGAGTTCTGGTATAGCACCATCGCCCTTCACAAACTGGGAGCAACCGTCATTCCGGCCACCCACTTGCTGACCAAAAAAGATATTATCTATCGCTGCAACGCTGCCGATATCAAAATGATCGTAGCTGCCGGTGAAGGAATCATCCTGCAACATATCAAAGATGCTCTCCCCGAGTGTCCCACTGTAGAAGAGTTGGTCAGTGTCGGACCGGAAATACCGGAAGGTTTCGAAGATTTCCATCAGGGCATCGAAAATGCCGCTCCGTTTGTACGTCCACGCCATGCGAACACTAACGACGACATCTCTCTGATGTATTTTACTTCCGGCACTACCGGCGAACCTAAGATGGTGGCACATGACTTTACTTATCCGTTAGGTCATATCGTTACCGGTAGTTTTTGGCACAACCTGAACGAGAACAGTCTTCACCTCACCATTGCCGATACCGGCTGGGGAAAAGCAGTATGGGGAAAACTCTACGGACAGTGGATTGCCGGAGCCAATATCTTCGTCTACGACCACGAGAAGTTTACCCCGGCAGCTATTCTGGAAAAAATCCAGGAATATCATGTCACCTCTCTCTGTGCACCTCCTACCATCTTCCGGTTCCTGATTCACGAAGACCTGACAAAATTCGATTTATCTTCACTCAAATACTGCACCATTGCCGGAGAAGCATTAAACCCTGCCGTATTTGAAACATTCAAGAAACTGACAGGTATCAAACTGATGGAAGGTTTCGGACAAACAGAAACAACCCTTACCATCGCCACTATGCCGTGGATGGAACCGAAACCGGGAAGCATGGGGCTGCCGAATCCTCAATATGATGTAGATTTGATTGACCATGAAGGTCGCTCTGTTGAAGCCGGTGAGCAAGGACAAATTGTAATCCGCACCAGCAAAGGCAAACCTCTCGGACTTTTCAAAGAATACTACCGGGATGCGGAACGTACTCACGAAGCTTGGCACGATGGTATTTATTATACCGGTGACGTTGCCTGGAAAGACGAAGACGGTTACCTTTGGTTCGTTGGTCGTGCAGACGACGTTATCAAGAGCTCTGGCTACCGCATCGGTCCATTCGAAGTGGAAAGTGCATTGATGACTCATCCGGCTGTTGTGGAATGTGCCATTACCGGAGTACCCGACGAGATTCGTGGCCAGGTGGTAAAAGCTACGATTGTTCTATCCAAAGACTATAAAGCACGTGCCGGAGAAGAACTGATTAAGGAATTGCAGAACCACGTGAAGAAAGTGACTGCTCCTTATAAATATCCGCGTGTGATCGAGTTCGTAGAAGAGCTACCTAAGACAATCAGCGGTAAGATCCGCCGGGTGGAGATTCGCGAAAACGATAAGAAGTAAATTATAAACAACTCTAATCAATAGAAGAACGATATTACAGATGATGTAATATCGTTCTTCTCATATCTACCCAACAATAAAATTCAACAGAAATAATATGATAGTTCCTGTTTATTTAAAACTCTCTTTTTTCCAATAATTATGTCCTTCAATAATATGACTGTTATTAGCTTTATAAAAATCCTTCACAGGAGTCATCTGAAAACAATTATTAATAATAGCATTATCGACATCTTCAAAAGTAACAATCGGTTGTTGGTTTACAGGATACTTCGATCTAACATTATTCAGAACAATCTGCTTACACTTACTGAATTGCCACGGTGAACCAGTCTGCGAAGAGAAATCCACATTATCAAAACGAATATCTTCAGCAATATCAATTATAAATCCAACCTCTGCCTTCATATTAATATTTGAAAAGGACAAACCTTGTACAGGCATTTCTTCAATCCCTTTAATATAACCAATTTGCTTGATATCAGAACCTGTGATATTACTCAAATGAATGTTCCGGAAAACAGGAGTCCGTTCACTGACAGGTTCCACTTTTGATTCTTTATCATAGAACAAATCAAAGATGAAGGCATTCCGCTGAATATTCTTCATGACGATATTATCTACCCGAAGCTCTTCAACAACTCCTCCTCTCCCACGAGAAGATTTCAAGCGAATACCGGAATCCGTACCATCGAAAACACAATTAGAAATTGTCACTCTCCTTACACCGCCTGACATTTCACTACCAATAACTACCCCTCCATGACCGGAAAGCATAACACAATTAGTTATCGTTATATTTTCACATGCCTTTCCATATTTCCGTCCATCAGCATCACGCCCCGATTTAATTGTAATACAATCATCCCCCACACTAATAAAACAATCAGAAATACGCACATTCCGGCAAGAAGAAGGGTTTATTCCATCCGTATTGGGACCTTTTGGGTCTTTTGAAGGGTTATATATCGTCACTCCATGCACTGTTACATTATCACAAAAAGCCGGATTTATGGTCCAAAAAGGAGAATTGACAATTTTCACATTCTCTATCAACACATTGTTACATTCATAAAACTGAATAAAAGGAGGCCGAAACATACGACGCTCTAAAGAAGGTTTATAATAATCCGAAATTTCCAGATCTTCATTAGCCTCTTCCCACATTCGTTGTAGTTTATTCAAAGCAGGCAATTTTCCTCCGTTCTTTTTAATCAGCTCCCGTGTTTCTTTCTCCCAGCTCCACCATTTGAATCCATTACCGTTCAACGTTCCACGCCCGGTTATAGTCAAATTCTCCGCATCATGCGCATAAATCAGGGGAGACAAAGTATTCATCACTGTACCTTCCCAACGAATCTTCACAAAAGGAAGATAATCTTCAAAACGATCTGAAAAACGAAGAACAGCTCCGGACTCCACATACAAAGTTATATTACTTTTCATGTGGATAGTGGCTGTCAAATAAACACCTGCCGGGAAATAAATAGTTCCTCCACCTTCAGAAGATGCTTTTTCAATCGTTTGGTTTATTAACTCCGTACAAGATTCAATACCTCGGGGATCAGCTCCAAGCTCCTTCATATTAAAGGTACGAGACCATGCGGTTACGGCTATAACAAGTCCCACTACACAAATAAATAGACGTTTCATTTATAGTTTTCATTTAAAATTTTACCAGTTCTAATTGTCAAAACAAAAGTACGAGGTATCTTCTCTCCTTATAGGGTAATAATTGTGCTTGATAGAGGATAGACAGGTGGATTAAATATGCAAAAGCGTGCATTTTATGTTCAATCACGGTTTTATATTTCCTTTTTAATCCAGTTTTATCTATTTTTGCTCTACACATAATTTATAATATCATGAAGACACTCTATGTTTTCCTTTTATGCTTATACACCAGTCTGACTGTAGCAGCTCAACCTCTTTGCCAGATTAAACACTTCTCTGTCAATAGTGGCCTTTCGCAAGGAGTAGTAGTGAATATAATGCAAGACAAAAAAGGATTTCTTTGGTTCGCCACCTGGAATGGACTGAACAAATTCGACGGATACACATTTAAAAATTACAAAGCATTTCCGGGAGACGGCTGTACTTTAACGACTAACCGTTTCTCTTATATTACAGAAAGCAAAGACGGAGATATATGGTGCAAATCTTATGATAACCGTGCATATCTATTTGATATTCAGACAGAGAAGTTTATTGACATACTCCTTCCTATTGAATCATCCCTGCAACAGACCAACACAGTCAGCAATATCTATACCTTAAATAAAGGGATTACATGGATCACCTGCGAACAAGGTTATGCTTTCAGAATCAATGAGCAAACCTGCAAAGAAGGAAAAGATATCATTTTATACAGCAGTTTCAACCAAAATTTAAAAGGAAACAAGATATTCGACATTTACGAAGATTCCGACGGGGACGAATGGATCATGACAGATAAGGGAGTAACCATCATCGGGAAAAAACGAATCAACAGCGATTATCCGTTCAAAATGGTCAAAGAATATAATAAGAGAATATATCTTATCTCAACTTCCGGAAAAATCGCAATATATGATCCCAAGAACGGAAATATAAAGTTCCAGGAGTTACCATGTCCTGTCACAGATATCTATTCCATATCTTCCATTTCCCCTTCTAATGACAAGATCGGCTTAGGAACTGACAACGGATTTATAACATACGATACAGAAAAGAAAAAATTCCAACATTTTAATATACAAACAGCCACCCAGCCATCCAATGAAGCTCATTTCTTTTATCAGGACAAAACCGGAGAAGTCTGGATCTTTGCCAATACCTCCGGTGTGATAAAGCTAAATCTGAAAACAGGAGATAAGCAGCACTTCACAGCTCCTATACAAAACCTAATCCAATATGAACGCGACAACCGGTACATGATCTTTGAAGACCATGAAGGCACACTATGGATGAGTCCTCAAAAAGGGCATTTGTGCTATTATGACCGCGACAGTAATCAACTGAAACTATACTTTGCAGATGAAAATAATCCCGCTTCCCTATTTGCCCCCTCTATTCGCTATTATTATACCGACCGGCAACAGAATGTATGGATTACCAATGACCGGGGCGTAGACAAAATATCTTTCTATTCCAATAAATACAGAATACGTCCCATAGACAATGGATTGGAAATACGTGCTTTTCTTGCCGACAAACAGAAACGTCTCTGGGTTGCTTCCAAAAAGGGAAACGTCAGAATTTACCGTCCGGATGGGACATTAGAAGGCTACCTTTCTCCACAGGGCATAATCACCCCTCAAGAGGTTACTTTCGGAAAAAGTGTGTACTGTTTTATGGAAGATAAACAAGGAAATATATGGATGGGAACCAAAAAAGACGGCCTCATCCTTCTAAAGAAGAAAAATGAGCACTCCTATCTTTTACAACAATTCGTCCATCAGCCACAAGATACATACAGTTTAAGCAACAATAGTGTCTATAGTATTATTCAGGATAGTCATGACAATATATGGATCGCATGTTATGGAGGTGGCCTCAACCTATTATCACACGCACCTGATGGTTCTACCAACTTTATCCATAGCGGCAACCGGCTGAAAAACTATCCTGTTTCTACTTCACTCAAAATAAGACATATCGCAGAAGCCCCCAACGGAGTGTTATTGATTGGCACAACCAATGGTTTACTTACATTCTCCAATAAGTTCGATCAGCCTGAAGAAATTAAGTTCTATCACAGCAACCGTATCCCTAATGTAGATTCCAGCCTTAGCAGTAATGATGTCATGCAGATATTTACTGACAGTCGAAAAAACACTTATGTAATAACATTCACCGGAGGAATCAGCCAGGTTATCTCTAAAAATCTGCTCACGGAAGATATACAATTCAAAAGTTATACAATCAAAGACGGATTAGCTTCTGATTTGGTACTTTCAATGCTCGAAGATACTCAAAAACAATTATGGGTAATCTCCGAAAACTCCATATCCAAATTCAATCCACAACAAGGAACATTTGAGAATTATGGAAGTAATTACTTTCAGAGAGAACTGAATCTCACTGAAGCAGTTCCCACACTAACCAGTCAAAAGAAAATCGTTCTCGGAACCAATCAAGGGATACTTGAAATCAACACAGAACAAATGAAAAAAAGTTCTTACGTACCTCCTATTGTATTTACCGGACTCAAAATACAAGGAAGTCAACTTCATGTAGCGCTTGATGACATAAAAGAACTGGAACTAAATCCTTCGGAACGTAATGTCACCTTTCAATTTGCAGCCATTGATTATGTAAATCCCGATGCCATCGAATACGCCTATCGTCTGCAAGGCCTGGAAGAAGAATGGAACGAAGCCGGTAATAACCGCTCTGCAACATACATAAATTTACCTGCCGGAGAATATCAACTGCAAATCCGTTCCAGCAATAGCGACGGAGTATGGACCGATAATATACGCACTCTCCCCATTCATGTTTTACCCACTTTTTGGGAAACATACTGGGCATGGTTATTCTATATTGTCATGTTCGTGTTATTCACTACTATCATTGTATACATTCTGTTCTATATCTACCGTTTGCGGCATCAGGTTGACTTGGAACAACATTTATCCAATATCAAATTACGCTTCTTCACTGATATTTCACATGAATTACGCACTCCTTTAACTTTAATATCCAGCCCTGTATCAGAAATTCTAGCGCATGAAGCAATCTCTCCGACAGTTCGGGAACATCTAAATTTGGTACATAAAAACACAGAACGTATGCTTCGTCTGGTTAATCAACTACTGGATTTCCGCAAAATCCAAAATAAGAAGATGAAAGTGTTGGTAGAAAAGACAGAACTCGTTTCCCAATTACAGAAGATAATGGAAAGCTTCCACCTTATAGCAAAAGAAAAGAGAATTGATTTCCAACTTCAAACTAATACAGACAAAATATACGCATGGGTAGACCGTGACAAATTTGAAAAGATATTCTTCAATCTACTTTCAAATGCCTTCAAATATACACCGAACGGGAAGAAAGTAACGGTAAATATGATAACAGGTTCGGAGCAAGTCACCATCTCCGTATCTGATGAAGGCATTGGCATTGCTCCCGAAAAGCAACAATCCCTATTTTATCGATTTGAAACACTGGCACAATACAATATCCTGCAGCCCTCATCCGGCATTGGGCTTTCACTGGTACGCGAATTAATAGAATTACATCACGGAAATATCCAAGTGAAAAGCGAGCCGGGAAGTGGAAGTGAATTCATTGTCACACTTCCTAAGGAAGAAAAAGCATTTGCAGACGATCAACAAGCCGAATTTATTTTATCCGACAGTGACAATAATTCACCGACGATACAAGCTACTGAAGAAGATTCGGATAGTACATCCTTCAAGGCAGCATACGCAAAGAATGAAAATAAAACCGACGCAGAGGATGAAAAAACTTCCATTCTTATTGTCGAAGACAACAATGAATTACGTCATTTCCTATGGAATATCCTGTCAGAGACTTACACTGTTCTCGAAGCAACAAATGGAAAAGAAGGATTAAAATATGCACAGCAGTACATTCCGGATCTGATAATCAGTGATGTTATGATGCCGGTCATGGATGGATTAGACATGGTGAAAGCAATCAAAGCCGATCATGACACCTGCCATATTCCTATTATATTACTATCAGCAAAATCTTCTTTAGATGATCGGATAGCAGGACTGGAACAAGGTATCGATGACTACATTACCAAACCATTCAGCTCTACATACTTAAAAACCAGAATCTTGTCGCTGCTCCGTCAACGTAAACAGCTACAAGATCTATATTTATCGAAACTGTCAGAGCATACTCAAGAAGAGGATCATATAAATGGGTGGGAGCCTTCACAACCTCAAGTGACTCCATACGATGAACAATTCATGCAACAAGTAATGGCGTTTATGGAGGAACAAATGGATAATACAGATATCACCATCGACGACTTCGCCAACAAACTAATGTTAAGCCGTACGGTATTCTACCGAAAATTAAAATCCATTGTTGGGCTGACTCCGGTAGATTTCGTATGTGAAATGCGCATCAAACGAGCCGCCCAGCTAATTGAAAAAAGTGAATACAGTTTCTCCCAAATTGCTTATATGACCGGTTTCAATGACCCGAAGTACTTTAGCAGGCGCTTCAAAAAAATCATGGGAGTCACTCCTACAGAATATAAAGAAAGAAAGGGAGATGCCTCATAAGCACCTCCCCTTTCCTTACCAGTTTTCTATATTCAATTACAATACACCTTTTTTACCTTGCGTTCCATATTGATTCACGGCAGATACCTTCAAAGCATAATTCATTTCCGACACCGGAAAAGAGGTATCAGTAGTCGTCCCGAGAATCTGTTCTCCATCATATACAATATATCCGATCGCATTTTTCACAGGATTCCATTTAAGAGTGCCTTGCTGATAAACCAGACTGCGCGGACTTCCTAATTTCTCCATCATAATACGCGGATTCCAGCCATCATTACCCGGAATCATATTTTCGTACGTATATTTGTCCGCCTCCTCTTTCGTTATAGTTGCCTGACAGGTACCCGATACTTCCTTACCGGTTTGGCGGTCTTTATATTGATATTCCGTTTTGCGTTTACTTAAATCCAACACATTACCCTGTGCATCACGACTATTGTATTCGGCAAAAATTCCGAGAACCGTTCCCATATTCGTCCATCCTTCATCAGCGACAGGGATAAGCATGATGGTATTGATATACACCGTCTTCGAATTATTATGCCATGGACGCCCCAACTTCAAACGTCCGTCAGCCGCTTCACTGTTTCCATCTATAGTGCAATTACGAAAAGCATAACCATATTTAGCATCTTTATGGGAAGGAGCCACTATTACTGCTCCACTCCGTACATTATAAAGCGTACAGTTTTCCAGCAACACATCACCACCACCATAAAAATAGTCTACCGCGCCTTCTATCCAGCAATCTTTCACATAGTGCCGACTGACATCATTATTGGCAGTCATCCAAGTATCTTGAAAAGAACGGAACTTACAATTATAAAAGGAAGCACAATCTGCCTGACTATTCATAGCCAAAGCCTGCGGACCATTATCTGATAAAACTCCCCAGTCATTCACATACGAAATGTTTTCCGTATAAAAGTGGTCTCCTTTTACCACCACTACCGATCCCTCGTATTTATAAACTGGAGAGGAAGGATTATGAACCGAGTGTTCCCAATAAGCTGTTTTTCCACCTATTTCTTTACCGGTCAGTTTACTACCAACATTCAAGTTTAAATGAATAATGGTCTTATCCTTATCCTGGCCTATTAAATGTACGTATGGCTTATTCTTAGGGATAATCACCTGCTCATTATACAAGCCATTCTTTATCAGAATCAACCAAGGTTTCGTCTGTCCGTCAGGTACAGCATTGATTGCTTCCTGAACCGTTTTATAATCTCCACTACCATCAACAGCTACAATAGCCTGATAAGGCGATGAGTCCGCCTGTGCATAAATCATTGCACAGGCACTCATCAATAAAATTGATAATACAATATTCTTCATGATATTCTTTATACCTAACAATTATAGGATCAATTAATACCAACGTGGATCACCAGCATTACCCGTTCCGGCGAACCCGGCTCCCGGTTTAATATGGAAATCACCGTTTAATGGATCAACGAACAAGTCATCCGAGCTTTGTTTTATTCTCGTTATTTCTTCAAACCTGTTATTGCCTTCCTGCAGGTCGGAGGTGATATAACAATTATCAGAGAAGTTCAAAATGTCATAAGCACCATTTCCACTATTCATTTTCTTTCCTTTGTTCGGACCGGAGAAAATCAAATTCCGCATTGTCGCAGATTTCGGAGAAGGCGGAGTACTTGCCGCATTATCGAAACGGAAAACTTTAGGCAATTCCTTCTTAGCATCCATAGAATTATAGAAAGTACAATTTTCCAATATCACATCACCGATTCCCCCTTTCACGTCCATCAACTGGTCACCAATATTAATCAATGTACTATTCGTTATAGAAACCTTTTCCAACTGATCGATATTTTTTCCGAAATTAATCATTCCATATCCGTCCGTACCAACTTCGGATATGACACAGTTATCAATCGTAATATCCGTCATGAACACACCACTTCCATCGCTAATACGAACAAGCGTACGTTTTATGTTCTGTATAGCACAGCCTGTGAATGAAATAGACTGGGCATAAGAACTATTTTTCCAATCCGTCATATAACTGGCCTCGCCATTTCCATTCAGGCAAACAAACTCGAATGACAGAGACTGTATCGGAGAAGCCAATGATATTTTATTAGTCACAATAAGCTGTGGACGATTATTTTCATTAGCTTCCGTACTGGTAAACAAAATATTATCCAATCCCGGAATCTTTAGTTCACTTACCTTATACACCGCCCCCGGAGTAAGTTGGACAGTTACATTGCTACATTCTTTCTCTTTCACAAAATTAGATAACAATGTACTTAAATCAATGACTCCGGTTTCCGTAGCCTCCACAAAAAGGATTTCGCTACCACCCAATCCCAGTGTCTTGAATACATACGAACCACGTAATGCATCATTATTATAAATCCGAACACGATAGGTCGCTCCATTCTCCAATTCGGAGAGTGTTTTTGAACAAGCCGCTATATCTTCCGAAGTCAAATCAATCTGTTTTTCCTCACCATATTTCGTATCCACCATTTGAGCCAACGTCAGATGAGTTACCCTGTTCGTTTCTTCCCATGTCAAGGTTGCGGAATTAGCTGTAACTTCCACTCCGGTAAATAATTGCTCATCCGGAGTTTTAAATGCTACACTGACATAAGTGCTTGCCTTTCCCTGCGCATCTTCTCCTTTCATACGAACAGAATATTGCGTAGAACCGTTGAACTCCTGAAACAAAGTACGATATTCCACCCTCATAGGCGTATTACTCTCTGAAAATACAGTCAATGTATCTTTCAGAATCGTATCTGTCCTTACATAATTTTCCGCATTAAACTCCAAGCTGTCCGTATAAAACTCAAAAATATAGACTTTTGCATTCACAATCTGCGAATATCTTAATGTAACCGAAGTCGCATCGGTAGCCGACTTATCGAACGTCAACGGACGGAACAAAGCATCATAGTTCTTATTAACTGTCCAGTCATTGGCATCGTCCTCACAGGAAGACATACCCACTATCAAAGCCAATAGTACATACAGGCATGCTCCGGATAATCTATTAACTAGTCTTTTCATCTTTTCCTACCATTAATTATTTATAACCATACGAATTAGAAACATACCCTTGCGTCTTATTGACATCCTCATAATAAATAGCGAATACATGGCGATAATTACACACTCCATTACCAACAGAATATTTACGGAACTCCGCTTCGGCTTCACCGCCCCAGTTCAGCCTGCCAAACAAATTCGAATAGTCGTAAGACGCATTCAGCCCTGTACCGCAAACCAATATTCTAGCCATTGTTTTCACATAATTAGTATTCAGGGTTGCATTTATATCACCATCCTTATTCAATGTCACCTGCATACTGATCCAGTTGCACTCATACTGTCCTTTTGATGTAGAAGCAGTACCGGTTCCCATATCCTCATTGAAGTTAACAGACGACATATCAATGTATTCCGGATTATCAGAGTCTTCATATTTATAATAGATTTTTCTCGGTATTTCATCCACTTGATAAGTCTTCCCGAAAATAGTCACCGGCTTGTAGTCATACAACATACAAAGACCTATTTTCATCTCTTCTATTTTCTCCGCCAACAATCCCCAACGTGTCAAATCCTGACGACGAATAGATTCACAACCAAACTCCCATGCCCGTTCATTGACAATAGCCGTGAAGAAATCCGCGTCATACTGCGTGATTTCGGGAGCACCAGTACCAAATGCTCTTTCACGAACCTTTTCCAAAGCCTGTCGGGGAGACATACCGGCAATCGGACTAACTGCATCCGGCCCTGTCAATACATTTTGAGCCTCCGCAAACATCAGGTAAATATCTGAATACCGCATCAAAATCCAGTTGATACCAGTAGCAATACGTGAATTAGCTTTCGGGAAACGGACTTTCATATAATTATCAGTCATCCAATACCAACGCCATTTACCACAAGCCACTCCTAATGGATTACAGCGAATAACTTCCTTATTTTTTCCATTCTCATTGATATATTCCTGGAAAACACAAGTAACATCCCGACGGGTGTCTGCCGGATCAAATGAATAAAAATAGTAAGCAGTAGTAGCCGCATATCCTGCCCCTCCCATACCTTGGGTGGTATTAAAAACCCCTCTGTTCAGGTTGTATCCCATCGTGGCCCCCACATCTCCATTCTGTCCTTCACCAAAAGCGACTTCAAACAGGTTTTCATTATACTTGTTGTATTCCAGATGATTGACAGTAGACCAAATATTCTCATAACTGGGATCAAGCTCATGAGGATTATCAGTCGCTCCCAAAATCTCCGCACACTGTTTGGCAGCCAGCTCATAATAATCTTTCCAATTCTTAGGGCGACCGACGAAATATCCGTTCATTTCCGGAATGGTCGGATGATGTTCCACATCCAAGTCCGGAAACTGATTTCCATCCCGTACAGACCATCCTCCAGCAAATAGCGCTACCTTTGCCAGCAGTCCTTTGGCAAAACCTTTATTCATGCGTTCTACCGTATATGATTCTTCTCCCATCCAAGGCAGATATTCAATTGCCTCTTTCAAATCCTCTATGATATAATTATAAACAATATCACGATCCACTTTTCCTATATAGACATTTCCCAATCCGCTTTCAGACGCATGCTCTTTATATGGCACATCTCCCCAATAACGGATCAATTCAAAATAGCCTAACGCTTTTAGTGCTAATGCCTCTCCTAAATATCTACGCATGGCAGCCTTGTCCGAAGTAGATTGCATCAACGGTGACCGACGTATACCATCTACGATAGTAGTGGCGGATTCTGCCAGATAATAAAGTTTGTCCCATCTGGTATTCCGGTTATAATTATCGTCATAAAAATTGCCAGCACCTTCATCACGAAGTGTCGAATTATAGTTTTCCGTAGAAAACGCACCCGAGCCAACCTCCACGTCAGAAGCTCCCTGCCAGTTGACACACAGTTTCTGACCATATATATAGGTGTCCGTCATTGTCGCATATACACCCATCAGGGCTGCTTCCGTCAGAGCTGTCGATTTAAACAGATTCTCATCACTTGGAATAGAAGGACTTTCGGTATCCAAAAAATTATCCATACACGAAGTGCATAACACAGAGGAGGATAAAACCGCTAAAAATAGTTTCTGTATTTTCATTTTTCAAGTATTAAAAAGTAACATTAAGACCGAATACATAAGAATGTGCTTTCGGATATGCAGAATAATCCACACCCGGAGTCAAAGGGGTAGAACGTTGTGTGCTCACTTCAGGATCCTGTCCGGAATAAGCTGTCCAGCAAAACAGGTTATTGGCCGTAGCATACACGCGCAGGTTCTTGACTCCTAGCTTACGAGTCACAGTAACCGGAAGCGTATACCCTAACGTCAGGTTACTACAACGCAAAAAAGAGCCGTCTTCAATCGCCCAGTCCGTCACAAGCGTACGTCCCATCATAGGCATCCAGATAGAGGCTTTGGAATTGATTTCAACAAAGCGTTCCGGATTGGCGTCATTACCATACATTACATTGGCACCCGTTTCCGGATCAATAATCGACCAACGGTTTTCCAAACTCATAAAATCTCTGATATTATTATATTTACGATTCGTATGAGTGGATGCCATAATCTTATTGGCATTATATACTTTATTGCCATATGACCAGTTGAACATTGCCGCCAAGTCAAACCCTCTCCATGCAGCATTCAGCCCGAATCCGCCAATATGCTTTGGCTGTACACTACCGATCACTTTACGGTCATTATCCGCATCGATCACACCGTCATTATTCTGATCCTTCAGTTTGATAAAGCCAGGACCAAAGTTAGGCAGGTCATTAGAGAACAAAGCCCTGTCGTCTACTACCCCTTCATTCAGTATCCATTTTTTCGTATTCTCATCAAACGTAAAGTCGTCTACAGAATAAAAGCCCTCTACTTCGAAACCATAAATCTGTCCTACCGCCTGACCTACAATAGCACGAAAATCATCAGAGCCGATATCCGGTCGCCAGTTGGATTGCGCACTCAATACGGTTGCCGTTCCATCCAGTTTATTCACTATATTTTTATTGAATGATATATTGAAGTTAGCGCCCAGATAGAAATCTTTACTATTGATAATCGTTCCGCTAAGCGTAAGTTCAACTCCCCTGTTCGTACTGCGGCCTACATTCTGATACTGATATTCATATCCCGAATTTGAAGGAAGATCCATGCGTAAGATTAAATCTTTCGTTATATCATTATAGAAGTCAACCGTCACATTCAAACGGCTATTAAAGAGGCTGGCATCTATTCCCACATTAGAGGATAACTTCGTCTCCCAAGTCAGATTCTCGTTCCGCAAGGTGTTCTGCAATTTCAGGGCACTCTGTACTGTTTCATTCAGATAATATTGCCTATTGGCAGAAGATTCCATTTTATAATCCTGTCTCCAGTATGAATTGACACGCGCATTACCAACTGACCCGTAACTCACACGAAGTTTCAGATTATCCAGCCAGTCTTCCGTCTGCTTCATAAATTTTTCCTGGGAAATGCGCCATGCCAATGCCATACCCGGGAAAAATCCCCAACGGTTTTCAGGAGCGAACACATTCGTTCCGTCGGCACGGGCTGTAAAAGTGAACATGTACCGGTCTTTGAAAGCATAGTTTAAACGACCGAAGTAAGATGCCGTACGAGAAGGTTCACCAAGAGTGGTATACGTTGGTTGGGATTCTCCATAGTTCCACATAGCCAACACTTCGCTCGCCGTAAAATCCATAGGATAATATTTGGATGAGGCAATCATCTGATTTCTGTAATTACTCACCATTTCATGTCCGGCCATCAGATCAAGACGGTGATTCTTTTTCAGAGAGAACCGGTAACTCAATATGTTCTGCAAGTTCCATCGTGCACCTTTCTCATCCGTACGTTTGGCTACGGGCTGACCGGCATTGGAGCTCGACTCTCCGGTTTTCTTTAACCAGACATTATCGGTATAATTATAAGTGTAGGCGTAACTACCTTTCAGCTGATAAGTCAATCCTTTAACAATTTCCCAGTTAAAGCCGGCATTATAAGTCATAGAAAACTGGTTTTGCTTCTTATACTCATTCACCGTATTATATACAGGATCATTCAATGATGATAACAATGCATCATCCGAGTAATCAATTTCACCCCCCAAAGCATCTCCCGCATCTATACTTGCAAGGCTGTTGATTGGCGAGAAAAGAACGGCATCTCTCAATTTACCTCCATTGGTACCCGCACCGTCAATCACCATTCTAGTCAAACGGCTGGAAAACTCAAACTTCAATTTGTTACTCAACTTTTTATCCATCTTCACACTCAAGTTATCCCTCACATAATTGGAGTTGAGCATAATGTACTTCTCATCATCCCGCGTATAACTCAAATTATAACGCAATGTGGCATCCGTTCCTCCTGTTATACCAACGTTATAGCTTTGTTTGAATCCGGTGTTTCCATATACTTTATCCTGCCAGTTCGTGCCTTCTACCGAACGATAAATATTGCGGTCGTCCCAACGTCCATACATCGAATTAATGCTACTGGTCAGAGAGGTGCCCGGATCAAGTTCTTTCTGATAACAGTAGTATTCGTAAGGTGAAAGTACCCCCGTCAGATTATACACATTACTGACACCCCAGTGAGCATTGAATGAGATTTCTGTTTTTCCCGCCTTACCGCTTTTTGTAGTAACAAGAATAACGCCGTTCGCACCTTTAGCTCCATAGATGGCGGTAGAAGAAGCATCTTTCAAAACATCAATGCTTTGAATATCACCGGGAGGAATATCATTGATATTACTCACCTGAAAACCGTCAACAATATATAACGGTGAATTGTCCTGGGTAATAGAACCACCACCACGTACTGTAATCTGGATTGTTGCATCGGGCGATCCATCAGTAGCCACTACATTCACACCTGCCAGTTTTCCTGTAATAGCCGCAGCCGCAGAAGTTATCGGAATATCCTTCAAAACCTTCTCACTCACTGAAGAAATCGCACCGGTCAAATCTCCGCGGCGTGAGGTTCCGTACCCTACCACTACCACTTCGTCCAAAGTCTGATTGTCTTCTTCCAACACAACTTTCAGATGTTTGCCCGGTTTCACAGTCGCAACAACTGATTTCATTCCTACAAAACTAATTTCCAACTTTGTTGCATCTTCGGGAACAGACAAAGTGAAATTTCCATCCAAGTCGGTAATTGTACCGACGGAAGACTTTTTCAACACCTTCACACTAGCACCAATAATAGCATCGCCGTTGGTATCCACCACCGTTCCTTTCACAGATACCTTCTGTGCATATACTGTTGTCGCCGTTATAAAGCACAAGAGCAAGCAACATATATACGCAAAGCATCTTCTCAAAAATAAATGTCTTTGTACATCCATAGTATTATCTTGATTAATTTGTTTCATTTTTGATGTTACAAAAGTCACACTTTTACATCTGTTTTCCACTCATTATTTATGCAAAAGCGTGGACTTTTTATATAGAATGTCTTATTTTACTGTAACAATAATCACCTCTCCTTCGCGTGTATCCACATCATACAAATAAGTATCACGTAATGCCACTCCTTTTAAAGGCGCTTTTTCACTAATCATCGGGCGTGAGATTTGCTGTACTTTAAATAATGCGTTCGGATTCGCTTCCTCTTCCTTCTTCTGTTTCAACAATGCTCCTTCAGCAGCCAATTTCCAGTAAGAGCGCAGGCGCAGATTGCCTCCGGTTTCCGAACGTAACACAGCTTTTACCAGCTTACCGTCCTTCCAGATCAATTCATCAATCAAAAAACCTCCCCGGGCACGCAACCCTTTCACTGTCCCGCTCTTCCATTCCGAAGGCAACGAAGGCAACAGATGAATCGCACCATCATGACTTTGCACCAGCATTTCGGCAATACCAGCCGTGCAACCGAAGTTACCATCTATTTGGAAAGGTGGATGCGCGTCGAATAAATTAGGATACGTTCCGCCTCCCTGTCCTTTTTGTATTTCAGGGCTGACATAAGTCAGCTGATTCTTTATCAACTGATAAGCATGGTCCCCGTCAAGCATACGGGCCCAGAAACAAACTTTCCATCCCATTGACCAACCGGTAGAAGGATCTCCCCGTTGTATCAATGTGTTTTTTGCCGCTTCAAAGAGTACCGGAGAACGATAAGGAGAAATCTGATAACCGGGATATAGCCCCCAAAGATGAGAGATGTGCCGGTGACGATCATTAGGATGATCCCAGTCTTCAAACCATTCCTGCAATTGTCCGTACTGCCCTACCTGCATCGGAGGCAACTGCCGGCGCATATTCTTCAATGTATCACAAAAATCAGTATCTGCGTTCAGCACTTTGGCAGCTTCGCATGTATTTGAAAATAAATCAAAAACCAACTGATTATCCATTGTGATTCCTGCAAAAAGATTACTTTTCTTCTTTATCCAGCGCGGAGAATTCTCGGGTGAGTTGGAAGGAGTGACAACCAGATAACCCGTGTTCGGGTCGCGTACCAGAAAGTCGACAAAGAATTCCGAAGCACTTTTCATCATCGGATATACTTCCTCCAAATACTTCTTATCACCGGAAAACAAATAACGGTCCCATAAATGCTGGCAAAGCCATGCATTAGCCACAGGCCATGTCCCACAATAAGGACGGTCCACCGCACCCGTCATACGCCACAAATCCGTATTATGATGCAACACCCAGCCACGACAACCATACATTCGACTGGCAGCTTCACGCCCATTCTCGCTCAATTCACGTACCATCTGGATGAATGGTTTATGAAGTTCGGCCAAGTTAGTGATTTCCGCCGGCCAGTAATTCATTTCAGCATTAATATTCGTTGTATAATTGCAGCTCCAGGGAGGTCCCGGGTTATGATTCCATTTGCCCTGCAAGTTGGCGGGCTGGCATCCGGGCTGTGAAGATGAAATCAATAAGTAACGTCCATACTGGAAATACAATGCTATCAATGCCGGATCATAGGATGAAGAAAATTCCTTGATACGTACATCCATCGGCTTATTGGCTTGGGAAGTTTCACCCAAATCCAAAGTTACACGATTGAATTGTTTCTGATAAGCAGCAATATGAGCGGCTTTCGCTTTACTATAATCTTTCGCTGCATTTTTCAAATAAGCTTTATTCCGTTGATACGGATCGCCCGATATATCTTTATAGTTGACAAAGTTAGTCGCCATCGAGATATACAATGTAAGTTCACTGGCTCCTTGAACGCTAAGCAACGTGTCATTGGCAGTTATCACTTTCCCACCTTTATGTTTCACATCCAAATCGGCACAATAGTGCACTTTACCCGGAAAATAACGGCTGCCATGTGTAATACCTTCCAGCCGCAAACCTTTCTTTCCATAAATACTACGTTTCGGATCTCTCATCGGGGTATTAAAAAACAGTTCGCAATTGATTGTTCCCGGTTTGGATGCTTTGATATGCCTGATAACCAGTTGATCGGTAAATGATGCAAATGTTTCTTCGGTAAATTCCACTCCGTCTACTTCGTAGCGAGCCACAGCTACTGCATTGCTTATATCCAGATCACGATAGTAATTATTTACCTTTTTGTGATCTTGATAACGGATATTCAGACGACCCACTGTCTGGTAAGGCATTTCATTCCCCACTTGTGAAAGAATCTTCGTTGCCGCCATGTTCTGCGCTTCTTCGTACTTTCCTTCAAAAATCAACCGGCGCATTTCCGGCAAAGCCGTTTTTGCTTCTTCATTATAGTTCTGGTAAGGAGAGCCCGCCGACACTGTTTCTTCGTTCAACTGTATTTGTTCCAGTTGAGGGTCACCGAACACCATTGCTGCAATCCGTCCATTACCAACCGGGAGTGCTTCTTCCCAATAAGAAGCGGGTTTGTCATACCATATTCTATAGATGTTTTGTCCTTCCACATTCCCCAACAGAGAAGAAAAAGCCAACATACAACTGAATACTTTACTTATCATTTTCATATTTTAAAGTTTTAATTGTCATCACTCTTTTGAAGGTTCACTCAAAGACCCATACTCACTAACGGCCTTCACCTGATATGTCTTTCCTTCCTCAACATTACAAGACGTTTCCTTGGTTATTTGTACAGTTTCATCGTTCGCAATTACCAAATAACAAATTGCATATTTTGAAGCATCCCAACTTAATATTCCGTTTTCTCTTTTCAGATTTTCCGGTGCGGATATTTGTTCCATATATTTCTTCGGGTCCCAATTATCGCCCTCACGAACAACGTTTTCATACGTATACCGAGCTGCTTCACCTGCCGTAAGGACAGCCTGACAAATGCCTGTCACCGGATTCTCTTGTTCATCCTGATAGGTATATTGCGTTTTACGCTGGCTTAAATCTACAGCATTCCCCTCCTTATCCTTACTGTTATATTCAGCAAACATCTGAGGAATAGCTCCCATATCCGTCCATCCTTCCGGAGCTATCTTTATATTAAAAATCGTATTGAGATATACAGCTATCGGAGAATTATGCCAGGGACGCCCCAACTTGACACTTTCTGTATCAGCCAATTCATTTCCATCCACAATGCAATTATTCAACACATATCCCCAACGTGTTCCTACTTTATGAGAAGGAGCAACAATAATTGCGCCATCCCTCATATTATAAAAGGTGCAATGTTCGAGAAAGCAATTCCCGTTTCCATAGAAGTAATCAACGGCTCCTTCAATCCAGCAATTCTGTGCATACAGTCTGCCGTTATCCGACTTAGGTCCTGTCTGCCAGGTGTCTTGGTACGAGAGGAATTTGCAATTATTGAATGAGTTGCGGTCATTCTGGGTATACATTGCCAATGCCATAGGACCTTTCTGTAATTCTTTGCCATATCCGTTTACAAAAGATATATTCTCTGCGTAAAAATCCGTAGCTTTCACTGATACCATAGCAGCTTCCGTTTTTCCTAAGTTCTTATAAGAGTACTTCCACACATCCGGATCAGTCGCACTGGCTTCGGTTGAGCTGTTAATTCGTAACTTGACAATTGTCTTATCCACATCCTGTCCGATGAGATGAATATACGGTTTGTCTTCAGGAATAATAATTTGTTCTTCATACGTTCCGTTTGCCACGAAAATGAGCCAGGGTTCTGTTCTTTTCGAGGGGACATTATCTATTGCTTTCTGTATACTGGTATAGTTTCCTTTTCCGTCAGGACTGACCACCGCATCAAATATGCGTGCTTCCGGTTGAGGACGTTCTCTGATTGTAAACTGAATACTGACACCTTCGAATACATTTCCCTGAAAGTCTATGACTGCACCTTTGGGGAGGCTGAACTGACAGGCCTGATTATAGTCCAAAGCAGTATAAGCGTAAGACGCTGTTTTACCTTTGAAAGTCAACTCCACTTCCTCGCCATTAAAATTCGCTTTCCCTTCTCCCGCTTTCACATACTCGTTAAAAGTAAGCAGAATCGTATTGTTTTCTTCGGCCGTTTCACCATTTGCAGGAGTTACAGACACCAAAGAAGGGGCTTCATGGTCGGGAACAAAAAAGTTATTGCTACTTTCCTTGCAACTTGTTGCCAGCAAAGCTGATAACAACAATAGTCCTTGGGACATCTTTGAAAATAAATGTGCTTTCATAAATTATTTGTTATATTCTTAATGATAGATTCTTATTCCATTATTATTTGGTCGCCCTGCCTTGAGCAGTTACTATTTCACGTTACAAAAGTATACGGAACAACATGAATACTTTCTCACTATTTGTTTGTTTGCGTGGACTTTTTTAATATCATTCAAAAGTTGCGGACTTTTTGTGCAATCTGGTGCACTATCTATGCAACCAGTTGTCTATCAAATTCTATCCACTTACATTTGTATCAGTATCACTATCATCACATTTTATAAAAAATCAGGTAAGATATGAAAAACAACAAGGTAAAATTCATTTTCGTGGCACTACTGTTTGCCACACAAGTAGAATCGTTCTCCTCCTGTTCCACATCTTCAGTCAATGAAGATAATAAAGAACAGGAGACTCCACCGGATTCTCCCTCCGTATCTCCACCAGTAGAAGAAACAGCATATGCCTTTCCCGGAGCTGAAGGAGGAGGAATGAACACTACAGGAGGAAGAGGTGGAAAGGTATATATTGTCAGATCCCTGGAAGACTCCAAAGCACCGGGTACCCTCCGGTATGCCATCGAACAAAAGGAGCCTCGTATAATTGTCTTCTGTATATCCGGCACCATTTATCTAAAATCAACACTGGACATTCGGAACGGTGATGTCACGATAGCCGGCCAGACAGCTCCCGGAGACGGTATCTGCCTGGCTCACTTTCCAGTAAATGTATCGGCCGATAATGTAATTCTACGATACCTGCGTTTCCGAATGGGAGATACGGATTTGCTGGGCTCTTCGGCTTCCGACGGTGCAGATGCTCTGGGAGGACGCCAGAAAAACAATATCATGATTGACCATTGTTCCATCAGTTGGAGCACTGACGAATGTGCTTCATTCTATGATAATACTAACTTTACTATGCAATGGTGTATTATTTCAGAAAGTCTCCGCTTATCGGGACATACCAAAGGCCCTCATGGATATGGCGGTATTTGGGGAGGAGTCAACGCTTCCTATCATCATAATCTGATGGCACACCATGACAGTCGCACACCACGTTTCGGTTCCGGAGTAAAATATCAAGGTCAGGAACGTACTGATATGCGTAATAATGTTATTTATAACTGGAGCGGTAACGGATGTTATGGCGGCGCAGCAATGGGTATTAACATTGTGGACAACTACTACAAACCCGGACCCGCTACGGATGCCAAAGTGGCCAACCGTGTGATGGCTATCGACATCAGCTCTTCTGATGGAGATTTTGCACCGATCAAAGGGGTATTGGGACAGTATCATATCAGCCGGAATTACTTCGAGGCAGGAAACCAACTGACAGAAGCATCCGCCGCAAAAGTGAACAAAGACAACTGGACTGGTATCCGTAACAACACCGGTCACTCTCTCGATGAACTGAAACGAGATACTCCGGTAGAAGTAGATGCGGTAACTACCCACACAGCACAAAAAGCTTACGAGCTGGTGTTGAAATATGCGGGTTGCAGTCTCAAACGAGATGATATAGATACTCGTATCGTTGAAGAGACACGCACAGGAACGGCACAATTCATCGGAAAGAACGAACACAACGGATTAGGAGATGCCCCCTGCCCGAACGGTCCTTGTGAACATTGCGACAAAGGTATCATCCATTGGAAAAGTCAGAATTATCCTAAGGGCGGACTTATCGATAGTCAGAAAGACCTAAAGCCTTCCGGAGCTGGTAGCGACTGGAGCGCATGGCCAACATTAAAATCATTGACACAAATTACTGATTCTGACAATGACGGCATGCCTGACGAATGGGAAACCGCCAACGGATTGAACCCAAACAAATATGATGCAAACGGAAGAAATCTAAGTACTGCCTATGATAATATAGAGGTTTATATCAATAGCCTTGTAGAAACAATAACAAATACGCAAAATAAGAAATGAATGATGTGAGGGAAAACAACTCTTATTAACGCAAAAAACTGGTCAATTAATACAAATCCTGATTCAATGAATCATTTGTATACTATATATGAAACAATATTGCACCTCTATGTTGCTTTTCTCTCTTATCTTTGTCGCAGTAAAAATAAAAACACACTATAAAGATCATGATTACAAGTAGAAAGATTTCTCAAGTCAAAGTTTTTGCTGGTAGTCCTTGGGAGGTAGCCAGCGTAAAGAGTTTGTTGAATGCAGCTTATATTCAAGTGTCAACGAAAGACAATGGTTTAAACAGTATTTTGATTTCTGTTCCTTGCGAATACTATACTGCGGCCATGCGTGTAATTAATAACAGAAAAGTTTCATAGGTTTTAGGTTTACATATAAATTGGAGGGTTCTTATTGTCAGCAGGAGTTTTGGCTGGATAATACGGTGACTAGCAACTCATTGCACCCTGACAATAAGCTATGACAATAGGCTGACAATAAAAAGATCGTACTTTTATTGTCAGCCTGTTATTTAATAGATTAAATTCACAGCAGAATTATAGAATTCGTTTCAATCTCCTGCATATCTTTCTGATCCAGCAGTTGCTACAAATAGCATTGTCCGACATAGAATTCTTCTCGAAGGATCGCAGTCTTTCGTATTGTTCCTCCACCATTTTCCATAAACCGTCCAGTCGCGAACTTTGTCCTCTAATTGCCATTAATTCCTGATCCCGCATATTCAAGAGTGAAGCATACAATCTGCTGGTTTTGTTTTTTTCCATGCAAAGTTGCTCTAACTCATCGATATATTCAGACGTAATTCCCAGCTTAGTCCGTTTTATGAATTGCTGGATACTATCATCATCTATGGAAACTGTATCGTTCTCATAAGACACTGTGATTTTTTTCATTTCCACCCAGAGCCAGATATACTCTTTTTCGAGTCGGTATTTCTCGGCTGCCGCTTCTATGCTAATCCATTGTGACATAGTGTTTGTTTTTAATTTGTTATACAACAAGGAATAAATAGTGCTCTGTTGATGTTGATTCAACAAACATTCGCGCTTTTTGTATTCCGGGCGGACAGGAGATTGGGGTTGGGGATTTTTAAGGGTTATGAAACCAACCGGATACAAAAAAAGCGTGAATGCTGTTGAATCATTATCCGTATTTGAGGCCTAGCAAACCCGTCCGAAAGATAATGATAACAACAGACATCCACGCTAATTGTGTATATATAACACATCTTTCATCGATATGTTGACATACGACCGTTCACGTGGAATATCTGTTGCCCCCCCTCTACGGACAGAAACTTGCTAGATTTCAAATACGAGGGATAATGCAATAATATTCCTATTTATAAATAAAAAACGCTTCTTACCTGTTTCATCACGCTGGTGAACAGAAAGCGTATGACAAAGATATGCTTTTTTTTCGAAACAAAGTGGAAATACGGAAATAAATACAGGAAGTTTTGTATTGAAAGAGAGGAAGTTCAATATTAGCAAAGAGTCTATAAGAAATATAAACTCGCTACGAAGCGAATGTCGCCCCGTTAAATGAGTACTGCACATCCGGTATCTTTCACTAAAGAAGCAGGTATTGTTCTGCTAAAGTAACAGTATTGTTCCGTTAAAGCAGCAGCATTGTTCGGCTAAAGCAGCAGTATTGTTCAGCTAAAGTACCGGTATCTTTACCTTCCCACGGCCGTGGTTACTTCTTTCCACAGCCGTGACGAATTCCTACCACGGCCGTGGGAAGATCTCGTCACGACCGTGGCGAACTACCAATACCGGTAAGTTAACGTAAGAATAACGGTGTCTTTATGCAACAATACACAGTGGCGAGCATATCTTTACTTGCTTGTTAATGTTTCAAGTCCGCCTTCTTGAATAGAGTATAACAAGAAAGCACATTCTTTATCGCGATAAAGCGCAAATAGTTTGCTTTACAGATACCTTATCCGTACCTTTGAAACCAATAACAAACACTTACTCTCATTAAATATCAAGAGAAGAAAAATGAAGATTACACAAATCAGGGAAAACGGAGATACGGAGGCACTAAGCGTAACAGACATCGACCTGCTGATAGAAAAAATGAAAAAAGAAACCAAGCTCCGCCCGGTAACCGGATTACGTCAGGCCCTGCATTTTGTTCTACCCGATGAGCCTTGTTCCCTCGCCAGCAAACTACCACGAGTGATTCCCGCAGCAGCCTTCGGGCGAGTGAACGGAGTGAAGCGAATGAAAACCTACAATGGCATTGTAGAACTGACCATCGGTCCGCTAGCCGGAAAGACAGAAGTGGAAATCGTGAAGCAAAAGGCTGCCGAACTTCCCCAAACAATGCTGGCTTTTATGGGAGCAAGTGGTAAAAGCGTCAAGATATGGACTTGCTTCACCCGTCCGGACGGCACTTTACCGCAAACAACGGAAGAAGCCGAAGTGTTTCAGGCACATGCTTACCGGCTTGCCATTAAATGTTATCAGCCTCAACTTCCCTTCAACATTCTATTAAAAGAGCCGAAACTGGAACAATTCTCACGTCTTAGTTATGATCCGGACTTGATTTATCGTCCCGCTCCCGTACCTTTCTATCTTTCACAGCCCATCGGTATGCCCGGCGAGATGACTTATCATGAGAAATCGAGCACTGAAGCATCTCCGCTGAATCGAGCACTGCCGGGGTATGACACGGAAGATACGGTAGCATTGCTTTATGAAGCGGCATTGCGGAAAACATTCGAAGAAATGGAAACGGACTGGCATCGAAACGATCATGATTTGCAAACATTAGTAGTCCCGCTTGCCGAAAATTGTTACTACTCCGGCATCCCGGAAGAGGAGGTAACCCGACGAACCATCACGCGTTATTACAAAAGAAAAAATCCGATGCTGGTACGCGAAATGATAAGAAACGTATATAAGGAATGTAAGGGAGTGCCCAAAAGCAGCTGCCTGACTAAAGAGCAACGTCTTAGCCTGCAAATGGATGAATTTATGAACCGTCGTTATGAGTTCCGTTATAATACGCAGATCGGGGAAGTGGAATATCGGGAGCGTTTCTCGTTTCAGTTTTACTTTCATCCCATTGACAAACGGGCACAAAACAGCATCATGCTCGACGCACAATCCGAAGGTATTGGCGTATGGGATAGGGATATAGACCGATACTTACATTCCAACCGTGTGCCGATCTACAATCCGTTGGAAGAGTTTCTGTTTCATCTGCCTCATTGGGACGGCAAAGACCGTATTCATGCTTTGGCAAACAGGGTTCCTTGCAAGAATCCGCATTGGGAATTGCTTTTCCACCGTTGGTTCCTGAATATGGTTTCACATTGGAGAGGGGTAGATAAAATGCACGCGAACAATACGTCACCCATATTAGTGGGCCGCCAGGGAACTCATAAATCAACTTTCTGTCGTGAAATGATTCCACCTGCACTTCGCGCTTACTATACAGACAGTATTGATTTCAGCCAAAAACGGGACGCAGAACTGTATCTGAATCGATTTGCGCTCATCAACATCGATGAGTTTGACCAGATTACCCTGCCACAACAGGGATTTCTGAAACATATTCTTCAAAAGCCTGTGGTCAATCTACGGAAACCGCACGGTCGCTCGGTACTTGAATTGCAGCGGTATGCTTCATTTATCGGTACAAGCAATCAGAAGGATTTGTTGACTGATCCTTCGGGAAGCCGCCGTTTCATTTGTATTGAAGTGACAGGAAACATCGACACTACACAGCCGATAGATTATGAACAGCTTTATGCACAAGCCATACACGAGATTTATCATGGTGAACGATACTGGTTTGACAGTGAAGATGAGCAGATTATGACTGAAAATAACCGTGAGTTTGAGCAAACACCAGCTATGTTGCAATTGTTTTATCAGTATTTTAAAGCTGCGCAAACGAAAGAGGAAGGAGAATTTCTTACTCCAGTCGAAATCTTGAATTTTCTGAAGAAAAAAAGCGGTATTTCATTGTCCGATAACAAAGTATATCACTTCGGGAGATTGCTGCAAAAATGCGGCATTCCTTCGAAGCATACTTATAAAGGTACTGTTTATCAGGTTATAAAGGTATTATAAGAGATAAAAGTAAGGCTGACAATAAAAGTCGGGATATTTTATTATCAGCCTATTATCAATGGTTATTGTCAGGTGACAGAGTGCTGATATTCATCTACTTGAGTGTATCCCTGACAGTATGACAATAAAACAGGTACAAATCTTATATGAGTAGTAACATACGAATCATAAGAGCCCCTCTCACATTCCCTGTTTAGAATAAATCCATTGCAAAGCCTGTGACCAATGTTCCGGATAAGCATAGTGCTCGGCTTCCTCCATTATCACAATCTCTTTAGGGGAAGTAATTACGTTATATACAGAAAATGTGGAAGTAGGAGGACATACCATGTCGTTATATCCTAAATAGAAGAAGACCGGGACTTTCAGCTGCTTTGCGAAATTAGCCACATCATAATAAGAAGATACTTCCAATTTCTTCTTTCTGATTTCGACAGCATCGGTGGAATCTCTGAATAAATGCGGCCATCCACCTGCCCGTCCTTTCTCATAGCCGCTCAAATCGCTAAGTGCCGGAAAGAAGCTAACGACTCCTGTCACACGCGGATTAAGAACCGCCGTGACGATGGCCAACGCACCTCCCTGACTACCTCCCTGCACCAAGAGGTTGCTGCCATCAAATTCTTTCATAGAACAAAGATAATCTACCGCACGTACACATCCCATATAGACGCGTTTATAATAAACTTCATCACGATTGTCCCAATTCTGATATTGATATCGATAAAGACCTCCCTGGCTCAAACTAGCATAAACGGACGGTTCTAATGTTACCGGAATACCATGAATGCCAATTTCCAACGTAATCATACCTTTTTCCGCTTCTACAATTGCACCGGCATATCCCCGTACTCCCGCCCCCGGTACCCGCAATAAAGCAGGATACTTCCCGGGCTTTACCGGCACACAAAGAATACCATATACCCGGCTGTTCAAACGGTAGTTCTGTACATTCCATTCATAAACATTCACCTTCTCGGTACAACGTTCGGGCAGTAAACGCAATTTCGCATTCATAGGAATTCGAACATTCTCCTGTTTGGCATTTTCCCAGAAAGTATTGAAATCGTTTGGCAAAACAGCTGTCGGTTTTATCTTCTCAGGTTCAAAGGCAGCCGTAGCCCGTCCTTCAACAGTTCTACCGTCATATTTTGTCCAGACACGACAACGCAAAAAGCCAGGAGTTTTCATGGTTCCGGCATCCAATGTCAGCACACCATTTTCCAAGACAATGGTATCTTTGAGTAACGGATGCATCATATCCTGAGCAACTTCATACCATACAGTCACATTTTCTTGAGGTACACGATTCTTTGTCACCACAACGTTGAATTTCACCTTCTCACCCAGTTCGTACTTCCAATCGACATGATCAGGTACAACATTCACTTTAACCATTCTTTCCTGCAATTGGGCGGACAGAGCCGCCGCCATGCAGAAAGAAATGAATATAAAAAACAGTCTTTTCATAAACTACTATTCAAAACCTTCGCTACAATACAGAAAAGTCCCATACCCCAAATGAGCAATATCAGTACCGGCGTTTTCAGGACGAACCTTTGTTTCTAAGACTTCTTTCACATAAGGCATTCCCAATCCTAAACGTGTCGCATAATGATTGTACACCCGCTCATAGACAGGAGCAAATTTACCACGTCTTGATTCAGGTCTCTGACCACTGGCTACCTCTTTCTTGTCTACTTCGTCTATTTCATACCAATTATACTTCCCGGTGAGTTCCGGCATATACTTGAATGGCACATCATACCCTAAATTATATTTAGCTGTATATTCATAGCCTTTCAGCAAGCGGTTGTCTAACACACCGTAGAGATCAGTACCTTGTTTCCAGGCCGTCTCACAAAGCATGGACATCATACCTAATCCCAACTGTGCATGTGTTTGGTCACGACCACTTTCCTGACATTGTCCAGTTTCTCCATCTATATAATAACGTATAGAACCATTTTCATATCCGTAAAGATAAATATCTATAGCTTTCTTATACATTTCCATATCATCCAATACAATCGCCATGGCCATGTAACAGTTAATGGCAGATGCGCCAAAGTTACCGACTGCCTTATTCTTAGGCTCTGTGATAGAGAAGAAATCATCTAATACGGGAATAAAACACCGCTTAAACATATCACATGCTCCCTGAAAGTCCTCATTCGTCATCCCGGAACCATCAAGATATCGCATAAGCTCAACAGCATAAACTAGTTTTATGCATAAGTTACCCACCATCAATACATGATCCAAACCGGCTTGTCTCGCACTATAGACAGGCTTTTTAAGGCTGGCGGAATAGCCACGTATTATCTCCATTGACTTATCAGCATAGCCTTTTTGTTGTGTAGCAGCAAACATAATGGCATTCTGACAAGCTGCCGCAAAATCGTTTCCAAATTGATTCATGATGTTCGGATGAGAAGCATCTTCACCGGCATAAATTTCATCATAAGGACCATTCATTATATATGTACTTTGAGAGAGTTTATCCGCGCTCAATAATTCATAACCCGCATATTGTGGTTGTATCTGTTGGGTAGCAATCTTACGAAAACGCTCGATGTCTTCTACAGTAAAAACAACTCCCGGGTGTTCAAATTCCGTAGGGTAGGTCACTTCTATGCGAGGCAACGGCCAACTATCTATATCGGTCGTCCCATCTTCTATTTCACTGTTACACGAGCATAGTGAGGTGCAGGCAATCACCATGCCTGCTACCTTTATCTGATTCTTTATATAATCTATCTTCATAATCATTTAACTATAAGGTGAATATAAGTCCATATTATTTCCCAGCCTCAACCTCTGAAAACGTCATCATTTCTTCTACACTCTTAAATGTACGTATCCAGTCTGCCGAGAATGAAGGAATATCGACTTTTAATATCTTGAACATAAAGGCTCTAATCGGAACGACCCCTTCTGTATTGGTAAACTGTGCTAAGGAAGATGCGTCATAATAAACCAGTTGTGTACCATCTGACAATTTCTCAACTTTCATAGCCGGTGCGATATTTATGGTATTTCCCAAGTTAGCAAGATTAAGAGTATATTGTGCACCCGATGGTATATCTGTGCATTTCATGGCAATCACCGGATAATCTTTAAAATTCATATCCATCTGATTAGCTACCGTACTATAGACTCTTTGCATATACACGCGCTTATTATTATCAGCAGTCACGGTCATAACCAGTTTTCCGTCTTTACGCTCCATAGAGCCAATATTACTATTGATAGCCCATCCCTCAAAGTCTGTTGTGGCATCCCATACATAAAAACCTGAGGCTACAGTCAAGTCGATAGTCGATTTATTGCCAGTCTCTATACAAGTGGCAGTAACAGTGGCTGCTCCGAAGCCCATGGCTTTCACTTTTCCTCCTTCCACAGTCAATACCTTCTCATCGCTTGATGTCCATTCCACAGAACTTACAGTAGCTACTTCCGGTGTTAGCGTAAAGTCTAAATCAAGTTGCTGTTTCCAGTAGAGAACATCCGTATGAGGAACAATCTCAACATTCGTCGCAGGTTCATATTTCATCACTTTCAATGAATATTCTCCTCTTACATTACTGCCATCGTGCGTATATGCATAGATAGTCACATCTCCGGCTTTTATCCCCGTCACTACTCCATTCTTATCTACCGTCGCAATATTTTCATTGCTACTTGCCCAAGTCAAATAAGAATAAGTATGGTCAGCAGGCAATATATCATATTTCAACTGTAATTTATCAGTTTCGTAAACTCCTTCCTCAACGTTTGTAAACTGAATCCCGGTAGTCTTGATTACTTCCGGAATCACTGTTACCTCGATAGTCCGTACAGTGGATGCTGTTCCAAATCCTACCGATGGAGTTACGGTAATCATCGTTTTTCCCAACGATTTAGCAGAAATCGTTCCATCTTGTGATACTGTAGCTACCAATTCGTTAGTAGTCGTCCACTTCAACTCTGTATGATCCGCATTTTCGGGAGTAATATGATAGACAATAGTTGTATCTGTTCCCAACTGCACAGGCAGTTCACTACTCACTTCCAATGAAATAGCTGTAATCAACTTGTTCTCGGGCATGTCAGTAGTAAATTCCTTCTCTCCGCAGGAAGCTATTAACAGACATAAGCCAAGTAATACACCAGCCTCCCAATATCCTTTCTTAAACAATGAATATCTGTTTTTCATGTCACTTACAATTATTTGTTTTTATTATTATTCCCATCCGGGATTCTGTTGCAAATTAGGATTCAACTGCAACTGGTCACTCGGCAACGGGAACAGATAGTTCTTTTCTTCCCATTTACGCCCCTTTTCAATAATGATACAACCTTCAGCATTGGTCTCATAAGGACAATTCGCCCACACTTTTTCATACTCCGTACCTTTCCACTGAATTCCTACAATATCCATCGGCATTTCTGTTTCTGCTGTCTTCCAACGTTTCAGGTCATCTAAGCGGAAGCCTTCATTGAATAGTTCAATGGTACGCTCACGGCGGATTTCTGTCCGCATATCCATACCCGCATTTTGGGTAATCAGTTCATTAGTCAATGGAGTCATAGCCGGATTAACACGGAGACGCACCAAATTCAAGGAAATATTCAGGTCAGTATTCGAGATCTTGTCGTCCCGTTCATACACTGCCTCTGCATAATTCAACAAAACTTCAGCATAACGGATTATAGGAAAATCATAACCTTCTTTTTTATCTTCCACCTTACGCTCTGTTGCCCATTTCTGATTGTGATATCCGGTCCCCGTCTTCGGCACAAAATTAGATATATATGGGTTCTTATCCTTTCCATCCCAAGAAGTACGTGGTTTCTGATTGTTCCAAAAGTTATCGTGAGGACGCATCATTGTATAACGCATACGATTGTCACGATCCTGAAATTCATCATCTATTTTCATATACCCTTTGAATTGAGGGTTTGTTTTTCCTCCATAAGTGATGGGAAGTCCATTTTGACAAAGATACATATTGGCGAATTTACGACTAATCCATATTGCATTATATAATGAACTTTGTGTAATATTCCAGTTGATAGGTGCCAATATTTCATCAAAGCGCCGAGCAAATATATATTCTTTATTAGCACTTTTCTGTAATCCGGCAGGATTAGACTTCGCATCCTCCAAGATGAACATATATTTCTGTGCACTGTCACCCAATGCTTCCGGTTTGAACAAACTGAATGTTTTGCTATCGATCACGTCTTTGGCAGCTTTCGCCGCAATATCCAGCAGTTCTTTTCCACGTTCTACGTTACCACGACTTTTTTGCCAGGTACCTTCGTACAACGCCACTCGTGACAAGAATGCCTGACATCCTTCCCGACTTATGCGCCCATACTCTTGTATTTCGGAGAACTTCGGTAACAGAGGAACGGCTTCTTTCAAATCTTTAATGATGAAATCAGCCACTTCACTACGATCATTCTGCTTGACATACATTCGCGCATCAGTTACCTCCATAGGTTCCTTCACCAAAATAGCATTGCCATATAGTTGCAATAAATCGAAATAAGAATAAGCACGAAAGAATTTTGCTTCACCCACATACTGGGCTATGTCACTCGGAGTGGCATATGACTCTGCATTTTTCAATAACAGATTCGTACGGCGGATGTGCGAGTAATTGCTGGTATAGTTAGCATCCGCAGGCTGTACAGCATTGCTTCCATTGCTAAATAAATTACGTTCATCTTTATTGGTAAACAGATCTGAAGTATAATCAGAATGTACCGGTTTTGTCGACTTATATTCCATTGCTCCTGAAAAGTGACGTGTCCAGCCATAGAATTGATTGGCAAATAGCAGATAGTCATCCGGTGTGTTCCAGTAGTTCGTTTCCGCCAACTGTTCTTGCGGCTCGAGATCAAGGCAAGAGTGTGTGGACAGTCCCAAGGTTAAAACGACAAACAGATTTTTTATTTTATTTAATCTCATACTATTTAATATTTAAAAGGTCAAGTTTAATCCTACCGTCAGGTTTCTCGTAAAAGGATAGCGGCCAAATGTCTCTACTTTGCGCGACGCTTCCGGATCCCATCCATCCTTGATTTTACTATTCTCCCACAAATCAGCTCCCGATACATAAATACGGGCATAGCTTATGAATTTAGTCTTCGAAAGCACATTTGCCGGAAACGTGTAGCCTAACGTAACATTCTTCAGACGAAGATAAGCACCATCTTCCACTGACCAGGAAGAACAAATATAGTTATACAGATTGATCTGTGTCTGATGTGTGTAAGTGGGATAATGGGCGTTCGGCGTTTCTGCCGACCATACATTACCAACCGACTGATTCGTTGAATTATTATACCAAGACATCATCGGTATCCGCCAATTGTCATTCTTTCCCTTTTGATTATTTTCGCCACCACGCCATACTGTGCGTTTACCGGCTCCTTGGAAAATAACCGAGACATCGAAGCCTTTCCACGATAATCCGGCATTAAAAGAGAAAGACACCTTCGGATCGTCAGTTCCCAAATATACATAGTCAGCTTCTGTCAATTTACCATCTTTATTGACATCTTCATACATATTATCTCCCAAACGCAAGTTACCAGGCATAGCAATATTGTTATTGCCATTGGCATATTGATTAATATATTTATCCAACTGATCTTGCGTTTGTATCTTACCGCAATATTTCAAACCGAACACGGAATTCAACGGATAGCCTTCACGATTTGAAACTACACCGGATTTAATCACAGCGTCACCCCCATTATCTACCAATTTGTTAGTGGTATAGGTGAAAGTCCCCCCCAGATGATAGGAAATTTCTCCTATTTTATCCGACCAGTTAATCGTGCCTTCCCAACCGTTTGCCTTAAAACTACCTCTATTAGCGGTAGGAGCTTTATCCCCCAATGTTCCAGGATAGGTGACATCAATCAACATATTGTTACACTTCTTCCAAAAAAGTTCGGCAGTACCTGTCAGTCGATTATCCAGGAAACCGAAATCCAAACCGATATTGTAGTTCTTGATGACTTCCCATGTACGGTCTGTACTCAACAGCTTACCGTTTGTATCCACATAGGAAAGTAAACCACTCCCCACTAATGCACCTCCATTCTGTTTGAAATCGTATAGCTGCACACCATCGTATCGATCAATACCTCCCTGATTACCCACTGTACCATAAGAAAGACGTAGTTTCAAATCATCGAAAACACCCAGCCCTTTCACAAACTCTTCTTCACTGATACGCCATCCTCCGGATACACCTCCAAAGAAAGCCCAACGATTCTCCGGCTGAAATTTAGAAGAACCGTCATAACGGAAATTTCCTTCAAGCAAGTATTTGGATTTATAGTTATAGTTCAAACGTGCAAAATAAGAAAGCAATGCTTCCTGATATCTGGAAGGTCCTTCATTCTTTGTGTTGCGTAATGTTATCTCTCCTATTCCGTTGATAATATTCAGTGAAGGTAAAATATTCAAAGCCTTAGTTGCAGTATAATCATATTCTTTCATGCTATATTGCGTACCAAGCATCATTCCGAGGTTATGACTACCGAATGTCCGCTTCCAGTTCAAATAGAAATTTAACGTATACAGATTGGTTCGTGCAGTTGTTTTAATATAATAAGTATCCTCTTGCCTGGGTTCCACACGCGTTTCCCGTTTTGTACCAGTGTAGTCATAATAATCTACTGTTTGGTTTTTCACGTCCCGAATGGCAGTAGAGGTGTTATACCCCAAAGTGGCTACTGCATCAAAATGCTCGTCAAAACGATATTTAAATGTCTCACTGATATTGATACCGGAAGTGTTGAGTTTGTTGTCTCCTCCCAATTCACAACGCCAGTTGGGCGTAGCCCAGTTACCCCACGCATAAGGTTTCCCATCCATCGTGGAAGAAGGAAAACCCGGTTGTTGCGTTCCGGCTGTCAAAGCTTCTCCAATTTGCGTCGGTGACACTTGATCCTGACGATAATAGAAAATGATAGACTCAAGATCAAAGTTCTTTGTAAGATGGAATGTATTACTCAAACGAAAATTATAACGTTGATTCTTATTGTTACCCCATTTCAAATTACTATCATCATACATATATCGTCCGGAAAGACGGAAGACAGACCTTTCGTTACCGCCCGATACGCTCAGTTCATGTGAAGTGGAAGCTGCTGTCCCCCACATGATATCTTGCCAATCGGTATCAAAAAAGACGAAGTCGTATAAACCTTGGAAAGAATCCGGGAAAGGATTACCCGACTGCTCCACATTAATATAATGTCCCTTATTCTGACGAGCCAAAGCTACGTATTGCAGCCATTGATCGTCTGCCAGCTTTTTGTTATCATTCAAACGAGCTTGTTCCATAGCATCACACCACTCATCCAATGTCATCAGTGTAGGCTGCAACCCTACGAATTTAGCAGTTACCGAACCACTATATTCCACCTTTACCTTACCTTCTTTGGCCTTTTTAGTCTGTACCAGAACAACACCTCCGGCAGCTTTACTACCATAGATAGCTGCAGAAGCGTCTTTAAGGAAATTGATGGACTCTATATCACCCGGATTTAATTGGGAAAAATCGTCAGACTCCACACCATCAATAATCACCAACGGAGCTGAATTATTCTTCGAGAATGAACCGCGTAATTTCATATTCCAGCTCTCATCTCCCGGAGCAGCCGAGTTACGGGTTATAATGACTCCCGGCACTTGTCCTTGCAAAGCCTGTGCAGGATTAGAGAGAGCTCCCTTATCCTTTAACATCTTGTCACTAACTACGGTCACCGCACCTGTTAGTGTTTCTTTCTTCTGTGCGCCATATCCTACAACTACCACTTCTTCGAGCACTTCAGTACTCTCCTTCATTGTCACATTTAGTACCGCTTTTACACCTGCATCAATTATTTGGTCTTCGTAACCGATATAACTAAATTTCAATTTAGCACCCGCAGGAACATCTAGCGAATAGTTACCATCAATGTCGGTAATCGTACCACCCGTTTGTCCGACTACACTCACATTGACGCCGATAAGCGGCTCACCTAACACGTCAATCACTTTTCCTTTAATTTTCTTCAGGGTTTGTGCTACCGACTGCTGTTCACCGACAGCCGCTTGTATCCCAGCAACGGGATACACCACACACACCAAACAAGCAAAGATTGTTATCTTCTTCACCTGCTTTACCATACATAGCATTTTCTTTCGGAGTTTCATGAAATTAAATCTGAGGTTTTTACATTATTATTTTTATTCTCAAGACTCGGCAAGATGTGCAGACATCCCGCCATTTTACTTTTTCTGCTTTTTTTCTTCATTGGCTTCACTTCTATTTATTGATTCAGTTCATATTAAATGCAATTCTTCATATATCGGCGCATGTCACGACGTCCTAAAAATAAATGATAATCTACCGTACGCTGACTAAGATTCAACATATTGGCTATCTCTTCCGTATCTTTTTCTTCATAACGGCTCAACGCATACACCGTACGCCGTTGTACAGGAAAGACAGCAAGTATCCGTTGTTCTGTCTTACACAAGTCATCGGCAATAATCTTCTCTTCTGTTTCATTAGTAAAAGAAGGGATCATATCATAGATATAATTATTCACTTCTTGTTTTTTGTAGTATCTGCGTAAATAATCGGTTACGATGTTACGGGCAATGGTAAACAAGAAATACTTTACAGTATCCGGACGAAGCATTTGTTTATAATCCAATAAACGTACAAATACATCTTGAGCCAAATCTTCTGCCTCACAACGATGAGTGATGCGATAGGTTATGTAATTGAGAATTATCTGGTGATACTCTTTATAAGAGCAAGTTATGATATCATCAAAAGTATTAGCCATCATTGTTATTTTAAAGTTCTCTATAATATTGAATAAAGGCAGCAAGAGGAATTCCCATTGTCGGATAATTAGGATATGGATGGGGATTTCCGGTCTGTATTCCGTCACGATTCCGGTTGTACCCTTTTTCATTATCAATGGTAATGCCTATGTCAACGACATAGTATCCTTCACTTTCCCTACCATCAAATGTATCAATGATATTTTTTCGCAGTTGCCACATGGATGCATTCTGCCGTAACGTAAAATCTCCTCTGATATTGTTGAGCGAACCACAGGTTGTACACGGGATCAGAATTATAAATTTACCATCGGGCACAGCTTTGTAATATGACTCTTTCATCTCGGCAATCTTTTTATTCCATTCCCGATAATCGGCCGTCAAACTGTCGCGATAATCATTGAGCCCCAACATCTGTGCAAAGAACTTAGGTGCATCAAGATTCCACATATCCAGATATTTTCTATAATTGAAAGCCCATTTTCTCTCATCAACCTCAACATTCTTCCACTTCTTTCCTGTATAAACCATGTAGCTTCCACGTGCATTATCATACATTAAATCGTTTTTCTTCGGAGCTGCCAAATAACCTGTCTCCTTATCGAATTTAGTTATGCATTGATCGTATCTCCCACAGTTATAGACTATTTCAGTATCTGTCAGTTCACCATTAATCACCTTATAACAGTTTTTCCAAAACTCACAACTCCCCCAATATCTATATTCACCCACAGGTTGCATATATCCATGATATGATGTCATCTCTCCTTTAGGAATCTCGAAGTATTTCTTCACTGTCCATCCACCCCGCCCTTCATCATATTGTCCTTCTTCATTCTTTATATTCCTTAGTCCGACCAGTTTTATACCGGGAATATAATTCTTCGACAGCAACGCGTCCCTGAAAAAAGCTCCGTTGACAAAACTGTCCCCCAGTATCTGAACAGTAACTTCCTGAGTTCCTATTCCTTTTTTCCCTACGCATATAGAAATTGCTTTTTCTTTTATTATTTCAAACTCATCCGAATTGACCAATTCGATTTTCATATTCGATCCATCCACAGGAGTATCGACAGAAGCTACACGATTCAGTTTTCTCGAATAAACACAGTCACCCGAAAATCTCACAAAGTCATTGTAAGGTCTCCATCTTTTAATTAGTGCTTCGACAAAAACATCATTCCTTATATCCGAAAGCATATACAGTTTGCCCGGAATACAAATGTCATTTTTAAAGTTACTTTTCTGTCCCCAAAGCGGATGAAGTGAAAAAAGAAATAGTGGTAATACAATAAATGTTCTTTTAGATAGAATATTCTTCATGGTTCCATCATTTTGCAGTTCATAGTTATTTTTAATCACACTGCAAAAATAGACGAATCCAATCGACACCATTGAGATAATTTGTCCCGATTATTAGGTTAGTTTGTCTCATTATACCCTTTTTAGGGCATTTTCAGTATATAAATGGGAATGGAGAGACTTTTTATTTAGTCTCTCCACTACCATTCGAACGATATTGCGTCGGAGTGAATCCGAACTCTTCTTTAAAGTATTTATTGAAATATTTAATGGAATTGAATCCGACCCTGTCCGAAATCTCCGAAATATTATATGAACTGCCCCGAAGCAACTGGGCAGCTCGTTTCAATCGGACAGAACGAATAAAATCATTCGGTGTCAATCCTGTAATGGACTCAAATTTACGGTATAGCTGACTACGACTCATCCCCAAGTCATCACACAAGTTATTAACCGAGAACTCCGGATTTTCCATATTCTCTTCCACCAACCGTAAGGCTTTCTCCACAAATTCTTCATCTAAAGAAGTAATAGTGATATTCTGAGGAGAGATTTCTATTTCTTTATGAAATATTTCCTTACGCTTTTCCTGCTGTTCTAAAAGCATATTAATACGCGTCAGTAATATGTCATAATTGAAAGGTTTCGATATATAAGAATCAGCACCAGCTTTATAACTTTCTATCCGAGCTTCGTCTGAAATACGTGCCGTGAGCAAGATAATCGGGATATGTGAGGTCTGAATATTGTTTTTAATCCGGACACACATTTCCAGACCATCCACTTTCGGCATCATCATATCGGATATTATCAGGTCCGGCGACTTATGTATGGCAACTTCTTCGCCTTCGGCTCCGTCTCCAGCCTCCAGAATATTAAATTGACCTATCAATTGTTCCACCAAAAAACGACGGAATTCTACATTGTCTTCCACTATCAAAATAGTTTTCCTGTCCGAATATACCACCTTTTCTTCCACATCGGGAGACATAGCCGGAGCTTTGGATTCACTGTCGTCTCCTTTCAAGTCGGATGGAATATATATCAAAAATGTTGTTCCTACTCCTATTTTGCTATGCACTTCTATCTTTCCGTTATGCAAAGAGACATATTCTTTGACCATATGCAAACCAATACCGGAACCTGTCACACCAGGAATTGGCTCCGACTGATAAAAGCGGTCAAATATCACATTCAAGTCTTTTTCACTGATTCCACATCCTGTATCGGATATTTCGATTCTTACGAATATCTTTTCATCTTTTTTCTCCGTCGCTACAATCGTTGAGATAAGCCCTCCATCAGGAGTGAATTTAAATGCATTGGAATAAATATTATTCAGAATCCGTTGCATTTTCGTATCATCAAACCAGATATTCATGCCAGGACATTCACTCTCTATCGAAAACTTTATAGATCGATTTGTCGCCAGTTCTTTAAACCCTGAACCAATGTACCGCACAAACTCTACGATGTCAGCCTGATGTAATTTCAGACTTTCACCTCCCATCTCCAGTTTCCGAAAATCAAGCAGTTGATTAATCAACTCCAACAAATTACCGGCATGGTTATAGATTGACTTCAATTTGTCCTTCATTGGATTCTCCGCTTGTTGAATAAGGATACCTAAAGGCGTCATTATCAAAGTAAGCGGAGTACGGAATTCGTGACTGATATTGGTGAAAAAGCGGAACTTCATCTGATTAAGCTCTTCTTTCTGCTGTTCACGTTTCAATGCCTCTTGTTCGAACTGCTTTTTAAGTTTTTTCTTCCTATAAGCTTTAAAAAACAAATAGATGACTCCACCTGCAATCAATATGTAAAATATGTAAGCAGGAACAGTTGCCCAAAAAGGCGGAGAAACGACAATAGTCATTTCTGCGGCCTGTTCTCCCCAACTTCTGTCATTATTGGCTGTGTATACCACTAATTTATATTTCCCCGGATGTAAACCGGTATAGGTAGCCACTCCCAGACCATTGGTCTTTATTTCATTCCAGTCCGGATCAAAATTCTCGAGTTTATACCTATAGTAGGTTTGCAAAGTATTCACATAGTTAAGCCCGGCAAATTCGAAAGTAACAAAGTTCTCATTATACTTCAAATGAATCTCACGAGTATTATTTATCGGATATTCAAGAATAACACGCCCTTTATATTCTGTGTGTTCCTTAACAGGAGAATTGAACAGACGGAATGCAGTGAATATAGGTTTATTGTGGACATGATTATAATAAATCTTTTGAGGTTGAAACGAATTAATGCCATGATGACCGCCAAAATACAGTTCTCCATCACGGGTTTTTAACGATGAATTCTCATAGAACTTTCCTCCCTGCAATCCGTCTTCTGAACTGAAGTTGACTATGAGAAAATCATATCCTTCAGAAGTCTCTTTTAATTCAATTCGTGAGATACCACTTACCGTTGATACCCAATAAATACCGCTATCATCCTCAATGATTGACGATATAGAATTGTTAGCCAATCCGGTCTCTGTAGTTATCGTATGAGCTTTCTTCTTTTGTTCGTCCCATACACGAATTCCAATATCCGTCCCAAACCATTCTAGCGAATGGCTATCTTTGTACACACAATTATAGCTTACCTGAGGCCCCATAAATTTAGGATTATCCGGATCGTCTATTTCAGGAACAAAGATTTTATCTTTATGAGTATCATAGTAGTAAATACCATTTTCCCCAAACACCGCAAAAGTAGAATTGCTGACAGGATAAAAACCATAATCGCGTTTATGAAAGCTAATCTTCGGATGTTTATCCCGCAACAATCGTATTTTTCCCGTTGAGGTGTCTAGCTCACCTACTCCTTCATTACTGACACTGACCCAGTAACGCCCATCCGGATCTTCATAAACTGCTCGGGAGATATTCTGCTCCGGGAATAACTCTGTATTAACTAATTGTTTATTGTAATATCTCACATTTTTTCCATCTATGCAGCAGAATCCATTCAAATACGTTCCAACCCACAATCTCTTTTTACTGTCTCTATAAAGAGTCAGACAAAGATCACCGGACAGAATATCTTTGAATGCCCTGCTGACTTCTCCCGTAGAAGGAGAGTAACGCATCAATCCGTATGCAGTAGTACCAATGAGTATCGTTCCGTCTTCGTCTTCCAACAAACAACGCACCGATTCGTTGGTAATCATTGTTTTATTCTGAACAGTCTGAATTAGCTTGAACTTATACATACTCGGATTATAGTAACAGATACCTTGCCACAAAGTGCCTACCCAAATTCCGTCATTATTATCGGCAAAGATGCACTGTATGTCATTACTTAACACACTGCCGTCACCTAATTTCAATCCGGGCATTGTTTCAATTCTATGTGTAGAGTTTTCAATTTTCCGCAATCCAGACCACGAAGAACCGACCCATGCGTTTCCTTGCTTGTCCAAATCCATACAGGTAAAGAAGTTGGACATACCTTTAATGGTGCTTATCTCTTGCCAACCTTTATCAGTTTTATCACGATAGCAAACAGCCTGATTATACATCAGCCATAGATTCCCATCGGAGGTAGATTGTATTTTTAACCGGTCTGTAGCTTCAGAGATACGTCCTACAAAAAAAGTATCCTGACCGGTGTAATCTCGCAAGGTTTTGTCCCAACGACGAATCAGCCCGCTCGAATATACGATATAATAAGTATTCTTATATTGAGCTAACTCGTACGGAATACCGTGCTGATATGTAAAGTCACTGTTCCCCTTTTCGATTATCTGTAATTCTCCTGCGGATATATCAAAAAAATAGAATGTATTATCTTCGGTAAGAAACCAATAGTTCTTGCTCTCATCAATAAACAAATTCTTCAATTTTCCACTTACTCCCATCCGGCGTAATTCGGAATCAATATCATAAATAAACTGATTGGTATTCAAATCGAATAATAACAAATATCCCGGAGATTTCATCCATATCCGTCCGTAAGCATCGTGATAATCTTTAAATATTTGATTCCGGTTGAAATCCCATTTATAGATTTTCCGCCTATCGTGATAAAAATGTTCGAATGTAGCACCATTGTAGATGTTTAAAATAGAAGCTGTTCGAATGACCATACGACCATCCGGTGCCATTGTAAAATATCGTATTTGATTATCCGACATCCCATCAACCACATCCCAATGCCGAAACATATATTGTGAGTATACCTTAAAAATGCTTAGCAGGAGAACGAGTGTGATAATGCTTGTACGCTTTGTATTTTTCATAAGCCAGCCTAATTTGCCAGACAAAAATAGAGATTAAACATCAATACAACAAGGGTATACATTATAATTTTCGAAAAAACACAAATGATTAAGCGAGATAGACGTTTCATTCGTATTTCATTTAAATAAGGAACCAATTTATGCAAAATGTAATATGAAACGAATTCTTTTATGTCTTTCAGCAGCTTTATATTTACTTTTTATCCATGCAGAAAAAATAAAGCATCCAGCCTTACTTTATACCCCTCAACGAATTGAGCAGGCAAAAATAAGTGTCAGACAGGATACACGAATGTCTGAAGCTTGGAATTCAATCAGGAAAACTGCCGATAACCTATTGCAGAAAACTCAATTGAATAAGATAGACTATTTAGCACTCTCATTTCTAATGACGGATGAAAAGAAGTATGCTGATAAAATAAAAGAGATTTTGCTGGATGTCACTGAGGACGAAACTTGGGGCAATCAAGAAATGATGGCTCGTACCCCAGCCTGGAACGCCGACCTTGAGATTGCACATAAAGCTTTTTATGCAGCAATAGCTTATGACGCCATCTATCAAGAACTTTCTCAATCTGAAAGAAGAAAAATAGCTCACGGATTAAAACATCTGGCAATGGACCCGCTATTAGGTGACTGGATCTTGGAGCCAACACGTATTCATTCACTAAACTCAATGGGGCACAACTGGTGGACTTCTTGTACGTGTATGGGTGGTCTACTTGCACTAAGCTTACAGAATGAATTGGAAGAAGCAAGAGATGCTGTAAAGATTATCAACGAAGTCCTTCCCGAATGGTTTGAGTTTGCAGGAGATGTGCTTCATCAAAAGCCAAAGACCTTTGATGAGGCCGGTGGAATGTATGAATGTCTGAACTATGCAAACTACGGGATTCAAGAGGCTTTATTATTCCGCTTAGCTTGGATGAATACTCACAAGGAAGATAAAGCAATAGAGATACCCCAACTGGAGAAGTTATCAGATTTTTTTGTACATATCTGTTATCCACGTACAGGTATGCTGTATAATATAAACTTCGGGGACAGTCATAAAAACACGGCTGCCGAAAGTAGTCTGATGTTATTATATGCAATGGGGATTCAAAATGATGATATGCTTTGGTATATGAATCAGATAGAGCAAGGGCAACACCGTGATGGATATTTTATCGACCGCCCGATAGGATTTCTCTATACTCCCGATTTGAGTAAAGCACCCAAGGTTCCTAAACTAAAGAAATCACAATTATTCAAAGACTTCGGTTGGGCAACCATGCGCAACTCTTGGGAGAAAGATGCCACAATGTTAGCCGTCAAGTCCGGATATACCTGGAATCATTCTCATGCCGATGCCAATTCATTCATAGTCTTTCATAAAGGAGAGGATATTATCAAAGATGGAGGACGATGTTGGTATGCGAATCCCGAATACCGCAACTACTTCTTTCAAAGCGAGGCACATAATGTCGTATTATTCAATGGCAAAGGGCAAAGACGAGAACAGCAATATTATGGTTCTACCTTAAGAGGATATCTGCATTATCTGTTGGATGCCGGAAATATAAAATATGTGTTGGCAAATGGTACAGGTCCTTATTCGGACCAGTTTAGCCGCAACTTCCGTCACTTTTTGTGGATAGACAACGTCATCTATATCATTGATGATTTAAAAACCTATGAAACCGGTCATTTTGAATGGTTGTGGCATCCGGGAGGAATAACTGAGAAAAAAGGGACAGATCTAAACATTACAAATGGAAATTCTTCAGTAATAGTCCGTCCATTATATCCTCGCACGTTGGCACGATCTAATTTTGTGCATGATTATCCGGACGATTTGTATTGGGAAGTAATAGAAGTACCGACTGAAGATTTGAAAAGTAAAGATAGTTATTATTCTTTTCACTTGCCTGACGAAGTCAATAGAGTGAAAGGTGTGACTGCTATTATTTTAAAAGAGACTCCCGATGAAAAAGAGCTTCCTGAGATTGAGAAACGTGAAGGTAAAAACTGGATTGGTTTACGCATCCGCAATAAGGGTAAGATTACAGATATTTATATTAATCAGTTAGCAGACGGACGATTAATGCATAGCAATTCATGGATTGAAGCCGATGGCTGGTCTACAGATGCTTATATGTTTATAGTTACATATCCGGAAAAGAGCGCTCCGGCAGATGCTAAAGAGTATTTTATTGGTTATGGCAGTTCATTAAAAAGAGGAACTACCTCTTATTTCTCCTCGCTGGCAAAACTATTTATTATTCAGAAAGAAGAAAATAGACGCATGCAGCTATGGATTGATGGCTCCACCAAAGTCAAAGCCTATATCAGAAGTTTACAATGCCCGGTATCTGTGTCTGTTAATGGGGAAAGTATTCCCATAGTCTATGATCATTCAAATCTAAAAATCGAATTATAAAGCGCGAACCAAGTGGAGTGAAATGATAGCATCGAGACTATATTTCATTATCAGCCTATTATCAGAGGTTATTATCAAGAGAGCATTGATATTCATTTATTTGAATGTTATACTAACTGTTTGACAATAAAAATAGGTGCAAGCTACAAATACATTCAGTGTGTCGGAATTTCCGACACACTGAATGTATTTAGAAAACATATCAAACAGTCAAAGATGGCATCTCCTATTTTATAGCTACTTTCGTCTGTAATCTTATGTCATCGGAAGCAGCACCAATCATTATCTGAAAAGTTCCCGGCTCCACAATCCTCTTTAAATTCCGATCGACAAGCGAGAAATCCTCTTCGGACAAAATAAACTTCACTTCCCGTTCTTCACCACGCTTCAAAAACATTTAGATGGAAAAGATATAAACAGGATAAATAGTAACTTCTTCATAAAACAAACATAAATAAAAGAAACCTGCTTACCAAAAGAATATTATCTTTTCAGTAAGCAGGCTTTCACTCATATTCAAAAATGCAAAGAGCAAAAACTCTCACAAATTTGTGTGTTCCATTAATTGATAGCTATCGGAGCATCCAACGTCTTAATAGTAATTCCATTTGTAGTACCGTTTATACGCCCTGTGGCATCTTTGATAACTCCACCTTCCTGAGTCTCTGATCCGTCTAGTTTATAATAAAGTGCCAAGCCTTCTGAAGCAGGGTCAACACCCAGCATATTCTGCTTAAGTTGATTTTCCGTACGGGCTACACTCCAAACACGGACTTCACTCATTTTACCATGGAATGGACGTTCACCCCATTTAAAACCATAGATTCTACCAATATAAAAACCCATGTCCGAATTCGGATCAAAACCGTCAATACCCCAATCTGAACCAGCCCATTTCTCACCATTTACATAAATACCTGTTTTTCCTGTCGGTTGATCATAAGTCAACGCTACATGATACCAACGATTTGTTAACAACGGTTTCGTTACACGGTAGTTCTGTCCTCCGGCCACTTCCAAATAATCTTTAGGAGTAATTCCTCCTCCTGCATCACCGATACGGAGAATCATCACACCTTCGGTTCCCATAATCGTATTATTATCGAGGAAATAATCCACATTAATCAATGCTTCGTAAGTGAATGACGAGAAGAAAGTACCGACAGGGAACTTCACAGAAATATAGTGATTACTGAAATTACCAGCTTTGGTAATTTTCAACGGTTTGGAGAAAAAGAAATATGCAATGTTTGTTCCGGAAAGAGTCGACACCGAAGACGAATGCACCCGCATAGGCAAAACATATGAGTTCCCGGCTTTCAAGGCTTCTAACCCGGAAAGTTCGACTTCTACATTATCCGCATACAATTTTCCACTCGAAATAGAAGATGTCGTACTGCTTAGCTTTACCTGCGAAACATCAAGCATCTCATAATTTGTGCCATACTTTGCATTGTATTCGTCTACTACACTTGGTTCGGCTACACTATATGATACGTCTACCTGAGAGGAAGTTGCTGACGAGAGTCTTGAAACCAGATCAAATGTCATTACATCCATTTCATCTTCCACCGAGAAATTATATTCCTTGCTTTCGAAATAAACCTTAGGCTCCAGCAGGTCATTCATGCTGTCGTTGCAAGCGCCCAACAATAACGCCATACTACCTACCATCAAATAATAGAATATATGTTTATTCATCATCTTTTTACTGTTTTAGAATTTTATAAGTCCACTTATTTCTGCGGTTTATTTTCCGCTTCGTTTTGTTTCGCTTTCCATTCATTGAAAACCCGCTGATTGATTTGAATAGCCTGACGCATCCATTTATAATTTGGCGTATTGTCATAATCATTATCGAAGCGATAAGCTCCTACTCCACCTTTATAACCTTCTTGCGGCATAGCAGCAGCCTGCTTCAGCAATTGACCTCCATTAGTGGCATACTTTTCAAAGTTCTCTGTGCAGATTATTTTTTTAGGATCAACGCCATAACCATCAAAACCGGGATTGGAACTACCATAACTTTGTATAATCCAATAATCGACATACTCATCCAATTCATGGGTAAGCCCATAAATATTTCCATCAATACAGATCATTTTATGTCCTTTACCTTCCGGATCGCTTTTCGGACCAATGTAATTGTTCATCTCTTTAACCAAATGAATCAAATGCTTATTCTGACTCAATGTGCCATCCATATCAAACACACCACTACCGATTTCCCAGTCTACATCATAACCGTCCCATTCGTTTGCATACAAAGAATCACACAGAGCTTTGGCAAACTTCGCCAGACATGCATAATGGTTTTCACTTTCAAACTGACCTTCAAATCCCCAATATTTCCAACGGGCTTGTTTCTTCGCCGTTTCCAATTGAGCCGCCGACCAGCCTTCTTCCTCCGCTTGTTTTTCCACTTCGAGGTATACCGAATTTGGTGTCGCACCCTTACCAAGATAAGAAAGCAGACTTACCTGCAACAGTTTCGTTCCTTTCACCTTTTGCACAAACTCTTTATCTGCCTTCTGCTCCGGAGTGATTTCATAACGTCCTGGAGCGCCACTCCACATAGAAACAAAATCCATACTATCGGGCATAGCAGAGAGATATCCTCTTCGATAAGCTCCAGCAGGCGCCCAATTGGAATACCATCCGAAAGCTACGGGACGATTGTAATTCCAAGCAGTCGCCTTATAGGCGCGCAGATTGGCATAATATGCCTCACTCTCCGCATTGTTCATTGTGGCATACCCGCCTATATGGTCTATCTCAATATTCTCCACATCCATGCAAGAAGTTACCATCATGCCTGTCAATGGAATAATATATAACAATTTTCTTAATGATTTCATATTCTTCATCTGTATTAAAATGATACATGTAGGTTATCTCTTACAATCCCACCACAAACGGGTAGAAGACTTATCTTCGCCACCTGCACCGTTATTGAACAACTTCAAGGCTGCTTCATAAATAGCCTTTCCCTCGTTAGTCTGAGAAAAACTGGTGGGATAAATCATACGGCGAATACCGCCCTCAAGAGTTGCGCCTTGCACTGCTCCTTTCAAAGTCTTAATGACATTCAACTTCGGATAACCGGTTCTTCTCCATTCCGTCCACGCTTCCTGTCCGTTAGGAAACAAAGCAATCCACTTCTGAATCATAATTTTTTCCAACTTCTGCTCAGTTGTCCCTTCAAACTTGACAGTAGTCTCACACGGAGCAGAAAGTGTTTGCCCATACTGATAATGGGAAAGAACATATGCCCGAGGTGACAAATTGGAATTCATATAATCGTCTACAGGTTCGGTCACACCATTCTCCTGAAAAGACATATCAATGCCCTGTTTATACCATGAATCCGCACTGCCGAAACCTTCCCACACTAAAGCTGCTTCCGCACGCAAAAAATAAACTTCCGATGCACGCAGCCAATATGTAGGAGTTCCACTTTGAATATTGGGCTTTGAGCAAGATTTATAGATATCATTCTGCGCATTGGCATGCCCTGCCGGCACCGCTTGATATGTTTTTCCGTTGAAAGCCTCAACACCATAAGAGGCATTACCATCCATCGGCAAAAAATAAACGTTCAAACGCGGGTCTTCATATCCCATCAGATAAGAAAAGATAGAAGAACCCATACGAGCTTCATTATAGTTGCCTGCCAGCCATTCAATGTTGTTGCGAAAAGTCATACCTGCTCCTTGACTCATTTGAGCCGCATCATCCTTAGCCGTCATCACGCCGATAGAATGATTTACTGCTTGAGTAGCAAACTTTTTCGCCAGTTCCGCATCAGCGAAGCGGACACGCATAGCCAAACGAAGCATCAGCGAATTGCCGTATTTCACCCATTTGGTAGCATCTCCGGCATATACCGCATCATAAGCGCCCATTACATTCACCCCATTTTCCGCCTTTTCTGTTAATTCTTCAATGGCTGCGGTCAATTCTTCAAACATCGCCGTATACACCTCTTTCTCCGAATCGAACGGAATGTTCATTGTAGCGTCCGCCGCATGAGAATAAGGCATCGGACCGAAACTTTCAAGTGTCTTGTGCCAAGCGGAAATCTTCAGAATTTGAGCCAAAGCAAAGACTTCGGGCGTACCATTTTTCTCGGACGCTATTTTCAATTTCTTCCAAGGATCAAGAGCATTGGTATAAGACTGTGTATAGGTCGCTTTTATCCAATTGTCCAACAAATAATAAGTAGTATTGTTACTACCTGCGTTCCAACCGTTACTGTTGTTCTCGCCAAAAAATCCACTCCAATTATCGGCCGATAGATGATAAGCTATTTGATACTCATTGATAACATCTGTATCATCAGCCTGTGTGCCTACGGGAATCACTGTCCGTTGCATAGCTGTAATCAGCCCTCCGACTTCAAAACCATCCATCGCACCTTCTCCGTCGCTCATCTCAAATTGGTTGGTATTGATTTCTTCAAAATTGCATGAGGCAAATAGCGTCATTGCGCATATCACCGCTAATAGTTTAAAATGATTCATTTTTCTCATAATAAAGAAGGTGTATTATAATTTAAATTTAATACCGAAGCCAAAGCTACGAACACTCGGTTGCATAAAATAATCATTACCTTGTCCGTAAGTACTAGTGGAAGGAGTCAGTTCCGGATCGAACGGAGCTTCGCAATACAACATCCAAGGATTGTTGGCTATAAACGAAACTGTAACATCTTTCAACACGTTACCAAACCACTTATTAGGCATAGTATAGCTAAAGGTAAGTTCTTGCAAACGAATATTGGTGGCACTGTATACATAGTAACCGGAAGTTTCATAATTTCCCGTACCTGTCATCTGATAATAAGACTTCGCATCTACCAGACCTTGTCCCTTCAACAATACGCCTCCCGCTTCACGAGCCTCAGCCGAACGTTTGGATACACCGAAACGATCAAGCAATGCCTCTGTAGAAGAGGTCACCACGCCTCCAAAACGTCCGTTGATCTGGAATCCGAGCCCAAAGCCTTTGTATGTCAACATATTACTCCATCCCATATTGAAATCAGGAGAAGTTTTTCCCAAATAAACGGGTTCCCCCTTTTCCATTCCAAAGGTTCCGTCGCTCTTTACCTCAACATATCCCAAGTGGTCTTTCTTCAAGAAGGTGTTGGCATAAATATCGTGGATACTTCCGCCTTCTTTCAAGATGACACGACCACCATCCTTCAAAACCTCCGGAATATTAATCGGTTCATCCATCAAATCCGTATGATAGTTTTCAACCATCTCCTTAATCTCGTTTATATTACGAGAGAATGTCAATGTTGAAGAGATTCCTAATCCGAACTTAAACTGATCGGAATAGCTTAATGAAGCCTCCCAACCACGATTTTCCACATTACCGGCCTGCAAATAAATCTGCTTGTATCCGGTAAATTCCGGAAGATCACCCAAGAAAGTCTGATTGTATGTATTAGAATGATAGTAGGTTACCTCCGCACTTAATTTATTCCACAACTTCAGACTTAATCCAAATTCGTATGACTTTGTACGTTCTGCCTTGAAATCAGTAAACGGATAGATACCGGTAGGATCTAATGCACCACCCACAATAGGGGTAGTTACCGTACCCGGAGTCAGTCCCGAACGGGATACAGGCGCACCGACTTCCGTATACGAACCGCGAACTTTCAGGTAAGAGATAAATTCGGGCAATTTGACCATCTCGGAAATAATCCCGGACAGACCGATTGAGGGATAGAAGAAAGATTCTTCATCGGTATTCACCAAACGTGAATTCCAGTCATTACGTCCGGTCAGCGTCAAATAAAGCATACTCTTCCAACCAAGTTCCAAATTGGCAAAAACAGCATGATTACGTACACGACTATCACCACCCTTTTCTGAGATACGACCATTAGCCGGATCGATATTAGAAGCCGCAAATTTATTGGGCACTCCCAATAATGTCCCTTTGTATCCTCTCTCCAATGCCCAATAGTTAGAATAGTTCCAACCCGCATTGGCAGAAATACTGAAATCAGCTATATGTTTGTTTACGTTCAACATAAAGTCGGCATATTCCTGACGGTCTTCATAGTTATTGTATCCATACAGTCCTTTCTTTCCTTCCGCAAATTTATCGTCGGATGAAGCGTAAATCTTGCGTTCAAACAATACATGTGTGTCATCCATTCTGAAACGGGCTGTCGCATTCAACCAATCGGTAATATTATAAGTCAACCCTACGTTGAACATATAACGACTCTTTTCATTCGTAGCTACATTGCGATAAGCAGTCCAGTAAGGGTTCTGTGAAGCATATACCGGATCTGCCACCGGCCAATACTGAACCGGAAGTTGGCGACTTTCATCGAAATGTTCGAATGACTTAATTCCATCAAAGTCTTCACCACGAGGGAACAAATAGGCGGCCATCACCGGATTCCAATATTGTCCTTGCGATACCATATTCTTGTCTTTCTGTTTCACATACGACGCACCTAAATCGAGTTGTAATTTATCATTAAGGAAAGTTGCCGTATTACGGATTGTGAAATTCAAACGTTCATATTCATTATTAGGCACAATACCTTTGGAATTGGTAGAAGAAACAGAAGCAAAAGTCTGATTCGATTTCGTACCGGTGGTCAACGTAACCGAATTAATAAAGTTGGTTCCGGTATTAAAGAAATCCTTCTTAGGATCATAACTTGTAGGAGTCAACAGTTTCTCACCCCAGCTTTCATACATATCTTTTTTGTTACCATACGTATTTTGAAACTCAGGAGTCATATAAGCTTTGCTGAACTCTGAAGAAGAAGAGAACTGCACTGAAAGTTTTCCTTCTTTTCCTTTTTTAGTGGTAATCAAAATTACACCGTTAGCGGCACTACTACCATACAACGCAGCAGCCGAAGGACCACTCAAAACAGAAAGACTTTCAATATCTTCGGGATTGAAGTCGGCGATTCCTTCTGTTCCGGCCTTACCTTCACCCATAATACCACTGTCGGTATTTCCCATATTGGTATTGAACAAAGGAATACCGTCCACCACATACAAAGCATTGTTATCACCTTCGATAGATTTTGCACCACGCATTACAACACGTGTCGCACCACCAACTCCACTAGCACTTTTGTTAATACTCACTCCGGCTATCTTACCGTTCAGCGAGTTTACGAAGTTAGCATCTTTTACCGTAGTCAGTGCATCTCCCTTGACTTGTTGTACATTGTAAGACAACGCCTTTTCTGCACGTTTGATACCCAATGCCGTTACAACAACTTCATCGAGCACTTCTGTATCCTGCTTCATTACAACCGGATAGAAATCTTTCTTGGAAACAGGAATTATCTGTGCAGCATATCCGATATAAGATACTTTGAGAATAGATTTCTCTGCTGCCTTGATCGTAAAGTTACCATCGAAATCGGTAATCGTACCTGTAGAACTACCATCCACAGATATATTTACTCCAATCAACGGTTCACCGCTCTCATCAGTAACCTTTCCTTTGATATTTTTAAGGATTTGTGCAACTACAGGCTTCTTTTCAGCTATTATAATGTAGTTACCTTGTATTTGGAATGAAAAGCCCGTCCCTTTTAAGATGGTATCAAGTGCGGTTTCGAGGGATGCGTTCTGCAAATTTAACTGGGCTATTACTTTTCCTGTCAATTCGGAATCACTATAATTTATAGACATTTTAGACTGTTTTTCCACAGTCTTTAAGGCATCAATGACAGTAATATTCTTTTGTTGGATAGTTATTTTACTATCATTTTGAGCCAAAGCGAAAGTCTGTATAAGAATAAGACTTAAAAAAGTGAGAAAGACCCGCTTATGAGCTATTTTTTCTGCTATTTTTTCGTAGATTTGTAGCATCTTTAGTATTAGTTAATTGGTTATTATTCTAGGATCATTCAGAATAGCGTCAATATTACGCTAATATTAAAAGAGATTGATTTCATATCCGGGAGGAACGGCCATTCCTTCCGGGTATTTTTTTGCATTACGTATTAAATTTAAAAGGTTCTACAATATATTCATTCTTTACTAGTTACATAACACTTATTTCCCTTGATAACATAGTTTACATTTCCAACAACTTGCGATATAATCTTCATAACTTCCTCCAGATTCGCCTGTTTGGAGAAGCGGAAACTATATGTATTCTTTTTCAAGCTATGAAGGCTATATACAAAAGCATAAGGAAATTTGCGTTCAAGACTTGTAAAAATATCCTCCAGATACATATTACTAAAAACCAATTCCCCACGTTGCCATGCCGTCACATCATCTATCTCCGGCATCCGCAGGTTGTGCGCTTTCGTATGTTTGTCATATACCAACTGTTCATTAGGCTTTAAAATAATATTGGACAGCAAGTTATTGAATTCAACTTTCACACTACCTTCCAGCAAAGTAGCCATCAGTTCGCTATTTTCCGGATAAGCATTTACATTAAATTCAGTACCTAAAGCAGTAACTTGATAATCATTGGCCTTTACAATGAAAGGATGCTTCTTATCCGGTTTCACTTTAAAGTTGGCCTCACCAATCAAATATACACTTCTAGTCTCTCCTGTAAATTTTTCCGGATATAGTAGTATACTCTTCGAATTCAACATGACATATGTACCATCCGGTAATGTAAGTTCACGAATTTCCGCTGTCGGTATATAGCATTCAACTAAATCTTTTTCCGGCCGTTCCTTTTCCAACATCAAATAAATAGAAACAGATGAGACTGCTAACAATAAAATAGCTGCAGCTCTCCATATAAGCAACTGGTAATTTCTACGTGAAGTGATAGACTGCATTCCCAGATTCTGCCGCATTCGTTGTATTGATTGTTGCATGCCATCAGGCACTTTCTGTTCTCCTGCTTGTTTCCAAAGCTCACGAAGAGCCTCACTCTTTTCATCAACATGCTCCTCATCAGCCAACCACTGTTGCACTTTCTTATGCGTATCGGCTGAATAGTTATTATGGCCGAACAATTCTATGAGTTGTTGAATATAATCTTTCATGAATCTTTTTCTTTCTTTTTGGGCTTTATACACTAAATACAACTACTACATACATACTACTTAAAAATATCAGAGAAAAAAAATAAAAAAGAGGAGTACCTTCTTTAATTCGATCAATGCCAAATAAACCTGATGCTCTATTGTTCGAATAGAAACATCGAGTTTATCAGCTATTTCTTTATGACTTAATCCCCTGAAACGACTTAGTTCGAATATCAACCGACGACGCTTCGGCATCTTCTCCAGTGTCAACTGAATAATTAAGAGCATCTCCTTATAATACACACTATTCAATATCTCTTCCTTTTCTGTCAATTCATAAAGAAAAGTTTTTTCTATAACCTCCGTCTGATATTCTTGCTCTACCTGTTGATGTTTAAAGATGTTCAGAACTATATTTCTAGTCATTATGAAAATGTAATTATCTAGTTCTTTATCATTATCCAGCCATAACTCCGGCTGCATCCAAAGCTTACAGAAAACATCTTGAGCCACATCTTCTGCATCACTTTCAGATTTAAGCAGCATTTGAGCAAAGTTCTTTACTTTCGGAAAATTCACAGTAAAAAACCTCTGAAACTTTAATTCAATCTGCTTGTCGTTATTTTCCATCTCTCTAGTATTTTTCAGCGTTAACGGTTAAATTAAATGTACCATGTATAAGGTTAAAGAAGCGGTAATATAATAATTCATTATAAACTTATAATCTGAAAGCAAAATAAAAGATTAATAATACAATAAAAAAATATTATTACTGTTTTTTGATTTTTTTTCAAGTAGCCATTACTACAAAGCTCCCTCAAACAAAACAAATGTATATTACACACCCATAAAAATAAAAAAGGCTTCATGAATCAATGATTCATAAAGCCTATAAAGAATACTCGTACTCGAAGCGGGACTTGAACCCGCACAGCCGCAATGGCCAAAGGATTTTAAGTCCTTCGTGTCTACCATTCCACCATTCGAGCATCCTTTCAAAGAAAGAGCGGAAAACGAGACTCGAACTCGCGACCCTAACCTTGGCAAGGTTATGCTCTACCAACTGAGCTATTTCCGCGTTTTTTCAACGGGTGCAAAGATAAGTAGTTTACTTGTTTCTGCCAAATCTTTTCGGAGGAAAGTTTAAAAAACTATCCTCCGAAAGTCTATTTTATCTTCCAAGCAGTGCTTTCTCCGCTCTCTCCATTCCACAAAAGTTGAATCCATCGATTACTTGCTGCATCAGTGCAGAGATTTCTGCATTACAAAGGTTACCAATGCTACCTTCATGTGTATGATGTACTTCTTTAGTATGCGAGAATTTACCTGCTTCAATATCCAAACCAACCTTCTTATATGCATCACGGAAAGGCATACCTTCACGTGCCAAACGATTCACTTCTTCCACGCTAAAAATAAGGAGGTATTTATCATCGTCAAGGATATGCTCGTTGACCTTTATTTCATTCATGATGTAAGTTGTCATCTGCAAACAGTCTTTCAATTCCTGAAAAGCAGGCAGGAAAACTTCTTTTATAATCTGTAAATCACGGAAATAGCCAGAAGGCAAATTATTCGCAATCATCATGATCTGTTGGGGAAGCGATTGCAGTTTATTACATTTAGCACGTGTCAGTTCAAAGACATCGGGATTCTTCTTATGAGGCATAATGCTGGACCCCGTGGTACAGTCATCAGGCAACTTGACGAAACCGAAGTTTTGACTGTTAAACATACAGGCGTCAAAAGCTAATTTGGAAATCGTCCCGGCAATCGTAGCCAATGCAAAAGCAACATTGCGTTCCATCTTTCCACGCCCCATTTGAGCATATACAACATTGTAATTCATTGAATCAAAACCCAATAAGTCAGTCGTCATGGTACGGTTCAAAGGAAAAGACGAACCATATCCGGCTGCTGAACCTAATGGATTACGATTGCACATTTTAAATGCTGCCTGCAAAAACAGCATATCGTCCATAAGACTCTCGGCGTAGGCACCAAACCACAAGCCAAAAGAAGAAGGCATTGCAATCTGCAGGTGTGTATATCCCGGCATCAAAACGTTTTTATACCGTTCGCTCTGACGGATCAAGACATGAAATAGTTGTTCTACCGCTTCGGCAACCTCTTTTATTTGCGTACGGGTAAAAAGTTTCAAGTCCAACAGAACCTGATCATTTCTGGAACGGCCACTATGTATTTTCTTTCCGATATCTCCCAAACGACGGGTCAACATCAATTCTACCTGTGAATGTACATCTTCCACCCCGTCTTCTATCACAAATTCGCCTTTTTCGGCCGAGGCATAAATACTCTTCAATTCCACCAGCAACTGGTCCAGTTCTTCTTTTGTCAACAACCCAATGCTTTCAAGCATCGTAATATGAGCCATAGAACCAAGCACATCATGCTTGGCCAAATAAAGATCCATCTCACGATCACGACCTACCGTGAAACGTTCGATATCCTTATTTACCTGTACGGACTTCTCCCAAAGTTTCTGTGCCATAAAAAAAAGTTTAATATCCAATAACTGCCAGCATATCAACCATCTTCTCCAAACCTTCCTGGAGAGGTTTCTGTACCATTGCTTTCATAAATGGATTAAGATCCATTCCGATAGTAACCTTCACTTTGCACTCTTCTTCTGCAGTTTCAACCAATTGAATCCACATATTAAAAGGAAGAGGAGAGTTAGTTGTTGCCAACTTTATACATTTACAAGGATCACGCTCTACAATTTGCAAAGTCAACTTTCCGATAGGAGAGACACTAAAACTCAACGTGTCCGAATCAAAACTCAAATCCTGCACCTTATCTTTTGGCAAACGGTCTTTGACTGCTTCCAGATTACTTAAATCTGAAAGTTTATTATATACGCGCTCCTGGCTGTAAGGTATTACCTTGACACTACTCTCAAAATTACTCATAATTTTCTATTAGTATAAAACAAAAAAAGAACAATCCGGCCAAATATTGCCCGAACAGTTCTTTTTACCAAATATGTTTGATCAAAAAATGAATCTTATTTTCCAGCATCCCAATGAGCAGGGTCTTTACGCCATTCGTTCAATGTCTGTATGTCTTCTTCTTCGATATAACCTGTACGAAGAGCAACATCAAGCACGGCTTCATAATTGGTCAACGTTACCAAAGTCACCTTCGCATTTTTGAACGCCTCTTCAGCTACCGGGAATCCGTATGTATACGCTGCAACCATACCGATCACTTCACAACCATCGCGACGAATTGCTTCAACAGCCTTCAAACTACTACCACCAGTAGAAATCAAGTCCTCTACGACTACGACTTTCATACCCGGACGAAGTTCACCTTCAATCAGGTTTTCTAATCCATGATCTTTGGGGGTAGAACGAACATACACGAACGGCAAATTCAATGCATCAGCCACCAAAGCTCCCTGCGGAATAGCGCCTGTAGCCACACCAGCAATCGCATCCACCTGTCCGAATCGTTCTAATATCAGACGTGTAATTTCAATCTTCACAAAATTACGAAGAGAAGGATAGGACAGAGTTTTACGGTTGTCACAGTAAAAGGGGGATTTCCATCCAGAAGCCCATGTAAAAGGGTTAGCGGGTTGAAGTTTAATAGCTTTAATCTTCAACAGTTTCTCCGCAAATAGTCTCTCTAAGTTTTTCATAACTAAACTAACTATTAATTATTTGCCGCAAAAGTACAGAAATTGAACGAGAATAAAAAGAAGAATCCGTTTATTTTTTCAGTCAATTTGTTCCTCTTCATCGGGAATGTCGATACAACGCTTAATATCTTTCAGTTCAAATCCACGACTCATGGCAAATCGCATCAGCTTTCCATTCAATTCATAATCGTCTGCCGCATGAATACTTTTCCGTTTGGAAGCCAGCAGGTCACGCAGAATAGAAAGGTATTCTTCTTCATCAATTTCATTCAGATAACGCCATGCCACATCAGAAGGGATCTTCTTCATGTAAAGCCCCTGGGCTATTTTCATTTTCCCCCACTTGGCAAAGCGGAACTTGTCATTCACAAAAGCCCTGCAGAAACGTTCATCATCAATGAACTTCTCTGATTCCAGTCGGTCAAGAATACGCGCAATGGTATCATAGGCAATTCCCCAACGTTGTAACTTCTCATTTATTTCTGCCCGGCAATGCTCGGCAGTGGAGCAGTAAGAGGCTACGCGATTTAAAGCCTCTTCATCAGTTAATTGTGCACTCATCGGTTAGCTGTAACTATTCTATCTTTTCCAAATATGTCTTTTATAACACGAACATCACGATATTGGTTCATTTCAAGTATGTGTGCTGTTTCCCGGCCATAAGCCTGGTTGATTTCAAAATAAAGTTTTCCGCCCGGCAATAGCAATTCACTTCCCAGACAGGCTATACGATTATAAAACCGTAAAGGATCCTCGTCAGGAACGAACAATGCCAACCCTGGTTCCCAATCAAGGACATTAGCGTCCATTTCATTCTTTTCCGTTTCAGTCACATAAGGCGGATTACTGACGATCACATCAAAAGACGGCACCTTTTCCCAGTCATCAGACAATACATCTCTTTGCAGAAATCTCACCCCGGCTTCCAAATCTTCATTGTTTTTACGGGCAATAGCCAACGCTTCTTCCGAAATATCCCATGCCTCTACGTCTACATCCGGAAGTTTTTTATCCAGAGAGATCGCAATGCATCCACTTCCCGTACCTATATCTAACAGATGACGGGCATTCGGATTCTCCTTTACTATTAGCTCTACGAGTTCTGCGGTCTCCGGTCGAGGGATTAACACGCCGGAAGCAACCTTAAAATTCCTTCCACTAAACTCTGCAAAACCGCGAATGTACTGTATCGGTTCATTTTTCTGTAAACGGAATATAATGTTTTCTAATTCACGCTGTTTGCATTCGGATAAAATTATATCTTTGCCCATGTAAATATCAAGCGCATCTAAGCCTAACATGTCGCAACAAATCAGCATTGAAAGAGCTTTTATCTCTTCCTGCGGATAGCTTTCCTGCAAAGACTGGCGAATGTAAGCGGTGATACGATTCATATTTTCACAATTTCGGAGTGCAAAAGTAAGAATAATATGGCGAAGAGCACCAAAATGGAAGAAGAAAAATACATGAGGCGTTGCATTGAGCTTGCAAAGAACGGGTTATGCAATGTGCCTCCAAACCCGACGGTAGGGGCTGTTATCGTATGTAACGGACGTATTATCGGCGAAGGTTATCACATTCGCTGCGGAGAAGCACATGCGGAAGTCAATGCAATCCGTTCTGTCAAAGATGAGTCTTTATTGAAACATTCTACGATTTATGTCAGTCTGGAACCTTGCTCCCACTACGGGAAAACACCTCCTTGTGCGGATCTGATTATAGAGAAACAGATTCCACGCATTGTTATCGGATGCCAGGACCCCTTTTCTGAAGTAGCCGGACGGGGGATTCAAAAACTACGGGATGCCGGACGAGAAGTTACAGTCGGCATATTAGAGGAAGAATGTCAATCACTGATTCGTCGTTTTATTACTTTCAATACACTTCATCGACCTTATATTACATTAAAATGGGCAGAGTCAGCCGATCGGTTTATTGATATAGAACGTACAAGTGGAATGCCTTTGATACTCTCCTCTCCTCTCACTTCAATGCTAGTACATAAAAAAAGAGCGGAGGCGGATGCGATTATGGTAGGCAGGCGAACAGCTTTATTGGATAATCCGTCGCTAACGGTACGCAACTGGTATGGACATAATCCAATACGTGTCGTATTAGACCGCACATTATCTCTTCCGAATGATTTACAAATATTCGATGGAAATGTGCCAACATTAGTCTTTACTGAAAAGAAACAGCCAGTAAGAACCAACATCACATATATCTCCATTGACTTCAATCATAACCCACTGGAGCAGATTATGGAAGTACTGTATCAACGGAAAATACAATCCTTACTGGTAGAAGGAGGCAGCCAATTGCTGCAATCGTTCATTAATGACGAGCTATGGGATGAGGCGTATATCGAGAAGTGCCCCAGCAGACTACATTCCGGTGTTCAAGCACCCCAAATGAACGATAATTTTAGTTACTCGATAGAAGAACACTTCGAAAGACAATTTTGGCATTATGTTCATCGGATATAGCTAAGATAGTTCTATTCAGGGGGTTTTACGTCGATAAAAACAGTGTTATTATCTATAATTTTATATAAAACTTACCTGTAATGTTCATTATCGGAAAAAATGTTTCTATTTTTGCAACTTGTAAATAAACACAATCTTTCAAATGAAAATAAAGTTTTTATCATTCATTGCGAGTTTTTTCATGGTGTCATTTGTTATAACGTCATGTCTTGATGACGATAATAACATCGAATATAGCCCGGATGCAACTATCCATGCGTTTGCACTTGACACAGCAGGCCTTGGGAGTTATAAATTCACTATTGATCAATTATCACGTGAAATTTATAACGAGGACTCTCTTCCTGTTCATGCCGATACCATCATTGACAAGATTTTAATCAAAACATTAACTACGGCATCAGGCGTCGTAACAATGAAAGACAAAAGCGGTAACGATTCTGTCATAAACATCAATGATTCTATCGATCTTCGGGAGCCACTTACTATAAAGGTATGGTCGACAGAAGCCTTAGCGGGAATATCTCCTAATCAAACTAAGGAATATACTATTAAGGTAAATGTGCATCAGCATGATCCCGATTCGTTGAGATGGAATCACGTTGGTAAAATGCAGGATGAGATCATTGGAGAACAAAAAACGATTGAATTCAACAATAAAATCCTTACCTATTCCGTAGTAGAAGGAAGAAATTTGAAAGTATACCAAAACAGCAACTATTCAAATTGGACAGCGGCAGGGACCAATACTACGGGTGATCTTACCAGTACACTACCTAATTCTATACTTCCTTTGAATGGAATCATATTAGCGACCGCTAATAATAAGGTATATGAATCAACAGATGGTGTTGCTTGGACAATTTCTGATAAATTCTCCGGCAATGTAAAAACATTTATCTCAAAAATACCTGTAGATACTGATACTAAAATAACCTATATCAAAACTGAAGACGGAAAACAATATATCTATTCAATATTAGAATCAGAGCTAGGTGCAGCGGATTCAGAAAAAAAGATCGAAGAAGCGGACAAGGAATTCCCTGTGGACAATATTTCTTACACAACCTTTAGTAAAGGAAGTAGTTACTATCGTAATATCATCGTAGGAAAGCATGAACCTGCAATAGAGATCGATATTAATAATAAGAAAGTTCCTATTACTATTGCATGGGGATATGACGGTAATGTTTGGGCTAAGTTGGGAACAAAATCTACAACAGCTTACTGTCCGGCATTTGATAATCCAACCGTTATTTATTATAACGAACTTTTTTATGTGTTTGGAAACGAGTTCGAATCAATCTATGTTTCTCAAAACGAAGGAATAGCCTGGCAAAAAGCAAATAAAAAATTCTCCTTCCCCCATCAGGACTGGAATGAATCTGGTTTTACTCCGAGTATAGAAAAACCAGAATTCAGAGGAAGAAAGAACTATTCTATAGTGCAAGATACAGAGAATAAGTTTATTTATGTTTTATTCGGTAAAGAACAAAACATTACTTTCACTGAAGAAGTAGAAAAAGCTGAAGAAACTCGAGCTACCGAATCTAAAGTCAGGGGGCCTTACAGTCATGATTCAGAAGTTTGGCGTACTCGTCTTAATCAGCTATGGTTTGATCTGAATCCGGAATATGCCGGTCAATAAAAAAACGTATACGTTTAAAATAAAAAGATGTCCTATATAGAACAAATAGACAAAACTCGGATACCACAACACGTGGCCATCATAATGGATGGGAACGGACGATGGGCAAAACAACGAGGAGAAGAACGTACTTACGGTCACCGTGCTGGCGCAGAAACGGTACAGAATATTACCGAAGATGCCGCCCGTTTGGGAATCAAGTACCTGACACTGTACACCTTCTCAACCGAGAACTGGAATCGGCCGCAAGATGAGATTGCGGCTCTGATGAATCTATTGCTAGAATCTATTGAAGAAGAGACATTGATGAAAAACAATATTCGCTTCAATGTAATCGGTGATTTCAAAAAGTTACCTGTTGAAGTCCAGAAAAGTTTGGCATCATGCATAGAACGTACATCCAAAAATAGTGGTATGTATATGGTATTAGCTCTTAGTTACTCATCCCGTTGGGAAATAACCGAAGCTGTACGGCAAATAGCAACACTGATAAAAGCAGGAGAAATGTCTCCCGAACAGATAACGGATGAATGTATCTCATCTCATCTGGATACTAAATTTATGCCCGATCCGGATCTACTGATCCGCACGGGAGGAGAAATCCGGCTAAGCAATTACCTTCTATGGCAATGCGCTTATTCGGAGCTTTATTTTTGTGACACCTTTTGGCCCGACTTCGATAAAGAAGAACTCTACAAGGCCATTTGGGAATATCAACAAAGGGAACGCCGATTCGGCAAAACCAGTGAACAGATCAGCTAATATAACTCGAAACATCAAATTATAACATAAATGCATTATCGTATTTCCTTTATATTCATAACGTTTGTCTGCCTGTGCTGCTTTGCGACAACAGGCATTGCGCAAAATGCTAACACTGATGAAGACTCGAAACCTGTCATCTTATACTCCGGAACACCCAAAAAGTATGAGATAGCAGATATTAAAGTCGAAGGCGTAAAGAATTATGAAGACTATGTATTGATTGGACTATCCGGACTATCGGTAGGACAGACAATTACTGTGCCGGGTGACGAAATTACTGGAGCAATCAAACGTTATTGGCGTCATGGTTTGTTCTCAAATGTACAAATCACAGCCGAGAAAATTGAAGGCGACAAAATCTGGTTAAAAATCAGTCTGACACAACGCCCGCGTATCGCAGATGTACGCTATCATGGTGTGAAGAAGTCGGAACGTACCGATCTTGAAAGCAAGCTGGGAATGGTAAAAGGTATGCAGATTACTCCGAATACCGTAGACCGTGCCAAGACATTAATCAAACGTTACTTCGACGATAAGGGATTCAAAAATGCAGAAGTAATCATCTCGCAGAAAGACGATCCATCCAGCGAAAATCAGGTGATCGTCGACATTGATATCGACAAGAAAGAAAAAATCAAAGTACACGAAATCCAAATCGTTGGTAATCATGCGATCAAGACTTCCAAGCTGAAGAAAGTTATGAAGAAAACCAATGAGAAAGGTAAACTTCGTAACCTGTTCCGCACCAAGAAATTCGTGCCAGAGAACTTCGAGGCAGACAAGCAACTGATTATCGACAAATATAATGAGTTGGGATACCGTGATGCAATGATTGTAAAAGACAGCGTTTCACAGTATGACGAAAAGACTGTAAACGTTTATTTGAATATAGACGAGGGACAAAAATATTATCTGCGTAACGTTACATGGGTAGGTAACACTCTCTATCCGTCAGAACAGTTGAACTTCCTGCTCCGCATGAAGAAAGGTGACGTATACAACCAGAAGTTATTGAACGAACGTGTTTCTACAGATGATGACGCTATCGGTAACTTATACTACAACAACGGTTACCTGTTCTATAACCTCGACCCGGTAGAAGTAAATATCGTTGGCGACTCTATCGACCTCGAAATGAGAATCTATGAAGGCCGTCAGGCTACTATCAATAAGATCAAGATCAGTGGTAATGACCGTTTGTATGAAAACGTCGTTCGCCGTGAACTTCGTATTCGTCCGGGACAATTGTTCAGCAAAGAAGACTTGATGCGTTCTTTGCGTGAAATTCAGCAGATGGGACACTTTGACCCGGAAAAACTGCAACCAGATATTCAACCGGATCCGATGAACGGAACTGTTGACATAGGTTTGCCTTTGACTTCCAAAGCTAACGACCAGGTGGAATTCTCTGCAGGTTGGGGACAGACGGGTATTATCGGTAAGTTGAGCTTGAAGTTTACCAACTTCTCTGTAGCCAACTTGTTGCACCCGGGTGAAAACTACCGTGGTATACTTCCTCAAGGTGATGGTCAGACATTGACTATCAGCGGACAGACGAACGCTAAATACTACCAATCATACAGTATTTCATTCTTCGATCCATGGTTTGGCGGTAAACGTCCGAATTCATTCTCTGTATCGGCATTCTTCTCTGTACAGACAGATATCAGTAGCCGTTACTACAACTCCAGCTACTTCAACAACTACTACAACAGTATGTATAGTGGCTACGGTGGTTATGGTATGTACAACTATGGTAACTATAACAACTACGAAAACTATTATGACCCTGATAAATCTATCAAGATGTGGGGACTTTCCGTAGGTTGGGGTAAACGTCTGAAATGGCCGGATGACTATTTCACTCTTTCTGCAGAATTAGCTTACCAACGTTATAACTTGAGCGACTGGCAATACTTCCCGGTCACCAACGGTAAATGTAATGACCTTAGCATTTCATTGACTTTGGCTCGTAACTCTATTGACAACCCAATCTTCCCTCGTTCGGGTTCAGATTTCTCACTGTCAGTTCAGTTCACACCGCCTTACTCGTTGATGGACGGTAAAGACTATAAGGGATATTACAGCAACCCTGAAACAGGTAGCATTACCCAGGACAACATGAATAAACTTCATAAATGGATAGAATACCACAAATGGAAATTCAAAGGCAAAACATATACTCCGCTGATGGATCCGGTTGCTCATCCTAAATGTCTGGTATTAATGACACGTACGGAATTCGGTCTGTTAGGTCACTATAACCAATACAAGAAATCTCCGTTCGGTACATTCGACGTAGGTGGTGACGGTATGACCGGTTATTCAACTTATGCAACTGAAAGTATCGCTTTGCGTGGTTACGAAAACAGCTCATTAACACCATACGGTTCTGAAGGTTATGCCTATGCACGTCTCGGTATCGAATTGAGATATCCGTTGATGCTGGAAACAAGTACTAACATTTATGTGTTAGGTTTCCTTGAAGCAGGTAACGCATGGCATGATATCAAGAAATTCAATCCATTCGAGTTGAAACGTTCTGCCGGTGTCGGTGTTCGTATCTTCCTTCCGATGATTGGTATGATGGGTATTGACTGGGGTTACGGTTTCGACAAAGTATTTGGTTCTAAACAATATGGAGGAAGCCAGTTCCACTTTATCTTAGGACAAGAATTCTAATGTATCATCAAAAACTAAACGTTATGAGAAAGTCTGTTCTATTAATCATGATGCTATTTGCTGTCAGCATGGCAGCAAATGCACAAAAATTTGCACTGATCGATACGGAATATATTATGAAGAATATTCCGGCAGCTCAAAGCGCTAACGAGCAAATGCAAGAAGCTACGAAGAAATACCAGAGTGAAGTAGAAGCTCTGGCTAAAGAAGCACAGAAGATGTTCCAGGATTACCAGGCAAAATCTTCCACTTTTTCTGCCGCACAAAAAACAAAGACAGAAGATGCAATCGTAGCGAAGGAAAAAGAAGCAGCCGAGCTGAAGCGTAACTACTTCGGTCCGGAAGGCGAATTAGCCAAGATGAGAGACAAGTTGATTACTCCGATTCAGGATGATATTTATGAAGCAGTGAAAGCTATATCACAGCAACATGGATATGATATGGTAATTGACAGAGCCTCTGCTACAGGTATAATATTTGCAAATCCACGCATAGATATTAGTGATGAAATCCTAAGAAAATTAGGATATTCAAATTAATTTCATACATTTGCAGCTGGAAATAACTAAAAATCATTCAAATAAATTATAGAACTATGCTAAAAAAAATTGCACTTGTAATGTTGCTTGCACTCCCAATGGGTGTATTTGCACAGAACCTGAAATTCGGCCACATTAATGCACAGGAAATCATCACTGTGATGCCGGAATTCACCAAAGCTCAAAATGATATTCAGACTTTAGAAAAACAACTTACTGCCGAACTACAGAGAACGCAGGAAGAATTCAACAAGAAATATCAGGAATTCCAACAAGCTATCGCTAAGGATTCTCTTCCTCCTAACATCGCTGAAAGAAGACAGAAAGAGTTGCAAGATATGATGCAGAGACAAGAGCAATTCCAACAGGATGCTCAACAACAAATGCAGAAAGCTCAAAATGATGCAATGGCTCCTATCTACCAGAAGTTGGACAATGCTATCAAAGCAGTAGGTGCTGCTGAAGGTGTGATCTATATCTTCGACCTGGCAAGAACTTCGATTCCTTATGTAAACGAATCACAGAGCATCAACTTGACTAGCAAGGTAAAAGCAAATCTTGGTATCAAATAAGAGCTGACCAAGAATAAAGAAATACCAAAAGGGAAAGAGAAAGAAGGATCATCTTCTTTCTCTTTCCCTTTTTTTGGTGTACATTTGCGTATATAAATCAAGTGTGTCATGAAGCAACATCTATCCCATACGCCCGGACCTATCGGAGTATTCGACTCCGGATACGGAGGTCTGACCATCTTAGACAAGATTAGAGAAGTATTACCGGAATATGATTATATCTATTTGGGAGATAATGCACGTGCCCCCTATGGGACACGTTCTTTCGAAGTCGTATACGAATTTACCCGGCAAGCCGTCAACAAACTGTTTGATATGGGATGCCATCTGGTTATATTAGCTTGCAATACTGCTTCCGCCAAAGCCTTGCGCAGCATTCAGATGAATGATTTACCCCAAATCGATCCTGCCCGCCGTGTGCTCGGAGTCATCCGCCCCACTGTAGAATGTGTTGGAGAGATTAGCAAGAATCAGCATATCGGCGTACTGGCAACAGCAGGCACCATCAAATCCGAATCGTATCCATTAGAAATACATAAACTATTTCCTGAAATTCAGGTTAGCGGGACAGCATGTCCGATGTGGGTATCCTTAGTTGAGAATAACGAATCACAAGACGAAGGAGCAGACTATTTTATCCGGAAGTACATCGACCAATTACTGTCAAAGGATCCTCAAATAGATACTGTCATCCTCGGATGTACCCATTTCCCTATACTCCTACCTAAAATCCGGCAATACATCCCGGATCATATCAGTGTAATTGCACAAGGAGAGTATGTTGCAGAAAGCCTGAAAGACTATCTGAAAAGACATCCCGAAATGGATGCCAAATGTACCAAGAATGGCAACTGCCAGTTTTACACGACCGAAGCGGAAGAAAAGTTTTCAGAATCGGCCTCTACTTTCCTGAAACAGCAGATTAGCGTAAAACATATCACACTCGAATAATTTTTAAGAAAATAAATAACCATTTCTCTCTCTTTTTTGTTATATTTGTAGATAACAACCCCTAATAAGTAAGATCATGAAAGAAGAAGATTATAGCAAGGCAATAGAAGTATTCTCCGGATCCCCCTGGGAAGCCGAGATCATTAAAGGGTTATTAGAAAGCAATAATATCCGTTGTGTAATCAAAGATGGAATTATGGGGACATTAGCACCCTATATCGCTCCTTCCGTATCCGTCCTCGTGACAGAGGAAGAATACGAAGCAGCCACCGAGCTAATCAGAAGCCGAGACGAGAAAGGTAGCGATTGATACGGTCCAGTCCTTCTTTGATATTCTCCAATGAGTTTGCATAGGAGAAGCGTACATATCTTTCACCTCCCGTACCAAAGTCCACCCCGGGAGTAATGCCGACATGCGCATGTTCGAGTACATCGAATGCAAAGCGATAAGAGTCGGTAGTAAATTTGCGTGCGTTGGCAAAAATGTAAAATGCTCCTTGAGGTTCTACTTTAATCTCAAACCCCATTTCCCGAAGACGAGTAATCATGTACCGGCGACGCTCATCATAAATCTGTTTCATCCGTTCCACATCCGAATCAGCCTGCCGCAATGCAGCAATCCCAGCCTGTTGGGCAACGCTGGACGCACAAATAAATAGATTTTGCTGCAACTTCTGCAAAGAACGCATACAAGATTTAGGTGCAATCAAATAACCCAGCCGAAGACCTGTCATCGCAAAACGTTTAGAAAATCCGTTCAAGACAAAAGCCTGATCGGTATATTCAAGAATGCTGTGCGCACGTCCTTCATAGACAAGTCCATGATAAATCTCATCCGAAATAACAGGAACTCCCAGTGCTGCCACTTCTCTCAAGAATTTTTCATCCAGCAACATTCCGGTCGGATTCATCGGAGAATTAATAAAGATAGCCGCTGTATGTGGATTCACACATTTACGAATAGCTTCTATGTCGTATTGCAGATATTCTTTAGACAAAGGAACCAAAACGGGTTTAGCCTGGGTAGCCAACACAAAATTACGGTAACAAGCGTATCCCGGATTGGAAAGAATCACTTCACTATCCGTATTACAGAGCAACATCAACGCAAGAAGAATGGATGGAGAAGAGCCGGAAGTCACCACAATGCAATCCGGATCTACCGTCACTCCATATTCCCGTAGATAAAAAGCAGCAATTTCCCGCCGGAGTTCCGGGTCCCCCAAAGAATGTGTATAGTGAGTAAGATGACGATCATAAGCCGCTTTTGCTGCTTCCGACACACAAGACGGTACATCAAAATCGGGTTCACCAACTTCCAAATGAATAATATCAACACCTTGTTTCTGTAATTCGTTTGCCCTCTCCAACACATCCATTACGATGAAGGAGGTCATCTGTTCTACTTGTGGATTTGTATGTTTCATTGTTTATCTTTTCTCTATCTGGCTGCAAAGATAATTCTTTTTAGCCTGTTTAGGTAGCATATCGGCAAAAAGCTCTATATTTGTGCTTTCAAATCGTTAGTAAGGATGAAACAGGAATTTACACGAATCGCAGTAAAAGTAGGAAGCAATGTATTGACACGCCGCGACGGAACGCTGGACGTTACCCGTATGTCGGCACTTGTTGACCAGATAGCGGAATTACATAAGTCCGGGGTAGAAATCATTTTGATTTCTTCGGGAGCTGTTGCTTCCGGACGCAGTGAAGTGCATCCGCAGAAAAAACTCGATAGTGTAGATCAGCGCCAATTATTTTCTGCTGTGGGTCAGGCCAAACTAATCAACCGTTACTACGAACTTTTCCGTGAGCACAATATACCTGTCGGCCAGGTACTGACAACGAAGGAAAGTTTTGGAACTCGCCGCCATTATCTGAATCAGAAAAATTGCATGACGGTAATGCTTGAAAACAATGTCATTCCTATTGTCAACGAAAACGATACGATTTCCGTCAGTGAGCTGATGTTCACCGATAATGATGAATTGTCCGGACTCATCGCTTCGATGATGGATACGCAGGCACTCATTATCCTAAGTAATATTGATGGGATTTACAATGGTTCTCCTTCCGATCCAAACTCTTCTGTTATCCGGGAGATCGGTCACGGCAAAGACTTATCCAACTATATTCAGACAACTAAGTCCAGTTTCGGACGGGGGGGGATGTTGACGAAAACCAATATTGCCCGCAAAGTTGCTGATGAAGGAATTACAGTGATTATTGCCAACGGGAAGCGGGATAATATTCTGGTAGATTTATTACAGCATCCTGAAGAAACTCTTTGTACACGTTTTATACCATCAAACGAACCGGTATCCAGCGTCAAAAAGTGGATTGCCCATAGCGAAGGTTTTGCCAAAGGGGAAATTCACATCAACGAATGTGCGACAGAAGTTCTAAACTCTGAAAAAGCTGTCAGTATCCTCCCGATTGGAATCACTCATATTGAAGGTGAATTTGAGAAAGATGACATTGTACGTATCATGGACTTTCAAGGAAACCAGGTTGGCGTTGGAAAAGTGAACTGTGACTCCAAACAGGCACAAGAAGCGATTGGCAAGCATGGAAAGAAACCAGTAGTACATTATGACTATCTATACATTGAATAATTAATAATAAGAATTTCTGTTTTATCCGATTTTAGACTAAAATTAGCTTGTTTCTGTACGGTTTTCACCACAGAGTACACAGAGGTGAATCTTGTTCATGACTGCACGGTAATAAACTGTTTCATCCTATTCTAGCAAGGGGATATTCTCACTGCAATGAGAAAAAGTTCTCATTGTAATGAGTATTTCTTCTCATCCCTATGAGTATTTTTTCTCATAGGGATAAGTATAGTTGAGAATGTTTACGGAAGTTTTTTTGAATTATAATTGTATGAGTTTACCTCATTTCTGCACCCAAATGAAGCTCTTATTCAGGTAGAATATTAGCTTCTTTAGTGAAGATAAGCGCTTTTATTTTCAGTTATATAATGTATTATAGATAGACATCTGCAACATAAATACAGGGACTTTATTTGCAAAAAACTATTAATAGCAGTATATTTGCCCTCTAAACAAACAATATAATCCCCATGCTACTAAAACATTGGAACCTTATACTCATATTTTTAACATTCTCAATTATATCTTGTGAGAGCAGTAAGAATGAACCTGAAGTAAACAGTACACCGTCATTTCCTGTCGGCAGAGAGTTTAATGTCAGTTTAAATATAGCTCCTTTTCTTGAAGTAGCCGAACAACCTTTAAGCCGTTCCACCTCCACGGTGGCTGACGGAATATATGCAGTTAATGTTTTTTGGAAAGGAAAAGGCCTGACTTCTTTTCAGCCCTATGCTTCAGGCCTTTTCGATAATCCATATCGAGTAGAAATCGGGTTAATCGAAGGATATGTGTATCGCTTTGACTGCAGCTTCCTGGGATATAAAGACCGCCCATATTATACAATACAAAGTGACAGCATACTTTATGGACTTCCTTTTTCATCTACTCTGCAGAAAGAGGTGAACGGGTTAGTCAACAACGATTTAAAGATTTCAATCAATCCCCTGAATATCAATGGGGCATTTCACCAACATATTTACAAAGGAGAAATGCATATAAAATGCGATAGTACTAGTACTCACCCTACCGTCAAACGCTTTTTCGGCAGTGAGCAATTGGACTTTTCAAATCCCAATATGAATACCTCCGTTTCAATGACATTGAAACGTGCTTATTATTCTATACAATTCGTTACAGACGAACTTGCACCGGGTGACTCCATCAAAATTAAAGCAGCGGACGTTGCTCCATTTTATCTACTATATTCCAAAGATGGAACATCCCGGACGGAGGAACGAATTATCTCTATGTACGATATATCCGACTATTATACGGCCAAACTTAAGGAAGAAGAAACAATCGCTTTCACTATTTCCTACCGCCCGGCCAATGAAGAGAAATGGTATTCTCTATATACCAATCAAAGTATTAAAATGAAAAGAAACAAAAAGAACATAGTCAAAATAGTCAAGATAGATGAGCATATAGGGGATGCTACTATCTCTTTTGGTGAAGAAGCAGAAATGGAAGAATCAGAACAAGAAATAGGGAAATAATTATCATACTCAACAACTACTAAAAAAGATTCATATGAAAATCAAACATCTTATGATCGCAGGCTGTCTATTCACAGCTTTTACTCTACAATCATGTATTAAGGAGAAAGATCTGTATCAGGCACCTCCTACTACGTATTCCGAACTTAACTTACAACTGGACGGAGACTACCTCTCAACCGAACTGCCCATGGCACGCGCTACAACTCCAACCAAAATTAATGAAAGTGAAACATTAGTGGGAATCGCCATTACCATGACACCCAAAGAGGGACAGAATCCATCTTCAAAACCATACGCTTATGGTATTTTCCAGTTAGACAAGGCGAAAGATCCCAATAACCTAAAAATAAAAGTTATTGATGGATACACTTACCGCATCTCTTGCTCTATGATTGCAAATGCAAAGGACTCAATCATAAAAGACGAAAAAGGCTTCTTCGGAGCCCCTTTCGATTTGGAACGTAGCGGAAAAATCAAAGGGGAATGCCTGAACAAATTCCTGACTGCCGAACAAGCAGATGGAATCAAATTCTTATACAATATTGAAAACCCGAGAATACAAACGAGAAACGGATCACAAGACGCCTGCAACCGCCCGTTCATCGAACGTTATCATGGATTAAACGATAAAGTGGAAGTGACAGATGGCATGCAAAATCACATCATGCTCTATCGCCGTTTTTTCGGAGTAAAATTCAAACAAACAGGTTTAGAGAAAGGACGTCTTAGAATAAAACTTGAAGACGCACCAAGCATCTATTTGAATGCTAATGCAGATATTCATAAGACTGTTGAATCTGAATTAAAAATGGTCAGCATGAGAAATCTCACTGCCAATATACCTACTGGTGATAATCAACATTTAACAGAGAATGTAAAAGTGGCAGTATTTTGGGAAGAGACTCCAGGAGCAGAAGAAAAGACAATCATCAGTAGCAGTATCACATTCAAGAGAAACTATACCCATTCTATCGCACTAACCAATATCGAACATATAGGAACACCTAGTGACATAGGAATTGAAGTCGAATCAGGAGAAATGGGAGAAGATATTGAACAAGACATTCCATGGCAATGAGATAATGCCAAATAGGAGTTCGAATAACAAGCACTATACCAATATAGTGCATAAATGAAAAATACGAGATTCAGAATTGAGTCTCGTATTTTTTTAGTATTAATCTTGTAAAAACCCCAGTGAATAAGTAAAGAGCACATTTATTTCTATTTTCAACAAGTTTTATTCACATCATTCACTATATTTGCATAGTTTATCTTTCCATTTAATGCAAAAAAGGAGCAAATGACTACAAATTTAAACGAGACCTTTGCCGCTGTACAAGTAGCAAGTCGGGAATTAGCCCTGCTGAATGATAATGTCATCAATCAGATTTTAAATGCAGTAGCTGACGCAGCAATTGCAGAAACACCTTTCATTCTTTCAGAGAACGAAAAAGACCTCGCACGGATGGACAAAAATGATCCGAAGTACGATCGGTTGAAACTGACGGAAGAACGTTTGAAAGGTATTGCCGCAGATACACGCAATGTAGCAACACTCCCCTCTCCTTTGGGTAAAGTGCTGAAAGAGAGTGTTCGTCCCAATGGAATGAAGTTGACGAAAGTCAGCGTTCCTTTCGGAGTCATAGGAATCATTTATGAAGCGCGCCCTAATGTTAGCTTTGATGTTTTCTCCCTTTGTCTGAAGAGCGGAAATGCCTGCATATTGAAAGGAGGAAGTGACGCCGATTGTTCCAACCGGGCCATCATCAGTGTGATTCACAAAGTATTGAAGAAGTTCAAAATCAATCCACACATTGTAGAATTACTTCCGGCTGATAGAGAGGCTACGGCAGCGTTACTGAATGCTGTGGGCTACGTAGACTTGATTATCCCCAGAGGCAGCAGCAGTCTTATTCATTTCGTACGCGAGAATGCAAGGATTCCTGTCATTGAAACAGGAGCAGGTATCTGTCACACTTACTTCGATGAATTTGGGGATACAAACAAGGGAGCAGACATTATTCATAATGCAAAGACACGTAGAGTTAGCGTATGTAATGCATTGGACTGCACCATTATACATGAGAAGAGACTGGCCGACCTCCCTCTGATTTGCGAGAAACTAAAAGACAGCCATGTCATTATTTATGCTGATCCGCAAGCTTACCAGGCATTGGAAGGCCGCTATCCTGCCGAGCTCCTGGAACATGCAAAAGCAGAAAGCTTCGGCACGGAGTTTCTGGATTATAAAATGGCTGTCAAGACTGTAAAGAGCTTCGAAGATGCCTTAGGACATATTCAGGAAAACAGTTCTAAACATAGCGAGTGTATTGTTACCGAGAACGGAGAACGTGCAGCTTTATTCACCAGAATCGTGGACGCAGCTTGCGTATACACCAATGTGTCTACCGCTTTCACTGACGGGGCACAATTCGGATTAGGAGCCGAAATCGGAATCAGCACGCAAAAGCTACACGCACGCGGTCCGATGGGACTGGAGGAAATCACTTCTTACAAATGGGTCATTGAAGGAGATGGACAAACGAGAAGAAATTGAGACTATACCTATATGTTAAAAATCAAACAAGGTTTTGAGCGAAGCTAATTAAAAATTAAAAAATAAATGATATGAAGAAATTTACTTGTGTACAGGACATTGGCGATTTAAAATCAGCCCTTGCAGAAGCATTCGAAATTAAAAAAGAGCACTTCAAATATGTAGAACTGGGACGAAACAAGACTTTAATGATGATCTTCTTCAACTCTAGTTTACGTACCCGCCTCAGCACACAGAAAGCTGCTATCAATTTGGGAATGAATGTAATGGTACTGGATATCAATCAAGGTGCATGGAAATTGGAAACTGAACGTGGCGTAATTATGGATGGTGATAAACCGGAACATATATTAGAAGCCATTCCGGTTATGGGATGCTATTGTGATATCATTGGAGTACGCTCTTTTGCCCGTTTTGAAGACCGTGACTTTGACTATCAGGAAACTATTATCAATCAATTCATCCAATACTCCGGACGTCCTGTCTTTTCGATGGAAGCGGCAACACGCCACCCATTGCAGAGCTTTGCCGACCTGATTACCATCGAGGAATACAAGAAAACAGTACGTCCCAAAGTAGTTATGACCTGGGCTCCTCATCCACGTCCATTGCCACAGGCTGTTCCTAATTCCTTTGCTGAATGGATGAATGCAACGGATTACGAATTTGTCATCACTCATCCCGAAGGTTATGAGCTTGATCCGCAATTTGTAGGTAATGCAAAAGTAGAATATGACCAGATGAAGGCTTTCGAAGGAGCCGACTTCATATATGCCAAGAACTGGGCTGCTTATTCTGGCGACAACTATGGACAGATATTAAGCAAAGATCGTGATTGGACTGTCAGCGACCGCCAAATGGCAGTTACCAACAATGCTTATTTCATGCATTGTCTTCCGGTTCGTAGAAATATGATTGTGACAGACGATGTCATTGAAAGTCCGCAATCTATTGTGATTCCGGAAGCTGCCAACCGTGAAATCTCGGCAACTGTCGTTCTGAAAAGGTTATTGGAAGGACTGAAATAACCCCAAAAAATAAAGTGCTGATAAATCAGCACTTTATTTCTCTATTTCTTTACCTGCTTCCTGCCAGGAATTAAATCCCTTATCAAGCTCAAAGACTTTATATCCCTTCTCGCTCAAAATTGCCGCAGCCTTCTTGCTTCGTTTTCCACTGCGACAATATACAGCCACCGGTTTGTCTTTTTGCAACAAAGAATCAGCCATTGAAGCAAAAGAGTCATCCATCACATTGATGTTAATCGTCTTCGTGATATGCCCCTCCGAATATTCCGCAAGTGTACGAACATCCAGACGTTGTATATCCTCATTCTGAATAAGAGAATCAAACTCCTCTACATTCATTGATTGAAAATCCCCTTTCTGCTGACAAGAGAAAAGGGAAGAGAGAAATAAAAATATTCCCACGATTAATTGATTCAATTTAAACATATACACTCCATTATTCAATTCTGTCCCGGAGTATAGTCAAACCCAGGATCACAGTACTTATCAGATTCTATCGGAGAACCATCCTTATCGTACGTATAATATTTAAACTTTACCTTTATCGTCCGACCCGGATTCTCTTCATCTATATATTGCGCCAAAGGAACAGAAATGTAAGCACGCCGATTATAGTATTCTCCATCACTGTTCGCATCATGGTATAACAACATATTCACAATGCCATTTGTTTTAAGTTCGGACACATCTTCCACTATACCGAAAACATGTCCCTTGCCCGTACTGACCTTGAGATTCAAAATCATATTCAGATAATCCCTTCCAAGCCAGATACTGACCATCTCTACCGGATCTAGCTTTATACCGTCCTTGTAAATCGGATCATCTTCCGGTTTAGGTACCGGCGTTATGAGCGATTGCAAAGAATATATAGTAGCAGTGTTCTCACCGGAAAGCACCTCATAGTTACTCATCACACGTCTGGAAGTGTTTGGAGAGATAGTAGAACCCGTACGGTCTTCCGAAACAGTCAAGACTTCTCCCTTATCAGGAATAAGCGTTTGTATACGACCGTCTTCTCCGGCCTCTACAGTCACAAATTCCAGTTTCACCGAAGGATAATAATAGTCATCATCTCCACAGGCAGTCATCAGGAAAAGCAATCCCCACAACCAAACAACATGTAATTTTCTTCTTTTCATCGGCAAGCTGCTAAATAATTAACTAACGGATTGGAATACATTAATAACAACTTCTCACGCAAAAAGTCTTCATCCTTATTCGGAATCTTGATCTTTGCCAATTGTTGTTCAATATAGTTCATAAACTGCTGTTTCTCTTCTTCCGTGTAATTGGACACGAATTCCGTTGTGCCATTCAGCCAATCATACGCCACATAATTTCCCGGATATATCCGGTAATTACGATGGATGCGGCGATCAAGACAAGCAGAAATTCGGGCAAACAAATCCGGTTTCGGCAACGAACGGTCCAAGCCTTGCAAGTCATCATTCAAACAAGGAGCAACCTGAAAATGTACCCTTCCTTTATATCCGAAAAGACCTGTCTGCATATTAATCAAATCGTCCTGTGTCGTCTTTTTATATCCTTCGATGTCTCTCTTCAGCTGAAACTCTTGCGCTTTCAGAAAATCACACGGATCATATTCGTATGAAATAGCAAGCGGAGCAATATTCATTTCCATCAGGCGGTCTATCAAATCGCCTTCACCTCCCATTGCCAACATTTTCAATACACTGTCTTGTGTACGGTCATTCGAATCTTTTGCACGTCCTTCACGCTGCGCAATCCAAATAGACTGATTCTTCTCTGAAATGGTGTAATGCATATAACGGGACATACGCGCTGAAGATTCCAACATTTGCCGCATGGTCAACGCCCGCTGTACAATAAATGATTTATTGACACGCACCAGTTTCTTAATCCAGGGATAAATAAGCAAATTGTCGCCAATCGCAATTTCTACCGTATCCATTCCCTGGTCAATCAACAAAATAGAGAGAAAGCCCGAATCAAGAATAATATCTCTATGATTCGATATATACGTATAAGCTTTACTTTTATCCGGTATGGCGGTATGATCCAGTGTCAGTCCGGCAGTATGATCTGCCGCTATCTTCCACAAAATGCCATAACAAAATGCCTCCTGAAAATCAAGCTTAGTCTTACAGGCACGCATTTTTTGCGCCAGAAGTTCAAATGGAACGTTCGGTATAGCACCGGTAGCAGCTTTCTGAAAAGCCGGATCGGCAATCAGTTCCTCAAAGATTTGAGGAAGTTCCTCATCATTGTAAGGACGAATTTCATTAAACTCTGTCAGATCCATAAGTCTCAAGTATTATGTGCTCAAGTATTAAGTAATAAGTATAAAGTATTAGACTGCGTACAAACCGCATGGTTAATACTTTATACTTGATACTTAATACTTAAAACTTGTTTTCAATAATATCAGTCATCACATCCTTTATATCCAGTCCGGCTGCACGCACTTGCTGGGGAATAAAACTGGTAGTAGTCATTCCCGGAGTAGTGTTTACTTCGAGAAGATTCAGTTTCTCACCGGCAGTTATAATGTAATCTACACGGATAATGCCGGAACAACCTAATATATCATAGATAGCTGAAGTCAGCATCTGTACGCGTTTGGTCAATTCATCCGAGATACGCGCAGGAGTGATTTCATCTACCTGTCCATTATATTTAGCATCATAATCAAAGAACTCATTGTGCGTCACTACTTCCGTAGGTGGAAAGATGACCGACTTCTCTTTTGTCTTATAACAGCCGCAAGTCAGTTCCGTTCCGTCCATAAACGCTTCAACAATCACCTCTTCCGCTTCTCCGAAAGCTTTAACAATGGCCGGTTGTATTTGTTCTTTTGTCTTCACTTTCGTAACTCCGAAACTCGAACCTCCCAGACTAGGCTTGATAAAACAAGGCAGGCCAATCTTTTCCACTACTTCCTCGTCAGAAACCGATTGTCCTTGGCGCAACAACAATGATTCGGCAATGCGCACTCCAAAAGCCTTCAGATATTGATTGCAGGTAAACTTGTCATAAGTAATGGCAGCCGCCAACACTCCACAACAGGAATACGGAATACGCATCATATCAAAATAGCCTTGCAGCCTGCCATCCTCACCCGGCGTACCGTGGATGGTGATATAAGCAAAGTCGAACACAACCTTCTCCGTTCCGTTCGTAAAACTAAAGTCGTTTCTATCCACCGGCACTTTGTTTCCGTCCGGTAATTGTACTTCCCAGCGACGGCCTTCCATCTCCACGATATACAAATTATACTTTTCCTTATCAATAAAGGAATAAATACCCTGTGCGCTACGCAGGGAAACTACGATTTCAGAGGTATCTCCTCCTGCTACGATAGCGATGTTGCGTTTCATTCTAATTCTCTATTACTTATATAGCCTCTCCACTTCTCGATAAGCCGGGTCATGTCATCCGGAAGTTCGGAAGTAAAATACATCTCTTCACCTGTGACGGGATGCACAAACCCCAATGTCATAGCATGCAAAGCCTGTCGGGGACAAGTGTCAAAGCAATTATTTACAAACTGTTTGTATTTACTAAAATGGGTTCCTTTCAGTATCTCATGACCGCCATAGCGTTCGTCATTGAACAACACATGACCGATATGTTTCATGTGGACACGAATCTGATGAGTACGTCCTGTCTCAAGTATACATTCCACAAGGGTTACGTATCCCAGTCTTTCCAGTACGCGGTAGTGTGTAACGGCATGTTTGCCCACTGTCGGATCGGACATCACCGCCATTTGCATCCGGTCTCTCGGATTACGGGCAATATTACCGACAATCGTTCCTTCATCCTGTTCCATAACACCCCACACCAAAGCACGATATTTGCGTTTGGTAGTCTTATTAAAAAATTGAATTCCCAGATTTGTTTTGGCATCCGGTGTCTTGGCAATCACCAGTAAGCCTGAAGTATCTTTATCGATGCGATGAACAAGTCCCACGTGCGGGTCATTGGCATCATAATCCGGTATATCCTTCATGTGCCAGGCCAGCGCATTGACCAGCGTGCCGTGATAGTTTCCGTGTCCCGGATGCACGACCAATCCCGCCGGTTTATTCACAACCATCAGATAAGGGTCTTCATAAACGATAGTAAGGGGAATATTTTCAGGAATAATTTCATTTTCATAACGGGGACGGTCCATCATCACCGTAATGACATCCAGCGGTTTCACTTTGTAGCTACTCTTCACCGGTTTGCCATTGGCCATAACGAATCCGTCTTCGGCAGCCTTCTGAATACGGTTGCGCGAAGCATTGACAATACGTTCGAACAGATATTTGTCGACTCTGACCATCGCCTGTCCCTTGTCTACAACCACGCGGAAGTGTTCGTAAAGCTGGGATTCGTCACCGACAGGTTCTATATCATCCAAATCATTCTCCAGTTCATCCGGAAGTTCTTCCTCTATCATGCGAGTCCGTTTCTGTTATTTATCTATTAAAACCAACTATCATCTTGAGCAGGTGATGATTCCGACGTAACCGGTTTCTCCGTATCCACGGAAACATCGACCGAGTCCTCTTCTTCCGACATATCACCGGAGCCGTCTCCCACCATCAATGTCAAAGAAGCCCCTAAAGGAATCTTTTCTCCGGCAGCCAACTGACGTCCCTGATATTTCACACCGTACACCCAGTCTTTCTCACCATTTACCAATTGAACCTGATTCAGCTTGAAACCAGCATTCAGTAACTTAGCCTGTGCCTGACGGAGCGAGCTGTTGTCCGCCACATCGGGAATGGCACGTAAAGGGACATCCAGGGTATTGACTGTCAGGTATACTGTACGTCCTTCCTTCACTTTTTCACCGGCTCCCGGTTTCAGTTCAAGAATGATACCCGCTGCTTTATCTTTGACATATTTGGTATCAGAAATCACATATACCAAACCGTGATTCCGGAACATCTTCGTAGCTTCTTCCACTGTCATTCCCTTCACATCGGGAACTACCACGCTTTCACCATGATGTGTATGTATATCAAGCCATTTCAACACACCAAATATCATCACTACCATCACCACAATCATGGCGATAATATTCACCCAAAAATATTTATTGGTTTTAAAAGAAAAGAATTCTTTAATAGTCATACGCATTGCTGTTAATATGCGCCAAAGATACGACAAAATAGTTGAACTTTTAAAAAGTAGGCGATGAAAAATGTCCCTACCTATTATGCAAAGACGCTTATCATCGCCAGAATTGCTGCAACTATAATCCCCACTCCTATAGATTTCAACAACCTTATTATAATGATACGGGGTTTCATGTCCCGGATATACTCTACCATCGCGTATGTTCGTTTATGAGTTTTATTTAATCTCACAAAGAAAAGCAAAAAGTCATAAATAAGAGCAAACAATACCGCTTTTTAACATACTATCCCCTTGAAAAACAGAGAAACAAAAAAGGCGAAGATTAAATTCTCCGCCTTTTTTGTTTCCTGATGACAAGTGATTATCACTTTTGTCCGTTGTACTCATCAGAAACAGTCAGTTTCTTTCTGCCTTTCGCACGACGAGCAGCTAATACTCTACGACCATTAGCCGATGCCATTCTCTCACGGAAACCGTGTTTGTTCTTTCTCTTTCTGTTAGAGGGTTGAAATGTTCTTTTCATTACTGTATCTTGTTTTTATGTTATTATTCTACGTAATCGGGCTGCAAAAATAGGCACTTTTTTTAAATTAACCAAGAGATAACTCATTTTTGCTCAAAAGTTTTTGTGTTTTTTACCGATTTAGATTACTTTTGCAGTCGAATTCCTGCGAAAACAATTAAATAACAATAATATAATAAGAAAAATAGCAGTATGATTAATGCTCAAGACATCAAAAACGGAACTTGTATCCGTATGGACGGAAAGCTCTATTTCTGTGTAGAATTCCTGCATGTAAAACCAGGTAAAGGTAACACTTTTATGCGTACTAAATTGAAAGATGTAGTTAGCGGATACGTTCTCGAACGCCGTTTCAACATCGGTGAAAAGTTGGAAGATGTACGTGTAGAACGTCGTCCATACCAATTTTTGTATAAAGAAGGAGAAGATTATATCTTTATGAACCAGGAAACATTCGATCAACATCCTATCGCTCACGATCTGATTAATGGTGTTGACTTCCTGCTCGAAGGTTCAGTATTGGAAGTTGTTTCTGATGCTTCTACTGAAACTGTACTTTATGCAGACATGCCGATCAAGGTTCAGATGAAGGTGACTTATACAGAACCGGGCATGAAAGGTGATACAGCTACTAACACACTGAAACCTGCAACTGTGGAATCAGGTGCAACAGTACGTGTTCCTTTGTTCATCAGCGAGGGTGAAACAATCGAAATCGATACTCGTGACGGTTCTTACGTAGGACGTGTGAAAGCATAATTTGCAAGAACATATAAAAACAGCCGGGAGTCCAAGGGCTTCCGGCTATTTTTATATTCATTCAGTTCTATTATTTATATCCTGCAGCTTTCGCAATTCTTTTAGGAATTTCTGTATTGTCAATCTTCTCACCAAACAGTTGAGAACCTGCACCAATAGCAAATACAGGAACATAACCGGCAGAGTGCCCGCCACTTACCCAACCTATCATAGCGATTTCATCCATCACTTCCTTTGCACGTGCAGCCATCGGTTCGCTCTTAGAGTACATACTTTCAGCAAATACGACTTTATTCTTCACGAATGATTTCTCAAATTCATCACGCAACGTCTTTTCCTGTTCCCAAGAAAGAGGGAATTGTTTCCAGAAGCCCATTTCTTCGCCGAGGAATGTTTTCATGTCCTCCCAAGTGACTTTATTGCCTTTTGATTTTCTCAATTCACTGATACGTTGTGAAAGTCCGTCAGCAGAATGTTTCTGATATTGCAATGCTTTCAGGTTCAACGCATATTTTCCCGTACCGAGCACGATACCACCTGTTTCATGGTCTGCGGTAATCACAATCAGCGTTTCTTTCGGATGTTTCTTATAGAATTCATAAGCTACTTTGATGGCATTATCCATGTCTTTCACTTCGTTGAACACAGTAGCGGCGTCATTAGCGTGGCATGCCCAGTCTATTTTACCTCCTTCTACCATCAGGAAAAAGCCTTTATTATTTCCCTTAGTCAGGAAGTCAATAGCACTTTCCGTAATCTGTGCCAATGTCAAATCCCTCTCTTTACGGTCGATAGCATAAGGCAGACAAGAAGGATTGGCTCCTTCTTCCTGAATGAGGATCATCTTTTCCGCTTTTGCGGCTTTTGCCTTATAGTCATTGTAGCCACGCGCTACTGTATATCCGGCTTCTTCAAAAATAGGGAAAATACTTGGAGCTTCTTTCTTGTCATAAGTAGTGGTCGGTTTCAAAAAACCACCGCCAGCATAGAAATCGAAGTTTGCTTTCGGCAAGTCAAGAGCGATTTCATAATTCATATTACGGTCCGGTTGATGCGCATAGAATGCGGCAGGAGTAGCATGATCTACACTGACAGAAGTCGTTACACCCACCTTTTTCCCTGCTTTTTTCGCCTTTTCGGCAATAGTCTGAATGGCATTTTTATCTTCTCCTACAGAAATAGCGCCATTATAAGTTTTCTTTCCTGTTGCCAATGCAGTACCTGCAGCAGCAGAATCAGTTACTGAATTTTTAGCAGAGAAAGTCGTTGCCATAGTAGCAACGGGGAATTGAGTAAACAACAAAGGCTCGACGCCGATACGGCCATTTTGAATTTCCGCCTGATACATCTCCGTACCATTTACTTGATTGACTCCCATTCCATCTCCGATGAAATAGAATACGTACTTTGCCTGTCCGTTGGCTACAACGGAGATAAGGACAAAGAACAGTGTGTAGATTAACTTTTTCATTCTCTAGTATATTTATTTAGATTAGTTGCCTACAAAGGTAGAAAAAAAGAGAGATACACAGTGGATTATTGAGCACTAAAAGTGGATCTTTGCTTTATACACAAGCATTATTGGCTCGTATATTACGAAACAATAACATATCGCTATCTGTGAATAACATTATAGATTCATTACGTTCTGCTCGAACTGATCCTTGTCCCCAACAGCTTTATTACGCATCCGGCTACGATAATTATAGATAGTAGCCAAAGAATAACCGAGAAAATGAGCAATCCTGTTACTGTCTACCACTCCCAAGCGGATAAGGGCAAAGATACGAAGTTCTGTTGTCAGAAGTTCATCGGATTTCGGATAAACTCTTGCTTCTTCTACCAACAATTCATTAAAAGCGGAAATAAAGTTAGGGAATAGTTTCAAGAAAGATTTATCAAATTCATTATAGAATTCATCTCGTTCATCCCGAATAAACTGTTCAGACTTAATGGCCTTAAATAAATCCTCAATACGGGATGCCATCGCCAGTTTGGCCAATGAGCGACGGTAGGTTTCCAGTTTATCCAGATAGTTGACACACCTGTCCAGATAGCGGGCAATATATACCTCTTTTATTTTCCCCGTCTGTTCCAGTTCTTTGTTTACGACTTGCATCTGTTCATTGGCCAAACTCAAATCATGCCGCATGGCAGACAGTTTTTTCATCCATCGATACAGGAAGAAGATAGCAACCAAAAGAAACAATGATAACAAGCTGACACTGACTAACATAGTACGGGAAACCACACGTTCTTTTTCTTCCTTCAACTTATAAGCCTTATCAATGATCGGGAAGAATTCTGTTACTTCGATAAAACGTAAACGGGCATTACAAGCTACGGCATCTTCCATCGAGCAGCTCAAATATTTGTAGGCGCGGTCAATATCTCCCTGTTCATACATAAGGTGTGCCAGCTTCTGCAAAGAGGCATACTCCCTCACTGATGATTCTAAATCTGCTATCGCTGTCAATATCAGATAGTATATTTCTTTTTCTGTATCTTTCTTCATATTATATGCTTCGGACAGCGTATAGTAGATATACACTTTCTGACGTTCGTCAACGACGTCCTTCAATGCGTCATTAAGCATAACTAAGGCCGTATCAGCCTTACCACTGACTATATATTTTTCAGCTGCAGCAATCGTCCTGTTTGTTTCCGGAGGCATGACACTGATAATAGAATCACGATACAAATCTGTCTTTTTCAGGTATTTCTTTTTTTCCTCTTTATTGGTGGTGTAGTCAGCAAGCCAGCCATAGCAGGCACGGTAAGTCTGATAATAAGACAGTAACATTCTTTCTTCCAATTTCTCCGGATCAATTCTCTCCAGTTCTTTCATTGCCTCAATATACATTCCCATCACCCCCAATACCGTTGCCCGGTTAATGATAATCTCATTCTCCAACTCCGGACGATTCAATTGGGGGAGAATCTCTTTCCTATTATTTATATAATGAAGTGCGGAATCAGCCTGATAATGAAGATAAGCATCAAACAAAGAACCGTATAGCCGATATTTGTCTACGGGATCGACCGAATGAGCAAGCTGAACTTTCAAGCCATCAATTTCTTTTTCTTTCTGAAGTTGATAAGTCTCTTTCTTATTTATGATATCATCCAGTCTTTTAAGAGCTGCTCTACATTCCGTCTGCTTTGCAGACAATGAAACGGAGGAGGTCAAAAGAAGAAACAATATATAATAGACCAGATTTCTCATAGGTTGCTTTTTAATGATGTCACAAATATAATGAATATAGTAATAAAAATAAAATATATATTCATAACTATTTTAATTTTCACTTGTATTTTCTTATTGTATCTTCGCTAATAGCACACTGATTTACAAGGAAATAAACACTTTAGGCATTTATATTTATATTCTAGTTTCCAAATAAAGCATCCTATCCTTCTACATTTGCAACATCGGTTCGCCGAGCAAACATTTAAAATCTACGTTACCATGAAAAAGTTTTTTTTATCCGTAATCTTACTTGTATCGTTATTAAATTGCAGTTCACTATTCGCCGCAACTACAATTAAAAAAGTAGCCCCTGCATTTTGGTGGGCAGGAATGAAAAACCCGCAACTGCAAATCCTGTTGTATGGGGAGCATATAGCCTCTGCAGAAGTTAGCATTTCGTCTAAAGACATCATGCTGCAAGAGGTCGTTAAACAAGAAAATCCGAACTATCTGCTTTTATACATGAATACTTCGGAAGCAGCCCCACAGAAATTCGAAATCATCCTGAAACAAGGTAAAAAGCAAACTGTAGTCCCCTACGAACTTAAACAAAGAAGACCGTCGGCTTCCAAAGTGGAAGGTTTCAATTCCAGTGACGTACTTTATCTCATCATGCCAGACCGCTTTGCTAATGGTGATGCGTCTAATGATATAGTTCCCGGAATGTTGGAAGCTAAAGTAGACCGCAACGATCCTTTTGCACGCCATGGTGGTGACCTGAAAGGAATAGAAAATCATCTGGATTATATTGTCGATTTGGGAGTGACGAGTATATGGCTCAATCCTATTCAGGAAAATGATATGAAAGAAGGGTCCTATCATGGATATGCCATTACCGACTATTATCAGGTAGACCGTCGTTTCGGAAGCAACGAGGAATTCCGGAACCTGGTGGAGCAGGCGCATGGTAAAGGGTTGAAAGTAGTCATGGATATGATCTTCAATCATTGTGGAGATCAGCATCACCTCTTCAGAGATATGCCTTCCAAAGATTGGTTCAACTTCAAAGGCAAGTATGTACAAACCACTTTCAAAACGGCTACTCCGTCAGATCCGTACGCTTCAGACTATGCGAAGAAAATAGTAGTAGACGGCTGGTTCAGCGAATGTATGCCGGACTTTAACCAACGTAACCGCCATGTAGCTACTTATCTGATACAAAGCAGTATCTGGTGGATTGAGTATGCAGGTATCAATGGCATCCGTCAGGACACACATCCTTATGCGGATTTCGAAATGATGTCCAACTGGTGTAAAGCTGTAACAGAAGAATATCCCGATTTCAACATTGTAGGAGAAACCTGGATAGGCAGTAACGTGCTTGTCTCTTACTGGCAAAAGGACAGTAAAGTAGCCGCTCCCAAAAACTCGCATTTGCGTACAGTGATGGACTTCCCACTGATGGATCAGATGAATAACGCCTTCGACGAAGAAACAAACGACTGGAACGGAGGACTTTACCGTCTCTTCGACTATCTATCACAAGATATCGTCTATGCCGACCCGATGAATTTATTAGTCTTCCTCGATAATCATGACACTTCCCGTTTCTACCGTTCGGAAGCAGCTACACAAAACCTCGACCGCTACAAACAAGCTCTCACATTTCTATTGACCACCCGGGGAATCCCGCAAATATATTACGGTACTGAAATTCTAATGGCCGCCGACAAAGCCAATGGCGACGGCTTACTTCGCTGCGATTTTCCGGGAGGCTGGCAGAATGACGCACAGAATTGCTTCAACGCAACCAACCGGACCGTACAACAAAATGAGGCTTTCTCTTTCCTGCAAAAATTACTTCAATGGAGAAAAGGAAACGAAGTCATTGCTAAAGGCAAACTAAAACATTTCTCTCCCAACAAAGGAGTATATGTATACGAACGCAAATACGGCAACCAATCAGTAGTGGTATTCCTTAACGGAAACAACCGGGAACAAACCGTCAGCCTGAATGAATATCAGGAAATATTGCCTGCCTCATCTGCTCACAATGTACTGACAGGAGAAACAGTCAAATTAGACAAAGAATATACGTTTCAAAGCCGCGGAATTTTGATTTTAGCCTTCCAATGAAGTTCATAACGACTTATATTTATGAAGGGAGTGATAAATATTAATCATCTAATAAACAGAACATTGTCATTTATATACACTTGTATTTTTATTCTAATTCACAGAGCCGGCAAGGATAGTCTTTACATTTGCGATATTCCTAATGCAGAACACCTGAAAGCTCGAATTGATTAGCTTACAATTTAATACCATAGATAAAATGAAGAAGAATTTATTGATTATTGCCTTACTCTGTATTTCGTTCATCGCGAACGCACAACAGAAACTGACCTCACCGGATGGAAATCTGGTAATGACCTTCCAATTAAATAAAGAAGGTGCTCCCATGTATGAATTGAGTTACAAAGAAAAAGCTGTTATCAAACCAAGTACATTGGGGTTGGAACTGCAAAAGGAAAATGCAACCCAAACAGATTTCGACTGGGTAGACCGTAGAGATCACGGTAAACTGGATTCAAAGACCAATCTACGTACCGGATTTCAACTGAAAAATTCCCAAACTTCTACTTTCGACGAGAACTGGCAACCTGTATGGGGAGAAGAAAAAGAAATCCGTAACCATTACAACGAACTGGCCGTAACTTTATTCCAACCAGAAAATGACCGTTCTATGTTAATCCGTTTTCGTTTATTCAACGATGGTCTGGGTTTCCGCTATGAATTTCCACAGCAGAAGTCATTGAACTACTTCGTTATTAAGGATGAGCACTCTCAGTTTGCCATGGCAGGAGATCATACCGCTTACTGGATTCCGGGAGACTATGACACACAAGAATATGATTATACCGTTTCCCGCCTGTCGGAGATCAGAGGCTTGATGAAGAAAGCGGTAACACCGAATACATCACAGACTGTTTTCTCACCTACAGGTGTACAGACAGCTTTGATGATGAAAACAGACGACGGCTTGTATATTAACCTTCATGAAGCAGCTTTGATTGATTATTCTTTGATGAACTTGAACTTGGATGATAAGAATATGGTATTTGAATCATGGTTGACTCCTGATGCGCAAGGCAACAAAGGGCATTTGCAGACACCTTGCAATACACCTTGGCGTACAATTATCGTTAGCGATGATGCCCGCAATATTCTTGCTTCACGTATTACGCTGAATCTGAACGATCCTTGCAAACTGACTGATACTTCTTGGATTAAACCTGTGAAATACATCGGTGTATGGTGGGACATGATTACCGGAAAAGGCTCTTGGGCTTATACCGACGAACTGACCAGTGTAAAACTGGGTACAACAGATTATTCTAAAACCAAACCGAACGGCAAACATTCTGCTAATACTGCTAATGTGAAACGTTATATTGATTTTGCTGCCGCTCATGGATTCGACGCTGTATTGGTGGAAGGCTGGAATGAAGGTTGGGAAGACTGGTTTGGTAACAGCAAAGATTATGTATTCGACTTTGTAACTGCTTATCCCGACTTTGACGTAAAGGAAATCCATCGTTATGCTGCCAGCAAAGGGGTGAAAATGATGATGCACCACGAAACTTCCGCTTCAGTTCGCAACTATGAACGTCACATGGACCAGGCATATAAATTTATGGTCGACAATGGTTATAATTCAGTAAAGAGTGGTTATGTAGGCAACATTATTCCGCGCGGTGAACATCACTACGGTCAATGGATGAACAACCACTACTTGTATGCGGTAAAGAAAGCCGCCGATTATAAAATCATGGTCAACGCACACGAAGCAACCCGTCCGACAGGTATTTGCCGCACCTATCCTAATTTGATTGGAAACGAATCGGCACGTGGCACAGAATATGAATCATTCGGAGGTAACGCGGTATACCACACTACGATCCTTCCTTTCACCCGTCTGATTGGTGGTCCGATGGACTATACTCCGGGAATTTTTGAAACTCATTGTAACAAGATGAATCCGGGCAACAATTCACAAGTACGTAGCACACTGGCTCGTCAGTTAGCTTTATATGTAACAATGTACAGCCCGCTTCAAATGGCTGCTGATATTCCCGAAAACTACGAACGCTTCATGGATGCTTTCCAGTTTATTAAAGATGTAGCTATGGATTGGGATGAAACGAAATACTTGGAAGCAGAACCAGGACAATACATCACTATCGCCCGCAAAGCAAAAGGTACAAACGACTGGTATGTAGGTTGTACAGCAGCCGATAATGGACACAACTCTAAATTAGTTTTCGATTTCCTTGAACCGGGTAAGCAATACATCGCTACCGTTTACGCCGATGCGAAAGACGCTGACTGGAAAGAAAATCCACAGGCATATACCATCACCAAAGGTCTGTTAACCAATAAAAGCAAACTGAATCTGCGTGCTGCTAACGGTGGCGGGTATGCTATCAGTATCAAAGAGGTAAAAGATAAAGCAGAAATAAAAGGATTGAAGAAGATTTAAGCATCAAGAGGTATCTGTCATTTCGAGCACATGGGTACTCGGAAGGCAGCATGCCTAAGTTATTCTTCAAAAACAGATTAGTTTTCAATAGGTATTCTTTATAAGAGAATAGTTTTACGAACAGGATATTATTATTTATTTTGTTGATTTTAATACCATAAAAGCATGAAGCAAGTTAATCTAAGAATCTATAAAGCGATTCTTCTCCTTTTAATGGGGTTATTCATTTCATTAGGCGCTTATGCACAGCTGATTTCAGTCAAGGGACATGTAAAAGACGCTGTAGGCGAACCGGTGATTGGAGCGAACATTATAGTGAAAGGCACTACCAACGGTACTATTACCGATTTTGACGGTAACTTCACTTTAAATGCCCCCAGGGGTTCTATTTTGTCTATTTCCTATATTGGATATAAATCCACAGAAGTGGCTGCTGCTCCTTCGCTGACTGTCACACTGAAAGATGATAGTCAGGTATTAAATGATGTAGTTGTCATAGGTTATGGTTCGGTGAAAAAGAGTGACCTTAGTGGTTCAGTAGTGGCTATCAAAGCCGAAGAGATGAACCGCGGTGCTGTCACTTCACCCCAAGAACTGATTCAAGGTAAAGTGCCGGGGTTGTTTGTGGCTCCCGGAAACGGTCAGCCAGGTGCAGGTTCTACCATCCGTATTCGTGGAGGTGCTTCGCTCAACGCTTCCAACGACCCGTTAATAGTGATTGATGGTATTCCTACCTCCAATGATGCTGCTCCGGGTACGCCCAACGCACTGGCCACTATCAACCCGAATGATATTGAAACATTTACCGTGCTGAAAGATGCTTCGGCTACCGCTATTTACGGTTCACGCGCATCGAACGGTGTTATCATTATCACTACCAAGAAGGGTTCACAAGGAAAAGTAAAGATCACCTATTCGGGTAGCTTTGCAGCCAAAGATCCCTACCAACGTGTACCGACATTGGGTGCCGACGAATTTCGCAGTACACTACTCGGTCAATATGCCGAAGGGACTGCACAGGGGAATGCTGTTCGCAACATCCTGAATGTATATCCTAATCAGTCTACCAACTGGCAAGATGCCATTTACCAGACAGGATTGAGTACAGACCAAAACATAGCTGTTTCCGGTAAGGCGGGATTTTTACCTTATCGTGTCAGTGTCGGTTATAACAACGAACGTGGAACTTTGAAAACTGCTTCTTACGAACGTTATACAGGAGCTATCAACCTTAGTCCGAAGTTCTTCAACGATCACCTGAGTGTAGATATTAATGTGAAGGGAACGATCAATAACAATCGATTTGCCGATGCAGGTGCAGTAGGTGCAGCCGCTTTCTTCGATCCGACGAAACCGATGTACACGGACAATGGCAAGTATAATGGTTACTGGAACTGGTCGGAAGTGCCGGGTGCAGTACAGTCGGTTGCTACCTGGAATCCGCTTTCCTTATTATATGATAGAGACAATCATGGAAAAACCAAACGTAGTTTGGGAAATATCCAACTTGACTATAAGATACACGGACTGGAAGACCTCCACGCCAATCTGAATTTAGGTTACGACGTAGCCAAAACTACAGGAAGTAACTTTATGGCTCCCGGTTCTGTGCAGAGTATACAGGACACCAACTTTCCTAGTTTGGGAAATGGTAATACATGGAACAACCTCCGTCGTAATCACCTGCTCGACTTCTATCTTAACTATACCAAAGATATAGAATCCATCAAGAGCCACATAGACGTAATGGCAGGTTACTCCTGGCAGCACTTCTACTATGCCAACCACGATATCACTTATTCTAATGTCACTGACGGAAGCGAAGGCGACAAGGAAGGCTATACATACAACGCCGAAGAAGGCAGATACATCCGTAACGACCACCGCCGCATTCCTAATGAAAACTATCTGGTATCTTTCTTCGGACGTCTGAACTATAACTTTATGGGACGCTATCTGCTGACCGCCACTTTACGTCAGGACGGTTCTTCCCGCTTTAGCAAGAACAACCGTTGGGGATTATTCCCTTCAGCAGCATTGGCATGGACGGTAAGCGATGAAGCTTTTATGCAGGGCACGAAGAACGTATTGTCTAAACTGAAAATCCGTGCGGGTTATGGTGTGACCGGACAACAGGAGATTACAGATTATATGTATCTGACTACCTATTCATTCAGCACCAGCCCCAATAACACTTATCTTGGCTCGCTCCTACTGAAACCGAACGGCTACAGTCCCGACCTGAAATGGGAACAGACTGTCACCTACAACCTTGCCATCGACTACGGATTCCTCAACAACCGCATCAACGGTAGCATTGAATACTACCAGAAGCACACCAAAGACTTGTTGAATACCGTAAATGCTCCTGCCGGAACGAACTTTGCCAATGAGATCACCGCCAACGTAGGCGAAATGAAAAACGAGGGTGTAGAGTTCAACGTCAATGCAATGGCGATACAGACCAAGGATTTCTCATGGAACATAGGTTATAACATCACCTGGAATGACAGTAAAATAACCAAGCTTACCGCCAATTATAACCCCGAATATCAAGGTATCAGTGTAGGCGACCGCCAACGCCATCAGATAGGTTACCAACCAAACACGTTCTATCTCTATCAACAAGTGTACGACAAAGACGGAAAAGCTATCCAAAACGCTTTTGTAGACCGTGACGGCGATGGTAAGATTACCGAAGCCGACCGCTATCTGACTGGCAAAAGCCCGATGGCAAAAGTCTTTATGGGATTTAGTTCAGAGTTTACCTGGCGTAACTGGGACTTAGGTTTCAACCTGCGTGCCAACCTCGGTAATTACGTCTACAACTCTCTTGCTTCTGACAATAGTTCAGCCAACAATTACAGTGGGAAAGGATTCCTTGTGAATTACTACGATGCCATCTACAAAACCGGATTTACTCAAATCAACAGTACAGAGCAAGGTGCCAGCGACTACTTCCTGGAAAATGCCTCCTTCCTGAAGATGGACAACATCACGTTGGGATATTCATTCCGGAAACTTTTCAGCAGCCGTCTGTCGGGACGTATCAGTGCTTCGGTGCAGAATGTATTCACCATCACCAAGTATAACGGTCTTGATCCCGAAACTTCGGCAATAGACGGCACGATGTGGGCTCGCCCCCGTACCTTCTCATTAGGCATCAATCTTAACTTCTAAAACCCGGACAATCATGAAAAAGAAATATTATATACTAGCTTCTCTACTGTTTTTTTTCACTGGTATGACCAGTTGTGTAGGCGACCTCGATGTACAGCCGCTCGACTCTACTGTAGTAACTGCCGAGAGAGCTTATTCCGACGCTGAAAGCTATACCAAAGGACTTAATAAGATCTATTCTGTCTGGGCACACTCCGGACAGAACGGTGGCGATTCCGATATCCAGGGGCTCGATGGCGGCGAAACCGTATTACTGCGTTGCTGGTGGACGATGCAAGAACAAACTACCGACGAATGTAAAAATGCTTCCACCGGAGCGTGGATCAACGAAATCAATGAACTGACCTGGAGCACTGCCAAAAACCAAGTGATAGAAGGTGTCTACCAACGTTGTATGTTCGTCGTCGCCCTGGCGAATGAGTTTATGAAGAACGTAGACAATGCCCCGGCAGAGATAGACAAGAAAAGCTATGCCGCACAGGCACGTTTCAACCGTGCATTGGCTTATTACGTACTGATGGATTCTTTCGGTCGTCCTCCGTTTATCACCGAACAGAACTATTCGCTCAATCCGTCGCAGCTCTCCCGTGCCGAACTATTCAACTGGATTGAAAGCGAACTGACCACCATCCGCACCGACCTGCCTGCTACCCGCAGCGAATACGGTCGTGCCGACCAAACGGTAGTCGATGCCCTTCTGGCTCGTATGTACCTCAATGCCGAAGTTTACACCGGACAACCCCGATATACCGACTGTATCACTGCCTGCAAACGTGTCATTCCGAATTATTCGCTGGCACAGAACTATGCCGACCTTTTCAAAGCGGATAACGGCGAGAACCCCGAAACGCTGAAAGAAATCATCTTTCCGATTATGTTCGACGGACGCAAGATTCAATCATGGGCTATGACAGCCATTATCGTTGGCTCACGTAAAGAAGCCGGAGGTGGAGTTCGCGAAGGTTGGAGCGTATTCCGTAGCACACAGAACTTGGTAAAATTGTTCGACTTCAAAGATAACACTACCCCTAAACCTGCCGAAATAAAAGATAAAAGAGGTATTTTCGACGATTACAATGGTACATGCAACTATGAGATTACAACCGGGGTGACCGGAACCTTTGCAACCGAAGGCTGGGGGGTACAGAAATACACCAATCTTACCAGCACAGGCGAAGCCGGACAGGACGTTTTGTGGGTAGATACCGATTTCCCTCTGTTCCGTTTGGCAGACGTTTACCTGATGTATGCCGAATCAGTGGCTCGTGGCGGTGAAGGTGGCGACATCACTACTGCCGTAGGCTATGTGAATGAACTGCGTGACCGTGCATACGGCTCAACTGCCCACACACCGATTGATGCAGCCTGGCTGAAAGCCAATAATTACCGGAACCTACTGGATGAAAGAGGGCGCGAACTTTATTGGGAAGGTCTTCGCCGTACAGACCTGATCCGCTTTGGAATGTTTACTTCCGACTCATATACCTGGCCAGCTAAGGGTGGTATCATAGCAGGAGTCGGCATCAACGAGAAGTATAATGTATTTCCTATTCCTGTTTCAGACATCAGCGTGAACGGCCAACTGGAACAAAACGAAGGTTATAAATAATAAAATGACTCACAGATATGAAAATAGTAAAATATATATCAGCAATCTGCTTTTCACTCTTGGTATTCAGTGCATGTGATAGTGATCTGGACAAGGTGTATTACAACGAGAGCGAAGTGACACCTGCTGTACTTTCCGGCATTGCCGACACTTATGTATTAGATGCAAACAAGGCTCAAGCCACTGCGATAGAGTTTAAATGGACTAAACCTCAAGCAGGATATGCAGCCAAAATTATCAATACATTGCAAATGGACCTGAAAGGGAAGAACTTCGGAAGTGCAGTAACTTTATACTCCTCTACAGAAGAGGGACCTTATGCCATAACTACAAAGGATTTAAATAGTAAAATAACGAATCTGCTCCAATCTTATGAAATGGAAGTAACCGTAGCAGCCTATGATTTTGAATTCCGTATCGCTTCTTCTATTTCGGATGCCGCTGATTCTTTCTATTCAAATGTAGTGTCTACCCAAATCACTCCGTTCATCGGTGACCCTGAATATCCGAAAGTATATCTGCCGGGGGCTTATTGCAGTTGGGGAGATCCGAATGATTCGTTCCAGCAATGTCAGCTACTATTCTCTGCTAATGATGATGGTATCTATGAAGGATGGGTAGTCTTCGGCAATCAGACAAAAGATGGCTGGAAAATTTCTCCTGAAGCGTCTTGGAACACCAGTTGGGGGTATGAGGGTACCAATGAAATGAATCCGACCTCCATCACTTTAGTTGCCGGTGCGGGCAATATTAGTTGCTATGATAAGTTCTCTTATAAGTTTTCTTTTAATAAGACAACTCTGGAACTTTTAGTAAAAGCATCAGCCGATGCGTGGGGAATTGCAGGTACACATAACGATTGGGGAAAGGCAACTGCAGACACTCCGATGACTTTAGCTTTTGAATCGGATGCTTCAGGCACCAGAGCTTATTACTTAACTGCTACGCTGGATCTGAAAACCGATAACGCATGGAAAATCCGCGCAGACAACGAATGGGTTAATTCATTCGGTACCAATGATGTTGAAGGAGAATTTGAAGAAGCGGGCAGCGATAATAATTTTAAAGTAAGCGAGGATGGTACTTATACTATTAAGTTGTACTTCAATAGAGTGAAAGCAAAATTGATCGTGACAAAAAAATAAGTCTTCCCATCACAAATTACGCAGGTTCATACAGATTATTTATATTGTTAACTAGTAAATTACAATCTAATCCGGATGAATCTGCGTTATTCTTAATGATGAACCATCAAACCTGTGTTTCTCCTTCGATATACTCTTCCAAAAAGAGATTCTCACCATCAAATACGGCATAAGAGAAAAAATTAATCCAGTCTCCCAGAATCAGCACACGCGAAGTAACACTCAACATCAAATCCAGTTCAATGTGCCGATGCCCGTAAATAAAAAAATTGATATTGGGATGACTCTTCAAATAATCTTTTGTATATAACACCAGATGTTCTTTATTCTCACCCATATAATCGGGTTCTTTTCCATCCGCCCGTTTCTGCCGACTATGCTTTGCCCATGACAAACCTAATTCCACACTCCAACGGGGATGGATAGCTGAAAACATCGTTTGCAAAGTTTTGCTATGGAACATCTGTCGGAGTAATTTAAACTTCTTGTCCGGATCGCCCAGTCCGTCACCGTGAGCAAGATAGAATTCTTTCCCATAGATTTCGGTAGTCAGCGGTTCGCGATGCATGATAACCCCGCACTCCTTTGTAAGATAATCTCCACACCAGATATCATGATTGCCAATAAAGTAATGAACTTCCACTCCCATATCTGTCAGTTCTGAAAGTTTTCCCAAAAAACGGGTATAACCTTTAGGAACCACTAATCGGAATTCATACCAGAAGTCGAACATATCTCCCAGCAAATAAACAGCAGAAGCCTTGTGCTTTATACTATCGAGAAAATTCACCAAACGTCGTTCTTGCGTACGGCCATGCTCAATGGCACGTGAACCAAGATGCGCATCGGAAAGGAAATAAACGTTCTTCATGAGTTTTGAGTTGTTAGTTATAAAAGATTGATTATGGGTTATCACTCGTAACTAGAGAAAACCGAGCTCGAGTTTCGCTTCCTCACTCATCATATCTTTATCCCATTCCGGTTCAAACACCAGATTAATGGTAGCCGCAGTCACACCCTCCACCGATTCCACTTTCTGACGAATATCTTCCATGATAAAATCAGCAGCCGGACAGTTAGGGGCTGTCAATGTCATATCAAGCACTGTTTCTCCATTATCGGCAACATCTATCTTATAAATCAGTCCAAGATCGTATACGTTCACCGGAATCTCCGGGTCGTACACCGTTTTCAGCATGGCTACAATCTTTTCTTCTATTTCTATTTTTTCCATAACGTCTTCAATTAATTGTGTATCGCAAAGATAGAGATAAAAAATGAAACATAAAAAATTAGGCACGGAATGAGCATCGTGTACCTAAAGAATATTACATCTATTCTCCATCTTCACTAATATGAAAAACGTACCCAGATGGTAAATTGTTGCAAAAGAGAATAAAGATGTAGAGGAAGTTAAAGCAATCCTTCATCCGCAAAGCTAAAGAACCCGTCTTCGCAAACAACGACATGATCTATCAGGTGGATATTCATTGTATCTGCCGCTTTACGAATATGTTCTGTCAGTGTTTTGTCAGGCTGACTAGGACGGATATTCCCTGAAGGATGATTATGGACCACAGCTATTTGGGTGGCTCTTTGCAGCAATGCTTCCCGAAGGATGGTGCGTACATCGGTGTATGTTCCATCTATTCCACCGGTACTGATACGCACCTTATCAATCAGTTTCGTTGCCTGATTCAATAAAAGAACCCAGAATTCTTCTTGTTCGAGGTCGCACATCAAAGGCTGAAAGATATCATAAATATCTTTTGAACAGGTGATTTGAGGCCTTTCTCTTGTGTTTTGCAGTTTCCGACGCTTTCCAAGTTCCAATGCTGCCATCACTGTAATACTTTTCGCCGGTCCCATACCTTTAAAACGGGAATAATCGCAGACTTCCCATTTTGCCAGAGAATTGAGATTGTTATCACAAGACAGGAGCAGGCGTCGCATCAGTTCAACAGCACTTTCTTCCGTATTTCCGGAGCCGATTAATATAGCGAGTAGTTCGGCATCGCTCAATGCTGCTGCTCCCTTTTCCATCATTTTCTCCCGTGGGCGGTCCTCCAGTGCCCATTGGTTGATGGATAGTTTGTGTTTACTTTCCATTTGCTATGTTTTGAAGGTGTAAAGGTAGGTTTATTTAATTTAATGATAGAGGCAATGGAAAAAAACTTGATTATAGTCTTTTTCTTTTTTTTATGCTAAGGTAAGTTGTACGACACCCGGGTGTCAGACATAACAACACCCGGGTCTTGAGCAGCACGACACCCGGGTGTCAGACATGCTAAGACCCGGGTGTCATGCAACATTCCTTTTAAGTAAAAATAGGAATGGTAGTAAACAAATAAAAGTAGGTTACTTATAAAAATTCTTTTGGAAAGCCTCAAACTCATCTTTTCCTCTGACACAACGCTGCCACCATGCACGCCAAAAGCCTGTACCATAGCCGATAAGTTGTATAAATGCAGCGGCTATGGAATAAATGCCAATAGCCAGACTCTTATTCTGAATAGTAGAATCCATGCATACCAGCAATGCATAAAGAATGATCGGCGTAAAACTGAAAAGACAGAATGGGGTTCCTAATAATAAGAGTGCCACTCCCAGCGTAAATACAGCAGGAAGCAAATGCACCAGTTTCAGAGAGTCCGGGTATTTCTTATAAAGATTAATACGGGCAATGCCGGAGTTATGCACTTGCTTGAAGAACTTCTTCAAATCAGTACGACGTTTGTGATACACCCAGGCATCCGGAAAAAGCCGGCAAGTATAGCCGTTCTTAAAGATACGGATACTAAAGTCAATATCCTCTCCAAAACGCATCTTTGAGAATCCGCCCAAAGCCTCATACACTGCCCGGCGAACTCCCATATTAAAACTACGGGGATAGAATTTGTCCATCTTCTTTTTCCCGCCACGGATTCCTCCGGTCGTAAAGAAAGAAGTCATGGAATAGTTTATCGCCTTTTGGATATCCGTGAAAGAATCGTGCGCACGGTCGGGACCGCCGAAAGCATCGGCAGGAGAAGCGAGAAGTTCCTTCTCTACCGCATCGAAGTATCCTTCGGGAAGAATGACATCAGAATCTAATATAATAAGGTATTCCCCTTCGCTACGTTCTGCCCCGTAATTACGGGTTTGTCCCGGACCGGAGTTAGGTTTAGAGAAGTATTTTATATTCAACCGGTCTGCATACCGGTCTACTACTTCTTTACAGGGAATGGAGGAACCATCTTCTACAACAACGACTTCGAAATCTTTAAAGTGTTGCATGGTAAGACTTTGCAATAATTCATCCACTTCATCGGGACGATTATAAACAGGGATTATGACAGAGTAACGCATATCAAAAATGGGATATAACTATTTGATATGCAAAGTAAGACAAAAAAAAGGAAACAGCTTCTTAGATTGACGAAAAATAAATGGTACGAGGATTCGTCTCCGCAATTTTATAAGAAGAACTAAAGTAACCAACTCATAAGCCTCATCCGGCTACCGGAATCTATATCTTGCTTTTGTAATGCCTCCAGTACGTCGCGAATAGCCGCAGCTAAATGATTATCTACTGTTTTAACCGAAATACCCAAGATTTCCGCCACTTCTTTATTCTTCAGACCATGATACTTGATTAGCATTAACACATTTCTTCTTTTCTCCGGCAAGCTTTTAATGATTGAATGAATCAGGCTGATTTCTTCTTTCGAGACGATGGTGGTTTCCGGAGTAACTGAACAATGAAATAAGTCATCGTGTACATCTTCTAAAGTCAGATAATCCCAGCGCACTTCTTTTCGTTTCATATCGATCGCCTTGTTTTTTGTCAACACATAAAGATAGGTAAATATGTTATCTACGTCGGCTTTATGCCGGTTCATCCACAAAGACGTGAAAACTTCCTCCAGTGCTTCTTCCGTCAACTCCTTATATTCCAAAATGGTATTCGCCACACTATATAGACGCTTATACATCAAGTGATACAACGTTTCAAAAGCCTTCGAATCATCTCTGCGTATCTTATTATACAGTTCACTTAGAATGTGATTGTCTATTTCCATAGTTGTCGATGTTGTGTTACATTTGCAAATATACTATTTCTTGGTTTAATAAGAAAAATATCATTAAATAAAAAAATATATAGATTTCGAATAGGGGATTTTTCTTTTCGTTTCGTCCATACTATAGAAAACGATACGAAAACAGCAAGAAAAGAAAGTATGGAAAACAACAAAGCTATTGAGATTCTTTCTAAAATCGTCAGGAAAGAACCTATAAATCAGGAAGAACACTCATTCATTAATGAGTGGCAAAATAAAAATAGTATAAATCAGCAGATATACATATTCGTTACGACAAAAACATCCATCGACTCTTTGCCGGATAGCAGAATTGATTATCAAACTATTTATAACCGAATAAAAGAAAGCATAGACAAGAACGAACAGCTTTCGATTGAGGAACCGGCAAGAAGCAGACGAAAAACATATTTATTATCCAATTTATGGAAGTATGCAGCCGTTTTCTTCTTTGGGATCATCAGCGCCGCAACAGCTATGTACCTGATTCCATCCGGAAATTCCCAAGCAATCAGCGAAATTACGGTTCCCAAAGGGTCGGTATCTGAAATTATTTTGCCGGACAGTTCGATAGTCACCATCAACTCCAATTCGAAACTGTCATACGCTAATGATTTCCTTACGGGAAAACGGGTGGTGAATCTGGAAGGAGAAGCGTTTTTCAAAGTCAAAAAACAACTCAACGGTAACGAATTTACGGTATGCTCTAAAGGAACAAGTATCGTGGTAAAAGGTACAGAGTTCAACGTACAGGCTTATCAAGACACTCCGTCCATAGAAGCAACACTGGTCAAAGGATCGATTATCTTTTGTGCCGACAAGAAAAGCATTCCTTTGAAACCCAATCAGCAGCTCACTTACGATACAGGAAACCAAAAAGCCGTGGTAAGGCAAGTCAACGTTGCAGACACGGAATGGCGTAACGGTAAATATACATTCAGGGAAATTAGTTTAAAAGAGATTGTTCCTATTTTCAATCGTATATACAATACAAACATCGTAATTGACAAAGCGACCGAGGACATTGTATTCTCCGGGTACATTGACCGAAAGAACCCGATGACACATTCGCTGGATGTGATCTCGTTAACGACTGGCACTCATTATCAAATTATCAATGATACAATTTATATAAAACAATAATCTAATACACTAATTATTTTTATGAAACAAATTGCTTATGTGAAGCGACCATTCATCTGGTCGTTTCTAGTACTACTTTTTTGCCTTACCTTACCGGTAAACGCATCTGAAAAATCACCGCAGGAAATAGACCTGACGAAGAACAACCAAGTCAAAACTCTTAAAGAACTCGTACAGGAAATCGAATCCCAAAGCGCGTATCGTTTCTCTTATGTCAAGGGATTGATTGACAATGTAGCTGTACAGGTAGGAAAAACAAAAAAAGACATTGATGGGATCTTGCAGGAAGCCTTGAGCGGTACCGGGCTATCCTATGTTATCAAAGCAAAGGATATTGTACTGATGAAAACCACTCCACAGCCTAAGGCGCAAGGAGACAACACCTCGAAAATCGTAAAAGGAGTAGTGGTAGACGCTGAAAACAATGAGCCTATCATCGGAGCTCAAATTTGGTTGAAAGAAACTCCTGAAGGAACGGTTACCAACATTGACGGTGAATTTCAACTAAGGGTGAAAGGTGGCGTAGGAGTTCTCGTTATCTCTTATATCGGATACAAAAGCCAGGAGGTTGTTATCAAAGGTAATCAGCCGATCCTTTGCAAACTTCAGCCGGATACTAAAGTATTGGACGAAGTAGTGGTGGTAGGTTACGGTACACAGAAAAAAGAGAGTGTCGTAGGTTCTATTGCCAGCGTAAAGGTAGACGAGCTGAAGGCTCCCGTATCTAAACTTAGTAACAACCTGGGTGGACAGTTATCGGGAGTTATCACTTTACAGAAAAACAACGAGCCGGGAGCCAGCACCGAATTCTGGATTCGCGGTATCAGTACGTTTGGAGCCAATAAGAAACCTCTGGTATTGGTAGACGGCATCGAACGGGATATGGATCTTGTCAACCCGGAAGATATTCAATCATTCTCTGTCTTAAAGGATGCTGCCGCCACAGCTATTTATGGTGTACGTGGCGCCAATGGTGTTATCCTGATTACAACCCGCACAGGTGAAGAAGGTAAACCCAAAATTTCTTTCCGTGCAGAAGCCGGAATGTTAGGTCCGACTAAACGTCCTAAAATGGTAAATTCCTCACAGTTTGCAGAAATGTATAACGAGGCTTATCGTTCTTCCGGAGAAGGCAAAAACTTCTATGACGAAACAGCGCTAAGTAAATATGCAAGTGGAGAAGATCCTGATTTATACCCGGACGTAGACTGGCTAGATGAACTTTATAAAAACTATGCATTCAGTCAGCGAATAAATTTAGGTGTCAGCGGCGGTGGTAACATTGCCAAGTATTACATCTCCGGTGCTTTCTACAATGAAGGAGGTATGTTCAAAACCGACTCCATGAATGAATACGACACATCGACTTATTTCAGACGATATAATTTCCGTTCAAATGTGGATGTGAAACTTCACCGGACCACTACGTTGAATGTAAATTTATCATCTGTATTTGAAAAGCTGAACGGTTCCGGCTCTAATTCGGACACCGCCGGTGCGGGTGCAGGTACTATCTGGAAGTATGCATACATTTGTGCACCAAACGCATTTCCCGTTCGTTTTTCCGACGGAAAGTTCTCTGGTCCCAGCACCAACGAAGGGCACAACCCTTACAACCTGTTGACACAGTCCGGTTATTATGAAAGATTCTGGAATAATGCCCAGTCATTAATCGGTTTGACACAAGATTTCTCCGAGTTGATTACTCCGGGATTAACTGCTAATGTTAAGCTTTCATTTGACGCGCAAAATTACAATTGGATCAGACGCAAAAAACAGGTGCAGACATTTACAGCCAGCAAACGTGACGAAGAAGGAAACATTATTTATACAGAAGGAAATGTAGGCCAGGACAACCTGGATTATTCCAAAGGAAACACCGGATATACAACGACTTATATCGAGGCATCCGTCAACTATAACCGTACATTCGGCAAACATTCAGTAGGTGCATTATTCTTATATAACCAAAAACAAAAAAATAAAACAGGGGTTGATAAAGCAGAAGACGCATTACCTTATCGCCATCAAGGTATCGCCGGACGCGTGACGTATGCTTATAACGACCGTTACTTCATTGAAGGTAATTTCGGCTACAATGGCTCTGAAAACTTTAGCCCGGGACACCGCTTCGGTTTCTTCCCATCAGTAGCTGCCGGATGGCTGGTGTCTAATGAAAAATTTTGGGAACCGATATCTCATGTCATCGACATGTTGAAAATCAAAGGTTCTTATGGCGAAGTGGGAAATGACCAGATTGGAGGTAACAGACGTTTCATTTATAACGCAACCGTTATAGATAGTGGCAGCTACGACTTCGGTAAGACAGCACATACTGAAAAAGGGCTGCGCGTAGGCGACTGGGCAAATCCGAATGTAGGTTGGGAACGAGCCAAGAAAATGAATGCAGGAGTGGAAATATCTTTCTTCAACGCGCTGAAAATACAAGCAGATTATTTTAGTGAAAAGCGTGAAGGTATTTTCCTTGAGCGTGCTTCCTTACCTCTTTACATCGGCGTAAGCACGAAGCCTTACGTAAACGTAGGAAAGATGAAGAATCATGGTTTCGACACCTCACTTGAATATAATCAACGGGTAGGCCAAGTGAGATTATCCGGAAAAGCGAATTTCACTTATGCACATAATACCATTATCGACAACGATCAGCCCGACTGGAAATACCCTTACTTGAACCGTAGAGGACAAATGTTGTGGCAGCAATACGGATTGGTAGCTGCCGGATTGTTCGAGTCGCAGGCAGACATCGACAGCTGGCCTACACAAACCTTCGGAGAAGTGAAACCGGGTGATATCAAATACATTGATATTAACGGTGATGGTAAAATTGACACGAATGACGAAAAGCCTATCGGATGGGCTGCCGTACCGGAAATTGTTTACGGCTTCGGTCTGTCAGCCGCATGGAAAGGACTGGACTGCTCTGTCTTCTTCCAGGGAGCAGGTCATGTAACCTTACAGCAATCAGGTTCGGCTATTCAGGCATTCTCTGCCCGAAACATGATGGAAAGCGGAGTGTATGAAGATATTTATTACAACCATTGGTCAGAAGACAACCCCAATCCAAATGCCAAATACCCGCGCTTGTCAATCGGTTCCAACAAGAATAACTTCCGTAATTCTACTTTCTGGCAAAAGGATATGAGTTATCTCCGTTTAAAAACGGTTGAAATAGGATACAACTTCCCAAGTAAATGGATCGACCCCATTCACATTAGTGGCTTGCGAATCTATCTATCGGGAGTAAACCTGCTTACATTCAGCAAATTTAAACTTTGGGACCCCGAGGTCCTGGAAGGACAAGGTGCCAATTACCCGGCAAACCGTATCTTCAATTTCGGTATTAACATCAACTTATAACCCTGTAAAATGAAATACAAGATGAGAAACATTACTAAATACATCCTAATTTCCGCATGTACCCTAATGCTGAATTCATGCGACGCATATCTGGACAAACAGCCGGACGATGCCATGACGATGGAAATGATCTTCCAAAAGCGGGCTTCCACTCAAAAATACTTGGTAAACGTATTCAGCTATATGATAGACGAATCTCATACGGCACAGAATACTCCTTGGCTAGGAGCATCGGATGAAGCTTGCATCACTTATATTGATAGAGGATATTGTTTTATGAACAACGGTTCATGGTCTGCGGATAATCCTCCGTACGTTGCTTTTTGGAGAGCTTATTATCAAGGTATCCGTGAAGCTAACATCTTCATGCAAAATGTAGACAAATGTCCGGAAATCAATTTTGAAGAAAAACTTCGTTGGAAAACCGAAGCACGCTTCATGCGCACTTATTACTATGTGATGTTAATGCGCATGTATGGTCCTGTTGTTCTGGTAGGCGATGAGTTAATAGACATTGCCTCCAGTGACTTAGGGAAAGAACGGTCTACCTGGGAAGAATGTATGGATTATATCTGTTCGGAGTTTGACGAAGTGGCAGATATTTTGCCCGAGGAACAAGAAACCAACTGGTATGGTAAACCGACCAAAGGGGCTGCATTGGCACTTAAAGCCCGTATGCTGCTCTATTCTGCCAGAGAGTTATACAACAGCGATGACTCATTCTACAAAAATATTATTTCGACTGAAGGAAAACATCTATTTCCACAATCATACAGTAAAGACAAATGGAAACTGGCAGCAGAAGCCAATAAAGCCGTTATTGATATGGGCATTTACGATTTGTATAAATCATACGCTACCAATGGCAATATCGACCCATACAAGTCATACGCAGGTATATATCTGGAACTTTGGAACAATGAAGTTATTTTCGGACGTGCTCTTAACGGAAAAGACTGGCGATTGGTTACCACTCCCCGCGGTATCGGTGGTAGTTCATTCGGCGGTGTAGCCGCTACACAAAAAATGGTGGATGCATACGCTATGAAAAATGGACGTTACCCTATCTCCGGATATACGAACGGCGGAAAGGATCCAATTATTGTAGAAAGCAGTTATTCGGAAGGCAAATTCCAGACGATCACTAATCCGGCTGACGGAACCTCTTATGCTAACACGAATACGATGTATAAGGACCGGGAACCGAGATTCTACGTAAGTATATGCTGGAGTGGAGAGAAATGGAAAGCCGGCTCAACAACAATTGATGTACAGTTCTACAACAAAGGAAACAGTGGGCCGGGTGATTCGCACAACTACTCCAAAACAGGATACTTAATCAGCAAAATGACCGACCATTCCCTGAATCATAAGAACAATGAATTCGGACGTTTCTCATGGCCTATCTGCCGTTTAGGTGAAATCTATCTGAACTACGCGGAAGCATTGAACGAATATGACCCGGGAAATGACGATATATTGAAGTATGTCAATCTTATACGCCAAAGAGCAGGTATACCCAATCTGGAAGAAGTATATCCTGAAGAAGTAAAAGACCCCGTTAAAATGCGTCAGCTCATTCGCCGTGAACGACAGATAGAACTAGCTTTCGAAGGTTATCGTTTCTTCGACACCCGCACCTGGAGAATCGCAGAAGAGACTGAAAACGGTCCTGTATATGGTATGAATATAATGGCAACCGACCATACTCCTACCGGAAAATTCTGGGAACGTACAATTGCCGAGACAAGGGTATTCAATAAAAAGCACTATCTCTTCCCTATCGCACAGGAAGAACTGGATAGAAACAAAGCAATCACTCAAAACTATTTATGGTAAACAATCAATTAACTTTGAAAGAAATGAAACGAATCTATAAACTAGGATGGATAATAAGCGGAATACTGCTGCTTGCCGGATGTGACATAAGCAACCGTGACAATAATCTGTCGGAATCATTGGTATATTTTATCAATGAGGGAGAAAATAACTTAGTGCTGTACAACACAGGAGAAGACTTTATGTACACGATGCCTATCTTTAAAAGCGGACTTCTTAACGAAGAAGCTAATGTAGCATTGTCAGTAGACAGCAAACTTATAGAGCAGTATAACAAGGACAACAAAACAACGTCCGAGTTACTGCCTGCCGAATATTACCAAATTGTAAAAAGCAAACAAACCATGGATCCTTCGCAGCAAAAAGCAAATTTCCAGGTGGTATTCAAAACCAGTCTCCTGAACGAGAATCCCAACCGGGATCACTTTATTCTGCCATTGCTACTGACTTCCGAAGGAGAAGTGCAAACGAATCAAAGTAAAAATATCGTTTACATCACTCCTGTCGTGAAACCGGCAACACTGGGTTTCAATTGCGAAAACACACTTCAGACTGTTATTCCTACTACTGCCACAGGCAAGATAGAGATAGAGTTGCCTATAGGGACTCCATTTACTAATAAATGGAACATTGACTTTACAGCATCTTTCGATCAGACTTTACTGGACGAATGGAATGAAGAGAACGGGGTCAATTACCACATGCCTGTCGAAGGAAGTTATGAACTGGTAGGAGATCAAAAACTAGTAGCTGGGAAAAATAGCCAAACATTGAAACTGGTTATTGACAAAGAGAAATTAGGCTATGGCTGGTTTGCAGTTCCTGTCCGCTTAAGCAATCCTTCTAAATTTGAGATAGACGAAGAACGAAGCACCTGTGTTGTCACCATACTAAACCGCATGGAAGAGATTCCTCATTCACTATGGGCAGTAGAAAGCTATACAGGATACTTTAACAACGAGGTGCCTAAAAACATGATTGATGACAATGAAAATACCAGATGGCACATCAGATGGAACAGCACTGGAACAGGTACGACCACTCTTCCACAAACACTTGTATTCAAGTTAAGCGCAGCCTACAAAATATCCGAGTTCGAGATTTTGAGACGCAACGACCAATACAACACTGACTTGAAGGCTGGATATTTTGAAGTTAGTATGGACAATGTCAACTGGACGCCTGCGGCAACATTTGATTTCGGAACTGAAAAATCATCGGGATATGTTTCATTCTATTGTCCGACAGCAGTAACCGGAAAATACATAAAGATGGTAATAACCGGAAGTAACCGTGGAACGCAAGTCTCCGTACATGAATTAAAAGCACATGGAGAACTTAGCAAATAACAATCCATCTATTACCTTTTAAAAACGATCATTTATTTATGAATAAGAAAAAAGCAATCTTCCTTCTTTTAACGCTCCATTCCTTTATGGGATGGGGCCAAAAGGTGTTACAACTACAATCGCCGAATAAAAAGACAACCTTGCAAATATCCATTGATAAAGATTTGTCTATTGGCATTTCTCAAAATGGGACAGTGGTATTGGAACCGTCGGCAATAGGGATGAGTATCCGGGAAACCGGAATGTTGGGCGAAGCTCCCAAACTCAAGAAAATTGAGAAACGTTCTGTTTCAGGACAGAAAATTGCGTCACCTGTCTACAAAAAGAGTACAGTGGATGAGACCTATAATGAACTGACCGCAAGTTTCAAAGGGAATTATTCGGTGATATTCCGTTGCTATAATCAGGGAGTGGCCTACCGTTTTGTGACTGATCTTAAATCCGGGCAGATTATTGTGGACAACGAGAAGGCTGTCTATAATTTCCCGAAACAAGCCAAAGGATACGCAGCTTATAGCAATCGCGGAAAAGACGGAAACATAGAAAGCCAGTTCCTGAACTCATTTGAAAATACATACGATCACCAACCGCTTCCGTCACTAAACAGCCAACGGTTGATTACTCTTCCATTTTTGGCAGAAATTCCCGGAAGCAACACAAAGGTTTGCATCACAGAAAGTGATCTTTATGATTATCCGGGCATGTTCCTACGCAGCAATGTTGACAACAGTTCCATGCAGGGAGTCTATGCCACAGCCCCTAAAGTAACCGAACAGGGCGGGCATAATCTGCTTCAGAAGATGGTGAAAGAACGACATGACTATATTGCTAAAACGGACGGAAAGCGCTCTTTCCCCTGGAGGATATTCGCTATTTCTGAAAATGATAAGGAATTACTGGACAATGACCTGGTATTTCTACTCGGCAAGCCGTCTTCGCTGTCCGACCTGTCATGGATTAAACCGGGAAAAGTGGCTTGGGACTGGTGGAATGACTGGAATCTTTCAGGTGTGGATTTCCGCGCAGGAGTCAACAATGATACCTACAAATATTATATTGATTTTGCCGCCCAAAACAAAATTGAATATGTAATTCTTGACGAAGGATGGGCAGTGAATAAAAAGGCAGATATGTTGCAGGTTATCCCTCAAATCAACCTGCCGGAACTGGCTGCCTATGCCAAAAGCAAAAACGTAGACCTTATCTTGTGGGCAGGCTACTGGGCTTTCCACCGAGATATGGAAAAAGTAGTGAAACATTATGCAGCCATGGGGATTAAAGGATTTAAAGTAGACTTCATGGACCGTGATGACCAGGAAATGGTAGACTTCATGTGGAAAGCCGCTGAAATATGCGCCAGCCACAAGATGTTACTCGACTATCACGGCACATGCAAACCTTTTGGATTGCAACGTACCTACCCGAATGTTATCAACTATGAAGGAGTGAACGGACTGGAGCAACTCAAATGGAAGAAACAAGGTTATGACCAAGTGACGTATGACTTGACTTTCCCATTCATCCGTATGCTTGCCGGTCCGGTGGATTATACACAGGGAGCAATGCGCAATGCCACACAGAAAGGATATTACCCGAACAATCACGAACCCATGAGCCAAGGCACACGTTGCCGTCAACTAGCCGAATATATCATATTCGAATCTCCTTTTAATATGCTGTGCGATACTCCGATCAACTATATGAAAGAGCAGGAATGTACGGATTTCATTTCTTCTGTTCCTACAATCTGGGACGAGACGGTTGCTCTGGACAGTAAGATTGCAAACTATATCACGATAGCACGCAGAAGCAGGGATACCTGGTACATTGGAAGCATCAACGACTGGAAAATGCGTGAACTTGAGATCGATTTAACTTTTTTACCGGAGGGACAATATCAAATGGAGATATTCAGAGATGGAGCAAATGCCGACCGCAATGCGGCCGACTACAAGAAAGAATCCAAAGCCGTGCCAGCCGACAAGAAAGTAAAAATCAAAATGTACCCGGGAGGTGGATATGTAGCCCGAATTATAAAATCAAATTAATCTTATCATTATGAAAAATATCAATTTATTTATCATACTACTTTGTATGTTAACGTGCGCCTGTTCTGAAAGCAACGAAGACGATAGCAGCGCATCACTAGGCCAACTTTCAGTAACACTAAAAGACGCCAACGGGAAACCTGTAAAAGATGCTTTTGTCGTTTTATCGGGGCTGGAAGGGAGAAGATTGGTAAACATGGGAGAAGGATTTTCCAAAGAAAACGGCAGTTGGGTTCCTTACTATAAAGGTAGCGTAGACGGTTATATATCGGTTATCGCTTCCGGATATGAGGCTTATAAAACAAAAGTTTCATACGATGGTAAATACGAACAAAAGTTAGATATCACTTTGCAAGAATCTCATTCACTTAGTATCATGTCTTATAATGTTAAAGATGGATTCGAAAACAAGGATACCAAAAAGGAACGTTTCCTCGAATGGCTGAAAAGATATGATCCGGATATCATGTTATTTCAAGAGCTGAATAAGTTTACCGAGAAAAGCCTCGGCGAATTTGCAAAAAAATATGGCCACGAATATGCGTATATAGTAAAAGAGGATGGATACCCCACCGGAATCACCTCCAGATATCCACTTACGAATGTAGAAAAGATATTAAGAGCCAATAACTATGGCATTTTTATCTATCATGGATGCATCCATGTCGAATGTCAGGGTATTCATATTTTCGTGACTCACCTTTCTCCATTTGAAGTAGACGACCGAATCAAAGAAATCAAAGGGTTAGTTAATGAAAAAATAAAGGCACTTCCAGCCGATGCCAAAGTATTAGTAGCAGGTGACTTTAACTCTTATAATGAATACGATAAGAAAGCATACGGGCCCAAATTCGAAACAGAACGGTTACAATATTCTCCGACTGTCGCTATCAATTACGAAGTAACCAACTTCATGTTGGAAAACGGCTTTAAAGATGCTTTCACTCTTTTCAGTGACGGACATTTCAAACAGAGCATACCTGTTTCTATCACAGAATTCCCTGAAAATAAAGGATGCAGATATGATTATATCATGCTTAGCGAGAATCTTGCTGCCGACTGTATTTATTCGGATATTCTACGTGAAAAGAATACGCATGCATTGTCTGACCACTATCCCAACTACATTCGTCTGAAAGTGAACACAAGTAATAAATAAGAATATATAGCACCGACGATGTTTCATGCTACCACAATACTTTTTCCATCAATATAAAAACATCCCCGAAGCAAAAGTCTTGAAGCTTCGGGGAAACTCCCGTAGCTTTTGTTTTTTGTGGCAAACACCTTCGATAAATCATCTCCAAGAAAACAATCTATCACAATAAAAAGTTATTTTTCATACGCCTTCCCTTTCTTTTTCTTTCTATTATATCTATTTTCTTTCGTTTTCTTTCTAAAAAGTTTGTTTATATGCTTTTTATATTTATATTTGTGGCGTCAACCTATAATAAAAGATAAAAGTAGAAACTACAAACGCTATGAAAAGAAAGAAACACTTATCACTTTACCGATGTGAATTTTGCATGAAACCCATGCTAAATTATTCCGATTTTGTTCTAATAGATAACCTCTTAACAGAACTGTAAATCCTCCGTCATTATTAAGCAATATATTATATAGTTATTTGCATTTAAAACAAAGAGTATTTTATTTTTAATTAATTTATATTTTATATGATGGAAATTAATTTATCGTGTAAACATTTGCCCAAGAATGTAAGATGGAGGCGATGGTTACCTCTGTTAACCTTATTCTTATTACTTCCTTCCTACTGGAGTTGCGATGACAGCGAAGAAGGAAGAAACGAGTTTATTAGTGTGAGTCATGTGGACAACCAGACAGGAGAGAAAGTAGAGATGAAGCCTGATGAAGCTCTCAATATTCCTCCTAAGGCAGGACAGCTTTCAATCTTTGTTAAGACTAATACGAATTATTCAGTTTTGGTACAAAGCAAAGTTCCTGCTAACGAACAGGAGGAAGAAGAAGTAATTGAAAATTGGTTGAAAGCAGAAAAAGTGGGCCGGAACGAAGCGACTAGTGAAGACGAATGGCATCTCGCATGGGAAGCACAAACCAAAGATTACAAACGCCGTATCGCTACCGTTTCAATCACCTCCCCCGAGGTCGACTACGGCAGGTTTATCAACATTCGCCAGGGATTCACAACCCGGCTAGGTGAAGATTTTGAATGGCTGAAATATGGTTCATCTACCGCCTCTCCCAATGTGACTACGAATGAGAAATTGATTGGTGACTGGACGGAAGCACAAAAAGAGTATCAGTGGTCGTCAACTATCGCAAAGGAGGAAGACAAAGCTTATTGTTATGGTAAATTCGGCTTTATCCGCCTTGGTGACGATCAAGGACATGGTGCTGATCTTATCACACCCTACATTACTGACATTGTAAGAGACTCTGTGCTGCTTGTTTCATTTGATGCGGTCGCTTATACTGAAGAAGATGAAAAAAAAGATAACAATAAATTGGTTATCAACATATTGAATGGAGGCGAATTTGCAGACACCCATACTACGACAAAAACAATCGACCTGGATTATTATGACCCTCTTGATCCTGATGTACTTACTACAATGTGGAATAAAGGACGCCATAATTTTTATGTGGTAAGTCCTCCTGAACGCCCTGTTACTGCTAATACCAAATTTCAAATCATTGGTGGTGACTACACTCTCACTACAGGCAATAATCGTGTATTTGTAGATAATTTCTATGTCTATCGCTTGGACGATGTATATTATTATTTATTAGATGAATAAAAACAAAGTAATGAAAAACATATTTCTATATCTTAGTATCGTGACCTTGTCACTTTCCTGTTTTTCATGTGATGATGATGAAGAACTGGAAGTGGTAACCATTGGTGATGCGTCCAATATTTATATTTCGTCAGAAGCAGGCAGGCGTGAAGTCCCTTTGACAGCGACATGTGCATGGACGGTGGAGCGCGATTCATTAACCCGTCAATGGGTCAATATTGAGCGTAAGAGTGGAGAAGGAGACGGAAGTTTTAATTTAGTTTGGCGAGCTAATGAAAAATTTCCTCGTAAAGGTAAAGTGATTGTAAAACTTGCCAATAAAGTAAAAGCAGATACTATCTATATTTATCAATATGGTGTATCTCCTTCTATCGCTTTTCCAGACAAAGAAGCCCGTGTTTCTGCAGTAGGTAAAGAATTGGAAGTGAATTTGAATACTAATATTCCTGCTAGTGACAGTACCCGTATTGCAATGACTGTGGATTATGATAAAGGTGAGAAGTGGGTATCGCAACTTTTATTCAACAAAGAGATGAACAAGATGCAGGTAAAAGTAGCCCCCAATGAGCCCGAAGTAGGCGAACGCAACGCTGTGCTCCACATTACTTACGTTGACGATTGGGGGAAAGCTTACACGACTGATTTCAATATAAGTCAGATGGAAATGGGAGGTACCAAAGAAACCAAGACTATTTCATTTGCAGAAGCCCGTAAGTTAATGGATAACGTAACCGGCTCCCAGACTATTAACGAAGATGTAGCTATTGAAGGTATAATCGTTTGTGACGCAACCGGTACAAATAATGCAGCCAACACACAGCTCACCCAAACGAAAATTGACATGACTACTACTTACCGTACAGTTTATATACAGAGCTTGGACGGCAAGTATGGTTTTGCTTTAGTTTTCGAAACAAAAGAGTTGAATGAACTTGCGCCTTTCGACAAAGTAAAAATATGGCTAAAAGGATTGACTTTGAAGAAAGAAGATATGCCTCAACGCTACACATTAACAGATATGACTCTCAAAAGTTTCATTTCCAAAGAGGAAGGTAATGCGACAAATCTGGTGAAGAAAGAGCGTACGATAGCCGAACTTACCGATAATGATGTTTACACTTTTGTAACGTTGAAAAACTGTGAATTCCCTATCCGCAAAGGTTCTTTTACACCTTTCAATGAAGGGTACTGCCCCAGTTACAATGTACAACGTGTCGACCGATACCCTTTACTGATGCATGATAATCAAGGGCAAAGCATGTTTTTGATGACCAACACAGACTGTCCTTACCGCCGCGATGGCAATATATTGCCACAAGGTTCAGGAACAGTATCAGGTGTCATTGTACATGAAGAATACACTCGTTTCGAGAATGGTGGAGATATCGGACTCTATCAGATGCGCCATCTCTCGCGTGGAGACATTAAAATCGACCAATCGAAAAACAACAGTTTTTCTACTATTATTGCCGAATGGAATGCATTCAAACTTTCAGGTACGAAAGTACTTCCTTCGGAAGGTAGTGGTGAATTGTGGCACACTGCTGCAACTCCTACAGCTGCAACCGATTATGGCTATTTGGGACCTATTGATGGAGAAACAGATGGAAAGGGAACTGTATCTGCTACTAAAAATTTGGCTTTTAACGCTCCAAATTGGTGGAACTCTTCCACAGGGAAAGGAAACAGTTGGATGATTAAGTTCTCTACTTCCGGTATTACAGCTGCATATGTTTCACTGCAATTGGCAACATTTAATTACGATATTGGCGCACCTCGCTATTGGAATGTAGAATGGTCGGAGCATGGGGATATGGATGGTGAATGGAGAAAGGTCGATGAATATACGGTTCCTGATGTGGTAAACTGGAGCAATACACTTTATGAGCAATTGAATGCGTGGAAAAATACCAATATAGAATTACCTCTTGATTTGCTGGGTAAAGATACAGTTTATTTGCGCCTAATTCCTTCAGTCAATAAAGCGGGAACCACCACTGCTTATGATGCTACTACAATTAATAATAGCAAGAAAAGTGGACTAATGTATGTAAGCATTCGCTATAACAAATAAATAGATAACGTACAATGAATAAATTTAGCAAAATACTTTATGCTGCAATGGCATTGGCAATGGCTGTATGCAACTTCAGTTGTAGCGATGATGAAGAACTGCCGACTGGAGAGCTCGAATTAAACAGCGGTTCCAGTGTGACGACTGAAACATTAAAAGTGTTGAGTTACAACGTACTCGAAGGAATGAAGTTGGATAAAGCCAACGACTACAACAACTTTGTAACTTGGGTCAGCGAACAGGCCCCCGACATTATGGCCATTGAAGAAACCAATGGATTTACCAAAGAAAAGCTAACAGCATTATCAGCTCGTTGGGGACACCCCTATGCCGAAATGTGCAAGGAAAGCGGCTATCCCGTATCTATCACTTCCAAATATCCCATTGAAGTGGTAAGCCGCATTTTGGATGGGGTATGGCACGGAGGTATTCATGTCAAGATCAAAGGTATCAACATTCTGGTACTTCATCTTTACCCTTTCTCGTATACTCCCTCCGGTTCAAATGCCGCCAATGGCGACGCTTACCGTTTGGAAGAGATTCAAACGTATCTCGACAATACTATCCGCAAGTATCCTGATGAAAAATACTGGCTGATGATGGGCGACTTCAATTCGTTCTCCCCACTTGATAAAAACGATCTTTCCGGGGGAAACACTATCAATTATCAGGTGCATCAAACCATTCTCGACAATGGATATAGAGATCCTGTCCGTGAGATGAATATCAACTTTGTGCGCAGCTGCCCTACCATCTACGGAGGATGGACAGGTCCCACCGAATCTTATAAAGGTTCGCGCATCGATTTCATCTATGCATCAGGAGAGGCCATGCGCAACATGCTCAATGCCCAGATCTTGATGGACAATTTCACCGACAACTATTCCGATCACTATCCAGTGACGGTAACTTGCCGCATTTATAATGAATAAACTTATTTAAGAAAGCGCTTAATCTATAAAAGCACATGAGACAATTAGTAAATAAATACAATGCATCGCTCTGTCGGAATACTTTCCGAAATGCTTTGCTCATGCTGGTGGCATGTTGCCTGTTGCTTCCGGAAGCAGTGGCGCAGAACGCAAATCGAAAAATCAAAGTGACCGGAACGGTATTCGACGAAGAAGGCTTGCCCATGATTGGAGCAACCATCAGGGAAGCCACAACACATGTCGGCACCTTGACCGACCTTAACGGGTGGTATGAGATACAGGTCCCTGCCAATGGCACCCTGGAGGTTAGCTTTATCGGCTATGAAAAGAAAAGAATCAATGTGACGGGACGCGAAAAGATCAATGTAAAACTCTTACCAGATAAGAAAACAGCCTTGGATGAAGTTGTAGTTATCGGTTATGGAGCTGTTAAGAAGGCCGATTTGACCGGTTCCGTATCGAATGTTAAAATGGGAGATATCCAAGACGCTCCGGTACTTTCTATCGACCAGGCTTTGCAAGGACGTATTGCCGGTGCGGATATCATGTCAACGACCGGTGAACCGGGTGCCACGACTTCTATCCGTATCCGTGGTACACGTTCAATCTCGGCCTCTAATGAACCACTGATCGTGGTCGATGGTGTTATGGACGCCGTTCATGACCTGAACGACTTGAACACCGCCGATATCGAATCCATCTCTGTACTGAAGGATGCATCTTCTACGGCTATCTATGGTTCGAAAGGTAGTAATGGCGTTATCATCATCACCACCAAGAAGGGACTGTCAAATGCAGACAAACCGAGTATTAGCTTCAAAACAGATATCGGTTTCTCCAAAATTCCACAGAAGCTCGACATCATGAATGCATCTGAACTGGCACAATATCGTAACGATTATGCTTACTTTAATACCGCGGATGGAAATGATGAGATTACCGATGGCACTCCCCTGTCATCATACCCTTACTCCGATCCCTTCTCTTTGGGCGAAGGAACCGACTGGGTAAATACTATCGGACGTACAGCCATGTACCAGAATTACGCACTCTCTTTGTCAGGAGGAACAAAGAAAACGTCTTATTATGTTTCTTTGAGCTACAACAACACCGAGGGGGTAATTCGCCGCAGCGGTCAGGAACGTATCACGGGGCGTGTTTCACTTACCCACCAACTTTTTAATTGGATGAAAGTGGGATATACCGGCAATTACACTTGGCGACACAACGACGAGAATTTAGCTTCTATCGGTGGTACAGGATGGTGGAACTCCGCTATCTATTTGAGTCCTACCATTAAACCAATGGATGACTATAACCCGTTCTATTATTCCGGACAGAAGATCAACACTCCGTTGGCTACCATATTGCTCAACACCAATTATCAGGTACGCCACTCTACTAACCATACCGGTTTCATCGAAATCGAACCCATTAAGAATTTGAGGTTTAAAAGTCAGTTCACCTACTATATGTACCAGCGTCACACTTACCGCTACTATCCAAGCACCTTGCCTGCCAAGGTTGAAGGAGAGGGAGGCGAAGCCTATCGCGCCGAGTATGACGACCACAACCTCCTGACCGAAAACACCCTGTCTTATTTAAAGACATTGGACTCGGGGCACACATTCGACGGGCTTCTTGGTTTCACGGGACAGCGCCTTTCTTCAAATGATTTTTCTCTGAATGGCAAAGGGTATATGGACGACAACGTAAAATGGAACAACATGAATGCCGTACAAGATAAACAAACATACTCGGCCTCATCGAGCACCAGCAAGCGTACTAAAATGTCTCTATTGGCTCGTTTCAACTATAACTACAAACAGAGATACTATTTAACTGTAACCGGCCGTTATGATGGTGCTTCCAACTTTGCCGCTAATAACAAGTGGGGATTCTTCCCTTCCGCAGCTTTGAAATGGAATGCTGCTAAAGAAGAATTTATGAAAGGGGTCGACTGGGTTAATGAAATGGCGATCCGCGTGAGTGCCGGACGTACCGGTAATGACGCAATCAGCACCTATCGTTCGCTGGCTGCTCTTTCCAGTACCACAAATGGTTATCTTTTTGGTGGTTCACAACCTGCGGCATACTATCCTTCACGTCTGGCAAGCCCTAACCTGACTTGGGAAAAGACCGACCTCTACAATCTTGGTATTGACCTGGCGTTCCTGAACAACCGTTTGTTCGTGACTGCCGAAGCCTACATTTCGAAAACCAGAGACTTGTTGCTGACTTTACAGACGCCGACACAAACCGGTTATTCTTCCCGCCTGACCAACATTGGCAAGACCTCAAACAAGGGAATCGAACTAACCATCGAGAGCCGTAATATCGAGAAACCGAAATTCTCATGGTCGACCACCTTCACCATTGCTCACAATGAACAAAATGTGGATGACATCGGTACGGAAGATTTCGTGAAAGCTTATGGTGCACCGGGCAACAACTCATACATGATGTATGGTTATGTAAAAGGTTACCCCTTGAACGCTCTATGGGGATTCAAATATGGTGGTGTATGGAAAAACCAAGACGAAGTGAACCGTAATAAAGCTACTTTTGCCTACGCATCTCCTTCTACAACTTCAAACGGTTCGGTGCGTTACTACGATATCAACCACGACGGAACGCTTAGTCAGGACGACTTGGTTTATCTGGGCAATGCCGATCCTTGGATTTATGGAGGTTTGCAAAACACCTTCCGTTTCGGTAATTTAAAAGTGGGCATCTACTTCAACTACTCCCTGGGTGGCAAAATTTACAACTATGCCGAACTCTATATGTCGGGAAGTACGTTTACCAACCAATACCGTTACATGCTCGATTCTTGGCATCCGGTTCGTAACCCGAACTCCGATCTTCCTCGTGCCGGGAGTATTGATACACACGTACCCAGTGACTTGCAGATTCATGATGCAACCTTCCTGCGCTTGAAGAGTATTTCCATCGGCTACACATTCAACCTCTACAAGAAAACGAAATGTATCCGTGATCTGACTTTGAGTGTAAACGGTGAGAATCTCTACCTCTGGAAGAAATACAACGGATTCGACCCTGACGTATCAACCAGCGGCGATTCTACCCTACGACGTATGGACTTGGGTGCATACCCGAAACCGCGTACCATTACGTTCAGTGCCCAAATCAGATATTAATTAATGCAATAATATGAAAACTATGATAATGAAGAAAAGAAAAAATTGGTTGACCGCTCTTCTGTCAATGTTCGTGCTAGCTTCCTGTAGTCTGGAAGAAGATACGTCAAGTTTTTCTACACCCGATAACTTTTATCAGACGAAGGAACAATGTCTCTCTGCACTCAACTCGTGTTACATTCCTTTAAACGGAACCTACAACTATACACTCTTCATCGCTACAGAAGCTTGCACCGACATCATGTATATCAATTCGGGTACATTGGATTCCCGTCTGGATATCTCCCCCGCAAAGCCCCGCCACGGTGAAACCGTTTGGAACAATGGCTACAAAGGCGTAATGTACTGTAACGCTGCCATCAATGGAATCGAAAACTCTCCACTCGAAGAGAATGAGAAACTTCCTCTGTTAGGCGAAGGCAAAATCATGCGTGCGTTCTATTACTACCTGCTGACTTCATTCTTTGGCGATGTGCCTTTTTATACAGAACATGTGGCAGATGTGGAAACACAGCAAAAGATAGGACGCTTGGGCCGTATGTCAGCTGTGGAAACGCGTGAATATCTAATAAAGGAATTATCAGCAATTGTTCCTCTGATGGATCAGGTACGTTCGTCAGAAGTGGCCTCCAATCGTACGGGTGCTGCCACAGGATGGATGCTGATTGCCAAAATGGCGATGTGGAACAAGAAGTGGGATACAGCGATTGACGCAATATCCAAGCTCGAAGAGATTTATGGCGACCTCGGTCAATATCCACTCGAAGATGTAATGTTCCGTAACAAGAATACGCCTGAATCAATCTTTGAAATCCAGCACTCTTATGTAGCCGGTGGTTTGAACTATACCTCCAACCTTGCCAGCATTTGTATGCCTATCACCCGCCGTTCAGGTACCTGCGAATATGACGGCGTGGAAATTCCAGAATTGGGCGACAAGTCTACTTGTTGGACTCCCTGGCGTCCCACTGCTTATTTCTGCCAGAATCTGCAAACAAAGATTGGCGGTGACTTACGTGCCAAATATAATATGGCTTGGGAATACAACGGCCATGCTTTCAAAAGTGTAAGCACTGCCCCCTGGCCGGGCCCGAAATTCTGGTGTCCATATCTTGACAGTAGCCGCGACGGAAATAATTATAAGATATTCCGCTATGCCGACGCACTGTTAATGAAAGCAGAATGTTACTGCCAGCTGGAGCAAGATCCTGACATTGCCATGAAATATCTGAATATGACCCGCAACCGTGCAGGCATTGGTGACTACCCGAAATTCCGCACTTGGGCACGATTGATGGATGAAATCCAAAAAGAGCGCGGACGCGAACTAATTGGTGAGTTCCAGCGTAAATTCGACCTGGTTCGTTGGGGAATCTGGTATACGCAGACTTATGAAAACACCGGTTCATCAAGTTTAAAAGAGAATATCCGTCCTTGTCATGAATACTATCCAATTCCGGACACGCAGGTCGTTTATTCCGGCTATGCACTCGATAACAAAGCTTATGATGCTTACTACGGTTCAACTACTCCTCAATAATAATTTATCCAGATATTCAAATCATATGAAACTAAATTGTCTAGGAATAACACTATTTGCATTAATGATGGCTTTGCCTGGGTTTGCCAAAGACAAACGAGGAAAACAGGCAATGAAAATTATATCTTACAACATAGAATATGGTATGCGTGCCGATACCACCGCAGGAAAGACCATATTCTCTACATGGATGCGCAACCAGGATCCCGACATCGTATGTCTGCAGGAAGCCAATAAATTTACGCAGAAATCACTTGAAGCATTAGCTGCCTCCTATGGACACCCTTATGCAGTGTTGCAGAAAGAGAAAGGATTTCCTACTGCCATAACATCTAAATATCCTATCGTGAACATCATAAAGGTGGAAAACAACATGTGGCATGGATTCGTAATGGGTACGATAAATGGTTACCACATTATTTCGCTGCACCTTAGTCCGCACCGTTATGAGAGCCGCCAGCTTGACATTGATCTTATTCTCGAAACCATCCGCCAAAATGGACCATTCGAGAAATGGCTCATCATGGGTGACTTCAATTCCGTATCCCCCGTCGATGCCGGAAAATATGCCGACGGACGCCTGGCCGACCGCCTTCGCAAAGAAGAAGAAAAGCGCCCTGCATTAAAGAATCTCGTAAATGGAGAAATCGACTACTCGGTGCATCAACGTATTCTTGATTTCGGTTTTATTGATTCGGCACGTCTCGATAAAAACTTTTCGGAGAAAAATTTCGGGGCACGTATTGACTTCATCTATATTTCACCTGACTTGAAGTCCGCTTTCACCGGAGGGAACTTTATCATCGACGACTTTACCAAGAAATACTCTGACCATCGTCCGGTCTATATGACTTGGGAAAAATGATAGAACTGTTACTATAATTAATGAAACAATTTACAATTATGATACGAAGAAAATACTTATATCATTCACTCCTACTGATAATCTCGACATTCAGCTTCATACTTACAAGCTGTGAGAAAGATTTTGAATGGGAACTTCCACTGGCTTTCACACAGAAGAATCTGATTTTATCTTCGGGCACAGGAACCACCCACATTTTAGTGTATGCCACGAAGAACTGGAATGCTCATTTCGTGGAGAAAGTGGACTGGGCTTCTATCGACCGCCTCTCTGGTAAGGAGAACAGCGAAATCATATTCTCATACGCTGCTAACTATGGTGTAAACCGTAAAGTGCAACTGGCTTTTGAAACCGAAGAGCATCTTCGTGATACAATAACATTGGTACAGAGCGGCGAAATTTCGTCAAGTGACGCTCGCCTTATCATCAATGAACAGACAGTAGAAACGCCAGCTTCCACCACTACACTCGACTTGGAGCTCGACACGAATCTAAAGTACGACCTCTACCGCATCAAGTATCTCGTAACGTATAGCTCCGAAAACCCGGAAGAAAATTGGATTGAAGAAGTATCCTATGATAGCGAAAAACTTCATATCAAACTGGCTGCCAATCCTACTTATGAGCCCCGCAGCGCCCAAGTGCGTTTAGCAATTTCCATCCCCGCTAATACAATTAATGGTGGTCAGAAAGTAGTGACAACCAGCACTACGATTACCCAACTGGGAAAGGAATGAAAATAAAAGAATTAGTGTTTATCAGTTAAATACAATGACTCTAATATGAAACAATTTATTAAATACAGACCAATACAACTGGTCACTTTTTTAGGAGCTTTCATGCTTTCATTGTCTGCCTGCGAATTGGACAATGGAGATGAAGCCAACTTTGAAGAATTTGGAGCCGACGGAAAAACCTATACGCTCTCTTCTGATGCTGGCGACTTGGCAATTAAAGTCTATTCGAACCAGAATTATAACATTGCGCTTGAAGATAATAACGGTGAATGGGTAGCAGTAGCCGAAAGAAATCTTTCGGGAGACGGCATACTCCATGTAGAGTACGATTTTAACGACGGCTTCCCGCGTATGGCGAAGATCTGCATGACTGCCACTAGTGCAAACCTTTCAGATACGATCTACCTGAAACAGAAAGGCGTGAAAACCCCGACATTTAAATTAGCCAAGCCTAATATGACTGTACATGGTTATGGAGGCGAAGTTAGAGCAGAGCTCGATATGAATGTCGACATAAAAGATCTCCATATCAGTGTAGATTACACAAGTGACGAAGCAGCTATGGCAGTGCCCGACAAAGAGGATGGCTGGGTCAGGGATATCACTTATGAGAATGGTTTTCTTATCATCCAGACCGATCCGAATCCCGACGAACGCGCAGTACGTACTGCTACCGTTAATTTGGTTTACATTGACGGTTGGGAAGTCGAAAACAAACAACAACTTTTCCTCATGCAAGCAAATGCAAAGGACGAGTTGGGCGTTGAGGTTTCGTTTATAGATGTTCGCAATTTGGGTGATACGGACGGCATGAAGGTGACCGATGATATTTATATTACCGGATATGTAGTAAGCGACCGCAACTCCGGCAATGTAGGAGATAACATACAGACTACCCAAAATTCAATTGACTATACTATCGCACAGAAGACCGCTTATATCGAGAGCCTTGACGGGCGCTACGGATTTTGTATTGAAACTCCCACAGTGGACGACAATACGTTCTCACGTTACAGCAAAGTGCAGATCCTATTAAAAGGAACCAAGGTAATCCTGCAAGAAGATCCCGAACGTTACACGATTTCCGGAGTAACAGCTTCTATGGTCATGTCGTCCACTGAAGGTACTGCGTCGGATTTGCCTGTAAAAGAAAAATATATGAGAGATCTGACGGACGAAGACATCTATACTTATGTTACACTGAAAGATTGTGAACTGCCTGTCCGCAAAGGCAGCCTGACTCCGATCAACGAAGGTTATGCCAATGCCGGTGGTGCCCATCGTTGTGCCAAATATGCAACGCTGATGCGTGATATCAATGGTAACAGCATGTATATCTACACCAATACGACTTGCCTCTATCGCCGTGACGGTACTCGTTTGCCTTATGGTTCAGGCAACATGTCCGGTGTTATCGTACATGAGCTTTTCACTCGTTTCGAATACCTGGAAGCAGCAAACGGATTGATTGATGAAGAAAAAGCCGGCGACATCGGTCGTTATCAGATTCGCCACATGTCGAGATCCGACTTTAAGATGGCAGATGATTTCAAAAACAGTTTTTCAGGCTTGATTACTGAATTCCGTTATATCAACACCAATGGCATCATCAAAGAAGATGGTTCTTTCCCTTCTACCTATGGAGATGGAAGTCGCTTCCGTCACACTTATACCAAACATCAGATCGGCAACGGTTTGCGTGGAAATGGTAGTGGTGATTACACATATCTTGGGCCTGTAGGTAATAGCGCAACCGGTCCTTTTGGAGACAATAGAGGCAATGTAAACGGGTTCGGTATTATTCTTGAAGATGGAACAGACTATCAGAAGAATTATCAAGATACCAACACTGACGGTAAAGGCAATACAGGCGGCAATGCCTGGCTGGCCTGGTCGAACCCCTATTGGTGGGATGAAGAGAACAATCGCGGGTATGCCTGGATTGTAAACTTCTCGACTAAAAACATCGTAACCAATCATCTTTCCATGCAGCTTAGTGTCAGCAATAATGCCGGTAACCAAGTGAGCAAACCTCGCTTTTGGAAAGCCGAATGGTCATTGACCGGTGATATGGACAATGAAGCCGACTGGAATTACATCACCTCCTATACCGTACCTGATATGGTAGTATGGGCCAACACGTTGTTATCACAGTGTCCGGGCTATAAAGCCATTGATGTGGAGCTGCCATTGACCTTGCTGGGTAAAGAGAATGTGTATATCCGTTTAATGCCCGAGAACAACAAAGCCAGCAACGGTGCTTCCTGGGTTGATAAGGGAGCTACGATTTCGGTAAAGGGTGATGCAACCAGTGCCATGAATTATTTTGCTATTCGTTATAATAAATAGGGCATACCCCCAGTCCGGATTTATTAAAAAGAAGCCTCTTCTTCTACCTTAACGGTAGTCGAAGAGGCTTTCCTCTCATCTTTCCGCATGCCTTATAAGCTTTTTCACCACCGGATAAATTCCTTTTGCAAACCTATCAAATCCTAAATCTGTAAAATGCTCGCCATCAACCGTACTCTCTCCATCCTCGCCCAATAAACGTTCCGATTTTAAATAGTGCAGATTCTGATAACCTTTCTTCTTTAACTCCCTAAATGCTTTTCGTAATGCCTCATTACTCTCTTCCACCCACTCCCCTTTTTTCAAATTAAACTCTGCCAATGGAAAAGGAACGTGTTCTATAAACAAAATCTGTACTCCCGGTATTTTATCTTCAATAATACTCATAAATCGTTCAATACGCTCATTCAACATAGAAGCACTCACATTGGGAATAAAATCCATCACAATAACAGAAGGATTTCGATGTGTCATCAATTCTGCTATTTCATATTCCAAATGTCCATGTCCGCTAAAACCCAAATTCACAACTTCCCTGTTTAGCATACGGGAAAGGATATTTGTATAGGCCATCCCCGGACGCGTTGCACAACCGCCTTGAGTGATACTTGTTCCATAACAGATAACAGGACGTTCTGTTACGGGTGATTCCACTTGCGGTTGGCGAATCACAGCCTTTTCTTCTATTCCTATTTCAAGTGTTTCAATACCATCATAAAGGGGCAGGTAAAGCATATACTCATTCATTTCACCTTTCATATCAGAAATGATAACTCCCTCGTTCTCCTTGCCTTTTGGACGAGCACAACGCACATAACGCCATTTGCCACTTTTTAGCACATAAAGATCAAGTCCCTTTACGCCTACCATGGCCATGTGTGACATACTGTTATTCCTTTTTGTTACCCATTTGGCAGCAATCGCTGTTGAATTGGTCGCAAAGCGTACAGCCAGTCCGGGTGTATCCTGCCCCAATATCCATACCCACTTTTTACTTTCCCCCTTACAGGAAAGAGGTAAACGGGCATAACGCCCTTCCGTATCGTCAGACATCTTACCAATAAGCGGAAAATCATCTGCATTATAATATTTCAAACTCTGCCCCATTGCAGTAACAACGCAGCAAACGAACACATACACACTTACAATTAGTTTCTTTTGAGTCATGGTTTTAAAGATTAGCATTAATAATAAAAAGCAAACAGAGAAACAAAGGAAACACAAAAGTATAATATTCAAAAGCAAACAACAAGAAAAAGCAATTAAAAAAGAAAATATCTCTTAATTAGTTTCGTTTTACAACCTTTTATAATTATCTTTGCTTCAAATAAGCCACTAAAGAAAACGAAGTAAAAACCTAATTAAGTATTAAATCTATATAACCCTTTAAAAACGACTCCTGTATGAGCAAGAAACTATTATGTATAATGTGTTGTCTTTTCACCACATTAACTACATTTTCACAAAACAAAGAAGAAAGTTTATCTACTCCGGAATTATTTGACTTCGTATTGTTAAAATGCGATTTGAGCTCTCCCGTCGAAAGCAAAGATGCAATAGACGGAGCCTTCAAGAAAGGATTAAACGGTATTTTCATCAACAACAAAGAATTGGCGAGCTATGCTACAAACAAAGGAATGGTAGCTGTCAGCAAATATACGATGTCAAAATGTCAAACCATACTAGATAATATAAAAGACAAAAACAAAACTACTCTAGTGTTTGCACGTGAAAGGAGTGACGGATATCTCCGCAATGCTTTGTTAGATCACTGCTTTGTAGAATTATTAAACGACACAATTTCCGGCAAGGAAAGATGGCTAAAGAAGCTAATAAACTCTTCTTTGGATATACGCACCCGTCTTATCAATAATAATACCCGTATGGTAGTTGATGTCACCAACAAAAGCAGTATCCCTTATCACATTCATATAACCCAATGCGATCATTTAAAACCGGAACAAAAAGAAGTGACCCTGTCTCCAATGAGCCAAACTACTTTGTTTTTGAATGGTGACGATATCAAATCTCCTCAATACACATTGCGTGCAAGCATCAAAAATGCGTTCAATACAGAGAAAAAGCCACTAGAGTATACTTTCCGCCTTCGTGGTATGGATTATATGGTAGGAACAGAATCTCAAAACATGTATAACATCATCCCTGCCCCACGCTCTCTCGAAGAGAAGCAAGGCAAATTCATCTTTAATAAAGAAACCCGCATTATACTAAAAGATAAAAATGCCGAAGCGCCTTTACGATTCCTGACGGACAGATTAACACGGATAGCACAATTGCCTCTAAAAATACAGAATAGCACTAAAAACATTTCCGGTAACTATGTGATTTTCAGCCGTGCCAACGATCCTACATTAGGAAATGAAGGTTATAAAATCAATATTTCTCCCGAACAGATACAGGTACTGGCAGACAAAGAAGCCGGATTCTTCTATGCCATACAGTCTTTATTGCAACTGCTTCCACCGGAAATCTACTCCAACACAACAGCATACACAAACGAATGGAGTATCCCTGCAGCGAACATTACGGATATACCACAATTTGAATACCGGGGATTACACTTAGACGTAGGCCGACATTTATATCCTGTTTCTTTTATCAAAAAATACATTGACTTAATGTCTATGCAAAAAATGAATCGTTTTCATTGGCATCTGACAGAAGATCAAGGATGGAGGATAGAAATCAAGAAGCATCCGAAGCTGACCGAAATCGGTTCCATGCGCAAAGAAACAATCATCAACCGATATTCTGCCGCAATTCCGGGAATATACGACGGTACACCTTATGGAGGATTTTACACACAAGAAGAAATCAAAGAGATAGTGGCGTATGCCAAAGAACGTTATATTACCATCATCCCCGAAGTTGATCTCCCGGGACACATGCTCGCCGCACTGGCTACTTATCCCGAATTAGGATGCACGGGAGGACCTTATGAGGTAGGTACAAGATGGGGAATCTACGACGATGTACTTTGTGCCGGTAATGAAAACATCTATCCTTTCATTGAAGATGTCCTGCTGGAGGTATTCAAGTTATTTCCCGGAGAATATGTACATATAGGAGGAGACGAATGTCCGAAAACACGTTGGAAATCCTGTCCGAAATGCCAATCGAAAATAAAAGAACTGAAATTGAAAGACGAACATGAACTTCAGAGCTATGTCATCAGAAGAGTTGAAAAATTCTTGAATAAGAATGGGAAGAAGCTGATTGGATGGGATGAAATATTAGAAGGCGGAATAGCCCCTAATGCAGCGTTGATGTCATGGAGAGGTGTTGCCGGAGGAATTACCGCGGCAAAATCAGGTCATCCGGTCATCATGACTCCTAACACTTATGTATATCTTGACCACTACCAGGCAAGCATGGATATATCTCCTTTAGCAAACGGACGAATCTGCGCACTCGAATGGACATACGGGTACAACCCGATTCCCAAGGAATTGACGGAACAAGAAGCAAAACATATAAAAGGAGTACAAGCCAATGTATGGACAGAATACATAAAAACTCCGGAGCAAGTGGAATACATGGCATACCCCCGCGCCAATGCTGTTGCCGAAATAGGCTGGAGTAGCCCAGAGCACAAAAATTGGGAAGACTATTTAGACAGGCTTCAATATCAATTCAAAAGATGGCAATTTTATGGTCTGAATTGCGCAACCCATTATAAGAGTAAATGATTTAATTCGCTGACAGAATTATCCGACTTAGATCTGTACGATTTAAACAGAAAAACGCAGTTTTATCCTATTCTGGCAAAGAGTTATTCTCACCGTAACGAGAAAAAATACTCATTGTAATGAGAAAAAGTTCTCATAGCAATGAGTATTTTTTCTCATAGGAGTGAGTATAGTTGAGAAAATGGACTTCCCTGATAATAGCTTTCTTACTACAAAATGCAATCTTCTTTATCAAAAAAAATGTTACGGACAGTAGAACTGTCCGTAACATCATACCTATCAAAAACACTAAAAATAAATATACTATTGCATTTTCATGCACCAATCTAATCTATTTCATGAGCTAATAAAAGCATTTGCTGAAGCTCTGCCAAGTCACGCAGGATCAAGTCCGGATTAGGATGGACAGCAATAGCTGTTTCATACGTTGTTTCGCCGGAAAGTACCAGCACTCCCAAAGCATTTGCTTTCTGCGCCATCAATATATCGGTATAAATACGATCGCCCACCATAGCTACCTGATCCGCACGCAAGTTATGGCGTTCCATTATTCCGTTCAACATTCGCGGATCGGGCTTTCCAATCACAACATCCGGTTCCCGCCCCGTAGCATACTCCAAACTGGAGCAAATAGAGCCACAATCCACCAATACTAAAGGCTTATCCGTAGGACACACACGATCCGGATTAGTGGCAATATAGAGTTTCTTCTGATTAATCCACCACGCAGCACGACATAAACGCGAGTAAACAAGCGACATGTCGAAGCTGACAACCACTGCGTCCGGTTCATCATCAGCATTGTCGTCAGTAGACTCGAATCCGGCTTCCTCAAACTCTTTTATCATGCTGGGAGTGCCCAACAAGAAAAGCCGTTTACACTCCGGATGATGTACACGTATGTAATCTATGGTCGCCTGGGCCGATGTATAAAATTCATCTTTCACTGCTTTAATCCCCATGCCGGATAGGTGTCGAAGATAATCATTCGTGCTTTTGGAAGGATTATTCGTCAGAAACGAGTAACTAATTCCCAATTCTTTCATTTTATCCAGAAAAGCAATCGTAAAAGGAAATAACGTGTTTCCGTTATAAATCGTTCCATCCATATCCAAAGCAATATGCTTGATCCGACGAATACGATCCATAAGTTCCGCGTTCAGTTTATGTTCTACCTCATTAATCATTATCATACCCATTAGCTTTTGCCGACCATGCGGCCATAAATATCAAAGTTCCCATTATAGCAATCAGGATTAATGCACCCACTGCAATATTCCAACCATAATGTTGAGCTAACAATCCTAATCCCCAACCGGAGACCAACGTACTGGCATATCCGAACAATCCTGTGAATCCGACTGCCGTAGCGGCTGCTTTCTTTGTGGCTATATTAGCCGCAGCAATACCTACCAAAGCTTGCGGACCATAAATACAGAATCCTGCGGCTCCCAATAAAAGCGTAGCAAGCCACATGGGAGGTTGGGATATTCCCCAGAATAAAGCAACGAACACCGTAGCCAGTGCCATGCAAATCACACAAACGCGTGGACCACGCCCACCAAAGAAACGATCGGTTGCCCAACCGGCTACCAGCATACCTACAATTCCGGATATTTCAAAGGCTGCCACCATCCAACCTGCATGATGAATAGAAACTCCCTTCCATTCTCCCAAAAGAGTCGGTCCCCAGTCAAGTACAGCATAGCGCACGATATACACAAAAAAGTTGGCAATAGCCAGTACCCAAATCGCCGGATTTCCAAAGACATTCTTACGCACAAACTGCTTAAATTCGGCAGAAGTATCTTCTTTTTCTTCTGCGCCCGTTTTTGAGTTGAGCTCCGGAAGACCTACCGAGCGAGGCGTATCGCGCAAAGCAAACCACAAACCGACTGCACCCACCAAGGCTATAATAGAAGGAAACCAGAAGCACCAGCGCCATCCGAGACTGACAATATATCCACAAACAATCACCACTAAACCTGCGCCAACAGAATGTGAGGTATTCCACACCGACATCTTTGTAGCCAACTGTGTAGGAGGTATCCAATGCGTCAATAAACGGGCACAAGGGGGAAATCCCATTCCCTGAAACCATCCGTTCAACATCCACACAATGCCAAACATCACCACAGCAGAACTAAACCCAAACCAAATATTACATGCTGCAGAGAGCACCAAACCTGTCACCATAAAATAGCGGGCATTCACCCGGTCGCCAACAAAACCGTTGGCAAACTTGGAAACTCCGTACAGTAATCCGTGTAAGGTCAGAAATAATCCCAAGTCTCCCTTGGTTATTCCCAAATCATCCTGCATAGCAGGCATTGCAATACTCAAGTTTTTACGAACAAAATAGAATAGAGCATAGCCTATCATACTTGCTATGATCGTCCGTGTCTGCCAGTATTTAAATTTCTTTGCCACTTCGGGCGCCATTCCTTGTAGTTCCATTCCTATCGTGATTAATCTGTTATTTCCCATATTTTACCTTTACCAAACAATCCATCCAGCCACTGTTCCATATATCCTGTCCGTACAGCTAAATCGAGGACAGTAAAACGACGGCGGATAAATTGTGCACGAACAAACGTTTCACGCAGACGTTTCCGTGTAATACCGATTTGTTCCGGTTCTACAGGAGCACCTACCTGCCGCAGGGATTGTTTCACTTCTTTGTAAGGAATCAACTGTTTGGACAAACGTTCACGAATTTCAGGCCAGTATTCTTTCAACTGCCGCAACTGAATAGCCAATTGCTCCCGTGTCACATATTTCGCTTTCGTCTCCTGCAGACCGATAGTAGGAAAATCAGTACCGACAAACATATCAAGAGCTACCTTATCGGCTATTTCCGGTTCGGGCCATGCCGCACAGCACGCTTCCACGTCCAGTTTCTCTAATGGGGTGTTCAACACTTGTTCATAAAATGCCGTTACAGCCAACATACCTATACTCACCTGAAAGCCATGGGAAACATGCTCACCTTGATTTAAATGATGTTCCATATTCCAAAGATGGCTGAACTGATGTTCCGCTCCCGAAGCCGGACGACTCGATTTAGACCATTGCATGGCAAAACCGCCCAGCATCAATCCTTCAATAAGTTGTGACACCGCTTTTTCGTCTCCGGCCACCGCGCCTTCAGGATTCGAAAGCGCATCATGCAATCCATCCTGCACAATCGACCATGCCTTTTCATCAATATCTTCCACGCCCATCCAATCGGCCAGAATCCAATCGGCACCAGCCGTCACTTTTGCAAACAAGTCGGCATATCCTGATGCCGTCATCGGCTTGGGAGCTTTCTTTATGATTTCAATATCAGCCAATACAGCTTGCGGTGCCGGACAGCTAAAAGTCTGTTTAGCGCCATTGGCAGTAATGGAAGCGCCGAATGCAGTATATCCATCCATGGAAGCGGCAGTGGCCACACACATATATCTTCTTCCGACCAGATGAGAAGCTAACTTCGTTAAATCATTAATCGTACCGGAGCCGACAGCTACCGGAATAGCATCATGCACCTTCAACGATTCGACCAGACGGTCAACATACAAATATTCCGCATACAGGTCGGAATCAGTGAAAATAAAAGATGGTAATAATTCTATATTCGCATTACGCAACTCTTTCTCTACTCTTTCGCCGGCAACACGATAGGTAGTTACATCAGCTACCACTACAGCCTTTCTTCCTGCAAACTGTTCCTTAAACAGTCCGGCTACTTCATTTAATATTCCGCTTCCTATACGAAGAGCACGTGTCTCATTCGCAGCTTTCAATGCTTGTTCTACTTTTGACATTTTCACAGTATTAATTGTTAGTTCACTAACCGGATTTTCCTTTACGATAGTAAACAGACGTTGCACCATATCAGGGCAACAATCTATCGAGATTGCAAAACTGTCCATACTTCTGTCGGTATATCAGATTCTATAATATCCGGTCTCTTATCTATCTCTTCTTTATATTTCAAAGCCCGTTCTTCTTTCAAAGGCAATTTGTCGTGCGTAGGTGCCACACTAATCATACAACGTACGCCACGAGCATGCAGCATTTCAACGATTTTCTTATTTTCGGGTGTTATACTATGCCCTACATAAGCGATCATATTTTCCCATGGCACACCTGATATCGACAAGTCCTCAAACTCTTTCATATTACGGGCGAAAGCGGACATCATAATCGTCGGGAAACGGTCATAATAATATCTGGCTTGGGCACCGGTATGCACAGTCAGCATCACATGTTCCTCCGCCTTATGCTTTTTGATTAAAGCCGCAATCATAGCCATCGGCACATCTTTCTTATCCAGGTTGATAATCGTTTTACCTCTGCTCCATTTGATTACTTCCTCCAAAGTAGGAATCTTGCAGTTGGTCACTTTTCCCGAATGGTCTTTCAGACGAAGCTTCTGCAACTCTTTCCAGGTATGATCGCAAACTTTTCCCGTTCCTGTTGTTGTACGATCCAAAGTAGCATCATGCATCAATACAATCACGCTATCTTTTGTCAGACGAGGATCGATTTCGAAGAAAGCCGGCATCTGCTTCAGCACATTTCCCAAACCTTCGATGCAATTTTCCGAATATCCTTCTTCGTACCCACCGCGATGTCCGCTTACAATGATTGAGCCATTTCCCGTATATTTAAAGAAGTCTCTCAATTGTGTGACATCGTCAAACTTTAACAGATGTAGTTTTCCCTGCGCCGACACAGACTGTATCCCTGACAACAGAAGAAACATCAATGAGGCTACGAGCCCTCTCCGCAAAACCATACAACTTTTCATAAGCATTAATTTACAAACAACAATTAAAGTAATTTTTTCTTCTAATTCAAGATATATCCTCTTGCCAACCGATTAAAGTCGGCTATCTGCGCCTGCTCCCAGGTTTTGTCCTTTCCCAGTTCCGCCGCTAATACCGATGCCACTTTCGGAGCTATTTTAAGAGCAGCACGGGCATCCAGAAATAGCATCCTCACCCGGCGGGCCAACACATCTTCTATATTCTGCGCAAACTCCTCACGAGCCGCCCACACAACATGCGCCGCTGTAAAAGTATAACCTTCATACAACTTTTCAGCAAAAGAAGGCTCTTTTTCTATCATCTTTTGTATTTTGCTCGCGTCGCTGCCATACACATAATTCCAATCATTCTCATCAAATTGCTCTTTTGTATATCCATGAACCCGCAAATTCTTTGTCACACATTCCGCAGGAGACAATCCTCCTATCACGATGGCCTGATTGATGACATCTTCAGCCATTGCACGATAAGTAGTCCACTTCCCTCCGGTAATTGTCAAAAGCCCCGATTTCGAACGATAGATTTTATGATTCCGTGAAATCTCTTTCGTTTTCTTCGAATCAGCATGCGTTGGTGCAGCCAAAGGGCGCAAACCGGCAAAAATCGAAAGCACATCGGCACGGGTCGGTTTCCGGTCGAGATATTGTCCGGCCTGATCTAAAATGAAATCAACCTCTTCTTCCAATGCTCTCGGTTCCAAAGAAGCCTCATTCAGAGGAGTATCCGTGGTGCCAAGCACCACCTTGCCGTGCCAGGGCACTCCAAAAAGGACACGTCCATCTTTCGTTTTAGGTATCATTAGTGCCGAACGGCCACCTAAGAATTTACTATCAACCACCAAATGTACCCCCTGACTGGGACGTACCTTCCTTCGCGTATCACATTCATCCATCTTCATCACATCGTCCACAAAGACTCCGGTAGCATTCACTACTACTTTCGATTTGATCTGATATTCTTTCCCGTCAAGTGTGTCGACAGCATGCACCCCATTTATTTTCCCGGCGGCATCTTTCAGCAAACAATTCACCTTCATATAATTCAAGCACACTCCACCTTTATCAATAGCGGTCAGTGCCAGCGTTATGGCCATGCGCGAATCATCAAACTGTCCGTCATGATACACCACTCCACCTCTCAATCCTTCATGCTTTAAAGAAGGTATTTCTTTTAATACAGAACGTTTTAACATCGGTAACGAACGTCCCAATGCTTTGCGTCCTGCCAGTAAATCATAACAAGTCAGCCCCACCGCATAAAAAGGCTTTTCCCACCAGCGGTAATTACCTATTATAAAACGCATATCTTTCACCAAATGAGGAGCATTGAGTCTCATACGCCCACGTTCATGTAATGCTTCAACCACCATAGAGACATCCCCCTGCGCCAGATACCGAACTCCTCCATGTACCAGCTTCGTACTGCGGCAAGAAGTACCCTTAGCAAAATCATGCTGTTCCAATAGAATAACTCTGTACCCTCTGGAGGCTGCGTCCACTGCAGCCCCTAATCCGGTAGCCCCACCACCGATCACCAGGATATCACATTCACATTTCCAATTGAGCATCCTCTCAAGCAAATCACTTCGTTTCATTCCTTATAAATATTTCGTTTTCTTTCTTTATTTATAAATCAACACTGCAAAAATACACAAAAAGAAATATCATCCAATATAAAAAGCAAATTATTTTTCGTTAGCAGACCATTTTATACATAAAACGGAAGCTTTATATCATAGAATGAAACTTTTCATCTTTTTATTTGCCACATATTAATATTTAGTTTATCTTTGTGATAAAAATTGGGAATTATGACAAGTATTGCTGAAAGACATAAGTATATTCTTGAAAGTTTAGCGAAAAACGGTTTCATCAAAGTAAACGAAATCGCTAAAGAACTGGAAGTTACTCCTGTAACGATCCGAAAAGATTTAAAACATCTGGAAGAAAAAAAACTTCTCTACCGTACTCATGGAAGTGCAAGTCCGGTCAACCCATTAACATCAGATATTGATGTGCACGAAAAAGAAAAGCTTCGAAAAGAAGAAAAGAAAAGAATCGCTACTGCCGCAGCTAAATTAATAGAAGAAAACGATTCTATTATCATCGCTTCCGGTTCTACCGTACATACGTTTGCCGAGCATATCACTCCCATCAACCACTTAACTGTAGTTACAGCTTCTCTGAAAACCTCCTTATTATTAAATACCATTAATAATATCGAAGTAATCCAGCTCGGGGGAATCGTACGGAAGAATTCTTTTTCCGTCATTGGCGACTACACTTCTTTGTTTTTTGAACAAATCACTTGTTCAAAACTCTTTTTAGGAGTAGACGGTATTGACCTGGAGTACGGAATCACAAACTCTAATATTGAAGAAGCTGTCCTCAACAAGAAAATGATAGAGGCGTCATTGCGTACTATCATCCTGGCAGATTCTTCCAAATTCGGGCGACGTGGATTCGGTAAAATCTGTAGTTTAGACTGTATCGATGTGATAATCACAGACTCCGGCATTTCCCAGTCAATGGCGCAAGCGATTGAAGAAATGGGTATTGAGCTTATTGTTGTTTAAAACGACTATATCACCTAAAGAATTATCCGCCAAAAGTTACATTCAGAAGACTATATTCAGACGGTTTCATAAAAAAGACGGACTCGAACTCGGAAGAGGGCACTGGAAAAGTCCCTTTAAGCCTCTATCTCTAAGTTTTCTATTCTCCGTTGGAATCATTATAAAAAGAGATTGAGTTTCTCCAACTATATTAGTTTTGATAAGTCTTACAGAATAAGAAAGGGCGTTCCTGGGAAATAAGGGAAAATTGGAACGCCCTTCGAAATAAAGGTTTATTATTAGACCGGTCTTTCACAAGTGCAGTCCTTACCTTTTTTCATCTAATAAATTAAGGATGTCAAAAATCCTTAGTGGGAAATAATATATCCATCTTTTCACAAAGATGAATAATTCGACAAATAATATCCGATACCACCATATCGGACAATTATATTATCAATAAAAGGGTAACTCTACACAGAGGAAAAGAGTTACCCTTTCTTTCTTATTTAAAATAGGACTATTTCAAAGAAGCTTTCACAGTGATCTTATTAATAGTTTCTGTACCCCAGTTATGTTTTACAGTTACTTTCACATAGATATCCAATGACTGAACAATCGCTGTGTTGTTACATGTAATCACACCTGTTGACGAATCAATAGTATAGGTGCCCTCATTTACAGTAGCACTATATTCATCAATTGCATAAGTAATAGCGTCAGCAGCATCAATGCCATAAGCTGCAGCCCAAGGAGCTTTTGCTACTCCATTTTCAATAACTACATTCTTCTTGGTTACATTGATATCTTTGTCAGACATCTTGATTTCTGCTTTCGTTCCTACATTGATAGTCTTATTCTGATCACCATCTATATTCCAATCAATAGAAGACTTGTAAGACAAGACATCAAGCGGAGAACGCAATACAGGCTCACAATAAGCCACTTCTTTTCCATTTATATCAAGAATAGTAGCTTCAATATCAGTTCCTTGTATTTTAGCTCCGATCTTGATAGCACCTAAAGTCTTCACATCTACAGCCGGAGTTACAGTAATAACATTACCAGCAATGCTTATCTGACTATAAACAGCTTTAACAGCATCAGACTGTTTTGCTTGCGGAGCCAGATAATATTCAATAACTTCACTAGAAGTACTGTTATCTGTATTAAATGCAGCATAAAGAACTGTCAAATCAGCTGTCATACTGAATGACTTATCAGCTTCAGTCCATGCACCGGTAATAGTTGTCTTACCATTCACAACAAATGCACTATTTTGCTTGATGATTACTTTACGTTCGCACTTAACAAGATCCTTCAATTTCAAAGTATACTGTTTGTTAGAACCGTTAACGCGATGAGTTGTTGTGGATTTACGCCATGCATATTCTTCAGAATTTGTAATTTCATATTTTGAGTTTCCACCACCTGGCCATGTTTCGAATGAATACAATTGCTGATCTCCATTGATAACAGTTCCGGCAGGGAATATCAATTTAAGATTATCCAAATCTGTGCTTGTACCCGGTGTGAATTCAATATATGCATCAACCTTGTTAGCATAAGTTTTACCATCTTCATTAGTCAAGTAATACAAACCATATTTAACAGGAGTTACGTTTTCATTGTCAGACATATAGTCACGTCCACCCAGTGAATTCAAGAATGCACGCACATTCAAGTCAATAGTTTGTTCACTTGTGCTATACTGCAATTTAGCTAACTTATCAGCAGCAGCTGCATCTTTCGTTTCTACATCAATATCAACCAATGCCGGAGCCACTTGCTGCTCGCGAACAGCTTTCACTGCAAAGTCATAAGAAATGATTTCCGTACCTTTTTCATTCTTATAAGTTGCTGTCACATAGCATAATTCATTGATAGCAGAAGCTTGTTCACTAGATTTAGCTGTAATAACACCGTCTTTAATTTCAAAGATACCTTTTGCCTTATCAGCTGTTTGTTTGAATTCAACAGTGATACCACTAAATCCTAAATCAGCCATTGAAATGAAATCCTCTTCCACATCATGTCCCAATGCTACAGAATCATTCAAGTTATAAGATTTGTTATAAACAAACGTATATTCAACATAAGATGAAAAATCGGATTCGGTAGTTGCATCAGCCAAAATATCAGTAGGAACTTTAACTGCATCTTTTGTATGCACAAAACTCAAATCAGCCGGAGTCCATTTTTCAGCTTTGAAGTTGAAATAATCAGAGGCTGTTGTATAACCGTTAATTGTTACATCCAAAGAAGAAGCGTAAGGTTTATCAACTTCAATGTTTTCGGAAATCATATTTACACTCAAGATACCTTGTCGGTTATCCACCCATTTTGCACTACCTTCTACATATTTCAGTGCAGGAACAAGTGCTCTGGTTTTGTATGTATCGGTAAATGCAAATACAGCTTTACCCAGATCCAGTGTAGTAGGCCATACTTTGAAAGTAGCAACTGAAGCACTGGTTGCCAATAATTCCGCTTCAGGATCATTGGACGACATCAACCCGATTGATTTTACAAAATCTTCTTTATCATTAGCAGCTTGTCTTCTGTAAATAATGCTTTGCAAACCATTATAGGCAGAACCTTCTGCCAACATTTTATATTCTTTACCGTCAAGAGTGATGACGTACAAACCATCTACCTCATTTATAACAATAGAAGGAACTTTAGTATCAGTTTTCAAGCTTGTTACCACATCACCGATAACGATATACCCATCTTTATTAATAGACACGTTAGCTGATGCATCCTGACCTGGTTCGCCAGGCTTACCAGGTTCACCTTGTTCCCCCTTCTTCCCAGTAGCATTAACTTTATTTCCATCTGCATCTAAAACATACTCATAGGTTTTGCCATCATCAGTACTTACCTGCCAATAGTTGTCACTTGATACTTTAAATTTAGGAATGACCGTTTCACCATTTAATCCCGGCTGTCCGTTCTCTCCATCTTTACCATTGGTGATAGTCAATTTAGAACCATCAGAAAGAGACAATTCATAACCATTTGCTACAGGAGTATAGCTGACAATAAATTTACCGGCTTTCATTGCAGCTTCCACCTCTTCAATTTTACTCTTATTGGCGTCGACCTGCTGTTGCAAACCATCTATATCATCATCGTAGTCTTTGCATCCTACGTAGCTGATAGCAGAAAGCGCCAGCGCCCCGAAGAGCATCACTTTTACAAACTTTTTCTTCATAACTACTTAAAAATTACATTAATAATATATTATTAAACACTAAGTTTCAATAATAGCATACCTGTTACTTTGTAGGTAACGGGAAAACCTTTGTCCCTGCTCTTTTTGAGTAGTCAATACTAGAAAATGATATAATATACAATGAAACTTTTTAACCCCTACTTCGAGAAAGAGGTAGAGGGGAGGGAAATCTTATGCAAAATTTAGAGGTTAACATACCCTAGTACAAAGAATCCACGTGTTTTATCTATTTATGTTCTTCTTTTGAGTGCTTTAATGGAAAAAATGTGCGATTTCGTTTGGTTGTTTTAAGAAATATGCTCATATTTGCACCGGTATTTATTCCCGTTACCTACAAAGTAACAGGCTTATTTTCAGCAAATTGCATTCCGAACTGAATACCGGATAAAATCAATAACCCGTTTATTTGCTTCATCTATTTTCTTATTCTGAAAAGGCTTCAGATAAGTTTCCGTCACCGTAATGGACGAGTGCCCCATCGCTTCGGAAATGATGCCCGGATGAATTTCACAATAATACGCTGTTGTAGCCCATGTATGACGGGCAGTGTATGAACTCAATTTATCACCCAGTCCCAACAATTCACCCAACAACATTAATTGTCGGTTAAATGTGCGCAATGCTAACTGATACTCTCGATATGCCTCTTTTGTTCCTTCACGACTTTTCAACAATGAGAAAAGGTATGGAGAAGAAGGGTCACAATTCATGTGCTTCTTCACCAAAAGCATTGCCTCCGGAGTCAATGTCACCGACAATGTACGCCCCGTCTTACGCCTACGATAAGTAATCACATTATCATGCAAATCACTCTTACGCAAATATGCGAGATCGACAAAAGGTAAACCACGAAGTAAAAACATCAGAGTAAATAGCTCTTGTGTACATCGCAAAGCCGGAGTTGCAACCGATGAATGTAATTTTGCAAATACCTTTTTTATGTCTTCCTCACATAAAGCTCGCTTACGATCAGCGCGAGTACCGGTATAAACCGAATGAAATAAGTTCGGCACATAAGGTGCTTTTCGAAGATCGACTGCACGGTTATATACTGCACGAAATGTACGCAAATAAGTTGAAACTGTGTTCCAACTACAACCACGGCTACGAAGATGTATTTCGAAACCTTTCAACCATCCCGGAGTTACTTTATCAAAAGTGAAATCTCCTTTCCCACAATAAACAATAATGGCATTGAGACTGCTACGATATACGTGAGCCGTCCCAAAGTTTCCCCCCATTTGTAGCCCGTTAGCCACTTGCCTCATAAATGCTACTACTTTTAACATATTACTATTACTTAATTTAATTACACAATAAACATACAGGTATTTTTAAGAACAAGCAAACCTGTAAGTTACAAATAACAATAATAATAACAATGTTGTTTCTTGGAAGTAAATGAAAGGAGCGATGAGGTAAAACTAAGACAAAAAAGACGGGGATGTGCCAAGATTGGCACATCCCCGTACAATATAAATCAATTCTGTTATTATTTCTTCAGAATATCCATTGTATCGGATGCAATCAACAGTTCTTCATCCGTCGGAATCACTACTACTTTCACTTTAGAAGCAGGAGTAGAAATAATTGCTTCCTCACCACGAACTTTAGCATTCACATCGTTGTCAAGCTCGATACCCATGAATTCCATATCCTTACAAACTTCACGGCGACATTCCATCTGATTTTCACCTACACCACCTGTAAACAGAATGATATCTACACCGCCCAATGCAGCAGCATAAGCACCGATGTATTTCTTGATACGATAATAATACATCTTCTCTGCAAGGATAGCTTTCTCATTGCCAGCTGCACAAGCAGCCAAAAGTTCGCGCATATCGCTTGATACACCTGAAATACCGAGTACACCGCTCTTCTTGTTCAACAAGTTGGAAACACCTGTAGTATTCAAGCCTTCTTTTTCCATGATAAATGTCACTGCACCGGCGTCAATGTCACCGCTGCGAGTACCCATCATCAAGCCTTCCAATGGAGTCAAGCCCATAGTGGTATCCATACATTTACCATCTTTGATAGCGGCGATAGAACCACCGTTACCAATATGGCAAGTGATAATCTTCTGTCCCACTGGATTCACGCCCAGGAATTCGCATACACGTTTTGACACGTAACGATGAGAAGTTCCGTGGAAGCCATAACGACGCACACCATACTTTTCATACAGTTCGTGAGGAATAGCATACATGTAAGCATAATCCGGCATGGTCTGATGGAAAGCCGTATCGAATACACCTACCTGCGGAATGTTAGGAAGAATAGCAGAAACTGCATTCACACCTTTCAGGTTAGCAGGGTTGTGAAGCGGAGCCAGATCATTGCAAGCTGCAAATGCCTCCAATACTTCCTTGTTCAGCAATACAGATTCGCTGAAACGTTCGCCTCCGTGCACCATACGGTGACCTACCGCATTAATCTCATCCAGAGATTTGATAGCACCATATTCAGGGTGAATCAATGTATTCAGGATAAACTCTACTCCTACTGTATGTTCAGGAATATCTTTTTCCAATACTTTCTTTTCGCCGTTCGGCAAAGTCAGTTTCAAGAAAGATCCTTTCAGACCGATTTTTTCGATACCACCTTGTGCAATCACTTCTTTGCTGGTCATATCGAACAATTTATATTTAATAGATGAACTTCCGCAGTTCAATACCAGAATTTTCATGTCGTTGTCGATTTAATACTTACTACTTTATGCCTAATACTTATTTATTTGCCTTTGCTGCAATAGCCTGATTAGCAGTGATAGCAATCATGCGATATACATCTTCGATAGAACAACCACGAGACAAGTCGTTTACCGGACAAGCGATACCCTGAAGAATCGGACCGACAGCGTCAGCATGTCCCAGACGTTGAACTAACTTATAAGAGATATTACCAACTTCCAGACTCGGAACAATCAATACGTTTGCTTCGCCAGCCACAGGAGAACCCGGAGCCTTGCTTGCACCGACTTCCGGAACAAGAGCAGCATCAGCCTGCATTTCACCATCCAGATCAAGCGTAGGAGCCATCTCCTTTGCAATCTTAGTAGCTTCTACCACTTTATCCACTACTTCATGTTTAGCAGAGCCTTTGGTAGAGAAACTCAACATAGCTACTTTCGGATTTTCGATACCGGCAACCGCCTTGGCAGTCTGCGCTGTACAAACTGCAATCTGCGCCAATTGGTTAGCATCAGGAACCGGGGTTACGGCCACATCACCCATGACCAAAATTCCATTCTTTCCATATTCGGGAGCATGAGTCAGGAGCAACATAGCACCAGATACGCAAGTGATTCCCGGAGCAGTCTTGATAATCTGCAAAGCAGGACGCAATACATTACCAGTAGTGTTGCGGGCACCAGCCAACTGACCGTCAGCATCACCGCTCTTAATCATTAAACAACCATAGAACAAAGGATCGCTCGTCAATTTGCGGGCTTCTTCGATAGTCATCCCCTTCTTTTTACGAAGTTCACACAACAACTGCGCATATTCTTCGTGTTTCGGAGAAGTTTCAGGATCAATGATAGTAGCTTTACCGATGTTTCCCAATCCCCATTTTGTAGCAAGTTCATTAATTTCTGCCGGTTTACCCAGTAAAATTAGATCGGCTACTTCGTCTGTCAAAATCATATTGGCAGCTTTCAATGTGCGTTCTTCAGTTCCTTCCGGAAGAACAATACGTTGGCGATTTGCTTTCGCACGCGCCACGATTTGGTTGATTAAATTGAGCATAGATATATTGAATATTATTATAAAACGTCCTTACAATTTGTAATTGGCGGTGCAAAAGTACTCAATTTTGCAATATCCACATTACAATTTCGGCTATATTTCTCTCCCAAGTCTAAAATATTATAATATTTAACACTGTACTCCTATTTTTCATACCTTTGCAGCGTTTTCAAACAAAATCAATAGGTTATTAGTATATGATACGTCAGTGCGCCATTTTATTTGGCTGTTTGGCTTTGGGTGAATTAATAGTTTATCTTACGGGTATCAAGCTCCCCTCCAGCATCATCGGTATGCTGCTGCTCACCCTCTTTTTAAAATTAGGTTGGATTAAATTACACTGGGTACAGGGATTGTCCGACTTTCTGGTTGCCAACTTAGGATTCTTTTTCGTTCCGCCCGGTGTGGCTCTTATGCTGTACTTTGACGTCATTGCGGCAGAGTTCTGGCCGATAGTGACAGCGACCATTGTCAGCACCGCGCTTGTACTTGTCGTTACGGGATGGGTGCACCAAATCGTCCGCAAGTTCAGGCTGGCACGTCAGATCAAACTGGCACGCAAACTTCATCTGTCAGATTTCCATCTGCCGGAGAAACTACACCTTAAAGATAAAATCAACTTAACGAATAAAGACAAATGAGCTTCTTAGAAAATAATTTCTTCCTGCTGGCCATTACCTTCGGGATTTTCTTCTTTGCCAAACTACTTCAGAAGAAAACAGGACTGGTATTATTAAATCCTATATTGCTGACCATCGCACTATTAATCATCTTCCTTAAAATGACCAATATCTCTTATGAGACATATAATAAAGGAGGACATCTGATCGAATTCTGGCTACGCCCGGCCGTTGTGGCTTTAGGCGTACCTTTATATCTCCAACTGGAAATGATAAAAAAGCAGTTATTGCCTATTCTACTGTCTCAACTGGCAGGCTGCATCGTCGGAGTTATTTCAGTAGTACTGATTGCGAAATTCATGGGAGCCTCACAAGAGGTAATCCTGTCACTGGCTCCGAAATCGGTTACGACCCCGATTGCGATGGAAGTAACCAAAGCTATCGGCGGTATTCCGTCACTAACGGCGGCAGTTGTTGTAGCAGTAGGTTTATTAGGGGCTATCTGTGGCTTTAAGACAATGAAAATCATGCGTGTAGGCAGTCCGATCGCCCAAGGGCTTTCGATGGGAACAGCCGCTCATGCCGTCGGAACCTCCACTGCAATGGATATCAGCAGCAAATATGGAGCATACGCCAGCCTGGGACTGACGCTAAATGGAATATTCACTGCACTGCTAACACCTACTATCCTTCGATTATTAGGTATTTTGTAAAAACAAAATCTCTTGATTTTCCGTTATATAAAGAGTTAAACGCAAAAAGCAATCTTATGATTCCATTTAAAGATGTCACGTTAGCAGACAGAGACACAATCACCTCATTCACGATGAAAAGTGATCGCCGCAATTGCGATCTTTCATTCTCCAATCTTTGTAGTTGGAGGTTCTTATATGATACCCAATTTGCAGTGGTCGACAACTTTCTGGTGTTCAAGTTCTGGGCGGGAGAACAACTCGCTTATATGATGCCCGTAGGCACAGGAGATTTGAAAGCAGTATTGTGGGAACTGATAGAAGATGCCCGCAAAGAGAACCAGCATTTCTGTATGTTGGGAGTGTGCAGTAATATGCGTGCTGATCTCGAAGCTATCCTTCCGGGACAGTTCACATTTACAGAAGACCGCGACTATGCGGATTATATCTATTTGAGAAGTGATCTTTCAACACTGAAGGGTAAGAAATTCCAAGCGAAAAGAAATCATATCAACCGGTTCCGCAACACTTATCCGGATTATGAATATACACCGATCACTCCGGACCGCATTCAGGAATGTCTGGATCTGGAAGCAGAATGGTGTAAAGTGAATCACTGCGACCAGCAGGAAGGGACGGGCAATGAACGTCGTGCTCTGATTTATGCCCTCCACAACTTCGAAGCACTCGGACTGACGGGTGGAATTCTTCATGTGAACGGTAAAATCGTAGCATTTACATTCGGTATGCCTATCAATCATGAAACGTTCGGCGTGCATGTAGAAAAAGCGGATACCAGCATTGAAGGCGCGTATGCTATGATTAATTATGAATTTGCCAACCGGATTCCCGAACAATATATCTATATCAACCGGGAAGAGGATTTAGGTCTCGAAGGTTTGCGCAAAGCCAAATTGTCTTACCAACCGGTGACGATTCTGGAAAAATACATGGCTTGTCTCAAAGAGCATCCCATGAATATGGTTAAATGGTAAACTCTTTATAAATATGATGATAAAGGAGCAAGTAAAAGCATTGTGGAAAGTCTGTTTTGACGATAGTGAAGAATTCGTCGAGATGTACTTCAGACTACGCTATAAGACAGAGGTGAACGTTGCCATCAAAAGTGGTGATGAGGTAATCTCTGCCCTTCAAATGCTTCCTTATCCGATGACTTTTGGTGGAGAGACTGTACAGACCTCCTATATTTCAGGAGCCTGTACGCATCCCGATTTTCGAAGCAAAGGAGTCATGCGCGAGCTTTTATCACAGTCTTTCGCCCGGATGTTACGGAATGGAGTACACTTCAGCACATTAATACCGGCAGAACCCTGGTTGTTTGATTATTATGCCCGTATGGGATATGCTTCGGTATTCAAGTATTCAACTAAAGAGATCGTTTTGCCCGAGTTTATCCCTTCTAAAGAGATAGCGGTCAGTGTTGTTTCAGAATTTCAGGAGGAGGTCTATTCCTATTTGAATAAGAAACTTTCCGAACGGGCTTGCTGTATTCAGCACACATCGGAAGACTTTCAGGTTATTATGACCGATCTTGCCATTAGTGGAGGTTATTTATTTGTAGCCAGACAGGAAAACGAAATCAAAGGAATAACCATTATATATAAAGGAGACAAACATATCATTATCAATGAGCTTTGCGCTGATGATAAAGATGTGGAATATAGTTTATTGTATGCGATCAGGCAGCACACCGGCTGCAAGCGCATGGTTCAACTACTGCCTCCTGAAGATAAACAGTCTCAACATCCGCTAGGCATGGCACGTATCATCAATGCCAAAGAAGTGCTGCAAATCTATGCCGCGGCTTTTCCTGAAGATGAAATGCAGCTGGAATTATCGGACAAACAATTGTCTGTAAACAACGGCTATTATTACCTGTGCAAAGGAAAGTGTATGTATAATACCGAGCGACTGCCCGGTGCACATATACAAATGAATATTAGCGAATTAACCAATAGAATACTTCAGCCGTTAAAGCCATATATGAGCTTGATGCTGAATTAAATTTTAGGCACGGATTACACGGATTACGCTGTTGACTTATATTAAGGCATGCCTCTAAGAGCTGTGAAACCCGTGTAATCCGTGCCTGTATTTATTTATTCAAATAACGAACCCGTTCACAGGCTGCCAATAGAAACGCACCTACTCCAAAATTCGAAGTTGAGTTTGCGTCTACCACCTGACCGGGTATCGCTTTCTCACCAATCGGTTGCACATAACCAATCTTGCCATCAGGCTGCAAAGCAACTGTTGAGAGATATTTCCATGCTTTTTCAACCACCGGCTGATATTCTGCAGCATCCAGAAAACCGTTATTGATTCCCCATTGTAAACCATAGGTAAAGAAAGCCGTTCCACTGGTTTCCGGTCCCGGTGCATGCAATGGATCGAGCATACTGCGTGTCCAGTAACCTTCCGGCTGTTGACAAGCAGCAACCGACTTAGCCAGGGTACGGAAACGATCTATATATTCCGGACGATACTTATCTGTTTCAGGAAGTTCTTTCAAGACTTTTGCCAATCCGGCCAATACCCAGCCGTCTCCACGTGCCCAAAAATCCTTTTTGCCGTTCACACTTTTGTGTTTAGGATACACGTATTTTCCATCCCGGTAATAAAGTCCGGCCTCTTCATCATACATAATACTATCAGCATAGGCGAGGTATTCATGCAGTTTCTCCAAATAGAGCGGATTCTTAGTAATGTTATACATCTTTGTCATGACCGGCATGACCATATATAAGCCATCTGCCCACCACCAATAATCATGATTGGGGGTACTCATCTGATATTCCATCACTTCGCGGGCACGGGCAATTTTCTGTGTATCCGGTTCCATATTATAGAGATCGGCATACGTCTGAAAACAAATCTGATAGTCACCGAAAAGCACATAATCATCACTTTCACCGTAACTGTACTTCCAGTTTTCCTTATGATCTGATTTTGCCCCTTTCCATTCATTATGTTCCGCCCAAGCTTTCGAGTATTCCAAATACTCCGGCTGCTTAGTCAAAAAATAAGCTTCCATATTTCCGGTGTGATAGGCGGCATTATCCCAAAAAGAACGTCCGTGTTCCGGATGATTCGTCTGCCAATAATTATTCACTTTATGAATAGTGTTTATCACTTCTTCAGCAAAAGCATCCTTCTTATCCGTACAACTTGCACAGATTGCACCGCCTAGAAAGAGTGCAGAAAAAAGAGTTGCATATAGTTTCTTCATATCTTTATTTATTTGTATCCATATTCGTTTCCAATACATATATCATTTGAGGCTCAATTTCCGCTGTGCGTTCACCGTCTCCCTGACGGGTGTGTTGTACAAAGAGATGCAGTTTCCGCTGCTTTTTCCAAAGTTCCGTATCATGAGAGGGTTCCCAGGCATCCACCGAAAAATCCGTCAGATCCGTTATCGTCCACTTACTCGTACCCACATCAGTCGCATGTGCCATCGACACACGGCTTCCCCGTTCTTCGTCACGGAAAATATAAAAGACTTCTCCACCTTCTACCACAATACGCGGACGGGCAATAGGGATCATTTTCGTACCTCCACCCTTCAAGGTAAAAGGTGTCTGGCGATCGGTTATCTGCCGTTGATGCCACATCTTCCCGTCATTCCAGACGATGCGGTATTGAGGAACATCACTATCGGGTTCCCGCCAATAAGTAGCTATATACGGATTTCCTCCTGCATCAGCACTCATGCTCGTCTGATTAATCAACTCACAGTTTTGAGGTAAACGACAGGCATACTCCGCATTGGACAATTTGATCGGGAGTTCATATCGTTCTCCACTCGTCTTATACCAAGTTACCCCATTATCAAAAGAACGGGCATAACAAATATCATGGTTTGTTTCCACATGCCAGGTCTCGCGCCATACCCATGAAAGATGAATCGTCCCTTTCTCATCAACATATAACTGCCAATAGGCATTCCGTTTATTTTCTCCGTCGATCAGTATATCCTGCACACGAGTCCATTTGTGTTCTTTCAGCGAATAACGGTTCATTACCAGATTTCCACGACCCGAAGAACCGGAGCGGTAAACAAACAATAAATCTCCTCCGGATAAAGGATAGAACTCCGGATAGGTGACATTTCCTTCGTCAACTCCGGTCATGGGCATTTTATCCCCCAGTTCCAAAGAACCGGGAGCAATGCTCCGGCAGTAATTCAATGGATGTCCGTGATGGTCAAAAGATACGTGCATGTATCCTTCTCCATCTATCATCATACTAATTATATTATGAGCATCCTTCACATTTCCCTGATATTGGGTGCGATGTAATGTCCATTGTTCCGAATCCAGTTTCCGCTTTCCAAGTACCAGATAGCCATCGTTATCGTAATAACTGATATATTGTTCATCACCGTGTGTAACCAGCGAATTATTCCGAAAGACCGTCGTATTGACCGAAGTACAGCTATACCCCTTTCCCACTTCAACCAAATGCTGGGAACAGGCAATAACGGGAACGAGCATTATTCCGCAAAGTAGTAGCAGTATCCGTTTCATATTTATTTTTTATTTGTCAAAGATAGAAAGGTTCCATTTTTCATGCCAAGGGATAGTTATTTTCCCATCTTTTACCAACACAGGCAGCCATACATAACGGGAATCTTCCAAATCCTTCTTCTTCCAACGGTCGAACATGGCAATATATGCATTCTTCTTTCCGACAACAGGCTGGACATAAGTACTCTGGGCATAAAACGTTTTATCCGCATCCGGTCCCGTACAAGGATTTCCGATTGTCTTCCATGTTCCCATAATAGAATCGGCTACTGCGATCTCGGCTATATTAGGATCCCAGCCAGTACAACCGGAACTCAACATATAATATTTACCATTATATTTAAATACTGCCGGAGCCTCTCTCGATTCTTTTACGAAATTGCGTGTAAAACGTCCGCTCGGTTTCAGATAATCATCAGTCAGAAGGCTGATATACATCGTTTCATTATTTTCTGAAGAATAAAACTGATAAGCACGTCCATCATCATCCACAAAAACAGTCTGATCGCGGCTCATCGCATTGTTCGGACGAAAACTTCCCTGATAAACGAACGGACCAACAGGAGAATCGGAAACTGCCACTCCGGCACAAGCCTTACTGTAATCAGCACTTTCCACATGGACCCACATTACAAATTTGCCCGTTTTCTTATTATAAACCACTTTCGGACGTTCCAATACTTTGGAGGGATGCAGGTCATGATTCGGATCGTCTTTAACTGCCGGAAGTACAATACCCTCAAATTTCCAATTCAGCAAGTCTTTAGAAGAGTAACAACCTACTCCGGTCACATCCGTACGATAACACTCCCACGTAGCCCAGTCAGGCAAAATGGTTTTCCCTTTCTTGTATTCGCCATACCAATAGTAAGTGCCATTATGATATAAAAGTCCACCACCATGGGCATTGATCGGATTCCCGTCCGTATCTTTCCAAACTTCACCGGGGATAAACTCCGTATACTTCTGTGCATGCACTGATACAGGCAGTAATGATATACAAACCACCCCTAATAATATAAACTTAATTATTCCACAATGTCTATTCATATTCATGATATTAAATAAGATTTCTTGTCTACAAAGATAGATGATACATAAAATATAAAGGTCTACTTATATGTCAAAAAAGGGCTAAAAACAATCATTCTCTATTAAATGTATGATATTATGGAGAATTTGTACTTCGAACTTAGTCCTCATTTATTATATAATACGATATAAACGAGGATTCCACTTATTAGCCCACTCCATAAAAGAGTTCGCTCGCTTTCAATCAAAGTCAATTCTCTGATCGAGCAAGTCATTTATATATACACATAAAACACCTTTCTTATATTCCATCCTCAAACGAACCTCCCCATATTTCTGCGGAGTATACCACTTGCCACCGGTTCCACGAGCCTGTGTTTTCCAACAATCCGATGTTCCCAATACATTTGTGCTGGTATATACCTTCCCTTTATATCTGATTTCAGGTTTCATCGTTTCTCCGTTTAGATAATATTCCAGATCACCGAGTTGCAACAAGCAACCTTGATAATTATCTGCGCCAAGAGTAATCGTCTGTTCCAGCACAAAAGGTTTTTCAGGATCAAATCGTATTTCTTTGCCGGATGCCGCTATCATCTTCTTCTTTTTTCTATCGGGGAATCCTTTGAAGTCGCAGGCTATTCCTGTAGAATAGCCTTGTGGATGTTGTAAACTGACAATCCAATCATAATAGTTGCCATACATCCAAGTCAGCCGCAATGGGGTACCCTCTGAAGCCGGTATCATATAAGGACGGACATTATTCAGTTGCGAGTCTTTTGTGACTGCCTCCTTAGAAATAACCTCTCCATCTTCACTCATGATAAATCTTACAATCTCATACACCTTACCATATTTTCCCTCTACCGGTAATGAGCAATATACCTCATTAACATTCGACGGATCGATAGCCATACCGGCACTATAACACTTTTCTAAATTCGGCGTCTGATGAAAATGTCCACCGGCATTAATAAGAAAAGTCTTTTTCCACTCGTGTCCGTTCCATTTTGCATAGTAATAATCATGAGATTCTTTATTATCGCTGATACGTACCATTGCTATCACCGGATTTCCGTTCCTGTCCGAAGCTATTTGCCATACCCAGTCACGTTCAGAAGGATTATCCACTACCGTAGACGGGTATTGTTTCGCATAATCACCTGTCTTGTTCACCTTAAATGTGCCGTCGGCAATAGTAGAAAGTACGGTTCCCCTGACATCAGTCAACTGCAATGTTTTGATATCGATATAATTAAAATAAAGGAAGTTGGGAAGTTCATTATCCGGATGTCCCGTGGTGTAAGTCAAATAAATCTTATCTTTCCCGTTAGACATGTATTTCGCATACGGACGGGCGCCGGTAGATTGTACGATTTGATACGGTCCCCATACTACATCCACCTCATCTTTGTCGTCCGGTAATGAAAGCTTGGCAATAGTCGGATGCCAACCGATTCCACGCCAGCATAAATAAATATGTTCAGGATCATCCGACAGAATAAACGGAGAAGGATAAGTCGTATTATTTTTTGTTTCAATCCTCTTTTCTTCACCTAAAGTAGTAATATCCCCCGGTATTCGGGAGACTCTGTAATAAAAACAAGGTTCATCCGTATGTCTTGAATAGAAAATCATGATTCTTTCATCGGGCAATACAAGAAAAGTGGGATTGTTATGATCGTCCGGCTGAAAATACGAACGGATCAAAACTTCTTCCTGTTCCTTCTTTTGAAAGTCATACTGCATCGCCTTTATATTACCATGAATATCGATGTAACCGATATATGTCTTATTTATAGTTCCCTCCTTGTTTTCATAATGCAAGGCTCTCGGATCGGCAAACCAACACCAAGCTCCTTCAGCTGCAACTTGATACCCACCGCCAGTAGGATTATTTTCTGCATTTTGGGCATTCAAATGAAAGCTACATAGATATAAAACGACAAAAATCCAAACAATCTTCTCTTTCATGATAGCAATATGTTTCTTAATTAAATATCAGTTACTTGAATGGGATTCATTACTCAAACGAAATAGTTTTTATTTCACCGTTTGATAAACAAACCGTCACCTGTTTCTTATCCTCTGACACATGGACAGATTTCACCGGTGTCAGCTCTTTTGAAGTAAAACCTCTTTTCTCATTCTTCTTCCATAATTGAAGTGTCACATATATTTTTTCACCGGATAACTGATCGGAAACCATATTTAATGCACATTTCTCACTTACAGGATGCACTCCCTCCGGATATACCGTATATGTTTTCTCCCAACCTGTCAATGGTATCATTGCCAATTCATATTTTCCGTTAGAGAGTACCGGAATATTCTGTTTACCCACCTTACAACCTGTTTCCTTTATATCGGAATCCAGACGAGGCAGGGAATAATGTCCCAAACAAATCTCCGCCGGTTCTGAAACAGTCACCTTATCTACCCGCAGAATTCCATCCGGCAGCGGAACATCCGCCAACTGATACTTCACAGTGCTATCCGTTTCGAGCACAGCGTCACGACGATAAATTCCATTTTCGAAACTTTTGAACGTATACAACCGCAACACTTCCCATTCCCCTTTTTTATTCCTTGTTCCATAATTCATGGAAATCTCCCCATTCTTCCCATCTGCCATCCAGGGGAACTCTGTATGGTAAGCCAGTTTATTATAATTTTCGGTACTGCGGAATTTCTGCCAATCTTTTGCCACAGTCTCATGACACCATGAACGCATTTCAGATCCGCCACAATTCGGGTAATTGGTTATCAATAGATTAGTTCCCTGCTGGAACTTATTATACACTTCCCCTTTTTTCAGTTCTTTCTCCCAAGGACCGTTATTCTCTGTAGCCGACCAATAGTTAGAGTTTTCCGGCAACAACAAACTAAGAAAAGCTTTTCCGCACCAATAAACACTACCCCGGCAACTATAAATCTGAACAGCAGGAGCAAAAGGTCCGTAGAAACCCATTGTCGGAACACCATCTTCCAGAAATTCCGGACGTTCTAAAAATTGCAACAACGTAGAAGAAGCTATCCTTCTCATCCATCCATAATTCACATTACCACTTTTGTCATATTCATACAAAGACAAAGGAGCAGTAACGGCAAAACGATAACAAATACTCCGTCCCCACATATTCATCCTGCCATCACGGCTGAACAGAAATGGATAATTATCAACCATGTCATGCTGATTTTCCATAAACTGCCTTGCATATTGAGGGTATTGTTTCTTCCCGAACATTTCCGCCCAAATAGGTCCGTAAGTCTGATAAGCCCACGCACTATAATAGTCATAAGCCGGAGCGTCATTGTACCAGCCTTCGCCCCGATAGCGTGCGAGAAGTTTTTGCAGGTTCGACTCCAGATAGCTTTCATTCACGGCATATCCCTGATCTTTCAGAAAACTCAAGATAAAGACATTGAAAAACATCCAGTTGGAACCAATAGTCGGTCCCTCTCCATAACTCAACATGGTAGCAGCCAGTGAATCTTTCTGTTTCTTAGTGAGAGGATTCCATAACACTTCCTGTGCAGCTTTCATCGAGATTGCCAAAGAGCCCAGTTCCAACAATGTCTGACTGGGACCTCCCGTACGATGCGGAATATAGCTCCTACTTTCAGGGTTAGAGATATTTATCAGTTGATAACGATAATAGTCTGCCACTTTTATCCCGTTCATCTCCAGTTCTGGATTATCTTTCAAAAGAGGAGCAGCTACAAATAGAGTCCGTGCCAGACCTTCCAGCTTTGCTACCGGAATTTCTCCCGTATTTCTCGGATATGTTTTATCCAGCTGTTTCGGAAAATACATTTGATCGTCTAATGTATGTATATAGTTAAATGCACCTTTTAATAAATACTCGCCTGCCTGTATCCAGTGCTGACGAGTCATTCCCGTATAAGGGCTTTTCTGATAATCCGGCTGCCAGACGGTGAATATGTTTTCCTGCGCAAAGACCACAGAGAGTTTTAATGATAAAATAGCAAACAATAAAAATAATGCAAATCTTGCTTTCATGGTAATGATATGTTTATAATGTCAGATTCATCGCAAAAGTAAAGCTTTATATACAAACATTCGTCTGAATATCATTCATAAAAGCCCAAAATTAAGTCAAAATGCCACTTTTTATCAGCTGAATGATAAATAACTGCCTTTAACAGATAGAAAAGTCGTGCTTCATAAGCCGACTTTTTTTATCTTTGTAATCTTGAAACATAGCCATGACTACCAATAGTTTGAGAAACATACGGATTCTGCTCTGCTTATTTTTCTGTTTCAGGATGACACCGTTCATATATGCCGGTGAATTCCTGTTCACCACCATCAATGCGTCGCAAGGATTGAGTGATAACCAAATACGTTATATCCTCCAGTTGCCCGACGGAAGAATGGTATTCACCACCAGCGGTAATGTAAATCTATACGACGGTGTACATTTCAGCTATCTTCACCGCACCACGGAATACGTATATCCATTAAACCAATATAACGGGCATTACCGCATTTACCAGAGTGGGGATTCTCTGTTATGGATTAAAGATACTCACAAACTGATGTGCATTGACCTGTACAGAGAGGAATACATTCCTGATTTAGATGCTTACTTTAAGAACAGAGAGATACAAGCCCCCGTAGAAGACCTTTTTGTAGACGATTCAGGACACATCTGGCTACTCATAGCTAACGAATTACTGGAATTAAACAACAAGACCCGTATAACCTTGCCCGGCAAGTATTCCGGAAAATTGCAGGACCTGAATGCCGACAGTACCTCCCTATATTTATTCTATGACACAGGCGAAGTGTCCTGTTACCACATAGCCGACCAAAAAACCGTATACAACATAGCCGCTTATCCTGCATCCGAACAGGCTGAATATCAAAATACTTCTCTCGTCGTCAAAAGTGCAGACGGCTTCTATCAACTACGCAACGGGCGTAAAGGCGGTTTATTCTATTTCAATAGCCACAAGCGCACATGGAAAAAACTCTTCGAACAGAACTATACTCTCAACACCCTTATCATTACCCCTAATGGTGAGAAAGCCTATATCAGTTGCGTTCACGGGTTTTGGATGATTGACCTCCACACAGGAACACAAAAATACATCCCCCTATTGGAAACCGGAAACGGACAGATTGTCTCTACCGAAATCAGCACTATCTTTCAAGACCGACAAGGAGGGTTATGGCTCGGAACTTTCAATCGGGGATTATTATATCATCACCCGTCCATGCATAAACTGACTCATATAGGTCGCAATGCATTTCCCGTCTCTCCGGAAGAAGAAATCAATATTGAATCTTTCGCCGAAGATAAAGATGGAAATATCTATCTGAAAGCTCATTCCCGAATTTATCGACTGACAGCTAATGAACAAAAATCCCATGTATTGAAGCCGGCAGCTATCCCTACAAATTCTCCTGAAATCCAGAATCGGTTGAACCCCAACAAGAACCATCATTTCAGAAATAAAGTATACAATACATTATATACCGACACACGCGGATGGACATGGGCAGGAACTCCTGACGGACTGGAACTTTTTACCAGCGAAAACGACTCTGCCCCACGTATCTTCTATCGTGAAAACGGATTGAGCAATAACTTTATCCAGGGCATTATTGAGGACAAATATCGAGACATCTGGGTAACGACCAGTAACGGCGTCACACGCATCCACATAAATCCGGAGAATAAGAACATCAGTTTCACCCGGTTCAATCAGTTGGACGGTGCTTTGGACGGCGAATACATAAAAGATGCCGTATTCAGTTCTTCCGACGGTACTCTCTATCTGGGTGGTATTGATGGCTTTAGCATATTCCATCCCGACAAGGACTCCATTCATCCGATGCTTCCTGATCCGCCGGTTTTCACAGCCTTACGCTTGTATGGAGAGAAAGTGAATACTGGAAAAGAATATGGCAACCGCATCATCCTGTCCAAGGCTGCTCCTTATACAACCGAAATCGAACTGGACTATAACCAAAACTTCCTGACTTTCGAATTTTCGGCATTGAATTATATCAATCATGAACGCACATACTACCGTTATCAACTGGAAGGTATCGACCCGCAATGGATGAGTACATTTGCAGGAAGACAGGGAAATGCGACTGTAGGGAAAGGTCTTCTTCAAGCTGTTTACACCAATTTACCACCGGGAGATTATACATTCAAAGTCATGGCCTCGGACAATCCTCTTCAGTGGAACGGCAAAGTGACAGCAATAAAATTAACCATCCATGCACCGTGGTGGAAAACAACCACGGCTTATATCCTGTATGCAGTCATTTTATTACTGATTGCTTTCACCGGTAGCCGATTGTATATCTATTGGAGCAGAAAGGAAATGGAACGCAAGCATAAAGAAGAGATTCTATTACTCCGTATCCGCAACCTGATCGAACAAAATAATTCTCTAACCTGTGGCATAGAAGAAACGTCTCCCGACCATCAGCAACAGGACACAGAAGAATCTGCATTTCTGGCACAAGCCATCAAACTGGTGGAACAGAATCTGCACGTCAATGGCTATTCGGTGGAGCAACTAAGCCGCGACCTCTGTATGGAGCGAACGGGATTATACCGCAAACTGGTGACTATGCTCGATCAGTCTCCCAGCCTCTTTATCCGTAACATTCGTCTGCAACGGGCAGCACAACTGATAACAGAGGGCAAGCTAAGTATTACAGAAATTGCGGAACACACAGGTTTTAGCAGTTCCAGTTATTTAAGCAAATGTTTTCAGGAAATGTATGGATGCCGCCCGTCAGAATATGCCGAAAAAGCGAAGAAATCAACGTGATTACTGTTTGTTTCAACCTGATTGTTGTCCGTTTTGCTTGCCTCTGCCCTACTTTTGCTGCATCATAAAGTACTTAAAAACCATGAAAATGAATCTTATTAGAAAAGCCGGTTTCTTGCTTGTATGTGCAACAATGGTTGCAGCAGGCAATGGTACAGCACAAAATGTACAGCGTACCTCACAAGGCATCAAGTGTGCCACACAGGGGATGGATGTCAACGTAGAGTTTTATTCACCCTCCATTGTCAGGGTTTATAAGACGCCCAGTCAGAAATCTTGCAATAAAGAAAGTCTGGTCATTGTCAAAACGCCCGAGTCGACTCCTGTTTCTTTCGGTGAAAAGGGGAAAAATGTGACATTAAGCAGCCGTCTTATCCAAGTGGAAGTGAACCCGGAGACTGGTGGTATCCATTTTTTCGATTCGTCCGGGCAACGTCTGTTGACGGACAAGGATTACGGAACACAATTCACTCCTTTCAATGATGCAGGTGTTCCGTCTTTCAATGTCCGCCAGGCCTTTTTGCTGGATAAAGACGAAGTAATCTACGGTTTGGGACAGCAGCAGACGGGTAAAGTGAACCAACGCAATCAGAAACTGTTTCTCCGCAATCAAAATATGAGTATCTGCATTCCATTCATTCATTCCGTCAAGGGATATGCCCTTTATTGGGATAATTACTCTCCTACTACTTTCCTCGACAATCCGCAAGAGATGTCGTTCGACTCGGAAGTAGGCGATTGCGCTGATTATTATTTCATTTACGGCGGCAATGCGGACGGTGTAATAGCCGGAGTGCGCGAGCTGACCGGTCAGGCCCCGCTCTATCCGCTCTGGACACTGGGATTCTGGCAATGCCGCGAACGCTATAAAAGTCCGGACGAACTCTGCGAAGTAGTAGATAAGTACCGTGAACTGAAAGTACCACTGGACGGTATCATCCAAGACTGGCAATATTGGGGATGCAACGAAAACTGGAACTCGATGAAATTCCAAAACCCACGCTATATCAACAAAATGGGTGATCCGGAATACATGAAATTCCTCCCGAACGGAGAAGACAGAAATGCTAATTATGGAACGCCACGCATCAAAAGTCCGAAAGAAATGATCGACTATGTACATAAACAGAATGCACATATCATGATTTCAGTATGGGCCTCGTTCGGTCCGTGGACAGAGATGTACCAGAAAATGGATAGCCTGAAAGCATTGCTTCACTTCGAGACATGGCCTCCCAAAGCCGGAGTAAAACCTTACGACCCGTTCAATCCGACAGCACGCGATATGTATTGGGCAGAAATGAAAAAGAACATCTTCGATCTCGGTATGGATGGTTGGTGGCTCGACTCTACCGAGCCGGATCATCTGGAAATCAAGGACAAAGATTTCGATACCCCCACTTATCTGGGTTCATTCCGCAGAGTGCACAACGCTTTTCCTTTGATGTCCAACAAGGGTGTATACGAACATCAACGTGCCACCACTTCCGACAAGCGGGTATTCCTGCTCACACGTTCGTCTTTCCTAGGACAGCAACGTTATGCGTCACATTCATGGAGCGGCGATGTAGTCTCCACCTGGGAAGTGATGAAGAAACAACTGGCGGCAGGACTAAATTACTCACTATGCGGCATACCATACTGGAATACCGACCTAGGCGGATTCTTCGCATGGAAATACAACAATAATGTACACAATATCGCTTATCATGAATTGCACGTGCGCTGGTATCAGTGGGGAGCATTCCAGCCAATCATGCGTTCACACAATTCCAGTCCGGTAGCTGTGGAAATATACCAGTTCGGCAAGAAAGGAGACTGGGCTTATGACGCACTCGAAAAATATACTCACCTGCGCTATCGCCTTTTGCCCTATCTCTACAGCACTTCATGGGAAGTTACCAACAAAGCGGGCAGTATCATCCGACCACTCATGATGGATTTTCCTAAAGATAAGAAAGTACTCGAGATGGATACAGAGTATATGTTTGGCCGTAATTTCCTTGTCCGCCCCGTAACTGATTCGCTTTATACATGGCAGGACGACAAACAGAACGGCTATCAGAAGAATATGAATAAGATAGGAAAGACAGATGTTTATCTACCCGCAGGTGCCCAATGGATTGATTTCTGGACCGGGAAAAGCCTGAAAGGCGGACAAACCATCCAGCGTGAAGTGCCTATCGACATCATGCCTGTCTATGTCCGTGCTGGTTCTATCCTACCCTGGGGACCGGCTGTACAATATTCCACCGAAAAGAAATGGGATAATCTGACACTTCGCATTTATCCGGGCGCCGACGCTGAATTTACTCTTTACGAAGATGAGTTCGACAACTACAATTACGAAAAGGGAGCATACACTACCATTGCCATGAAATGGAATGATAAAGACCGTACCCTGACGATTAACGACCGGCAAGGTAACTACAAAGGAATGCTGAAAAATCGTAAATTCAACATTATCATTGTAGAACCGGGAAAAGGTTGTGGTGACGGTGATGCTACGACATTCGATCAATCTGTTTCTTATAGGGGAAAGAGAGTAGACTTAAAATTATAAAGTTTCAACTTTATTCCCACCATCTCACACTGGGGAAATAAACAGTAACCAATCGGTAAATTTCCCTCTAACACCTGTTTTTCAATTTTACAAGTACAGCCTTCACCCTTCACAATGCCCTATTCATCGGCATTAGCGGGTGAAGGCTGCTCTTTCATCCGCCTTTCACCCTCCGTTTTCTTAACCCTGTATAATTCTTCTCCACCTGTTACTTCTAAAAACATATCTAACCTGTTTCCCACTCATTACTAACTAACTTCTTTTTCATTAATAACAAACTTTCTTTTGATTACTGGTAAACTTCTTATTACCAGTATGTAAACTTGTTTTTCATTAAATGCAATTTATAATTGCAAGTTGCGTTTATAAAAACAAAAGCTTTGATTATATAAATGCAAGTTTCATTTATATAATCAAAGCTTGCATTTATAGTTTTCTTATGATGCAAAGAAAGTTTGGTTCCTATACAAAGGAAGTTTATCCCTTATAGAAAAGAAGTTTTCCTATAATAGTCTGGAAGCTATCTGCTAACACTTCTTCTGCCAACTATAGATAAAAGATTTAGCAGACTAGACAATCTGTGAAAACCAGGGTAGAAAGGTGAAAGGAAAGTGAAAGCCTGCCCTTCACCCGCTAATGCCGATGAATAGGGCATTGTGAAAGGTGAAGGGTATTTTCTTGAATTTCCATAAGATCCCGCAACGATTCAAAACGGAACTTTCCGGGAACTATCGTTTCAAATAAGTCTTCTAAAACGAATGTACTCTTCCTTCAACAATGGCAAATCTATACAGAGAGAAATTATCAATCAGCCATTATCTTCACATCAGGCGACGGAACACGGAACCAATACTCCACCCATCGTTTTTCTTTATCGGGCATTGAGAACGATAACTTAATCAGATTGTCGTGGAGACGTTCAACACTAATTTCATTCTCTGTTCCCGGAACGAAAACAGGATCGGACGATTTTCCCAATATCTCGACATACACGCTGTCTGAAGGCAAACGATACTCTCCCTGGGAAAATATAATGGCATTCGATTTCGCATCCCTGCCACGTGTCATGATGTTTATAAATGTTTTATCGGCAGAAATTACTTTTAAGACCGGTAATAATGCAATCCGAAAATCATGTGCACCGGGCTGCACAAGACAGCTTTGCCATACTCCCTCCAGACTCTTATTAGTGACTTCCTGACCGCTAGGGACAGTAAGTTCAGGAATATTCATATTCGGAGTATTGCCATTTTGCTTTTTCGACAGGCTAAACATTACAGGAATAGTGAAACGCACTTTGACAGCCTTGCCATCCGCCATTCCGGGTGACCATTTAGGCATTGTTTTCACCACGCGCAAAGCCTCTTCATCCAACAGCGGATCAACTCCTCTCACTACCTTTCCCTGTCCCGGTGTTCCATCTTCCATCACTACGAACTGGATAATCACCCGACCGGAAACTCCTTTCTTCTGGGCTTCGACAGGGTATTTTACGTTAGTTGCCAAGTATTTCATCATGGCTTGCATGCCTCCCGGAAACTTCGGCATCTCATCGGGAATTAAATAAACTCCCTCACTATCTATTCTGGGGACTGACTCTTTCTGTGCAAACAATGGCAAACACAGAAACAACGCTATGAAAAGACTTACTAGTTTTGTATGCATGGTTTTCCGTTTTAAGGTTGAACAATAAACGAAGATAACATCTTTACGCTAAAAGAGCAACAAAAAAATCGTTTATTTTCCTCATACACAGCAGTTATTTATTGCACAATAAATACTGTTGCCACCAAGCCACAAGTAAATAACAAATAAAAATGTGAGTTCGGGATAAGGGTATTTATCCCGAACTCACATCCAAAAGAAATATCATCTAGTTGTTCACCAATACAACACCTCCCTGTGGAAGGATTTCCAGTTGCACTTTTCCGCTTTCTTTTACTTTCAACGTCACAAGTTGAGGTTCTCCTTTTTTATCATCCTTATACAGAGAAACGATTTTTCCGGCAAACATATCTAAATCCAGTTTCAACTTTACGATTTCTTTCCCGGCATTCACAGCAGCCAGATACCAGGTGTCACCGTGGCGACGTGCCAAGACTACATATTTTCCCGGATATCCGTCAATGAAACGTGTTTCATCCCACGTGGTAGGAACCGTTTTCATATAGTCCACACAAACAGGGGAAGCATCTTTTAGGTTGTTGGGAGCAAGCGCAAAATTCTGTACCGGATTCTGGAATAATATGGTAGTGGCTAATTGAAATATATCAGTAGTACGGCGGGTAGTTCCTCCGTCATTGTTGCGATTCAGCCGTTTGTTCAGGAAACAACCACCGAATTCCATGCAACCCACCACGTTGCGGATAAACGGATGCAGACAGGCATTGAAAGCCTCTTCATCACAGAAGTGCTGGCCGAAAACCATATTTTCGGAGGCCAGTACAGCCTCGCTGCCTACATAGTTCGGGTACATACGTTCCCATCCGCGAGGGATGGTGCAACCGTGGAAGATTACCATCAGACCGTGGTCGTCAGCATCACTCAAAATATCTTCATACAGGCGCATCGTTTCCTGCTTGTCGCCACCAAAGAAATCAACTTTGATTCCTTTCACTCCAAGACTTTGCAACCATTTCATTTCACGTTTGCGGATAATAGCATTGTCCATGTGATTCACCGGCCCCTGCTCAATATCATTCCAATAGCCGGAAGAGCTATACCATAAGAAGAGTTCAACTCCTTTGCTTCGTGCGTATTCTATCAAAGATTTCATGCGGTCACGGCCGATGTTCGTATCCCACCAGTTATCGATCAAGGCATACTCATACCCCATTGCAGCTGCAAAATCAATATAGCGCACCTGATCGTCATAGTTAATACTACCATCCTGCCAGAGAATCCAGCTCCATGTGCCGCGTCCGAAACGGTAGTCATGCTTCGTTTCATAAAGAGGACGTACGACATCCCAGATAACGGTTGTTTCCACAATCGGTTTCAAGGTTTCGCCAACAGTTATGGTACGCCAGGGAGTAGCACCGGGAAGGGCAAACGCCGGAGCAGAAGTTCCGTTACCGTTATTTTCTGCTGCCATCGGGAAAGCAACCGTATACAGATTACCTTCGCTTACATCGCTCAAACGAGAACCGCAATAACGACTGTCTACACCTGTTTCGCTGACTAATACCCAACCATCGTCACCGATACGGAACAGACAAGGGAACGTGTAGCCATGCCCGTACTGCGAACGGTCACTCATGGGAGCATCTGCCTTATACTCTTCCTCATAACTGGGTTTGGTACGCTTCCAACCTATCATGGCATCGCTTTGCGGACATAAGAAAGTAGTTGTTTGTTGCGGAAAGCGAAAGCCGGTTTCTTCGGCAGTTACCGTTACACTTCCTTTTCCATCCTGACGCGGAAGAGTATAGCGAAAAGCTACATCGTGATTGCTGACACGAAAGACTACATCTATTTTCTGCCCTTTCGGATTCTCAAAATTACAAATCAGTTCGTTTGCCTGATAATGCACTTTGGAGGTTTTAATACGATCCTGATGATAGACAGTGTCAATCGGAGTAACAGCGTGTCCTGTCAGTTTCATTCCTTTTACAAAGTCACCGATATTCGTATTCATACCCAAAGGAGATTTCTCCAACATTGTCTTTCCATTGTAGGTAATCGAATAACTTGGCTTTTCGGCTGGAGAAGCAGATACAACCAATTGCAGTTTTTCATCCGGCCCTTTCACTACCACTTCCTGTGCTATCAGAGAAGTCAGACAGCAACTAGCCAGCAGGGTACTTATTATCTTCTTCATATTATTTATGTCGTTATTATCTTCACTTTTTTCTGTTATTTCTCATTTGCCTTCTTTATGCGGATCACCGTAAAAGAATAGGCAGGTAATTGATAGTCAAACTTTTCTGCTACTTCCATTGTGTCTTCAACAGGTAGCGGGGTATCGGCCGGTTTGCCGGTCAGTACGGTTCTTTTTGCAGAAGACTGTATAGCACCGATTCCGGAAAGGTCGACATTCGTATTCACCTCTACGGGAAGTAAATTGACCAGCTTCACAATCACGTCGCCACTTGCCGAGTCACGGACAATAGAAGCGGCAATGCGTTTCCGCACTTGATCGTCTCTATTATCAAGAGTGATCTTTGACGGCAAATATTCGTTTCCGGCATTCTGTCCGTAGAGTTTCTGAACATAGTAGCCGGTGGTAGGTTTCACTTCCCGGTTATTGAAGTAAATCAAATCCGGATTCCACTGGGTATGTCCTTCTTTTGCGAGAAGAGGGGCATAGGAAGTCATGTGTACAACATCTCCATTACGTTCCAAGGCAGCAAGATAAAGAGCTTCTGTCAGTGCTGTTTCGATATTCGCCTTTCGTCCCGGTATGTGAGTTGCATATTCGCCCAAGTATACTTTTGTCTTTTTCGAACGATCGTATTTGTCGTAGAAATCCTGGTTGTTCAGGAACCATCCCGGAGTCTGGTAATAATGTTCGTCGACCATCGGAATACCCAGTTTGTCCGCCAGCTTCCATCCTTCCACGTAGTCTGTACCCTCATTGAACGGTCCCACTGTACCGACAACAATCATTTCAGGATATTTTTCTTTGATGGCATTGAAGATCATTGTGAAGCGTTCTTCGAAGATATCAGTGATAAGATCTTCATTTCCGATACCGATGTATTTCAGATTGAAAGGTTTCGGATGCCCGGCTTCGGCACGTACCTTTCCCCATTTGGTCTTCTTAGCGTCACCGTTTGCCCATTCTATCAGATCAAGAATATCCTGAATATAAGCTCCCATTTCGCTCATCGGGATACCACCTTGTTGTCCTCCTCTCAAGTCGCCGTGACAGGCAGAGTTCTGGCAAGGAACACCGGCCGCCAGCACTGGAAGCGGTTCCGCACCAATATCTTCGCAAAACTGGAAATATTCAAAATAACCCAATCCCATGCTTTGATGGTATCCCCAAAGGTTACGCTGTGCTTTTCTTGCTTCCAACGGACCTACTGTATTTTTCCATTGATAAATGTTTTTCAAGCCATCACCATGAGCCACACAGCCACCGGGGAAACGGATGAAACGGGGATGAATATCAGCCAACACTTGAGCCAGATCTTTGCGAAGCCCGTTCTTACGTCCTTTAAATGTATTCTGCGGGAATAGGGAAATCATGTCCAGATTCAATTCACCAACAGATTGAGGGATGATTTCGAGATGAGTGTCCGCAGTAGCTTTAGCAGTTATCACCGCTTTATATGTTTTCCATTGACGGGAAGACACTGTTAGAGAAGTCTCTCCACACACATTTCCTTTTCCATCTACCAGACGAACCTGCAATTTATTTAATTTACCCTGCGGAACCCGGGCGAAGATGGAAAAATCATATTTCTCTCCGGTGTTCAGTGCGATTCCATCAAAACCTGTATTTTCTAATGCAGCTCCCGGTTGTTCTACATTCAGCACGGCATAATGTGGGTTATTGATATGAATAGGGTCGGTAGTATCAATAGTGAAAGTAGTTTTCTCTCCTTTCAGTGCCCAGGAATGAGTGCTGTTCCAGTTCTTATCTCCTTCCCTGTCCGAAGGGTCGTACTCGAAGTCGCGGTTTTGGATAAGTTCTGCATAGAGTCCTCCGTCTGCCGAATAATTGATGTCTTCAAAAAAAGCGCCCAGCAATACATCACTAATGGCTTTTGCACCTTCCGGTTGTACAGTGACCGTTGCTTTTACAGGCTTCAAACCGGCAAAACGTTCTCCATCCTGTACCGGACGTTCTCCATGTAATGAGTTCCGATATTGATTCCAGCCATAATTTTTATCCAATCCATCCACCAAGGTCCAAGCTACCCGGTTGATATTTCCTTTCTGCTCTTCTCCGGCAACAATAGCTTTCACTCTCACTCCGTCAAAATCCGGCGTAGTACGGGGATATTTCTGACTGGTCCAGTTGATTAAATCCTTGGAAGTAGCCTGGCCGTATCCATCATGGTCATTCAGTTTCCAGGTACAAATCCATTCGCCATCGGGCGATTGTTTCAAATAAGGATCGAGCATTTTCTTCTGTGATCCCCAGCGGCTATAATCGCACCGGAGATATCCGTAGTTCCGGCCAATTTCAAACCAGTTTTCTTTATCTGTACTCCAGGCAAAACGGAGTCCGCTGCGTCCGTCGTCTCCGGAAGTTGCAAAAGAAAACAGATAAACCGAATCGGGTGTACTCGTCATTTCTTTGATTGCAGCTAAAGTGAGCTGCTGGAACGACAAAAACAAGACAACTAAAAAGAGGAATAATTTTCTCATGGTATATATTGCATTAAGATTATCAATCGCAAAGTTAAGATTTTCATCATTCTAACAAGCGTGTTTCATATAATAATTGGTAATTATACACTTAAAAATATATAAGAAACAAGTAAACAAGGGTAGAATATACACTTTTCCCCATATCGTATACTGTTTTCCTGGATTACAACTAGTTGAATCCATCTTATCAGAATAACTCAAAAGAAAACAAAAGGATGGGAATACTCACTGGGAAGCGAAGATTACCCGCCTGAAAAACAATTGGTTTAACAAATCAGGGACAGGTATTTTTCTCCTGTCCCACGAGATATTTTAGTTCAGAAACCTTCGGGTTTACCATAGACCTTGAAGAGGCGTTTCAACTCTTTTGGGGTAATCGGCATGACAGTGCCATGGCGCGGATGGAAATCCATACTGATAGCATGGTCAATCACTTTGAAATGTTCCAGATCGGAACTTTCGGTAAACTGGTATTTACCTTTCGTATATACATCATACATCAAAATATACTTATCGGAACCAACCAGCGGGAAAATACCCGAACCTTCTACCGGATCCTTCGTCTGCTGTTTATAGTCATCCGATTCTGTCCATTGGCCGGAGGTTAGAGAGGAGGTAGTGGCCTTTTTAATTCCATTTCCATTCCCTTCCGTTTTGTAGAACAAATGATAGAGTCCATCTTTGTAAATAATGTCGCCGTCAATACATGATTTTTTGTTTTCCGGAAGAAACAGTGGCTTCGGTTCTCCTTCTATATCGGTAAAATCTTTGTTGGCATAAGCATAATAAATGATATCGGGACCATTGCCATGTTGCATGGACCAGTAAACCATGTACTTTCCTGCTTCCCTATCATAAATAGTTTGTGGAGCCCACACACGTTTCAGATCCTCCTGATTGGGATATTTTTTCTGGATATTCACGATATTGGAAGTCCAGTGTACAAGGTCTTTTGATTTCAATAATATCATGGCACGGTTAGAACTCCATCCATTGCCGGACACCATATCTGTCACCACCATATAAAATGTCTTCCCATCTTCACAGCGCAAGATATGGGGATCACGTACTCCACCTGTTGAACTAATCACACGGGAATCAAGTACCGGCTGATTTCCATTCAAGGCTTTATAATTATATCCATCGAGGCTAACAGCCATCCGGACGGCTTCTTCACTCATGCGATTGCCGGTGAAGTAAACAAACAGGTAAGCAGATTGCTGGCAATACCCAGTCAACACTCCCACAAATAGGAATGCGAAAAGAATTATATTTTTCTTCATATTCATCATCATTTCAATGCTTTTTCATCCATTGTTTTATTCTTGTTCATTCACTGTTTAGTAGTTGAAATCAGCAGGTTTCACATATACACGATATTCCTTAATCATACCCGGATACCCTTTTTCGGCACGAGGCAGATAGCGGAAACCGGTCACATTTTCCACTTTGCTCAAGTCAATTACCAATTGATGAGGATAAGGAACATTGTCCACTGTCATCCAGAAAGTGGATTCCTGCAAGTCGAATATCTTGTCGGCTGTACGGTTGCCACTACGCGTTTCTTCACTATCGGCATAACGAATCTTCCAATGTTCGCGGGATACCGGTTTACCATCAGCTCCCAGGACATCAAACTCTGCTATCGCTGCGATGTTATCATTTGCTTGTGGAGAAAGTGCTTCCAGACAGAAATAACGTCCTTTCACCGGAGTGGCAAATCGCACTTCCTGCCAGCCGTTACCCGGAGTGAAAGCTCCTTCATGGTCCACTTTCTCACCCGTCAGTTTCAGTTTTTCTCCATCCTTGCGGTGTGTTTCGGGAGCTTTTTCACGAAGCACATCGAGAATTGGTTTCTTCAAACCTTTGATGGAAGCCCGGGTAGGACCTTTCAAATCCAGAACGAGGATTTCATTCTCTCCTTCTTTCAGCCAGCACCCCGGCATAAAGAGAGTCTGCTGCGGACCGATTTCCCAGAAACGCCCCATTGCATGACCGTTCACCCAGACCATACCTTTTCCCCATGTACTCATATCCAGGAAAGTATCTCCTACTTTATCCAGTGTAAAGGTGCTCTTATAATAGGCAGGCATAGTCGGTAATATCTTTGTATCGCTATATTTCTTATCTTTTATAAAGGAATAATCTACCGGGAAGTTATATACAGTCCAGTTTTTCAATTCCTTAGTCTGGTTACCCGAAATAAGTTCCACCTTTTCGGTGATCCCTTTGCGGTCGTGGATGGATTTGTCAAAGTTAACACGTCCCATTGCTTCCACAAGAATATCCAGTTGTGTGCCTTTTTTCAGCGCGGGCAGGGTCGTTGTAAATTCTCCCTTACGACGGTCCAAGCGTGCCAGCAGTTTACCGTCGGCATATATCTGCGCCCAGTCGTGCACTTCCGTAATTTTCAAAGTGGTGCCTGCAAGAGTCGTTTCGGGCAATGTGGTACGATACAGAATCGTTCCCCATCCCTGGTTGAATTGTTCCATCGGTTGAATATCCACCGTTTGTTTTGCCTCCGGCAGATTTGAGAAAAGCGGAGCCACTTTATGGAAGTGAAACTCGGGGATTTCAATAACAGGCAGAGCTGCGGGCACTGCGGGCAACGTCTCACCTGCCGGAAGATAGTTTTTCAACAAGTCACGAAGCAAGAAAAACTTATCGGTCGTCCATCCGGGTTCGCTAATCGGAGCATCATAATCGTATGAGCTGCACATGGCGGAATAAGCCGGGTTGTTTGCACCTCCCCAATGTCCGAAAGTCGTTCCTCCGTGAGTCATATACAGACTGAAAGAGATGTTCCGGTCGAGCATATCCTTGATGCCCTGTACCATATCTTTTGCAGGACGTGTCTCATGTTTGCGTCCCCAGTGGTCGAACCATCCGCTCCAGAACTCGCTACACATCAACGGAGTTTCAGGACGAAGTTCTTTGAGTTTTTTAAATTGCTGGTCGATATTGGCACCTGTTCCAAAGTTCACCGTCCAAATCAGGTCATCGAGCGCGTTATTGGTGAAGTTACTGCTCCAGTCACATTGAAACAGAGGTACATCGGTAAAACCGGATTCACGAACCAGGTCGCGCACGGCAGAGACATAAGGTTTGTCGATTCCATAAGAACCGTATTCATTCTCTACCTGTACCATGATGATATTTCCCCCTTTATTCACTTGCAGCGGAGCCAGTTGCTTACCGACCTCTTTCATAAAGATGCCTACCCGTTCCATATAATAGGGATCGAGCGTACGCAAGGCTATATCTTTTTTCTTCAACAGCCACCAGGGAAGTCCCCCCATCTCCCACTCCGCACATACATACGGACCAGGACGAACAATGACATACATACCGTGTTTCTGTGCCGCACGGCAGAAAGCTGCAATATCATTCTGACCGGAAAAATCGAACTTTCCTTCTTCCTGTTCATGGATATTCCAGAAAATATAAATACAAATAGTATTCATGCCTAATGCCTTGCACATCTCAATGCGATGCTCCCAATAAGCTTGCGGGATGCGGGTGTAATGCAACTCGGCAGCCTTCACCACAAACGGTTTTCCATCCAGCAAGAATGTGTTCTTGCCTGCCTCAAACTTCCGTGCAGTAGTTTGCGCCTGTGCAGTACTAAAGAAAATAACTGTAAAAAGTACCAGTAAAGCAATCAATCTGTTTTTCATGGTTTATTCAAAAATAGAATTTTAATAGTATACGGCAAAGGTAGGCGATTCACCTAAAAAGGAGGGCATAATTATCATTCAAAAAGGGTTGGAAATAAAGCAAAATAGCGCCAAATAGCAGATAAAACAACAATGGTCGGAAGATGAGAGGCATTTTACCATGCTCATCTTCCGACCATTTGTCCGGTATGTGATTACAATAAAATCAGTTTTCTTTTGTCAATAGACTTTCCAGTTCTTCCGCATTCAGGCGGAGGTAGAATTGTCCGCGATAGGCTACGGAGATAGCGCCCGTTTCCTCTGAAACAATAATGGCATGTGCGTCCGACTGTTGAGAGATTCCCATCGCTGCGCGATGCCGCAAGCCAAGTTCCTTCGGTATATTCAAATCATGGGAAACAGGAAGGATACATCCCGCCGCCTTGATACGTTTTTTGCTGATTACCATTGCGCCATCGTGCAACGGGCTATTCTTGAAAAAGATATTCTCGATTAAACGCTGATTGATTGCCGCATCAATCAATTCGCCCGTACGAACGACCTCATCTAAAGGAGTATTATGCTCAATGACAATCAATGCGCCGACTTTTTGTTTCCCCATGCTCAAACAAGCCATTACCACGGGCATGATATCATCGTGCTTCAACGATTCTTTCTTCGATCCGCTAAAGAGACGGGCCAATGCACTGACATGCCGATGAGATCCCAAAGTCAAAAGAAAACGGCGTATCTCATCCTGAAAAAGCACAATCAACGCTATTACACCCACATTCATCAATGTGTCGAAAATAGAACCCAACAGTTTCATCTCCAGCACTTGTGTCACCACCAGCCAAATCAGAATAAAAACCAAAATTCCGGTGAATACCTTGATGGAGCCGGAAGCTTTCATCAGTTTGTAGGTATAGTACAAAACAAAAGCTACCAGCAGGATATCGATAAAATCTTTTATACCAAACTCAAAAAACATGCACCCTCCTCTTATTTGTCATATCCACTCTCTATTTTTAATTTCTCTGTGATCCGGACAGCTTCCACCGCCTCACGCACATCATGTACACGCAGGATGTGCGCTCCTTTCATTAACGCAACAGTGTCCAATACGGTTGTCCCGTTTAATGAATCTTGTGGGGTTCCTCCCAATAATTTATAAATCATTGATTTCCGTGAAACTCCCACTAAAACGGGAAGTTCGAATATGTGGAACTCTTCCAGATGCGCCATCAGTTCATAATTATGCTCCAATGTTTTTCCGAATCCGAATCCCGGATCGAGAATGATATCTTTCACTCCCAAGTCGCGAAGTTGCTGCACTTTACGAGCGAAATACAGGAAAACGTCTTTAATCAGGTTATCATAAGACGGTTCTTTCTGCATACTTTGGGGGGTTCCCTTCATATGCATCATAATATAGGGTACTCCCAAGTCGGCTACTGTCTGAAACATCCGGTGATCCATTTCACCGGCAGCTATGTCATTAATAATAGCCACTCCATATTCTTTCACACATTCTTCCGCCACATCAGCCCGGAAAGTATCAACGGAAATAATGGCTTCGGGATGATTACGGTTCAGAATCTCCAAACCGGTGCGCAGTCTTCGCATCTCTTCTTCAGCAGAAATATGTTCGGCATTCGGCCGTGAAGAATAGGCTCCTATATCAATTATTGAAGCACCTTCATCAAGTATCTGCCGGGCCCGGGCAGCAATGTCTTCTTCAGTCTGCATCCGGCTGCCGGAATAAAAAGAATCGGGAGTAACATTTAAAATTCCCATCACCTGCGGAGTAGCAAGATCGAGCAACCGCCCTTTTACATTTATATAAATAGGAGATATAGGTTTCATCATTGACAACATTCCTTTTAGATCGCCTACAAATGTAGATAAAAAAAGCAAGTATTCGTACTAAAAAGAAGAAATAAACGTATATTTGCAAACTATAGAAGAACCCGAAAAATTCATACCATGAGCCGATTAACCCTATTTCGCGTAGGATTTCTTTTCCTCATTTTGTTCTTTACCACTACTGCTAAAGCTCAAAAAGAGGCTGAAACCTTCAATGTTGACTCTACTCTCTATGAATATTATCAACGTTGTCAAGAATACTTATTAGAGCCTGTTGTACTTAATATGTCCGACACTTTATTCCGAATGGCTGGCGAACGGCAGGACGAACGAATGCAGGCAGTAGCCATAGCCACTCAACTGGATTATTATTATTTCCAGGGAACCAATGAAGACAGCGTAATCCACTATACCAACAAAGTAAAAGAATTCGCCAAGGCCACTCATCAGCCTAAATACTATTACTTCGCATGGGCGAACAGATTAATCACCTATTACCTAAAAACAAGCAGAACAAACATAGCACTTTATGAAGTGCAAAACATGTTAAAAGAAGCTCAAGAAGAGGATGATAAGACCGGCCTCTCCCGTTGCTATAACATCATGTCGCAAATCTACACCATCAAAAGATTCGATTCAATGGCGTTCGAGTGGCGATTGAAAGAAATCGAACTGACTGAAAAATACAAGATCGAAAACTACAACATCTCCCAGACCTATGCCCAGATAGCCAACTATTACATCAACCAGAAAAAGCAAAAAGAAGCATTAGCTGCTGTGGAAAAAGCCATTGCGACTGCCAATTCCTCTACGCAACAAATATCTGCCAAGTTGGAATTTGTAAACTACTACAGCAAGTTCGGCGACTTTCAAGCTGCCGAAAAATTACTGAAGGAGTGTCAGGCGGCATTTGAACAGGACAAAAGACTGGAGTCTATCAAAAAGAGACTGTATAATATAGAATGTTTATACTACCAGCAGACCAAACAATATCAGAAAGCGCTGGAAGCCGCAAAGATGCAGGAAAAAGAAGAACGTCGTTTAAGCGAAAGCATACTTAGCAGCATCCATTACCGCACACAGGGAGAAATCTACCAAAAGATGGGAAATATGAACCTGGCGGTCAAATATCTGCAAATGTACATCAACACGGATGACTCTTTGAAAATAGCCAATGAACAAGTGTCCAGCAGCGAATTCGCCACCTTATTAAATGTAGAAAAGCTCAATGCCGAAAAGAAAGAACTCATGCTTCAAGCACAAGAGAAGGAGTTGCATAATAAAACAACCTTGATTATTTCATTGATTATTTTATTAGGTATCTTATTCATATTCCTTTATAGAGAAAATTTCCTGAAACGCAAACTGAAAGTTTCGGAAGCCGAACTTAAAACAAGGAATGAAGAACTTATGGTATCGAGGGAAGAATTGCGTAAAGCCAAAGATATAGCGGAAGCAAGCAGCCGGATGAAAACAACGTTTATCCAAAGCATGACGCACGAAATCCGCACACCGCTCAACTCTATCGTAGGCTTCTCGCAAGTATTAAGCGACCATTACAGCAATAGTCCGGAAACACAGGAGTTTGTCAATATCATCAAAAGTAACAGCAACGACTTGCTTCGACTGGTGACTGATGTGCTCACGCTGTCCGAACTGGATCAATATGAACAACTGCCCACTGACGCCGAAACAGACCTTCATGCGATCTGTCAACTTGCATCTGAAGTTGCCAAAGATAACACGCAGAAAGATGTGGAGGTTTTATTCGAACCTGAAAGAGAAAGCCTGCTCATACGCAGTAATTCGGAACGTATATCACAAGTATTGAACAACCTGGCACATAATGCCGCTAAATTTACGACTCATGGCAGTATTCGCATCGTTTATTCCGTATTGGAAGCTGAAAAGAAAATTGAAATCAGTGTGACCGATACAGGAACAGGCATCCCGAAAGACCAACAGGAAGCAGTATTTGAACGTTTCTACAAAATGAACTCTTTCACGCAGGGCACCGGGCTCGGACTTCCGATATGCCGGAGTATTGCCGAAAAGTTAGGAGGCAGCCTCCGAATCGACACTTCTTACACAGAAGGATGCCGGATGATCCTGACTCTTCCTTTGATATATGCCTAAGCAAAAAACTGCCCGAACTCCCATCAAATCCGAAAGAATAGCCTATCTTTGCAACGTTTTAAATAAAAGATCAGGTTATGAAACTTTCTGCTCTTTACCAGATTTTTCTGGATTGCCAATCAGTAACTACTGATAGCCGGAACTGTCCGGACGGTTCTTTGTTTATCGCCTTGAAAGGTGAGTCGTTCAACGGTAATGCATTTGCCAAATTAGCACTGGACTCCGGATGCGCGTTTGCCATTATCGATGAAATACAGTATGCCGTAGAAGACGATCAACGATATATACTTGTAGACGACTGCCTGCAAACCATGCAGCAGCTTGCCAACTATCATCGCCGCCAACTCGGAACGCGAGTGATCGGCATTACGGGCACTAATGGGAAGACAACCACCAAAGAGTTAATTTCCAGCGTTCTCTGCCAAGCCCACAATGTACTCTATACTTTAGGTAATCTCAACAACCACATCGGCGTACCGACTACCCTGCTACGGTTAAAACCGGAACATGACCTTGCCGTCATTGAGATGGGCGCCAACCATCCGGGGGAAATCAAGTTTCTTTGCGAAATAGCCGAACCGGATTATGGTATTATCACTAACGTAGGCAAAGCTCATCTGGAGGGATTCGGTTCTTTCGAAGGAGTTATCAAGACCAAAGGAGAGCTTTATGATTTCCTCCGCAAGAAAGATGCCATCACCTTTATCCATCACGATAACCCCTATTTGATGAATATCTCACAGGGACTGAACCTGATTTCTTATGGAACAGAAGATGATCTCTATGTCAATGGCCGGATTACCGGCAATTCGCCTTATCTTGCTTTCGAATGGAAAGCCGGTAAAGACGGTGAAGCCCATCAAGTCTGTACACAATTGATCGGAGAATATAATTTCCCCAATGCCCTGGCTGCAATCACTATCGGACGTTTCTTCGGAGTGGAAACAAAGAAGATCGATAAAGCTCTGGCAGAGTATACGCCACAGAACAACCGTTCCCAACTTAAAAAGACAGAAAATAACACGCTTATCATCGACGCATATAACGCAAACCCAACCAGCATGATGGCTGCCTTGCAAAACTTCCGGAATATGACAGTTCCCCACAAGATGCTCATATTAGGAGATATGCGCGAACTGGGTGCTGATAGCCCGGCCGAACACCAGAAAATCGTTGACTACATCAAAGAAAGTAATTTTGAGAAAGTATGGCTCGTGGGAGAACAGTTTGCCGCAAGTGAACATTCTTTTAAAACTTATGCAAATGTGCAGGAAGTTATAAAGGATTTGCAAGAAGATAAACCCAAAGGATATACTATTCTCATTAAAGGTTCCAATGGAATCAAACTTAGTTCAACGGTAGAATTTCTATAAAGCCGGAATGATAAACGGTGAACGGTAAACGGTGAATAATGGATATGATATAGTCAACCATTATTCACCGTTCACCGTTTATCATTCACCGTTGTTGTTCATAGGTTGCCTTTTACTGCTTATTTATTTTCATCCTCGGTCGTACGACATAATAGGCCACTAAACTAGCCAGAACCGCCCCTGTTGTATTGGCCGCAAAATCCAACCAGTCTCCACCCCGGTAAGTAGTACAATATTCCTGCAACAATTCCACACAACCACTAAAAAGTATAGGGCAAAGGAATGCGCCTACCCATGCATGCCATATCGGAGCATTGTCCCTGCGATGTGCACGCAAAAATTCCAGCCACAACATTCCCGACATACCAAAATACATACAAACATGAACCAGTTTGTCGAGGTTGGGAATTTCATCTAAATCCGTCTTAGGCGGTTTAAAGAACGACAGATAAATCACTGTCAGAATGATAAAAAGCGAGATCGGATATTTCTTAATATAAGATAGCATATCTAAATAATATTACAATTTTCGTGCAAATATAAGTATCATTTTCTATATTTGTGCTCTAATACGTATATTTTATAACGATTTGTAAGATAAAACAAGATTTATGGCAAAAAATGATAGAGCAAACTTCGGCAGTAAATTAGGAGTCATACTCGCTTCTGCCGGCTCTGCAGTCGGATTGGGTAATATATGGAGGTTTCCCTATGAAACAGGAAACCATGGAGGCGCTGCTTTTATATTGATCTATTTAGGCTGCATTCTTCTTCTGGGATTGCCTATTATGATTGCCGAGTTCCTGATAGGACGCCGTTCGAGAGCTAACACAGCTAGAGCATATCAGAAATTAGCACCTGGAACACATTGGCGTTGGGTAGGACGCATGGGAGTATTGGCAGGCTTCCTGATACTTAGTTATTATGCTGTAGTAGCAGGATGGACACTCGAATATATTTTTGAAGCTGCTACTAATGGCTTTGCCGGAAAAACCTCCGGAGAGTTCATATCCTCTTTTCAACAATTCTCCAGCAGCCCATGGAGACCGGTTGTATGGTTGGTGGCATTCTTGTTGATTACTCATTTCATCATTGTGAAAGGGGTAGAAAAAGGAATCGAAAAGTCCTCCAAGATCATGATGCCTACCCTGTTTATCATTATCCTCATACTGGTTGTTTGCTCGGTCACTCTGCCGGGAGCCGGTGCAGGTATCGAATTCCTGCTCAAGCCCGACTTTAGCAAAGTGGACGGAAATGTATTTTTGAGTGCCATGGGACAGGCGTTCTTCTCATTGAGTTTGGGAATGGGATGCCTTTGCACGTACGCCTCCTATTTCAGCAAAGAAACCAACCTGACTAAAACAGCTTTCAGCGTAGGAATCATTGATACCTTTGTGGCGATACTAGCCGGATTTATCATTTTCCCGGCAGCTTTTTCCGTAGGCATACAACCTGATTCTGGTCCGAGTCTGATCTTTATCACCCTGCCTAATGTATTCCAACAGGCATTTAGCGGAGTTCCCATACTGGCATATATATTCTCTGTCATGTTCTACGCGTTGTTGGCAATGGCTGCTTTAACTTCTACTATTTCCTTGCACGAAGTAGTAACCGCTTATTTACATGAGGAGTTCAACCTCTCCCGTGGAAAAGCAGCAAGGTTAGTCACCGGCGGTTGTGTCTTCCTCGGAATATTCTGTTCATTATCACTGGGAGTCATGAAAGGATTTACCGTTTTCGGACTGGGCATGTTCGACCTCTTCGATTTTGTAACAGCTAAAATCATGTTACCACTGGGCGGATTGTGCATCTCCCTCTTTACCGGATGGTATCTGGACAAGAAGATTGTATGGTCGGAGATTACCAATGACGGTTCATTAAAGGTACCGGTATACAAACTCATTATCTTTATATTAAAATATATGGCACCAATCGCCATCTCACTGATATTTATCAATGAACTGGGATTAATCAAGCTATAATGTGGAAAGACTTCCTTTATTATACTAAAACTGAACGACAAGGCATTATCGTCCTTGTCGTTCTTATTTTAGGAGTATATGCCGCCCCTAAACTCTTCTCCTTTTTCACACACGCTGAAGATACCGACTGCAGAGAGAACGAGAAGTTCGATAAGGAATACAACGACTTTATTTCCTCCCTCCGGGAAACCCAACCTCACCAAAAGTCCGGTCATTCTTTTCAATCATCCCCTCAAAGGGAAATCAAACTTGCGGTGTTCGATCCGAACATCGCAGACTCTACTACTTTTCTTTCGCTTGGGTTACCATCCTGGATGATAAAGAATATCCTGCACTATCGCTATAAACAAGGTAAATTCCGCCACCCGGAAGATTTCCGAAAGATATATGGACTCACGGAAGAACAATACCAGACTCTTCGTCCTTATATACAAATTACAGAAGATTTCAGTTCGACAAATAAAGACACGGTACGATTGTTAACCACACCAAGCATACAACGGGACACCCTTCTGAAATATCTCCCGGGAACTATCATCAGCCTCAACTCCGCAGATACCACCGAACTGAAGAAGATTCCGGGAATCGGAAGCAGCATTGCCCGGATGATTGTGAATTACCGCGAACGGCTGGGAGGCTTTTTCCGAATAGAGCAGTTACAGGAGATTCATCTAAAGGCAGAGAAACTCCGTCCGTGGTTTTCCATTGACACCCATCAGACACGCCGCATCAATTTAAATAAAGCCGGTATGGAACGAATGATGCATCATCCATACATAAACTACTACCAAGCAAAGGTTATCATAGAATATCGGAAAAAGAAAGGATTCTTAAAAAGTCTGAAGCAATTATCTCTCTATGAGGAGTTCACTCCTATTGATCTTGAACGGCTAGAGCCCTACTTTTGTTATAATTAATAAAAAAAAGATGCATTCCTATCACACCAGACAAGAATGCATCACACACAAACAAAACAAACACTCTACTATCATCTTCACAGACTTCCGTAGAGAAGCGACTATAAATATATAGCTAAAAGATAGAACACTTGCAAGGCTCTACCTTTTTGGTATACATTTTTAGAAATTAGGTTCTCTAATTAATCTTTTTTAATCATACCATCCACTATATGAACGGTCCGGTCCGTAATTTTGGCAAGCCCCTCGTCATGCGTCACAATGACAAAAGTCTGCCCCAGCCGGTCTCTCAAATCGAAGAACAGTTGATGTAAATCTTCTTTATTATGTGTATCCAGACTACCGGATGGTTCGTCTGCCAGAATAACTGCCGGATCGTTGATTAAAGCCCTCGCTACCGCCACCCGTTGTTTCTCGCCTCCCGACAATTCATTCGGTTTATGAGAAGCCCTGTCAACCAGTCCCATAAAATCCAGAATCTTCATAGCGCGTTCGTGCGCCTCCTTCGAAGATACCCCGGCGATTAAAGCGGGAATCATCACATTTTCCAATGCCGTGAACTCCGGCAGTAGTTGGTGAAACTGGAAAACAAAACCAATATTCTTATTACGAAATGCAGATAGTTCTTTCTCCTTCATCCGACTCACCACTGTTCCGTCAATCTGTACCACACCTGCGTCCGGTTCATCTAAAGTGCCCATTATCTGCAATAACGTAGTTTTACCCGCACCGCTCGGGCCTACAATACTAACAATTTCTCCTTTGTTGATTTCCAGATCAATGCCTTTCAACACCTGTAATGAGCCGAAACTCTTCGTAATCCCTTCTAGTTTTATCATAATAGCCTTATAATCGTTTAATGACATATTCAGCCAGATAACACCCAAACACGGCCGGCATATAACTAACTGTTCCACATGTCGATTTCTTATTCTGTTCATCCTCCGTCAGCAATACCGCTTTCGGATCGGCTTGCTCCGTACTGAATACCACCGGAAGTTTCCGTTTCATTCCCATCTTCTGCAAACGCTTTCGCACAGCCTTACTCAAACCACAATGATACGTCTCCCAAAGATCGGCAAAACGAACCTGAGTAATGTCACTCTTCGCCCCTGCTCCCATACTGGAAACTATCTTTATACGACGTTTCATCGCTTCATAAATCAGAAAGCATTTCGGACTGATCGTATCAATAGCATCTACTATAAAATCATATTTATCGGCATCCAGCAGTTCCGGTATATTTTCATCCTTCAGGTAAACAGGAAGGACAGTCAGCTCAATCACCGGATTTATATCTTTATAACGGGCTGCCAACACTTCCACTTTCGTCCTCCCCAGCGTGGAATGCATGGCCGGCAACTGACGATTCATATTAGTAGGCTGCACTGTATCGGCATCTACAATCGTCATCCGCCCGACACCTGCACGGCAAATCATCTCGGCGGCATAAGCACCTACTCCACCCAGTCCCACGACCAATACGTGCGCGTTCCGGATGCGTTCCATCTTTTCCTCCCCTAACAGGAGTTCCGTTCTCTGTTGCCAGTCGTATCTTTCCATTAGTTTTTCTTTAACCATTTATAGAACCATTTGCCGACCTTCTCATAATGTTGAGACTCATTATGTCCACGAGGATCGGAGAATGACACAATTTCCTGTGGTTCGCCAAACTGGTCGGGATACAGGATTATCAAACTATTATTAGAGAAATATTTTCCTAATTGTGCCGGGAGACGCTCAAAAGAGGGATCATAAGAGATAGAGCCGCGACGGGCAGAGATAACTACCAATAAATGGTCATAATTCACCTGCCCTGTCAACAGCAAGAGATCCTCCCACTCCTCCAATATGGAGAATTCCGTCGGAGTACCTGCATGTCGCTTTTTCACAAGTTGCTGAACACGCATCAATGTACGTTCATTGGCAAAAAAATGCACCCGACAGCCCAGGATACTTCCCATACGGCAGAAGTGTTCCACCCATTTAGAGAATCCCGACTCATATTCGGCCTTTGGCGGAACGGCAATATTGATTCGACGCAGGGTATTAACAGGCATCAGGAATTTGGCAATCATCACTTCACGATGCGTACCTTTCAACAGACTTTCGGCCAGATGTCCGAAGAAAGAGTCGACAATATTTGCTTTCCGGTGCAGACCGATCACAATATCCGTAGCTTCATACTCCTTGATTGTATGGATAATCCCCGAAGCAATATTCAAGTCATAGCGACTCACCATCGTAACAGGCACATCGGCAGCAGCGGCAATCATAGCCGCCTTCTCCAGATTACGTTTACCCTGCTGCTCTTTCTTCTCCGAACTGTTATTGTCATTGATAACGTTCAATGCCACCAATGCATTTTTCTGCTTGGCATCCTTTATTACTAAAGCCAGATTAATCAAATCTTCAATCGTCTCCGGGTTAGCCACCGGAATCAAGATTTGTTCCGTATTTACTTTTTTAGCTTCTTCTTCCGCCTGCACATTCTCATCCAAAGCAAAACGACGTGCCGAACGTTCGGTTACCAAAGAACTGATGACACAAGTGAAAAGTATCATCACTACCGTACCGTTCAATACATCATCATTCAGCAACCGTTCTCCATTCTCCATAATGATTTCATGACCGATCAACACTGCTGCCAGTGTAGCTGCGGCCTGTGCATTACTTAAACCGAATATCATGCTCCGTTCATTCGACTGCATCCGATAGATCTTTTGTGTGATCCAGGCAGCCAGCCATTTACTAAAGGTTGCCACCACTGTCATCACAATAGCCACTTTCAATGCTTCACCTCCGGTAAACAGGCTTCTTACATCAATAATCATTCCGACACCAATCAGAAAATAGGGAATAAACAGTGCATTTCCCACAAATTCCAACCGGTTCATCAAAGGAGATACATGAGGAATCAGGCGATTCAATACCAAGCCCGCCAGGAAAGCTCCTAAGATTCCTTCCATTCCTACAAATTCCATCAATCCTCCTCCGAGGAAAACCATCGCCAGCACAAACACAAACTGCATCACGCTGTCATCGTACTTCCGGAAGAACCAGCGTCCGATACGGGGGAAAAAGAATACAATCAGGAATCCGAGGAAAGCCACTTTTGCCACAAGAAATACCCAGAACCAGCCATCGACAGTCCCCTTAAACATGCCTCCTATGACGGCAAGAATAATCAAAGCAAGGGTGACGGTGACAGCAGTACCACCAATGGTGATATTGACACTGCGCAAACGAGACAATCCGTAACGGCTAATAATAGGATAAGCAATTAAGGTATGGGAAGCATACATACTTGCCAACAGCACCGCCGTGAGAAAACCATATCCCAGCATACTCATACTACTCCATATTCCCAACGCCATAGGAATCAGAAAAGTGAGCCAGCCGAACACGAAACTTTTTGTCCGGTTCTTCTTAAAGTCCTCCATATCCATCTCAAGACCGGCAAGGAACATGATGTAATAGAGTCCTACTTTACCAAACAGTTCAAAACTACTGTCGCGGTCGAGCACATGAAAGCCGTGTTCGCCAATCAGCACACCCGCCAGAATCATGCCTATAATATGAGGTATATGGAGACGCCCCAAAATCATCGGAGCAAAAAGAATGATAATTAGTACCAAAAAGAACACCCAGGTCGGATCAGAAATCGGCAGCGTTAAATTGAGATCAAACAGGTTCATAGGCTGTGTTTTTTAGGAATTTTCTGCAAAGGAACAAAAAAGTTTGCAGAATCCAATGAATGTCTAATGGTCATTTCACTCCAATAACCACGTCCAACTATACGGAAGCATGAGTAATCCGCCGAAAAACTGAAATATTTCTCTCAAAATCGATGTTTATATGCTAAATTGTTATAATTTTGCAGCCAAATCTTTTCTATTCGACAGGATAAGGAGAGAAATTCAATATTCACAATTTAACAAAAGAAAAAGATGAAAGTAGCTATTGTTGGCGTAAGCGGAGCCGTAGGACAAGAGTTCCTGCGCGTGCTCGATGAGAGAAACTTCCCGATGGACGAGTTAGTTTTGTTCGGTTCTAAACGTAGTGCCGGAACAACATATACTTTCCGCGGTAAACAGATCGAGGTGAAACTCTTACAACACAACGATGACTTTAAAGGGGTAGACATTGCTTTCACTTCTGCCGGTGCAGGAACATCTAAGGAGTTCGAGAAAACAATTACCAAGTATGGTGCTGTGATGATCGACAACTCCAGCGCTTTCCGTATGGATGCCGATGTGCCTTTGGTGGTGCCTGAAGTAAATGCAGAGGATGCATTGGAACGTCCGCGCGGCGTTATCGCCAACCCGAATTGTACGACTATCCAGATGGTAGTTGCACTGAAAGCCATCGAAAAGCTTTCTCATATAAAAACTGTGCACGTGTCTACCTATCAGGCAGCAAGTGGTGCGGGTGCCGCTGCCATGGACGAATTGTACGAACAATATCGTCAGGTATTGGCAAACGAACCTGTGACTGTAGAGAAGTTTGCCTATCAGTTGGCTTTCAACCTGATTCCGCAGATCGACGTGTTTACAGAAAACGGTTATACGAAAGAAGAGATGAAGATGTATAATGAAACACGCAAGATCATGCATTCTGACGTAAAAGTTAGCGCAACTTGCGTACGTGTTCCTGCATTACGTGCTCACTCTGAAAGTATTTGGGTAGAAACTGAACGTCCGATTTCCGTAGAAGAGGCTCGTGAAGCATTCGCTAACGGTGAAGGTCTGGTTCTGCAGGACAATCCTGCCGAAAAAGAATACCCGATGCCGTTGTTCCTGGCAGGTAAAGATCCGGTATACGTAGGCCGTATCCGCAAAGACCTGACAAACGAAAACGGATTGACTTTCTGGATTGTAGGTGACCAGATTAAGAAAGGGGCTGCCCTGAATGCTGTTCAGATTGCCGAATATTTGATTAAAGTAAAAAATATCTAATATAACAGACTGGATATAATATCCGGACAACTATAGATAAGCCCAATAAATCAGCCGGTTTGCAATGTGATAGTGATCACAATGCAAGCCGGTTTTTTATTCTCCAAGCCGTAATTAGAGAGAAAATACCTATTCGTAGGTAAGAAGTCACTAGTTATAGGTATCAGCATTTACCAAAATAACTATTTATAGTGATTGATAGAAAGTCACTTTTTATCGAATTTTGCGCAAAACTTATCTATGAAATATTGTCTTTTTAATATAGCATTCTGGGGGCTACTATTTTTCAATTTATTTGAGGCCGCAGCTAATTCAAACATCTATACAATCTCGGGACGTGTGACCGAGGCAAAAACGAATTCCCCTTTGCCTGGTGCTTCTATCCTCATTAAAGGTACCTATTTGTGGGCCGTATCCAATCAGAAAGGAGAATTTACGATACAAGGAGTACAGGAGGGAAAATATAATCTGGAGGTTTCTTTTCTTGGTTATGTACCGGCAACAAATCCCGTAAATGTACGCAGCAATATCAATAACCTTCCTATCATACTCAAAGAAAATACACTTGCACTGGATGATGTAGTCGTCACTGCACAAGCACCCAAAAATGAATTAAACACGACGCTCACTATCGGAAATCATGCATTGGAACATCTACAGGTGTCCAACGTGAGCGATATCTCCGCTCTCCTTCCGGGAGGAAAAACTAAAGTGCCGGATCTTACCACCAATAATATCTTCTCATTACGCGACGGAGGGTCAACAGCCGGTAATGCCGCATTTGGAACAGCCGTAGAAGTGGATGGGGTTCGTATTGGAAACAATGGTTCGTTTGGCAATATGAGCGGAGTGGATACCCGGAATATCACTGTTGCAGATATTGAATCGGTGGAAGTCATCACCGGAGTGCCTTCGGCAGAATATGGAGACTTGAATAGTGGTATGGTCAAGATTCACACCCGGAAAGGGAAAACACCCTGGAACATATTGCTGTCTATCAATCCTCGCACCGAACAGGTTTCATTTGCTAAAGGATTGGATTTAGGAAACAATAAAGGTGTCATCAACATAAACGGTGAGTGGACCAAGGCTACTCAAAAGTTGGTATCTCCCTATTCTTCTTATACAAGAAGAGGATTCTCTGCCGGATATAGCAACACGTTCCGCAACGTATTGAGATTCGACATCGGTGTTACAGGCAATATCGGAGGAATGAATACCAAAGATGATCCTGATGCCTATTCGGGAGAATACAACAAAGTGAGAGATAACGTATTCCGGACAAACACTTCACTGGCCTGGCTGCTCAACAAATCGTGGATAACCAACCTTAAGTTCGACGCATCAATATACTACAATGATAACAACTCCCACGCGCATACGTTCTACTCCTATGCATCGGAGCAACCGGCTGTTCATGCCACAGAGGAAGGATATTTTATGGCAAACAAACTGCCATATACTTACTTTGCCGACCAAATCATCGACTCCAAAGAACTGGATTATGCCGCATCGTTAAAATATGAATGGAACAGACGATTTAAGACTGTAAACAGCAACCTGAAAGCGGGTGTTCAATGGAAAGCAACAGGCAATGTGGGTGAAGGAGAATATTACAAAGACCCATCATTGGCTCCAAACGGTTATCGTCCCCGTCCTTACACTACTTATCCATATATGCATAATGTTTCGCTTTATGCAGAAGAAAGTCTGTCATTTCCTGTGGGAAATACCATGCTTAGACTGATGGCAGGGGTACGTTGGGAACATTTGTTTATCAAGGGAACGAAATATAAGAACCTGAATACTCTTTCACCACGTTTCAATGCCAGATGGCAGTTGAACGAACATATCGCTATCCGTGGCGGTTGGGGAATTACCGAAAAACTTCCCTCTTTCTATACCTTGTATCCCAAACAGGAATATCGGGACATACAGACCTTCGGCTTTTCCTATAATAAGATTGAATCATCTTATATATATTATAGTCAGCCCTACACGTTATTGCACAATGAAAACCTACGCTGGCAACGGAATCAGAACGCAGAAATCGGTCTGGACGTCAACATTGCCCGTACCAGAATTTCATTAGTCGGTTATTTCAACCGTACCAAGCTGCCGTATAAATACGCAAGTACTTATACTCCGTTCTCCTATGATGTGCTCCAATTGCCGGATGGATTCACTATGCCGACTAACCCGCAAATCAATGTAGATAACCAGACAGGGATGGTTTACATACGCGACAATGCATCCAGTTACTGGACTCCTATGGATGTCAAAGTGACCGACCAGACTTTTGTAAAGTCAACTTCTCCCGACAATGGAATGGACGTGATTCGTCGCGGAGCGGAAATGATTGTTGATTTCCCGGAAATTATCCCGATTCGCACGCAATTCCGGGTAGATGCCGCTTATACTTATACGAAATACATCGACAACTCTTTATCGTATTATTATCAGAATGGATGGTCGCATACCAGTCTTGCCAATCGTTCTTACCAATATGTAGGTATCTACGCCAACGGCGACAACTTATCGACTACCGCCAACGGCAAACGTACCCACTCGCTGGATGCCAATATCACAGCCATCACCCGTATTCCGAAAGCCAGACTGATTATCTCGTGCCGACTGGAAGCTTCGCTTGTGAAGCGTTCGCAGAACATCTCCGAGTATCAAGGAAAAGAATATGCTTTCAATGTGAGCGAAAGCAGTAATACCCAAACCGGGGGAAGTATCTATGACGGTAACTCTTATACCGCTATCTGGCCGGTAGCATACCTCGACCTGAATAATGAGATGCATCCTTTCACATCAGCGGAAGCCGCGAATCCGGAATTCTCCTACCTGATACGCAAATCGGGCAATGCCTATACATTTGCAGCAGACGGATATGATCCTTATTTTTCTGCCAATATCAATATCACCAAAGAGATTGGAGACTATGTATCTCTTTCTCTCAATGCGATTAATTTCACCAACTCACGGCCTTATGTAAAATCTCATGCAACGGGTGTAAGCGCTCTCTTCACCCCGGATTTCTATTATGGACTTACTTGCCGTATCAAATTCTAACTATATGAAACAATTCATCTACATATTATTACTAACAGTGACTGGCATCTTTGCGGGATGCACAGATATCGATAAAGAGAATCCGTATGACAACCAGTTGCACAGCCTGCAGGTTACTGCCGTATATCCGGACGGATACACGGATCATCTCCGGGAAGGAGTGACCGTAAAGATTGAAGATGTCGACCGTGGAAATTCTTACAAGGCTAAAACCGACAAGAATGGAGTGGCGCAATTCTCTTTGACCAAAGGTATATACCGCGTACAAGTCAGCAACAAAGGCGGAAAGGATATTTTCAACGGATTAGCTGATAATGTCAAACTAACCAGCGGAGACATGTCTCTTAATCTCCCGCTCATTCATTCCAAGGCCGGGACGATCATTATTAAAGAGATTTACTGCGGAGGATGCACAAAGTTACCGCTGGAAGGAAATTATCAGTCCGACAAGTACATTATCCTGCATAATAACGACTCGGAAGTGCAATATCTGGATAGTTTATGCTTCGGAGCACTCGACCCTTACAATTCACAAGCCACTAATGTATGGGTGACACAGGATGAAGCAACCGGAGCAACCATCTTCAAGGACTTTGCTCCCATCGTTCAGTGTATCTGGCAATTTGGCGGTACCGGTAAAACGTTCCCGCTTCAGCCGGGAGAAGATGCAGTGATTGCCATCAACGGAGCGGTTGACCATGCGGCACAATATCCGCAATCTGTCAACCTGAACAAACCCGGATATTTTGTATGCTATAATAATGTTTATTTTCCGAACACACAGTATCATCCGGCTCCGGGCGACCAGATCACACCGGATCATTACCTGAACGTAGTGTTGAAGACTGGTCAGGCGAACGCCTATTCATTCTCGATATTTTCTCCTGCCGCGGTTATTTTTAAAGCCAAGGATACCACGATACAGGACTTCGTTCTAAAAGAGGGAAGCGTCATACAAAAACCGGGAAGCACTACGGATCAGGTGATAGCGGTACCACTCGACTGGGTGATTGATGGCACGGAAATATATTATGGCGGTTCCTCCAACAATAAAAAGCGTATTTCTCCATCCATCGATGCGGGATATGTCACTCAAAGTGCCACATACAACGGACGCAGTTTATACCGTCATGTGGATGAAGAAGCGACACAGGAAGCGGGTTACGAAGTACTGGTAGATACAAACAATTCTTCTACCGATTTTTATGAACGGGAAAAACAATCTTTGCATGAGTGAGATGAAGAAAATATATATAACAGGTCTTTGGATTCTATGTCTGACATCCGGAGTTTCGGCACAGACTTATGACATCATCGAACGGCGTAACTCCTGGAATGCCGGGGCAAATGTCACAGGTATCATGATGGACAGTATTTCTGCTTCCTATGCCGAACTGTACGGAAAGAATAACCACGGTGATTTCCGCAACTATTACGAAGCAAAAGAAGCATGGAGTGCCGGAGCGGTAGCAAAGTCCATCACTCATCTGAAAGGTTATTCACTGACGGGTTCGTTCTCATTCGATCATACTTCAGGCAAGGATATGAGCGGTTCGATGTTTATCCACCCAGGATTTTATCCCGTAGACCTCCTGGAGTTCACACCCGGACGTAAAGACTTGCAAACTTACACTTTCATGGGTGGTATTGCAACTGATATTTCACCCAACTGGCGATTAGGAGGAAAGATAGACTTTGCCGCTTCCAACTATTCCAAACGAAAGGACTTGCGGCATACCAATTACCGACTGGATTTGAAAATAGCCCCCAGCGTCATGTATCATTCGGGAGATATGGCGATCGGCTTTTCCTATATTCTCGGTAAAAACAGTGAATCAGTGAAAGCAGAAGTCATCGGTACAGCCGAAAACTCTTACAATGCTTTTCTGGATAAAGGACTTATGTATGGAGCTTACGAGGCATGGGACGGGAGTGGAATCCATCTTAGTGAATCGGGTGTCAACGGTTTCCCCATCAAAGAATTGTCGAACGGGGGAGCCTTGCAACTTCAATGGAAAGGATTTTACGGAGATGCTGAATACACGTATTCTTCAGGTTCTGCCGGTGAAAGAGATGCTATCTGGTTTAAATTTCCAACCCACCGAATTACCTCCCATTTGAGTTATCATTTCAAACAGGGAAAGAAAGAGCATTTTCTGCGACTGAACTTGCAATGGTCACATCTGGTCAACAACGAAAATGTGATAACCAAAGAAACTGTGAACGGGATAACGACCACTCACGTACACGGTTCCAATCGTATTTTTGAGCAGGATGTTTTCTCTGCTAATCCCGAATATGAATTGATTAGTCCCCGCACGGAACTTCGCCTGGGAACGAATATATCAACATTCAGACGACTGACCACACAGATGTATCCTTATGTGGTTTCGGAAAAGATGATTTGTAGCCAGACTTATATCTCCAGCGTATTTCATCTGGGGAAACTCGACCTGAAAGCGGCTGCATCCTTTGCCATAGGAAACTTTACCGAGAAAAACAGGACTACGGCAACAGATACGGAACCGGGTGATCCGCCTTATCGGCTGACTGATTATTACAATCTGAAAAATGAATATGCAACCGCCCCACAAGCGACATTTCATCTCGGATTGCGCTATCATTTCAACTATGGAATTTATGCGGAAGTACAGGGTAATTATACGCACGGTTTCAACCTGCAATATATAGATGGTTCGAACCGTTGGAACGAGACTATCAAATTAGGATATACTTTTTGAAAACAATGAATATAAATAAACTAAATTATTAAGCAATGAAAAAGAGTTTGACATTTATCTTCGCAGCAGCGCTTTTGGTATCTTGCCAACAGGAAGAGAACGAAGCTACGACTCCTGCAAACAGTCGCATTACTATCTCTCCCATTATTACACGTGCTACGGAAGTTAACTTTGAAACCGGAGATAAAATCGGTGTTACAATCACCCAAAACGGTGACTTCGTATATGCAGAGAATAAACAGATGACATACAATGACGGAGTATTTGCAGGCGATTTACTCTGGTACCCGGAAGGAAATGACAAATCGCAAATAGTAGCCTATTATCCCTATAAAGAGGGTAATACTCCGGCTTCATTTACTGTTGAAACCGATCAGACTAGTGGATATGGAGCGTCAGATTTTATGGCAGCAAAGAAATCGGATGTACTTCCGACTACCAACGTTATAAGCATGAACTTCAAACACATGTTTACTAAATTAGTGATTAATGTAACAAAAGAAGTAGAAGCTAACATCTCGTCTATCGCATTGAAAGGTTCCATCCCGACTGCAACTCTTGATTTGAGTGCTCTCACAGTGACTGCTGATGCAAACGCCTCCGCAACAAGCATTGTTGCACAAGCCGTTAAAGCGAATGAGACATACCGCGCCATTATCGTTCCCCAAACAGTAGCCTTGACGCTTGAAGTAGCAACATCTGACGGCAAGACCTTGTCACAGAAGCTCACATCTACCACTTTGGCACAAGGAGGACAATACAGTGTGAACATTCGCGTGTTACCTGACGATATAGAAGTCAAACTTAGTGGTGACATTGAAAACTGGACAGATGAGGGTGAAATTGGAGCTGATAATGAGATTCCTTTCGAGGAACATCTCGATCAGAACTATTTCCTGTATGATAATGTAAAATATAAGACTGTAACTCTCTCAAACGGTACGACATGGATGGCTGAACCGCTTATTTATTTACCGAAAGGGTATACTCCTTCAAGTGATCCAACTGCTGATAGCCATGTTTGGTATCCGTATGAAATCACAGCCGACGGTGCAACCGTAGCTACAACAAAAGAAAGTGCCATAAAAGAATTAGGTTATCTATATGATTTCCAGGCTGCACTGGGTGGTAAAGAAATTACTGATAGTAATCTGACCTCCTTTGAAGGAGCACAAGGAATCTGCCCGAAAGGATGGCACATACCGACACGTCTGGAGTACTTTAATCTGGTAGGAAAAACAACGAATGATGCCGACGGCAAGGTACCGGCTGATGGTGATAAAGCTCTTTTTTATGATGCAGCTTATGATGGAGCCAAAATATCATCACTGATGGATGCAGGATTCAATTACCAATTCTCCGGTGTTCGTATGGCAACAAGTCTTACAGGCGCCGACAGCTACCAAAAAACTGCAATAGCAGATGACGCCAAGATTCAAGCTGCGTGGCATGGAAAACCGGCAATGAATTATCTCATGACTTCGACCGCCTACAAACCCATATACAATAGTACCAGCGGCCTACTAACCAATATACAGTTCTTTGGATTAATGAGTACAATCAATGCAACCAAGTATCCGGAAGGCAGATTATCATTATCTTATGTTAGCATTAAAGCCGGTATGCAAGTTCGTTGCATAAGGGATCAAGCCGGCAACTAAAAGACTAATATTTGTTTCATGCCTTGAAACCTTTAGTTTCTCGGTGAGAAACCAACAGTTTCAAGGTTTGAAACTACCAGTTTCACACCGGGAAACTAAAAGTCTCAAGTAAGGTTAAGATTCCTCGCCCGTAAGGCGAACTATGATAAGCTATAAACAAACGATAAACAGATTACAAACTATATAAAAACGAAGCAAGAACAATGAAAACAAAAAAGCTAACAATCGCAATTGCCATCATGGCAATGACTTTTATCGGAACTTCATGTGGTAACAAACAACAGAAAAGCGCATCAGAAGCGACTACAGAACAGTCTGCATCTTCCGCCTTGGAAATCGACTCTCTCCTTGCCAATGCCGAAAACCTTGCAGGACAAGAAGTGACCATTGAAGGCGTCTGCACACATACCTGCAAACATGGCGCAAAGAAAATCTTCCTGATGGGTAGCGACGATACCCAAGTGATCCGTGTAGAAGCGGGAACTTTGGGAGCATTCGATCCTAAATGTGTGAACTCCATCGTCCGTGTTACCGGAACACTGAAAGAACAACGCATTGACGAAGCCTACCTCCAGAACTGGGAAGCGCAACTCAAAGCACAAGCTGCCGAGAAACACGGAACCGGTGAAGCCGGATGCGACTCTGAAAAGAAAGCACGTGGCGAAACAGCCAACAGCCCTGAAGCCCGCATCGCAGACTTCCGCGCAAAAATAGCCGACCGCAAGGCAGAAACAGGAAAAGAGTATTTATCTTTCTATTTCATGGAAGCTAACTCGTATGAAGTGGAGTAGTAACATCCGTAAGTGGAGTCGGCTCATACATCGTGACTTATCATTTTTCTTTTCCGGAATGGTATTGATATATGCCATTTCCGGAATTGTAATGAATCACCGTGACACAATTAACCCGAACTTCTCCATCACACGGAAAGAGTATAAGATAGCAGAAAAGCTACCGGATAAAGCAGGAATGAATAAGGAGAAAGTGCTCACCCTCCTGGAACCATTGGGAGAAAGCGGCAACTATACCAAATATTACTTCCCGAAAACGGACGTAATGAAAGTATTCCTGAAAGGCGGCTCCAATCTCCTGGTAAACGTGAAGACAGGAGAAGCGGTATATGAATCCGTCACCCGCCGTCCGCTTATCGGAGCAATGTCCCGCTTACATTACAACCCGGGACAATGGTGGACTTACTTTGCTGATATTTTCGCTATCGCTCTTATTATCATTACTCTCTCCGGCATCATCATGCTGAAAGGAAATAAGGGTATTATCGGCAGAGGAGGAATCGAAGTCATTGTCGGAATCTTGATTCCCATTCTTTTCCTTTTCTTCTTTTGAATAGAATAACAGATAAAATCAAATGGAACATATTATCGAATGTAACAATCTGACGCACTATTACGGCAAACGGTTGATTTACGAAAATCTTAGTTTCACAGTACCCAAAGGACGCATCCTGGGACTGTTGGGAAAGAACGGTACGGGCAAGACCACCACTATCAATATCTTGAGCGGTTACCTGAAACCCCGTTCAGGGGAATGTCGCATCTTCGGACAGGAGATACAAACAATGGCACCGGCTCTGCGCCGCAATATCGGACTGCTCATCGAAGGTCATGTGCAATATCAATTCATGACCATCACCGAGATAGAGAAATTCTACGCAGCTTTCTACCCCGGTCAATGGAAAAAGGAAGCGTACTATGAACTGATGAATAAGTTGAAAGTCGCTCCCGGACAACGTATCTCGCGTATGTCCTGCGGACAACGTTCACAAGTAGCCCTGGGACTGATTCTCGCACAGAACCCGGAACTTCTCGTACTGGATGATTTCTCCCTCGGACTCGATCCCGGCTATCGTCGCCTGTTTGTCGACTACCTCCGCGACTATGCCCGTTCAGAAGGAAAAACCGTCTTTCTGACCTCGCATATCATTCAGGACATGGAACGGCTTGTTGATGACTGTATTATCATGGACTACGGAAAGATACTGATTCAGAAACCAATCGTCGAATTACTGGAAAAAGGACGTCGCTACACTTTCACTATTCCCGAAGGTTATGAACTTCCTGCGTCTGATGATTTCTATCATCCTTCTGTCATGCGAAACCAGTTGGAGACTTTCTCCTTCCTGCAACCGACAGAGACAGAAGCAAAACTGAAATCAATGTCAGTGCCTTACACTAATTTTCATAGTGAACAGGTAAATTTGGAGGATGCATTTATCGGCCTGACAGGCAAATACTGATTAAATTAAGAATAAGAATTGGCTACTCGTAACCCACAAATCATAATTCATAAATCATAAATCCTCAAAAATGTACGCTATATTTTATAAAGAATGGATAAAGACACGGTGGTATTTTCTGCTTGCCGTGCTCGCCACACTTGGTTTTACAAGCTATTGTATGCTTCGCATCAACCGGGTGGTAGAAATGAAAGGGGCAGCTCATGTATGGGAAGTCATGCTGCAACGCGATGTTATCTTCATTGATATGTTGCAATATATCCCCCTGATTGCCGGAATCCTGATGGCAATCGTGCAGTTTGTCCCCGAGATGCAACGCAAATGTTTGAAACTGACTCTCCATCTGCCTTATCCGGAGTTGAAGATGACAGGTAATATGCTACTTTCGGGATTAGTGTTGCTACTTGTCTGCTTCGCTTCCAATTTCCTGTTGATGGAAGTATACCTGAATGGAATACTTGCCCATGAACTGAAGAACCACATATTGCTCACCGCTTTAACGTGGTATCTTGCCGGGATTTCCGGCTATCTGCTTGTGTCATGGATCTGCCTCGAACCGGCATGGAAACGTCGTATTCTGAATCTCATTATCGCAGTATTATTACTCCGAATCTTCTTTCTGTCGCCCACACCGGAAGCATATAACAAGTTCCTCCCTTATTTAGTGGTTTATACTTTGTTGACAGCTTCTTTCTCGTGGCTTTCTATCGTACGATTCAAGGCCGGAAAGCAGGACTAGGAGCAATTAAAAATTAAAGACTAAAAATTAAAAGATTGAGTAATGAGACGTTTCAGTACTATATTATTATATGTAACCATCGCTTTTCTGCTTCTTTGGCAGTTGCCTTGGTGTTACAATTTCTTTGTCGTAAAGCCGGAGAAGACTCCCTTTACCCTATATAGTTTCGTCATTGGCGATTTCGCACAGATGGGACAGGAAGAGGGAAAAGGAAGCGTGCGTCGCGACTTGGCAGGAAACATTTATTCGGAAGCTGCTTTCGACAGCATCCTGCCTATGTTTTACTTCCGCCAGTTGATGTCTGACGAGCGTTTTCCAGATACCATTCAAGGAATCGCAGTGACTCCCAAAATGGTGCAGACGGAAAACTTCAACTTCCGCAGCGTTCCTTCGGATATCAATGCGCCTTCTATCGGACTTTACCCGCTAATGGAATCCATGTCAGGACGTGTGGACTTAAAAATGCCGGATGACGTATTTCGTATCACCACCAAAGGGATCGAATTCATCGACATGGCCTCCAACAGCGTAAAGGAAGACAAGAGTCTTCAGTTTACCGAAGCTATGACTAAAAAGGAGTTTCGTTTCCCGGCAACGGAGATCGTAGGAAATCCAACGGTGAAAAAGGAGTATGACGAAGGTTATCTTCTATTGGATGCCGACCGCCGTCTGTTTCATCTGAAACAGGTGAAAGGGCGTCCGTATGTTCGTGCCATCACCTTGCCTGAAGGACTGACACTGGAACATCTGTATCTGACAGAGTTCAGAAATAAGAAAACACTTGCGTTCATGACCGATGTCAACAATGCTTTCTATGTACTGCAGAGCCGGACATACGAAGTAGTGAAAACAGGAATTCCTGTATTCAATCCCGAAACGGATGCATTAACCATCATCGGTAATATGTTCGATTGGACGGTACGTGTGACTACTCCGACCTCTGATAATTATTACGCATTGAATGCCGACGATTATTCATTGATTAAAAAATTAGAGAACGCATCGTCTACTCATTCCATGCCCGGTATTACTTTCACATCTTATACTGATAAATATGTAATGCCACGTTTCGAATAGTATTCCCATATTGAATGTAACAGTTGTAAGGGACTATCAAAAGTCAATCTATTAAATATGACTTAGGGTAGTCCCTTACTGTTTTCTTCCCATGCGTGTATAGGAAACAAAAAGAATTACAATCTTTTCTTCTGTAAGTATGGGCTTTTTCCGGCAAGAAAGTTTATCTTTGCCGACTCATTCAAATATTCAGACCGCAATTGCTTCTGCATTATACACAAACAAATACGGTAAAACGAAAAAACTCAAATTAAAAACCGTATGAAAGTTTACAAAGCATTTGCTTTCCTAAGTATCTTCATCATATTGTTCTATAATTGTTCGCTCCCTACTGATGACGAAGTAAAAGGAGATTCAGAGGGAGAGGATACAGTTACCTCCGAACTTCCCTGGGAAGGAGAGATGGACAAATTCACCATCAATTCTAAAGAAGGAATCCATCTGAATGATCCATACGAAGACGCCGGAACAGCTTATGTCACCATTCCTTCCACCTCTGTAAAAAATACCCGTTGGGAATTTGGAGTTCACCTCACCTTTAATCCTTCCGCTAACAATTATGCACGATTTTATCTGACTTCTTCCTCAAACATTCTTTCCGAGAATTTAAACGGTTATTATATTCAGATAGGAGGAGCCAAAGATAATGTAACTCTTTATCGTCAAAACGGAGACCAATCTAAACTACTGGCTTCGGGAAGAGAGTTGATGAAAGGAGACTCTTCACCGAAACTATATATAAAAGTAGAACGTGACAATAATGGTTACTGGACTTTTTGGACACGACGTGAATCCGAGAATGAATACGTAAAAGAAAAACAAATAAAAGATACCGATATACAAACTTCCCGCTACTGCGGTATATACTGCATTTACACCAAAACCCGCTGTAAAGGATTTACATTTCATCACATACAGCTATCTAATAACGTAGAAACGGACACTACACCTGATGAAACACCCGATCATCCCGGAACAGACATTCCAGATAATCCGAACACCCCCGAATTACCGAAAGATGTGAGAGGTATGCTTCTTTTCAATGAAATCATGTATAATAATGCCACTGATGGTGCAGAATATATAGAAATCTACAATCCGACTGAACAGGCTATCATCTTACCGGTACTTTATCTATATAAGATGTATAAAGACGGGGCAATATACAATACTACCATCCTTCAAAATGAAAGTCCTTCTACTCCCCTAACCATTCCTGCCAAAACATATCTTTGCTTCACGAAATACTTCAACAGAGTCGTTCAGAAACATAAAGTCGGTGGAGAAAATATAATAATTATACCGAACTTCCCGGCACTGAACAATAATGGCGGGTATCTGGCACTTTCAAGTAGTAAAGAGACTGCACCAGGACATACTTTTGACACTTGTTGTTTTAGAGATGAAATGCACACCATTGATAAAATAACCGGCGTTTCGCTTGAAAAGAAATCTCCGGAGTTGTCCTCGCTCAACAAAAACTGGCGTTCCTCCAAACATGCCACCGGAGGCACACCCGGAATAAAAAATATGTAAGAGTATGTATATCTATGATAAATTCCCTACATTTGTAGGCAAAGTAAACAAGTTCCGGATATTCATCCTCAAACGAATTTAAACAGCAGATATGAGTCCAGCCGTTATATCTATTACTACTGTGGCATACTTTATCATCCTGTTCACTATCTCTTATATAGCAGGACGCAAAGCCGACAATGAAGGATTCTTCGTAGGAAACCGTAAATCAGCCTGGTATATCGTTGCCTTTGCCATGATCGGTTCCACCATTTCCGGAGTCACCTTCGTTTCCGTTCCGGGTATGGTACAGGCAAGCAGCTTTTCTTACCTGCAAATGGTGCTGGGATTCATAGTAGGACAAATTATCATTGCATTTGTACTCGTTCCTCTCTTTTATCGTATGAACCTGGTTTCCATTTATGAATATCTGGAGAACAGGTTCGGAAGCTCCTCCTACAAGACGGGAGCATGGTTCTTTTTTATTTCAAAGATGTTAGGGGCAGCCGTCCGGCTCTTTCTCGTATGCCTGACATTGCAGTTTCTTATCTTCGATCCTTTCCATCTCCCATTCCTGTTGAACGTGATCCTTACGGTATTTATCGTATGGCTTTACACTTTCCGCGGTGGAGTGAAATCATTGATATGGACGGATGTTCTAAAAACATTCTGCCTGGTAGTGTCGGTTGTACTTTGCATCTATTATATTGCTTCCAGCCTGCATCTGAATTTCAGCGGTCTGGTTAGTACGATTTCAGATAGTGACTTTTCCAAGACATTCTTTTTTGACGATGTCAACGACAAACGATATTTCTTCAAACAATTCCTGGCAGGTGTATTCACCGTTATTGCCATGAACGGGCTCGACCAGGATATGATGCAGCGCAATCTTAGCTGCAAGAACTTCCGGGACTCGCAGAAAAATATGATTACCAGTGGAATCTCACAGTTCTTTGTCATTCTGCTTTTTCTGATGCTGGGAGTACTGCTATATACGTTTACAGCACAGCAAGGCATTGAGAATCCGGGAAAAAGCGACGAGTTGTTTCCGATGATCGCTACCGGAAATTATTTTCCCGGCATAGTCGGAATATTATTCATTATCGGACTGATAGCCTCCGCCTATTCTGCAGCGGGTTCTGCCTTGACGGCACTGACCACTTCTTTTACTGTAGATATTTTACATGCACAGATAAAAGGAGAGGCGGCACTTAGCAAGATACGCAAACAGGTACATATCGGTATGGCAGTTGTGATGGGGGCAGTCATTTTTGTATTCAATTTGCTGAACAACACCAGTGTGATTGATGCGATTTACACATTGGCCAGTTATACGTATGGTCCTATCTTAGGGTTGTTCGCTTTCGGCATCTTCACCAAGAAACAAGTTTATGATAAATATATTCCGTTGGTAGCTATCGCTTCTCCTATTCTTTGCTATATCCTGCAACGAAATTCGGAAGCATGGTTCAACGGTTACCAAATTAGTTACGAGCTGCTATTATTTAACGCTGCATTTACTTTCATCGGACTTTGCTTCCTCATTCGAAAGAAATCAACGATGGACAATACGACAGTTCTTTAATATTAAGATGAAGATGAAGAAGAAAATTAATTGCTTCATACCTTTCGGCACCCCGGAAGATACCATGCAGACAGTAAAGGAACTACAAGTGTCAGAGCTAGTAAATAAGATCTATTTATTAGGTTCGGAGCCCGGTAAGAAAGCTCTTCCGGGTTGTGAATATCTCTCTGTTAAAGGGTTCTATTCCACAGACACAATGAAAACAATTGCAGCCAATGCCAATACGGAATATACTCTGTTCTACTTGAAACAAACTCCATTAAAACTGGGACTGTATGCCTTGGAACGCATGGTGCAAATCATGGAGAACGATAAAAAGAATGGAATAGTTTATGCCGACCACTATCAGCTGATTAACGGAGAACTTAAACAAGCACCTGTCATTGACTACCAATTAGGAAGCGTCCGGGATGATTTCGATTTCGGTTCCATGCTTCTATTCAGTTCTTCTGCCTTCACTAAAATAGCAGATGCTTTGCGTGAAGAGTACAAATACGCAGGACTATATGCTATGCGTCTATTCATCTCTTACAAATATTCAATTGTGCACATCAATGAATATCTATACACCGAAATTGAAACAGATACCAGAAAAAGCGGAGAGAAACAATTCGACTATGTAAACCCCAAAAATCGGGAAGTACAAATTGAAATGGAAGCTGCCTGTACCGAATACCTGAAATGTATTGATGCTTATTTCATGCCTACTTCTTCACGGCCTGTAAATCTTCACAGCGAAAACTTTGAATTCGAGGCATCTGTCATCATCCCTGTACGCAATCGTGCTCATACAATCCGCGATGCTGTCAATTCGGCTTTAAACCAACGGACCACTTTCTCTTTTAACATTATTGTTATCGACAATCATTCCACCGATGGAACGACGGAAATTCTCCAAGAACTAAGTAGCGATAAAAGATTGATCCATATCATCCCCCAAGAACATGATTTAGGTATAGGAGGGTGCTGGAACAAGGGTATATGTCACGAAAAATGCGGAAAGTTCGCTATACAGTTAGATAGTGACGATTTATATAAAGATGAATCCACTTTACAGAAAATCGTAGACACCTTTTATAAGGAAAGCTGCGCAATGGTCATAGGTACCTATCTAATGACCGACTTCCAACTGAACGAAATACCCCCCGGTATCATTGACCACAAAGAGTGGACACCGGAAAATGGAAAGAACAACGCTCTACGTATCAATGGTTTGGGTGCTCCACGAGCTTTCTACACTCCTATTCTTCGTAATATCAAATTGCCGAATACCAGCTATGGTGAAGATTACGCCATAGGATTACGAATCTCACGGGAATATAAGATCGGACGTATCTATGATGTAATATACCTCTGTCGCCGTTGGGAAGGTAACTCTGACGCCGCATTAAGCACAGAAAAAGTCAATCGGAACAACTTCTACAAAGACCGAATCCGCACATGGGAAATTAAGGGCAGAATCCAGATGCATACTATCGATGAAGAGTTTCAAGAACTTGTAGAGGAAATGATAGAAAACCAAAAAGAAAACTGGGAACTTGCGAAAAGGAACTATGAAGCGTTGGAAGAAAATCTGGAAAAGAAAAAAGTATTGAAACTGAAGGAAGAAGATAGAGAGATGAAAGTTAGAATTTTCCCGAATCCTCAACGCATCCTCTCGACCATGGCAAAAACAGATAGTCGTTCTATCCAGGAAAGGTCTTGTTTCTTATGCGGGAAAAACCGCCCCGCAGAGCAAACATATCTACCATTCGGACATTATGAGGTATGCCTCAACCCCTACCCCATTTTTCAGCGTCACTTGACAATCATCGACAAGGAACACACTCCACAAAGCATGAAAGGACGTTTTGAAGATATGCTTCACTTAGCTGAAAACTTGGACGAGTTCTATATACTCTATAACGGACCGGAGTGCGGTGCTTCCGCCCCTGACCACATGCATTTCCAGGCAGCAGGAAAAGAAGAAGAACTGACTAACCCTTTTGCGCTGAATTTCTTGAAGAGTATATTAGAAAATGAAAACGGCGTAACAACTTATGTAGACAATGTATTCACAACTTGCATAGGTATGACATCAGGTCTGAAAGTTGACTTAATGCAACAATTTGAAAAGGTCTACCAAAATCTTTCCGTCATTTATTCGGATAAGGAACCTTTAATCAACATGATAACTTGGTATGGTCTCGATAAAATAAGCCATTTCGGAGGTGACGAAATAGAAGTATGGAATTGCATCATTTTCCTACGCTCAAAACATCGTCCCGATTGCTATTATACCCCAAATGAAAAAGGACTATTAATAAGTCCGGCTGTTGCAGAAATGGGTGGCATATTCCCGATTGTCAGAGAAGAAGACATGGATAAATTAAACGCCCAACAACTCACAGAGATTTACAAGGAGATAAGTTTATCTCCCCAACAGTTAAATACTCTATGCGATCAATTATTCAAGAAGAAATAGTAATAAAATAGCATGCAAGTCCCTCTAATAAGTGTTGGTATCCTTTCCGGGAAAGAGATTGAATTCTCTTTCCCTATAAAATTTATCTCTTCCGACGGAACAGAAAGCTCCGGTATGCAAAAGGCTATTTACCGGGAGGGGAAGATTCATTGGCAAGGGAAAGAATATAATGAATTATCTTTCACTCCCCAACAAGGTGCACCTGCTTTCTTTGAACTGAAAGATGTGACCATCGGAATCAACTTCCATTGGGAACGCAAAGAAGTCCAGAAATTCAAAGGGGAGTTAAAGATCATCATCGAAGGGGAACAACTTACTGCTATCAATATTATTTCCATTGAAGAATATCTTACCAGTGTCATTTCATCAGAGATGAGCGCAACAGCTTCTTTAGAACTACTAAAGGCACATGCTGTTATTTCCCGAAGTTGGCTGTTGAATAAGTGTAAGACAGAGAGTAGAAAACAGGAAATGAAGAACGAGAAAACAGGAAAGTCTATACAGAAGGATAGCGCAACCTGTTCTCCATCTTTCGTTTCGGATTTTCAATTTATCAAATGGTATGACCACGAAGCGCACAAAAACTTTGACGTATGCGCAGACGATCACTGCCAACGGTATCAAGGAATCACACGTGCCTCAACACCACAAGCTATCGAAGCAGTCACTGCTACCCGGGGCGAAGTATTGATGTATGCAGGAACGATTTGTGATGCCCGTTTCTCTAAATGTTGCGGCGGGGCTTTTGAAGAGTTCCAGAATTGTTGGGAAAACGTAAAGCACCCCTATCTCATCGGTCAACGGGATTGTAAGATCGAAGACCAACTACCCGATTTGACAATAGAGACAGAGGCTGATAAATGGATTCGTACTTCTCCTGTCGCATTCTGCCACACGCAGAACAAAAAGATCCTAAGCCAGGTTTTAAACAACTATGACCAGGAAACGACAGACTTCTATCGTTGGAAAGTCTGCTACTCCCAACAAGAACTTTCAACCCTGATTCATCAACGTTCGGGGATTGATTTCGGGCAAATTCTGGACTTAATTCCTATAGAACGGGGAACGTCGGGACGCCTTGTCCGATTGAAGATTGTAGGAACCTTGCGGACACTTATTATCGGAAAAGAGCTGGAAATACGTCGTACCCTATCTACTTCCCATCTTTATAGTTCTGCCTTCGTAATAGACAAGGAATATGAAGAAAAGGGACATAAAAAAGATAAAAATCCTTCACGATTCATCCTTACCGGAGCCGGATGGGGACATGGAGTAGGACTTTGTCAGATTGGTGCTGCCGTAATGGGAGAGCAAGGTTATAAGTATGAAGAAATACTGTCTCACTATTACCCCGGCAGTACGCTCGAAAAACAATATCAATGAAAAAAAGAACAATGCCATGACAACACCCACTATAAAAAGAAATCCCTGGAGCTGGATACCAACCCTCTACTTCGCAGAAGGGCTGCCCTATGTAGCGGTAATGACGATTGCTGTTATCATGTACAAGCGTTTGGGATTATCCAATACGGAAATAGCCTTATACACTTCCTGGCTCTATCTTCCCTGGACTATCAAACCTCTATGGAGTCCATTCGTCGATCTGGTGAAAACAAAACGGGCTTGGATTATTGCCATGCAAGGGTTCATCGCCGCCGGATTTGCAGGGATAGCCTTCTTTATCCCAACTGCACATTATGTACAGTTGACTCTTGCTTTTTTCTGGTTGCTAGCCTTCAGCTCCGCTACACATGACATCGCTGCAGATGGTTTCTATATGCTCGGACTCAATAATAAGGAACAATCTTTCTTTGTCGGTATCCGGAATACCTTCTATCGGCTTGCCAACATTTTCGGGCAGGGAATTCTTGTCATGCTGGCAGGATGGTTGGAAACATCACAAAACAATATTCCCTTGGCATGGAGTATTACATTCTACCTTCTTGCAGGATTGTTTCTTGCTCTTACTATCTATCATCGTCTGATTCTCCCCCATCCTGATTCGGACATTAAACGTCCCGGACTCACACCGGGTAAATTGTTGGGAGATTTTCTTCTGACCTTTGTCACCTTCTTCAAGAAAAAGAACCTGGGTCTCATGTTCTTTTTCCTTCTCACTTACCGGTTGGGAGAATCACAGTTAGCCAAAATAGCTTCTCCTTTTCTGCTCGATGCTACCGATAAAGGTGGGCTAGCTTTATCTACTGCAACTGTCGGAATGATCTATGGAACTATAGGCGTCATAGCTTTATTAGTTGGCGGAATCATCAGTGGTTTCCTCGTTTCCCGCGACGGATTCAGAAAATGGATATTACCTATGGCGTTAGCTATCAACCTTCCTGATCTATTATATGTATGGATGGCTGCCGCCACTCCGGATAATCCTATATTTATAGCCATTTGCGTAGCTATCGAACAACTGGGCTATGGTTTCGGCTTTACCGCTTATATGCTATATCTGATTTATATTGCGGAAGGCGAACACAAAACGGCGCACTATGCTATCGGAACCGGCTTTATGGCACTTGGTATGATGCTTCCGGGGATGCCTGCAGGATGGATACAGGAGCATCTCGGATACACCAACTTCTTTATTTGGGTTTGTATTTGTACCCTACCCGGTATCGTCGCCTCATTAATGATCCGCAACCGACTGGAAGATTCTTTCGGAAAGAAACAATAAACTTACTTATTAACTTAACACATTAAAAAGTGACAGTCATGAATACAACAAGTAACAAACGCCTTTTGGCACTCGATGTAATGCGAGGCATTACTATCGCAGGAATGATTCTGGTTAATAATCCGGGCTCTTGGGGACATGCATACGCTCCCCTAAAACATGCCCAATGGAACGGTCTTACCCCCACAGACCTGGTTTTCCCTTTCTTCATGTTTATCATGGGAATCTCCACCTACATCTCACTTAAAAAGTATAACTTTACATTCAGTACTCCGGCTGCCCTGAAAATAATCAAAAGAACCATTGTTATTTTCCTTATCGGAATAGCCCTCAACTGGTTTGCCTTACTGTGTTACACCCACAATCCTCTCCCATTTGAGCAAATTCGCATCTTGGGAGTCATGCAGCGTCTTGCGCTCTGCTATGGTGCTTCAGCACTTATTGCCTTGCTATTGAAACACAAGTATATACCTTATCTGATTGTGGTATTATTAGTAGGTTATTTCATTATTCTCATTACCGGTAATGGTTTTGCCTACAACGAAACGAATATTCTTTCCATCGTCGACCGCAGCATCTTGGGAGACGCTCATATGTATCAAGACAACCACATCGACCCGGAAGGACTTCTTAGCACTATTCCTTCTATCGCACACGTATTGATCGGATTTTGCGTCGGTAAACTACTCATGGAAGTAAAAGATATACATGAAAAATTGGAACGGCTTTTCCTTATCGGTACTATCCTGACTTTTGCAGGTTTCCTATTTAGCTATGGTTGCCCATTCAACAAAAAGATATGGTCGCCCACCTTTGTGCTGGCCACTTGCGGATTAGGCTCCAGCCTATTAGCTTTACTCGTCTGGATTATCGATATCAAAGGATGTAAAAAATGGAGCCGTTTCTTTGAATCTTTCGGAGTGAATCCTCTCTTTATTTATGTAATGGCAGGTGTCATCGCCGTTTTGGTAGGCGCTATCACCGTCACTTATCAGGGAGAAAGTGTCTCCATCCAACAAGTCGTCTACAGATGTGCCCTCCAACCTGTTTTCGGGGATGAAGGAGGTTCTCTTGCCTATGCTATCCTCTTTGTCTTACTTAACTGGTCAATAGGCTATATATTATACAAAAAGAAAATATACATTAAGATATGATACTCATTGCAGATAGTGGTTCTACCAAAACCGACTGGTGCATCGTTTTCAACGGCACCCCAATCAAACGAATTGGAACGAAAGGAATTAACCCTTTCTTCCAGTCAGAAGAAGAAATTCAACAAGAACTGACACATTCCCTCCTACCACAACTACCGGAAGGAACGATCAACTCCGTCTTTTTTTATGGTGCAGGATGCACTCCCGAAAGAGCTCCCGTTCTCCGACGGGCCATTGCCGACAGTCTGCCCGTCATTGGAAACATCAAAGCCAATTCGGATATGCTTGCTGCTGCCCGCGGACTATGCGGACATGAAGCAGGGATTGCCTGCATCCTCGGCACAGGTTCCAACTCCTGTTTCTACAACGGTGAAGAGATTGTCAACAACATCTCCCCTCTCGGATTCATCCTGGGAGATGAAGGAAGCGGCGCAGTCTTAGGAAAACTATTGGTAGGTGATATGTTGAAAAACCAGCTTCCACCCACCATCAAGGAAGCTTTCTTAAAACAGTTCGACTTGACAGCTCCCGAAATCATCGACCGGGTTTATCGTCAACCTTTCCCGAACCGTTTTCTGGCTAGTCTCTCCCCCTTTATAGCGCAACATCTGGAAGAGCCGGGGATACGACAATTAGTGCTTGATAGTTTTATTGCTTTCTTCCGAAGAAACGTAATGCAATATGATTACACGCAGTACCCTGTACATTTTATCGGATCAGTGGCTCACTGCTACAGGGAGATATTACAAGAAGCTGCACAAGAGACAGGAACCAGAATCGGAAAGATTCTGCAAAGTCCGATGGAGGGGTTAATTTTATATCATACCGCTTCATCTCAATCCTTGTAATTTGTATTTTTAGTCAATTGCCATTATCAATATGCAGATAACTGAACAACCGTCGCTCTACGACAATCTGGAAAAGAAGTCCGTACGGGAAATATTAGAAGACATTAACCGGGAAGACCAGAAGGTAGCGTTAGCCGTACAAAAAGCCATTCCACAAATCGAACAGCTCGTCAACCAAATTGTACCCCGCATGAAACAGGGTGGACGTATCTTTTACATGGGTGCAGGTACCAGTGGGCGCTTGGGAGTGCTGGACGCTTCCGAAATTCCTCCTACTTTCGGAATGCCCCCAACCTGGATTATCGGATTGATAGCCGGGGGGGATACAGCCCTGCGCAATCCGGTAGAAGGTGCCGAGGACGATATGAGCCGAGGATGGGAAGAACTTACGGAATATCATATCAATCAAAAAGATACAGTGATTGGCATTGCCGCTTCGGGCACTACTCCTTATGTAATCGGTGCCTTACGGGAGGCCCGCAAGCATGGCATCCTGACAGGTTGCATCACCAGCAATCCGAATTCTCCGATGGCGGCAGAAGCAGATGTCGCCATCGAAATGATTGTCGGTCCGGAATATGTCACAGGAAGTTCGAGAATGAAATCAGGCACCGGACAGAAAATGATTCTGAACATGATTAGCACGTCGGTGATGATTCAACTCGGACGGGTAAAAGGAAATAAGATGGTAAACATGCAACTTAGTAATCATAAACTGGTAGAAAGAGGAACCAGGATGATTATGGAGGAACTGGGATTAGATCATGATCATGCACAAAAATTGTTGCTGTTACACGGTTCTGTAAAACAAGCGATCGACGCTTACCGATATTCTCAAGATCATTAAAATCTCTACTTACTCTTGTTTAATCAAGAGTTTATTATACGCATCATATACCAATCTTATTAATACGGAATATGACACATTAACCATTATTATTCATCCGACAGTCTCATAGATACAATACAAAAAGATTTTGAAACAAAATCAAAAACATTTATTGAACAAACCGGTTTGTTCACACTTCTTCATTTTATCCCCAAAGAAAAAAACTTCAAGAAATAGTAGATTGGTATCAACAGAATAAATAATTGAAACATACCCAAAGCCCGTTCTTATCAATACCAACTATCTTTGCATCGTGTCACAGTACAGACGAAAAATAAACCATTCTTGGAATTTAAGACACAAAGAAGATAATCTCGCTAAATATAATATTTATGAAGAAGAACATTTGCATCATTTTGAGCCTGCTGTTATATACAATAGGAATGCAGGCAGAAGTAAGACTTCCCGGAATCTTTTCCGACAAGATGGTTTTACAACGTGACACCCCTATCCCATTATGGGGTTTTGCAGATCCTAAAGAAACTGTTGTTATTGAATTCAACGGAAAGCAATACAAAACCCGGGCTTCCCAAACAGGAGAATGGGCGGTCAACCTGCAGAAGCACAAGGCCGGAGGTCCCTACGAATTGAGAGTCAACCAGAAAATAATACAAGATGTATACGTAGGCGACGTGTATCTATGCAGCGGACAATCGAATATGGAACTTACCGTAAAGCGTGTCATGGATAAATACAGGGATGAAATCATGTCGTATGAAAACAATCTGATCCGTTATACCAAGACGTCGTACGCTTACAACTTTATCGAGCCTCAACAAGATAGCAATAATGAATGGAAAATCTGTACCCGGGAGAATACGTTGGACTTCGCAGCCCTATGTTATTTCTTTGCAAAAGAAATGCAGGCAGAAAAAGGAGTTGCAATTGGCATTATCAATAGTAGCTGGGGAGGGACAAACATAGCATCATGGTCTACCCGCCAGTCACTCGAGAAATATGCCAGATTCCGGGAAAAGCTCCAGTCCCCACAGTACTTCCATCCTGATTATCCGGATTCTGTGAAGAACGCCCAAAAAGAACAAGTGAATCAATGGCATCGACAGCAATCGGCAAATGACCTTGGGAACAAAGAAAAATGGACAAGTGACGGTTTCGACGCTTCAGATTGGAAAAAAGTGGATGTATTCAACTCCAATTGGGGAGGTAGCTGGAACACTCCTCTCAATGGAGTCCATTACTTCCGCCAGCGAATTAACATACCCGAATCATTAGCCGGACAACAAGCTGTTTTACGCGTGGGAACACTAAAAGACTCGGATACTACCTATATAAACGGTATCTGTGTAGGAAGAACAAGTTATCAATATCCTCCGCGTATTTACCAAGTCCCGGCAGACTTACTCCGTGCCGGTGAAAACGAGATTGTCATCCGCCTTGTCAGCAGTGCCGGACGTCCGGAATTTGTAAAAGGGAAGCCTTACCAATTGGAAATAGCCGGTCAGACAATTCCGCTGACCGCTATGTGGCAGCATAAAATAGGCTGTACAATGAAGCGTATTCCTTCCACTATCGGATTCCAAAATGAACCCACCGGACTATATAATAGTATGATTCATCCGCTACGCAACTACGGAATACGAGGCATAATCTGGTATCAGGGAGAGTCGGATACGGGTCCTGAAGGTAGCAAACATTATGAAAGACATCTGATTGATCTTGTAAACGACTGGCGTACCCAATGGAACAATAAAAACCTGCCTTTCGTCATTGTGCAACTTGCGAATTACCAACAAAGAAGCAAGGTGCCTGTAGAAAGCGGCAACGCACAAGTACGTGAAGCACAACGCAAGGCAAGTCTCCAGTTAAAGAATGTTGGACTGGCCACTGCTATTGATTTAGGTGAAAGTAATGATATTCATCCACTCAACAAAAAAGACTTGGCACACCGTTGTGTGCTTCAAATGAACAAACTTTCTTTCGGTGAGAAGAATATCGTAGCGGAAGGGCCTATGGCTGAAGCTGCCGAATTAAAAGAAAACGGTCGGATCGTTATCTCTTTCAGGCAAGGAACAGGCTCTTTAAAGCAAGCTAAATCATTAGAAGGCATTGCCATTGCTGCCAATGATGGAAAATATAAATTTGTAGAGGCCTATACCGAAGGGGATAAAGTAATTGCTTTATGGAACGGAGAAGGAATACCGGCAAGCATCCGCTATGCATGGGAAAACAATCCACCCTCTTCCATCTATAATACAGAAGGACTTCCTGCATCCAGTTTCCAATTACCAATTATCAACAAATAGAATATCCGGCTACAGTGAAACATAAGATCAATGATTAACAACAAATTACTAAATATTGAAACCATGAAAAAGTTATTTCTATTCTTCTACCTCTCTGTTGTGAGTATAGCGGCATTTGCCGCTGAACAATTTGTAATATTCACACCGGCCGGTAATCATTTTCCGTTGGTTGCCAACGGAGTTCCTTGTCCGATATACATAGATTCTTCCGAAGACAAAGGGGTAATGATTGCTGCCGGCAATCTTCAACAAGACATACTGCAGGTATGCGGAAAAAAGCCCGAACTCTTAACAAGCACAAGTTCGAAACGGTGTATCATTGCAGGTACTTATGGCACTCCTTTTATAAAGAAGCTGATGTCAGCAGGCAAAATAGACAAAAAGGAATTGGATGGAAAAAATGAAAAATACATCCTGCAAGTCATCGCCAATCCTTGCGAGGGAATAGATGAAGCGGTAGTTATCATCGGCAGCGACAGACGCGGCACTATTTATGGTATCTACGAGCTTTCTGAACAGATGGGAGTATCTCCCTGGTATTGGTGGGCAGATGTTCCCGTCATGAAACAAGCAAATGTATATATTAAACCCGGACAATACTCGGACGGAGAGCCGGCCGTAACCTATCGCGGTATCTTTCTGAATGATGAAGCGCCGTGTCTTACCCGATGGGTAAAACACACATACGGCACCAACTATGGCGACCATCGTTTTTATGCACGGGTGTGTGAACTGATACTACGCCTGAAAGGTAATTTCCTTTGGCCGGCCATGTGGAGCTGGGCTTTCTATGCTGACGACCCGCAGAATAGTAAAACAGCAAGTGAAATGGGAGTCATTATCGGCACGTCCCACCACGAACCGATGGCACGCAACCATCAGGAATGGTCACGCAAGCGCAAAGAATATGGTGCATGGGATTATACAACTAACCAAAAAGTGATCGATCAGTTTTTCCGTGAAGGCATCGAACGGATGCAGGGTACAGAAGATATCGTAACCATCGGTATGCGCGGAGACGGTGACGCAGCCATGAGTAAAAGCACCAATGTGAAACTTCTGGAGAATGTAGTCAAGAATCAGCGCAAGATTATTGAAGAAGTCACCAAACGTCCGGCCAAAGAGACTCCGCAAGTATGGGCGTTGTATAAAGAAGTATTGGATTATTACGATAAAGGTATGCGTGTGCCCGATGATGTTATCATGCTATTGTGTGATGATAATTGGGGCAATGTATGCCGCCTGCCAAATGCCAAAGAACGCAAGCATCCGGGCGGTTGGGGCATGTATTACCATGTAGACTACGTAGGTGCTCCGAGAAACTCTAAATGGCTGAACGTAACCCCTATACAAAATATGTGGGAGCAACTTCAACTCACATACGATTACGGAGTAGAAAAGCTGTGGATATTGAATGTAGGCGATTTGAAACCAATGGAATATCCGATCACGCTCTTCATGGATATGGCATGGAATCCCAAGCAATTCAACGTCTCCAACTTGCTGGAGCATCCCCGTCGTTTCTGCGCACAGCAGTTTGGCGAAGACCAGGCGGATGAAGCCATGCGAATCTTAAACCTGTACAGCAAATACAACGGCCGCGTGACGGGAGAAATGCTCGACCGGAATACTTATAACCTGGAGACCGGCGAATGGAAACAAGTATCTGATGAATATCTGAAACTGGAAGCGGAAGCTTTGAGACAATACATATCACTGAAACCGGAATATAAAGATGCCTACAAGCAATTAATCCTCTTCCCCGTTCAAGCCATGGCAAACCTGTACGAAATGTATTATGCACAAGCCATGAACCATAAATTGTATAAAGAAAACAATCCGCAAGCTAACGAATGGGCAGATAAAGTGGAACAGGCTTTTGCACGGGATAAAGCGTTGAGTGACGATTATAACAACATTATGTCCGGCGGCAAATGGAAGAATATGATGATTCAGAAACATATCGGTTATACCTCATGGAATGATAACTTCCCCGCTGATACACTGCCTAAAATCTACCGAATCGAAAATCCGGAAAAGGCTGTCGGCGGATACGTATTCACCGGACAAGACGGATATATAGCCATAGAAGCCGAACATTACTACAGCGCTAAAGCAGCGCCTGATACGGAATGGACAGTGATTCCCTATATGGGGCGTACCCTTAGTGGCATGGCTCTGATGCCTTACACACAACCAACTGACGGAGCTTCTATCTCCTACAAGATAAAGTTGCCTAAAGGAATTGACAAGGTGACTGTCCATGTGATAGTCAAATCAACTCTTGCTTTCCACGATCGCAAAGGACATGAGTATAGTATCGGATTTGAAGGAGGAAAGGATCAGACGATCAATTTCAATCATAACTTAAACGAGCTTCCTGAAAATGTATACAGCATATACTATCCGACAGTCGCACGACGCATCGTTGAGAAAAAAGCAAAACTGAATGTACCGAATACATCAGACGGTATGCAAACAATCACTTTCAAACCTCTTGATCCGGGTATCGTGCTGGAAAAGTTAGTCGTAGACTACGGAGGCTATAAGAAATCTTATCTGTTTATGAACGAATCGAAAAGTAAGAGAGAAAGTAGATAAAAAAGCTCAATCCAATCAATGCAGAGATGAGTTAATAACTACATCACTGATTGTATTTACATATAAATTTTGCAGTTCTTATTGTCAGCCGTCATTCCTATTCATTAGATAAATGATTTTCAATCCTTTAGATGCTGACAATAAGCCCTGACAATAGGCTGACAATAACATTTTATAAGTTTTATTGTCAGCCTATTATTTTATGATTTTGCTCTCCCATATCTCCTATCCTTCCAGCTTTACTTACCTTTCAAGAAAAGCCGCCATTAAACATCCGTCATACAACCGGCATACTTATATCATTCAATAACTATTGTTCGATCAGGATACCGGTATCCCAACGCAACTATAGTGGCTTCTCTTCTTATACCTCCCTACTTAATCAGCTTGCAAACAAGCTACTTGACAAGAAAGCAAGGCTGATAATAAAAAAGACACCAATCACGATGTATTACCTGAACACAAGATAGATTATACATAAAAACAGCCCTCGCACGGAGAATAACTCCATAGCGAGGGCTGTTTCTTTCAACAAATAAATACTTAATCTATTTCATCTGTCAGCACAAACTTGACAATCTTGGTTATACCTACCTTTGATTTAGCTATGTAAATCGCCTGCACCTTATCTATATGTTCAAGTTCACAAACGGCTTTCGTTTTTCCGGCATCTATTCCCCCTATACAAGTGCTCTTTTCAACCCCTTCATAAAGTACATAGATTTCCACACGAGAGTCTGTAGCCTCTATCTCTAAAACAATATGATTATAAACGGAAAGATCCACATTTTTTGTATTTTTCCAGCCGTACTGTCCGTAAGCATGGTCATAAGTAATCGTCTGTGTTTCGCTGTCTCCTCTGGAGAAATACCCATACGTCCGAGGGAAAAGTTGAATAGGCTCTTCTTTTGCGTTCGCCGCTATTGCGGCGAACAGACAAAACATAAGTAAGAAACTTTTCATTCGTATTCTCATATTATCCTTTTTATTATAATTCTATTGGCACTAGCGGAACCAAACGCATATTGGCAAGTCCCATTTCAAAGTCTGTAATATTCACACAATTCCATTGAGGATCTGCAGTCTGACCATTTTTATACATGAAATTACCATTAGAGAAAGTAAACAATGACGTATAAGTTATAGCATATTTGCTCAACCAGGCTCCCAGTGTCATTGTTTCCGATTCACCTGCCGTATCCAATATGAAGTCTGTGAATCTATAAGTAAAGGTATGCCATTCTCCATTAAAGTCAAATGGTTTGTCCACTCTCCACGGAGCAATATTAATATTACGGGTTCCATTCAATCCACCTCCGTCTTTATTCACACGCCAGGCCAACATTCCGCTTATCCATGGGGTAGGCATATACATATCGACCTGCATTGCAATATCTTTAATCAGAGTTTCTCTGGTTATCTCAATATCCGTTTTCTCCAATAGCTTTTCCAATTGACTCCTTGTCGAGAATCTCAAGTAAGCCCCATGGTTACTGGTACTTACCGGAACAGAACTACTCTTAAAGTAAATAAAGTAATCGGGATTCACCGGATGAGTATCATTTGCCGGACGGTTATCTGGGCTATACAATGCTGATTTATTATACGCCATAGGGCTCCCTGACGGACTACCCAGTTTCAACTCTTCATCCGTGAACTCCTGCAAGAACACTCCCTGTTTGTAGAACATGACAATTCCTTTCACTTCAACATCAGCACCTTCGCTCTCTATACGAATATATCCTGCCTTATCTCCCACACCTTCCGGCACAAGTACATCCATGGAAGTCGCATCCGATGAGGCACTCTGAACGAGACCTTCCTTTTCACCTGTGGAAGAAGGGAAAAAGACTTTCGCCTTATCGTACAGATTGACACCTGTAAGCCGGATCACATTACCGGGTTTAGGCATCGTATATGAAATTTCCGTCACACTAGGGACAAAACCTAAAAGAGTAAATTCCCGGCTAACACCAATTTCATCATACGCATTGACAACAGTCAGTTCTCCGTCGCCCACTGTAAAATCTTCCGTATCTACCGGTACAGTGAAAGTGATACGATTGCTTTCTATCGTTGTCGGCTCTATTTCCTGGCTGTTAAAAGACAGTTTTTGAAAAGTGGCAAAGTATTTTCCTTCAATGACCACCACCGAGTTGCGCCCGGCTTCCGTAATGGCATTACCATTTGCATCTGTAATTCGGTTGATTTCTACCTGCTTGCCCGCAATAACACAATCCAGCGTGCGATCATCATAAGCCGTCACAAGGCGCATTTTATTCCGGCTGTCCGGATTCTCGACAGCATTCCCGAAAGGCAAAGTTTCCGGAATAGTCACAATCAGGAAGGCATCGTTCTTTTCTTCGGCAGGAATACCGGCCAAATCAACAGAAGTACCATTAATATACAGTTCATTGGCTGTTTTCAGTCCGTTACCCTCAATACGTATCTTACCACCTATCGGCAGTTCTTGCACGGCTTCCCACGTTCTTCCTTCATTTTCAGTCAGCGAAAAACCGGTCACAGTAATTTGCCTGCCAAAGAATTGAAAATCTTCGGCCGTACAAGTAGCGGCTCCCGCCTTATTCACTACCCGGATCAAGTTGAGGTTCATCTCTTTAATCTCTCCCTCATCTACAGGAATGTCCGGAATAACAAGCTCTATCGCATTGTCTTCTGCATGAAAAGCAGAAATGAGCCCACCATTGATATAGACGGCAATCGTCTGCGCCATGTTAGTACCCTCAATACGCAAAGAGGTACCAATCCGAATTTTACTTTCTGCTCCAGGAATAATCCATTCTTCAATGTCTTCATCCCAAACACATACTTTTACAATGGTAGGAGGCAGCAAATTATCTACCGTTTCATTGTCATCGCTGCAAGAAAATAATCCCATTACAAAGGTTATTATCAGGCAAGCAATTATTCCCGATTGTATAGATTTAAAAGTTTTCATATCTAATCTGTTTCATGTTTATATTTTATTCTTCCGGAGTCACATAGGGAACCAAACGCAAGTTAGTGATGAACATACGGAAATCCGCTCCCTCTTTCATGGTCAATCCGGCCGACAGGACATCGAAGTTGAGGATAGTGAACAGTGAATGCACACCGCTCGCACTCCAAGCATCAATCGCCTCGCCCAAGTTGGCATACTTGGTATGTATCTCGAAAGTAAGCGTCTTCCAGCTGCCGTTAAATGCGTATGGCTTATTGTTAGTCCACGAAGCCACATTCCATGCACTTTCACCATTACCCTTTCCTCCATTCTTGTTCATGCGCCAGCCTACCACGCCGGTGCTCCAATCATGATTCATATAGATGTCCGCCTGCAAAGCCACCTTGCGGGCATCCGTTTCTCTGGCCCATTCTCCGTCACTGTTGTCTATCAGATACTGTAATTGCATTCCTGTATTGAAACGGAAATAACCGAAAGGCGAATTATTATCGCTCACCACCGGAAGAGTGGCCGGAGCAGTTTCGGGTATACTGAAGATATATGCTCTGGCACCTGCGGGTACTTGCGGCGCATCTGCCGCGTTGATTGAGTAATAGGCGCATTTCTGCGGAGAGATGACACTTCCGGACACACCATAGTTCAAAGCTGTGGTCCCTTCATGATCGTGCACAAACATTGCTTTGTCGTAGAACATATAATTGGGAGTGTAATAGTTCTCACCCAATTCTGCCATCTCCACCCGGAGGGAACCACTCCGTTCGCCCACTCCATCAGGCACCTTGACAGTTATCCGCGTTCCATCTTCGGACACTACCATATCTCCAGTGCCATCGATATAGGGAACCTGCACTTCATTGCCGTCATTACCTGGAAAGTAAACGGCTGATGTACCATTGAGGTACTTCCCTATAAGGGTGATGTGATCGCCCGGATGGGGCAACGTGTATGACACGTCTGTAATGCTAGGCATCTTGTTCACATCTTTAAAGATGAAACGGTATACTCCTTCACCGTGGGAAGTCACCACCCTGAGGGTATTTTTCACTGATTCATCTTCTATCTCATGTGCCATCGGAACACTGGAGGGTACTTTAAACGTGAGATGGGAGTCACTCATGTAAGTAGAGTTGTATTCCGTCACTTGCAAACCGTTGCAATAAATAGCTTGCAAACCACTAAAGCCACTACCGTCCACCCGAATCCAGGTTCCGGTATAAACAGAGGTAATCTGTTTGGCTTCTTCACCAAGCATATTACTCCACACACTGTATATGCGGACATCATCGTCGTCGTCAGAACAAGAAAATACGCTAAACAACGAGAACAGCAATAAAGTGCTCAAACACAAATTCGTTAATATCTTATCTGTTATCTTCATAGTAGTCATCTTATTTGTTAAAATCATAAGCAACAGGTACTGTATTTAATAACGGGTCACGGGTACTTTCCACTTCCGGATAAGAAAATGCCCATACATTATCATCAGAGGTATTCGAATGTACGTAATCTCCTTCCGCCAACGGAGTATGAGTAGCTCGTACCGCCAGTTTGGCTCCGTCGGACTGGCGGGGACTGTCAGAACTGAATGCCGCCTGAAGAGTGTTCTTGTTTATCGTATAATAGTAAGCATACCATCTGTTGCTGTCCCATTCGTCACTGCGCACCTGTTCTCCTTCATCACCTTCGGTCATAATAACCAACTCGTTATTGATAAAGTCGGTCACCCACTTTGTGTCGTAAAGCGAACGGCGTACCAGCGTAGGCCACCAAAGGCCTTCCATAAAGAACTCTACACGAAACTCTCTCAACAAATCATTACGGGTGAGATAGTTGGTGTCATAGTAGGTCAGTTCGCCACTCTCTATCTCCATCTTGTAGCCGCGTTTCCGGACATCGTCGTAATATTTCAAGGCATCCCGGTCGGTCAGCTCATCACTGGTGCCCATGCAAGCCTCCACGTACAACAAGTACACTTCTGCAAGGCGCAACATCGGTGTGCAGAAACCGGAGTTCCCGGCAATAGCGATATTATTCGTGTCTTCAGCACTACCCACTACCTGTTTCTTGAAGGCAACTTTTCTGTTCGTTTCTAATCCGGCAGCTTTCTGTCCGCCTTTATATCCGGCAGCCCAACCACCATCCACCAAATGTGTACCGATATAGTCATAGAACTCTCCCGGACAAAGCACATTACCACGCAGACGGGAACGTCCGCCGGAATTAATCAGCATACGCAGGCAGTCGTAAGATACATAAGAGGAGTTATAGGCACTCAAACCGTTCAGCAATTCTGTGTAAGAGCACAAACCGCTTCCATTGCTGTTACCCATTCCGTAGGAGTCGACACCTTGCAGCGGTTGCAAAGCAAACAATACTTCTTTGCAATTATTGTTCTGTACCCGGAAGATTTCTTCATATTCTTCCATCAATCCATATCTGTTCTGAGCAAGAATCACTTCTCCGGCAGCCTCCTTGGCCAAATCATAAAGAATGTCAGCCAAGTCGTGAGAACCGCTGGCTTCATAATAATCCATAGTAGCCTGTGTACAGTGTCCGCCACGCGCATACGCTGCCAGCGTTACATAATAGCGTGCCAGTAGTCCCAAAGCCGAATAGCGAGTCACACGACCGTCCGCGTCGGCAAGCGGCAACCACTCCGCAGCGTACTCCAAGTCGCGGATACCGTAGCGAATCACATCCTCGAAACGTGTGGGAGCCATATTGAAAGCTTCCGTATGAGCAATTGGATTCTCCATAATGGGCACATCGTGCCAGTAGGAAGCCAAATAGTAATAAGCCGCCGCCCGCATGAAACGTGCTTCTCCCTCGCAAGCATTCGCTTGTGCTTCACTGAAATGTTGGCGTCCCTGTGGTGCATAATCGTTAATGATGTAGTCTGCCTGCGTAACAACAATGTAAAGTGAATTCCACGCATCGGCAAGTCCGGGTGTATTGGGTTTGTCGGTAAAGAGGCAATAAGGAGCATAACCTGTCTCGTTGTTGTTGTCACCATAGATATTGTTTCCGCGTGCATCTCCCATCGCAAACAGACGGGTGCTGTGAAAACCAAACCAAGGTTTCATATAAAGATAAGCTGTTGCCAAACGCAGCTCGTCGTAAGTAGTAAAGGATTTGTCCATTTCTTTTTGGTTGGTGGCACTTACTTGCAAGAAGTCATTGCAGGAAGTGAGGCTTGCCATCGCAACCATTCCACAAACCACTGATAATATAATATTCTTTTTCATGGAAGTTTTCTATTTAAAAGGTTAAATCAATACCAAATGTATAAATACGGGGAGAAGGACAACGTCCCGTATCCACTCCGTACATCAGCATACTCTGACCGGAATAAGAATATTGCGCCTGTGTAGAGCCAATCTCCGGATCGTAACCGTCATAGCCTGTGAATGTATATACATTTTTAATATTCGCATAAATGCGCGCATTCTCTATCTTCAGTTTTTTCAACCAATTCTTTGGTAACGTATATCCCAAAGCGATATTCTGTATACGCAAGAAAGAAGCATCCTCCACATAACGGCTACTGATGCGGTCGTTATCATTGGCATCATTAACAGACATACGGCACAAACCGTTAGAGCCGGGCAATATATACATATTCCAGACATCGGTATTATCCGAATTTCCATCAAGGTATCCCAAACGGGCATGGTTGGCAACGGACGCGTGTACATTACCACTCGAATTGGGGTTAGTAATACGACGGGACAAATAGTTCATCGCTTTGTTTCCATACGAGCCATATAAGAATATAGTCAAATCGAAATTCTTATAATTAAAGGTATTATTAATACCATAGGTAAATTTAGGCAACGGACTTCCCAAGAATGTCTGATCTTTTTCGTCAATCACTCCGTCATTATTCAGATCCTCAAAAATATAATCGCCAATATAAATTTGTTTGATAAGGCTACCTTTATCCGTACCCGAGTTAACCACCTGTTCACCTACCCGCAATACTGGAGTAGCAATCTTTACCGTGCTAGTTCCATCACCATTATCTATCAAATAATCGGAAGCGCTATTGATGCGGCCGATTGCCTTATAGCCATAGAACTGGCTGACAGGCTTTCCGACTGCAGTGCGGGTAATCACTTCCGTCTGACCACTATTTTGATAAGTCTTGTCGATAAAGGCATTCTCTGTATTCATACTTGCTACCTTGTTACGGTTCAAACTGAATGTAACATTTGTACGCCACTGAAAATCCCTATTGGATATATTTACCGTGTTCAATGTAAATTCAAAACCTTTATTCTCCATGGAGCCTATATTTGCCCATTGAGCTGTTGCAGCACCATTGCCCGTAGTTCCCATATATCCCGGATAATCTTGTTGCAACAAGAGGTTTCTTGTCTTTTTGATATATGCATCCAGAATAAACTCGACACGGTTATTAAAAAAGTTCAGGTCAATACCTGCATTCCAGGAACGGGTACTCTCCCATGTCAAATCGGGATTAGCAATATTGGCGGTCTGCAAACTCGTCCCCCAGATAGACTGCACATACGTTCCCATCCGTTGGTAAGCAAATGCACTGACATTGGAATTACCGACTTCACCATAACTCAAACGCAACTTGAAGTTATTAACCACATCTTTCAGCGGACGCCAGAATGACTCTTCGGAAAGACGCCATGCCACAGCTACTGATGGGAATGTCCCCCACTGATTTCCTTTGGCAAAACGGGATGTTCCGTCGCGCCGTACCGTAGCCGTTAACTGGTAACGGTTGTCGTAACTATAAAACAGACGACTGAAATAAGAGAGGTACGTTGTCTTGCTTGCCCTTCCACTATTGGTGGCATACGCAGCATCACCCGCATCCAAGTCTGTCAGCAGATTATCACCATGTGTACGTTTTCCCTGAAGATAATCTGAACTTCTGGAAGTCATCTCATGTCCTAACATCAAACTCGTCTTGTGCTTACGTTTGAACGTCTTCTCCATCGTCACTACATTCTTCCATCCCCAGTAAAGCCCGTAGTTTTTGGAGTGTTCATTAGTAGGATAAGGATTCTTTGAGTATCCCAATTCATATTGGGGAAGGAAATATTGATAATTATCAATATTGCCATCTGCCGTAAAATCAGTACGGTAAGTCAGCCATTTCCATGGATTGATTTTCATGAAAAGATTGGCACGAGCACCTCCCTTTTCATTATTACGCTGTGTTAATGCCGCCAACGCCACCGGATTACTGTAATTGCTTAAATTCTGCTGGTCGTCCTCTTCCGGTCCGGAAAAGTTACCATTCTTATCACGTACGGGAACATCCGGTGCCTGATAAAGTGCATTGGGAATGATAGACCAGCTAGCCATGCCTGTACCTTGCTTGGTATAAGAAACATTCACCGTACCTCCGAAACGAACCTTAGGAGTAACCTGTATCTCTGTTCCCATACGGAAGGTGTAACGCTCAAAATCCGAACCGATGCAAATACCGTCCTGCCCCAAATATCCGCCGGACAGATTATAGCTGACCGTTTTTGTACCGCCACGAATTGACAGATTATAGTTCTGCAACAGAGCATTGCGGAATATCTCATCCTGCCAGTTAGTACCGTCACCTAAAGTTTCAGGATGACTAAACGCATCTTTCACCCTGCTGGCATTTATAAGAGCATATAGTTCATTATAATGACGGGCATAGTCACGCAAATTCATCATGTCGATTGTTTTCGGTATTTCCTGATTTCCCACAGAGGCTTGGAAGTTAATTCGAGGCTTGCCTGTTACACCAGCTTTCATCGTAATCAATATGACCCCATTAGCCGCCTGTGCACCATAAATGGCAGTAGCCGAAGCATCTTTCAAGATCTCAATGCTTTCAATATCAGCTGGATTAATACCTGCCATAGCATTACTTGTATTCGAGCCTGTTTCACCGGAGATAATAACTCCGTCTACTACATAAATAGGTTCATTGGTACTGTTTAATGAATTCACACCACGAATCTGAATAGATGTACCTCCACCCGGAACACCGGAATTCTGCGTCATCTGCAATCCTGCCGCACGTCCTTGCAACGCCTGGTCAATGGTAGAAGCCATTGATTCTTCTATGGACTTGGCATTGATGGAAACGACCGATCCTGTCAAGTCCGAACGTTTCATGGAGCCGTATCCTACAGCTACCACCTCGTCCAACATATTCTCATCATTCTCCATCGTGATATCCAGCTTACCGCCTTTCGTCACTTTCCGTTGAATGGTCTTCATTCCGATATATGAGAATACAAGGGTAGAACCTGATGCTATATTTAGTGTATAAATACCATTCACATCAGTAGTAGCACCTTTACTAGTACCTTTCACTTGAATACTAACACCTATCAAAGGCTCTCCGGCATCATCAACCACTTTACCGGTAACAGTAATGTCTCCTTCAGAGACAGCATGTGGAAGAGGAGAAAATGCACCTCCGGTCGCATAAACAGGAGTGACTGCAAAAACCATAATAACCGAACATAATCCGGCTAGCAGCACACATCTTGAAAAATAATTGTTCTTCATATATATTACATTTATAAAATATTGCTTTATAATTTCACACCCATATTTAGCAAATGTCCGACACAAAAGTATGAACTTACATTCTACTACACTATTTGAAATGTAACATCAAGTTGCACATACGTTTATTCGCTTTTTAAATACGTTTCAATTTGTTTTGAATTTGAAATAAACAGTGGTAACACTCATTTTTGGTAATACTAATTCGACAAATGGATCAGTGTTTTTCAGCTCCTGATACCAACTTTCTTTTTGAGTATCAGTCTGTATTACTTTCCTTATGGAGGATACCTCCTTACTGCCAATATTCTTCAACCTGACCGTTTTCTCCTCCTGTTCGGAGTAATTGACTAAAACGACAGCTATCTGATATTCATCAGGGTCTTGAAAAGCAACTACCTCCACCTTTTTTAGTTCATAATCCACTCCGATCCGCCGCCAACCCGGCTTGACGTACTTTGTAAAGTGCTTAAGCCCATAGAACTCACTCCTTACCACATAGCCTTTTTCCGTCGTCCAGCGGGAACTACTCCAAGGCCACTCGACAGCGATACAACCGTCCCCCCCTTTTTTTAATTCATCAGCATCTGCATATCCCCATAATAGTGCCCAGTGCAAATAAACAGTGGCATTTGCATAACGGAAGGAGTTTGATATAAAATGTGCAATATTCACAGCATCTTCGGGAACAGAAGGATGATAAGAACAGTTCTCCGTCATCATAATTGATTTGTTGCCAACTTGCCGGGCTATGTTTTGAAATTCAGTTTTAAAAGCATGGGCGGAAGAATAACGGTCGTTATCTTTATAATCGGAAGTCTTACCACCATGATAACAATGGAAAGCAGCAGCATCCAATAGGTCAGGATTCAAGTCTCTGTAATAGTTACTAAAAGTACCATAGCCAATTCCAAGCACTTCCGGGCCGATTAACTTGGGACGGTCAGACACCTCTTTGAATGCTTCATAAGTGGCTTCCAATGCTTTCCCGTAATTCGCTTTTTGGGAGTCGTCGATACCGTAGCCTAAGCGGATTTTGGTTCCTGCACTGTTATCCCCATCCGGCTCATTCATCATGCTCAAGTAATCCGGTGACATATCTGCTTCCTGATAAGCTTTTAATGTCATGCGACACCATTCACCAAATTCTTTATACATGTACTTCCCTTCATTATTTCTTTTAAGTGTCGCTCCCTTTTCTTTCGGCCTATCTATCAAATCGGGTGCTACCAGCCAATTAGACATCATTACAGAGAAATTGCTACGCCCCAGTCTTTGAGTTGCTGCATCCATTATCTCTTTTTGCTGTTTAAGAATATCGGGATTCTCACCCGATATCTTCTTTTCGTACCAGTTTCCTATACGAATCATGGAAATCTCCAAATCTTTGAAAATCAGATCAAACAATTCTTTTTTATTGGGGTGTTGACAATACCAGCCCTCATAATTGGCCACTCCCCCACCCATTCCTTCCACAGTCTGATATTGTTCGGAAAGATTTAATTGAATAACCGTTGCATTATCAGTATGATCCCCATCTTGGATCGTACCAGATTCCGTATTTTCCTCTGACGATGAACTCTCTTCCGAGCATCCAGATAAACCGATTACCAATAAAGTAATCCATAAAAGCCTGTTCATACAACTTTGTGTTTTCATGCATTCATTATTAAAATATAGGAAAAGGAGTCAAGAGTAAAATACAAGATTGTACTTTTGCATCTGTCGATTCTTTAGATTGCCCTCAACCAGCACAAAATTACAATCTTGTATTTCAAAACGTTTGGTAAAATGTAACGTAAAGTTAGTTATATGTATAACGCAGTTTTAAATTTGTTTCATTCGCCTTTATTTCTGATAGACGCAGCATATTCCGAAGGAGATACTCCATAGAACTTCTTAAAAACAGTCGCAAAATTAGCCTGACTATCAAAGCCTACCGCATCCGCTATTTCTGAAATATTCAGCTTCCCTTCCTGAAGTAGTGCTGCCGCTTTCTTCATCCGTAGATTCCGGATAAAGACAGATGTTGAAACTCCTGTAATATCTTTCATTTTACGATGAAGCTGTACACGACTCAATCCGACTTCCCTGGCAAGCATTTCTACATTGAATTCCGAATCATCCAGAAACTTATTCATCACATTCATAACCCGTTCCATCAATCGTTCATCTCCGGATTTATTTTCAGCAATTTCAATCTTTCCCACCTGATCCCTGACACCAGAGAACTTTCCTTTCAATAACAATCTTGTCTCAATCAGATTCTTGATATGTACTCTCAACTCTTCAACGACAAACGGTTTTCCTAAATATGCATCCGCACCTTTACTTAATCCTTCAATACGGTCTTTATATTCCGCTTTTGAAGTCAACAGGATAAACGGTATATGACTCACATTCGGATTGTTGCGAATCGTTTTCAAAAGTGAGATACCATCCATTTCAGGCATCACGACATCAGAAATTATAAGATCCGGTTGTTGTTTCAGAATGGTTTGCAAACCCTCTTTCCCGTTACGGCAAATGTATACCTTGTATTGCGAGCTCAATTCCGCCTCCAGGAAACGAAGAATCTCGTCGTCGTCATCTACGATCACAATCCTATAATTCGCTTTATGGTTTCTTGTCTTAGCCGTTTCTTCTTCACTTTCTTGAGAAAGCCCCAAGACAGAAGGGACTCTTGAGGTAGTTTTGTTTTCCGCATCCACCCATTCGGATTTCTTCAAATGATCTTTCCCATAAGGAATATGAATAATGAAACGACTTCCTTGTGCATCTTGCCGGTTACAAGCATTGATAGTGCCGTGATGCAATTTAACTATCATCCGGCACAGATTCAGTCCTATACCAAAACCGATACTTCCATTGAAACCATTGGAAGGTGCCTGATAAAAACGTTCGAATATCTTTTCCAGTTTATTGGCGTCAATGCCGGATCCGCTGTCAATCACTTCAATCTCAATAAAATGCTGCAAATCTCCAACAGTAAGTTCATTCACCTTCTCGCGCAGGCTGATTTTTATTTCACCTCCATCCGGCGTATATTTAAAAGCATTCGACAGCAGGTTTACCAATACTTTATCAAAATTATTAGGATCAATCCACGCCGGAAGCTCCTCCTGTTCATAATCAAAACACAAGTTTATGTTCCTTTTCTCCGCCTGATAAGTAAACAAAGAGATTAATTCTTTGATATAATCCACCATGTCCGTTTCAACGCAATGAATATTCAATTGCCCTTTTTCAATTTTACGCATATCAAGCAACTGATTCATCAGATTAATAATACGATTCGCATTCTTCTGCATCAGACGCAGCATCTTCATCGTATCGGCATCATAGTCTCTCTTTAACAAATTCTCCAACGGGCTCACAATCAAAGTCATTGGAGAGCGAATCTCATGCGAGAGATTGATAAAAAGTTTGATTCTCTCTTCATTCATTTCTTTCTGGTGCCGGCGACGAACACTCAAATAAATCTGGAATGCAACAGCAAGCAATATCAACGCATAGCAGACATAAGCCAGAGACGAACGCCACCACGGTGCCGCAATATCAATCCGTATCACCTTCACAGGGGTATACTGCCCGTTCTCACAGGCACGTATTTCAAATGTATACTTACCGGAATTTAAATGATTGTATGTAATCTGATTGATTCCCAATTGAGTAGAGGTCCAGTTCTTTTCATACTCTCTGATACGATATTCATAGAAAATATTTCCAGAATTACGATAATCCAATGTGGAAAACTCAAGCGTAAACGTGTTGTCTTCATAAGCCAGGCTGATTTTGTCGGCACGTGTTACAAAAGTGTCCAAAATGGGTTTTCCACCGGATTTACTTTTAGCGGTCACTGCTTCTCCTCCCAAATAAAGATTGGATAATATCACAGTCGACTTCCCTTTTTGTGCAGTGACGCTATCCGGATGAAAAGTCGTTATTCCCTTCACACCTCCCAAATAGATAAGGCCATTCATTGACTGGTAGCTGGCACCAATAGTATACTCATTATCCACCAATCCACGTTCGGAATAATAGGAAGCAATCTTATTCTCTGCGACTTTTATCAGGTTAATGCCTTTCAGGGTACTACACCAGATATTCCCCCTCTCATCTTCTGCCAACCCATATACAAAATTATTAGAAAGTCCGTCTTCTTCATCATAGTAATGAAATTCTTTTGTTCCGGGATGATAGCACATAAGTCCCTTATTCGTTCCCGCCCAAATATTTCCACGTACGTCTTCCAATAATGAGTAAGTGATAAAATTACCTAACGATTGACTCAATACAGGGGTAAATTTTTCCGTTACAGGATCGAAATAATCCACTCCATTACAGTGGCCTATCCACAATCTTTCCCGAGAATCAAGAAGTAGAGTATAAATCCAATTGTTCCTTAACCCACCGGAGGAACTTTGATATTCCGTGACTGTTTGAGTGGGCAGGTGATATCGTATGAATCCGGAACCGAATAAAGAAAGATATAGGTTCCCTTTATCATCACCTGTGATCTTCTTTATATCCTTCAATTTAATTTCCGGTAACATAAAACGTACGTTCCCTTTGGCATCCTGCATATAAAGCCCGGAATAATAGCCTCCAAACCACAAATTACCACTATAATCCTTATAGATGGATGAAACCGTTTTACCTGAAAACAGATGATCGGTTATATTTCCTTCCGAAGTAATTTTAAACACTCCTTCGCCTTCCACACCGCTAACGATATGTCCATCATCATCTTTATACAAGGCAGTTATCACACCAGCCTGCGGATATTCACGGGTAGGAACACTCCAAAAATGGAAAGGTGTAGATTCTTTAGACACCATAACCATTCCTCTATGATAACATCCTATCCATAAGTTTTGGTTATGATCTTCATAAATAGCACGTATTTTAGCATTATCGACATCAATAAAAGGGAGAGTGATCACCTCGGAACGGAGTTCTTTCAAATCGGGTTGAATAACCTTCAGCCCTTTGCCAAAGGTTGCCAAATAACGTGTCCCTTTTTGACTTACGAGTATGGAACGTGCCGGCAGCCACGATTCATTATGTTCTATTTTGGTAAAGCGGTCATTCTCTCTATCATAATAATAAGCAGTAGTACCCGTGGAAAGGAGAAAATTTCCCGAATGGTCCTCGGCCATTCCGGAAATTGTAGAACCGCCATCTAAAACTGCCCGTGTGTATATCTTACTCGTTCGTGTAGAAGGATCATATCGAAGTAAACCGGTACCGTTTACTCCAATCCAGATGCTCCCATGACGGTCTTCATATATGACTCCATAATGAGCATGTTCGGATACATCAGGAATATCTGTCATTTGCTCACCTGTTCCTGTATCTTTCCGAATACGGAATATTCCTCTTCCAGAAGATCCAACCCATATTTCGCCCGAACGCAATTGAGTGATACACATGATATGGAAAGATGAGCTTTCTTCAAACTTAATTGTCCGAAATGTATTTTCTTCCGGAACATAATATTGTAATCCGCCAATACCTCCCACCCATAACGTGCCTTCATTATCGAGCATCAAGGCTTTTACAGAGTTATCGGATAACGAGGTGCTATCCTTGGGATTATTATAATAATGAGTAAATTGTATGCCATTGAATTTATTAAGGCCATAATCTGTCCCGATCCAGATAAACCCATCTTTATCCTGGCAAATGGAAGTAATCAGATCGCAAGTTAATTGTTTGGAATCATAGAACAATGTATTCTCGGCGACCACCTGTACAATTCCCCCCAAAAATACAATCATCAACAGTAATAGTCTTTTCATAGTAAACAGTCCTTTCTTTATGCAAAGAAAGTAATTCTTTTCAAAATCGGACTATTTAATTCGTTTCATTTGTTTTTAAATTTAGTCCCCTTTGCACCAAAAGAAGAATGAAACATATACAAAAACTATTGAAACACAGATTTTTTATCTCTCCGAAAAGATATCCTAACTTTGCCAATAGAAAATAAATCAGCTATTAACCTCTAAAAGAAAATAACATGAAAAAGTATTTAGTAGCAACATTAGTTGCATGTCTGGGAATCTTAAGTGTCAATGCACAAGTAGACAAGACTATCGAAGTCAGTCAATGCGAAGCCAATAATAAACTGACAGTAGAAGGGCAGACCTTAATTTCCACCGGTTATGGAAACTTGGTATTTCCTGAAAATGATTACACTAATTACACCGGAATAAACTTTGAAGCGACCAACTTCGAAAAATTAGATGAAAATGCCACAAATGCCATCTGTTCATTAAAAATAGAATATACCCAAGATGGTGAAACGGTAAAAGTTTCTATGGGATTTTATACCCAAGGCAAGAAGAAGGTGCAATTCAGTGCTTTTAAAGATGAAAAAGCCGGTAAAATTGTAATTGATCCAAGTTCTATTACCAAAGTTTCCATTGGGATGGGAAAAAACAAAAAAGTAGATATCAATAATATAGTTTTAGTTGCTAAAAAGTAACATAGATCAGTATATCTGCTAGTTGCTTAAATAATAACTGCCGGCTTCTTTTTACAAGCACCGGCAGTTATTATTTTATCCTGTGGAACATACACCATATATATTAGTAACATTAATATGGAAAGAAGTTACTTCCAAGGTAGATTTCAGAAACAGTTTTTTGCCTTTTGTATTGGGAAATGAGCTACCTTTGCTACAAATCCATATAATATGAACAGAAACACTTTTTTTGTATTATTCCTATTAATAAGCAATCTTGTTTCAGGACAGGACCTGAAACTGTGGTATAGTCAACCTGCACAAAATTGGTCGGAAGCTCTCCCTATTGGTAACTCCCGTCTTGGAGCCATGGTATATGGCGGAATCGAACGCGAAGAATTACAACTCAACGAAGAAACATTTTGGGCAGGTTCTCCATACAATAATAATAACCCGAATGCCGTACATGTGCTACCGGTTGTACGCAAACTGATTTTTGAAGGGAGAAACAAGGAAGCGCAAAGACTCATTGACGCCAACTTCTTAACCCAGCAACACGGAATGAGCTATCTGACATTAGGTAGTCTTTACCTGGAATTTCCGGAACACCAAAACGCATCCGGCTTTTACCGCGATCTGAATCTGGAGAATGCAACGACAACTACCCGTTATCAAGTGGATGACGTCACTTATACCCGCACCACTTTTGCTTCATTTACTGATAATGTCATTATTATGCATATCAAAGCAAGTAAAGCAAACGCACTGAACTTTACTATTGCATATAACTGTCCTCTAGTACATAAGGTGAATGTTCAGAATGATCAGCTGACCGTCACCTGTCAAGGGAAAGAGCAGGAAGGTTTGAAAGCCGCACTACGGGCAGAATGTCAAATCCAGGTAAAAACGAATGGCACTCTCCGCCCGGCAGGAAATACTCTCCAAATAAATGAAGGAACAGAAGCCACCCTTTATATATCGGCAGCAACCAACTACGTAAACTACCAGGATGTCAGCGCCGATGAATCCCACCGAACCAGCGAATATCTGAAAAGAGCAATGCAAATACCTTACGAAAAAGCTCTCAAAAACCATATCGCTTATTATAAAAAACAATTTGACCGTGTACGCCTTACATTACCGGCAGGCAAAGCTTCCCAACTGGAGACTCCCAAACGAATTGAAAACTTCGGAAATGGGGAAGACATGGCAATGGCAGCTCTACTTTTCCATTATGGACGTTATCTGCTGATTTCTTCTTCGCAACCGGGTGGGCAACCGGCTAATCTGCAAGGTATATGGAATAACAGTACTCATGCACCCTGGGATAGCAAATACACCATCAATATCAATACAGAAATGAACTATTGGCCGGCAGAAGTCACTAATTTAAGTGAAACACATAGTCCGTTATTCTCTATGTTGAAAGATTTATCCGTCACAGGAGCAGAAACAGCCCGAACCATGTATGATTGTCGGGGATGGGTGGCACATCATAACACTGACTTATGGAGAATCTGTGGTGTAGTCGATTTTGCAGCAGCCGGCATGTGGCCTAGCGGCGGCGCATGGTTAGCTCAACATATCTGGCAACATTACCTCTTTACAGGAAATAAAGAGTTCCTGAAAGAGTATTATCCCATCCTGAAAGGAACAGCGCAGTTCTACATGGATTTCTTGGTAGAACATCCAGTGTATAAATGGTTGGTAGTGTCGCCTTCTGTGTCGCCGGAACACGGTCCCATCACGGCCGGTTGCACAATGGACAATCAGATTGCCTTTGATGCACTGCATAATACCTTATTGGCTTCATACATCGCAGGTGAAGCCCCCTCTTTCCAAGACTCCCTCAAACAAACACTAGAGAAGTTGCCACCTATGCAAATAGGAAAACATAACCAACTACAAGAATGGCTTGAAGATATTGACAATCCCAAGGACGAGCACCGTCATATTTCACATTTGTACGGGCTATATCCGAGTAATCAAATTTCTCCATACTCAAATCCCGAGTTATTCCAGGCAGCAAGAAACACATTGCTTCAACGCGGTGATAAAGCTACCGGTTGGAGTATCGGCTGGAAAGTCAATTTCTGGGCACGTATGCTGGATGGAAACCATGCCTTCCAAATCATTAAAAATATGATTCAACTATTGCCCAACGATAACTTGGCTAAAGAATATCCGAACGGGCGTACCTATCCCAATATGCTGGATGCCCATCCGCCTTTCCAGATTGACGGTAATTTCGGTTATACAGCCGGAGTAGCGGAAATGTTGCTCCAAAGTCATGACGGTGCCGTACATTTATTGCCGGCATTGCCTGATGCATGGGAAGAAGGAAGTGTGAAGGGGCTGGTGGCACGTGGAAACTTTACTGTCGATATGGACTGGAAAAACAATGTGTTAAATAAAGCGATCATCCGGTCGAATATAGGCGGTACGCTCCGCATCCGGTCTTATGTTCCCCTGAAAGGGAAAGGCTTAAAACAAGTAAACGGGAAAGAGTGCTCAAATAGATTATTCGCCACCACTCCTATCAAGCAACCTCTTGTAGCCAAAGGAGTAAGTGCGCAGTCTCCCAAACTGCAGAAGGTTTACGAATATGACATCGAAACAAAAGCCGGTAAAAGCTATATTGTAAATACAATGAAAGGAAAACAATAATACATAAGAAGAGGTTAATCTTTTCTCATGTTACATTTTTCACAAACGATGTTACAACATCTGATTGTACTCCCGGAGCCTAATGAAAATATTCATCTTTTATTAGGTTATATTTAGGTTTTTATTTTTCTTTGTACAACAAACAACGATCTATAACTATGAAAAATGTATTCACTTTTCTATTATTATTGTTTTCTTTGTTATGCAACGGGCAATCTCCTAAGTTATTCACTACTGACAAAGAGCTCTCCAGCAGTCTGATTAATCAAATATATCAAGACCGGAACGGTTTCATTTGGATTGCAACAGAAGATGGTCTGAACCGTTATGACGGTGCTAAATTTACCATATACAAACATGAGCCCAATAATGAACATTCGTTAGCCCACAATTTTGTTCGTACTGTTTTTGAGGACAGCAAAGGTCATTTGTTTATCGGTACATATATGGGAATTCAAATGTATGATCCGGCCACAGACAATTTTACCCCACTTGCAATAAGGGAAGACAATGGAGAAATATTTGAAAGCAATATTGTTTCCTTTATCGAAAGGAGAAATGGAGAAATATGGGTATCCGGAAATATGTTGTGCAGGTTGAATATCAAAGATTACCTGTTGACTGTTCAAAAAATTGATATCCCCATGACATCAACAGGATTTATGATTGAAGACAAGAAACAGAATGTCTGGATAGCAAAAGACGAAGAAGGAGTATATCGTCTTGATTCTAATAACCAACTTACTTTATATTTATCTAAAGACAACGGATATGTCAAAAGTATATGTGAAGATTCACGTGGGAATATTTATGTAGGAAGTATGAGAAAAGGACTATTCGTCTATAACAAAAGACAAGACTCCTTTATACCTATTGATTTTAAAGAAAAGAGAGAACTTCCTATCTGTTTCCTCTATTCCGGACCGCAAAATGAATTATATATCGGAACTGATGGTAAAGGTATGAGTGTCTACAATAACCAAACTCATGAAATCTCCGAATACAATTTTGACAACAACTATTTTGATTCAAAAAATTCAAAAATACATTCTATCCTAAAAGACAATTCCGGTAACTTATGGTTGGCTGTTTATCAGAAAGGAGTCATGCAGATACCTGCCCGAACAAACAGTTTCAAGTATATAGGACATAAATCCATGGATAAAAACATGATCGGTTCCAGTTGTATAACCTCATTCTGCAAAGACAACAACGGTATGTTATGGGTTGGAACAGACAATGACGGAATTTATGCCCTGACAGAAAAGTTAGAACCGGCTAAACATTTCTCGCATACTAATCACCCTAATTCTGTGCCTTCAACAGTTATAAAACTATATGAAGATTCCGAGTACAACATTTGGGTCGGCTCCTTTATTAACGGTATGGGAAAGCTGAACAAACAGACAGGATTATGCGATTACCAGTACAAACTGGTAGATAAGAACAACAACTATATACAACGTGTATATGATTTCGCAGAAGATAAAAACAAGCGTCTTTGGATTGCGACAATGGGATTCGGTTTGTTCTACTATGACCTGAAAACGAAAGAATTTACATCCGTACAATCTCGGACATCTCTAATCAACGAATGGATAGATTGCCTGCACTATTCCGATGATAATAAGCTGTATGTCGGAACTTATGACGGCGTCAACTGTATAGACCTTGACAGTCCTGATTTTCAAAGTCATAAGATACTCTCACAAAATGTTATTTATTCAATCTTTGAAGATGCCGACGGAGTTGTCTGGTTGGGCAGTTCCGAAGGATTATCCGGTTGGAATAAAAAAACGAAAGAACTAACCACTTATACTACTGCAGACGGATTGCCCAGTAATACAATATATGCCATACAAGGAGATGGAAAAGATTTTCTTTGGATAAGCACCAATGCCGGAATTTCCCAATTCCAAAAGAAAAACAACAAATTTATCAATTATTATGTCAGCGACGGATTACAGGGAAATGAGTTCTACAAGAATGCCTCCTTCAAAGATAAACAAGGTATTATCTGGTTTGGCGGAATGAATGGTATCACCTATTTCAATCCGCAAGACATTATCAATCCGGCAAAAACATGGAATATCCGAATTACCGACTTTTTCCTGCATAACAATCCGGTTAGAAAAGGAATGAAATCCGGTATTCACAATATTATCAACTGCCCTGTATTCAACGCAAAAGAGTTTTATCTATCCCATAAAGACAATGTGTTCAGTATCGAGTTTGCCACTCTGGAATTAAATGCCCCCGAACACATCAACTACCTTTATTCTATCAACGATGAAAAATGGATTAGTTTGCCCAAAGGTGTAAACCGTATCTCATTCAGCAATTTGAAACCCGGTACCTATAACTTTAAAATCAGAGCAAAAGACAACACTGTGTATTCAAATATAAAAGAAATTACCATCTTTATATCTCCTGCATGGTATGCTTCATGGTGGGCCAAAGTTATCTACTCCTTATTATTACTGACCATTATATTTATCATTATTCTTCAGATCAGACATCGGTACAGAATGCATCAGGAAATGCTGCAACATATCCATGCCGAACAAATCAATGAAGCAAAATTGCAGTTCTTTATCAACATCTCTCATGAAATACGCACTCCGATGTCTCTAATCATCAGCCCTCTACAGAAACTGATTAAGAATGAGGAGAACAATGAACGCCTGAAAATATATCATATTATCTACAGAAATGCGGAACGTATTCTGAATCTTGTCAATCAACTAATGGATATTCGGAAAATTGATAAAGGGCAAATGTTCCTGATGTTCCGGGAGACCAATATTATTCCTTTTATAGAGGATTTATGTACAACTTTCGGCCAACAGGCAAATACTAAAAATATCCAACTACAACTTCATAGTACACTCCGGGAACTGAATGTATGGGTAGACACAAGTAATTTTGATAAAATTATCCTGAATATTCTGTCTAATGCCTTCAAGTTTACTCCTGAAAAAGGAAACATAGATATTACCATCCGTACGGGAGAAGATAATACACTGCCCGATCCCTTGAAACAATATGCCGAAATAATTATCGCGGATACCGGAACAGGCATCGATGAACAGGAAAAAGAACATATCTTCGAACGTTTCTATCAGATCCGTAACAGCCAACAGAATCCGAAAGGCGGAACAGGAATAGGATTACATCTGACTCGTTCATTAGTGGAATTACATCATGGAATTATCTATGTAGAAAATAATAAAGAACAACCGGGTTGCCGTTTTATTATCCGATTACCGTTGGGTAACAAGCATCTACGACCTGAAGAAGTTGACAACAATGAGCAAAAGGTAACAGTAGCCGTACCAACTGTTCCTGTCATCTCTCCCATTATAGAAAATGAGGAAGAAAAGAAAGTCAGGGTAAAAACTAAATATCGCGTATTAATTGTAGAAGACGACGAAGAAATCCGAAATTATATAGCGAAGGAGTTTGGGGACAAATTTCATATCATGGAAAGCCGTAATGGTAAAGAAGCATTAGAGCAAATATTTAAAAAGGCTCCGGATTTAGTCATTAGTGACATCATGATGCCCGAAATGGACGGACTTACCTTATGCCGGAAGATCAAGCAGAATGTAAATCTCAACCATATCCCAGTCATTTTGCTTACTGCGAAAACGAGGGAAGAAGACAACCTTGAAGGTCTGAATACAGGAGCCGACGCCTATATCATGAAGCCATTCAATATCGAAATTCTGCAAAAGACGGTAGAAAATCTGATTAATACACGGCAGCAGTTACGCAAAGTATTTACAGGCCAGCAAAATCTGGAAAACAAGGTTCAGAAACTGGAAGTGAAATCACCCGATGAGAAATTGATGGAACGTATTATGAAAGTGATCAATGAAAACATCAGTAACCCTAACTTGACAATAGAGACAATCACCACCGAGGTAGGTATTAGCCGCGTACATCTTCACAGGAAACTCAAAGAGCTCACCAACCAGACAACCCGTGACTTTATACGTAATATACGTTTAAAAGAAGCCGCTCGTCTATTGTCCGAAAAACAGCATACCATATCCGAGATAGCCATGTTAACAGGATTCACTGATCCTAATAATTTCTCGACAACATTCAAAGAATTGTATGGAATGCCGCCTTCAATGTATATGAAAGAGCAGTTGAGTAAAAAAGAAGAGTAACCCAACTGCTCTCTAGCATGTTTATCTGTTAAACTTGTACCAATCAAAGTTAAACAGTTTGCAGCCTTTACGTCCTTTGAATACAAAATAAATATCTTGTATTCCTGTGACCGGTTTTACAATATCAGTCTGCAATGTTTTCCAGCATTCCCAACCTCCCGTTGAAGGAATAGTCAGTTCCGCAATTAATGGTCCGCTTATACTGTCTGTACGTACTTCAAGTGTCCCGCCACGAAGGGCACTGGCAACGGTAGCAGTAAACCATTTGGGGGATTTTTTGCCGAAATCCACTTCACGTACCTTTATATAATCTCCATTATGAATTTCAGATATATATATACCGGTTTTCGCATTGGGTTCAGACTTCACACCTTCAGAAAACGCAATAGTTTCAGCTTCCACCCTTTCGTAAGGATTGAGCATACCTACCGGTGACACCCCTTCCCGGGTAGCATTAATAATCGGGAAAGTACCGTCAGCATTATACTTAAATTGCTCCACCGCCGCACTTCGCCCGAAGCCTCCACCACCCGGCAGCTTACCCGTATGATAGAAGAAATAAGAATTGCCTTTATAGTCTATCACTCCACAATGGTTAGTAAACGAACCCGTATCTTGTAAAGGCATGATTTCTCCCATATACTTCCACGGACCAAGAGGTCCGTCACTCATGGAATAGGCAATATGTTCGGGTACACCTCCGGCAGCATAAAGAAGATAGTATTTTCCTTCCCGTTTATGAAGCCATGGACCTTCTGTATAAGTATCTTTATACTTAACACCTTTGACACGCTTTTCCGGATTGGGTGCACCAAAGCTCTCAACAGTCTGTTCCAGTTTGCCCACTTCACCTTTCAAGGAAATCATGTCGTCATTCAGTTCTGCATAATAGATATTCGGATTTCCCCAATACAGATAAGCACGACCGTCATCATCAATGAAGACCGTAGGATCAATATAGTCCCAGCTTCCGTCATGAAGCGGTTTGCCGATGGCATCTTTAAAAGGACCGACAGGCGAATCGCCTACCGCCACACCGATTGCCATCGTATTGGAAAGTTTGGAATGCAGGCAGACATACCAATAAAACTTACCATTACGTTCGATGCACTGTGCTGCCCAGGCACGGTCGTCCGCCCAGTCGAATGATTCGATGGCAAGAGGAGAACCGTGATCGGTCCAGTTCACCATATCTTTGGTAGAATACACGCGCCATTCCTGCATCCAGAAAAAATCAGCCTTATCTTCATCATGTCCCGTATAGACATACAATGTGCCATCATGCACCATAGGAGCAGGGTCTGAAGTATAGCAAGTTTGTACAATCGGGTTCTGTGCCGACAGTCCTCCTTCGGTCATAACCGAAACGAGCAACAATATGGCTGCGATAAATGTAGATTTCATTTTCATGCTATTTTCAGTGTTTAAATAAATGTGGTACAAATTCTTTCAGGCAACGTCTCCACGTGAGCCATTCATGCGCTGTGCCTTGCGATTCATAATAATCAACCTCGATACCCAGTTTCCGGAGTGAATCCACCATCTTCTTTGTTCCCATTTGTTCCTCCGTGCCACAGCCGAGAAAGAAATAATTCACTTTCTTATTGAACTTGTCCGCATCCGCAAACACTCCGTTAAAACAAGTCTTCATATCCAGACCGAAAATCGCCCCGCTGAAACTTCCGATATAAGAAAACTTATCGAGATGAGGCAGAACCGTATTGAAAGTCTGATGTCCTCCCCACGAGAGTCCTGCCATAGCACGGTGTTCGCGGTCGGTTTTCGTACGGAATGTCCGGTCTATCATAGGAATCAGGTCTTTCAGAATAACGTCATAAAAGGTGGCGCCATACAAAGCCCGCTCCTCGTTCACATCTTTTCCCGAACGCGGCCGGAACGGAGCTTCCACATCACCGCTATCCATCACCACGAGCATCGGCACACACTGACCGGATGCAATCAGGTTGTCCATAATATGATTCATCTTTCCCTGCGTGCTCCAGCCGGTTTCATCTTCACCCATGCCATGTTGCAGATACAATACCGGATAGCGCTTCTTCGGATGAGTTTCATACTCTGCCGGCGTATATACCATACACCGACGGAACTCTTTCTGCGTTTCGGAGTAATACGTACAGGAACGAACCTGCCCGTAAGATACCTGTTGAGGACGATAATAATCCCCCTCCTCACCTTCAGGGATTTCGATGCCACTTGCCATACGGCAACAACCGAAGAACGTATAACTGGAAGGATCTGTTACCGACACCCCGTCTGCAATCAGGAAATAATAATGGAATCCTACAGGCAGAGGGTTGGTCGTTGCCGTCCAGAGTCCTCCGGCATCTTTCCACATATCATACTTCTTTCCGCAACAATCCACTTGTAGCCTGTTAGCCTGCGGAGCATAGAAACGAAAATGAGCACGCCCCTCTTTATCCACCCGGGGATAGTCATATCCCGGAATATTAGTGGATGCCGGTTCGGTAGTAATCCCGGAGTTTGGTTCCTTCTCCAACAAAAGGAGTCGTTTCTCGGCATACCGAACTCCCAATTTCCTGTATCCCTCTGCCGTGAAATGCAAATTATCTTCTGCGGCAGGACAGCCCGAAGAAGGAATCACGTATGCGGTCGGAATCACTTGCGGCAGCGTATTGATTATCTCATTCATGCTTGCACATCTGCCATTCTGGTCGGCATGCACTACTTCTCCCGCCAACAAGGGAACATCTTTTGCCTGAAGATTCAAATCCCTCAACAAATTCTCATAGACTCTCTTTACCTTTTGAGGCCACTCTTTATCACCGGTATTAGACTCGCCCTGATGCAAGAGGATACCTTTAATCACTCCCGCTTTTTGTGCTTCTACAGCCAATTCCTTTAGTCTACGGTAAGGATTATTACCATACGCTTTCGCGGTATTTTTCAGCCATTCCGGTTGAGAGGCAATATGCTCTTCGCAATTCTCCTCATCAAACAGTTCAATCCTGCAACCACCTACAGCTACATTGATGACACCTACCTTAATATTATCAGGCAGCCTTTCCACTAACGTACGTCCGAAATAATCGGCCGGTGTTAACCCTGTATGGCAACGTACCAACGGAGGAATAGCCTTATACCACTGTCCTTTGACACGTCCCAAAAACGGACAATCAACAGCCGCCATCATCAGAAAGCGTTCATTGACATTGCACGTATCCTGGGCCTCGATCTTTGCATTCCCTTCCATATTGGATTGTCCCAGACAAAGATAAATATGGAAATTCGGGTCTTGTGCAAAGGCAAATATGCCTGCACATAATAAACAACTTAATAATATAATCTTCTTCATCTTGTAACAAAACTGATATTATTATTCATCCATTTCGGCATACTCTTTAAACCAGTGATAAATAGCCCACGGGCACGCTTCCGGATCATTCAAAAAAGTATAGTTTCCCGGTTCACCCGCTACATCCTTAAAAGCAACCAGTTCATGAGACTTTGTAGTAAAGAACAGCCAGGAAACATTGCCGGATTGATCGGCTATGTATTTGAAATTAGCTCCAAAACCTTCGCCTTTCGCCACTCCCGTAATACTTTTCCCCCATGTTGCATAATATTTCTTCGGTGCCCAGTCTATCTCAGTCACCATGACAGGAGCAAAACTAGCTACCGGACCTACTTGCTTGTCCCAACCACGTTGGAAAGGTTCATATCCCCCTCCTGTAGAGGAGCCATTTCCTTCACCACTGTCCTGTTCGGCATCACTTCCATACCAGCCCGGATAACAGTGTACGGCAAAACCAATATTTTCTCCTTCGATACGATGGTCTTTATAGCCACTATACTGAGATTGCCAGCCCAATCCGGGTACCCAAATGATATTGTTACAAGCATTTCCACGTATTTTATCAACAATCGCCTGAAAATACTTTTGCATATTGATGAAGCAAGCATCACCGTCACCACCATATTTACCGTCTGTACCTTTTATATGAACGGGTTCATTAGCCAACTCGAACATAATCCCGGGATTATTCTTCACAACAGCATTCTGCGATACAATGTCCCATACTTTCAGCAGAAACTCCTGATAAGAATCTCCCAACTCTATACCTAGATACCTGTTATCTTCAGTATCACCTGCATGTGGACAAACTCCCGGCGGGCGCATCACCACATACATCCCTTTAGAAATAAAATATTCCGCTATCGGGACAAATAACTCTTTCAGGTACTTCTTGAAACGTGTTTCCGAGAAACGTTCATGTCCTTCATAACGCACATAAGGCAACGTAGTATCATCACTCCAATAAGGATCCATGTGCAGACGTACAAAGTTAAATTTCCATCCGGCAGCCAGTATTTTATCCACCATACTTTTGTTATAGCTAAGACAACTGCTTACATCATAATTACTCCATGCGTTGTTATTAAAATAAGGACTATAAGTCTGCGTAAATCCATGCAAGTTGACAATTTTCCCTTGTTCATTTTTCAGATAACGTCCCTCTACATGTAAAGGAACAACCAGCTTCGGAGAATCAGGATCATCATCCGATTCATCACCGCCGGTATCATCACCGGGTGTTGTTTCTTCTGTTTTTTTTTCGTTTTCCTCTTGCGGAATTTCATCCTTGCCACAAGCAGAAAACAACAGACAAGACAAAGTTAATATACCTATTATTCTTTTCATAATTTCATCAATCTATTTAATTACATCTATTTAAAATAATAGCGGAGCTCTATCGAGAGACTCCGCTATCCGGACGAGCGTGCCTAATCTAAATCAGCATAAACTACATGATAGTTTTCTATCTCATTTATTTACTGGCAGTACCATTTCTCAAACCTTCAAGGAAACCGACATAGACAGGTTTGCGGTTGTAATTCAAATCCCACAGACCAATTGGCTGGCCTTTTCTCCAGAAGGAGTTTTCAGAAGGGCTGTCTGTCGGGCTCCAATGAGTGATGCCATATTGCTGTGCCACCGGAATAATCTCAAAATATTTCTCAATAATGAACTGATAGAAATCAGACATATTCTGCTGCATTTCGTCTGTCAGATTCTCTGTCAGTATCGTTTCACCAGCTGCATCGACAATACCCATATCCAATTCTGTGATCTTTATGAGCTTACCGGTAGAAGCTAACAGGGTAAACATATTGATAATGGCGTTTTCCTTACTAGCCTGAGTAGCAGGATTCATATAGTAAGACACATGCATTTGAGTACCGATACCGTCCACCTTTGTTTCCCCGTCAGACTCCCAACGTTCGATCCAATGTATCAAGCTCTTTAACTTCTTATTCTGATCCCAGTCGGATTCCAGATTATAGTCGTTAATAAAAAGCTTCAACTCATCAGGGTTACCACCGGACTCCGCAAAATACTTACGCGCAAACTTAATCGGAATACGGGCGTAATCATCACCCAAATAATCCTGCCAATAGAAGTTTTCACCGGAAACACCATTATCATCTGTTTGAGAAGCTGACTGAAGATCGTAATAGCCATCCCCATCCGAATCTTTTCCGGAAATAGGTTCATTCACGACATCCCATGCCTTAACATAACCACCGCAAGATTCCAACATACCTTTAATCCAACGTTCCAGTTCGTTCGTGAGGATTTCTTCTTTCTCTTCAGGAGTCAGAGGAATCGTATTACCTGACTTCTGCCAATATATAGACAAATCATCAATATAGATGGTACCGGCATACTTCCCATAATTAAAAAGAATACGAGTAGCCGCATCTCCCGTGCAGTTGGTAAATACAGTAACCTCTTCCCATTCTGTTGTAATTGGTATGGAAGGGAAGTCACCACGCCCGGCAAATCCGTCCGGTTTTTGAAAGACCGCCCCAATACTACCTGCTACACTGCCTTTAATCTTCATCTTTAAAAAATAGGTAGTCCCTTCTGTCAAAGGAGCTAAAAAATCATAGCCAGCCTGTGCTTCCCAAGAATTTACTTCCGACGGATTTGTCATTTGATGTACTCCGTCAATCACCTGCCGAGTCGAGTTATTTCCCCAACCCATCATAGCTGTTCCGCTTGAAAAGTCATCCTCTAATATATATACATTAGTTAACACGGATCCACTTTCCTGGACCTCCTCTATCCCATAAGCAAAATCAATCCAACTCGCTTTACTCCATCGGGACAGATCTTTGCTTTCTTCGAAAGTAGAGTTCATAATCAAATTTCTATCAGAGCCCGAGGCAGTCAATGTTAAATCATCAAAATACAAATCACCGCCAAACAAACCGAAACAGAACCGTAACCTATCGATATCAGCAGAAGGCGTAAACGTGAATGTGTTAGTTGACCATTGCTCACCCGCTGAAAAGGTCCCTGCACCATATTGAGTGTCAGTCCCATCTTTCTTCCCCGGCCAGAACGGAAAGGTTATAGCCGAAGAAGCCTTCATCCGCACACTTATAGTATATTCTTGATTTGCTATTAATGCTTCATCCAAATCATAATACAATTCCCAATCCCATACATTCGCTTGAGGCTTCGAGGTTTTTATATGAAGTGCGATTTCTGAACTACCAGGAACCGGTTCCGGTTCTTTATCCGCAATCAGCCCATTCAAATAAGCATTTTGCTGCTGTGAATGCCAACAGAGCGTATGCCCGTAAATACTAATTCCTGTTTCTTTTGCAGTTTTCACAAACTTCTTGACTGTGCCGAAATCCATATTTCCTTTGGCATCTACACAGGAGCTATATTTCATGGCATTACCAGCCGTCACGTCGTCATAGTTGTTGACAGTCAAAGTATAAACCAAATCTTGCTTCAAGAAATCACTCACCGTGACCCCCGTTCCCAACTTGAAGTCGGGATGGGAGATACGGTCAATATATGTTTTCAAATCACCATATTCGTTCAAGTACTCATACTTTTTCAGACTCTCCGGTTTCTCTGTCTTGTAGTCCGCAAAAAGCGCATCCGCACAAGATACAGTTATTCCGGCAACCATAGCAAGCAGTAAAATTCTATTATAGTATTTCATATTCTTCTAGATTTAACGATTAATTCTTCACATAGATCGGCGTAAAATCTTCTCTTGCCACGCCACGACTATGCGCAACCAGTGTATCTTCTGTTTCAAGCTTTAATCCATTACTGAAATCCACAGTATACTTCAAATAAATGGCATCACGGTCTTTATTACCCCAACTATTCTTCTCACCGTCTTGAACAAACTTACCAGTACCAGTAGCCGTAACGCCGTCCAACCCGGAAACCACACATTCATCGCCATTAAAAACCAGCAGCAACTTATAACTGATATTACGCGGATTGTCTGTTGTCCCTAAATTGGTAGTAACTGTAAGAATGGTTTCAGTCAAAGATTTTGTTACAGTCTGACATATTTCATCATCTTCTACATACTCGTTATGGCGATCATTCTCGGTAGTTGTCCCGTTTTCTGTCACTTTGTCCACGCCATGACGCAGATACTTACCAGTCCATTTATTGATGTATTTCACACAATAAAGTACATAATCCTGTGGTTGCACCAACCACACTGACGAATTACATCTGACGGCTTCTGCCCCTTCGGACAAAGTACCATTCAAAATACGGTCAGCATTAGTCACGCCTGTCATTACCAAAGGTATAACATAGGTAGCGGTCAATGCTTCGGGATCAGCAAAAAAAGCATCAGTAAATGAGACTTCCACACCATCCATCAATACATTCTTCAGAGTGATCTTATCATCAGATAATGTATAGTAGTTGGAAGGCATAGCTTTTACTGGCACATTTTCAGATGCAGAAGTATACGAATAATAAAGGTTATCACACAATGTATTGTCTACTTCAATATCTATCGTGATATCCTTCTTATTAGCATAAACACCGCCCATAGTAGCATTAATCTTACATTTATGAGCATTGTCCAGCGCCGTATCATACTCATCTTCACCCATAACCAACGTTCTCACCGGATACTGGGTTGCAAAATAGACTGAAGTGCCGCCCTCATAATCAGGAAATTCATTATCTTGATTTTCACAGGATGTCATCGTCCATGAAACAAAGACTCCAACTGACATGGCAAATATTAATTTAATTAATTTCATATGCTTCATTATTTATTATTTTACAATTATTTCCAACCGACATTCTGTTCCAGATTGCTCCACTTCATTACTTCAGCAAAAGGTATTGGCCCGTAAATCATATACTCCTCATACTTTCTTTTCTCTACCGTAAGCGGAGAGTAGTTCATTACAGAACCATTCTTGCTTATTTCCACCCCAAGAGCAGTTTCATTCAGTTTGGTCAAATCAACATTCCAGCGACGTAAATCCCAAAAACGGAAATTCTCAAAACAAAGTTCGATACGGCGTTCATTACGGATTAGTTCACGCATCTTGTCTTTATTATCCTTTATGCTCTCCAAATAAGCATCTCCATTATCGAGACCTAAACCGGCACGCGTACGAATGGCTTTGATTACATCATAAGCACTAAAAAGATGTCCATGATTATTCTGTGGTCCCCAAGCCTCATTAGCCGCCTCCGCATAAATCAGAAACATCTCTGTATAACGGATACGTGCGGTATAATGCTTCTTCTTTGTATTATACTGTGAATTAGGGTTACACTCTTTACGCAATAGTTTCCGCAAGTAATAACCTGTACGAGTAGACCTTCCGCTTTCCTTATTCACAACGTCTGTATTCGTTCCGTAAGTCCCTGTAATAATTTCCGTATCACTAGGACCTTGCTTGCTACCATTGTAAACGATGTATTTTGCCAAACGCGGATCACGGTTATCATACGGGTTTTCTGCATCGTAATTGCCTGATGTTTCAGAAATAGGGTAACCGTTCGCCATAGGAAAGGCATCCACCAGATTCTGGGTAGGATTGACACGACCGTTTCCGTAAAGTGATGGAGGGAAGTTAGCTGTTTCCAATGTATTATTATCATCTGTACTACTACGCCAAATAACCTCAGCGGGACTGCCGCCCGTTCCATAATCTTTATCCGCAAGTGTATACCACTCCAATCCATCTGCATCCAGCCCGCAGCCGCCGCCACCGTTAGCTTTCTCTATAATTTCAGCAGCATAATCGGCAGCTTGTTCCCAAGTCATTCCCGACCCGCTTTGAAATGCCGGACTGGCAGCTAACAGAGCCGTTTGTGCACGGACTGCCAATGCAATCCGTCCGCTCATCAACCCTCTATATTCTTCACCACAAACACGCCGATAATCACTCGCATTCGTCACACCGATGTTTTTATATTTTTCCGGTATCTCACTATCTGCAAATTTCTTATAATCGAGCGGCAATAATTCGATAGCCTTATCAGCATCTTCCATTATTTGCTTCACGCAATCGGAATAAGTGGCACGAGCATGATTAAAATCCGCATCCGGTCCTTCCGATTTCAAAATAATAGGTACTCCCATCAATGTGCCGTCCGCAATCTTGCCACCATGTGCACGTAACAAATAATACATATGCAGTGCACGCAACCCATAAGCCTCTCCTTTCAAACGATCAAGAAACATGGTAGAGATACGTTCATCTTTTGCCCATTCTACCTTATCTACATTCTCCAAAAAAAGATTGATATACTGGATAGCATTGAAACGATTCTGCCACTGGGAAACCGGATTATTATTGGCAGTCCAGGAACCTGTAGCCATTCGCAGATAGTTACTGGAAATCTCATTAGTCACAGCATCATCCGTAGCCAAGTCACTTGTAGGTGAAGTTTCGTAAGGAAGTATAATATAAGCGTTCGCAAGTATACCCTGCGCATAGCTCGGTTCTTTATACATAGCCTCAAGATCTCTGTTGTTCTCCAGTGCCGGTTCAAACAAATCGTCACAAGCAGTCAGCAGAGGTAAGAAAGCCAATAATTTGAATATATTTTTCATAATTTCGTTCTTTAATTATTGAAATAATCTGTATTAGAAAGTTGCAGTCACACCTAAATTATAGAAGCGGCATTGCGGGCTGGAGCCAACATTCAATTCCAGCGCCTTGCGTTCCTTGGATATTGTGAGCAAATCAGAACCGCTGATATATGCGGATACTCCATGAACAAAACTATTCTTAAACCACTTGGAAGGCAGGTCATACGTGACCTGTACTTTTGCCAAACGGAAAGCATCCGTCTTATACATCCAGAAGTCGGAAGAATAAAAGTTATTAGTTCCACTTTCTGTAGTCAGACGCGGATAAGTAGCTGTTGCTGCCGTTTCCGGAGTCCAACGCCCCCGGACTACTGCCGAGTATTTATCTTCACCGGATATCCAATAATAAGACTCGTTGTTTTTCATGGCATGTCCGCCAAACTCACCTGTACCCAATACAAAGAAAGTTAATCCTTTCCATTTAGCAGTCAAGTTTATACCCAACGCCAAGGGAGCTCCATACCAACCTCCACGAGCCAGATAAACCTGATCTTTATCATCAATTATACCGTCATTATTCTGATCTACATACTTCAAATCACCCGGTCTTATTGTACCGCCAAGACGCTGTTCTGGAGAATCGATGATGTCCTGCTCATCCTTGAAGAATCCGATGCACTGTAATCCCCAAATACCGTCAACAGCATATCCTTTACGGTATTGGTATTTATCCTGATACAATTCATCCCGCTTGGTAGCTTTCGTTGTATAGTAAGTTCCGGTAACGCCCGCTGTAAAATCAACCTTGCCGAAACGTTTGTTGTAGTTTACGTTGAAATCAAATCCCATGCGACGGTCATTATCGTAGTTGATGTACGGACGAAACGAAGCAGTCGGATAATAAGTGAAGAAATACTCCGGATACTGAGTAGTAGAAGTCACGATTTTACCTTCGATTGAATTAACAAAGAAAGATGCATCCGCTGTTATCATCCGGTTCCATAAAGAAGTTTTCAAATTAACTGAAAGCTCTTTACGCTTGATAAAGCTCAAGTCTTCATTCGCCCCTTGTTTGGAGTTAGTAGAGTGTAGGGATACACTCTCGCGCCATCCCCACCATGCACCGTCCGACTGGTTGTAATAACCATCATACATATAATAGTTGTCAATTCCCAAATCCGTATTCAAGATACTGCCGGACACACTCAACATCAGTTCGTCCACTACCGGAGAATTTTCCAGAAAGCTCTCGTTTGATAATTTCCAGCCCAATGTCAAAGAAGGTGAGAAAGCATTACGATGTCCCGGAGCCAACTTTGCAGAATGTATAACAGCCCCACCAAAATCGGCATAATATTTATTGCGGAAGTTATATCCCAACTGCATGCCCAAATTTACATTGCTTGTCTTATGATACTCTCCTGAATAACTTTGTTGATAACCAGAGGCTATTAACATGGCAGCCAAATGATGATCATCATTAAAAGTGTTTTCGTAATCGAACTGGCCGGAGAATAAAACAGTCTGGTTATCCGAACTGCCGCTGATATTCTGCACACCGGACTTCTTGTCCTCATTGTATTTTGTCAAACCGACAATAATATCTTTCCCGCCATTATTAGACCAAGTAGGCGCATATGTGGCATAGCTGTTATTATAAGAAGTAATATAAGCAGTAGAGTAATCTACAGAAAACCGAGTATGAAAAGAGAGTCCTTTCAACACCTTGTCCAAACCAATGTTCACTCCCGCATCAAACTGGAACGAACGATCTGTTGCTTTGCTATAACCTGAAGCATAATAATCGCCAAATACATTTGTCATATCAGATTGTGTTCCTGCCAAAAAGTATTTTCCATCAACTATATTATTGCTATTCGCCACCAAATCCCATGCACTGGCTGCATTTGCATCAATATAGCTCAACGGAATCAACGGAGAAATACGATTGGGACGCAATGTAGATGCCGCACTCCAATAATAAGACCCATTGGCACTACGACGTGAATAGAAAGATACTTTAGCATTCACATAAGCTGTAATAAAGTCATTCAATGTCAAATCTACGTTACCGCGAATATTTAAACCATTGGTCCCATTATGCTTCGCTTCACCGATTTTGAAAACGTCATTGGAACGAAGATAATTTATATTCGTATAAAAATGGGCACGATGATTGCCACCCGAAATTTCGGCTGTAACATCCGAACGATTATATGCCTTCTTGATATAGTCCGACGAATACATATTCACATTAGCATAACGATAAGGATTCTCACCGGATCCATAATGGTAAATATCCTCCGCGCTATAGAGAGCACCGAGCCCGTCATTGGCACGTGCTTCATTATAAAGAGTCATGTATTCGGCCGAACCTAAATATTCGGGGTAACTCTTTGCGACATAAAACCCTGTATTGGCGCGTACATCTACTTGAAGATCCGTACTCTTACCTCTTTTAGTTGTAATCATAATTACTCCTTTAGCCGCACGACTTCCATAGAGCACCACAGCTTGCGCACCTTTCAAAAAGGTTATTTGGCTGATTTCCGTAGGAGAAATATAATCAATATTGCGAGGTACCCCGTCCACCAATATCAGCTTTTCATCCATTCCCCACAATGAGTTACCATTATAACCACCGACATATCCCTGCATATCGGTCAAGCTCCATGTATTGTAATTTTTCTTCGTCAATTCCTCTACATTTACTACTGAAGCACCTCCTAATAAATTGTTCTGAGAAACCTTTCGGAAAGCTACCTGCACCAACGAATCGTTTTGCAGCGAACTTGCATTATCCCCTGCCAACTCTTGTGCACCGGCAGAAATAACAACCGGAAAAACAAGCACTGCACTGAGAATGAATCTTCTATATATATGTTTCATTGTTTATTCATTTATAATTATACATTCAGTAACCATAAGGGATTACCATCCCGGATTCTGCGGGAATTCAGCATACAGATACACGTCATTATCCAATAAGGGGAACCAGTAATGCTTCGTTCCAAATACCCGTTTCAAAATAGTCTCCTCACGGAAGTTTCTCACTTCTGCCTCTGCCGGATCATTATTCTTATAAAAGTCTTCATTCTCTACACGTTCGAATTCTTGTGAAGTCTTAATAGTATAGGGCTCTTCGGTCAGCAGCAACCAACGCTGCAAATCGTTAAAGCGGAAACCTTCGAAAGACAACTCGACAGCACGTTCACGACGAACTTCATCCATAAATTTCTGGGAATTGGAAATATATTCCGGACAAAGAGTACCTTTTTCATCACCCGGTTCCCCTCCACCAACAGGGCCTACTCCCGCACGTTTACGCAAAGTATTGATCGCATCTTCAGCCGTTTTACCAAAATTCGTAGATTTACCTGCAGCACCGTCTACTGCCGCACAAGCCTCAGCATACATCAGATAAATATCCGCCAAACGCATGTAAGGTAAATATGTATGCAGGTTACCCGACCAATTATAGAGTCCGTCATATTTATTAGCCTGATGCGGTACTAATTTCTGGATGAAATAGCCGGTACGGCTAGCATTGGCCACGGCTCTCATAGCTCCGCCCGTATACAGAGTGCAATAGCGCAAGAATTCCTTGTCTGCTTCAGGAATAGCTGCATTGACATAATGGAATCCGTCAAAAACTATGTCATGATAAAAACGGGCATCACGATTTCTAAATGGAAAATTCTTTCTAAAACCGGATTTTGTTTCATCTTCACTCAATGGCAAACCGTTCTCCATACCATATAAATTCACATAGTTGGCAGTAGGTTGGTGGATGATATTATCATGTTCAACCAAACCATAAATTTTAGGTCCCCACAACTTGGTCATATTCCAGTTACTACCGTTGAAGTCTTCGGACGGACCACGGAAAATAGCTTCTGTAGTACCCGGCATTTTCCAGTTCTGACCAGTAGTATAGAATATTTCAGAATAACTATTAGAAGCAGATGCCGATTTGGTATGATTATAAATATCACTATAATCAAACTGCGCCAATGCATATTGCGTCTGCCCGCTTTCGACAAGTGTCAGTAACTCTCCAAATGCCTCTGCTGCTTTTTTTGCATATTCTGTATTGTAATTGTAAGTATTGCTTCCACCTAGCTGCGCACCATGTTCCATCAGAGGGCTGGCAGCCCAAAGATAATTCTTGCCCAGATAGCCTAATGCCATAATCTTGTTGATACGCAAATCATTCTTACCCGCGGTTTGTTTGCCAACAGTTGTGTTATCCCAATTAATAGGAAGCAAATCCGCTGCCATACGGAAATCGACTGCTGCTTTATCTGCACATTCCTGATAACTCAGACGTGGCAAAGACATTTTCTCTGTAGCAGATAAGACTGTATCAATATAAGGCAAGCCACCAAAATATTGCATCATTTCAAAGTGCCACCATGCGCGGAAAAAATAAAGCTGACCGGCAATCAGTTTTTTCTCCTCATCCGTAGCTTCCGTTAACCTTTCTAGATTAGCGATACCGATGTTAGCCTTACGTATACAATACCATGCATGTGGCCACAGTGAATGTTTAAACTTAGCATTGCCGTCACTGTTCGGATGATAAGTAGCCGTAGGATCACTGCCGGTACGATAGAGCCAGCATTGATTATTGGTAGACCATGCACGGAAGTTACCCAAATCGACCTGATGCGTCATGTGGCTGTCACCTTCCGGGTTGAATATTTCATCATCTCCCCAGTTCCAGGAAGTAGTATAATTGTTCTTCTCCTTATCAGGAATACAGTTGTATATTTCCTCGATAAACCCCTGAAAATTCCTAAAGTTCTTAAATGCTTCGTCTTCAGATACAGTAGAGTCAGCTTCCTTGTCTAGATAGGCCTCACAAGATGAAAATCCCAACGAGAAGAGCAATAAGCTACCGCATAAAAGAGTTCTATATATTTTTCTCATAGTACTTTGATTATAATGTAAATTTAACACCTAAGTTGAAACGTTTCACCGTAGGATACGCCCCTTGATTACCCGAACCTGCAAAATTCGATTCACGGTCGTCCGGCATCTTAGACCATACCCATAAGTTGTTTCCATTTAAGTAAATCTTCAAATTTTTCACCCCGAGTTTTCGCACCCATCCATCTGTAAAGGTATAGGCTATCTCCGCATTTTTCAGACGAATATAAGAACCGTCATAATAGTATTGCGTACCATTACTGTAACCGCTCACCTTTGACAACCAGCGCGGAGTTACAACATCGGCCGCATCGCCAGCCTCAGACCACCAGCTACCCTGGTCATACACCGTATTCATCTGACTGCCAAAACTGGTCAACTGAACGACACGAGTCACATTGTTTACACCATAGAACTGAACAAAAGCACTAAATCCCTTCCACTCAAAGCCAAGAGTAGCATTATATGTGTTCTGTGGAGTATCAGAGTAACCGTAAGGAGCTTGGTCCTTGCTGTCGACGACACCATCCCCATTGAAATCGACAATATAATAGTCTCCGGGAAGACGTTGTGAATTGTTTGTATCATGCTGCGGGCTACCAATCACATCGTCATAAGAATTCAAATATCCATTATCAATATATGCCTTATTCTGACCAATGGCATAACCAGCCACCTTTTGATACCCAGCCAACAATGGAGCATCGTCTTTTTCAAGTATCTTATTTTCCGCATGGGTCATGCTCATATTAGCCCAAACGCGCATCTTATTGGAAAATGTCTTGTTGATACGAAGTTCCAACTCATAACCTTTGGTTCTAACCTTACCTAAGTTAGCAGTAACTGCTGTAGTACCAAAATAAGAAGGAATAGCCCGATCGCTTCCACCCACCAGAATATCAGTACGTTTATCACGAAAGACTTCCACGCTACCTGCAAACAAACCATCCCAAAAAGAGTAATCAACACCAAAATTCAATTTCTTTACTTTCTCCCAATGCACATCAGAATTACCTACTGCTGATTCACGATACCAAGTATATGGACTTTCACCACGATCTACATCCAAAGACGAGGTTCCGCCGTAAGCCCATTGGTTCATATACAACCAACGTGTTTTTACATTATCATCACCGATTTCACCATAAGAAGCACGAATTTTCAACATATCCAAAATTCTGCGTTCTTTCAAGAATTTCATAAACGGTTCTTCACTAACCATCCATCCGATAGCACCGGAATTAAAGAATGCAAAACGATTTTCTTTGCTGAACTTCTCGGAACCATTATAAGCACCATTATATTCAATAAAATACCGATCCGCCCAATTATAAGTAGTACGGAATGCCCAGTCTTCACGATAGTGAGGAATTTCACTTCCTGTAGCCGTTTCTTGACGACTGAACAATCCCATAAGGGTAACATTATGCTTTCCAAAACTACGGGCCCAATTTAACTGTGCCTGATAATTAAGGTTACGCTGTGTCGCCCAATTCTTGACTTCACCACCTTCCGTATTCCACATTACACCCTGCATAAAATCAAAACCTGTATTGTTGTCATACGACTTTTTATAACTGACCTCCCCTGTATCCGGATTAATCCATTTATGTTGTGCGTCGTTATATAGGTCATTGATACCGCGCTTCCATTCTACAAAAGTATTATCCCAAGAAACCATAGCCCTTGCACTCAATCCTTTCGTTATAAAGCTCAAATCCTGTTCCAATGCAAAGTCAGTTGTTATCTGTGTAGTAGTGGTAGTCATCGTACCTCCCAATGAAACATTTTCTGCAGAATTGGTAACATTCGAAATATTCGGATAATATCCCCATGAACCATCCGAATATTTTGGAAGAAATACATCCGGAGCAATATTATACGCCCCCGCCCACTGCTGGGCAATCGACCAGTCGGCCGAGCTATCATAATTGGAATTATTATAAGGAGTTTTCTTGTATCCATTAGAGCCCGCTACATTAACCTTAAAAACAGTACTCTTGGTTATCTGAAAATCCAGATTACTACGTACATTAATTCTGTCATATCCATAACCGGAATTATAATCACGCCCATTATCAAATACATCGAACAAGTCCCCCTCATGCACATAATCGACAGAAGCGAAATATTTTACAAACCGAGTTCCACCGCTGACATTCACATTTGCATTGTAGGACATCGCATAGTCTTTGAACAATACATCCTGCCAGTCCACATTCGGATAGCGTTCCGCTTCTTCCAAATTTGCCGGATTACGATACTTATTAATTATTGCCTGCGGCTTTATGTACGACCATGAATCCGGATACAAGCTCAACTCATGCTCAATAGCCATATTGCGCGCCATCAAAGCATCATAAGAATCCAACTTATTAGGAAGCTTGGAAGGTATCTTCATCGTGGCATTGGCTGCTATATTTATTTGGGCAGCTCCCTCAGTTCCGCGTTTAGTCGTTACCAAAATGACACCATTTGCACCTTTCACACCATAAACAGCAGTTGCAGAAGCATCCTTCAAGACAGAAATAGATTGTACAGAAGCAATATCCACACTGCTCATCGGACGTTCTATGCCATCCACCAGTACCAACGGGTCACTATTATTCCATGAACTAGTCCCACGTATTGTGATTTTCGGTTCTTCTTCACCTGGCATACCGGAACTTTGAGTCGTTATAACCCCCGGCAGGTTACCGGTTAACGCCGCACCAATATCAGAAATACCAGCCGCCCGTTCCAATACTTTTCCAGTGGTCTGCGTGATAGCACCTACCACACTCGCTTTCTTCTGTTGTCCGTAACCTACAACTACTACTTCTTCCAGTTGTTTAGTATCATCTTCCAACACCACTTTAAAAAGACCTTTGGAAACCACTTTTACCTCCTGTGGTTTCATTCCTACATACGAAACAATAAGGGTAGACTTCTCATTGGGTACAGTCAATACAAAATTTCCATCTATATCTGAAATCGTACCTATTGAATTATTACCCTTTAAAACTACTGAGGCTCCAATGATTGTCTCACCATTACTGTCAAGAACCGTTCCCCTCACCGTTATCCCTTTCTGTGCTGATGCTGTTACAAAACTAAACAACATAAGGAGAAACAAGTAAGGAATCTTTTGAATTTTCTTCGTTACATTTTTCATTACCATTAGTTTAAGATGTTAATTAACTACATTGTTTTCTAATCATCATTTTTTTTTTAAGTGCGTTAGCCATCATTATAAATATCACTCATAATTACTAGCATTATATTTATATAAAAAAAATAATTATTTGCAAGTAGCGTATAATCCAATTGTAGTACCGGTAAATCCACCAGCCGTTGTAGTAGAGAGATAACTAGGGGCTACATCTTTACAAAGCAGTTTCCAGCTTTTTTCACCATCAATAGAATAATAGAAATCGTAACCAATTCCTTGAGATACTAATTTCAAATATACTTCATTTGTATCTGCGTCTATTTCATCTGAAGCCAATGTCTGTTCCTTTTCACCGATTTGTTTCAGAGAAATATTTTTATTCTCACCCACTTTATTCAAGCAGAAGAAATATTGACGCGTCTCATCTTTAAACAACAGCATTCCGGCTGTTTCCTTATCGTTAGAAGGATTGAACAACATACGGGTAGCACATTCAAATTTATGATGTTGTAACCGACGGCAAACAAATGCCGGAGTTTTCTTTTCCGTAGCGCTAATATCTGCACACTTCAAGGTCAGATATCCGGGCGTTTCCGTCAATGAATATAAATCGGAAGCAGAAGCTCTTAAAGTCATCCATGGCATATCAAGTACAGGAGAATCAAAGTTCTCTATTAACTCGAAATTACCATAAGTAACTGTCGTATCGCGTTTCGCACCTTCACGTTTTACAATCATAGGTACTAAATCATCTCCTTGTGTCATGTACGGGAATCCGTCTTCACTCCATTTCACCGGCATCATAAATGTTTCACGTCCCAAATTCTCAAACTGATTATTAATAGGGCGACAAGCCAGAAAAACAGCCCACCAATCTCCCTCCTTTGTTTGAATCAAGTCTGCATGACCAGCACAGGTTACCGAATTAGGACGGTCAGAATTCAAATGTCTTTGCGTCAAAATCGGATTGTTTTTCCATGGAAGAAACTTACCCATCGGAGAATCACCACGGAAAATCACTTCCGAATGCCAGTTTCCCGTTCCACCTTCGGCGGACATCAAGAAGTACTTTCCATTTATTTTATATAAATGAGGTCCTTCTATCCAAATTGGTTTGTCTGCCGGTTGAGCTCCTTTGTTTACAAGAATTTTACGGGGACCGATCGTCTTATCTGTTTTCACATCAAACTCTTGTATGCGTATGGTACGGTGTCCGCTATATTCAGGCTTATTATCCGGAGCCTCATCGTTATTCACGATATACGCCTTACCATCTTCATCAAAAAAGAAAGAAGGATCAATACCACCAACTTCCGGCAACATGACAGGCTCTGACCATTCACCAAACGGATTTTGTGTCTTAACAAAGAAATTTCCGGCCCCTACATTGGTAGTCACCATATAATAGGTCTTATTATGCGGATTATAGGAAATAGCCGGAGCAAAAATACCGCCACTCACTTTCTGCCCTTCCATATTCACTAATTGCGAAGCACGATTCAACACATACCCTATCTGTTTCCAATTCACCAAGTCCTTGCTGTGAAAAATAGGAACACCGGGGAAATAAGTGAATGTAGATGTTACTAGAAAATAATCACCTTTTCCATTTGTACAAACACTAGGATCAGAATACCATCCCGGCAAAATAGGATTATAGAAATAGTCTTCACCTGACAGAGGATTGGAAATATAGAAATCATCATTTCCCTTATAAGAAAAATAATCAAAGAGAGCCACAGATTTTCCAATAGCCGATAATTGTTGTTCTTTCTTTGAGTTACATGACATCATTGTTATCCCCAACATAAATATGGAGAACCGGACGATTGACATTAATTGTATTACCTGTGTATTCTTCATAATACCTCTTATTTTCTTTATAATCAAATATGAATTACTGATCTTTTTCTGCAAAGATATGCCAGCTTATAAAACTACAAACATAATTATGTTACGGGCTTCTTTTCCTAAATAACATCTTCATTTTCAATGTTACATCTATCTTTCCCCTTGTAGCACGCCCTAATAATTACACTGATTATAAGCACATTACAATCTTATTTTTTTTGAATAAAAGCTATTCAAATTCCCAATAATCCAGATTGAAAAGTTTGTTTCCTTTCTCTCCTTTAAAGCAGAAATAAAGATCATGTACACCCTTTGCATTCTTTATCCGGCATGACATCTGTTTATATATATCCAGTCCTCCTGTCGGTGATATACTGACACTGCCTATTACCGGACCTTCAGTGCTGTCCAGACGAATTTCTATCATTCCGCCTTTTTCAACACAAGCTGCGCTTACACTGAATTTCTTTGCTCCCTTCTTGCCAAAGTCGACACCACGCACACACAGATATTCATTATCATCAATATCGGTTATATACAAACCACCATTCTTATGATTTTCAGCTTTAAGACCATATCCCCAAGCCATCGTTTCAGCTTCCACTCTACGGTAAGGATTAAAGTTTTCAATCTGTTCCAGTTTCGTCTCCTGCCAATAAGGAACTTCCTTAATAGTTCCATCCGGATTATAATGCATTTTTGCAACAGAGACCGAACGGCGTTCCTTATGATCCAAAGTCTCCAAATGAAGCAAATCATAATTTAGGCCAAATACATAAGAACTACCTTTATAATCGATAATTCCAGGATGATTTCCTCTACTCCGCTCTGTTGGACGCATAATATATCCTTTTGTACTCCATGGTCCGGTAGCTTTGTCGCTCATGGCATAGCCAATCCCTTCCGGACAACAAGTAGAAGCGAAAGCCATATAATAATGACCGTTACGTTTATATACCCACGGTCCTTCCTGATAATGTTCCGGCCTATCAGCCAGTTTTACTATTTCTCCTGAATATGAAATCATATCCTCATTCAGTTTCACATAATAAACATTCGGATTGCCCCAATACATATACGCTTGTCCGTCATCATCAATAAATACAGTAGGGTCAATATCATCCCAATGCTCTTTTTGCCAAACTAACGGTTTGTTCAAAGGGTCTTTAAAAGGGCCGTAAGGAGAGTCGGAGACCAATACGCCAATACCATTACCGTGAATCGGACAATACATATAAAATTTGCCATTACGTTCGATGACTTGTTCTGCCCAGGCACCGTTATCACGTTTCACCCAATCAAAACTCTTCAGAGAAGCGACAGCTCCATGATCGGTCCAATTCACCATATCGGTGGAAGTATAAAGTAACCAGTCCAACATTTTGAATCCTTCGGCATCATCCTCATCATGAGTTGTATAAAGGAAAACGGTATCATTATATACCATCGGAGCCGGATCAGCGGTATATTTTGTCTGGATAATAGGATTTTGTGCCACTCCTGAAGTAGCGGCAGTCATTGCCAACAAAAACGACATGCCTAAAAATTTTAAGTTTCTCATATTCTTTTATTTTAAATGGTTTTAGATTCTACTACTTTACATTTTTATTTTCAGCTGTTTTCCTCTATACTCTATGGTCTTTCCATTGATACTTTCTGTCACATCTATTCCCGACTTTCTATCAACTTTTACCAACTTCAGTTTGCGAGATACAGTCATACCGGAATATCCACCTTTCCGGTCAGAGATTGTCAATGTGTTATTTTTATCATTCCAAATTATTTCAAAACTTGAAGACTCCCCCTTCTCATAATTGTAATTGTCGCCTGCATCTTCATAGACCGTAAATGAAGAATCGGCTCCCGGATAAACCCGTATCTCCCACTCTGCATCTGTTTTTTCCGAGGTATATTGCATAACCGGCCCCATTGGAATGATAGATCCTTGACGCACCAATAGAGGAATTTCATTTATCGTTGCTTCAGCGACAATCCATTGTCCGCCCTTATATTTTTTTCCGGTCCAAAAGTCAATCCAATCGGCTCCATCCGGTAAATATACACGACGCGTCTTATCTACATTTCCCAAAGGGTTAGAATCCACCGAATAATACATAGGATTGGTGACAGGAGCAACCAATAAAGCTGGTCCGAACATAAATTCATCTTTTAAATCAGCGACCTGCATATCCTTGGCAAAGTCAAACGCAAGTGTTCTGGTCATTGTATAATTTTCACGGTGAACCTTTCCTGCTAAAGAATAGATATAAGGAAGTAAGCGATACCTTAAATGAATCACTTTAATCAAACTATCATAAAAAGGCTCACCCGGTTTACCAAAACGCCATACTTCACGAGGAGTATCGGAACCATGACTTCGAAACACCGGTAAGAAGGCTCCATATTGAAACATACGAGTGTATAATTCCCGATAAGCCATATCAGCCACTCCTTTATCATAGTCGCCTTTCCAAAACCATTGAGGTCCATTTTTTGTAAAAAAGGCCCCAATATCTACTGTCCAATAAGGGCAGCCTGTAGCCATAAAATTTAATCCGGCAGGAATCATTTGGGCAAAAGATTGCCAAGTTGCATAAGTATCACCGTTCCACGTTATTGTAGAATAACGTTGTTGACCTGCGTAACTAGAACGGGTAAGATTTACAACACGCTTATCTTCATTTGTAGAACGTTGGTTCTCATAAATTCCCTTCGCATGATATAATGAATACAACTGGCTTCGCTCTGCCCCCAATACACTATTCAGCAAATTCGTGTTTAACTCCCAACGTTGCCGATGATTATCCGCTCCATAACCATCCTTCATAAAAGTCCAATCAGCATCTAATGGTTCTGAAGCGTCACACCACCAGGCATCAAAACCATTACCAAAAAACTCATTATTCGCATAGTTCCAGTATAATTTTCTAGCCAACGGATTAAAAGCATCATAGACAGAGGTGCCGCTTAACAACCATCCCTTTCGTTTAAATTCCTCATGTTGAGGACAGTTCATGGCATTCGGCCATATTGATATCATTAATTTAGCATGTAGAGAATGAATTTCATCTGCCAGTTTTCTTTTGTCAGGATAGAATTTAGGATTCATACTCATATTCCCCCATTGGCCTTCCGGCCAATAGTTCCAATCCTGTACAATCATATCGATCGGTATTTGCCTTTGGCGATACTCTTTTAAGGTATTAATTAAATCATCGGAACTGACATAGCGTTCTTTAGACTGAATATATCCAAAAAGATAGAGAGGCATCATTGGAGAATTGCCTGTCAACATACGATAATTAGCAACCACAGCATCCATTGTCTTACCTTTCATAAAGTAATAATCAATCTGTTTAGCTGCCTCAAGTTCGACAAAACTCCCTTCCGAGTTATCCTTAAACATCATGGCACATCCCGCATCAAACAGTAATCCATAACCGGCTGTTGAATTTAGCACCGGTACCATAGCTTTCAAATTATGCTGGCACAGATAAAGTTCCTTACCACGCAAATTCATATAGTCTTCCATGTGAGATCCCCACCCATATAAAGCTTCCAACGGTTGCCATTTAAAATTGATCCTATATTTCCAGGTGTGCCCTATGGTATCATAACGCAAAACATTTTTTATTTCTTTATCACCATCCGCAGTTTTCTCTATATGTTTTGAATGTTCATCATATATGACTTGCTTCGTCACTCTCTTTTCACTGATTCGAGGTATATTTTGATCTTCCTGCAATAATAATCCCCCCTCTTTATCCAAATAAGTGATAGAAGCAGTACTTAAATCAACTCTGACTATCAAGCTATCCGATTTTAATAAATAACAATCCGGATTTGGGGTATATACCCAACGAACAGGATTATCAACTGCACGTGGCAAACAAACATCCGTTCCGTTTCCTATAAACGTATTTTCCCCCGTATATTGAACTCTTACCACATCCAGAGTCACAAACTCTACTTTTAATATGCCTTGTTCCAAATCACAAGAAATACCATTTACAAGAACAGTAGCCTGCTTAACCTGTGCAAAAGCTGTGAAAGTATTCGCTAAAGCCATCAACAATATTATTAACCATACCACACCAAAACTTTCTGACCTATGCTCTTTTTTCATAAACAACACTGTTATAAATCTATCTTTTGCGAAACATAAATATCAAAGATATGCTTCCATATCCTCTTCACAGCAAACTATTTAACAATCAAAATTCCGCCATTGCAAGGAATAGATAGTTGCAATTCTTGTTTCTTTCCTATTCCTATTTGTTTCACACCGCCCTGCAATACCTTATCATCACTAAATAGTCTCACCTTTTCCCCATTGGAGAACATCGGCAAATTAACTTTAAGTTTCAGTGTTTCCTTCTGCGCATTTACTCCGGCAATATACCATTTGTCTCCATGACGACGGGCAAGAATAACGTATTTGCCAGGATAACCGTCAATGAAACGTACCTCATCCCAAGTCGTTGGAACCTCTTTCATAAAATCAATAGCCCACGACGGAGAATCGGTCAGGTTATTCGGTGCCAGAGCAAAATGCTGTACCGGACTTTGAAATAGAACCGCCGTAGCCAGTGCGTAGACATCTGATGTCACCCGCCGGCTTCCCCGTGGAGCATTATCCGCATTATAATATTTGTTCAATGCACTACCTCCAAGATCCATGCTACCCACAGTGTTACGGATAAACGGATGCAGGGTGGCATTAAAAGCCTCATTATCACAGCTGCCTTGAGAGAAATGAAGATTTTCACTAGCCAATACAGCCTCACTCGATGCGAAGTTAGGATACATACGTTCCCAGCCACGAGGCAAAGTACATCCATGGAAAATAACTAAAAGACCGTACTCGTTTGCATCCGACAAGATATCCTCATACAACTGCATAGTCATTTGCTTGTCACCTCCGAAAAAGTCAACTTTTATTCCACGGATACCAATGCTTTGCATCCATTTCATCTCCTTACGTCTGGCTATCGCATTATCCATAATACCTCTCGGAGTTTGCGGAGCGTCATTCCAATACCCATTCGAATTATACCACAAATAAAGAGCTACCCCTTTGTTCTTCCCATATTTAGCCAATTCTTCAATTTTATCACGTCCTATTTGTTTATCCCACAAGGCATCCACCAACACGGACTGGTACCCCATTGCTGCCGAAAAATCAATATACCGGAGTTGCTCTTTATAATTAGTACTTCCATCCATACCGATAATCCAGCTCCATGAACCCCGGCCATACGTATACTCTCCTTTTGCCTGATAAAGCGGTTTTACAACATCAAAAGGAACGGTTGTCTCCACTATTGGAGCCAAAGTCTTGCCCACAGTAATAGTACGCCAAGGCGTCTCGCCCGGCAACGCTATCCCCGGAGAAACCGTACCATTCCCATTTGCTTCACCTTCTTGCGGAAATCCAATGGTATACACTCCTCCTTTGTGTCCCAACAGACGGCTCGCACAATATCCACCATTTACTCCCGTTTCGGAAACAAGTACCCAACCATTATCTCCATTACGGAATAGGCAGGGAAATGTATACCCTTCTCCCCAGCCATTTTTGCCTGCGACATCATCTGCCGTATAAGACGTCTCATAACTTGGAGAAGTACGGGCAAATCCTCCCATCGGTTTACTTTGCGGACAAAGGAAAGTGGTGGTTCCGTCAGGAAACACAAATCCTGTGACTTCTTGCTTAACCACGCAACTTAGTGTCTCACCTTGCGGATACATCTTATATTTAAAAGCAACATCGTTATTACTTATGCGGAATATAACATCATAAATTGTTTTCCCTTGTTGTGTAAACGAAAATACAGCTTCATTTGCCACATAATGTACCTTACTCTTTTTAATAGAAGCCAACTCGTATGTTTCATCTATTTTATTTGTTGAAACATTCTTCTCCAGCGACATCCCCGATGAGAAATCTCCTATATTTGCAATCATCCCCAATGGAGATGGTTTCAAAAAGAGAACATTGTCATAACTAACAGAATAAGAGGGTCTTCCATCCATATCTGCGACTGTTACTACCAGCTTTCCATCAGGACTTGTTATCTGTTTATTTTCTGCACTTGCAACGCTACTACCCAATAACATAGCCATTACTATAAAAAACTTCACCATATTTCTACTTTTTAGATTCTTCTCTATTGGCATAATCACACATTCTATTACAATCAAAACTTTACAGAAATAGCCTTTCCATTATAATCGACGTTTTTTTGAGTCCCGTCCTGGAGAGTTACAGTAAACTTACAGTTCTTCAACATTCCCTCATACGCACCTTTTCTTGCTCCTATCGTCAATTTACAAGATGTATTATTCCACGAGATTGGAATTTCCGTATAAACGCCTTTTTCGTAGTTGTAATTATCAAATTCATCTTCATATAAAATGAAGTTTCCATTCGCACCCGCATACACCTTCAGTTCAAGATGATCCCACGGTTTTTCAGTTGCATACTGAACTTGTGGACCGACAGGAATAATACTACCCGCTTTTACATACAATGGAATAACATCAAGTGTAGTCTCTTTGGTAATTTCCTTTCCGCCTTCGTGTTTCTCGTTCGTCCAGAAGTCATACCATAGCGTTCCTGCCGGTAAGTATATTTTAGTAGATTTCGTTTCCATGAAATCCACAGCAACGTCAGTTTTTGCTTTTTTCACTCCATCTCTGTTCCATCCTTCTTCTTCGGAGACTTTTACCACAGCTTCCGGTGTATATTGTGCATGAGCAATCGGAGCTACAAGGATTGATTTTCCAAACATATATTCGTCATTGATATCCCACACCTTTCTGTCATCTACAAAATCCATCATCAAAGCGCGCATAAAACTCGATTGGCGATTGCTCACCTCCCAAGAAGTAGAATAAATATAAGGCAACAAAGAGTAACGCAAACCTATCATCTTCTCGATAGCATCATATACAGGCTCACCCTTCTTTCCGAACTTATAGATTTCCCTATAAACATCCGTCCCGTGCGAACGCATCATCGGATTGAACGTTCCAAACTGCAACCAACGCACATAAAGCTCCTGATACAATGGATTTTTTGAAGCACTATCATCATTCCAGCTTTTATTATAATGTCCTGCAAAAAAGCCACCAATATCACTATTCCAGTGAGGCATACCACACAAAGAAAAGTTTAATCCGGCAGGAATCTGATTTCTAAAACTCTCCCATGTGGAAGCGACATCACCACTCCATACATTTGCACCATAACGTTGCTGCCCCAAGAATCCCGAACGAGTTAAAATAAACACCCGTTTGTCCGAAGTCACTGCACGCTGATGGTCGTAAACCCCTCCGACAGTCATCAACGGATAAGCATTGCGCACCTTACGGAACGAGCCCAGATAGGTTTTGGTATCCATATCCTCCGGCTTCCAATCCAAATGATCGGGTTCGGTAGAGTCCATCCACCAGGCATCCATTCCCAGCTTGAAAATTCCATCATTCAGATATTTCCAATAAATGTCACGCGCTTCGGGATTGTAAGCATCATACACTCTTACACCGGAAGGGTATTCCATGTTGGGGGGCCATGACTCCAATCCCGATTGCGGCCAAGTAGTGAAGTTAAACAACATCCCTTTTTTGTCCAATTCTCTATAAGGTTTAGTCATCGGTCCGAATGACGACCAGATAGATATAGCCATGTGTGCGTTCATCGCATGGACATCCTCAATCATCTTTTGAGGATTATTGAAAGTCGGATTCTGAAAATCCATCGCATTCCACAAATAGTTATGCCCCCAATATTGCCAGTCCTGAATAATACCGTCCAAAGGAACCCCCAACTCACGATACTTGCGAACAACATCTACCACTTCCTCCTGGCTCTTATATCTTTCTTTACTTTGCCAGTAACCATAAGTCCATAATGGAAACATCGGTGCTTGCCCGGTCAAGCTGCGTACCTGTGCTATAACACCGTCGGCATTTTTCCCATACATGAAGTAATAATCCACACAGTCACCTACTTCAGAACGGAAAGATGTTTCAACTTCGTTATCCGTAAAAAGAGTCGGCGAATAGTTATCCCAAAACACACCATATCCTTTAGTAGACTGGAAGAAAGGTGACACATCTTCAACATTTCCCTGTATCAGATTTTTAGTCATGTTCCGCTGAATCATCTTTCCATTTTGCAATTGTCCCAAACCATAAATGGCTTCCTCCTTATCTAATATAAAAGGTTGATAAACCTGATAAGTTTTTGTCCCGGCATCATCGAAATTGATAAACTGCATACCGGATTTCTCTGCCAATAACGACTTGCCATCCTTTGAGAAATAAGAAACAATTCCCGTCCCGGTGTCCACACTGACACTTAGTTCGCTGGTGTTCAATACAATCTTATTATCTTGTATATCAGCCTTGAAACTTACCTTTTCGGGTTTGGCAATTACAGAAAGACTCTGTTTTTCATAGGCAACACCTTCCGGCGATTTTATTACTCTCGCCACAGCAGGCGCAAAGAATTGTACTTCTATATCCACTGCATTTACAGTGGTTTTGATGCCGGACGATGTTTTCTGATAGTTCTGTGCGAATAAAATATTTGTGCTGAAGCATAAACATATACCCCAAAATAGATGATGTATTTTCATAATTTGGAATGATAAGGTTTCTAATTAATAACCAACAGATGTTGCATACAGTCCGATCATTGCTCCTGTAAAGCCACCAGCCTCATTAGTAGAAAGAATATCGCCGGAAACGGTTCCTCCTAAATTTAGGAAACCCTTGCCATCAATCGAATAATTAAAACGATAATCATCTCCATTGGCTGTTACTTGCAGTGTCACAGGTTTCTCTGTTTCTATCTTCACCTCACCCAGGACACTCGCTTGTCCTTTTTCGGTTCTTTGCAGTATCAGGTAATAGTCTTTCCCCTTTTTAGTGATACCGAAAACATAGTGATATCTTTCATTCTGATAACATGTTATACCGGCAAAATCTTTCTCATTTTTCGGTTTGTACTCCATGGTTGCTGCCGCTGTAAATTGATTATGCTGCTGACGGTAGAACAAGGTAGAAGTAGGTTTCACTTCATTGATATTTGAGGTAAAAGGGATGATCCGCAACCCTTTATCGGTCATATCAACGAAATCTTCACGAGGACCTCTAAGACCGATCCATCTAAGGTCTAATGTCTTATCGGAGAAATCATCCTTAAAGACAAAGTTGCCACTAGGCAAATAACCGTTTTTCCCTGTTTGGTTCTCAACTCCCGAAGGCATCTTCAATGTAGGTTTCATAGGGATAAGCCCATTCTCGAAAACGGGAAATGTTCCGCTCCAGTCCACCGGAAGAATAAAAGTTTCGCGTCCGGTATTCACTCTGTTCTTCTCATTGGGGCGTATTCCTAAAAATACACCATAATATTTTCCGTCGGGTCCCTCCACTAAGTCTGCATGACCAGCCCAGTCTACTTTATCCGCCCGATTTGCAGGAAAATAACGTTGAGTTAAAATAGGATTATTATTTGCCGGAAGATAAGGTCCTTTCGGATGATCACTTACAAAAATGACTTCGCTATGCCAGCCTCCGGTTCCTCCTTCGGCACACATTAAATAATAACGTCCATCTTTCTTATAGATATGAGGAGCTTCAATCCATATCGGTTTTTCTTCTATATTGACGCCACCGTTTACGATGATCCGGTCCGTTCCCGGAACCACTTTATCATTCTCCACATCATAATCCCATATTTTTATGACACGGTGTCCCGAGTAACGCTCATTTGCTTTAGCAGGAGCATCATTATGTACCACGTATGCCTTGCCATTATCATCAAAGAAAAGAGAAGGATCAATGCCTTCAAATTGAAGTTTGACCGGATCACTCCAGCCATTCTCCGGATTCTTTGTCTTTACTACCATATTTCCAAAGCCACCGGAAAATTGAGTGGTTATCATATAAAACGTATCATTATTGGGATTATATCTTATAGCAGGAGCATATACACCAGCACTAATACCACAATCTTCAACCTTTAATTGTGACGTTCTGTCCAGCACATGACCGATTTGTTTCCAGTTGACCAGATCATTAGAATGGAAAATAGGTACCCCGGGAAACATAGCAAAAGATGAGCACACCAAATAATAATCATTACCTTTCCGCGTTATACTCGGATCGGGATAGCAACCCTGCAAAATAGGATTATAGAACTCACCCGGCTTTAAAGGATTGTTTTGATAAATAGCATCCTCCCCCTGATAAATAAATTGCGTAAAGACAGGAGCATTTTTCGTTATTTTACCCTTGCCACTCACCTCCATATTAAAAAACAGCATAAAAAATACGACAAGCGCCACGGATTGCCAGCCCGACAAAATCAATTTTAATGTTCTCATATTATCACTTTTTATTTTCTATAATTTTCTGTTCCATAGTAGTGTTTGCAAATGTATCGATTCGGTTTTATCATATATGTACAATCATGATACAGGCATCTATATACAGGTTACATTTATCACAGACATGTAACATGATTCTTTTCTGATGTAACAAAAAGCCCCAAAACAGAAAAATGGTAAGATAAATAACTACATTACCTATTATTTCAGCACTTTTATCTTCCATCATATAAAATGCTGAATATCAAGGATTAGAAAATATTCATTTTCCTTTAAAGGAAAGCCCCCGTTGGTTTAAAAGAAACGGGGGCTTGGTTTAAAAGAAACGACCCGTTCCTTTTAAAGGAACAAGGTCGTTCTTTCTTTATTCATTCAATAAATAAATCCGGATTGTCTATCTGTAAAAATAAACAAAATTCCAAAGCGGTATTACTGTACGTTCATTACAATCGTTTTCAACTTATTTCTATCAGAAGTTCCTCCATACAGTAATTCATAAGTACCTTCCAACGGACGCATCGTATTCGACTCTACATCAAACCATTCAAAGTTCTCACCGGTAAGAGAAATAGCTACTGATTCAGTTTTCCCTGCCGGAATATGAACGCGTTTGAAAGCACGCAAGGTATAACGGGGACCTTCCTTATCACCCGGACGTCTCAAATAAACCTGAACCACCTCTTCTCCATCACGTTGCCCGACATTGCTTACCGGAATAGTCAATACTACATTTTCACCTTTGGCGATTGTATTCTTGCTCAATTTAGCTTCTCCATAAGTAAAGTCAGTATAACTCAACCCATGACCGAATGGGAAAAGTGGTTGCTGTTGCATATATCGATAGGTACGCCCCTTCATGGAATAGTCTTCAAAGTCCGGCAATTGATTCACATCCTTATAGAAAGTGACCGGCAGGCGTCCACCGGGATTATACTCTCCCCAAAGAGCATCAACGATAGCTGTACCACCCGCCTGTCCCGGATACCATGCCTGCAGAATCGCTTCACAAGTAGTCGTTTCGGGCACTAGTCCGATAGCTGAACCGGAATAATTGATAAAGACAACCTTTTTACCAACCTTCTTCAAAGCTTTCAACAAATCACGTTGAACGTCCGGAAGTTCAATATCCGTACGGTCACCACCCTTAAATCCGGGAACTTCTACCGGCATTTCCTCACCTTCCAGACTTGGAGAAATTCCACCAGCAAAAAGAATCACATCAGCATCCATTACTCTCTTCACTGTGAGGTTCAAGTCGATCCCGACCTCTTTGCCCAAATCAAAATCAAGTGTAGCCCTTTCATTCCGTTGTTTGAATAAAATCTCGATATGATACTCTTTTCCAGCTTTCGCCTGTAACGTATAGAGGTTCGTCGGATTCTTAACATATATTTTCCGAGCCACTTGCTCACCATTTATAATAAGAGTCACTTCACCGTCCAATTGAAAACGGAAAGCAACATCACCCGACTGCGAAGGACGAAAGACAGATTCATAACGAGCCGAGAAATTAGTAATTTCCACACCAGGCGCAAACGTAGTAGCCCCTGTTGTCGCAAAATGGAATGGTGTGGAAATCTGATCGGTAGCAACCACTTCCCCTTCACGATCACGATTATTCCAATATTCTGCCAAGAAACCGGGTTTACCATTTATGCTACATTCATCAAACAGGCTTTGGAGTGTCTTTCCATCCACACGGTCACAACCCGGTTCGTATATGATTTGTCCTTCCGGTAGTTTGGCACGGACAGCTTCCAATAAGGTAACCGTATGTGCCGGAATACCGTTATAATTTCCCCACTGCATCACGGAGTCATTGGCATTAGGTCCCATAACAGCTACTTTCAGATGGGTATTCAGAGGCAAGATGTTGTTTTTATTCTGCAAGAGCACCAATGATTCACGGGCCATACGCAAAGCCAATGCCTGATGTTCCTTACTATTCAACACAGAGGTTGGAATTTCCGACCAAGCCGATTGTTCGTCCATTTCTCCCAGTTCAAAACGTGCCGTCAACAAACGTTTCAATGAAATATCTATTTCTTTTTCGTCAATCAAACCGGCTTTTACAGCATCCGCCAGTGAAGCATATTCACTTCCACATTCAAGGTCTGTGCCTGCCCGCACAGCACCAGCCGAAGCGTGTTCCTTGTCCGGGTGAGTCCCATGCGTTCCCGGTCTATAGAAATCAGAAATCGCTCCACAGTCAGAGACTACAATGCCTTTGTATCCCCATTCATCCCGCAATATTTGCATCAACAGGCGATTGCTGCCACAACAAGGCTCTCCCTCAAAACGATTGTAGGCACACATCACTTCCTTTACATGCGCTTTCTGTACCAAATCTTTAAAAGCAGGCAGATAGGTTTCCCATAAATCCCGGGGATCTATATTCTCCGCATCAAAACTATGCCGGTTCCACTCCGGACCTGAATGAACAGCAAAGTGCTTGGCACATGCGTGCAGCTTATCATACCTGGCATCTTCCGGTCCTTGCAAGCCACGGACTACAGCCATTCCCATTTGTCCTGTCAGATAAGGGTCTTCACCATAAGTTTCCTGACCGCGTCCCCAACGAGGGTCACGGAATATATTGACATTCGGTGTCCAGAATGTTAATCCCTGATAGCGTTTCAGCACGCCGCTTTCACCGAAAATACGCGATTTTACGCGAGCCTCATCGGAAGTGGCATTGAACACTTCATATAATAATGAATCATTAAAAGAAGCTCCCATACCGATAGACTGGGGAAAAACAGTAGCCAATCCGGCACGTCCCACACCGTGCAACGCTTCATTCCACCACTCATATTCTTTAATTCCCAGTCGGGGGATAGCAGGTGATGCATTTTGCATTAATGATACTTTTTCTTCCAAAGTCAACCGAGGCAACAAATCCTCCGCCCGTTGTTCCGCCGCTAAAGAAGTGTCCTGGTAAGGCAGCAATTGCTTACATGCCGAAAACGATAACACCAAACAAACACCCATAATCGGTATCCAACCTCTTTTCATAATATTATACTTATTAGTTATGATTAATTTGGAAACAAAAATAGCCTATTTTCTAATAAAACAATGTTTCATTGGTTACAAATACATATTTGTTTGTTACATTGACGCATCACAGAACGAATAATCAAAGGAGTCCACATCTACATAACCGCCCACGGAACGTGTAGCATAGTTAAATATAGCAAACTTACTGCCCATGAACATACGGGTGTAGTCAAATTTCATCTTAATAGGCAGACCGACAGGTATCCATGCTTTCCCATCAAGACTATAAGAAAAACGAGCCTCATCCCGTCCATTGGTAAAGTCACCTTCCACACGCAAGTAGACAAGCTCTTTGTTAAGAGGTATACGGGCTTGTTCGGTCATATCCACACGGCTAATGGCACGCTTCGTTTTCTCAAACACGCTTTTCTGTTCACTCATCACAAGAGACAGTTTATTTCCGTTCTTTTCAATCGTAAGCACACCGCTGTCACCATTAAAAGCCGATAATCCTGCACGGTCACCATCTTTCATACCCCCCAGAGAGAGACTGACAGTGCCCATGCATTTCGGTCCTACCATACGTTGAGTCAACGTATTGGGAGCAACAAACAGGTTATCTACCACACGGGAGGTTTTCAAACGCAGAAATCCGGGACGGTCGGTAAGACTCCATGCCTGATCGACGGGGTTATGATTCCACTGCCAATAGAGGGAAAGCCCGGAAGCGGAAAAATCATCCGAACCGCAGATACCATCCATTGACATATACGATAAAGTGGTATCATTCGGAATGTGCCCGTCCTTGTCTCCCAGCATAGGCCAACCATCTTCCGTCCATGTACAAGGCATGAGACACGGCACACGCCCTACGCCACCACGATCCTGAAAAATGAGCCCGTACCATTCACCGTTTTTCCCGTCTACGATACATCCTTGACCAACACCGCCATGCCCGTCAAACTCCGTTTCAAGAATGACACGCTTTTCGTAAGGTCCGGTAATCTTATCGGCACGATAGCATACTTCACGACGCAGACGGCTGGGAATACTCCAATCCATAGAAATCATCAGCAAGTAATATTTCCCATTATGCTTGATGACGGAACTACCTTCCAACAGCCCTTGTTCGTCAGCATCCCGTTCAAATATTTGCTGATTGATGCCACCGGGAAGTACATCGGTCAAATCAGGTTTCAACTCCGTAAGCTGTCCCGTACTGTGAAAGAGATACACCCGCCCGTCATCATCAAACAGAAGCGAACCGTCATGGAAATGCGGGGGGCGCGAAAGAAGTTTCCAGGGACCGGCCGGATCTGTCGCAGTATAGACAAACCCACGTCCGGGCGCGCCATTGGCTGTAAACCAGACATAGAATTTACCGTCATGATAGCGGATAGATGATGCCCATTGTCCTTGCCCGTAAGCAGTGCCTTCGAGCAGATCATAACGGGGACCATCGTCAATGCGAGGAAATACGTAGCTGATAGTTTCCCAATGTTTCATGTCCGGCGAACGCATGATAGGCGCTCCCGGCATCAGGTGCATAGTAGTGGAAACCATGTAAAAGTAATCACCTGCACGACACACCGACATATCGGGCACGTCAGCATAAAGAATAGGATTACGGTATTGTGCTCCGGCTGATAGCGGAAAGAACAATGTAAAAAGAGTACACAGTAGAATAGTGTTGATTTTTGTTTTCAGCATAATCATCGTTTTTTTATTAACTGGCTACATTATCTATTATTTGAAAGCTAATTATTTAAAATGTTTCTTGTTATCTTCCACATCACAAAAATAGAAAATGCAAACAGATATATTGCCCAAAGTATGCTACATGATTTCTTTGTGATGCTACATATCGAATGAAGAATGTTACATCTATATTTACTCATGTTACATCACCCTATCTCCCAAAGAGAGGAGACTGTATTCAGCCTCCTCTCACTTATTACATACCCGAAACAACAGGCATCAACAACTATTCTTATTACAAGAACTTATCAGAACTCAACCAGTATACGGAACACTTTTCCCGGATTAGCCGTCCATTCCTGCATAGCTTCCAAAGCTCCTTCCGGTTTGGCAATCTTCGAAATCAGTTCTTCCACCGGACAGTTGCCTTCTTTCATATAATTAATAACCGCACGGAAATCGGCTGGTAACGCATTTCTGGAACCACGGATATCCAGTTCTTTCTGAACGAAATATTTCGTTTGGAAAGCTACTTCGCTTTTGGCATAGCCAATGCAAACGACCCGTCCTGTAAAACCGACTTCATCCACCGCCATCACATAAGTGACCGGACTGCCGACAGCTTCAATCACGACATCGGCACCGAAGCCCTCCGTTACCTGTTGCATCCGTTCGTGTACATTTTCTGTCTTGGAGTTAATCACATAAGAAGCACCTACCCTTTTCGCCAGTTCCAGTTTCTCGTCATCCAGATCGACAGCAATGACCGTTGCCCCTCTCAAAGCAGCACGTACAATGGCACCGATACCAATCATACCGCAGCCAATAACCATCACATATTCATTATCGATTACCTGCGCACGAGATACCGCATGGAATCCGACACTCATCGGCTCAATCAACGCACAATCGCGAGGAGAGATATTACCAGCCGGAATAATCTTCGTCCAAGGTAAAACTGCATATTCGCACATCACTCCATTGCGCTGTACCCCTAACGTTTCATTATGCTCACAGGCATTGACACGACCATTACGACAGGAAGCACATTTACCACAATTGGTGTATGGATTCAATGTCACGTTCATCCCTTTTTCGAAGCCAGCCGGAACATTCGGACCGATTTCCTCAATCACCGCTCCTACCTCATGTCCCGAGATTACCGGTAACTTCACCATTGGATTACGTCCCAAAAAGGTATTCAGGTCAGAGCCACAGAAACCCACATACTTGATTCTTACTAATACTTCACCGGCACCAACGGTCGGTTTTTCCAGTTCAACCACCTTCATTTCGGAGGGATTGACAATTTGAACTGCTTTCATTGGATATGTTTGATAAATAAATTTATTAATCGATTACTTTATAACCTTTCCAGCCGTAATATGCACAGAAGACAAAACAAATCATCGGTACACAATAGGCCATATAATAGATATGCTCATTGGCGTGCATGAAATAAGCCGTCAACTGTGGCAGGCAGGCATTGCCGACAATAGCCATTACCAGAAATGCCGAACCGCTCTTTGTCTGATTCCCCAGTCCTTTTAGCGCCAATGAGAACTGCGTGGGGTACATTATAGACATAAAGAAAGAGATAGCCAACATTGCGTATAGCCCGATCATACCTCCCCATATCATCACTGCCCCGCACAAAAGAATATTCATCAAGGCGTAAACCAGTAGCATATCCTGTGGACGGAATTTCACCATCAATCCGGTACCGATCCAACGCCCCAAAAGAAATGCGAGCATATACAATCCGAAGAAGGTAGTCGCTGTATCTTCCGGCAATCCGGCATAAGTGCAACAGTAAACCAGGAACAGACTGTTTATCGCCGTCTGTCCGCCGTTATAGAAGAATTGCGCAATCACTCCCCACCGCAAGTGTGAGTGCTTCAATACACCGAAGTCTATCAGTTTTTCTTTCTGGCTACCCTCTTTCGTTTTACCCGAAGAAGTCATTTTATCGGAAGAAGCCGTTTCTCCTTCGTCCCCAATCTTCGGCAATTTTGAAAAGATGAAGACAACAGCTATGGCAATCAACAGTATAGCCAATATCAGATAAGGGAGTTTCATGGCATCCGTTTCCAATTGGATATAGGCCTGCCAGCCTCCCGGATAATCTACAGGAAGGGTCTCTCGCGTGTAATGAGTTCCGCTAAGGATGAGCTTACTCAAAAACATGGCAGCGATAAAAGCTCCGAGTCCATTGAAAGACTGCGCTAGGTTCAATCGGCGGGGAGCTGTTTCGGGGGCTCCTAAAACCGTCACATACGGATTGGCAGCCGTCTCCAGAAAGCACATTCCCGTAGCGATAATAAAGAAGATACAGAGGTAAGCCCAATATTCTTTTAAAATGGCGGCAGGAAAGAAAAGCAGGCCTCCGATTGCTGCTAATACCAGTCCGAAAATAATTCCCGCCTTATAGCTGTAACGTTTCATAAACATCGCTATGGGAATGGGGAAAATAAAATAAGCCAACCAGTAGGCAGTCTCGGTAAAGGAGGCTTCAAAGGTATTCAGTTCACATGTCTTCATCAATTGCCGGATCATCGTGGGAAGCAGATTGCTGCTTATCGCCCACAGAAAGAAAAGGCAGAAAACTAACGCTAAAGGTATTGTATATGTATTCTTTTTCATGGTATAAATCTAGTTTTACGATAAGGATGTTTTCTCTATCATTCGGACATGTTCTTGATGTAAGGAAGTACGGGGAGATCCGTGAATCCATAGAAGTTCCGGGCATTTTCTCCCAAAAAGAGTCTTTTGTCCTCTTCCGTCAACTCGGAAGACTTCACCACAAAATCGTATGACATCTTGTAGGTGATTGCTGTAATGGTACGCGGATAGTCCGATCCCCACATCAGTTTCTCCATGCCAACTAAATCCGCCGCTTCCCGAATGGCTTTCACTGCTCCTTTGAAAGGATAAAATTCATCATTGAAAAGCCAGGTGATTCCTCCGGATTCAATCATCACATTGGGATGACGTGCCAGGCGGATTTGTTCTTTCCAGCCCGGACGTGTCACCATTCCGAAGTGTCCGACAGCTATTTTTAGGCGGGGACATTCCTGAATAATCTCTTCCATTTCGGAAACCTGTGTTGCTCCGTCAGCCAAATCGATGGAGAGCATGACATTCCGTTCTTCCATAGAATGAAACATCTGCATCATTTCCTCATTATTCAGCATTACCCGTCCCTCTTTTAACAACAAACGCTGGGCAGGTATTTTTATAGCCTTAAAACCTTTGGCTATAAGCTCTTTCGCCTGCTCCAAGAATCCAGGTTTGCGAAACTCGCACATTCCGCAGACAAAGAAACGGTTGGGATAATGGGAAACGACTTCCGACAAATAATCATTCTGAATACCGTCAATAAACTCTTGGGTAATGACAGCCGCAGCCACTTGCGCATAGTCCATATTCGAAAGAAAAACTTCCGCGCTATTCACTCCGTCTACCATAAAGGGCGGAACCATTTGCCGGATTTCTCCCATAAATTCCGAACGGCCATTTTCCAAAGTCCGGATAGGCAATCCGTCCACAACAGTATCCTGTCGTAACCACAGATGGGCGTGCGCATCAATAATTGTATAGTCCATACGAATGACGCTGTTTTATGAGTTTGCCCAACTTACACGTTTCTGCTCTCCGATAATCTCCTGCACTTCCCGAACGAGTTCCCAGTCAATAGGTTCTTCGATGAAAGCGATGTTCTTTTTCACATTCTCCGGATTAGTTGTACTAAATAAAGTCGTTGCTATACGGGGATTGCTGACGGAGAACTGCATAGCCAGTTTCTCAATCGGATAATTTTTAGCTTTGCAATGCTCCATTGCTTTACGGCAAGCCTCTACCAAGGGTTTGGGAGCCGGATGCCAGGCAGGAACACCACGTTCACTCAACAGTCCCATTGAAAGCGGAGAAGCATTAATCACACCGATTTCTTTGGATTCGAAGTAGTCCAGGAAGTCTGCTAATTTATCATCACACAAGCAATAATGGCAGAAGCTAAGCACAGATTCAATCGTACCGCTTGGTGAATGGTCGATTACCCATTTCAGGTTTTCGAGTTGCAAGTCGGTAATTCCAACGTGTCCTACCACTCCTTTTTCACGCAACTCAACCAAAGCAGGCAGAGTTTCATTAACTACCTGATTCAAATCGGCAAACTCCACATCGTGTACATTTATCAGATCGATAAAATCTATATTCAGACGTTCCATGCTCTCATACACACTTTCTGTCGCACGTTTTGCAGAGTAATCCCACAGGTTCACTCCATCTTTTCCATAACGTCCCACTTTGGTAGAAAGGTAATAACGGTTACGAGGAAGATCTTTAAGCGCCTTTCCTAAAACAGTTTCCGCTTTATAATGTCCGTAATAAGGAGACACATCGATAAAGTTCATTCCTGCCTCAACAGCGGTAAACACAGCCTGAATGCCTTCTTTTTCTTTCAAATCATGGAAAACTCCTCCTAAAGAAGAAGCTCCAAAACTAAGAGATGATACTTTCATCCCTGTCTTTCCGATTTCATGGTATTGCATACTTTTAGGTTTTAAATCATTTTGTATGCGACAAAAATAGGTCAGTAATAGTTTCAGTGCAGCAGAGAGCGGTCGAAAAACCAACGTAACGGTTTACGTAAAAAATATTGCTTCAGATGCTTTTAATTTTCCGGGAATGTGCTTTCTTTGTAAAAAGAATCTAAGTTGCAGACTTTCAAATGGAAAACCGGAAACATACTTCATTAAAAGATCTCGCCCAAGCATTGGGGGTGTCGATTCCTACTGTATCCAGGGCACTAAAAGATAGTCCGGAAATCAGCCGTGAACTTTGTGCTAAAGCAAAGGCACTGGCTAAAGAGATGAACTACCGTCCCAATCCTTTTGCCATGAGCCTGCGGAAAAATGCGCCACGTATCATCGGAGTGGTAGTCCCGGATATTGTCACTCATTTCTTTGCATCAATTCTGAATGGAATAGAGAATATGGCTATTGCCAACGGATATTTCGTGATTATCACGACCTCACATGAGTCTTACGAGCACGAAAAAAGAAATATTGAGAATCTGGTCAATATGCGCGTGGAAGGTATCATCGCCTGTCTGTCTCAAGAAACAACCGATTTCTCCCACATCTCCGCCTTGAAAGACATTAATATGCCACTTATCCTGTTCGACCGTGTTTGCCTGACCGACCAATTTTCATCGGTGATAGCAGACGGGGCACAATCCGCACAGATGGCTACACAACATCTCCTGGATAATGGAAGCAAGCGGGTAGCTTTTATCGGAGGAGCTAATCATCTGGATATTGTAAAGAGAAGAAAACATGGCTATCTGGAAGCCTTGCGTGAGAATCATATTCCCATCGAAAAAGAGCTGGTAGTCTGCCGGAAGATTGATTATGAGGAAGGCAAGATTGCCACAGAAACTTTACTGTCACTTCCACAGCCTCCAGATGCTATTCTTGCCATGAATGACACATTGGCTTTCGCAGCAATGGAAGTTGTCAAAAACCATGGCCTCCGGATTCCGGATGATGTGGCAATCATCGGGTATACAGACGAGCAGCATGCTAATTATGTGGAACCGAAATTATCTGCTGTATCACATCAAACTTATAAAATGGGAGAAACTGCCTGCCAACTACTTATCGATCAAATAAAAGGAGATAAGACTATCAAGCAGGTGATGATTCCGACACATTTGCAGATTAGGGAGAGTAGTATAAAAAAAACAAAAATGTAATCTTCTGTAATTTAAGCAAGGAGGAACAAAACAAAAGGAATAATTCCTTATATACTTTTAGAAAAACGATATTGCATAATCTCTAAGAAGGCAACTCGGTTATTATTATGAAAAAATATAGGTGTTGCATCGTTTAGACCCAACACCTATATTCATATTTATTATATTGTTATAAGATTATCTCTCTACAATCTTCTCTAACCTAACATTATATACTAATGCAGAATAAGCTTGCAGGTTACCATCATTAGTGCTTGAACCATATCCACTTTGATAAGGAATATACAAAGTCCAAAAATCACCAACTTTCATATACATCAGCGTATAAGACCAACCGGAAATAACACCATTCAATGTAAAATTTGTCGGAGAATCAAACTCTGTTGGCTCTGTTCCTGTATAAGTCTGTTGAACTACATCTCCATTGAAATAAGACATACGATAATGTGCACTTACTGTAGAAGTATATTTAGGAGATTCTGTACCTTCCCCTTTTTTTATCTTCTTTACATATATAGTCTGACTATTCGTCGGATCTGGAAAAGCATGAAGTTTCTCCGGATCATCATCATCCAAAGCTTGATTTTTAGGACTATCATACACACTAGCGATCGAGTCTATAAAAGCCACACTACGTGCCTGCCAATTATCATAACGACTCGTCTCTTCCGTTTCACTGCAAGCAGTGAACGCAAGAGCCAGCAATACTAAGGAGAATAAATAGATCTTTTTACTCATTCGTCAAAGGTTTATTGTAAAGTTTTCAATAGAGAAGTGATGCTTACTCTGTCTGCAATAATGTTATTCAGTTCAGAGATAGCGACACGCTCTTGTTGCATGGTATCGCGATTACGCAATGTCACGCAGTTATCTTCTAATGTCTGATGATCGACTGTTACACAGTACGGAGTACCAATAGCATCCTGACGGCGATAACGCTTACCGATACTATCCTTTTCGTCATATTGGCAATGGAAGTGGAACTTCAGGCTGTCAATAACTTCACGAGCTTTTTCAGGCAGACCGTCTTTCTTTACCAACGGCATAACCGCCAGTTTCACCGGAGCCAGAGCAGCAGGCAATTTCAGAACTACACGGCTTTCACCATTCTCCAGTTGTTCTTCGCAATAAGATGCGCTCATGATGCTAAGGAACATACGGTCAACACCGATAGAAGTTTCGATTACGTACGGAGTATAAGACTCGTTCAGTTCCGGATCAAAGTATTTAATGCTCTTGCCGGAGAACTTCTCGTGTTGAGACAAGTCGAAGTTAGTACGAGAGTGGATACCTTCCACCTCTTTGAATCCGAACGGCATCAGGAATTCAATATCAGTAGCAGCGTTTGCGTAGTGAGCCAGTTTATCATGATCGTGATAACGATAGCTTGCATCACCGAAGCCAAGAGCTTTATGCCATTTCAGACGGATTTCTTTCCATTTCTTGAACCAGTCAAGTTCAGTTCCCGGTTTTACAAAGAACTGCATTTCCATCTGTTCAAACTCACGCATACGGAAGATGAACTGACGGGCAACAATCTCGTTACGGAAAGCCTTACCAATCTGTGCGATACCGAAAGGAACTTTCATACGACCCGTCTTCTGTACATTCAGGTAGTTTACAAAAATACCCTGTGCAGTTTCCGGACGAAGATAAATTTTCATTGCTCCTTCGGAAGTAGAACCCATTTCAGTAGAGAACATCAGATTAAACTGACGAACTTCTGTCCAGTTCTTAGTACCGGAGATCGGGCATACGATTTCTTCATCAATAATGATCTGGCGCAATTCGTCCAGATTACCATCGTTCAGAGCTTTAGCAAAGCGAGTGTGAAGTGCGTCACGTTTTGCCTGATGCTCCAATACACGCCCGTTGGTAGAACGGAATTGAGCCTCATCAAAAGATTCGCCGAATCTCTTGGCAGCTTTCGCTACTTCTTTATTGATTTTATCGTCATACTTTGCCAATTGATCTTCAATCAGTACGTCAGCACGATAACGTTTTTTAGAGTCTTTATTGTCAATCAAAGGGTCATTGAATGCGTCTACGTGTCCGGAAGCCTTCCAGATAGTAGGGTGCATAAAGATGGCAGAGTCGATACCGACAATGTTCTCGTGCAACAGCACCATGCTGTCCCACCAGTATTTCTTGATGTTATTCTTCAATTCAACGCCCATCTGACCGTAGTCATACACAGCGCCTAGTCCGTCGTAGATATCGCTCGAAGGGAATACGAAACCATACTCTTTGCAATGCGATACAAGCTTCTTAAAAACGTCTTCTTGTGCCATTTTCTTTTCTATATCTATTAATTTGAATTTGCTTTTTTCGTAAAAAGTGCCACAAAGATAGGCATTTATCTCATAAATAAGACAGCGAGGGTATTAATTTATCTTATTTACCCAACAACCACTTCCAAACCGGTATTACTTCAATCGCACATTTTTCCAACTCAATCCGTTCTTCATCGTCATACGTTATTATCAATAACTGCCGACATTCAAATACCTTATTCAATTTTACTAATGCCTGAACTTCCCGTTGGAAAGTCTCATCAGAGAGATTCATGGCATAACAGACCTGTATAGCCACTCCTGTATCAGGCAAATAAAAATCAACCTCTACATTCCTATTATAAAAGAATACAGCATCATCCGTCCCATAACGCCGCAATAGTGTCACAGCAACCAAATTCTCAAGCAACGAGGTATCAGCATCCAAAAGAAGCAAATTGAGAATGCCATTATCCGCAAAATAATATTTCGGATTGGTTTCACGCTCCACCAATTTATCCGCAATATTTTGTATAGGAATCAGCAGGCAAGCATCTTTGGCATATTCCATGTAGTTAATGACAGTATTCTTCGATATTTTCACTCCGGTTGAAGCTACAATATTAGTTATACGAGTAAACGAAACCGGTTGCTTTATACTTTCGGCCAATTTGCGAAAAAGGATGCGTAAAGCAAAAGTATTTTCGATGGAATGTCTTGCAGCAATATCTCCTAAATATATCTTTTGGTAAACACTTGTCAGATAATCCCGTTTTGCGGCAAGCGATGCCCCTTCCGGAAAACCACCGGAACGAAAATAATCATTGAATATACGCTTTATTTCTGCCCGGCTCTCTGTTGCAAACAAAGAATTCTCTGTAACTTCAACCCCATTAGCATAAAGAAACTCTTTAAAATCATAAGGGTATACATGTACTGTAATGTATCGTCCCCCCAAAGTGGTAGCTACATCCTGACTAAGCATTTTAGCATTGCTTCCTGTCACATAAGCCCTATATTTATTATCAGCCAATCGCCGAACAAACTTGTCCCAACCATCAATATTCTGAATTTCATCCAAGAAAAGCATCGGCCTGTCTGTTGACATCTCGGCATGTACTTCCAGTATGAGATTTAAATCTGCCGCCGTCATTCCAATCAAACGTTCATCTTCAAAGTTCACATATAGCATTTCATTCCAAGTATGCCCATTATGCAAAAGTTCCTGTATCCGTTGATAAAGTAAAAATGATTTTCCTGCTCGCCGGATACCTACAAATACATAATTTCCAAACTCTTCAAACTGAAAGCTACGAGGTATAACTTGATGTTTGACCACCTCATTTCTATTATCTAATAGAACTTCTTTTAGTATTTCTCTTCTAATCATATTTCAAGATATTGTTCTAACCACTGAACAAATATAATCTAATTCTGTTCAATTAACAAGACAATATTGCTTTTTATTCAACTATTCGTCGATTTCCGGCTCTTCTATGTCGTATTCTGTTTGTTCCAGTTCCCGGTCTGCTTTCTTCATATTTTTCGTTAGCATACTTTCGGGCATATAATATTTAAAAGGTATGCGGGTACACTTTGTCTTCTTCAGTTCCCTGCTGAATTTTGAGTTTGCCACAAAATATACGCGTGAAATAGCAACTTTCCCCGGCGTTACCTGTTCGGGCAGCACACATCCCTGACTGGTCAGTGCCGTTTGAAAGGTTCCCAATCCCTCAATGGTCACCGAATGACCGGAGGAAAGCAGGTCTTGAATACTTTCAACCAACTCCGACAGGATTCCTTCTATCTGCCCACGATGAAAGCCTGTTGTCTTTGCCATCCGTACTGCAAGTTCTTTATTTTTCACTCCTCCTCTTCGCTGCATTTTACTAGGTACACCATACCATAACTCTTTCCGTTCTCCGGATGATAAATCCGCTTTCTTTCTCACTACATAAGGGATAGACATAATCTTACGCTCCTTTCTTTTTAAGTTAGTTATCATAATTTGTACGACACCCGGGTGTCATGCATACTGAGACCCGGGTGTCGAACACAACAACACCCGGGTGTCGTACAGCACGAGACCCGGGTGTCATACAAGTTTTTCTTGCTACAAAATTAAGTCTTTATTATAGGAAAACAAAGGAATTCTTCTATATTTGTGCATCCCTACATTATACTAAAGAAAAACATAGAACTATGATTAAGATTCTTCTATTGATAGACTATTCAAGCGAATTTGACAGGAAACTGCTACGGGGACTTGTCCAATACTCCAAAGAAAACGGACCCTGGCTCTTTTACCGACTGCCTTCTTATTATAGCGCAATGCATGGTGAACAAGGCATTTTGAAATGGGCGAAAGAATGGAAAGCCGACGCCATTATCGGTCAGTGGAATAATGATACGATCGATTTGCAGAAGGAGCTGAATATTCCGGTAGTACTACAAAACTACCATCACCGGAGCGTCACTTACTCTAACCTGACAGGTGATTATAAAGGTACGGGAAGAATGGCAGCCCAGTTTTTTGCCAAAAGAATGTTTCGCAATTTTGCTTATTTCGGTGTTAAAGGAGTGGTTTGGTCTGACGAACGTTGCGAAGGGTATCGGCAGGAAGTAAAACGTATCGGAGGCGAATTCTTCAGTTTCGAATCGGATAAGCAGGAAGACGAGATAAGAATGGAAGTAAGTCAATGGTTGCAGCAACTCCCCAAGCCAGTCGCTCTATTTTGTTGTGATGATGCGCACGCCCTATTCATTTCTGAAACTTGCAAAATGACGAATATTCCTATTCCGGAAGAAATTGCTTTATTAGGCGTGGACAATGACGAACTGATGTGTAATATTTCCGACCCTCCCATTTCATCCATAGAGCTCGAAGTAGAAAGAGGCGGATATTCTATCGGCAGACTTATTCATCAACAAATAAAAAAGGAACACGAAGGTACTTTCAATATTGTTATCAATCCTATCCGCATCGAATTACGGCAATCTACGGAGAAACACAATATCAAAGACCCTTATATTCTGGAAGTAGTGAAGTATATAGAGTCTCATTACGGTTCCGATTTGACCATAGAGTCTCTGCTTGCAAACATTCCGCTATCCCGCAGAAACTTCGAAGTGAAATTCAAAAACGCACTGAATACCTCTATATACCAATATATTCTGAATTGCCGGTGTAATCATCTTGCAGATCTACTGCTCACAACCGACCGTCCATTGGCCGATTTAGCAATGGAAGTAGGCTTTACAGACTATAATAACATTGCCCGGATTTTCAAAAAATTCAAAGGATGTTCACCTATTGAATACCGGCAGAAAAAGACTAGACAAAGATAAAATAAACGCTTTCTGAAGACTGTTTTTCGTTTTGACATTAAGATCATTCATGAGAATGACCTACCTTTGTTTTCATACCTTTCGAAATACATTTTAGATATTAATACTATGCAAAGACATACCATAAGAGGAAAAACAAGAACGATTATCTATCCTATTATTATTTGTTTGGGGATCACCTCAATAATGGGGTGCAAAAGATTAGAGATTAACCAAACAAAAAGAAACTGGGAGAAGCTATCCGCCTACTTTACCCCACCACCACTGTATCAGGAGAAATTTGGAACTTACCGCAACCCTCTTTTATTTTACAATGGAGATACAGTCAAAAACGCAGACGACTGGCTAAAACGAAGAAAAGAAATAAAAGACAAATGGTTGAACCTGATCGGTCATTGGCCGGCTATCATCACCAATCAAAAACTGGAGATTATAAAAACCACAGAACGCGAAGATTTCAAACAACATTTAGTGCGTTTTTATTGGACTCCTCTGGAACAGACTTACGGCTATTTACTGGAACCAAATAAGAAAGGAAAACATCCTGCCGTTATCACAGTATTCTACGAACCGGAAACAGCTATCGGATGGGGAGGAAAAGCTAATAGAGATTTCGCCTACCAATTAACCAAAAGAGGATTCGTTACTCTCTCATTAGGAACTAGACAGACCACCAAAGATAAGACTTACTCTCTCTATTACCCGACTATTAACAACTCCACTATGCAACCTCTTTCAGTACTTGCTTATGCGGCAGCCAATGCATGGGAAGTATTAGCCAGAGTCGAAAGTGTCGACTCTACCCGAATTGGTATCATGGGACACTCTTACGGTGCTAAATGGGCTATGTTTGCTTCTTGTTTATATGAAAAGTTTGCCTGCACCGCCTGGAGTGATCCGGGTATCGTCTTTGATGAAACCAAAGATAATTATATCAATTATTGGGAACCTTGGTACTTGGGGTATTATCCTCCACCCTGGAAAAAAATCTGGAGCAACAACGGCAATAACTCTTCAACAAGTGTCTATGCCAGACTATGTAAAGAGGGGCATGATTTACATGAACTCCATTCTTTATTGGCTCCTCGCCCATTTCTCGTATCAGGAGGTTATTCTGATAATGTAGACAGATGGATTCCATTAAATCACTCTGTCGCAGTCAACCGGCTTTTGGGTTATCATCATCGAGTGGCAATGACGAACAGGCCCAAGCATGATCCTACTCCCGAATCAAACGAAACTATATATAAGTTCTTCGAATGGTTCTTAAAAAGAAAAACGCCAAAAGAAGATTAACGATGTATTATTCTTCGTTTTTTGAAGATAGTTTTTCGTTTTTGCCACCGCGCATGTCTTTGAAACAGAATACTTTTGTATCATTAACTAGTTAACCGGTCTAAAGAGACTATTGTTAGAAATTAAAATTTCAAATCGACGATCTAATATTTAAAAACTTATCATGCAATGAAGAAAATCAGATGGAATCCAAGGTTAGTAACCTCGTTGTTTATTACTCTTTTAATGTGCACTCTCGATTGTCTTGCACAAGAAGTAATAAAAGGGTTTGTGAAAGATGGTAATGATGAACCATTACCTGGCGTATCTGTAGCTGTCAAGGGTGCAACGAATGTCGGTACCATTACAAATGTTGACGGCAAATATAGCATTAATGCCCATAAGAATGACGTATTGGTATTCTCCTATATCGGAATGGTCAGCCAGGAAGTCAAAGTAGGTAATAAGACGAATATCAATATCACTCTTAAAGAAGATGTTTCCTCGCTGGATGAAATCGTAGTGGTAGGCTATGGAACTCAAAAGCGCGGTAGTCTGACCGCCGCCATATCTACTGTCTCCGATAAAGAAATCCTTAAAGCCCCAACCATGGGAATCAGTAATATCATCGGTGCACGTGTTGCCGGTATTTCCGCCGTACAAGCCAGTGGACAACCCGGTGCGGATAATGCCTCCTTATCCATACGCGGGCAAAGTGGTATTATCTATGTTATTGACGGCATCAGAAGAAGCGCAAGTGACTTCAACGGACTCGATCCGAATGAAATAGAATCTGTGTCTGTATTAAAGGATGCATCAGCCGTAGCCGTTTATGGTCTGGACGCAAATGGAGCATTCATTGTCACAACCAAAAAGGGACAAACAGATAAAGTCACCATTAGCTATACAGGTACTGTGGGCATCAGCCAGAATGCAGAAGAACAAGAATGGCTCGACGGACCGGGATATGCTTATTGGTACAATAAAGCCCGTCTTCTACAAGGTGATACGGAAGTGTTTACTGTCGACATGGTGCGCAAAATGCGCGAGGGTGTCGACGGATGGGGAAATACCAATTGGTACGATAAAGTATATGGAACCGGTGTTCGCCAACATCATAATATTTCAGCATCAGGAGGAAGTGAAAAGATTCGTTTCTTCACATCTATCGGTTATCTGGAGGAAAAAGGAAATATAGATAAGTTCAAATACCGTCGAATGAATCTTCGTTCTAATATCGACGCACAGCTGGCTAAAGGACTTAGTCTGTCATTAGGTGTTTCGGGGCGTATAGAAAAACGGGATGCTCCCAAATTTTCTGCCGATCCGGACGATTGGATGAATATTCCCCAACAGGTATGCTACGCTTTGCCATATGTACAGGATACTTATGAATATAATGGGAAAATATACGATGTTTCAACCCCGACTTCCGGTTCTCCGGTAGCTCCTATCGCATCCATATACGATTCAGGATATAACAGGTCCAACCAATCATATATGCAGTCTAATTTCAGTCTGAAATACGACACACCTTGGCTTAAAGGATTAAGTTTAAAATTCCAGGGAGCGTACGACTTAGTTCATGGGATGACTAAACAGTTGACCAAGCCGAATGAAGTCATGATTATGGATTTACCTAATGCAGCCACTACCACACTCACCTACCATAAGGACTACAGTGTTTTGAAAGATACACCTATATTATCCGAATCGGCATCACGCGCCCAAGAGTTCACTACGCAAACCAGTATCACATATGATAACAAATTTGGAGATCACTCGATCGGAATATTATTGCTGGCTGAAACACGGGAACGTAATAGCAACAATCTCGGTGTAACGGGAACCGGATTAGATTTCATTCAGTTGGATGAGTTGAACCAAATCACAGGATTCACCAAAGAGGGGAAAGAGCAACCTGCTATACCTTCGGGTAGCAGCAGCCAGACACGTGTAGCCGGTTTTGTAGGTCGTTTGAACTACAATTACGCTGACAAATATTATTTGGAGGCTTCACTACGCCACGATGGTAGTTATCTGTTTGGTGGTATGAACAAACGCTGGGTCACCCTGCCCGGTCTCTCTCTTGCCTGGAGAATCAATAATGAAAAATGGTTTCATGCTACTTGGGTAGACAATCTGAAATTAAGAGCAGGTATTGGAAAAACTGCAACCAGCGGTATCCAGCCTTTCCAATGGAGAAATACGATGAGCACATCCCCCAATTCTGTAGTAATAGGCGGAGCCAGTCAAACTGCTATCTATCCGTCCGTATTGGGAAATCCCAATTTGACATGGGCGCAATGCCTCAACTATAATATCGGAATAGATGTAACTTTATGGAATGGATTATTAGGAATGGAACTGGATGCTTTTTATAAATATGAATATGACAAATTATCTTCTGTAACCGGTTCGCACACTCCTTCCATGGGAGGCTATTATTTTTCAACTGCCAACGTTAATAAAGCAGATTATAAGGGTTTTGATGTCACCTTTACACATCAGAACAGAATCGGAAGTTTCAGCTATGGAGCCAAATTAATCTGGTCATACGCATACGGAAGGTGGCTCAAATATGCAGGTGACTCTGAAAACACACCGGAATACAGACGACTGACCGGAAAGCAAATCGGTTCGAAAATGGGATTCATTGCCCAGGGATTGTTCCAGAGTGAGGAAGAGATAGCCAACTCCGCTACCATGCCCGACCGACCGGCTTATCCCGGATATATCAAGTATATGGATAGAAATGGAGACGGTATTATAACCGTCAATCAAGATCAGGGGTATGTAGGTAAAAGTTCAAGGCCGACCCACACAGGTTCTTTCAATTTATTTGGTAACTGGAAAGGATTCGATTTTGATATTTTAGCATCATGGGGGCTTGGCAGCGATGTTGCATTAACCGGAGTATATACGGCAACCGGTTCATCCGGAATCCAAAGCGCTACGGCCTTCACGCGTCCATTCTATCAGAATGGCAATGCACCAGTCTATCTGGTGGCAAACTCCTGGACACCCGAAAATACAAATGCAGAGTTCCCTTGTCTGGAAATCAATCCGAGAAGTTTGAATAACGGGCTGGCCTCCACATTCTGGTATCGTAACGGAAACTATTTGAGAATAAAAACAGCGCAAATAGGATACAATTTCCCTAAAAAATGGTTGAGTCCATTGGGAGTGGAAGCTCTTCGCCTCTATGTTGAGGGATACAACCTTCTGACTTTCAGCGCTGTGTCCAAGTACAACATCGACCCGGAATCTCCAGCTGTAAACAATGGATATTATCCGCAACAAAGGACTTATACACTTGGAGCTAAAATCACATTCTAAAATATACGCTATATGAAAAAGTTATGTATTAATATATCACTCTTCTTTATGTTGCTGACTTTAAGTTCGTGCAACGACTGGCTGGATGAAGTAAAACAAACGACTACCGTTAGTGATGAAATCATCTGGCAAGATGAAACCCAGGTTGACAAATATGTGAATAGTTTCTATCCCCTCCTGCATGATTACGGTCAATTCGGGGAGGCCCAATTCTACGGAAGTTTTACAGAAAGTCTGACTGACGCATTTAAGTATGGTTCATATACGCTAGGACACAGAGCCGGCCATCCTAATCTTTATGTACTTACACCGGATGCTATCTCTCCGGATAACTGTCTATACAGTATCTGGCTACGTTCAACAGCATACAAACAGATCCGAGAAACAAACCAATTTCTATCTCTACAAAGAAAATATTCCGAATTTTCAGCAGACAGAAATAAGCTTTGGGAAGCTCAAGTACGCTTTTTCCGCGCATTTGTATATTTCCAGTTAGCCAAAAGACATGGAGGTGTCATCTTGTATGACGATCTGCCGGTATCAACTAATAAAGCCCGCAGCAGTGCTGAAGAAACCTGGCAATTCATAGCCGACGATCTTGATTTTGCAGCCAATAATTTACCCAAGGAATGGGATGCGGCAAATAAAGGGCGTATCACCAAAGGAGCAGCCTATGCTCTGAAATCGAGAGCAATGTTATATGCCAAACGTTGGCAGGATGCCTATGATGCTGCTAATAATGTAATTGCACTCAAACTATATGGTCTGACGGACAAATATGAAGATGCATGGAAAGGGAATAATAAAGAAGCGATTCTGGAGTTTGATTATGATGCTGCCAACGGGCCTAATCATCTTTTCGACCGATATTATGTACCACAATGTGATGGTTATGACAATGGTTCAACAGGAACTCCTACCCAGGAAATGGTAGAATGTTATGAAAGCAAAAATGGAGAAAAGATAGACTGGACACCCTGGCATGGCATTACTGATGAAACTCCTCCATACGACCAACTGGAACCTCGCTTCGCCGCAACTGTAATCTATAGAGGATGTACCTGGAAAGGGAAAAAGATGGATTGCAGCCTTGACGGAAAGAATGGTGTGTTTATGCCTTACCGGGAACAGGGTACTTCATACGGCAAAACCACAACCGGTTATTTTTTAAGGAAATTGTTAGATGAAACGCTGACAGACGTCAAAAATGGGAAAAGCGCCCAACCGTGGGTTGAAATTCGCTATGCAGAAGTTTTATTGAACAAAGCAGAAGCAGCTTATCGACTCAATAAGATCGGGGAAGCCCAAAGTGCAATGAATGAGGTACGCGCCAGAGTAAAAGTGAATTTACCGGGTAAATCCTCTACAGGCGAGGCTTGGTTCAAAGATTACAGAAATGAAAGAAAGGTTGAACTAGCCTATGAAGGTCATTTATTCTGGGATATGCGTCGTTGGGAATTAGCCCATATTGAATACAACAACTATCGCACACATGGCTTCAAAATCATTGGCGCTACCAATACATACGAATATGTTGATTGCGACGGGCAGGACCGCAAGTTTATAAAGAAATTATATGTCCTTCCTGTACCGTCTGAAGAATTGAAGAATAACTCATTGATTGAGCAATATGATGAATGGAAATAACAATAAAACTCTTAGAACAATGAAAAACAAAATTATATCAATCATCCAGGCATTAGTTCTTCTATGGGGAGTAACTAGTTGTCACAGTCCTGAAGAGTTGGGTTCTGACATTCAACGCGAAGGTATCAACAGCATCACTGCATCGTTTCCGAACGATGACAGCAGCGAAAATAGTTTCAAAGGTGAGATAGATTATACCAATCATTCAATCACATTTATTTTCCCATACAATTATCCCAAATTGTCGGATAATGTATTGCCGACCTCTGCACTAAAACGGGTAAGATTGAGTGCCAGTTTAGCGAATAATGTCAGTGTAACTCCACCATTACTTTATATGGATCTTACCCAAGACAATTATATCACAGTGAAAGATCAGACCTCCGGGACTAGTACCGAATTCAAAGTAATAGGTGAAATCCGTAAGAGCAACGAATGTAGCATCACAAAATTCGATATTCCTGCCATAGGGCTATTGGGAGTCATTAATGAAAACGAAAAAACAATTTCATTAGTAACCATAGATAATGTAGGGGAGCAGATAGCTAACATTGATATCTCACATGGAGCAACATGCAGTCCCAATCCCGAAACAGAAGCACTAGACTATGAACAAGAACAGACTATCGTCGTCACAGCACAGAATGGCATAGATAAAGCAACATATACGGTAAAAAAAGATATTCCGCAAAAAACTGTTGCAGGTATTCGCCAAGGAAGCGGTAAGCTATTATGGTCTAAAAGACTATCTGAAATAAGCGGTATTCTACTACCGGGTAAAGTAACCGGACTTGCAGTAGTCGACAAATATGTTGTCATCAACGAACGTGCCAATGATCGTGCCATTTACTTAAATAGCCAGACCGGAGAAATAGCAGGTTCTATGGATATCAGCCAATTTGCCGGTGATAATTCAAACTTCCATGCAACAGCAGATCGGGGAAATAATATTTTATTCTGCAGCTATACTCCATCAGGAGGTACTTTCACCGTATGGAAAGCTAATGGAGTGAATGAGAAACCACAGAAATATATTGAATATAAAACTGGCACTAATATAAGATTTGGTTGGAAGATCTCTATCCAGGGAGATTTGGATGCCAATGCCCTTATCACAACTCCGGTATTCCAAAAAGATAGTAAAGTACAATTCGCCCGCTGGCGTGTCATAAATGGTACTTTACAATCACAAAGTCCGGAATTTGTCATTATGAGTTCCTCTCTACTGACTTCAAACTGGATTAAATGGGCGGATGTGATTTATGCTGATGACACCGACACTCAAAGTGACTATTTCTTGGCCAGCCATGTCACAGACACTTCTGCCAAACGCTATTTCTACTGGTTTAAAGGAACAGACAATAGCATAAAAGCGGCAAATACAGGTGCTCCGGGTAACACAATTATCAATGCCGTAGACTATGCCGTGTTCAACAAAGTACCTTATGTCATTTACAATCATGTAAATAGTTTCAACTATGCCGTAACTGGTTCTGATGCTGTCCGTATGTATGACCTTAGCAGCGGTTCATTCGATAACCAGATAGTAGTATGTCCGGACAAGATATATGGAGGTCTCGAGAATTCCGGTCAGAACACCGAAGGAACCGGAGATGTCGTATTTAAAGTTGCCAAAAATGGTTATTATCTATACGTTTATCTCGTATTCTCTAATGGAGGTATCGCCTGCTACCAATATGACTGTATTGATATGTAATACAAACAACCAGTAATCAACCTTATAATATACCACTAAATATGAAATTAAAAAATTTATGGTTAATAGCAGTTGCAATACTCATATACGCTTGCAATGCAGAAGAAACGAGATCATGGGAAGTTACTTTTGATCCAAACAAGCCCAAAGATCCAAATGAACAAAGCATTATTAATGTGGCGGCAGGCAAATTCTATAAAATGAATGTTGTAGCCAACAGTGCCTACGCTGATAAAGCCCCTCTCGATCCCTGGACATCCGGCACCAAACTGACGGATGAGGAGACCGGTACCCTCTCGACTAAAAACAGAGGAGTCGGTTGGGATGCACAAACTGTAGAAGTAATAATTGATTTGGGATCATTACGCAGTATCACAGAAGTATCAGTACATGCTATTTCCGATCCGACATCACAAATTGTATTCCCTGCTCAAATAGAAGTATCAACCAGCAAGGACAAAAGCCAATGGGAAAAAGCAGCCTCACCAATTAGCTATTCCGACAGTAACGGAAAGTCGGACGCTTGGGGAAAAACAGACTTTAGTAATGTAGCATGCAGATATGTGAAAGCGACTCTCAAATCTTCAGCTTCCACCAGTACGATGATGCTCATCGACGAAATCAAGGTAATGGGAGAATTTCATAATGACATGAAGTACGTCCCCGAAAAAGGATGTTATCATGGAGCATTCCCACCATTATACGGATTCGATCCGGAAGACCGCGAAGGAAGTACTGACCAGTGTGCCGTTGCCTTATTTGAAAAATTGGTGGGAAAACAACTATCTATGATCTTATGGTATCAGAATATGGAACCGGGACGAAATTTCAGCGAAATGCAAACAGTACGTGAGAAATACTGGGGAAAAAACTATCAGGGCAAATACCGATTCTTCCTTTACGGATGGCTGCCCGTCATTCCCACCCAGCAAATGGCAAATGGCGAACTTGACGATTTTCACAAATCATACTTCGCCGAAGTGGCTGCCCAAAAAGTACGTGACATGGGACCTATCTGGTTCAGACCAGCCAACGAAATGAATGGAAGCTGGACTCCGTATTACGGAGATCCCACAAACTATGTCAAGGCTTGGAGACGTATGTATAACATTGCAGAACAGTTGGGTGTCACTGCCTACAATGTCTTCGTATGGTCACCCAACAGTGTAAGCATGCCAGGTACAGAAGCAAACGCAATGAAAAACTATTATCCAGGAGATATGTATGTAGATTGGCTGGGAGTAAGCTGTTATCCACCATCGCTTAGTGCTACTTATCCGGAAGAAAGAAGATATCCGCTCACACTGATGCAAGGAATCAAGCAGGTATCGGCAGACAAGCCTATCATGATTAGTGAAGGAGGATACTCCAGCACATGCGACCACCAGAGATGGGTAAGAGAATGGTTTAAGCTGAAGGATGAAGAGCCACGTGTCAAGGCCGTCGTATGGGAGAATCACGAAAATGCAGAGAATGGTGACCGCCGTCTGCAAAGTGACCCTCTGGCACTTGAACTGTACAAGGAACTCGTCCAGGATCCTTACTGGCTTGATTTGATCCCGGATGCTGTGTACAGTGAAATTGAAACAAGAAAGAATAATTCAAAATAATCAAAGACAACAAGTATTCTAGTATGAAAAGACTGACTCCATATAGCTGGCTGATTCTGATTATATTCTCCTCCTGTCTGACTGGTAATAAAGTAGCAAGTACTGATAAACAGATAGAAAGTTTATTATCACAAATGACTTTGGAAGAAAAAATTGGAATGTTGCACAGTAACACGATGTTTTCAAGTACCGGTGTTCCAAGGCTTGGCATCCCCGACCTGCACTACTCCGACGGACCTCACGGAGTAAGATTTGAGGGAGTAGCCAATGGGTGGGAATCCGCCCGATGGGATAACGACGCATGTAGCTATCTACCTGCATTAAGCGCCTTAGCATCTACTTGGAACCGTGATCTGGCACAGCTATATGGAGAAGTTCTTGGAGCTGAATGTAAAGCACGCGGTAAGCATGTGAGCCTGGCTCCGGGAGTCAACATTCACCGTTCCTTACTCAATGGACGTAATTGGGAATATTTCAGCGAGGATCCTTTCTTCTCCGGTGAACTGGCTGTTCCATATATACAAGGAGTACAGTCACAGGGAGTAGCCTCTTGTGTGAAGCATTTTGCTCTGAATAGCCAGGCATACAACCAGTACAAAGTGAGTGTAGAAGTAGACGAACGCACCTTACACGAAATTTATCTTCCGGCTTTTGAAGCTGCCATACAACGAGGTGGAGCCATGGCAGCCATGGCGGCATATAACAAGGTTCGAGGGTTGTGGTGTACGGAAAGTCCTTATCTTCTTGATACTTTACTTCGTGATGAACTAGGATTTGACGGATTAGTCGTATCGGACTGGAATGCAGTCCATAACACAGAGCGAACAGCTCTGTGCGGTATGGATGTCGAAATGGGAACAAGCATCAAAGAAAATGGGAAATATGCTTTCAATAAATATTATTTGGCCGATCCTTTATTGAAGAAAGTACGTAATGGAGAGATTCCGGAAGAAGCCGTCAACAAAAAAGTACGTAATATTCTGAAATTGATGATTCGACTTGATTTAATAGGACAAGTTCCTTATGACACTACAGGTATGGCAGCCAAACTTGCAATACCTGCCCATACTAAGGCTGCCAGAGAAATAGCGGAGGAATCATTGGTATTATTGAAGAATTCCAAAGATATGCTACCACTAGACCCGGCACAATACAAGAATGTCGCAGTGATTGGCGCAAATGCAACCGAAGTATTTGCAGCAGGAGGTGGCAGTACAAAACTTAAAGCTAAATATGAAGTTACTCCTTTGGAAGGGCTACAAAATCTTTTAGATGGAAAAGCCCGGATCGAATATGCACCCGGTTATCAATTGAGTAAAAAGGCGTATAAGGTTGGTCATTGGTTCACGAACGAATTTGATAAATCCGATGAAGAGCTATATAAGAAAGCAATCAATACAGCTGCCCAAGCAGAATTGGTTATCTATATAGGTGGAACCTCCCACGAACATGGTTCTGACTGTGAAGGGTACGATAAGCCGAATTTAAAGCTTCCTTACCAACAGGACAGATTATTAAAAGGTATCCTGGAGGTTAATCCCAACACTGTAGTGGTACTAATCTCCGGTGGCCCCGTCGAAATAGGAGAATGGTATAATGATGCTACGGCATTACTGCACGGCAGTTTTCTAGGGATGGAAGGAGGAAATGCACTGGCACGTACATTGTTTGGAGAAGTCAATCCTTCGGGAAAACTGACTACTACCTGGTGTAAGCGTCTGGAAGATATGCCTGATCACGTATTTGGAGAATATCCGGGTATAAACGACACCGTCCGTTTCAAGGAAGGGCTTATGGTCGGCTACCGCTACTTCGATACTTACCGTGTAGTCCCCCAATTTGAATTCGGTTATGGATTATCCTATACCACTTTTACTTATTCAAACATAAAGATGAAACCTGTATGGAAAGACTCGGACACAGAGTTTGCCGTATCATTCACCATTACTAACACGGGAAAACGATATGGCCAGGAAATTGCACAGTTATATTTGCATCAAAACAAATGTTCTGTAGAACGCCCGTTTAAAGAATTAAAAGGGTTCACTAAGGTTGGCTTAAAACCGGGTGAATCCAAACAAGTCACTATCAAGTTACCGCGCCGCGCCTTACAATACTACGATACCGAAAGTAAATGCTGGAAAGACGAACCTGGCATGTTTACAGTATTAATAGGCGCATCGTCACGGGACATCAAATTACAGAAAGATTTCGAACTGAAAAAATAAAAACACATGGGAAACAATAACCTTATAAGCAGCAAAAAGACATACTACATATCAATTGCAATTCTGGCAGGGATGTTCTTTATCTTCGGATTTGTGTCGTGGGTCAATGCCATACTGATTCCATACTTCCGCATATCCTGTGAACTGACACATTTCGAATCCTATTTTGTCGCCTTTGCATTTTACATCGCCTACTTTGTAATGGCTATCCCCTCGGGAGTACTTCTCAAGAAAGTGGGATTCAAGCGAGGTATTATGTATGGTTTTATGCTTACCGCCTTAGGAGCTTTCTTATTTGTTCCGGCAGCATTAGCCCGTCAGTTCGAGATATTTCTGGCCGGTCTGTTTTCCATCGGCACCGGATTAGCCATATTGCAAACTGCCGCTAATCCTTATGTCACTATTATCGGTCCTATTGATAGTGCCGCCAGACGAATCAGTATTATGGGAATATGCAATAAATTCGCAGGTATCGTCTCACCGCTCATATTTGCTGCATTGATATTAAATGTTACCGACAAGGAGCTTTTTGCCACTATAGAATCGGGGACTTTAGACATAGTCACAAAGAACGCTATGCTTGACGAATTAATACAACGCGTCATTGTGCCTTATGCTGTTCTAGGCGTTATTTTACTGCTTACCGGTATCGGTATCCGTTACTCCATTCTGCCTGAAATCAATACAGACGAAGAAAACAGCACGGAAGATACAGGTAGCCACCATCACACCAGAAAAAGTATTTTCGACTTTCCTTACCTTATCTTAGGAGCAGTGGCTATATTTCTTCATGTAGGAACACAGGTTATCGCAATTGATACAATCATCAATTATGCCAATTCGATGGGTATGGACCTGCTTGAAGCTAAAACTTTTCCCTCATATACATTGGCCTGTACTATGATTGGTTACCTCCTAGGAATCCTGTTAATACCCAAATATGTTTCACAAAAAAATGCACTTATAGGTTGTACCATCATCGGATTACTCCTTTCATTCGGAGTTGTATTTGCAGATTTTGAAGTAACTCTGTTCGGTCATCATGCCAATGCCTCCATTTTCTTTCTGAATGCATTGGGTTTCCCAAATGCTTTAATCTACGCAGGTATCTGGCCACTTTCCATTCATGGACTGGGGAAATTCACCAAAACCGGTTCCTCTCTTCTTATCATGGGATTATGTGGCAATGCCATTCTGCCTCTGATATATGGTCATCTGGCAGATATGTATAGTCTGCGTTTCGGTTATTGGGTATTGATTCCCTGTTTTTTATATTTGGTTTTCTTTGCAGTTAAAGGTCATAAAATAGACTCCTGGAAATAAATTAAAAACGAAATAATATGGAAAGACTCATCATAACAAATGGAAAACTCATTCTACCAACAGGCATAAAAATGGGGCAAACATTGATATGCGAAAATGGAAAAATTGAGCAGATTATTCCCAATGGAAGCTATCAGCCGCTCGTCGGTGACAAGGTAATAGACGCCCGTCAGAATTATGTTTCACCAGGATTCATCGACATGCATATCCATGGAGGAGGAGGACATGACTTCATGGATGGTACTATCGAAGCTTTTCTCGGAGTGGCCGAGACACATGCCAAGTATGGTACTACCGCAATGGTTCCCACCACACTTACTAGCACTAACGAGGAGTTAATGACGACGTTTACCGTATATCGGAAAGCCAAAGAAATGAATATCAATGGTTCGCAGTTTATCGGTTTACATTTGGAAGGACCTTACTTTTCACCGAAACAATGTGGTGCGCAAGACCCGAACTTCCTGAAAAAGCCGCAAGCAGAAGAATATAATGCCATTCTGGAAGCCTCAAAAGATATTATCCGTTGGAGCGTAGCTCCAGAGTTGGAGGGTGCTCTAGCACTAGGGCAAACTCTGCAACAACATCATATTCTGCCCTCCATCGCTCATACCGACGCGATTTATGAAGAAGTTGAGAAAGCCTTTACAGCAGGTTATACACATGTGACCCACCTTTATTCGGCCATGTCATCAGTGACCCGCAAAAATGCTTTCCGCTATGCCGGAGTAGTAGAAGCCGCCTACTTGATTGAAGATATGACAGTGGAGATTATTGCCGATGGCATACATCTTCCGAAACCCCTGCTCCAATTCGTATACAAGTTCAAAGGAGTTGATAAAACAGCCCTCTGCACTGATGCCATGAGAGGAGCGGGTATGCCGGACGGTGAATCGATATTAGGTAGCCTCAACAACGGTCAGAAAGTCATTATCGAAGACGGAGTGGCCAAAATGCCGGATCGGAAAGCTTTTGCCGGTAGTGTTGCAACAACCGACCGACTGGTTCGAACCATGATATATTTAGCCGGTGTTCCTCTCATTGACGCCGTCCGTATGATGACCCTGACGCCCGCCCGTATTCTTCATATTGACAAAGAAAAAGGTTCTTTAGAAATCGGTAAGGATGCCGACATAGTCATTTTTGATAATCAAATAAATATAAATAATACAATATTAAAAGGCCATGTTATCTATACTAAATGAAACTAAGACCAAAGTTTTTCAGCAGGAACAATTAACAGTTCGAATTTTCCCGTCCATTCAAGAGATGGGCAGTGTAGCCGCAAAAGAAGTCGGCGACCAAATTTGTCGCTTATTGGAAAGCAAACCGGAAATAAATATGATTTTCGCCGCTGCCCCCTCACAAAATGAGTTTTTGAGTCATCTGATTCATGACAAACGCATCGACTGGACCAGAATAAACGCTTTTCATATGGATGAATACATCGGTATACATCCGGAAGCCCCACAAAGTTTTGGACATTTCCTTAGAATTCGTATCTTTGACAAAGTTCCTTTCAAGAAAGTCAACTATCTGAATGGTCTGGCGGAAAACCTTGAAGAGGAATGTCAGCGATATGCAGACTTGCTGACTAAGCATCCGGTTGACATCGTTTGTTTGGGAATTGGAGAAAATGGGCATATTGCTTTCAATGATCCGGATGTAGCAGACTTTAATGATCCCAAACTTGTGAAAGTAGTTGAACTGGACCCAATATGTCGCCAACAGCAAGTCAATGAAAAATGCTTCAAGACACTAGACTTAGTACCCAAAGAAGCTTTAACACTCACGATACCGGCTTTGCTAAAAGCTGAATGGATGTTTTGTATCGTCCCGTTCAAAAATAAAGCTCAAGCAGTCTATCAGACTGTTTATGGTGAAGTTTCAGAAAAATGTCCGGCCAGCATATTGCGAAGAAAAGAAAATTCTTCGTTATATTTGGACCCGGAAAGTGCAGAAAGAATTAATTTATAAAGGATTATGAAAAACAGAATCTCACTTCTTATACTACTGGCTATCAGCTTCAGTATACACGCACAAAAAGTTATGCGGATCGGAATTATTGGTCTGGACACATCCCATTCCACCGCTTTCACCGAATTGATTAATAGTGGTTCGGATGAGACCTTTTCCAAAGGTTTTAGGGTAGTAGCAGCGTATCCGTACGGTTCAAAGACTATTCAATCCAGTTACGAACGAATCCCCGGATACATTGAAAAGGTCAAAGCAAATGGCGTGGAAATCACCTCATCAATAGCAGATTTACTGGAAAAAGTAGACTGTGTCCTTTTGGAAACCAATGACGGCAGACTACATTTGGAACAAGCCGTCGAGGTATTCAAATCAGGTAAGATATGCTATATTGACAAACCTGTCGGAGCTACTTTAGGAGATGCAATCGCTATTTATGAAATGGCAGAAAAATACAATGCACCTGTTTTCTCCTCTTCTGCTCTTAGATTTACTCCTCAAAACCAGAAATTAAGAAATGGAGAATTTGGCAAAATCCTTGGAGCCGATTGTTATTCTCCTCACAAAGTGGAACCAACGCATCCGGATTTCGGTTTCTATGGTATTCATGGAGTAGAAACATTATACACAATTATGGGGACAGGATGCGAATCAGTCAACCGGATGTCTTCAGATAGAGGGGATGTAGTAGTAGGACGATGGAAAGATGGTAGAATCGGAACTTTCAGAGCGATTATAAAAGGACCGCAAATTTATGGTGGAACTGCCTATACTTCAAAAGGAGCAGTAGCCGCAGGAGGTTACCAAGGTTATAAAGCGCTTCTTGAGCAGATTCTTAAATACTTTCAAACAGGAATTTCACCTATATCCAAAGAAGAGACAATCGAAATATTCGCTTTTATGAAAGCATCCAATATGAGTAAAGCAGAGAATGGAAGAATTGTCACATTGGAAGAAGCTTATCAAAAAGGTTTGAAAGATGCACGAAAACTAATCAAAACCTATAAAAAGTAAGAGAATGAAATCTATATATAAAGGGACTGCCATTATAGCAATTTTATTTATAGTCGTTTCTTGTTCTTTCTCGAAAAAGCAAGCTGCGAATAGGATGGAGACAAATGATCTACCCCAATTGGAAATAGTAGTACTCGATCCCGGACATTTCCATGCCAGCCTGCTTCAAAAAGAGAAATTGACAGATGTCAGTGACACCATCCGGATATATGCCCCCGAAGGAACAGGCGTCAATCAATATCTGGAAAGCATTGATTCTTATAACCAGCGGGCGGAATCTCCTACGACATGGAAAAAACAAGTATATACCGGAGATGATTATCTCCAGAAAATGCTTGCCGATCATAAAGGTAATGTAGTAGTATTGGCTGGAAACAATCAGAAAAAGACGCGCTATATCATGGAGTCTATCAAAGCCGGATATCATGTCCTTGCCGATAAGCCACTGGCTATCAATCCACAGGATTTCAAGTTATTGACAGAAGCCTATCAACTCGCCAAAGAAAAGAATCTTCTTTTATACGATCTGATGACGGAACGATATGATATTCTCAATATCATAGAAAAAGAGCTTTTGCATCAGACGGAATTATTCGGAGATTTACAAAAAGGTTCACCGGACAATCCATCTGTCATAATGGAAAGCGTACATCATTTTTTCAAGACTGTTTCTGGCAAACCATTAATTCGCCCGGCATGGTATTATGATGTAGAGCAACAAGGAGAAGGCATTGCAGATGTTACAACACATCTGATCGACCTCATCAACTGGCAATGTTTTCCTGATGAAACGATTCATTATCAATCAGATGTCACTGTGAATACCGCCAAACACTGGCCAACTCCAATTACATTAACAGAGTTCAGTCAATCGACACAAATCGATTCTTTTCCCACTTATCTTAATCGATACATAAAAAACGATGTATTGGAAGTGATGGCAAACGGAAGCCTCAACTATACCGTTAAAGGGATTTGTATAGGAATGAAAGTCACATGGAATTATACTCCACCCACTAACGGAGGAGATACATTTACTTCCATAAAGAAAGGAAGTAAAGCCACTTTAAAAATCGTTCAGGATGAAAAAAATGGATTTGTAAAAGAGCTATATATACAGAAAGAACCGGACATTGACAATCGGACATTTGAAGCTCAATTACAAAAAACAGTGGAACAGCTTCAAATAACTTATCCGTTCTTATCTGTCAAAAACAAAAAGAATGGAACTTATCTGATTGACATACCACAGGAAAAACGGTTAGGACACGAAGAACATTTCAGCAAAGTGGCAAAGGCTTTCCTACATTATGTAGACAATAAGGATATGCCGGAATGGGAAAATGAAAATACACTAGCTAAATATTACATTACTACTACTGCTGTAGAAATGGCAAAGATAGGAAATAAATAAACAAAACAATAGGTGTTAGAAACAAGATGCAAATATTATAAAAATGAAGCCATGTTTCATGGCTTCATTCCTCATATCATGGGGACCCGATTCGATATCCTGCTCATTCATTCCGATATCGACCGATTGAATACACTTTGGGCAGATATCACCTATGAGCTGGAGCGATTGGATAAAATATTAAATCGTTTTGATCCTCATAGTGAAGTTTCCAAGATTAATAGTCATACTTCTCAAAGCAAGATTCAAATCAGCAAAGAGATGGAATCAATCTTACAGCTTTGCTCATACTATTACGAGACCACTTCGCACTTATTCGACATTACATTAAAAGACTTCTCCAGAATACAACTTCATGAACATTCATGTATCTCCTTTACATCTCCTGATATTTCACTTGATTTTGGAGGTTTTGCCAAAGGATATGCTTTGAAGAAAATAAGAAGATTCATTGAACAGGAGAATATTAGTGATGCATTTACTAATTTTGGAAACAGTTCGATCCTGGGTATAGGACATCATCCTTATGGAGATTGTTGGAAAGTCAGTTTTCTGAACCCGTACAATCAGTCTCTTCTAAAAGAATTCGATCTGCAGGATACAGCATTATCCACTTCCGGCAATACGTTACAATATACCGGACACATTATGAATCCGCTTACAGGCATATTTAATGAACAACGAAAAGCAAGTTCTATCCTGTCCCCCGACCCGTTGGAAGCCGAAGTTCTTAGTACGGTCTGGATGATTGCCAATGAACAGGAACAAAAAAAGATTTCAGAAAAGTTCAATAATATACAAGCAACCCTATACAATTTATGATATGAAAGAACATAAAGAAAAAGGAGTAGACTTAGGACTCAGACAATTCATCAAAAGCCTGGGATATGTTGCCGGAGGAACCGCATTATTGGCGACCACTCCTTGGCTGACTTCCTGTACTCCGGAGAAACTACAAGAGATCAAGCATGAGAAAGCACGAATCGCTTTGATTGGTACCGGGTCCAGAGGACAATACCACATCCATAACCTCAAAGAAATACCTCATGCACAAATTGTTGCCGTATGTGATAATTATGCCCCCAATCTTCAACAAGCATTGGAACTTTGTCCGGATGCTAAGTCATATACGGATTACCGCAAACTACTGGAATCGAAAGACATCGATGGAGTCATCATATCCACACCATTAAACTGGCATGCACCTATTGTATTGGACGCATTAGCTGCCGGCAAACATGTCTTTTGCGAGAAAGCAATGGCACGTACCCTTGACGAGTGCAAGGCTATCTATGACACTTACAACCAGTCAGACAAAGTCCTCTACTTTTGTATGCAGCGAATGTATGACGAGAAGTACATCAAGGGAATGCAGATGATCCATTCCGGTCTCATCGGAGATGTGGTAGGTCTTCGCTGTCACTGGTTCCGTAATGCAGACTGGCGTCGTCCGGTTCCTTCACCAGAGCTGGAACGCAAGATTAATTGGAGATTATACAAAGAGAGCTCCGGAGGATTAATGACGGAATTAGCATGCCATCAGTTGGAAGTTTGTAACTGGGCAGCCCAAAAAATGCCGGAATCCATTATGGGAATGGGTGACATTGTATACTGGAAAGACGGACGGGAAGTTTATGATAGCGTCAATGTCACTTACAGATACTCGGATGGAGTTAAGATCGCATACGAATCATTGATTTCCAATAAATTCAACGGAATGGAAGACCAGATTCTGGGAAGTAAAGGAACCATGGAAATGGCAAAAGGTATTTATTACCTGGAAGAAGACCATTCTACTTCGGGCATCCGACAGCTGATTGACCAGGTAAAAGACAAGGTTTTTGCCGCCATCCCGACAGCAGGTCCCAGTTGGCGACCGGAAACAAAAATGGAGTACACACCACACTTTATCATTGATGGAGATATTCACGTAAACAGTGGATTGAGTATGATCGGAGCAGACAAAGACGGTTCGGACATTATCCTGTCTTCTTTCTGCCAGTCGTGTATCACCGGAGAGAAAGCACAGAATGTAGTAGAAGAGGCTTACTGTTCTACGGTCCTTTGCTTACTTGGGAATCAGGCAATGGATGAACAACGCCATATCCTCTTCCCCAACGAATATAAAATACCCTATATGAAATTCTAAACTATGAAAGATATTATTATCACCTCAAAAAAGTTGAAACAAGAAAGGAATATCTTTCTTCTAAGTTTCCTGCTTGCATTTATCATCAATGTAATTGCAATCATTATCTATTCCCGCCCATGGATTGAAATAATATCCCAAATCGGGTATGTCATCGTGATTAGTTTTTTCATCTATCTTATCTTATGGATTCCCCGAGGAATCCTGATATTCTTGAGTCACCTTTTCCGAAGAAAAAAATAAGAGATTTACGTTTTTTGAAGGAGAATTGACGGAAAAGCTCATTCACATATTCTAATAACAACCTAATTTTGGAGAAAAATAGATACTATGACAACAAGAAGAGATTTTATCAAAAAAACAGTGGCAGGTACAGCTGCACTTTCATTGGGAAGCATACTTCCAGGATTCGGTTCAAGCCGTTATCAAGATATTCTGGGAGCTAACGAAAAAATACGTATCGGAGTCATTGGAGTGAATTCGAGAGGTAAGGCCCTGGCGCAAGGATTTGCCAAACTTCCAGATTGTGAAGTAACTTACATTTGCGATGTAGACTCAAGAGCATTAGAAAAATGTCAGGCTGCTATCCACAAAATTACCGGACGTACTCCCAAAGGAGAAAAAGACATTCGTAAGATGTTAGAGTCGAATGATTTTGAAGCAGTGGTGATTGCCACCCCTGACCATTGGCATGCCAAAGCAGCCATTATGGCTATGCAGGCCGGAAAGCATGTTTATCTGGAAAAACCGACCAGTCATAATCCGGCAGAAAATGAAATGCTGGTTCGAGCCGCTTTGAAATATAACCGGATTGTTCAAGTGGGTAACCAACGCCGCTCCTTTCCCAATGTAATTAAAGCTATGGAAGAAATCAAATCCGGTTCTATCGGAAAAGTGAGATATGCCAAATCTTGGTATGTCAATAATCGCCCTTCCATTGGAACAGGGAAAGTTGTACCTGTACCTGATTATCTGGATTGGGATTTATGGCAAGGTCCTGCCCCACGTGTTGCTGATTTCAAAGATAATTTCATCCATTATAACTGGCATTGGTTCTGGAATTGGGGAACAGGTGAAGCGCTCAACAATGGAACCCACTTTGTTGATATACTCCGCTGGGGATTGGGCGTAGATTATCCTACAAAGGTTGATTCTATCGGAGGTCGGTATCGTTTTCAGGACGACTGGCAAACTCCTGACACACAACTTATCACTTTCCAATTTGGTGACGAAGCATCTTTTTCATGGGAAGGACGTAGTTGTAATACGATGCCGGTAGACGGATATGGAGTAGGAACCGCATTTTATGGAGAAACCGGAACTCTCTTCATTGGCGGTGGCAATGAATATAAAATTGCAGATTTAAAAGGTAAAACGATTAAAGAGGTAAAAAGTGATTTAAAATTTGAGACCGGCAATCTGTTGAATCCATCCGAAAAGCTGGATGCCTTCCACTTCCGAAACTGGTTTGATGCCATTCGCAAAGGAACAAAGCTAAATTCCGGAATTGTAGATGCCTGTATCAGTACCCAGTTGGTACAATTAGGTAATATTGCCCAACGTGTCGGACATTCATTACAGATTGATCCGGGAAGCGGACGAATTCTTAACGATTTGGAAGCCAATAAACTTTGGGGAAGAGAGTACGAAAAAGGTTGGGAAATACGGGTTTAAAGCATGTCCCTATTTCTCGTTTTTTCATCAGGTTATAATTTTACAGAAAGGCATGTCTTTGATAGGATATGCCTTTCTGTTTTCCTTCCGTAAAGCTGATTTATACCCTTTTAACACACGGAATATTCATCGTTTTTCATCGAAATCTCTTTTATTTTTGTATTTTTGCGTGCGTATGCGTTAAAATTATAGTATATACGAATTTTATGAGTGACGAAATCAACGAGATAACGGAAGAACATTCAGACTACAAACCAGCGGACGCGCGGGACGAAAGCGTAAAACATCAGTTAACAGGCATGTACCAGAATTGGTTTCTGGACTATGCTTCATATGTTATTCTGGAACGTGCCGTACCTCACATCAATGACGGTTTAAAGCCTGTGCAACGTCGTATCCTGCATTCTATGAAACGTCTGGATGACGGGCGGTATAACAAAGTGGCAAATATTGTGGGACACACCATGCAGTTCCACCCGCATGGGGATGCTTCTATCGGGGATGCCCTGGTACAGTTGGGACAGAAAGACCTGTTGATTGACTGTCAGGGTAACTGGGGTAATATCCTCACCGGAGACGGTGCGGCTGCTCCCCGTTATATCGAGGCGCGTTTATCCAAGTTTGCGCTGGATGTTGTCTTCAATCCCAAAACTACCGAATGGAAATTGTCATACGACGGACGAAATAAGGAACCAGTCACTCTTCCTGTGAAATTCCCGTTATTACTGGCGCAGGGAGTGGAAGGTATCGCCGTTGGACTTTCTTCCAAGATATTGCCGCATAACTTCAACGAACTTTGCGATGCTTCCATCAGCTATCTGCATGGGGAAGAATTCCAACTGTATCCCGATTTCCAGACAGGCGGATCGATCGATGTAGCCAAATACAACGACGGAGAACGTGGCGGAGCAGTGAAAGTACGTGCCAAGATCAACAAGATTGATAACAAAACGCTTGCAATTACAGAGATCCCTTATGGGAAAACCACTTCAACAGTGATCGACTCTATCCTGAAAGCAGTTGATAAAGGAAAAATCAAAATTCGCAAGGTAGATGATAACACAGCTGCCAACGTAGAAATATTAGTACATCTGGCACCAGGTACATCATCGGACAAAACAATCGATGCATTGTACGCATTCACCGATTGCGAAGTAAGTATCTCACCCAACTGCTGCGTGATTGATGACAGCAAACCTCATTTCCTCACTGTCAGCAAAGTCTTGAGAAAGTCGGCAGACAACACGCTGGATTTGCTAAAGCAGGAGCTGGAAATCAAGAAAAACGAAATACTGGAAGCGTTGCACTTTGCTTCGCTCGAAAAGATATTTATCGAAGAACGCATCTATAAGGACAAAGAGTTCGAACAATCCAAAGATATGGACGCTGCTTGTGCTCATATTGACGAACGCCTGACGCCTTATTATCCAAAATTTATCCGCGAAGTAACCAAAGAGGATATTCTCAAACTGATGGAAATCAAAATGGGGCGTATTCTGAAATTCAACTCGGACAAAGCGGATGAACTGATTGCCAAGATGAAAGAAGAAGTGGCCGAGATTGATAATCATCTGGCTCACATCGTAGATTATACCGTCAACTGGTATCAGATGTTGAAAAACAAATACGGCAAGAACTTCCCGCGCCGTACGGAACTGCGTAACTTCGACACCATCGAAGCTGCCAAAGTAGTAGAAGCAAACGAAAAACTTTATATCAACCGCGAAGAAGGATTTATCGGAACAGCCTTGAAAAAAGACGAGTTCGTAGCATGTTGTTCGGATATCGATGATGTCATTATCTTCTTCCGCGACGGTAAGTATATCGTTACTCCTGTTGCCGACAAGAAATTCGTCGGCAAAAACGTTCTTTATGTCAATGTATTCAAGAAGAACGATAAACGTACGATCTACAATGTAGCCTACCGCGACGGAAAAGAAGGAACGACATACGTAAAACGTTTCGCCGTGACCTCTGTAGTTCGCGACCGCGAATATGATGTCACACAGGGAACTCCCGAATCACGGATTACCTATTTCAGCGCCAATCCGAATGGAGAAGCCGAAATCATCAAGGTGACACTGAAACCGAATCCGCGTGTACGTCGTATCATTTTCGAGCATGACTTCAGTGAGGTCAGCATCAAGGGACGTCAGGCACGAGGCGTGATTCTTACCCGTTTGCCGGTACATAAGATATCCCTGAAACAAAAAGGAGGTTCCACGCTCGGTGGACGTAAAGTATGGTTTGACCGTGACATACTCCGCCTCAACTATGACGGACGAGGTGAATATCTGGGTGAATTCCAAAGCGACGACAGCATATTGATTGTTCTGAACAACGGTGATTTCTATACTACCAACTTCGACTTGAGCAACCACTATGAAGATAATGTAAGCATCGTGGAGAAGTTTGATCCTAACAAGATATGGACTGCCGCGCTTTACGATGCCGACCAACAGAATTATCCGTATCTGAAACGTTTCTGTTTTGAGGCCTCCAACCGTAAACAGAACTACTTGGGAGAAAATAAGAACAACCGTCTGATCCTGCTGACCGACGAGTACTATCCTCGTCTGGAAGTCATATTTGGCGGACACGACAATTTCCGTGATCCGTTGAATATCGATGCGGATGAATTCATTGCTGTCAAAGGTTTCAAAGCCAAGGGAAAACGTATCACTACCTATGCAGTGGAGACGATCAATGAGCTTGAACCAACTCGCTTCCCCGAACCCTCACAAGAACAACAGGAAGTTCCTGAAGAGGAGCCGGAAAATCTGGATCCGGACAGCGGCAAGAGCGAAGGCGATATTATTGATGAAATCACCGGGCAGATGAAATTATTCTGATGAAGAAAAAACTAATATACTTGGGGCTGACAGGTTGCATCCTGTTCGCCCTTTGCACAAGATTACAAGCGCAGATCGACAGTCTGCAAGCCCATCGGTATGTAACACGTGCCACCATGTATGGTGTCGGATTTACTAACGTTTTCGACACCTATCTTTCACCGCAGGAATACAAAGGAATCGACTTCCGTGTTTCCCGTGAATTGATTCGGATGACCAAGTTGTTTGATGGAAATGTATCTGTGCAGAACTTCTTTCAGGCAAACATCAGCTATACGCACAACCGGGCCGATAACAATAACACTTTCTCCGGATTAGTCAACTGGAACTATGGATTACATTACCAGTTCCGCCTGACAGATAATTTCAAATTATTAGCCGGAGGATTGATAGATGTCAACGGAGGCTTTGTCTATAATCTCCGGAACACCAACAATCCGGCATCCGCACGGGCATACGTCAATCTGGATGCCTCCGGAATGGCTATTTGGCACCTGAAAATCAAACGGTATCCGATGGTGCTTCGTTATCAGGTCAATCTGCCGGTTATGGGAGTGATGTTCTCTCCCCACTACGGACAATCTTATTACGAGATATTCTCTTTGGGAAATTCGAGTGGAGTAATAAAATTTACCTCCCTGCACAATCAACCTTCGTTGCGACAGATGCTCTCCGTCGACCTGCCGATAGGATATACCAAAATGCGCTTCAGCTACTTGGCTGATTTGCAGCAATCCAACGTTAACAATATCAAGACACATACCTACTCACACGTATTCATGGTAGGATTTGTGAAAGACCTATACCGTATCCGAAATAAGAAAGGAACCGCTCTTCCTTCATCGGTTAGAGCTTACTAAGAAAACAAAATTTAATGTTGAAACTTCAAGTGAGAGATCAATTAATGATGAGAAATAAGATTAGACAAATACTTTGGCTGCTCTGCTGCCTTCCGGTGCTGACTGGTTGCATTGGAGAAGATGACTACGCCAATGATCCCAGAGGTAATTTCGAACAACTATGGAAGATCATTGACGAACAGTATTGTTTCCTGGATACGAAAGGTATTGACTGGGATGCTGTTCATGACGAATACAGCAAACTGATTATTCCATCGATGTCCAATGATGACCTGTTCGACATCCTAAGCCAAATGCTTTATATCTTGAAAGACGGGCATGTCAATCTATCTTCTGCCAGTCGTATTTCTTATTACGATGCATGGTATCAGGGCTACCCTTGGAATTATAGAGAAGATATTCTTTATAACTATTATCTGGGTAGTGCCAATTCAGGCTATCGCACATCCGCTGGTCTTAAATATAAAATATTCGACAATAACATAGGATACATACGTTATGAAAGTTTCAGTGCCGGAGTTGGAGATGGCAATTTGGATGAGGTCCTTTACTATTTACAAATCTGCAATGGACTAATTATCGATGTCCGTGATAACGGAGGAGGTAATCTAACCAATTCTTCACGCATAGCTGCCCGGTTCACTGATAAACTGGCATTAACAGGATATATCCAACATAAGACAGGTCCGGGACACAATGATTTCTCAGAGATGGAACCCATTTATTTAGAACCCTCCAACAGTATTCGTTGGCAAAAAAAGGTCGTGATACTAACCAATCGTCGATGTTATAGTGCCACAAATGATTTTGTTAACGTAATGCGCAGCTTAAACAATGATAACGAGGATAAAAGAATCATCCAGCTGGGCGATCAGACTGGTGGTGGATCAGGGCTGCCATTTTCATCAGAATTACCCAATGGCTGGAGCGTCCGCTTCTCTGCCAGCCCCCACTTTGATAAGTATGGAAAGTCATTGGAAGATGGAATAAAACCTGATGTATACGTAAACATGGATAAGATTCTGGAAGAAGGGATAGAGCAGGGTGACATAGAATCACAAAAGAAAGATCCACTGATTGAAAAGGCATTCGAAATCTTAAGTGAATAACTTTATTGCCGAATTATTTGCCAAATCAGAAAATCTTCCTATCTTTGCACCGCTAAACAAAAAAGCTACGCATGCGGCTGTGGCGTAATTGGTAGCCGCGCCAGACTTAGGATCTGGTGTCGTGAGACGTGTAGGTTCGAGTCCTATCAGCCGCACTAAAAATAAACTAGAAGCCTTCAAGATACTATCTTGGAGGCTTTTTAATTGGTTAGACATGAATAAACATCAACTTTGCTGCATCGGTCACATCACATTAGACAAAGTAGTCACTCCCCAAAACACTGTCTATATGCCGGGAGGAACGGCTTTTTATTGTTCACATGCCATCCGCCATTTTAACGACATCGATTACGCTTTAGTAACAGCAGTCGGCGCCACTGAAATGAACGTCGTGGAGCAACTACGTGAAATGGGTATTCATATAACCGCCCTGCCAAGCAAATATTCCGTATACTTCGAGAATATCTATGGCGCCAATCCGGACGACCGTACTCAACGTGTACTAGCGAAAGCCGATCCGTTCACTGCCGGTCAGCTGAAAGATATAGATGCGCAAATCTACCATCTCGGCTCTCTGCTGGCAGACGACTTCTCGTTGGAAGTAATCAAAGAACTATCTCAAAAAGGGTTGATTGCAGTAGACTCACAAGGCTATTTACGTGAAGTGCGTGACACTCACGTCTATCCGGTGGATTGGACAGATAAGCGGGAGGCTCTGCAATATATCCATTTCCTGAAAGTCAACGAGCACGAGATGGAGGTGCTGACAGGTCTTTCTGATCCGCATGAAGCTGCCCGCCAATTACATGAATGGGGCGTGAAAGAAGTGCTTGTCACCTTGGGAAGCATGGGATCACTTATTTTCGACGGAAAAGACTTCTATCGTATTCCGGCATATAAACCCAAAGAGGTGGTAGATGCAACAGGGTGTGGAGACACTTACACCATCGGGTATCTATACCAACGGGTATCAGGAGCCAGCATTGAAGAAGCAGGACATTTTGCAGCCGCCATGTCAACTTTAAAAATAGAGAAATCAGGTCCTTTCAATGGCAGCAAAGAAGATGTCATTCAATGTATGACCACTGCGGAACAGATGTTTTAAAACAGAAAATCATAGAACGAACAGCGTATACATAGGATATACCTTCCCCGACGGGTAATCCTCATCCCATTATTCAGGCACGAACAACACCGGTTCGTGCCTGAACCTTTTTCAACAGTCACCTCTCTTTTAGTGTTAAAATCAACCATTCCCTCTTTTTTCCAAAATCTTTTTTGAATTTCGTTTGTTTCCTTTGTTACTCTCGCCAAAAGACGGCAGAAAAAAGACTTCAACCTAAATAATAACAAATGGAAAAATTTAATGCAATGAGGACTAGACTTTTACAACATCTTCAGAAAAAAGCCATCAGGTCAAGGAGCATCATGACGCTTGTTTGCCTGCTACTGGCCTCTGCATCAGCCTTTGCACAGACAAAGACGGTGACAGGAACAGTGACGGACGCTGCCAATGAACCATTGATCGGCGCATCGGTACTCGTACAAGGAACTTCCACCGGAACCATCACGGACATGGACGGTAAATATTCAATCTCTGTCACTCCGGAGGACGTATTGGCATTTTCATACGTGGGGATGACTTCGCAAACCATTAAGGTGGGGGCACAGAATGTCATCAATGTCACTTTAAAAGAAGATTCACAAGTACTAGCCGAAACAGTCGTTATCGGATACGGTAGTGCAAAGAAAAGAGACTTGACAGGTTCTATCACCAATATCAAAGGAGAAGAGTTAGCCAACAAACCGGCAATGAATCCGCTGTCTTCCCTTCAGGGGAAAGTGGCAGGTGTGCAGATTGTAAACTCCGGACGAGCCGGATCGGACCCGGAAATCCGTATTCGCGGAACAAACTCCATCAACGGATATAAACCGCTGTACATTGTCGACGGATTATTCAATGACAACATCAATTTCCTGAATCCGGAGGACATCGAATCCATGGAAATTCTGAAAGACCCATCATCTCTGGCTATCTTCGGTGTTCGCGGTGCGAATGGTGTTATCATCATTACCACAAAGAAAGCCAAAGAGGGACAGACACTGGTCAATATCAATACTTCTTTCGGTTTCAAGAAAGTGGTAGATAAAGTGAAACTGGTGAATGGTTCACAATTCAAGGAACTATATAACGAACAGCTCGCCAATCAGAAAGATGACCCTTTCGATTATACCGGCTGGGATGCCAATACCGACTGGCAAGACGAAATTTTCCAGACTGCTTTCATTACAAACAATAACATCAGTATTACAGGGGCTTCGCCCAAACATAGTTTCTACCTGGGAGTAGGCTACTCTTACGAACAAGGCAACATCGAGCATGAAAAATTCAGTAAGATAACCATCAACGCAAGTAATGATTATAAGATTACGGACTTTTTGAAAGTCGGTTTCCAATTCAACGGTGCACGTATGCTTCCTGCTGATTCCAAACAGGTATTGAATGCCCTGCGTGCAACTCCTATCGCTCCGGTGTATAACAACGAATACGGATTATATACGGCTCTGCCCGAATTCCAGAAAGCGCAGATCAACAACCCGATGGTAGACGTCGAATTGAAAGCGAATACTACCAAAGCGGAAAACTACCGGGCATCCGGTAACATTTATGGTGAGGTAGACTTCCTGAAACATTTCACGTTCAAAGCGATGTTCTCCATGGATTATGCGTCGAACAACGGACGGACATATACACCGATCGTAAAAGTATACGATGCCGCTGTCAACGGAGGGATCTCTACTTTGGGAACAGGCAAGACCGAGGTCAGCCAGTTTAAAGAGAATGAAACAAAAGTTCAGAGTGACTACCTGTTGACATACACCAACAGCTTTGATAATGGAAATCATAACCTGACAGCTACCGCCGGTTTTACTACCTATTATAATTCGTTGAGCCGATTGGACGGAGCACGCAAGCAGGGGGTCGGACTGGTTATTCCGGATAATCCGGACAAATGGTTTGTCAGCATCGGCGATGCAGCTACCGCTACCAATGGAAGTACTCAATGGGAACGCAGTACATTATCCATACTTGCACGCGTGATCTACAACTATAAAGGCAAATATTTGTTCAACGGTTCTTTCCGCCGGGATGGTTCTTCCGCTTTCTCCTATACAGGAAATGAATGGCAGAACTTCTTCTCGCTGGGTGGAGGTTGGCTGATGTCCGAAGAAGAATTTATGAAAGACATCAAATGGCTGGATATGTTGAAAATCAAAGCATCTTACGGTACGTTAGGAAACCAGAACCTGGATAAAGCCTATCCTGCCGAACCCTTATTGACCAATGCTTATTCGGCCGTATTCGGTAAACCGTCCATCATTTATCCCGGGTACCAGCTTGCCTATCTTCCTAATCCTAACCTGCGTTGGGAAAAAGTAGAAGCCTGGGAAGCCGGATTTGAAACGAACCTGCTTCGCAACCGCTTGCATTTTGAGGGTGTTTACTATAAGAAGAATACCAAAGATTTGTTAGCCGAAGTTCCCGGGATTTCCGGAACTATCCCCGGTATCGGAAACTTGGGAGAGATTCAGAATAAAGGAGTGGAAATGGCTGTAACCTGGCGCGATCAGATTGGTGATTGGGGATATTCCGTCAGTGCCAACCTGACTACTATCAAGAATGAGGTAAAAAGTCTTGTTCAGGAAGGATACTCCATCATTGCCGGAGATAAGCAGCAAAGTTACACAATGGCAGGTTATCCTATCGGATATTTCTATGGTTATAAAGTGGCAGGCGTTTATCAGTCACAAGCAGATATTGACGCATCACCCAAAAATACATTGGCTACCGTTACCCCCGGTGACCTGAAATTCGCCGATGTGAACGGTGACGGAGAAATCACCCCGGAAGACCGTACCATGATAGGCAACCCGACTCCAAAGGTAACTTACGGTTTCTCTCTCGGAGTAGACTACAAGAATTGGTCGTTAGGCATCGACATGATGGGACAAGGCGGAAACAAGATTTTCCGTACATGGGATAACTACAATTTTGCCCAGTTCAACTACCTGGAACAACGTTTGGACCGCTGGCACGGAGAAGGTACGTCCAACACCCAACCGTTGCTAAACACCAAACATTCCATCAACAACCTCAACTCTGACTATTACATTGAGGACGGCAAATTCTTCCGTATCCGCAACGTACAGTTAGCGTATACGTTCGACAAGAGCTTAATTTCCAAAATACGTCTGCAAGCTCTGAAAGTCTATGTCAACATACAGAACCTGAAGACATGGAAACATAACACCGGATATACTCCCGAACTTGGAGGAACTGCCACCGCATTCGGAGTAGATAACGGTAGTTATCCTGTACCTGCAGTCTACACCTTCGGCATTAACCTAACATTCTAGTGACAAGATGCCACTGCCAGTTTTCCATGCGGAACACAACTTTAATCTTTAAAACTATCATTATATGAAACTGAATAAATATATATTTGCAACCCTTATTACTTCAACTACATTATTTCTAGGTAGCTGTAGTGACTTTCTGGATCGTAGTCCGCAAGGACAGTTCACGGAAGATGACAATCCGAACGCTCTGGTCAACGGTAAGATTTATAATGTCTATACGATGATGCGTAACTATAATGTGACAGCCGGCCCTCCTGCTTTTGCCATCCACTGTTTCCGTTCGGAAGATTCGGAAAAAGGAAGTATTGCCAGCGATGGCTCTGATGTAGCCGAAATGTATGATGATTTTGTGTATACACCGACCAACGGCCTACTGGGTGCTTATTGGGGACAGAATTATGCCATCATCTACCAATGTAATGAGATTCTTGATGCCATTGCAGAAAAAGAAACAGCCGGACAAACAGAAACTGAAGACATCATCAATAAGGGAGAGGCCTCTTTCTTCCGCGCTTATTGCTACTTCAATCTGGTAAGAGCTTTCGGCGAAGTTCCTTTGGTGACTTATAAAATCAACGATGCTTCGGAAGCCAATATCCCGAAGACAAGTGCTGATAAAATCTATGAGCAAATCGACAAGGACCTGAAAACAGCAGAAGAGTCATTGCCGGAAACATGGAGTACCGAATACACCGGACGACTGACTTGGGGAGCTGCTCGTTCCTTACACGCGCGTACTTATATGATGCGCAACGACTGGAACAATATGTACACAGCCTCCACCGATGTCATCAAAAAGGGGCTCTACAACTTAAAGACTCCGTATAATGAGATTTTCACGGATGATGGTGAAAATAACGGAGGTTCCATATTCGAGTTGCAATGTACAGCTACTGCCGCTCTTCCTCAAAGTACCGTTATCGGTAGCCAGTTCTGTGAAGTACAAGGCGTACGCGGAGCAGGTCAATGGGACTTGGGCTGGGGATGGCACATGGCAACAGAGTATATGGCGGAAGCATACGAACAGGGTGATCCACGCAAAAACTCCACCCTACTCTACTTCCGCCACTCGGACAGCGATCCTATCACACCGGAAAACACCAACGAACCATACGGTGAATCTCCGGTTTCCCCGGCAATGGGTGCTTACTTCAATAAGAAAGCCTATACCGACCCGGCTTTGCGTAAAGAATATACCAACAAAGGATTCTGGGTAAACATTCGTCTGATCCGCTACGCAGATGTACTGCTGATGGGAGCCGAATCAGCTAATGAAAAAGGTATTCCGGGTGAAGCAATCGACTATTTGGAACAAGTACGCGCACGCGCCAGAGGCACCAACAGCAATATATTGCCTAAAGTGACGACTACCGATCAGGGAGAATTGCGTGAGGCCATCCGCCACGAACGCCGTGTGGAATTAGGGTTGGAATTCGACCGTTTCTATGACCTCGTTCGTTGGGGCATTGCAAAAGAAGTGTTGCACGCAGCCGGTAAAACCAATTATCAGGACAAAAACGCACTGCTTCCACTGCCGCAGACAGAGATCGACAAGTCTAAGGGAGTGTTAGTACAGAACCCCGACTACCAATAAGAAAGTTCCTCGGTGCCGAACGGTTGTTTCCTCGGTGCCGAAACTACTGTTCCTCGGTGTCGAACAATGTCCTCCTCGGTGCCGAACATTCAACGCATCAGGAGGACTTTATATGAATAGAGATAAAAGCAACTATAATAATATGATATACAGAAAGTTAAGTCTATCCATCCTGTTGTTTGCCGCAGGTTTTCTAACCGCGTCGGCACAAAAGTCGCCACAGGATATGGATCGTTTCATCGACGTATTGATGAATAAAATGACGCTGGAAGAAAAAATCGGACAGTTAAACCTTCCCGTCACCGGAGAGATCACTACGGGACAAGCTAAAAGCAGCGACATTGCCGCAAAAATCAAGAAAGGCGAAGTGGGAGGATTGTTCAATCTGAAAGGAGTAGAGAAAATACGTGAAGTACAGAAACAAGCTGTGGAAGATTCCCGGCTGGGTATTCCGTTATTGTTCGGGATGGACGTTATTCACGGATACGAAACGATGTTCCCTATCCCGCTCGGTTTGTCTTGCACCTGGGACATGACAGCCATTGAAGAGTCTGCCCGCATTGCAGCCGTAGAGGCAAGTGCTGATGGAATCTCATGGACTTTCAGCCCGATGGTGGATATTTCACGCGACCCTCGTTGGGGACGCGTATCCGAAGGTAGTGGCGAAGACCCGTTTCTCGGTGCCATGATTGCCGAAGCGATGGTACGCGGCTATCAGGGGAAAAACATGGAACGGAATGACGAAATCATGGCCTGCGTAAAACACTTTGCGTTATATGGGGCAGGCGAAGCCGGCCGCGACTATAACACCGTAGATATGAGCCGCCAACGAATGTTCAATGATTATATGCTACCGTATGAAGCAGCCGTTGAAGCGGGTGTAGGTAGCGTGATGGCTTCTTTTAATGAAGTAGACGGTATTCCGGCCACTGCCAATAAATGGCTGATGACGGATATTCTCCGCGGACAGTGGGGATTCAACGGTTTTGTGGTAACTGATTATACCGGCATTTCAGAAATGATCGACCACGGTATCGGTGATCTTCAGACAGTATCCGCCCGTGCCATCAACGCCGGAGTGGATATGGATATGGTAAGCGAGGGTTTTGTAGAGACACTGAAGAAATCCGTTCAGGAAGGAAAAGTCTCTATGGAAACATTGAATACGGCTTGTCGTCGTATTCTGGAAGCCAAATATAAACTGGGATTGTTTGATAATCCTTATAAATATTGCGATCCGAAACGTCCGGCACGCGACATCTTTACCAAAGCGCATCGTGATGCAGCCCGCAGAATTGCAGCAGAAAGTTTCGTTCTTCTGAAGAATGACAGTCCCGACGGTAATCCGAACGGAAATCCGTTGTTGCCTTTCAACCCAAAAGGAAATATTGCAGTAATCGGTCCGTTGGCAAACAGCCGTAGCAATATGCCGGGTACATGGAGCGTAGCAGCTGTGCTCGACCGTTGCCCTTCTTTGGTAGAAGGATTGAAAGAGATGACAGCCGGAAAAGCGAATATCATGTACGCTAAAGGAAGCAACCTGATTAGTGATGCAAGTTACGAAGAACGGGCAACGATGTTCGGCCGTTCCCTGAACCGTGACAACCGCACCGACCAGCAGTTGTTGGACGAAGCATTGAACGTAGCCCGTCGGTCGGATATTATCATCGCTGCCTTAGGAGAATCTTCCGAAATGAGCGGTGAAAGCAGTAGTCGTACGGATTTGAACATTCCCGACGTACAACAGAATCTGTTGAAAGAACTTTTAAAGACAGGCAAACCGGTGGTACTGGTGTTATTTACCGGACGTCCGCTTACGCTGAATTGGGAACAGGAGCATGTGCCTGCTATTCTGAATGTATGGTTCGGAGGTAGTGAAGCCGCTTACGCCATTGGTGACGCCCTCTTCGGTTACGTCAATCCGGGTGGAAAACTGACCATGACTTTCCCGAAGAATGTCGGCCAGATACCTCTTTATTATGCGCACAAAAATACCGGACGCCCATTGAAAGATGGCAAATGGTTCGAGAAATTCCGCAGCAACTATCTCGATGTGGATAATGATCCGCTTTATCCGTTCGGTTACGGCCTTTCTTATACGACATTCTCTTACAGTGACATCGACTTGAGTCATTCTTCCATGGACATGAACGGTTCGTTGACCGCGGCAGTGGAGGTTACCAATACCGGAACATGGCCCGGCTCGGAAGTGGTACAGCTTTATATCCGCGACGTTGTGGGTAGCAGTACCCGTCCCGTCAAAGAGCTGAAAGGTTTCCAAAAGATATTCCTGGAACCGGGAGAAATGAAGATTGTCCGTTTCAAGATTGCTCCGGAAATGCTTCGATACTATAATTATGACTTGCAACTGGTTGCCGAACCGGGCGACTTTGAAGTGATGATCGGTACGAACAGCCGTGATGTGAAAACCGCGAAGTTCACGTTAAACTAAACTTTTATCACCTTGATTATGAACGATAAATATAAAAGAATAATAGAAATGAGTGCACTTCCACTCATGTTACTATTTCTATCCGCCGTTGCCCTGACTTTCCAGAGCTGTAAAGGGAAAAGCAAAAGCAACAACCTTTCCGCAGCCACCGACTCGTTATCGGACGACGCCCTGATGGATACCGTCCAGCGACGGACTTTCCTCTATTTCTGGGAAGGTGCCGAGCCGAATAGCGGCTTAGCTCCCGAACGTTATCATGTAGACGGCGTTTATCCTGAAAACGATGCCAACGTAGTCACTTCCGGCGGCAGCGGCTTCGGCATCATGGCTATCCTTGCGGGAATCGACCGCGGTTACGTCACCCGCGAAGAGGGACTGGCACGAATGGAACGCATCGTTTCTTTCCTCGAAAAGGCAGACCGTTTCCACGGAGCCTACCCTCATTGGTGGTATGGTGATACGGGCAAAGTGAAACCATTCGGCCAGAAAGATAATGGGGGCGATCTGGTAGAGACCGCTTTCCTCATCCAAGGGCTGCTGGCCGTACACCAATATTACGTCAACGGAAACGAGAAAGAGAAAGCCCTCGCCCAACGGATCGACCAGATTTGGCGGGATGTCGACTGGAACTGGTATCGGCAAGGCGGGCAAAACGTTCTTTACTGGCATTGGAGTCCGACGTATGGCTGGGAAATGAATTTCCCTGTACACGGCTACAACGAATGTATGATTATGTATATTCTTGCCGCCGCTTCTCCTACCCATGGGGTACCTGCGGCTGTCTATCATGACGGTTGGGCACAGAACGGAGCCATCGTTTCTCCGCATAAAGTGGAAGGAATCGAGTTGCATCTCCGCTATCAGGGCACTGAAGCCGGACCGCTTTTCTGGGCTCAATACTCTTTCCTCGGACTTGATCCGGTGGGACTAAAAGATGAATATTGCCCCAGCTACTTCCACGAAATGCGCAACCTGACACTAGTCAACCGTGCTTACTGCATCCGCAACCCTAAACATTACAAAGGTTTCGGACCGGATTGTTGGGGACTGACCGCCAGCTACTCCGTCGATGGATATGCGGCTCATTCGCCCAATGAGCAGGAGGACAAAGGAGTAATCTCCCCTACCGCCGCACTTTCATCCATTGTCTATACACCGGAATATTCCATGCAAGTGATGCGCCATCTATATGGTATGGGAGATAAAGTGTTCGGTCCTTTCGGATTCTACGATGCTTTCAGCGAAACGGACAATTGGTATCCGCAACGTTATCTGGCTATCGACCAGGGTCCTATTGCTGTCATGATCGAAAACTACCGGAGCGGATTATTGTGGAAACTCTTCATGAGCCATCCCGACGTACAGGCCGGATTAACCAAACTTGGTTTTAACACCAACAAGCAAGACGTGAGACAGAAATAAGAGGGAATCTCGGTGTGCGGAAGTGGTCTACTGACCACCTCCACCACCGGTGTTTCCACCTCCTCCGCCGCCACCTTTCACATCGTCATTGTCGATGCTTCGTGCGGCTTTCTTCACACTGGCTTTCAACTCTCCAAGCCGATAGCTGATACTGAAACCGTAATACCGGCTCGGATATTTGCTCGAACTCTTCGAAATAAAGTTAGCTCCTTCTGTGTGGTTATTGTAAGTTCTGTATTTCTCCAGAACATTGCTGCAATAAATATTCAAAGAAAGACGTTCTTCTTTCAGGAAAGAACGGCTCAATCCCAAACTATAATAACTATATCCTGAACCTTTTCCCTGCAAACTGATTCGGGGTGTGCTACCTCCGCCGTTCAGGCTCAAACGTACTTTTCCCGGTAAGGTCTGCTGAATTCCTCCATAAGCAGAAGCATTCCATCCATAATTGTGCAGCTCTTGGGCAGGACTCCGCAAATCGCTATAATTGCCACGTCCATTGACGTAAATTCTCGTTTTAGGAGAAGCATTCCAGTTCAAATAAAAGTTCAATCCTGTTTCCCGGCTCTTTCCGATATTACCGTATGTGCTATACAGTGCGCCGTAGGGAGCTTTATGCCCGCCTTCAAAGATTTCTCCGTCTTTATCAGTAATCAAGCGGCTGATTCTTTCAATTCCGTTGTTATTGAAAGAATGACGCAAAGAAAGATTGATGTTGAACTTGGACGTAAAACTGCTGTAAGACAAGTCGAACGAATGACTCTTCTCACTCTTCAGGTTCGGATTTCCCTGATTGATAAACATCGGATTCTGATTATCGAAATAAGGATTCAAATTCCAGATACCCGGACGCCAGATACGCATATTATATCCACCACGCAAATTCTGCGTCTTTCCTAGTTTTATTCCCAAGGAAACGGAAGGAACCAGATCACTAAAATTCGAATCAAAGTTCTCGCCCGGACCCACCAGATACTTCACCTCTTGTATGGTTTGCTCATAACGTAATCCCGGTTTGAAAGTAAATCCCTTGTATTTCAGCGTATATCCGGCATAAGCAGAGAGAATATGATTCAAATGACGGTACTCGCTACTACGATTCTCATTATATGCATAGTTTTCACTTGCTCCCTCGGCTTCATAAAACCGATTATCACTGGAGTTACGCCGGAAAATATATTTGGCACCGGTTTCAATTGTATGCAGCTTTCCAATCGGAGTAGTATAGTCCACCTGGAAAGTCTGCTCCATCGTATTTGTCTTTCCGTCCGAATGGAAATTCTTTAATGACAATTCTTTAATGATATCCAGTTTATTCTCATCAGGCTCGATGTCCAGATAAGTATTATATGAATCATTCGTTTGGGGTTGGGAATTGATTTTATAAGAAAACGTAATCATCCGTTCTTTATTTTTTCGGGAAGTACGTTGATAGTCTATATTTCCGTTGATAGAATACCATGACCCTTTTCCATGATTGTCGGTTCTATAACGGTACGCAAAATCCTGTCGATCAGCTCCGTGCATAATCGTATTTCCGTCACTGTTACTTTTGTCACTGCTGCCGTACATTCCGAAAGCCACGGTCAGCAACCTCAACGTATCAATCTCGTAACTGGCTTCCAAATTGCCATACTGGAAATTCCCTTTCGACTTGGAGCTACTTTCCGATTCCAGATATTTTTCATTCTCTTTATCCGGTTCGTAGTTTTCGCGATAACTATCGGAATAGCTGCGCGGGCTATTATTATAATTGTAGTTATAGTTGGCAGAAACAGTCAGTTTACCTTGTTTCACCATTGCGTAAGTGCCGGCACCTACTCCGTTATTATTAGCATTTCCTCTGAAAGTAGCCGTGTAGCCTTCAAATCCGGAACCTACTGTGACGATATTCAGAATACCCCCGATACCTTCCGCATCATATTTAGCTCCCGGTGAAGTTATCACCTCAATATATTTGATTGTGTTTGCCGGCATACTTTTCAGTACTTCCTTCGGATTATTGCTCATCATATTATTGGGCTTTCCATTCACATGTATCTTGAAACTGCTACTACCGTTCACCTGTACATTGTCTTCTCCATCCACCGTTACCAAAGGCACTTTCCGAAGCATCTCCAATATACTGTTCGATTTTGAGTCCGGATCATCTTCAATATTATATTCAATCTTATCCACATCTACCTTTACCAAAGGTTTTTGTGCAATTACCTCCACTCCTTTCAATACGTTATTGGCTTCTGAAGAAATCATTGTGCCCAAGTCAACCTCCTTCACGGACGGTTTTAAAGTAAATTCCTTTACTATCGGCGCTTTACCAATCGAAGAAATAGTGATGATGTAATTACCCGCAGCGACATTCAGTTTCTCCTGAAATTTACCATTCGCCCCAGTCACCGCCATCTTGACTGCTTTATCCGGAGCATTTTTCTTTGCTATTTTGATGGTAGCATACGGTTCTCCCTCTTGTGTTAAAGAATCAATAAGTACTCCTTTGACTGTATAAGAAGGAGCTGTGGAATTTTGTGCCCACCCCGCCACGGAGGTAGCGAATACGAATAGAATTAGTAGTAACAGTCTGTGTTTCATGACTAGAAATATATTAGTTTATGTTTATTAGACGCAAGACATCCAAAAATGCTGCAAATTCGAGAGCCAAAAGTAGTTGGTTTATCTACACTTACGATTTTTTCGGAGTTAAGAATATAAAACGAATGGATAAAAAATCTTACTACAGTATATTTCTTGCATTTTTAAACTTCATTTACCCTCCCCTTATTTTTCCCATCATGAAAAGACTTGTTATCTATAATCTTTTGGCAACATTCCGAATTTCTCTTTAAAACATTTTGCAAAATGGGAAGAAGAAGCAAAGCCTAACCGTTCTGCAGCTTCAGCTATTCGAACACCATTTGCTATTAATTCAGCTGCTTTGTTTAAGCGGAAATTCTTAACATAGTTATTAGGAGGCATACCAAACAAACTTTTCATCTTCCGGTAAAGATTAGAATGACTCATATTCATTTGATCTGCCAATGTTTCAATTGAATAATTTTCATTAACAACCTGCTCCAATAAAATTGCATTGATCTTGTCTATAAATTCTACATCTTTTTGAGAAATGGCAAAATCCGAAAGTGAAGAGGATGAACCAATTGTGATGTCCGTCATCTGTTTATGAAACGCCAATCGCAGTTTTAATAAATTCTCGATCTGTTTATGGAGCTGCTTAATAGAAAACGGTTTCTCTAGATATACATCAGCACCACTTTCAAGTCCTTCCACTTTAGATTCCAATGTCGTTTTTGCAGTCAGCAAAACAACAGGAATATGAGAATAAGCCATATCGGATTTTACATGATTACAAAGTTCAAGTCCATCCATTTCAGGCATCATAATATCACTGACAATAACATCTACACCCTGGTGTGCAAGTATTTCCAGTGCTTCTTTTCCATTACCGGCACGTATCACCTTGAACCAAACACTTAAAGCTTCTCGAGTTAAATTTAACAATTCAATATTATCCTCCACCAATAGAACTGTGAATTTCCTATTACCGAATTCAGAAACAGAAGTCACTTCTTCTCCAACACCTACAACATCCGTTTCAGTCAATCCATCAGATGCATCTTCCGTTTCTACAACTCCCAATGGTAAAGATAACACAAATGAAGCCCCCTCCTCGGAACTATTTTCCAGAAACAAATTCCCATGATGGGCTTCTGCCAAGGATCTTGCAAATGCCAAACCAATTCCGGTACCCTTAGATGATGCCACCGGATCGTCAGGCAGTTGATAAAAAGCTTGAAATATTTTATCGTGTTGGTCCTCCGGGATGCCGGGGCCATCATCAGTAACCACTATCCTCACCTCGTCATCTACTGATAATACTTTCAATTCAATCCTGGATTTCGCATATTTCATCGCATTTCCCATCAGATTTACGAGAATCTTACTTATCTTCTCCGAATCAATCATCGTATTAATTTCTTCACGAGGCAAGCAAAGATGTAATGTCAGTCCTCTCAACTCTGCAGAACCGCTGAATTGATTAAAAATATCACTTACCAATGCATTAACATTGCATTTCTTCAAATTCAACTGCAAAGCACTACTTTCCAACTTCTGAAAATCAAGTAACTGATTGATGATTCCCAATAGATAATCTACATTCTTTTCTATCACAGAAATATACTTGTTCTCTTTCCCTTTGATTTCCTCTTCTCTCAATTTCTCCAACGGCAAACGAATCAAACTTAGCGGAGTACGTATTTCATGTACCAGATTAATAAAAAAATTGATTTTCGATTTATACATTTCTTTTTCTTTGGTAGTCTGATACTCCTCCATCCGACGTTTATACTTACGCCTGACATATAAATTCCAACGCCAACCAAGAAATACGATGACGGCAAGTAACAACAATGCATATACGACATAAGCAATAGTAGTCCGCCACCAGGGAGGAGTAACCACAATCCATAAAGAAATTGCCTTTTCATTCCAATAATGGTCATTATTTGAACCACGAACTAAAAACTCATACTCCCCCGGAGGAAGATTGGTATAGGAAGCCGTATTATTAGAAGAGTTGTTAATCCATTCCTTATCTACTCCGTTCAAAATATACGCATAACGATTTCTAAGAGGATCTTCATAGCTAAGTGTCGCAAAACGGATGGTAAGACTGTTATTCTTATAAGGTAATTTTATCTTATCAACTGTATAAAAAGGCTTATCCAGCTGGAGCAGCCGCCTCACTTCCCGCTCATTATTCAAATTAGGAAAACTGATATCCATAACATAAACAGGAGGAAGGTAGGTGTTATCTGCAAATTCTTTCGGTTCAAAAACATTAAAGCCGTTCACTCCTCCAAAATATAACTTTCCCGTCGATGAAGCCAATGAAGATTGCGCTGTGAACTGATTCCCCTGCAAACCGTCATTTATAGTAAAAAGCCGGTTCTCATTCTTATTTATCGGATTAAACTGATATAACCCGGAATTACAGGAAATCCAAAAATTGCCTGCCTGATCCTGCTCTATCGAATAAATAACCTTATCCGGCAACCAGACATTTTCCGGATCAAAATCAACAAAAGTTTCTGTTTCTTTGGAAAAAGAGCATAATCCTCCACCATTCGTCCCAAACCACATCGTACCTTTCCTATCTTCAAATAATGTTATCACAGAGTTACTCGTAATAGTAGTCAGGTCCTCCCGGATATGTTCAAAATGCTTCCACTCTTCACCAACTGTATTATAACAGAAAACGCCACGATTTGAGGTCGCAATCCAAAGATTATTGTACATATCCTCATAGATGTCAGTTACAGAAGCCATAGCACCGACATTTATCACAGTTATAAAATTATCCGATTGCGGATTATAACGACATAATCCCCAACTTGTTCCGACAAAGATTTCTCCTTTACGGTCTTTAAAAAGGCTTAGTACATCATTACTGCAAAGCGTATTCGGGATATTACGGGAATAAGTATAACTTTTAATATTCCCGGTCTTCAAATTCAACACATGCAATCCTTCAGCATAAGTTCCCACCCAAAGATTATCGCCCTCCAACAACAAGCTACGTATATCGTATCTTATATTCGATTTCTTCAAAGAATACTCATAAAAAGAATGAGTTTGTGAATTGAAAAACCACAATCCATTCCGGGTTCCCACCCAAACATTCTTCTCCCGATCTTCACAGAAAGGTCCTATCCCCCTATCTGCTTTTTCCATCCCCGTCAAAGACAGGGAATAAGTAGAAAAACGCTTCGACTGTTTAGACATATAATTTATTCCGCCGGAATTAGTCATTACCCAAAGCGTGCCTTCATTATCCCACATCATCGCGTGTACAGTCGGATCACTCAAAGTCCATAAACCAAACGGAGAGTCTCCCCTACGAAATGTTTTACGCTCACGGTCAAACAAATAAACGCCATTGTCCGTACCAACCAGCATTTCTTTCTCGCTATAGTCCATCAGACAAAGAATAGAACTGAAACTCTCTGCAGATGTATCATATATTTTTAATTCCCGACTTCCTTCCTGATAACACCCTAACGAATTCGTCCCCACGCCACACCAAATCTCATGTTCAATACTATGGAGACAGTTAATCCTTTGATTGCCAATACTCAATTCGGATGAAACCGGATAGTTCTGCAGAAAAGTTCCCTCTTCATCAAAGCAAAGTAACCCCTCCTGCATAGAAGAAACATAGACAAGAGAATCCGTACCCTGGCAAATATCCCAGGCAAAAAAAGTCCGTATACTATTTTGAGTCAAAACATCTTTTGCCGGATCATAAATAAAGATGCCTTGCCCCAAGGTAGCGATCCAGATCAAGCCATTTTTAGTTTTTACAATTTTCTTGACTTCGCAACTAATAAACACTCCATATTTGGTTGTCTTATCGAAATACAAGAAATGATCGTCAGAGCGATCATAAATGTATAGTCCGGAACTTGTTCCTATCCAAAGGTCTTCACCCTCTTCCATCAGAGAACTGACAAAGTTGTTCCCTAAAGAATATTTGTCATTTAAAACATTCCGATAAATCTTATTTCCGCTACCATAATAGCAATTCAGCCCGTTACTTGTCCCTATCCATAAAAAGCCATAACTATCTTGAATTGCACACCAGGTTGTGTTATGAGACAGTCCGTTCTCTACCTGATATTTCTTAAAGGAAAACTCGGCAGATGCCATTAATGGCTCAATACAAAGAGTAATAAGACTGATAAATGCTATTATTGACTTTTTCATATTATATACCCATGTCGATTCAGTGAGCCAAATATAGCTATTTTAGTAACCTAAGCCAAATCTCAAATTTATTTTCACTTGGAGAATAGATAAAAGCAACACAGATAACGTCTGTTTATATCATCGACGTTATCTGTGTGCCAAACAATACATTTTACCTCATTGTCTTCAGACGATTAATCATGCAATCCCTTTTTTCTCAAATAATCCAGCATGAATCCCGGACGATCAGTCTGAAGAATCCGTGCCCCTAGCTCTTCAATCAGATATCCATAGTTTCCATCCGGATCTTTTAAAGCCTGATCGTCTTCATGCCCTCCTGCAAGAGAAGCCCACAACGTATTGTACCAGATCCGACTCTTTCCCAGAATCATCGATTTCACTTTTCGAGGCAAAGGATTGGAAGAATCCGAATAAACCAATTCGAAGGCAGCAGGATGCAGCTGTGTCATATAGTCCCTGACCTTCTTTTCACCATCCTTTCCGTCAAGTCCTATCACCGGTATGTAAATCACTTTATCCAGATAATCTCCAAACTCACTTTTGACAGTTTCCACCGGCTGGCTTCCTTTCATTATCACCAAACTGGCAGTTCCGGTTTTCTCGAGCACAGCGTATACCTCGTCAAACACAGAATACGCCTTATCCAAGTTAAACATAATCTGACCTTTGCCTGCCAGCAATGCCTCTTCCAATGTTGGAACAGTATGTCCTGTCAGATTTCCATCCTTATCTTTCAGTTTCAACTTCTTGATTTCTGCCAATGTATAATCTTTAATCAATCCTTTACCATTGGTTGTCCGGTCTACACGGTCATCGTGCATCAATATTAATTGTCCGTCTTTAGTCTTGTGAATATCAATCTCCACAATATCCACTCCCATTTGTATGGCACTATCAATTGCCGCTACGGAATTTTCCGGTGCACTCCGCCAGTTCCCCCGGTGTGCCACGACTAACACCTGATCGGACTTCGGATCTAAAAATGCCTTACGGATCGTTTCTCCCCGTTGTGCAAACAATATAAGAGGTTGCAAACAACAGAATATCCCTAACCATATCAGTTTGTAATTTTTCATTGTCATTCGTTTAAATAAATTGTATCATTATTCTTGATAAGCTCCCGGCCACATCGCATTTTTATCACGCGGATTCCCCAACTGGTCAGTGGAAAAAGCATCCATCTCTTCCAACCATTTTCCAAACTCCTCACCTAAATTCTGGAAAGGACAACTATCCGGTTTAAAGCCGGTTGTGATCGCATTCTTAACAGCGTCAGAAGCAGTCCGGGTAAACTCATTCACATTCCCGTCCCAAGTATAGACAGAACGATTGGCATCCCATACGACATTTAAAGAGCTAATCGTACTGTTATACTTATCAAACTCTGATGTTGTAAACTTGTTGGTTGATGCAGGCATGATCGTACCGCCCATCAGATTATACCCTTTGGATGTCAAATGGCGAGTATCATCACCGGACATTTCAACAACCGGATTAGCTGCATTTTTATTCAGGATGATATTATTCATCAAGAATGATTGCCGGGCCGGCCAGGATTCACAACGGATAACAGCTCCGCTATTTTGAGCACCATCCTCGATAATGGTAGAGTTTACAATACACATACTTCCCGCACCATTAATGGTTCCATCTCTACCACGATTATTGGTAACAGTTGTATTATTCATACATAAATGGCCGTTTGACATTTGAATAGCATAACCGAACTGTCCGCCTTCATTGCCTGTAATAGAGCAATTATTCATAAAAAGAATACACTCACTGCCATTGACACGAATCGCACCTCCACGCGAAGATGCCTTGTTGTTTCTCAACTGCACATGATTTAGTTTGGCTGTCCCTGTATGCATAAATATACCAGAGCCACCGGCATCGCCAGAACCATTTACTCCCGCATTATAACACTTTTCAATGATACAATGATTCAACTGCAATGTTGCCTTCCCAGTACTACCATTCGCAATCAGGAATCCACCGCTATAGCCATTTATTTTCTCATTGGGATGATAACCGCAAGAGAACGTACAACCTTCAAATGTAATATCTATCTGGTTTCCTAATGTAAACAAGGAATAATCACCCGCATCCGCAATGCCGTTATTATTTGCATCTCCTGTGAAAGTAGTCAGATACCGGACAGGATCACGCTTGCTTAAATCCTTCCGGGTACTTTGAGGATCATATCCACCCACAACCTTTATTTCGACTTGTTTGCTATATCCGCTATACTCTATTTTCAGACCGGCTTCCTGATCTGCTATCAAATAGGTACCGCCTGCCACATAGATATTCTTACCATCCAATTTCTTAGCATTCGCAGTCGTGATCGCACTGTTAGTGTTAGTTCTCAATAGATTGCGTAACCCGTCTACTCCCATTGCATTATCCCAATCCATACCGGTAGCATTCCCTGTAGCATGCTCTTTCACATAATAAGCGTCCAATTGCAATTCCGTTGCATCTCCCCCATTGATTGTACCAGTCTCCCATGGAGTGACAATCGGTTCACTCAATCTAATGACCGAACCTTCTACTTTCAAAGTAAATTCATAACAAAATCCGGCCTTTATTGCAGGAATGCCCGGCAATACCAGATCTTCCCCTTTGTAATTTAAAGAAACGAAAGTACTATTAGGATTTGCAGCTCCCGGAGCTACGATCGCCGTATATTTACATCCGCTTTGTCCGGCTTTCCCTCCTTCAGGAATGGTGACATACGGTGAAACAAGTGCAGTTCCCGATGAAACATTTCCGTCCGTATATCCCTGATAGGAACCTATTTTAACTCCTAGAGCTTTACTTTGTGAGTCTATATCATCCAATGTCATGATAACTTTCGCCATTCTCCGGTTCATGTTCAGATGAAGGACACCCGCTCCCTCATTTACAGCATCCTCTACTGTGCAAGTCATGTAGTCTGCGCTCGCCAGATTTTCCAAACTCTGCTGATTAATAGGAAGAGAGAAGTTGGCTACGCTTGTTCCTTCAGTCACCGGATAAAAGGCAGAATAAGTAACAGGTTCATTTCCCCACCTAAGATAATAGTTATCCGTAGGAGCCCATTGCCCTTCGGACAACATATAAGTCACACTACCATCTTCGCAACTCAACAGAATCTGGTCTCCATTATTAAATTGCATTTGCTGTTCATTTGTTCCTGTAGGATTACTACGGGTATATGCAGCATCAATAACAGCATTGATCTTGATTGCACCGGAGTCTTCATTGAACACGGCTATCTCTTTATCCGTATCACAAGCTGCCATACCCGTTAATATACATGCAGCCAATATATGTTTAGTAATTTTCATAACTCATCTCCTCCTTTTTATTTCTGATCGATAATCTGACCGGTTGCCCGATATTTCATTTGCATGGTAGCCAACCGTGCCGTTTCATTTACATTCAGTGTCAGCGTATGCTCTACTCCCTTTTGCAACTCAATGGGCTCTTCGGCAGTCCATATATACAATTTTCCGTCATAACTGAAATTGACAGAAAAGCCTTCTATTATTGTTTGCGGGAGAAGAATGCATTCATACCCATCCGTACCCTTATAGGGGGCGATAGTTGTAGCTACAGCATCTTCCCGTGGAATGACTACCGGTTCCGGCACTGACAAATCACAAATACCACCCACTATTGTACCATTTACAGCCATATCGCCCAGTTTACTGATCGCCGCATCTTCCATACCATTATTTACCGTCACTTTTATAATCAGCTTGCTCATGGCATGATCCAAAGTAACTTTCAATCTACCATCTGCGGTGAGATCCTGTTTCGGATCAACCGTTGATTTAGTCAACAGGAAATCAGAAGCAATCACCTTTTCTTCGGTAGTCTGGTTGCTTTGTATGTTGATAGCTAACGGAGTGTCCAAACCAGCTTCCGAAATGTAAGGAGCATACGCTATTACTGTTACCGGAGTTCTTGCGTTATCCCAAAGCATTTGTTGCCCGTCCGCCGTATTCCAGTCATTATTAGATTTTACCATTTGCGAATTATAATCATAAGCAATGTTTTCACTGTTATGAATGATCAGTCCAAAACTCTCCAGATTACTTGCATCATATCCGGCACGCGACACAGGCGCATTCACTTCTGTCACAATACGGATTATATGATCTTCGGGAAAGTTGCCGGTCGGCTGCGTCCCGTCTTCAATGTTTGAACAGCCTGTCAGACTAATGACCAAAGCGGTCATTATATAAAATTTGTTTTTCATATCACAATTACTTTTTAAAGATTCAGTTGGACAATACAGCATCATAAGCTCCCATTTGCATCTTATCAGGATTGCGTGTCACGCCACGCTGATCCAATCCGAAAGCATCTTCACCCATCCATTCCACGAATACCTCACCTAAATTAACCATAGGAGAAGCAGCAGGATTGAAACTTTTCACAGCATTGATTACAGCTTGTTTGGTAGCATAACCACCCACCTGTCCGATCTGGTCAATATTCCACTTATAAACACCCTCTTCCGTCAGGTTGCCATTCACGAGGGTAGGATAAGCAGTATCAGAAACGCCCATTGTGAAATTATTAACTCGCTGATACAAGTTATATCCCATGGAGTAAGCTTCTTTATTCGCTCCGTTCAAAATGAAGCTTGGAGCGGTAGAATTCTCGGAAATCAACAGGTTATTAATAAACTTAGTATCACCATCAATAGAGGTTTCACATCGAAAGGCGCCATACTCCTGATCAATATCATGCCCTACAATCGTACTATTAGCGAGCATGAAACTACCTCCCCCGTTTAAAGCAGCACCTTTTCCCGGATTTCCGACAATGGTTGTGTTATTCATACAAATATGTCCCGATGATATCTGAATACCGACCCCAAAAAGTTCTCTTACTGAATTGCCAGTTATCAGGCAATTATTCATAAACACAACAGCCTTATTGCTGTTACACCGTATTGCTCCGCCACGGCTATCCGCCGCATTATCCAGGAACTTCACATTGTTCAGTTTCGAGCTCCCGGAAGCAATAAGAATAGCTGTACCTCCCGCTACTCCTCCTTGCCCGTTGACAGCTTCCGTTTTACAATCCCTGATAATACAATCCGTTAATTCGACAGAGGTGCTATTGACGTTACCATTGATATAAATTCCGCTACCACACTCGTTAGACTTGGCATCATTATTAGAAAGGTACCCATATTGAAAAGTAACTCCTTCAATCCCAATAATCCCTCCTTTCACCAACAATAGTCCGCAATCACCGGAATCAGCCTGATTATTACCGTTTACATCTCCGCTGATCACTGTCTTATACGTATCAATACGACGATTAGTCAGATCTGTCCCTTCGCTCAACAAACTATATCCTCCTTTGATCGCTTTAATGTCTTTGCGGATAATCACCCCGAGTCCTCCGGTCTCGGACATCACATATTTTCCCTGGCTCATGTAAATAGTACTCTTGGACAGATCGATAGATCCACTCAATAATTTGCGAAAACCAGCTACATCCATTGCCTGATCCCATGAAGTACCATCCATGTCCCCTTCACCGAATTGAGTTACAAAATAACTTTCCAGTCCTTTTTGCAAGACAACTTCTTCATCCAGATCATCATCATAATCAGTAATCATCGGAGGATCAACCATCTCATAATCTTCCTGACACGCCTGGCTCACTAAAATAGTGAAGGCCAGAAGCCCAATCTTTGATATTGTGAGCAACTTATTTTTCATTTTTCTTCATTTTAAACTTGTACACTAAATTGAAATAATTACAGTTCACCGCTTAACGGGCAATATCCGGATAACCGGGATTCTGTTTCAGATATTCATTCTGCTCCAATTGGGTCTGTGAAAACGGGAACAATTCATAATGAGTATCTGCATCCCGTTTCTTGTCCCACCATGCATCCTGAAATCTTCCGAAGCGGATCAAATCCGTACGACGACGGCTCTCCGCAAGAAATTCCCGCCCCCATTCATCAAGCATTTCTTTTAGATCAAGTACCACGTTACCTTCCGGCTGATAAGCGATATCTGCAGTAAAGTTTTCATAGTTGCGTTTACGCACGCTGTTCAACAGCTTGCCGGCCTCGCCTGCCTGTCCGAGACGAAGAAGGCATTCCGCCTGCGAATAAATAATCTCCGCCAAACGGATTTCCGTATAATCCGACTCTATAAAATATCCTCCATCAAACGGATAGAAAGGATACTTCACACAGTAAAGCCCCGAGTTGAAATCTCCGTTCCCCAGTTTAGACTCCTGATAATTCGGGTTGGCAATATAACCGGATTCTGCGTTACCTTCAAAACGTCCCACTTGATCAAGTAGGTAAAGGACATATTGATTATCCGGATTCTTGGCATATCCCCCACTAATACTGGAATTAGCTATTTTCCCTTCCATGAAGAACATACCTTCCCGTGTATTATTACTCGTATTTACATATTGTTTATAACGTTTATCGCCCGCATACTTGGCGAATTTCTGCGTAACCATGCCCAATTCATAGTCGAATATCTGCCGGGGACGTTGGTTATCAAAGCTTGGTGAAATTGCATATTTCGGATTACGGCTCCCATCGCCTTCTATTTTTAGGAAATACTGACAACCATACGGAAGTCCTCGTCCATAAACAGTTCTGTTGTCACCGTGTTCCCCACTTTTCAGATGCCAGCTGGTTGTTCCATAAGAACCGGAGAAACCAAAGATTACTTCATTACACATTTCATTGTTCCAGTCGAAGGGCTCGTACCAGTTATCCGCAATTGCATAATAACCAAATTCTCCTCCGATGATACGTTTACACATATCAATACATTCTTGCCATTTAGGCTGCCCAATCCATTTTTCTGCGTTCAAATAAAGGCGTACCAGCAATGAAGCGGCAGCAGCTTTGGTAAACTGTCCTTGCTGATTGCCGTTACCGGATTGTCCGGTCTTGGATGGCAAACTCGGTAAACAGAAATCTTTTAATTCACCCTCGATGAAATCAAACATAACTTGTGGAGATACCTGTTTCCGATTCTCCGGTCGTTCATTTACAGCTTGATCGGAGCTTGTTGTTAGAACACAGTTACGGTAGCTATTGAACAGACGAAGATAACAGTAGGCCCGCATACAACGTAGTTGTGCCTTAAAACTATCAAATTCACTCTCACTTAGATTGAACTTGGAAGGATTCAGTTGGGCCAGTTCATCCAACACCAGATTACATTGACCAATACCAGCATACATGGACTCCCATCCGGATGTCCAATCTCCGGAATTAATGTCATCGTACTGATGATAATGATATTTTTCCCATTTACCGCCATCATACCACCAAGTTCCCCGAGTAGGCGTTATCAACTGATCCCCTGTCAGTTCTTCGTGTTCATGACGTCTGACAATGGATTCATAGATATGCTCAAACGGACGAAAAACGGCGTTGATAACATCCTGTTTGGTATTATAATAGTTTTGAGACATGACCTGATCATACACCGTTTCCGACAGATCTGTACAGGATGGCAAACTAATGACTGTACCTGCCATTATCCCTAATCCAATGATATATTTTGTTATTTTCATAATCGTCTTTTATTAGAAACTTACTTGTAATCCTAAAATAAACTGAAAAGCAGACGGATAATAGTTATATCCTCCTCCGAAAGTACCCGGTGTCAGTCCGTTCACTTCGTAGGTAGAAGGATCTACACCGGTAAACTTCGTAAACGTATAAAGATTGTTGGCCGTACCGAACAAACGTATCTTTTCAATATATTTCTTATTCAGGTTCATGGTATATCCTAAAGTGACGTTGTCTATCTTCAGATAATCACCCGGTTCAATGAAGTAGTCGGTAATCACATTCTTACCTGTCGTGATATGTGCATTCTTCGAATAAGCGGTCGTCAACTGGTTGGTAGTCATGCTCTGCAATCCGAAATAGAAATCATGCACGTTGAATATGTCAAACCCGGCAGCACCACGGAGGGCAACAGCCAAATCAAAGTTCTTATAAGTGAAGTTATGCGTCATAGAGCCGGTGAATTTCGGCAAACCGTTTCCGGTCACAGACTTATCCTCTTCCGTACCTTGGGCTACAGGAATCACATTCCCCTTTTTATCATAAATCAGCCAGTCACCTTTTTTATCCACTCCTGCATAACGATATGTAAAGTAGTTACCAATACGTTCCCCCTCTTCAATCCGCTGCAAATATCCCGGATTATTCGGATTCGCCATGCTACAGGTAGAGTAATATTTTTGTCCTTTATATATATCGTTGGAAAAACTGACAAACTTATTGTTATTAGTAGCCCCCACTAATGTGAAACTATAAGTGAAATCCTTTGTCCGGACAGCATTTACTGTAACATCAAGTTCGAAACCGGTATTACGCAATGTACCTACATTGGTATAGATGGTGGAGAACAAATTGGGTGGTACCGGTACAGAATAATCTCCGAGCAAATCACTTTGTTTACGATGGAAATAGTTAAATGAACCGGTCACTTTGTGTGAGAAGAGTGAGAAGTCCAAACCCACATTCTGATTATGTCCTTTCTCCCAGCGCAATTCCGAGTTCGTATTTTTGCTCGGTCCCCATACATGAAAACGGTTACCATTGTATTGATACCAACCGAAAGCCCGGTAAGTAGCCAGAGAATTATAATTTCCTATTTCCTGATTACCTGTCACCCCATAATCATAACGTACTTTCAAGTCATCAATCCATGAAAGTCCTTTCATAAACTTCTCATCCGAGATACGCCAACCGACAGATACAGCCGGGAAATTACCCCATTTATGATTCTCGCCAAAGCGGGAAGACCCTTCGTGGCGTAAAGAGAAAGTAAACAGGTAGCGCTCTTTCCAATCATAATTAACACGTCCGAAGAAGCTGATTAACTTATGGTCATTCTTATAGGAGCCCATCATTGTTTTTCCATCTTTTGCCGCTTCCAGCCCGGAACCCAGATTATTATACGTCAATCCATCCGAAGAGAAATTCCAGTTTTCAGCAGACATTCCGGAATTTACACCATAATTATAGCTATACCCCACCATTGCACGGATCTGATGATTCTTGATACGTGTAGAGAAATTTGTTACCCATTCCAGATTGTTAGTCGTACTTTTGTCGAAGTCACGGCTGGCTTTTCCGGTGACGCCATCATTTACGTTAGAACCATAAGTAGACGGTGTAAACCATCCGTTAAATTTATCAACTTGATATTGAGAAATAGTGACCTGCGACTTCAATACCATGTCCGGATTCTTCGGATTAAACAGAGGCAGCAGATTAACGGCAGCCGTAGCATTCCATTCCAGCAACTTAATTTCCGTACCATTCTCTTCTTCATTCAATTGCTCTACGATATTAGAACCTTCCGTTCCACTGGGAAAACGATAGTACCCATTAGCCGATTCCGAATCATAAATAGGCATTGTCGGATTGTTTTTAATAGCATTGCTATATACATTGGCTGATTTGTTCCGGTCGATAACACGAGGAGTTATATTAGCAGAAAACGTGAATAGCCCGTCTTTGGTTGTATGGTTAATATTGGCACGTGCTCCATATTCACGACGGTCGGAACGCAAATCAATACCACGGGCATTACGATAGTCGGCGGTCACCCGATAGTTGGTTCTCGCATTACCGCCGGAAAATGTCAATGTATGCATGTGAGTCACCCCCAATTGAGTAACGGCATCAAACCAGTCTGAATCAGCTCCCATATCGGAAAGCGGATTAGACACTGTGCGATAAGCACGGTATTCTTCCGCATTCATTATGTCGAGTTCTTTTTTAGCTTTATTAAAAGTAACGGAAGTACTATAGGTTGTATGAACCTGTCCATCTTTGGTCCCTTTCTTTAGATTAATCAGGATAACCCCGTTACTACCCCGCGTACCATAGATCGCAGAAGCAGCACCGTCTTTCAATACATCAATCGATTCAATATCGGCAGGGTTAATATTCGTCATATCACCTCCCGGCACTCCGTCTACCACAATTAACGGTCCTAAACCTGCATTACGGGAAGAGACACCACGAATCTGAATACTTCCTTGATTGTTCGGATCGGCCAGAGCTGTGTTAGAAACCGAAACGCTGGAAACTTTCCCCTGCAAAAGCATGGAGGCATCGAGGCTGGATATCTGATTCAGATCTTTCGCACCTATATGCGAAATAGCCGAAGTCATTTCTTTCCGTTTCATCGTACCGTAACCCACCACTACCACTTCATTCAAAGCGGTCGATTCTTCTTTCAATACGATCTTCAATAACTGGCGGTTTTTAACAGCCACTTCTTGTGTTTCATAACCGATATAAGACACTTTCAGGTGTCCATTCTTAGGTACGTTCACCAGAAATTTACCGTCTATATCTGTAATAGTACCCTGTTTCGATTCTACGACTACTACGGAAGCGCCAATAACTGGTTCGCCCTTTTCGTCCGTCACCGTACCTGATATCTTACTTTCCTGCTGAACTTCCAAAGAAGCTCCCTTTACCTGTATACCGGAAAACAGTATCAGCAGTATACCTAACAGACAGGTACACGTTTTGAAATGAATATTCTTCATAAATAAATGATTTTATGTTAGATGATAAAGTTAACGCAATCCTCTTGCTTGTAAAGCGGAGATTAATACTTCCGGTGCATCTGTCTGTATCATACGTACTTCAGGATAAATCTGAAGAAGCTCATCCAGATAAGTCGCATTTATATCATATTCAGGTATTAATCCGGATAATACATGAAGCATATTGACTGTAGGAATCATCCCCTCACTGATAGCAGTCCCTATGGGAGTACTTTGTCCGTCGGGAGCATAAGAATATTGCACGAAATAATTGCCCGGAAGCCCAACCAGAGGTTTGTAAGCGCTTTGTGCCCATGTGTACACGTGTGCCTTTTTAGAAATAGACAACACTTCTTCTGCTTTCTGGCTACTGTTACAATAGAAAAAGACTTGTTCCATCATATCCAGTTCCTTGACAACATTCATCACCTCTTGGGTAGAGGCTGTACGTGGAGAATAATCCAGATTGAAATATATTTTTCCACGCCCTGCTTTCAGAAACTCTTCCAATGTGGGCATCTTCTCATCGGTCACCCTTCCATTCCGGTCCAACAGATTATATTGCTGAATTTCAGCATAAGTCATTTTCGTAATATCCCCTGTGCCGTTAGTCGTAGCATTGATTGTCTGGTCATGGCACACCATAACTACTCCATCGCTTGTGAGATGAGTGTCACATTCAATCACATCCGCTCCTGCATTGATGGCAGCTTCTACAGCAGATACCGAATTTTCGGGAATAGTCTTGTCTGTTGTATGAGAGCGATGCGTCATAGCCCATACCATTTTGTTATCTGCATCCCTGAATTGCTTCATGGCTTCTGTCAGTGCCAATAAGTCGTAAATACGGATCCTTTTCTGTACTGCATGCTCACCCGCTGTCACTAACATCGTGTAGTCACCACTTTGTGTATAAGCATGAGTGATAGGCGTAGCTGCTTTCCCTTCCTTGACTGTTCCGTCACCAAAGTCGACAGTAACGTCAGTATTACTGTCGATATTGTTAAACACCACTTCCACTACCTCTTTCAGCATAGCACGGGTGCTCGTTTGCAGATAAGGATTCTTTTTTACGGGATCATCATCTGAACATGCCATAAAACTAATTCCGCATAAAACAATTAAACTGTATGCATATTTTATAGCCAGTAATTTTAAAATTCTTCTCTTTATAAGAAGAAAGGACAATAGATTTTCATTTCTCATTGCGCGTTTTACATTAGTTGATTTATTTAATAGATTACGTTGCAAACATAAGTAATACGCACTAAAAAAAAGGAAAAAAAACATTCAATAAAAGATGAGAATTTTTCTTTTCGTGAAAAAGAAGACCATTTAAATAAGAAAAGAAAGAAACGGGCTCTTTTTGAATAAAACGGGCGTATTGCAAAAAGTACGCCCCCTATTTTCATTTGCGTTCAGGAGTGCCTGACGGTTTGCGAAGCGGGAATCCTTCTTTCTGCGGAATTCCTAAAACAGGGATTCCTTCCTTATCCCACTCTATTTTCTGCATACGCGGCGTCCGGCTATCCAAAACAAGCATATCATACAAACTCTTACGGGCGTGATAAAGCATATACCATTCCTTACCGTCAGGTGAAGGAATAAAGCAGATACTACCGGGTCCATATACATGATTTTCCGGTGCTTGCTTAAACACAGGCTCCGGTGCCTTTTTCCAAGAAGCCGGATTCAGCAGATCGCTGTCAGTATCGGCAGTCAGCAGTCCTACACAGTAGTAAGGAGTCCAATTACCACTTGCCGAATAATAAATCAATAACTTATCTTTCTTCAAAGAATAGAAGAATTGCGGTGCTTCATTGACACGAATCGGATAGGCAGTTTTATTACCATCTATACTGATCCACTGGCATTCCCATTCATATTCTGGTTCGGAAATCAAAATACGGTCAGAAGCCAGTGTCCATGGGTTCTCCATTTCGGCAATATAAATACATTGATTTTCCTGATAAACTCTACGTTTCTGCCATCCACACCAGATTAAATAACGCTTTCCTCCATGTTCAAAAGTACTGGCATGAATTGCCCAATTATTATCTTCATCAGTTGATATTCTTCCCTTCATGACAAATTCCCCTTTCATCGGGTCAGCAGACTCATTCTCAAGCACATAAATCTGACGATTATCAATATTTCCATCATCCGCACAACAATAAATATACCATTTATTATTAATGTAATGTATTTCAGGTCCCCAAAGATGAAATGCGTTTGACGAATTTTGAGGTACCCACACATCTTTCTGGGATGCTTCCGCCAACCGGGTTATATCATCTGTTGCCCATAAAGTGATGCGGTCGCTCATACTTTGGGTATAATAATATATTCCGTTATGGAATACCGCCCATGGGTCTCCTCCTCTTGACAAAAGCGGATTCGTATAAACAGGTACGGAATCGAGGTCTACCCGCTCATGTGTTTTTTTATTCTGACCGGATGAGCAACCCACTAAAAGAATAAGGAGAAAATACAATAAAATTCGCATAGTAATACTTATAATATATATAAATAATAGCCTGTTAAATGACCAATTAAGAAATTCAAGACAGATACAACGAAAATGGGACGGCAATATATAACAAAAGTGTTGAACCTGCAAACAAAGAAAGTGAAAAAACAAATCAAAACAGCCCTTTACAAGCAGTAATATATGAAATAATTATTTTTCCGGCAATTTGGTTGATTCTCGCTATTTATTGGCAAATAATCAACCTTTATTTCATTGATTTTTCATCATTTTTGTGGCATAACTTTAATATTTATAGACATGAATTCCAAAATAGTATTCTTTTTCATGATTATGTGTTGCTGTTCAGTAACCTTATTTGCTCAAACAAATACGGGCAAAAAACAGACAAGTACTAATCCGGTTTTTGACGGTTGGTATGCAGATCCCGAAGGAGTCGTTTTCGGTGATAAATACTGGATTTATCCGACTTATTCAGCTCCTTTCGAACAACAATTGTACATGGATGCCTTTTCTTCCCCAGATTTGGTACACTGGAGAAAACACCCGAAAGTCCTTTCTGTCGAAAATATCAGCTGGTTAAGGAATGCTTTATGGGCACCTGCCGTGATAGAAGCAAATGGGAAATATTATTTCTATTTTGGAGCAAACAACATATATCATGAGAGTGAAGTGGGAGGTATAGGTGTGGCTGTAGCCGATCGTCCGGAAGGTCCTTTCAAGGATGCGCTCGGAAAGCCGCTGATTGGCAAGATCGTGAACGGAGCGCAACCTATTGACCAGTTTGTATTCAAGGACGATGACGGTCAGTATTATATGTATTACGGCGGTTGGGGACATTGCAATATGGTGAAGATGGGATCTGATCTAATCAGTATCGTACCTTTTGAAGACGGAACAACTTATAAAGAAGTGACTCCGGAAAATTATATAGAAGGACCTTTTATGCTTAAACACAATGGCAAATATTATTTCATGTGGTCAGAAGGCGACTGGACAGGACCCGATTATTGTGTAGCGTATGCCATTGCGGATTCGCCTTTTGGTCCGTTCAAAAGAGTCGGAAAGATTCTGGAGCAGGACACTAAAATAGCTAATGGTGCCGGACATCATTCCATTATCAAAGGTCCGGGAAAGGATGAATGGTATATTGTCTATCATCGCCGCCCTTTGGGTGAAACCGATGGGAACTACCGCATTACTTGCATTGACCGAATGTATTTTAATAAAAACGGTACTATCAAACCTGTAAAAATGACCTCCGGCGGAATAAAAGCCAGACCATTGCGCTAACCTGTTATTTATTATAGCGATGAAACTTAAAATAATATCCATGAAAAAGTCCTTATTAGTCTTAGCTTTATTGTTTTCATTGGTATCCTTTGCTCAATCTCCGGCCGATAAATCTTTTCCTCCGGAAGAGTTGTTTGCTCTAGGATCTTACTATTACCCCGAGCAATGGGATTCCTCCCAATGGGAACGTGATTTGAAGAAAATGTCGGAGATGGGAATCAAGTTCACCCATTTTGCGGAGTTCGCTTGGGCCATGATGGAGCCGGAAGAAGGAAAGTATGATTTTGAGTGGCTGGATCGTGCCGTCTCTTTAGCAGAGAAATATGGTCTGAAGGTAATTATGTGTACTCCTACTCCCACACCTCCCGTCTGGCTGTCAAAAAAGTACCCCGACATACTGATTCAGCGGGATAATGGAGTTTCTATTCAACACGGACGGCGTCAGCATGCTTCCTGGAGTAGCAACCGTTACCGTCGTTATGTAGAAAACATTGTTTCCCGTCTGGCAATGCGTTATGGCAATCACCCTGCTGTTATCGGCTGGCAGATTGACAACGAGCCGGGACATTACGGAGTAGTGGATTACAGTGAAAATGCACAAATAAAATTCCGTGTCTGGTTACAGAAGAAATACGGCACCATCGACAAACTGAATGATACATGGGGCACCTCTTTCTGGAGCGAAACCTATCAGAACTTCGAACAGGTTCGCCTTCCCAACCAGCAGGAGGTACCTGAAAAGCCCAATCCTCATGCCATGCTCGACCTGAACCGTTTTATGGCGGACGAATTGGCGGGCTTTGTTAATATGCAGGCAGACATCCTCCGGCGGCATATCCACAAAGACCAATGGATCACTACCAACCTGATTCCTGTTTTCAATCCGGTTGACCCGGTACGGATCGATCATACGGACTTCCTGACCTACACCCGCTATCTGGTAACCGGACATAATCAGGGAATAGGTAGCCAAGGTTTCCGGATGGGGATTCCCGAAGATCTCGGATTTTCAAATGACCAGTTTCGTAACCGTGTCGGCAAAACATTCGGAGTGATGGAACTACAGCCCGGTCAAGTAAACTGGGGAGTGTATAACCCTCAACCCTTACCCGGCGCTGTGCGTATGTGGGTGTATCACGTTTTTGCAGGTGGTGGGAAGTTTGTGTGCAATTACCGTTTCCGTCAACCTCTGAAAGGCAGTGAGCAATACCATTACGGCATGATAATGACCGATGGGGTGACTCTTTCTCCGGGCGGTGAAGAATATGTACGTATTACGCAGGAGATGAAAAAGCTTCGTGCCGCCTACGATAAGAAAAGCCGTATGCCCAAACAGCTGGCTTCCCGACGCATTGGACTGCTTTTCGATATGAACAACTATTGGGAAATGGAGTTCCAGCGTCAGACAGACCAGTGGCGGACGATGCCGCACATACATAAGTATTACAACCTGCTAAAGTCCTTCGCCGCTCCCGTCGATGTGATCTCGGAGAAGGAGGATTTTTCAGATTATCCCTTCCTGATTGCGCCGGCTTATCAGTTGCTTGATAACAATTTGGTAAAACGTTGGACTGAATACGTGAAGAATGGGGGACATCTGATTCTGACCTGCCGTACCGGTCAGAAAGACCGTGACGCCAAATTGTGGGAGGCTCCTTTAGCGGCTCCTATTCATCAACTGGCCGGAATAAACAGCTTGTACTATGACCATCTGCCTCACAGTCTCTACGGAAAAGTAGATTTCGGCAGTGAGGAATACGCCTGGAACAATTGGGCGGACGTACTAACCCCGGCTGCCGGAACAGATGTGTGGGCTGTGTATGCGGACCAGTTTTATAAGGGAGCTGCTTCCGTGATACACCGTAGGCTGGGTAAAGGAACGGTCACCTATATCGGAACGGATACCGATGACGGCAAATTGGAGAAAGAAGTAGTACGTCGTGTATATACGGAAGCCGGCGTACCGACTGAAGATTTACCGTACGGAGTGGTGAAGGAATGGCGTGACGGTTTTTACATCGCCTTGAATTATACGTCGGACATTCAGGAAATAGTCATTCCCGATGAGGCAGAAGTACTGATTGGCAGTGCACGCCTTGAACCTGCGGGAGTAGTGGTGTGGAAAGAAAAATCGGACAACAAGTATAAATAACCCAATAACAAGAAAAATGAAGATAAGAAATCTTATATCTTGCGCCCTTTGCGGGCTTACTCTCTTTGCCTGCTCACCATCCGGGGGAGGGAAAGATAGGGAAATGGACCGTTTCATTACCGACTTAATGGACCGGATGACTCTCCGTGAGAAACTCGGACAATTAAACCTGCCTTCGGGCGGTGATCTCGTGACAGGTTCGGTGATGAACGGTGAACTTAGCGATATGATTCGCAAACAGGAAATAGGCGGCTTCTTCAATGTCAAGGGGATCCAGAAAATTAATGCCCTGCAACACCTTGCGGTAGAAGAAAGCCGGTTGAAAATACCTCTACTTGTAGGTGCAGACGTTATCCACGGTTACGAAACTATTTTTCCAATCCCATTGGCACTGTCCTGTAGTTGGGATACGCTGGCCGTCGAACGTATGGCACGCATCTCCGCCATTGAGGCCAGCGCAGACGGTATTAACTGGACATTCAGCCCGATGGTCGATATTTGTCGTGATGCCCGTTGGGGACGTATCGCAGAAGGGAACGGAGAAGATCCTTACCTGGGTTCTTTAATGGCAAAAGCGTATGTGCGTGGTTATCAGGGAAACAATATGCAAGGCAACGATGAAATTCTTGCCTGCGTGAAACATTTCGCACTTTATGGGGCGTCCGAATCGGGACGCGATTACAATACAATGGATATGAGCCGACTACGTATGTATAACGAATATCTGGCTCCTTATAAAGCTGCCGTTGACGCTGGTGTAGGCAGCATCATGAGCTCGTTTAATATCGTTGACGGTATTCCAGCCACAGCCAACAAATGGTTACTGACCGACCTGCTCCGGAATGAATGGGGCTTCGGAGGGCTATTGGTAACAGATTACAATTCGATAGCCGAAATGTCCTCCCATGGTGTCGCCCCTCTGAAGGAAGCCTCCATTCGCGCTTTACAGGCAGGAACGGATATGGATATGGTTTCATGCGGGTTCCTCAATACATTGGAGGAATCCCTGAAAGAAGCGAAGGTAACGGAAGAGCAGATTAATATGGCTTGTCGCCGTGTATTGGAAGCCAAATATAAACTGGGACTGTTCTCCAATCCGTATAAATATTGCGATGCCCTGCGTGCCAAAGAGAAACTTTATACGCCTGAACACCGTTCTGCTGCACGTGCGATTGCAGCTGAAACATTTGTTCTGTTGAAGAATGACAACAACCTGCTTCCACTTGAACAAAAAGGCAGGATTGCCCTGATCGGTCCAATGGCGGACGCACGTAATAATATGTGCGGTATGTGGAGCATGACATGTACGCCGTCTCGTCACAGAACATTGTTGGAAGGAATTCGCGCGGCAGCGGGTGACAAGGCTGAAATTCTATATGCGAAAGGCAGCAACATATATTATGATGCGGAAACAGAAAAAGCAGCTACGGGCATTCGCCCGCTGGAACGTGGAGACAACCGGGAACTGTTGGACGAGGCTTTACGCGTAGCTTCCCGTTCAGACATCATTGTTGCCGCTTTGGGTGAATGTGCGGAAATGAGCGGTGAATCGGCTTCACGCACCAGTCTTGAGATACCCGATGCACAACAGGATTTATTGAAGGCTTTAGTGAAGACGGGCAAACCTGTCGTACTTCTTCTGTTCACGGGACGTCCTTTAGTCTTAAACTGGGAGGATGCGAATGTTCATTCCATATTGAATGTCTGGTTTGGCGGTAGCGAAACAGGGGACGCGGTTGCCGATGTATTGTTTGGCAAGATCACTCCAAGTGGCAAACTGACAACTACCTTCCCGCGTTCGGTGGGACAGCTGCCGTTATTCTACAATCATTTGAATACGGGTCGTCCTGATCCCGACAGTCGTATGTTCAACCGCTATGCCAGCAATTATCTGGATGAGAGCAATGAACCTCTGTATCCGTTCGGATATGGTTTGAGTTATACGGACTTTGTTTATGGTGAGTTGCAGATTAGCTCGGAAACCTTGCCTAAAAATGGTGAGTTGACTGTGTCTGTCACTGTAACAAACAAGGGGAACTACGATGGTTACGAAACTGTACAACTGTATCTTCGTGATATTTATGCGGAGATCGCCCGTCCGGTGAAGGAGCTGAAAGGTTTTGAACGCGTCTTCCTGAAGAGCGGGGAAAGTCGCGATGTTAAGTTTGTTATTACGGAAGATGACTTGAAATTCTATAATTCCGAATTACATTATGTTTACGAACCCGGAGAATTTGATGTTATGGTAGGACCGAACTCCCGTGATGTACAAACAAAAAGTTTCCAAGCAAAATAAAATAACATCTGATAAGTTACACCTATAATATTTATCATCTTCCACGTACAGATGGTTTAAGTTCCGGGTAAGATAAACATGAAACATTTACCAGATACGGATTATGCGGTCTTTTGATTGGCTAAAACTGTGTAATCCGTACCTGAAAAATAGTTATTGGAAATTTCCGGTACAACTCCGATATACTTTTTATCAGATGCTTGCCTCCATTCTTTGTCATCGTATCAGGCGCCTCAAGCCAGCACACAACCTTCCCATCCAACAAACACTAAAGTTTTTCTCATATTTTGCAAAAAATTTCTCGCAATCCCGAATCCGGTTATTTTGTCTTTTCATGACTATTTGTATCTCTTTCATTCGAGCGATTTGCTCCCTTTGATTCAGGAGTTCTTTATCCTGATAACCAATGATTTCAGCATATAAAATACAAATCTTTGTCTTTCCAATACACAGGTCCTCTAATGTGTCGATATACTCGGCTGTAACTCGATCCTTATTCTGATGCAGGAATCCGATAAGGCTTTCTTCATCGACAGTGGTGATACCTTTCTCATACGACATCGGGAATCTTTTCATATCCGCCCAAAGCCAGATTACTTCTTTGTTGATTCCATACTTGGCCGCCGCTTCTTCTACGCTAATCCATTTTGGCATAATGCTTTTGTTTTAATGTGTTCCACAATAAAGATTGAATATTATTTTGTTTATGTGGAGCAACGGGCATTCACGTTTTCTATATTTCGGGCGGACGGGAAATTGTTTAGGTTAGACTTTTGGGGGTAATCATAACCGACCGGACACAAAAAAGACGTGGATGCTGTTGCACCATTATCTACCTCCTAAGGCTAGCAATACCCTTGTACTAGACAATGATAACAACAGACACCCACGTCAATCGTTTATATATAACACATCTTTACCGGATATGTTGATATACAGTCGTTAACGTGGAGTATCTGTCGAATCATCTCTCCGTACAAAAGTTGCTAATTTTAGGAAGAGAGAGATAATACACATATACTCAATTAAGTAATATATAGCGCCTTCTACTAGTTTCATCACGCTGATGAGCAGAAAGCGTACGACAAAGATATACATATTTTTTTTTATGTGGTGGAAATATGGGAATAAATGCTGGAAGTTATGTATATTCAGCAAACCGGCCCAATTGTAACTCCTGGGAGATTTGGTTCAGGACAGCCATATCCCTGAAATTTGATTCATTCCAGACTGTTTTGAATAAAATAATGGAGTATTCTGAAAACGTTGTGATAAATCTGAAAAAGACGATTGAGTTTTTAAGATTCCCCGTTATCTTTTTATTATAAGATATGGGTCAAAGGTGAGGGATGGTGAGGGTAGATTTATAACTTTCGTATTTTTTTTTATAGATAAAAAAGGAGATAGTATAGAAAATAATAAAATAAAAGGTTATAAATCTACCCTCACCATCCCTCACCCTTGACCCATTCATTAGCGCAACGTTTAACTCATTTCTGCACAAACAGTACGTACTGTTTTCTACACCTCATTCAGTTAAAAGCAACTATACTTATACTTTCCTTTTTTTAAAAGCTATGAAGTACCCGGAAATTTATTACCTTTGTGTAATTGATTTATAAAACCGGAGTATATGAGCACTAAAATTTATCCCATTGGTATACAGAATTTCGAAAAGATTCGTAATGACGGTTATTTCTATATTGATAAAACGGCATTGATGTATCAAATGGTAAAAACCGGTAGTTATTATTTCTTAAGCCGCCCGCGCCGCTTCGGAAAGAGTCTGCTCATCTCTACTCTTGAAGCCTATTTTCAAGGAAAAAAAGAACTGTTTGCAGGACTGGCTGTAGAAAGGTTGGAAAAGGATTGGATTAAATATCCGATACTACATCTGGACCTTAATATCGAGAAATATGACACTCTGGAGAGCCTGGATAATATACTCGAAAAATCGCTGACTGCTTGGGAAAAGCTCTATGGAGCCGAGCCATCCGAACGGTCATTTTCCCTGCGTTTCGCCGGCATCATTGAACGCGCCTGCAAGCAGGCAGGACAGCGCGTAGTCATTCTGGTAGATGAATATGATAAACCTATGCTGCAAGCCATCGGTAACGAAGAGCTACAAAAGAAATTCCGGGATACTTTAAAACCTTTTTATGGGGCACTTAAAACAATGGATGGGTGCATAAAGTTCGCGTTCTTGACCGGTGTCACCAAGTTCGGCAAAGTCAGCGTGTTCAGCGACTTGAATAATCTGGATGACATATCAATGCGGAAGGATTATGTTGAAATCTGCGGTGTCAGCGACCAGGAAATTCACGAAAATCTGGAAACAGAACTTCATGAATTCGCAGATGCACGCGGAATAACATATGATAGGCTCTGTACAGAATTAAAAGACTGTTATGACGGTTATCACTTTACGCATAATTCTATCGGCATATATAATCCGTTTAGTCTGCTCAATGCTTTCAAATATAAAGAGTTCGGTAGCTATTGGTTTGAAACGGGCACACCTACCTATCTGGTTAAGTTACTAAAAAAGCATCATTATGATCTGGAACGGATGGCACACGAAGAAACTGATGCACAAGTACTGAATAGCATCGACTCCGAATCAACCAACCCGATTCCAGTGATTTACCAAAGCGGATACCTCACCATTAAAGGATATGACGAACGTTTTGGCATATACCGTTTAGGTTTCCCCAACCGTGAAGTAGAAGAAGGATTCATTCGCTTTCTGCTTCCTTTTTACGCGAATGTGAATAAGGTGGAATCCCCATTTGAAGTTCAAAAATTCGTCCGTGAAGTAGAAACGGGAGATTATGATTCTTTCTTCCACCGCCTGCAGAGTTTCTTTGCCGATACGACTTACGAAGTAATCCGGGAGCAGGAACTACATTATGAGAACGTACTTTTCATTGTTTTCAAATTGGTTGGTTTCTATACCAAAGTGGAATACCACACCAATAACGGACGCGTAGATCTCATTCTGCAAACAGACAAATTCATTTATATTATGGAATTCAAGCTAAACGGAACAGCAGAAGAGGCTTTACAGCAAATTAATGACAAACGCTATGCGCTGCCTTTCGAAGCGGATGGACGGAAACTATTCAAGATAGGGATTAACTTCAGTGAGAAGACCCGTAATATCGAAAAATGGGTGGTAGAAGTCTGAAGTATACCCTGCCTTGACAAAAAGACTATTATTATTAACGTGGTGATCTTATTCCAATCCCGGCCACGCTTTTGTTGAATACGTAGCCTCAAGTGCATTTTCCAGATTATCATTCAGATTTGGGAAGAAATCAATTCCTGTCTTTTCTTCCAGTTCATCTATTGATAATGCATAGTCAACAAGTTTTATTGTTTTTGACGGTTTGCTGTCTGTATGTTCCATCCAGAAAGCAATTGCTTTGAAAGAATCTCCCTTTTTAAACAACAAAGCCATATAATAATATTTAGGAACAGGCTTGCTACGGTCGCCACCTATATATTCTTTGACTTGTTCTTCCTTATCAATCGTTCCGCCTTTTACTACATACAAGGTATCGGAAGCTGTACAGCTACGCCCCCATGACTGTACTTGCCCTTCCAATGCCAACCAAACACCTGTATTAAAATTGTTCCGTTGCGGACTCATATTCGTATAATAAAAGGTTTGGTCGTTAGCTTCTTGTTGATAAAGTCTGTCGGCAGAAGCACAAAGGTGCCCTCTATCATAACCTTTTTTCCCAAAATCTACTTGAGTACGTTGATATTCCATATCAAGAGAAGGGTCCGGAATAAAATTATCGCCACGAGTTGCCTCTTGCAGTTTAGTTTGATTATCGAATCGAAAAGCAACCCAACGAGAATGCTTCTTACTCTTATCGTATTCCATACTGAAAGAGGTTACTTTCTGCCCTTTGAATGTCGTATAGTGAGTTACAAACACATCGTTTGCACCATTGCGAAGGCCAGGGAGTTCTACGATGCCGGTGGCAAAATTATTGCTATTATTTTTGTCATTATCACTACATGAAAAAAAGGAAACACATAAAAAAAGGAAACCACCATAAATAAATAGACTTTTCATGTTACCGCCAATATTAAAAAGGATTATATAATATACAAATAGAAAAAGTTGCCCTACAAAGAGCAGCTTTTCCTATTTGTATATATCCAAAATTTACTCCACCGTATGGGAGCCTAGTCCAGAGATACCAACACTTGCATCATCCTCCGCTGATGTAAGTTTTACTTCGTGCCATTCAGCCAAAGTATATGTAGTATTGGGACTAGTAACTGTAGCAACTCTTCTCAATACAACATTCTCCCCAAATTTCTCTTGTACTCCCGGAGTTCCCATCAAATCAATCAAAGTCTCTCCTTTAAATAAACCAATAGCATCATCACCATTAAAAGTCATAGCGGAACATTTTACAACTTCTCCTGCGTAGTTTACAGCCTGATTATTAGCAAATACGACAACATGTCCCGGTTCAATAGTTCCAGTAAAAGCTTTATTATGAAGAGATGTCCATACTATTTCTTCACCTTCTTTTTTACCATTTGTATTCATTTTCAATGAATAACCAGACAAATCGATCGATTCGCTTGTAGGATTATATATTTCTACATATTTATTATTTCCTTTAAATGATTCCACATATTCAGAGATGAATAATTCACTACCTGATGGTTCCGGGGCAGTACCTCCTTCCACACCATATAATCTAATGTTATAAAGACGGAAACCTACAGTGTTATCAGCTACATCAGCAACAAACTTCAACGTAGAAGCATCAGTACCTGCAACCTCCACTTCCACTTGCATAGAATAGAAAATATTAGCTTCTTTATTTGCTGCGCTCACAACCTTACTTGCTGCCACTACTTCCTTGTCATTCAAAACAACTTTGATAGCACTCAAATCTGCAGTTTCACCTGCATTATACACATTAGCCGCTACTTCATAAGCAACAATGAACTTACTATAACCTGAAGCTTTTATATTAGAAATTGAGAAATTTACCTCACTATTTTTGGGTAGCCAAGCATGATTCACCATAGGTGCATCTGAAGAAACTTCAGGGGTCTTATGAGCAATAGCACGTATATCTCCACTCGTTGCTGCAAAAGTCAAATTTGAATTATCCCAACCCTGATAAGCACTTATAGCTGGTTTTGTTTCATCTTTACCTATAATCTTAGTACCAAACTTTTCAGTAAATATTTCAGTTCCCTCAACAGGAGGTTCAGGAGTTTCACCACCACCTTCACCTTCTCCAACAATCTTCACATTCTTCACCTCCCATGTACCTACATTAGAAGTAGTACTTATATATTTGAAAGCAAATTGAATATTCTTACCGACATAGCTAGCAAGATCAATATTACCAGAAGAAACAAATTTCCAATCCTGATTAGTTCCATAAGTTGGTATAGTAGCTTGAGTCCAATCAGAAGCAGTACTTTCCTTCACCCATATTGTCAACTCTTTTGCAGGATCACCACAGAATTTATGAGCATGGTCAAATGTTAATGAAGCTTTTGTCGCTTTTGTCAGATTTACAACAGGAGATATCAACCAACTTTCTGATGCTTCTTTTTCTGTTGCAGAAATATAGGCACTAGCTTTCATATATGTACTAGCTGTGCCACCTTCCGGTGTATATGACTCCCATTTCCAAATTTCTGAAACTTTAGTAGGACGTGTCTTATCTTCAATAGTAAATGCACCTTTATCTGAAGCAAATGATTCTTCGAAGAATGTAACTCCACCAACCGGAGGCGTAGGCTCATCACCACCCTCACCAACAATAGTACCGTCTTCCAATATCGCAGTTGTAACTTCTTTCAATCCCGGCAATCCCCATGTGTTTTTCACTAAGGTTCCTTTCAAAGTCACTAAACGAGGAAGAGGAGTTGTTGCATTATCAACCAAATTTAAAGCTGCCTTAACTTCAGAGCAGCCAGCAGTTTTACCACTTAAATTAACCGCTGAACAATTCTTATAATCGCTTTCTCCACGGTCATCCGCAATCAGGAATGCAGTAGCTTTCACATCTGTGGGTTGTGTTCCAAAAACAACATCATTTTCAGAACTTATGGACATATCGGTAGAAGACTTAATACCTGCTACAATATATGCTTGCACCCAAGCTACAGTAGTACCATCGACCTTAGCTTTTAAATCTGATACAGTATATGGATTATCTTTAGAACCATCACCCGTCAGCCCCGGAACATCACCTTCTCCCAATATATCATAAGGAGCCGGTACATCACTACATGAACTAAATGTAAACACTGCAAGCAGTGTCAAGAATAAAGCATTTAGAAACTTTTTCATAATTGTATATTGTTATTTGAATTATTTATTACGTTTTACATCACTGCCTGTACGAATAATCAATTGCCAAGCATTGTTATATCGGGTCAGTATACCTGTCACATTTAAAGTACCTTGCGGAAGAATATCTTTTGAGAAGTTAGCATAGATACTGGTATGTGCCACAGCCGCAGACTTAGCACCATCAGCATAGTTGATATTGCGTTCTACAAAAGAAAGATTTGGATTGGCTACATCTTCCTCTGCTGCATAAGTTACAGTACCATTTGCATCCGGGAAACTGACATTTTTTAATGTAACAAGTAATGGTGCATGCTTCATATCCACAGCGGTCAGTTCAGCAGCCGTAGAAATCTCTAAAGGTCTCAATTCATCATAAAACAACTTCGGTTCATTAATCAAACGTACGTGCTTTTTCCATACATATTCGGGCATACGTCCCACTTTACCTTCATAAATTGAACCGATTTGTGCAAGCTTACGGTAACTACCGATTTGCAATCCCTTACAGTCTATTACGACTTTTTGACCTACCGGACAGAAAGCATATAATCCAGAAGTATTGACTCCTACAATAATAGCACCTGTTTCATCGCCAACAACAAGCTGTTTGTAGATGTTTCCACTTTCATCATCTCCAATAATTACACCTTCAATACGTGTCTCATCCTCAATAGTAGTATACGTATCAGTACTCGTATCAATGAAATCATTGTATTTCTCTTTCAATGCAGCTATTGAAATGGTACGTCCTTCCGGGATTGAATTATTGCCATAAGCATTTCCCGTCACCGGATCATCATAGTTCTCACAGGAAGTGAGACCTGCGCCACATAGCAGCAATCCGGTACATAATATAGATAGTAATTTCTTCATAATTGTTTCTTCCTTTCTTTTTGTTTTGGATTGATAACTACACATTCTTAAAATCTATAACCAATGTTCAAGAAAGCGTTGAACGGGAATGCGTAGAAATACTTAGAGTTTTTAGAAAACTTGTAAACACGTGCGTCACCGTCTTTGTAATTATCATCACGGTTTTGTTCGAAACCACCTGTACGCAAATCTGTATTGTTCAAGATATTAGTCAAACTCAAATTAAGGCTAATGCTCTTTCCGTTGCGTAAACGAATGTATTTTCCGATGGAAGCATCCAACATAAATCCACCATCCAGTTTCTCCTGACCCGGTACATGGAGAACCGGATTTCCATTAGCATCTACACCGGCACCATTTTTATCCAATACGCTGCCAAGACGACGATAGCTTGAGAAATCGATATATACACGATCATAATAGTTTCCGGTCAAATTGAAGAACCAACCTTTTACGTTATAATCCAAAGCAAGGCTATAAGCCGAAAGCGGAGTACCATTAGCACGCATACCTTTAGCATAAACACGATCGAGGTTTGACTCATTCTCACTTTCATATGTCAATACAGCATCCGGATTATTGGTGTATTTAGCTTCACTCCAAGTACCGATAGCCGTCAATGAAAGTTCACTTGTCAACTTAAAGGTAGCCGCCGCTTCTATTCCCCAATGTTCCTTTTCAATGCCATTCATAGAAAGATAAGTGAAACGTGCTTCGCTATCATTATAAAAAGCATCCATTTCTACCTGATTCTGGAAGCGAGTGTAATAACCAGTCAAACGTCCCATCACCCATGGAGTGTTGAAGTTATAAGTCAAATCACCACCAATGATGCGCTCTGTTTTCAAGTCTCTCACAAAGTCATTCTTAATACGTGGAGCAATAAAAGAGTTATAGGCCAACGGTGCACGTTCTTCATATCCAGCATTCAACATGAAGGAATGGTTACCATTGATAGCCCAATTCAAACCAGCTTTTATACCTCCTTCAAGGAATTTAGCCGTACCGCTGCTACCAAGTGATTTCAACGGAGCACGTCCGTTTCTCATCAATCCATCGCGGAACATCTGTGTAGATCCTATCTTACCGGAAGCAAAATAGTTTAATGACCCGCCATTGTTACCCTGATAACGCACCCATGCACTCTGCTTATTCACATAGATGTTATAATCATAACCAAATTTATCACCTTCACCAATACGGCGGTTAGGATTATCAAGATCATTTTGCACCATACTGGAACTAGCCCCATGATCGCGCACTGCAAATTTGTCGACGTCAGTATAAAGCTGTCCGCCCAGCAAATCCTTCATTTTTTTATAATGCATACCTTTGGTTGTATTCACGGCAACTCCCGCAATGTAGCTGTTGTGTTCATTCCATTGATGATTGAATACCGAACTAAGGTTGAAAGCCAACTGATCGTCATGACGTTCTTCTACATAATAAAGTGTCTCTTTACCTAATGCATTCGCCTGTTTATTGGCAAAATAAAGAGCATCCCAATCTAACTGACGATAAGCTTTATTATTTTTCCAATTATCTGTGACTTCATTAAACTGCTGCAATTCATCGGCAGTAGGAACAGATTCCCATACATCAAAGATTGAGCTAGGCAACTTTTTATAATAATCCGGGCGTGGATCGGCCGCATTACCATTCCAACCTAGAGCACTTTTCCCATAGTTGGAATATTTGAATCCGGCACTTGTCACTAATTTCTTATTATCATCAATAGTGAAATTCCATGAAGCAATAGCCGATGGTTCGAACTGACGTACAATACGTGCATTTCGTTTTTCTCCATTCTGATATCCCCAGTTCGGATTATAATAATGACTGTTCGCTAAATAATAAGCTTCTTCGGTTGCCGCCATTTGCTGTCCTCTCTCTGTCGGTGTTCCCCAAGTTGCCAAAGAGAGACTATGGCGTTCGTTGAATACTTTCTCCGCACCGAGGAAGTAAGAGAAAGAATTATATTTGATTCCTTCAATATTTCCCTCATTACCCCAGCGATAACCCAATGATCCGGTAAATGCCCAACCATTGTTCATCAGACCTGTAGAATAAGTATACATTCCACGCAAAATGTAGTTGCGGTTACTACCTGACAGTGTTAGTTTTGAGCCGGCCGCATATTGGCTGGCACGTAAATTGATATTGGTGGCACCTCCTATCGCGCCAAAAGTAAAGTTGTTAAATTCAAAAGGACCGATCCCCTCCTTATTACGGGTAGCATCGTTCAATCCTCCTATTAATCCGTAGCTGAAACGTCCTGTTTCTGCATCATTAAACTGTACCCCATTGATATACATGTCACTGTACTGGGAATCATATCCCCTTACACGAAATCTCATTGGGCTAAACAGATAACCTACATTTGACAGATAAACATCATTGTTAGAAGTGACCAATGCAGATGTGCTCTGTGCTGCATCATCATCCTCATTCAATTGTGATTCTGTAAACATGAAAGAAGCATTGTCCTCACGGGCATTTTGCTTTACCTTTTGCTGTGCAAAAAGTGCTGGCATTAAGCAAAATAGCACGATCGCTAACCCTAGTCGTTGTTTCATAATTTAATTTATATTAATGTTAATTGGTCTTTCATTTTGCGACATAAAAGAAATAAGCTATTACGCAAAATAACAAAGAATTTTATATATAACAATGGTTTTTGCAAAAAAAGTAACTAGTAATGGTGGTTTTTCCGTTTTCTTTTTAGATATTTGTCATGCAAATGACAAATTACCCACTTTTAAAATCAATTTTAAAGATGAAAAAAAGCTTAATGACTTTAGGTGTACTCGCTCTTTTTGTCCTCATGGCCTACGGACAAGAAAAGAAATTTGCCCTCTACAGTGTAGCGTTCTACAATATGGAGAATTTGTTTGACACCATTCATGATGAAGGTAAGAATGACTACGAGTATCTTCCTAATGGTACTAATCAGTGGAATACGATGAAGTATAAGGCTAAGCTGAAAAACATGTCGGAAATATTAAGCCTGTTAAGTACCGACAAGTTGCCAATGGGTCCCGCCATTATCGGCGTTTCTGAAATCGAAAATTACAGAGTATTGGAAGACATACTGAAACAACCTGCTTTAGCGGACAGAGGTTACCAATATGTTCACTACGAAGGCGCAGACCAACGTGGTGTGGACTGTGCTTTCTTTTATAATCCCAAATTGTTTGAACTGACAAATAGTAAACTCGTACCTTATGTATATATCAATGATACGGTGCATAAGACACGTGGTTTCCTGATTGCCAGCGGTAATATCGCAGGTGAGAAAATGCACTTTATCGTCAATCACTGGCCTTCGAGAGCAGCTGCTTCTCCGGCGCGTGAACGAGCAGGGGAGCAAGTTAGAGCGATCAAAGACTCACTGTTAAGGGAAGACTCCGCAGCCAAAATTGTTATCATGGGGGATATGAATGACGACCCGATGGATAAAAGTATGGCTGTAGCACTTGGAGCTAAACGTAAGCCTGCTGATGTAGGACCTACAGATTTATACAATCCTTGGTGGGATACTTTGAAAAAAGGATACGGAACTCTGATGTACAAAGGCAAATGGAATTTGTTCGATCAAATCGTATTCACAGGGAATTTGTTGGGCACTGACCGTAGTACACTGAAATTCTATAAACATGAAATCTTCCGCCGTGATTTTATGTTCCAAAAAGAGGGGAAATACAAAGGTTATCCTAAACGGACGCAAGCAGGTGGTGTATGGCTAAACGGATATAGCGATCACTTGCCTACTATTATTTATCTAATCAAAGAAGTGAAATGACAAAAGCATTATTTAGACTATTCATCCTGTTCATGACCTGTAGCACTGCAATCTCATGTAGTGAACAGGATTCGCCTGACCTTCCGGACAACCCAGGCAATACCAATCAAGGAATTGCCTCTATTGACCAAACGCAAATCAATGCAAATGGAGGCGGATTTATCATCCGTGTAAAAGCGGATGGCACATGGCAGACTTCAAGCAGTGAGCCTTGGTGTACATTGAGTAGAACATCCGGCAATGGAAATGGCTCTATCAGTGGATATATGAAAGCAAATACCGGAGCTGAACGAAGTGTCATTATTACAATCATAGCAGGGAAAGAAAAAGCAGAGTTTACACTCAAACAATTAGCTGGCAATGGCTCAAATCCAGATCCAGACCCGGAAAAACCTTCAGGATATGCAGGGAGAATTGAAATTCCGAAGTTGAAAGGTGGAAGCATGAACATTTTCCATACTTGGACAACAACAGAGAACGGAAAAAAGACTGTAACTTATAGCTATGAATATGATTGTACCAAAAAACATGTGCGTTGGGTAGCATTGACTTTTGATAATGTAACTTCTCAAAAGAATGTAGACCGTAAAGACGCTTATCAACCGGACCCCAATATTCCGGCGCAATATAGAACTGACAGGCAAGACTACTATTCACCTTATAATAGAGGACATATGGTAGCTTCAAGTGACAGATTATATAGCCGCGAAGCAAATAGTCAAACTTTCTATTATTCTAATATCAGTCCACAACTAATAACTGGATTCAACGAAGGTGGAAGTACTTGGGATGCAATAGAGAACAAGGTACAAGAGTGGGCAAAGGTCTCGAATCCACAAGACACAACTTATATTGTGAAAGGAACTTCCATAGATTATGCGATACTCGAGACAAGCAAATATGGGGTAAAGATACCTAAATATTACTTCAGTACAATCTTATCCTATAAAAATGGACAGTACAAAGCAATTGGATTTTATATAGAGCACAAAAGCGATAAATCGAAAAACATTAAAGCATGTGCCAAATCTATTGATGAATTAGAATCCCTAACTGGACTTGATTTCTATCACAATCTACCTGATGAAATCGAGACAGCAGTAGAGGCAAATTATAAAGAGAGTGATTGGTCTTGGTAAAGCTCTGCATCCGTCATTAATATCCAGAAGATGTGTGCCAAAAAACTAATCTTCCTTCCGACATAGAAAAAGACGTAGAAAAGAGTAAAGACAACTGGAAATGGTAACAAGTCATACCACTACTTAAAGGTATTCAACAAATATCTCACTTTGAATTTAAATGAAGAGTAAGTTTCCTTTTTAATGAAATTTACTCTTCATTTTTTATCCATTTCACTTTATCGAATATAGTCGATAAAAACACTTCTATTTTATCGACTATATTCGACAAAATAGAAGATTACTAGAACTAAGACCTATGAAAAACGATCAATTGCTCCCTTTTCTTAAATATAAAAGAACAGCAACAAAACGAGATTACAAGCAATCACTACACCGAATCCTCCCAGAATCCAAGGACGAAGTTTACTTCCTTTCCCAGCAAAGAATAAAGCATAGAACATGTTTACCATTATATTACTGATGATAGCCTGCATACTACAAGCAGTAATTATCAATGCAGCAACACTACCCGTATTTTGCAATAAGTTTAATATGAAAGGAGTGATATCACTAAAACCGGATACAAAAGAAAGGAGATTCAATCCGCCTGTACCTGCATAAACAAGTGTATAATGAGTTAAGAAAGTAAATATAACAAAGAGTACGGCAAAAATCAAAGCAACTTTAAATTCCAACGGGTTGCTACTATCATCCTCTTCTGTTTCAGCAGGCTGGTCTTCCGGTCGTTTTTGTCGGGAATGGATAAACCAGGCAACAATAGCCGCCACCACCGCCATAGTCAACAGATACGGATAAATAGACAGGAAGATTTCTCTACTGAAAATAAGTATCAGTATCATAAATCGCAGAAACATCATGCTAACAGCCAGCAACATGGCAGCAACATAATCGGTCGCTTCCTGTTCAGAGGCTTTCCGGCTTTTACGGGCAAGTACCGAGATCGTAGCCGTACTGCTGTATAATCCACCAATAATACCAGAAACTAACGTTCCGGATTCATGGAATACATATCTCTTTAATAGGTAAGAGAGATAGGAAATGCCGGATACTACTACCGTTGCCAACCAGATAGAATAAGGAGTAAGATTAATATCCGGAATCAGATTCTTATGCGGAAGCATCGGTAATATGATACCGCTGATAGCCAAGAACTTGGCTAACGTAATCATTTCATCATTCTTCATCCGTTGCGCAAATTCCGTAAAAGTATGTTTGAGTTCAGTCAGCAGGAGCACAGTCACAACTACCATAACATAAAACCAGGAAGGTTGGGTAGCTACGATAGGAGCCATACAATAAGTAATCAGGGCAATAATGATGGTAGTTACACCAAAAACATGAAATTGTGATTGCTTTACATAATAGTTTAATCCCAACAGCAATCCCAATACCGCTCCACCTCCCATAAACAGACGCATATCCGTAGGGTCTAAGATATAAAGCAAGTAACCCAGTATACCAATAAAGGTAAAGGTGCGGTCGGTTCCGAAAAGAGTAGTTTCCCCCTCACGCTTCAGACTGATTCGACGTTGCGAAAGTCCGATTAATAAAGAAAACAAGGTTACTAAAACAAAAGTAACCAATTCACGCGGCACATAACTGTACAACTGTTCCATATCCATACACTGCTCTCTTTTTTATATAAGAACAAATATACGGTTTATTTGTTAACGCTCACCACGTTTTATACGGTTTTTTCATTAGCTGTGAGTTATAGTAGCGTATATCTCCGGTTACCTCCTCACCAATAAAACCGGGCTTCACAAAGACCTCATCTTCTGACTCAAGCTCTACTTCAGCCACGATAAGACCTTCATTCTCACCATAAAATTCGTCGACTTCAAATATATGCTTGCCACTGCGCACCAAATAACGGGTCTTGTCAATGATCCCCGGTTCGCAAAGTTTCATCAATTCTTCTGCTTCTGATAAAGGCAGTTCCTTTTCCCACTCATAACGGCTGGTACCGGAAGCACTAGAGGCTCCCTTTATCGTCAAATACCCCTTATCATCCCGAATACGAACCCGAACAGTACGCCCACGAGCACTACTGATATACCCTTGTACAATGCGACTCTGCGCAAAAACCAAAGATTTGAATTCACCGGTAACCAAAAATTTACGTTCTATTTCTTGTGCCATGACACAAAGATAAATTAAAAATTGAAAATTGAAAATCAAAACGCTGTAGTTTTCTGATACACGGTGTGAGGTATCAAACTATCATTTTTTAATTCTCAATTTTTAATTCTCAATTTATATCAGAATCTCGTCATGAATTCAATCACGATTTTATCCCGTTCCGATTCTTTAGGGATTCCGGAGTTCTTATAGAAATATTTTTCGAAATTCAGCCGGAGGTCGGCAATGAAGGCTTTGGAAAGACTTAATGTGATTCCACCTGTTACACGATGGCGAGCATAATCATTTATAATCAGGGCTTTTGTCGTTTCATCCATTTTGCCATCACTATGGTCGGTCATCATATCATAGCGAGCCAGGAAAGAAATTTTATTGAATACCTTTTTCAATGGCAGATCGTAATTAATAAAGCTATTCACTGCATGAACATCTTTGAATGTTTCATGCCCGTACATTTTATATAAATATTCCGCTTCAATATGAAAACGATCATTCTGATAATAGATACCGGCATCATACATATTAATACGCACATTTTCCGGTTTTATCATTTGGGTGCTGAGTGTCAGATTCCAGTTCTTATTAGGTAATAGCTGTGCTTTTATAGAATAATTCAGCGTTTTGTGCCATTCCTTTTGATTGGTCAAACCGGAGCCGTTGAATAATCCTCCTTCAAGGATAAAAGGGAAGCCACCTTTATTCGTATAGCCAGCCGTAAAACCAACGTCACGCACATTTCCTACTTGTTTAGCTATGAATGAGCGATTTGCAAAATACTGTTGATGTGGTGAACGGTGAGCGTCTATTGTGAAAGGAACGCGCATCTGACCAATCGTAAAATTCAGGTCTTTCACCGGAAAAACACGTGCATACGCATCGAGCATCTTGATAGAGCCTTCATCGGAAAGGTCGATTTCCGCTTTATAAGCAACTATCGGATGCACATTTCCCGAAACACTGAAGCGTGCATTACGTACTTCAAAACGACTTTCACTTGTTTCTGTCTGGTATTCATATTTTCCCCGGATAGTTCCGTGAATCTCCGGCAGGTAATCCTTAAATTCCATTGTCTGCTTATCCAGCTTCTTGCCATCCCCGGCATCTTCTTTTGCCTGTCCAAAGGCCATTGTCGCCAGCAAAAGCATGACGACGGTTGTTGTGATTCTACTCATTTCAGTTGTATGCTACTAAATTCACGGCAAAAGTACAACTGTGAGGATACACGAAGATGACAAATCGAATACAGGAAAATGACAGAAAAGTTACATTCATATTACATAGAATACAAATGCATTACAAAACAAAGAGTTCACCACAGATTACGCAGATTAACACAGATCGGATTTGATATTTATCCTATCAATAACCAAACAATCTGGGTTAACCGTATAATTTGTGGCGAACTTATCAGCCGAAAAAGGAAAATGCGATCAGCATAATCAATGCCAAAATAATTAATGAGACGAACACTATTTTGACAACCTTCTGGGCTTGTTCTTCTTCTTTCTTACTAATTGCTACTTTTTTCTTCACCTTACCCATAATAGTTAGCTTTAAAGTTCAACGCTAACAAAGTAAGTACAAATCTATTAACTTTCCAAAAATAATTCTTGCTAATTTTATTTTTTATGATTCTTGTGAAGAAAACTCCATCAAATAAGCTTTGATAAAACCATCTATTTTGCCATCCATCACGCCGTTCACATCCGAGGTTTGATAGTTGGTACGGTGGTCTTTCACACGACGGTCATCAAATACGTAGCTTCGGATTTGAGAACCCCATTCGATTTTCTTCTTACCGGCTTCCACCTTCGCCTGTTCTGCCATACGGTGCTGCAATTCCTTATCATATAAGATAGAACGTAACTGACGCATTGCATTCTCACGATTCTTCGGTTGGTCACGGGTTTCGGTATTCTCGATCAGGATTTCTTCTTCCTCACCGGTATAAGGGTCTTTATACTGATAACGCAAACGGACACCGGACTCCACCTTATTCACATTCTGTCCACCGGCACCACCGCTTCGGAACGTATCCCAAGAGATATTGGCAGGCAAAATATTAACTTCAATACTGTCATCTACCAACGGAGTAACAAACACAGAAGCAAAAGAGGTCATACGTTTACCCTGCGCATTGTAGGGAGAAACACGAACCAAACGGTGCACACCGTTCTCTCCTTTCAAATAACCATAAGCAAAGTCACCTTCGATATTGATAGTACAGGTCTTGATTCCGGCTTCATCCCCTTCCTGAAGGTTGGCAATGGTAGCTTTATAACCATTCGTCTCGGCATAACGCAGATACATACGCATCAACATGGAAGCCCAGTCCTGACTTTCCGTACCACCGGCACCTGAATTGATTTTCAGCACACAATCCATCTGGTCGGCTTCATCACGAAGCATATTTTTGAGTTCGAGTGCCTCTACCGCCTCACTGGCTTTTGCATAAGCAGCATCTACATCTTCCTCAGTCACCAGTTCTTCTTTATAGAAATCAAATGCCAGTTCGAGTTCGTCTGCCAGCGTTTTGAGTTCGTTGTAACCCTCAATCCACTTTTGCAGGTCTTTCACCAGTTTCATTTGAGCTTCGGCTCTCTTCTGGTCATCCCAGAATCCCGGAGCTTGTGTTCTTAATTGCTCTTCTTCGACTTGAATTTTCTTCCCGTCGATGTCAAAGATACCTCCTCAGCGCATCAGTGCGCTCTTTCACGTCTTTAAGTTGTTCAATAGTAATCATTTGATTTACAATTTTATTATTTACAAATTTCAGATATCGGGGACAAAGATAAGCAAAATTCTGCTACCTTTGTTTTTGTTATTAAAATGTTGTCATATTATGAACAAACGATTGAAACTTTCTTGCTTGTCACTCTTCCTGGCATTAGTGATTTGCAGCTGTAGCTCACAAAAGAAGTATAGCTACGAAACAGTGCCCAATGACCCGCTAAAAGCCCGCATTTACACACTGGACAACGGACTAAAGGTTTACCTCACCGTAAACAAGGAAACTCCGCGCATACAAACATTTATCGCAGTAAGAGTGGGCGGGAAGAATGACCCGGCAGAAACGACGGGACTTGCCCATTATTTCGAACATCTCATGTTTAAAGGCACCGACAAGTTTGGCACACAAGACTACGCGGCCGAAAAGCCTCTGCTGGATGCAATCGAACAACAGTTCGAAATTTATCGTAAGACTACGGATGAAGCGGAACGTAAGGCGATCTACCACACCATCGACAGCCTTTCTTACGAAGCTTCCAAGTATGCTATCCCTAATGAATATGACAAATTAATGGCAGTCATCGGATCTACCGGCAGCAATGCTTATACCTGGTATGACCAGACGGTCTATCAGGAAGACATTCCTTCCAACCAGATAGAAAACTGGGCGAAGATTCAGGCAGATCGTTTTGAAAACAATGTAATTCGTGGTTTCCATACTGAATTGGAAGCTGTATATGAAGAGAAAAACATGTCACTCACCCGTGACAACAGCAAAGTACAGGAAGCTATTTTTTCTTCTCTTTTTCCCAAGCATCCTTATGGAACGCAGACTGTGTTAGGTACACAGGAGAACCTAAAGAATCCTTCTATCACGAATATCAAGAACTACTATAAACAATGGTATGTGCCCAACAATATGGCAATCTGTATGTCTGGCGATTTAGACCCGGATGCAACAATTGCATTAATCGATAAATATTTTGGTGGATTGAAACCCAATCCGGAACTCCCGAAACTGGACCTTCCGAAAGAGGCGCCAATCACGCAACCTGTTGTAAAAGAGGTGTTAGGTCCGGATGCCGAAAGCGTTGCATTGGCTTGGAGATTCCCCGGTGTATCCGACAAAGACTTTGAAATCCTGCAAGTCGTTTCGCAAGTATTGTACAATGGAAAGGCAGGACTTATCGACCTTGATCTGAACCAGCAACAGAAGGTCTTGAATAGTTACGGTTACCCGATGGGACTGGCAGATTACTCTGCATTGCTGTTAGGAGGACTTCCTAAACAAGGACAAACACTGGAAGAGGTAAAAGACTTGCTACTCAGCGAAATCAAGAAGCTCCGTGCCGGAGAGTTCGACGAGAAAATGCTGGAAGCGAACATCAACAATTTCAAACTCGGTGAACTGCAAAACATGGAAAGCAACGAAGGACGTGCCGATATGTTTGTCAACTCATTTATTAACGGCACAGACTGGAAAAATGAAGTTACTGCCATCGACCGCATGGCCAAACTGACCAAAGAAGACATCGTAGCGTTCGCCAACAAATACCTGAAAGAAGATAATTATGCCGTTATCTACAAAAAGCAAGGAAAAGACCCGAACGAAAAGAAGATGACGAAACCGGAGATTACTCCTATCATAACCAATCGTGATGTAGCCAGCCCGTTCCTTGTGGAGGTACAGGAAGGCGCAGTTAAACCGATTGAACCAGTGTTTCTCGATTATCAAAAGGATATGAGCCAATTAAAGGCAAAATCGGATATTCCGGTTCTTTACAAACAGAATGTAGCCAATGACCTGTTCCAATTGATTTATGTCTTTGATATGGGAAACAACCATGACAAAGCTTTGGGAACAGCATTCGATTATCTCGAATATCTCGGTACTTCGGACATGACACCGGAAGAACTGAAAAGTGAATTCTATCGCCTGGCTTGTACTTTCTATGTTTCTCCGGGTAACGAACGCACGTATGTCGTACTTTCCGGACTGAATGAGAATATGCCTGCTGCCGTACAATTATTCGAAAAGCTACTGGCAGATGCGCAGGTTAATAAGGAAGCCTATACTAATATGACCAGCGATATACTGAAAGCCCGTTCGGACGCCAAACTGAATCAGGGACAGAACTTCTCCCGTTTGATGAGCTTTGCCATGTACGGTCCCAAATCCCCTGCCACCAATCTACTGACGGAGGCGGAACTGACAAATATGAATCCACAGGAACTGGTAGACCGGATTCACAATCAGAACAGCTACAAGCACCGTATTTTATACTACGGCCCAAGCAGCAGCAAAGATTTACTGGCTACCATCAACCAATATCATCAGGTTCCGGCAGTCCTGAAGGATATTCCTGCCGGAAACGAGTATGCTTATCTCAAAACTCCCGTTACTAAAGTTCTAGTAGCTCCTTATGACGCCAAGCAAATATACATGGCACAGATATCCAATCTCGATAAGAAGTATGATCCTGCCATTGAACCTATCCGCGCATTATATGATGAATACTTCGGAGGGGGCATGAACTCTATCGTCTTCCAGGAAATGCGTGAAACACGTGGATTGGCTTATTCCGCCTGGGCTAGCATAATGCCGCCGAGCTACTTGAAGTATCCCTATGTACTACGTACACAGATTGCCACGCAAAACGACAAAATGATTGATGCCGTCACTACATTTAATGACATCATCAATAATATGCCGGAATCCGAAGCTGCTTTCAAACTGGCTAAAGACGGATTAACCAACCGTCTGCGCACCGAACGTATCATCAAAGGTGACATTATCTGGAGTTATATCAATGCACAAGATTTAGGGCAAAACGTAGACCCGCGCATCAAGCTCTACAACGACATACAGAACATGTCGCTAAAAGATATTGTCGATTTCCAAAAGCAATGGGTAAAAGGACGTACGTATGTTTATTGCATCCTGGGAGATAAGAAAGATTTGGAGCTGGATAAATTGAAAGCTGTAGGTCCTATTGAAGAATTGACCCAAGAACAGATTTTCGGATACTAAAAAGAAACGAGCCGGCCATAAATAATTAGCAGGTGTCAAAGCCCCCCTAAACACAAAGTTTACCCCTGTTACAAATTGAACTGTAACAGGGGTAATACTTTTAAAGAGAGCTCCAATACACTCTTTATTGTTTCCGATTTATTATTTACGGTTTATCGTTTCATTTTTAACGATAAACCGCTTATCGCCTATTTCTCACTTTCTTCGTACATCTTCTCTATCTGCTCACTATAATTCTTGGCAACCACCGCCCGTTTCAGTTTCAGTGTATTAGTCAATTCTCCACGTTCCATGCTGAATGGCTCAGGCAGTAAAGTGAAACGTTTGATTTGTTCATAGTGCGCAAATTGCTGCTGAAGTGTATCGATCCGCGCACGGAACAATCCTACAATCTTCGGATGCTGCAACAGTTCCGTCATATCCTTATATTCAATACCCTTTTCTTTGGCATACTCTTTCACAAATCCATATACAGGAACAATCAGAGCCGAGACAAACTTACGTTGATCGGCGATAATGGCAATCTGGTCGATATAACGGTCAATGACCAACTTCGTTTCCAAAGCTTGCGGAGCGACGTATTTGCCGTTTGATGTTTTGAATAAATCTTTAATACGTTCCGTCAGGAAAAGCTGTCCATTTTTAAAGTAACCGGCATCACCTGTATGGAACCAGCCATCCGGCTCAATAGCGGCAGCTGTGGCTTCCGCTTTTTTGTAATAGCCTTTTGTGATCGTCTTACCCCGAAGCAGGATTTCATTGTCTTCACCGATTTTCACTTCAATCCCCGGCAGTACAACACCTACCGAACCGATATCATAGCCAACCGGCAGTGTACAAGATACAGTAGCCGTAGATTCCGTCAGTCCATATCCTACCACCATATTGATTCCTACCGAATGAACGAATTCATTAATCTCATCGGGAACGGCAGCACCGGCAGTCGGGAAAAAGTTACCATTCTCAATACCGATTGTTTTTTTCAGCAAAGAATAGATAGTCTTTTCGTAAAACTTATATTTCAGTTGATTCATCACCGGAGGAGTCTTTCCCAGACGCAGATAATCCAGATTATGGATTCTACCTACCCGGATAGCATCCAGCATCAGTGCCTTCTTCAACCCTGTAGTTTCGTTAATTTTCTCCTGTACACCTGCATATACTTTCTCCCAGAAACGGGGAACACTACACATCAGTGTCGGACGAATTTCCTTAATCGTTGTCTGAATATCCGCCGGACGGAGATTGATACAAATCTGCACTCCTTTATGAATACAGAGATAACACCATGCTTTCTCAAACACGTGTGTCAAGGGGAGGAAGTTCATAGATACATCCTTATCCGACATGGTCGTCAAACGGTCATCGTGTGTATGAAACTGTTCCAGATAACAGGAATGATGAAGCATGACGCCCTTCGGTTCACCCGTTGTGCCGGATGTATAGAGAATGTTTGCCAAGTCATCATAAGAAGCCCGTTCGGTACGCTCTTCTACCGTATCATTATGAGGCAATCCCTCTCCCGTCGCCATAAATTCATCAAAATAGATAGATGATACGTCACGAGGGTCTTTTACCACCGAACGGTCAAAGATTATCAGTTGTTGCAAAGAAGAACAGAAACCAAAGATGCTGAAAGCGGCATCATACTGGTATTGCTCACCGACAAAAAGAAAACGAATCTGCGCATCATTAATGATATATTGCGCCTGCGCAGGTGAACTCGTTGCATAAAACGGAATGGTAACCGCCCGGTTGGCAAATGCACCAAAGTCTACATAGAACCATTCGGGTTTATTCTGTGAAAATATACCGATATTCTCTTGTTCTTCCACTCCCAATGCCACGAAAGCATTAGCTGCTTGCCGTACTGTTCCGGAGAACTGCTTCCATGAAATAGGAATCCATTGAGCTGTCTCATAGTCACGGTATTTTAAGGCTACCTTGTCGCCATATTTTTCGGCCTGACGATGGACCAGGACAGATAAATGATGATAAGTCATACTCTTTGTATTAGTAAATATGGTACAAAGGTATTAGTTTTATTTGAAACTATTGCTCAAAACGACTATCTTTGTGCAAAGATTAAGATATAGATAAAAGATTTGCACTATGAAATATGATATTCCGTATATGACAACAGAGGCTGTAAGCCTGCTTAAATCACTGATTAGTATTCCTTCAATCAGCCGGGAAGAAACCCAAGCTGCGGATTTCCTGCAAAACTATATTGAAATGGCAGGTATGCAGACGGGACGTAAAGGAAATAATGTGTGGTGCTTTAGTCCTATGTTTGATTTGAAGAAGCCTACTATTTTACTTAACTCCCACATAGACACAGTGAAACCTGTTAACGGTTGGCGGAAAGATCCGTTCACTCCACGTGAAGAAAACGGTAAGTTATATGGATTAGGAAGTAACGATGCCGGTGCCAGCGTTGTTTCGTTATTACAGGTGTTCCTGCAACTATGTCGCACTTCGCAGAAGTATAATCTGATTTATCTGGCCTCTTGTGAAGAAGAAGTTTCTGGAAAAGACGGAATTGAGAGCGTATTGCCGGGACTTCCTCCAGTCTCATTTGCCATAGTGGGCGAACCGACAGAGATGCAACCCGCCATTGCCGAAAAGGGATTAATGGTATTGGATGTTACTGCCACAGGTAAGGCGGGACACGCAGCGCGTAATGAAGGAGACAATGCTATTTACAAAGTATTAGATGATATTGCCTGGTTCCGTGACTATCGTTTTGAGAAAGAGTCACCCTTGTTGGGTCCCGTAAAGATGAGTGTCACTGTCATCAATGCCGGTACACAACACAATGTGATTCCCGACAAATGTACTTTCATCGTCGATGTCCGGAGTAACGAGCTTTACTCAAATGAAGAACTGTTTGCTGAAATCAAAAAGCATATTTCCTGTGAAGCCCAAGCCCGTTCATTCCGTCTCAATTCTTCACGAATTGACGAAAAGCACCCATTTGTACAGAAAGCTATGAAGTTAGGACGCGTTCCTTTTGGTTCTCCAACATTGTCCGACCAGGCCTTAATGTCCTTCCCATCGGTAAAAATTGGTCCGGGCCGTTCGTCACGTTCACACACGGCAGAAGAATATATCATGTTAAAAGAAATAGAAGAAGCTATCGGACTTTATTTAGAGCTATTGGACGGACTTCTGATTTAAGCCATAGCTACTTATACTTGCCGTAACAGTTATATCGGATTTCTTACGGCAAGTATAAATTGTCCACCAATACGAATTAATTCATCCATATAACGAATCACGATACTACAATCATTCCAACAGATTCAACAATGTCTTTTCCAGCTTCTTACTTCTTAAATCTTTAGCAACAACAATGCCCTCCGGATCTATAAGAAAAGTTTTGGGTATGGCATAAATACCATATATATCAGCAGCATCCACATTCAATACTTGTGTCCAGTTCATTCCGAGTTCTTCAATAGCAGTCTTCCAAGGTTTCTGTTTCTTATCTATAGAGATACTAATCACCTCAAATCCCTTAGACGCATATTTCTCATAAGCAGCTTTCACATTGGGCATTTCATTCCGACACGGACCGCACCATGAAGCCCAGAAGTCTATTAACACATACTTCCCCTTACCTACATAGTCGGACAACTGTTTTATCTCACCAGCATTGTCTTTCACCTTAGCGTCCGGAAAACGTTCGCCAATCTTTATCTTAGCGTCCATTACCTGCCGTTTCTTTTGTTCTTCACGCTCCTCTGGAGTCATTTTCTTTTCCCGCTCAGCCTCAAAACGCCGGGACAATTGCCTCATTTCCTCTAATTTATCTTTCACCAATACATGCTGAGAAAACACAGGAGAAGCCTCGCTCATCATATCTTCTAATTGACTGTGATACATAAACACCTCTTTCAAAGATAACAGAAATACTCCCACCAAACAGTTTTGGTGTTCTTTTACAAAAGTGCGAATCGAATCCCTCTGTGCCAAATCTATCTCCACATTTCTCCGCCATATTGCAGCAAATGCAGTATCCCGTTTCAGTGCTTCTCTAAAACTCTCTCCGGATTTCCGGCTCATAACAAGTGAAATATTACTTTTCACCATTTGTTTGTTATTATTTATCACCGACTGCATTCCTTTCCAAGCCACATCCAAAGTATCATTCAGCGGCGTACCTCCTACGGTCCTCGTGGTAAGATTGATCACAATCTTTCCCTTTTCAAGAATCAACGGATAGGTTTCTCCATCCCTATCCTTTATAAGTGCGATATTCGGTGTCTGACGTACACCGGAAAAAGAGAACTTTCCCTTTTTCACTTTTGCACTGTCGAGAACGACTTCTTTGGCTTTCTCTCCATCATCCATCAGACACAAATACAACAACTGATTATTCCATTTCTCACCAGCATTGCCCTTAATTGAAAACTTTCCTTGGGCAGAAGAAAATATAGCAATAGCACAAAACGTGCATAGAATCATAATTCGATTTCTCATACGGAATAAGTTTATATCAAAAAAACAGTTCACACTCATTTTCAATACCTGCTATTATCATTTCAAATTCTAATAATCATTTGAACTAATAATAGATCTTCTTATTTTTCTTATCGGAAACGACCTGATAATCTTTCACCTTTACATTAAAATATGATTTAGACTTTCCATCATCATTAGAAGGCAACTGTTCTTTATCTTTTTTGTGTGGCAACTCAAGAATATCTATTTCTTTCACACTCTTCTTCAGTTTCGGGAATAAAAGACTGATATAAATATATTTATGATTAAATCCTTTGACAGCCAACAGCCTACCCATCGGAGCTCCACCATCATATCCTCGTACATTATACTCATCGCCACTTTTCTTATCGATAATCTTAAATCCCGGACTATAATACAACCATTGCCAGTCCCAATAAATAGGTTGTATGAATGTCACTTTAGTATCATTCTTTCTCCTTTCAATCGAATATAAAGAAGGACTTGTAGACATCCCATTTTCATACGCTTTCTCATACACTTCTTCAGGAACTATAACTATACTATCGCTTGGAAGCATATAGGCTTGTGCATATAATTCTTTATCACGTTTCTTCTTTTGCTCATATTCTTTCAACCGCTGTTCACCTCTTTTTACTCGTTCGCTTTTCTCTGATCTAACCACTTTGAATGTCTCTGTCTGGAGTTGCTTCACTAACAACGGCATTGTCTCACGCATAACAATCAATGAAGCCTCTTTATATTTCTTACCTACGGGAGATTCATAAAATGCAGCAACAGCTTTTAATTCTTCCAAAGTTAAATGCTTCTCATAAACAGGCATATACATTTCAAACACCTTACTTTCTATTTTCTCTTTCCAGTTTTTAGAAAACTCATTCCAATAAGCCTCATCCTTTTCCGGCGCATTTAATTTCATCACAGATGTGATTTTTTGGAAGAAGTCATCCGTAGTAGCCGAAGCACCGGAAAGTACCATAATCTTTTTCAACGTTTCTTTGTACTCATCTGTCGCATTTGTATTTTGTGCAGAAGCTGGTAAAATTAAAGTAAACAGTGCAATTATGCACATCATTACTTTGGGAAGGAAAATGTTTTTCATAATTATCTGATTTTATTTATTTTGATTCCATATTTTATTTTGCATTTCCTACAAAGATACACATTAAATCTATATCATTTAATAGAATAGTACAATCAATGAGGCTACTATCCGGCTGCCCTGTAATGTATAGATAAACGAAATATCCCCTATTCATCCCTAATTATAACATTCATCCCCCTCTCTTATCAAAATGGCTTTGAACAATTCATTTCATCTTTTGATATGATATTATTATCTTTTTCTCACATACTTCGTTCATTTTTCGTAATTAACGCTATCTTTGCAATAGGTCGCTAAATCTAAATAAGACTTTCAAAATACATAATATACGAATATGAAAAAGATTTTATTTTTATATATCATTCATCTAGGATTTGCCCTACAACCCATACAAATTCAAGCTTGTTGTCTCGACAATGAGGCTGTTCTCGCCAATGGGACTGCCATTATTCTACAATCACCTAAAGTGGACAATACCAAAACCATTCAGTTCATCAAAGATTTCTACGCAAACTACGTTTTTGGAGCAAAGAATTATGTTCCGGCAGTAAAAAAGCATTGTACAGCCAAATTGCAAAAGCAGCTGAAAGATAACTACGAGTATGACGGCGAAGGATATGCGATATGGAACTTCCGAACAGGTATGCAAGACGGACCAAGCGACATATCTAAAGTAACATCAGTAACTGCATTGGGAAATGGTTTATACAAGGTCAATTTCATTGATATGGGAATAAAGGGTAACCGTACTTTGAAAATTATCGACGTAAACGGGACACTGAAGTTCGATGCTATTAAATAATCCCCTCTAAGCAGATATATTATCAATTTAACAGATAACTAAAAAAGCCTTACTATTCAATCAAACAATGAAAGTAAATCATCTATAAGACTACATCCTTCACCGCTTTCACCTTCTTCCTAAAACCTCCACCCAAAGCAGGAAAGCGGGTGAAAGCGACCATGAAAAGCCCTTCCATCCTACTTTCAAAGGTTTCACCTACACACTTCAAATAGTTCCGCTTACCGCCGGAGCACATCACGAGACACCCCGTAATAACCTGCTGAAGCCACATAAATCGGCTGCATACGTTTGCCGATATTTTTCAATTTGCCTTCTTCCAGTAATCGCCGGAGGTGACGGTTCGCCGTAGTCCGTGTCATGCAGCATACCTCCTGAAAATCGTAACGAAGCATTACGTCATGATCGGCGAAATATTCCTTCAGCCGCATATCTATCTCCACTACCGACAAGGATTCCGAATGGCGTGCATACTTGCTCCGGCTGCCCTTAACACCTACCAGTTCCCCTCGCAAACGAGCGTCGGGACGAAAACCGATTGTTTTCAACTCCATTTTCAACCATTTGTTCTTAGTGCTGCGAGTCACTTTTTGTGTACTCCGCAAGATTGGAGCAAAATAGCCAAGTCCCTCAATATGCACCTCACGTCCCTCGCGCAGTTCTTCACCACAAATTTGGGCAAGCATCTCGAACGCATTTTTTACATCACCTACGGAAAGCGAACTGCGCCCGTGAATCATCCGGCACAGTTTATCCGTTCCCACCTTACCATTCAAAAAAATGCGGGGATGCAAACCTTTCTCTTCCGAATCGTCGGACTCACCGGGATTCTCATACCAATCGTAAAGTATAGCCATTAGTCGTTAACGTTTTGATAGTGAATATATTTCATGTAAAAACTTTAAGTTTATCATCAAACCACTATTGTGGTTCATTTAAATCACGATTGTTATCCAATAAGATCACTCTTGTCATTTGATTGAACCACGAAAGTGAATCAACAATAACTCTTCGTCAAAGATACGATAAAAAATAGAGAAAAGGACGATAAGAAGCCGCCTTCTTCAGGTACGTAGAAATTAATCTTTTTTCCGGAGAAATACTTGCAAACCGGTATCATCCTATAGTACCTTCGCAGTATCAGCGCTGAACAATAAACCGATTTTAATCACTTAAAAATAGAAAAAATGATGAATGCAATAACATTGATATGGAAACAGGTATTGAAGGAACTAAAATTGTTTCAAACGAAGGGGAACAAAGAAGATGCAGGTGAGAAAACGGACAAAGAGCTACAGAAAACGCTAAAATGTCATGAAGACAAATATGCCGTTCCCCTGCCGGACACAGCACTGCCTACTGGAAGAGAAAAAGAGAAAGAGGCAGAACGAAAACAACCGGTCCGATTAACCCAGGAGGTACGTACATTCCTGCAAAAACAGTATGATTTTCGTTACAACCTATTGACGGAAGAAACGGAATATCGTCCTGCCAACAAGCGTGCCGTTCCTTTCGAACCTGTAAGTAAGCGGGAACTGAACACTTTCTGCATGGAAGCACACGACCAGGGCATATCCTGCTGGGATAAAGACTTGAGCCGTTACATTTATTCCACTTGTATTCCTGAATATCATCCTTTCCGGCTTTACATGGAAGAACTGCCCGGCTGGGATGGGACAGACAGACTGGAAGCTTTGGCACGGCGTGTCTCTGACAATCAGCTCTGGATAAAAAGCTTCCATACCTGGATGCTGGGACTCACCGCCCAATGGATGGGCATGACGGGGATACATGCCAACAGTGTAGCCCCCATACTTGTCAGCAGCGAGCAGGGACGACAAAAATCCACATTTTGCAAGGCACTGATACCACCGGCATTGTCACGTTATTACATGGACAACCTGAAACTGTCTGCACAAGGAAAACCGGAAAGATTACTTGCCGAAATGGGACTTCTGAACATGGATGAATTTGACAAGTACGGAACGCAGCAAATGCCATTATTGAAGAATCTGATGCAAATGGCAAACCTGAATATCTGCAAAGCTTATCAAAAGAATTTCCGCAACTTGCCGCGCATCGCTTCTTTCATCGGTACAAGCAACCGCTTTGACTTGCTCACCGATCCCACCGGTAGCCGGCGATTCATCTGTATTGAAGCAGAACATCTGATCGATTGCGAAGGAATCATGCACGATCAGATCTATGCCCAACTGAAAGCTGAACTGCTCTCCGGCATCCGCTATTGGTTCACCAAAGAAGAGGAACGGGAACTGCAACGCCACAATGCCGTTTTTTATCATCCGTGTCCGGCAGAGGAAGTCTTTCATGCCTGCTTCCGGATAGCTAAAGATGATGAAGAGGGAAGCGAACGGCTCTCGGCTTCGGACATATTCAGGAGACTGAAGATGTATAACCCCGCTGCCATGCGTGGAAGTAATCCGGCTACGTTCGCGCAAGTTTTGCTTGCGGCAGGGGTCACCCGCAAACATACCAAATATGGGAACGTGTATTTGGTGAAACCGATGAAAGCGGCATAAAGCTCCAAACAGAGGGAGGGTTCACCCGTAAGAAGCTGGTAAATAGCTATTTACAAAGGGGTGAAAGAGATGAAAAGAGAAAGAGGACATTAAGAGGGAAATAGGCTATAAACAGTAAGATTTTGAATAGAAAATCAGGAAAAACTTGATTATCTATTCAATATCTTATTGTTTCCGGATATTTATCCTACTATCCATTTACTGCCCGGTATAAACGAAATGATCTTAGTTGTTACAAAACAACAGATAAACGTAACCACTGCGATACATGGTATAGCGGCAACAGTGGGAAGCGCCAATGTATCTTTGAACACAGTCACCCACAGTCCGAGCCAGAATATGTGCATAAGATACATACCATAGCTAAGTTTCGATGTTTCCGTCACTAACTTGGGAGCTTGCGGACGTTTGATACATGTAAACATAAGGAATGTACCCGTTGTGAGAAGCACACAGTTAATCGTACAGAAAGCCCATCCTATTTCTATTACAGGTGTGGAATGGAGTTCGCCGGGTATAGCCTGCACATAGAATGAATAAATAGTCCATACAGCACCGATCACCATTAAAATAGTTCCTATAGTGAAACGTTTGGAACGGTTCCACGTAAGGTGTACACGAATGTAATGCGCCAGAACAAGATAGCCCAGATAACCGGAGAAGTACCACAACATGTGGTATTCATTCCAGAAACATTGTCCCCACACTTCACCGCACCAACGATTGAGATAAGGCATACAGGTTGACAACACGAACAGCCCTATAAAGAAACGCTCTTCTTTAGCCGTGGCTTTTCTCAACCAGGGGGATATAATAGGAATAAATAAGTAAAGGCTTATCAGAGGATACATAAACCACAAGTGTCCGGCTAGCGTCGGGAAATTCAGGAATATCCGCGACAAGTCCTTCATAGATGTTTCTCCGTCTATCTGTCCCCACAACATAGGTAGAGTGCTGTACAGTAGCATGAATATGAAAAACGGTGGAAGGATGCGAAGACAGCGCTGGCGATAGAATTGCCACATAGACTGCTCTTCCTTCATCGGTGCAAGCAGGAAGGCGGAGACTATCATGAACAGGGGTACTGCCATACGTGAAAAGCCATCGTATACTGATACCCATAGCCGGTCTGCTTCATTCGCTAGAAAAGACTGCGGGCCTGCCATATCGGTGGATCCGGGAGCACCGTAGAAATTCTCACTGGCATGAACAAGGATGACAAGAAAGCATGCAAACACACGGATGTAATCTAAAAAAACAATACGTTTCATTTATTCTAAGTTTTCTAGTTATTAATTTATTCTTTTGTGTTCGGGAACGCAGAGATTCTCAACCGTGCTGCACCCATGGGGATCAATGTTATTTCTTCTTTATCACCTTTCACCGCATCTTCTTCCGGCAATACGCCACACAGTCCTGTTTCGTCTATCTTCCATTCAGGTACCGGACGACCGATAGCTTTTACTTCTAAAGGTACACTGGCTACTGTGAAAGGATAGTTGTCAGTCGGCCAGGATTTACGGATTACCTTGAAATTCTTCAAAGGTTCTTTCTTATCCAATACCAATGAATAATTCCAGGGGCTATCCGGATAGATTTCAGTAGTAGGCCATTTTTTCGAATCAGCACCTTTCTGCCATTTTGAATCACCGATAGCTGTCTCCCGACTATCTTTCTCTACATATTTCTCTGCAATCTTAAGAGACAAAGTCAAAGGTCCGTAATCTACGCTTACACTGTTTTTATTAACCTGCCAGGTACGCATAGACAAAAACATCGGAAAAGTCAATTCCACACGATCACCATTCGCCCACTCACGATTGATGCAAAGATATTTTCCCGCTACAGGAGCTGCACTTACCTTCTTGCCATTCACCCGCACTTCCGCCTTTTGAGTCCATGAAGGAATACGGAGATAGAACGGAAAAGCGACCTTTTCACCGGTAGAAACAGTAAAGGCAATAGCTTCTTCAAAAGGATAATTTGTCTCTTCGTGAAGAGTGATTTCCTTGCCGTCACCCACTTTCACTGTAGCTTTGCAAGCTGCATAAATAGCTGTTGCCACTCCGTTGTCGGGAGTTGCCAATACCAGATGTTCGGTGAAGTAAGGCCAGCCTTGTGCATGGTTGTGTTGGCAGCAACGACTGCTGAAAGGATTCATCGAAAGGAACGGGCCACGATTGTCAATGCCCGGATGATGATTCTTCGAATCACTGATGGCATGGTTCGGACAAGTGATATAACGCAATGCCTTGAAATCGGGCATCACGGCAGCCGGATAAGAGTTGAACGCTACTTCCTCACAGTGTTCCGCCCACATGGGATCTCCTGTCATGCAAAGCATGATTTCATCGGAAGCCATTTGTTCTACCAAGCCGCAGGTTTCCACTCCCTGTCGAGGATCGATATATCCCAGACGGGCATTTTCGTCCGCACCGAACATACCTCCGGGAACCTGACCAAAAGTACGCCGAATCAGATGATGGACATTATAAGAGGCTTTCAGCATCGCTGAATCTCCGGTCTGCATATAATAAGTGGCAGGTTCACGGAAACATTGGGCGATATTTACATTGTGCCAGTTAGGTAAGGAGGTGGATTTCGTCCAGTCGGCTGTGTTACGGTGAATCTTCTCGGCTAATTCGAGTAGGAAAGCATCTCCGGTATGGTTGTAAAGCCAGTAGATACTGATGAGGTTATCACCGCCACGGCTTTTCTCCCAATAATCTTCCAGAAGCTGGTCATCGGGAACAGTCATCTGCCACTTGAAGTAATTCGTCATCAGGTCAATGACACGCTGATCTTGAGAATACTCATAATAAGATTGCAGACACCAGAGCATAATCATCTGTGCCCAAAGTTCGCGTTTCCCGTTACGTTCATTGACCGGACCGAAATAGCCATCCGGCTGGCAACTGGCAAATACACCTTCAATCCAATATTTGGTTTCTTCAATCATCTTCGGATCATTCAGGATATATGCTAGATTGCCATACCCTTTGAGCCAGTAAGGGACTTCCTCCCAGCCGTGATCGCCACCAGTTGTCAACCAGGCATTATTATCCTTTTCCAGCCAGGCGCTGATCTCCCCCAAATGTCCGGTCAGACCGTCGCGCTGCAATTCGAGATACTTCTTCACCCAGCCTTCGGGCTGAATACTACCTACCGGCAACTTTATAAAATTCAACGGTCGAAGCGGAGCGCGATACCCGATGTAATTGGTATTGACGGACTGTATGTCCGGTCGGTCCACTACTGTCACCGTACCACTGGAGGAAGCAGACGCACAAGCTGTAACCACCACTCCAAGCACTATCGATGCAAAAAGTCCTTTAGTTTTATTTTTTTTCATTTCGTCTATTCTACTGATTCTGGAAATCATCCTAATTTCCCTATGAGCCCTATCGAGCACCAACAAATTACATTCGAAGCAAAGAACGGATAATCTCTAATCAGACAACCCGTTCTTCAATGGCATGAACTGCCTTTATAACCTATTTATCAACAGAGAATTTGAAGATACATTGGCTTGTATACTTTTCACCCGGGCGAAGTACAGCCGACGGCCATTCCGGTTTGTTCGGAGTATCCGGATATTTCTGTGTTTCGAGACATACGGAAGCACGTTGGTTGTAAGTAATACCTTTCTTTCCTGTCAGTGAACCATCGAGGAAGTTACCTGCATATACCTGAATACCCGGTTCGTTAGTATAAACGTCGAGTACGATGCCAGTCTTCGGTGATTTCAAAGAAGCGCATTTACGGGTTACGTCGCCTTTCGTGTTCAATACCCAGTTGTGGTCGTAACCGTTACCGTTTTTCAGCTGTACGAAATCATAATCGTTGATACGTTCGCCTACCGGAGTCGGGGTGCGGAAATCCATCGGAGTTCCTTCTACCGGAACGATCTCGCCAGTTGTCATGAAAGTACTATCCACCGGAGTATAATAGTCCGCATCCACCATCAACAGATGACCGGAATTGTTGCCTGCATCGCCTTCAAGGTTAAAATAAGAGTGGTTGGTCATATTTACAATCGTCGGTTTGTCTGTTTCCGCTTCGTATTGAATATCGATGGCATTATCGTCCGTCAGTTTCATCAACACCTTACAAGTGATGTTTCCCGGAAAACCTTCTTCACCGTCTTCTGCACGATAAGTCAACTGCAATTCCTGCGGATTCAACAATTCTGCATCAAACACCCGGTATTGGAATCCTTGCGGTCCGCCGTGCAGACAATGACCGTAGTTATTGCGGGGAAGCTGATATTCTACACCATCCAAGGTGAACTGTCCCTGATTGATACGATTGGCATAACGTCCGATAGTCGCACCAAAATCCGAAGGCTTGCTGATATAGTCCTGAATAGAATCGAAACCGAGAACAACGTCACGCATCTGTCCGTCTTTGTCGGGAACCATCACTGAAACAATACGTCCACCGAAGTTCGTAATACAAACTTCCATGTTGTTCTTGTTACGCAGAGTGAACAAATCAGTCTTCTTTCCATCTACTTCTGTCTGGAATTTACTCTGCAGTAAACCGGAATCTGTAGCCTTTTCAGCTTTCGGAGTACAAGCTGCCATTAAAAGGGCGGCAACTGCCCATACACATAACTTTTTCATGATACAATTGGTTTTTAAATATTAGTTTTCAGCTATTCATATTTAGATGCAGACGACGCGGATAACGCGTTTTTTCTAATTTTGCATCAGAAAAAGAGCCGCATCATCCGCGTTATCCGCGTTCAATTTACTATGTCAGCATATCACTGTATACTATTCAATAAATCTACCTTTCCTTCATTAACCAGCTTCAAAATCAACTCACCGAAAAGAGTATTCTGCCAGGCAAACCATGCACGGGTAAATTTCTTCGGATTGTCCTTATGGAAAGATTCGTGCATAAAACCGGTACCGGCATCCGTGTCCATCAACATCTTGATACAGGTCTTGATTTCGGCATCATTCTGACTTGTGAAGGCTTTCATCATAATACTCATCGGCCACACCATATCGTAACCGATATGCGGTCCGCCGATCCCTTCGCCTGCCTTGCCTTTAAAGAAATAAGGATTGTCCTCACTCCACACAAAACGGCGGGTATTCTGATAAATCGGATCGTTTACATTCACATCACCCAGATAAGGCATCGCAAGCAAACTCGGCACATTGGCATCGTCCATCAGATGATGATTTCCAAAACCATCTACCTCGAATGCATAGATTTTACCATATTTAGGATGATTATACACCGCATATTTCTTTAAAGCTGTTTCCACCTCCTGCGCCAAGTCCTTACATTCTTTAGACAAAGCTGTCTTCTTGTTTACCTTCTCCAAAATCTCGGCTGCCTTACGCAAAGAAGATACGGCAAAGAAATTGGAAGGAACCAGAAATTGAAGCGTAGTAGCATCGTCCGAAGGACGGAAACTGGAAACAATCAAACCGACAGGTTTCACCGGTGCTCCCAGACCGTCATTGCTCACAGTATCTAGTGCACGTTCCGTCTTACGTTGGAATTTATAAGGGCCTACTCCATCTTTACGTTGCTGTTCTTTGAATGTTTTCAGTACATTAGTGATTGCCTGAATCCATTCTTCGTTGAATATACTTGCATCTCCGGTAGTCTTCCAGTAATGATAAGCCAAGCGCAACGGATAACACAAGGAGTCAATTTCCCATTTACGTTCGTGGAGTTCCGGCTTCATATCGGTAAGGTCACTCATCCAATGACCGTCAGGAATAGCGCCGTCATTAAACGCATTTGCATACGGATCGATATTGATACATTTGAACTGGCGGAGAATAACACCTGCCAGCATTTCTTTCAGTTCAGGATCCGCATTAGCTAATTGCACATAAGGCCAGACCTGTGCACCGGAGTCGCGTAGCCACATGGCGTGAATATCGCCCGTATATACGAACGTATCCGGTTTGCCATCGCTCCCTTTACGGAAGTGTACGGTTGTATCCAGTGTATTCGGGAAACAGTTGGTAAACATCCATGCCAACTTCGCATTCTTCAAAAGTTTCTGTACACGGAGAATTTCCTTCTCTACCGCAGTGGAACGGAACAGACGATTGGATATTTCCGGGCGGTTATCTTTCTGAATGGCATCCGCCAGACATACATGCATTTCCGTCATACGGTTGGAGGCTTGTAGCTCCCCGCCACAGAGAAGCATACCTGCCAGCATACCTGCGCTGATATATTTGATCTGTTTCTTCATGATTACTTCTTCTTTTTAAATTCGTTAGAGAAAGAATAAGGGAAATCGGCCTCTTTGGTACCACGTTGCTGATTAGGTTTTGCGTCCATTTTGAAAGAAATGGTGGCACCATTCAGCAGGTCCTGATGAGTCAGGTAGTTTTTGGTATATTCTTTACCGTTCAATTTCATCGACGAAATGTAACGTTTATCGTCTCCGTTATTCGGAGCGGAGATAGTCACCGTCTTTCCGTTTTCCAGATGCAGCTTCATCTCCTTGAAGTAAGGAGTACCCAAGACATATTCATCCGTACCCGGACATACCGGATAGAATCCCATTGCCGAGAATACATACCAGGCAGAAGTCTGGCCGTTGTCCTCATCACCGCAATAACCGTCGGGAGCTGGAGTATAGAGCTTGTCCATCACTTCACGAATCCAATGTTGCGCTTTCCAGGGTTGGCCGGAATAGTTGTACATATAGAGCATGTGCTGAATCGGTTGGTTGCCATGTGCATAGTTGCCCATGTTCATAATCTGCATTTCACGGATTTCATGAATAACGGCTCCATAATAACTTTCATCGAAAATCGGAGGCAGGATAAATACAGAATCCATCATCTGGTTGAATCCGTCTTTACCACCCATCAAATCGATCAGACCTTGAGGATCGTGGAATACCGACCAGGTATAATGCCAGCTATTACCTTCCGTAAAGGCATCCCCCCACTTCAACGGATTGAACGGAGACTGGAACGTACCGTCTTCATTCTTGCCACGCATCAGTTTGTGCTCGGGATCGTAGAGATTCTTATAATTCATTGCACGCTTTGCAAAGATTTCAATCTCTTTTTTCGGTTTCTTCAAGGCTTTACCCAATTGATAGATACACCAGTCATCGTATGCATATTCCAGTGTACGGGCTGCATTCTCGTTAATACCTACATTATAAGGTACATATCCCAACTTATTATAATACTCATGTCCTAATCGTCCGGTAGAACGAACATTCGGATGCACTGCATTCGCTCCATGTTTCACGGCTTCCCACAATGTCTCGATATCGTATCCTTTCAATCCTTTCAGGTAAGCATCGGCAACTACGGAAGCGGAGTTGTTTCCAACCATACAACCTCTGTGTCCCGGACTTGCCCATTCCGGCAGGAATCCGCTTTCTTTATAAGTGTTTACCAATCCTTCCTGCATCTTTGTATTCATAGATGGATACATCAGGTTAAGGAATGGGAACAGACAACGGAACGTATCCCAGAAACCGGTATCGGTAAACATATATCCCGGAAGTACTTCACCATTATAAGGGCTGTAGTGCATCACGTTTCCTTTAGCATCTATCTCGTAGAAACTTCTGGGAAATAATACTGAACGATACAGACAAGAGTAGAAGGTACGCAAATGATCGATATCATCGTCTTTCACTTCAATACGTCCCAGAACCTCGTTCCATACCTTGCGGCCTTTCGCAGCAATCTGTTCAATGTTGTCCGTACCCAGCTCTTTCAGGTTCAGTTCCGCCTGTTCAGGGCTGATAAAAGAAGAAGCTACACGCACATTTACCTGTTCGCCCTTGCGGGTTTTGAAACCGATCAGTGCACCGGCATGATTGTCTGTCGCTTCCAGTTTGTTGGTGTCAATCACACCACTGGCTACGGCAGCCGTATAAGTAAACGGTTTGTCGAATACCAGTACAAAGTAGTTTTTAAAGTTGGCAGGAACACCACCGCTGTTTTTAGTGGTATAACCGATAATCTTGTTCTCCGAAGGAATCACTTTCACAAACGAGCCTTTATCGAAGGCGTCTACCACTACATAAGACTGGTCGTTTTCGGGGAAAGTGAAACGAAAAGCTGCCGCTCTCTCTGTCGGAGCGATTTCGGTTACTATATCATGATCGGCAAGATATACCTTGTAATAATAAGGAGTAGCCGTTTCAGCTTTGTGAGAGAACCAACTGGCACGCTCATCCTGATTAAATACTGCCTTACCAGTAACCGGCATAATGGCAAATTGACCGTAATCATTGATCCAGGGACTTGGCTGATGGGTTTGTTTGAATCCTCTGATCTTGTCAGCGTCATACGTATAGGCCCATCCATCGCCCATTTTACCAGTCTGCGGAACCCAAAAGTTCATTCCCCAGGGCAGTGCAATGGCAGGGTAAGTATTTCCGGTAGATAATGCGTGCTTTGACTGCGTACCAACCAGCGGACTAACATAGTCCACCGGTCCGGTAATTGTTTTTGCAGTCATAGCCCATGCACTAAGTAACGTAAAAGCGAATAGAGCTAGTTTCTTCATGGTATTTTGTTTTATTTAATCAGTTTTCCTTCAAGCATTTTGATATAATATCCACCTACAACGGAACGTGCCTGGAAGCCTCTTTGATTCGGTTCGTCTGTAAATACCCAGTCGGACATCGGAACACGGTTAGGTGTCACGTTCATAAACAGATATACGGGTTCGATAAATTTCTCAAAGGTAGCTTTGTCATTTGCCAATGTAGCTGTCCACATGATCCAGTCGGTCTTTGTGTATGTTTCACGGTTATCCAACGGAAGACCATATTTATTTTGCTTCGAAAGATAGTAAGCTATTTCCGTTTCTGCAACATTTTTAGGGAAGATTTGCAGATCCAACAGTTTATCCCACACCAAGTTATACTTCTGGCTCCATGTTCCCGGTTTGTCAAATGTGAGACGATAGTGGTCACCATCATCCGCCATTTTCACCCATTCGGCAGCCATTTCTTTCGCTTTCTGTGTGTACTTTTCAGCCACGTCTTTCTTGCCCAGCATATCTGCCAGATAACCATAAGAAGCAACACCCATGATCGCTTTGATAGAAAGGTTGGCATTGTGTGCAAAGTGTCCTGCAAAGTCATCGGTACAAAGTTGGTTGGCCGGATCAAGTCCGTACTCTACCAGATAGTCTGTCCATGTAGTCAGAGTTTCCCAATGTTTTTGTGCGTAATCTGCATTACCTTCTACCTTTGCAATGGCAGCAGCCAACACTACCATATTACCCGATTCTTCTACCGGCATATCACCGCCATAAGTCTGGCCGTTAGCCAATGGATAAGTACCGACATCATGTGCAGCAAATGGTTTCGCCCATTTTCCGCTTTCGCTATAATAGAAGATATGGTTCATGGTAGCCTTCACCAATTCCGGATTGTAGTATAAAAGCAACGGAGCTCCCGGATAAGTCAGGTCGACTGTTCCGATGGAACCATTACTGAAGTTCTCCTTAGAAAGGAATACCAAATCACCGTTCGGAGCCTGTACCAGTTTATGTGCAGCCAATGCCTGACGATAAGCCAATGCACAAAGTTCGGCATATTTACGTCCACCGGCAGCAATAGCTTCTTCCATCAGTTTCTTGTCGAAAGCAGCACTGTTCTTCATTTGTGTCTTGTATTCTTTCTCCGCTTTCTGGAATTGGGAAACAATCGTTTCATTGCCCTCACGATTCCAGTAAGGACGCAGGTTATCACCAAAGTATTGGATAGAATAAATATCATCATATCCGATCAACAGATGGCCATCAGCTTTTTGTGTTTCGCCCAATGAACGTACCAAAGCCAGTTTATCATAACCGTTTGTGGTAGGAGCTTCCAGTTTATTGGCTACGAAGTTCTTGCGCAGCTCTCTGCCGTCACCGATTGCATAGGTACTGTTTTCCTTTTCAGCTGCCAGATAGAAATGTCCCCAGTCAATACGAACATCATCACCCTTTTTCTTCAGAATATCCTGATTGCGGCTTCCGGTACGAAGGAATAACAAATCGCCGTCAGTAAAGCTGTCGGCAACAGATTCCTGGTGAGGTTGGTCGATTGCCCATTGCGGAGATGCTTCGAAATACAGTTCAACCTGATGTTTCTTTCCGTCATTGGAGGCTACTTCATAAGAAATATAGTTGACCGGACGTGACAACAAGTCCAGATTATCCATAAACATAGGAGCGGTAAATGTCAGTTTCAAATCTACCGGACCGCAAGTAAATGTATAATAAGTCTGCATGGGTTGTACATCTACAGATGTTTGTTGTGCTGTTTGATGGAAAGAACGATAACCGTCCAGTTCTACCAGCAATCCGAAATCCAGCAGTCCGTTTCCTACCCGGTTATGACAGTAGCCTGCAATCAGATTTTCACCCGGTTTCAAAGAGGCTACTACTTCTTCTGATAATTTTACCCGTTCGTTCTTTTTACAAGCATTACCTGTATCTACTACTTTGATGCCGTTGATATAAATGATAGCATCATCGTCATGAGAGAATTCAAGATACACATTCTTCCCTGTCAAATCCTCCTGAATATCAGCTACCCGGCGTACCCAGATAAATTCTTCACCCCATTGGGTCTTGGCAGTATGTTCATTTTCTATGGTTCCGAAGGCAGCTTCGCCTTCTTTCCATGCTTTGTCATTGAATCCGGTATTCTGCCATCCGTCAGCAGGCTGTTGAGTGGTATACTTTCCTGTCCAGCTACCTTGTTCGGATGTCTTCACCAAAGGTCTTAGTTCCAGTTCTTCCGTTCCCATGAAACGGTAGGTTTGTCCGTCTACTTTCGCAACGCCAAGCAAAGGAAAGTCCTTGCCTGTCCAATGTTTTACAGGACTGTCATACAGATTGTCCGTAGTAGACCATGCACTGGTGTAAGGGTCAATCGTCACCAGCGGGTATGCCGGAGCACGTAATTCATTCTTCTCGTGCTGTTCTATCTGGGTCTCACAGCTACAAAGTACAGAAGCTGTTCCCAGCAACAGCATCATCAGTTGTTGTTTCATAATTTAATTCACCTGTTTATTTAATCTATTTTACCATTCTATCGATACATTCACTCCGGCGGGATCATTCTCGAAACTCAATAAAAGAGTTTTGGAAGATTCATTCCATTCCGGCTGTTCCGCCTTTCCGTTTACCAAGACCTTTCCAGGTTTACGCGGCAAAAGGACTCTTGATACATTCGTTGTATGTAACGGGCTTTTAGCTACAAACGAGTAGCTCTGCTTCCCTACTTTTTCATCATAAATGCGGGAGGCTCCACAAAGTACCTTTGCTTTCACTTTACCCGATACTTTATTCAAGTCATACAAATACCCCTGTTCACCGGGATTAATCTGCTTGACTGTCAATACCGGCAAGTCTTTGTCGAACAAATCGATATACAATCCCGACAGTTTCAAAGGCTCTTTAGAAGAACTCTCATCCATTACTGCCGCAATCGTATAAGGACCACGTTCCACCATAAAATTGTTTTTGATTTCTATCTTCTTACCTGTTTTGCTCTCATAAGCGGATACAATCGTTTCAAAGTATTTCCGGTCGTTTCCGCCTTTTAATACAAAATGTTTCGGATCTTCGCGCATGACAATCACGGTGCCTTTCCCAAACCGATAGGTTCCGTCACCGGGATTACGGGACAACCCCATCGCCTCAAACAGATGTTCCGAAGGAGCTTTGTATGCGTTTCCTTCCGTATTCCACCATTCTAAAACTGTTTGATAAGGATCGACATCTTCTCCACAGTACACCAACGTACCTCCTTTTTTAACCCAGTCTGCCAGATAGTTATGGTATTCCGATTTCATCGGTTTCATGTTCGAGTAGGACATTACAAGTACCTGAAGTCCGTTGAAAGTATCTTTAAACGGAGTATTCTCCATGTGTACCAGTTCCACCGGAATTCCTCTTTTTAATAAAGGCAAGGTTTGCCCATAGAAACTGGAGAATTGCGGATCGTCATATCCGTTATGATCCGGGAAACGCTGGAACATCAACGAATTTGCCATCAATACACCAATGCCGTGCGTACCGCTGATTTGTTTGTCAGAAGTGCGAATGTCATTCAATGTGTTAATCATCACCTGCATTTGCGTAGAATACGAACGGGGAATACGTTCTTTCTGATCCGTTCCTGCTATCCGGTATAATCCCTGATAAATACGATCCGGCCATGGCATCACTTCATAAGTATCTACCATCGGATACATTAACTGTGCGGCAAAAGTGGCCTGATAATTAATCTTATAATCCAGCCAGTCTTTGGCACGGTCTTCAATCGGATCGGTCAGGAAATACATTTTACGATTCAGAGGGGCAGTCATGGATTTCATGCATCCGTATTCGAGAAAAGCATTCTCAAATACACGCTCTTTCTTTACGCCGTTATAGAAGTTCGGTTCACGGGCAGTACCTGTCCACACCTGTGCGATATAACCATCTACACAATCCAATGAAGCCAGACTGGCTTCCGGACTTACAATCTGCCAGGAAGTATAGTTAATCAAAGAGTGAGTAGGCACGTAGCATTTCACATCCAATCCTCTCGATTTACCATATTCTTTCGCATAAGTGAATATCTTATCCAATGCGTTATAGTAGAGATGATATTTCAATTTATTGGAGAGGTAGGTGTTTTCGGGAGATTCATGTTGAGGTCTCCAGGGAAAATTATAATATTTCTGCCATTCGGACTTGAAAGCTTCGCTGTATCCGCCACGCATCCAGAACTCCGGTTCTTCCAGATAGATGGAAGTAATGCCGGCATCAATCACCCGCTTTATCTGTGTTTCCTGCATATAACGGATAAAACTTTCGGTAGGCACAATGTAGGGTATCAAGTGTCCGTGGGCTATCTCGTTTCCGTTACGATCCCGCTGTCCCTCTTTCAGGTGACCGTCTATTCCATCCCATTTGCCGAGAAAATAGTCTTTATAGTCTCCCCATGCTACTCCGGTCATAAATTGTGTCTGATACCCCTTGTCTCTCCACGACTGAACACGCTGTTCAAAAGAAACACCCTTTTTATCCAGCGTGCCATACACCATCGTGGCGTCAGCACGCACATCTGTTTCGGGTTTCCAGGGTTCGGCAGTTTGAAAAGTCGTTTTTGCTTCCTTGTCTTTGGCCGTTTGAGTTTGAGCAAAAGAAGCATAATTGCCGGTTAATAACAGGCTGAATATAATCAGTAGTTGTTTATTATTCATTTTTACGTGGTTCTGTGTCGTTTTCTATTTACTTCTTAGCCGGAAACAAAAGCATCAATGCCGGTATACCGGAAGCAGAATAACTGTCGATTTCCGCACCTTCCGGCAACTTTTTATAGTATTCGCCTCCACATACGTTCCGTGTCTTATCTCTGTTTGCCCAACCTGTTTTGATGGTACGTTTCAGGAACGGGAGATATTGGGTTTGTCCGCAATCATACACCAACCATGCCATGTATTCCGCAAAGATAGCAGTATAGATACCCTGTTCAATACCACCTTCGAAAGGTAGCACTTTATGTTCTGCAGACATATCTTTCACTGTATAGTCTGCTGCCAGAATAGCATTGTCCAGATAACGTTTCTCTCCGGTCGCCTTATAAAGCAATATGGATGCACCGATAAAGGTTGCCTGGTTGTAGACATGTGCCTTCCAGGCAGGATTGCCATTTCCATGACGGCTATCGGCAATCTTTCCTGTTGCTTTATCCAAGAGATTTTCCACTCCCCATTCATAGATTTCTTTACCTTTGGCAAGATATTGAGCTTTCGTCTGATAATCCGGCCGTTTGTCGGTCGATTCTTTTCTATTTTCAGGCACGTTATTGTAGAGGGTTAATGCTGCAACAACTGTCGGAAAGTTGATACATGCCATCTTTCCATCACCGAATTTATTCGGTTTCGGATTTTGAATGGGTTGCCATTGCCAGAACATACCTCCGTTTTCTTTGTCATACGAACCTGTATCACCCACTTTTTCCGAGCCATACCATACCCGTTTGAAACTGGCTTCCGAGAGTTTCAGATATTCATCCACTCCAAAAAGTTCATAGCCGCGTGCCAGACTGATAGTCCACCACATGATGTCATCGTAGATGAACCAACCGGTATTTTCATTGTTATCATCAAAATCAAACTGACAATATTGCGCTTTGTTCCCTGCGAATATTTTCTCGCAGAGTGTTTTATAGTAATTCGTTTTCTTTTTGTCTTTCTGTGCCTTTGCCAGTTTATAAGCATTCATTGCCATATCCCAATAAATAGGCTGACACCAGATAGCCGCTGCTCCATTGCCACGGTCAACAGCACTCGGATAGGACGAATTTGTCTTGTAAATATATTTATTGGAGTCTAGTAGTGTATTATTAAATCCTTCATAAGCTGCCCATACATCTTCGTTCGTATATGCGTGCTTCTTCTGGTTTGCTTTTCCTGAATTGCCGACTGCCCATATAGTAGTTGATGCTCCCAATAGTAGTGTCAGAGCTAAAAGAATTTTGCCTTTCATGATAGTTTATAAGTTTATAGTATTTTTCCTGTTACAAAGATTGCAGAAATAGCTGAAAAAAAACGATAATATTTATTCAATAAAGAACAAATACAGACCAAAACACTTTTCTACAATAAAAATAAAGGATTAATAAAGGGTTATTGGAGAATAATTCCCCCTCACTCTGTCCTTATGACAGAGATAAGGGGAATATTTAATCTACCTATTGAAAACTCATTCCGGTAAACAATTATTTGTTATCTGTAATGTCTGTGGATTCAATCCATTGCCAGTTATCACCAACTAATGTTGCCGTATGGCCTTTCAAACCTGTTATTGTGCTGGTAGCACTTTGAGTAGGCTGATCACCTTTCACTTCAAAATCCCAGGCTTCTACCAAATTCGGATTATCGGCACTTACACCTTCTTCATTCCCCATATAAGAAGCATATACCTGATTTTCTGTCCGGTTTGTTTTCCAGATACGGATCTTCTTTATGTAACCGGAGAACCATTCGTTACGATTTCCATTATTGTCCATCATACAGAATCCGGTCATGTGGACCTTATTAGCTATAGATTGTTCATTAATATACGTTCTCCAGGACTCACCCACACGAATGATTTCACCTTGTCTCGTACCGTCAATCATGGAATAACACTTCACATCTGTCGGAGTATCAAATCCCGGCAATCCCTTATCCCTGAAGAGGAATGCATAATGCGTCCAACGATCTTTGGTCCAGTTGTCCGACTTTTTCCATCCCGGTTCCCATTCTTGTGGATTTGTGTGATTATTATCTTGCCAGTGAGCAACCATTGTTCTCAACAATCCCTTTGTACGATCCTGGGCACGCCATCCGCTCCAATAAGGATCGTTGGTCATGGTAGAAAGGAAAGTACAGTTGTCTTCTCCCTGTTTATTGCAATATTCTTTGATATTCACCCAAAGTTCAATCGTAAATGCCTGATTGTCATCCTCTCCAAACTTCACATAATCCTCGCTATAACCAAAGTCTATATAGGAACCGGCATTTCCATCTACAAACAGATTCCAGGTAATCTGACTGTTATCCGGCCATGCAGAATCTTCAACTTCTTCTACTTTCTTATCGGCAGCAGCAATAGCCTCATCATAAATCTCCTGCGTCATATCTGTGATGGAACCGGATTTGATTCTTTCAGCCAGACTTTCCAAGTCTTTAGCTGCACTCTCCAAAACCGACTTATTTTCTACCGGATATTGTCCCTGATGATTTCCCCACCTCGTTTCATCATTAACGATTGCAAGTATTTCATCTGCCTTAGCCAGTAAATTATTGATATATTGCTGTGCTTCCGGAGACAGATTATAATATTTTGAATTTTTAAACTCGTCAATCGCTTGATTTACCTTTGCTACAGCAGCTTCCAAAGTTGTTTCATCCAGTTCCTCACCAGCTTCTACCCGTGTTATCAGTGCATCCAACTCGGTAATAGCGGCATTTAATATATCCTTTCCGGTTTCAGGATATGTCCCGGGAGCAGTTCCGTAGGTTGAATTCTTCAATAAATAGTTCAATGACGCACGATTTTCCTGCAAGATACTCAACTGTGTATCTGTTATATACTCGTCTTCAATATCGTCACAAGCGGTAAATATCCCTGCCAGACTAGAAATCAGGAGGAAAGAGAGGAGCATTGCTCCCTCTCTCCATTTATTAGTTAAACATTTCATGTTTTTCATCGTTTTTACATTATTATTCAACAATACGTTGCCACTCGTAAGTACCGATAATCTTAGCAGTATGACGACCTGTCAGGTCTATTACTTCATTACCCGAGCCGGAAGGTTTGGTCATGAAATCCCATGCTGCCGCCAAATCTGCTTCTTTACCCGTCACTTCAGCCGTTCCATTATAAGAATTCTGAACATATTCGTTATCCTTTGCGCTCTTCCAGATACGGATTTTCTTCATATAACCGGCAAAGCCTTCTTCAAACAGATTATCACTGGTACGCATATAACGTCCGAAAGCAGTCATCGGGGCATTATAGTTGGCATAGTTGCTTGAATTGTAGAATCTGCTACCCACGCTTCCCTCGGTTGTTTTCACTTCTCCGTTCACATATAATTTCGCACGAAGCTCCGGACTGCCCGGCAAGCCTTTATCACTGTACACAAACAAGAAATGTTGCCATTCTCCATCTTCCGGTGCCTTTAGTGACGGTTCACAGATATTTCCTCCTGTTTCGCCCCAACTCGCACGATAAATACCACCGTCTGCATTACGCCAATACATCATCCAGCCGTTACGCCATCCGTCACCGCCCATGTAGGTTGACAGGAACACATTCTGGTCTTTTCCACCACCTTTGGTTACTTTCACCCAAAACTCAACAGTAAAGGCTTGATTTCCTTCGGTTCCGAAATTGACATATTCTTCGCTACGTCCGAAATCGATATAAGAACCACCATCACCACGTCCGTCCACAAACAGTTCAGCCGGTGTTGTTTCAGCGTCTTCTGTACGGATCGTACTCTTGAACTGTTCTATAGACGCCTTGGCTTCTGCCACATAGCGTTGTTTCTCACTTTCCGACGGAGAGGGTTGCTGATATTTGATTAAAAGTACCGCACGATTGGCATCATCTATCGCATCTGTCAGAATTGCCCGGCTTTCGGTGGGGTACTGTCCTTTCTTATCTCCGTAGTCTGAATTTTGCTGCAAATCGGTCATTTCAGCAATCAATGCATCCAGTTGGTCAATATAGGTATCTTCTATTTCAGGAGCCGCAGTATACTCGTCATGCGTTTCTTCAGAACAAGCCGCCAATTGAAGTGTCAGTACCATGCATAACACATAATACCACATTTTCCAATTTGAATATTTCGTATTCATTATTCTTCTTTTTTATGGGTTACAATTATTTATCTGCCGGAAACAACAACATCAATGCCGGTATTCCGGATGCACTATAGCTGTCAATAGTAGCGCCTTCTATCTGTGCCTTATGATATTCGCCACCACACAAATTACGTGTCCGGTCGCGATTAGCCCAGCCGTAATTAATGTTACGTTTCAAGAACGGTACGTACTGGGTCTGGCCACAATCATTTACCAACATGGCCATGTATTCCGCAAAGATAGCGGTATAAATACCCTGTTCCACGCCACTCTCGAACGGCAGTAAATCATACGTTCCGGACATGGTATTCATTGTATAGTCAGCTCCCAAAATTGCATTGTCCAAATATGTTTTCTCACCGGTAGCTTTATAAAGCAATAACGAAGCTCCGATAAAAGTGGCCTGATTGTATACATGGTCCGACCATGCCGGATTGCCTTCACCATGCTTGCTGTCGGCAACCTCTCCGGTATTGCTGTCTACCAGATTCTTCACAGCCCATTCATAGATTTCTTTTCCTTTTGCCAGATAAGCTTCCTTCGTTTCATAATGCGGACGGGTAAAATCACCGTACTTATTACTCCAGCTTTCCGGATTCGGATCAGCCACACGATCAGCAGGAACGTTGTTGTAAAGGGTCAATGCAGCTACTACAGTCGGGAAATTGATACAAGCCATCTTACCATCACCAGCAGCATTTTCATTCGGGTTGCCGATAGGCTGCCATTGCCAGAACATACCTCCACCCAAATTCTTTTCAGGATCTGCATAAGAACCCGTATCACCTACGCGGGGAGAACCGTACCATACACGTGCAAAACTTGCTTCTGCCAGACTGCGATACTCTTCCACTTTAAATAATTCGTAAGCACGTGCCAAAGTAATGGTCCACCACTGTATATCATCATAGATAAACCAGCCGGTATTCTCATTATTATCGTCGAAATCAAAGTTTACATAATGTGCTTTATTTCCGGCAAACAAATCATCACACAACTGCTTGTATTTGTTTTCTCTTTCCGTATCCCCTTCCGCTTTTGCACGTTTATATGCGTTCATAGCCATATCCCAATAGATCGGTTGGCACCAGATAGCAGCAGCTCCGTTATTACGGTCGGTAGCAGCAGTATAAGCGGTACTTGTTTTATAAATATTCTTATCGGGGTCCAGCAAGTTATCATTAAATGCTTCATAGGCAGTCCAGGTATCCGCATTGGTATACTCCGGTACAATCTCGTAATCCGGAGTATATGGCTTTGCCTGTTTATCCTCATTGCAAGAGGACATACAAAGGATACCGGACATGAGACAAACTGCAGAGAAAATATATTGTTTCATCATAATTTCTATTTTATAATCAGTATTTAGAATCCTGTATTCTGAACCAAGTTTTTATCAATATCAATTTCGCCCTGTGGTATGGGGAAGAAGTACTGACGGTCAAAAATACGCTTCACAATCTCCGTACGTTTGAAGAATTCATTTCCGTCATAATTGACATTCATACCGTGAATTGCTTTGTTGAAATACTCATTTACCAATCCCCAGCGACGTACATCAAAATAACGGCAGTTTTCGAAACTCAACTCAATGCGTTTCTCTTTACGAATCAGCTCCATGACTTCTTCCGTTGTAGTCGGTTTAGGCAGATTGACTGTTTCACCATATCCCGGAATACCCGCACGCTTACGGATCATGTTCATATACGTCCAGATGTCTTCATGAGTCGGGCTGACATGCGCAAGCGCTTCGATATAGTCAAAATAAATATTAGTCAGACGCAAGAGCACACAAACCAAGTTCTGGTTACGATCGCCGGAATCCATTCCTTTGCGCACCAAATAACCTGTACTTGTATAGTCATTGCTACCTTGTTCTTTACCACAACTTCCGCTATAAGTGAAATCTACTATATAATCGCCTTCTGTTCCATCAAACCATTTTGAATTACTAAAGGTAATGTCTACATAAAAACGAGGTTCACGATTAACATACATCATTCTGGTTCCTGTCGGTGCATATAAGGTACCGTCTGTTCCTTTGTATTCTGTTGTAGAAACTCCCTCTTCTACATAATCGGATTTTTCGTTGATAATCGGAGTGACTCCGTCAGCACTATAACCGGAAATAGGAGATTCTCCGTTTGACATGAAATAGGCATCTACCATTTCTTGGGTTGCTCCCAACAAGCTACCACCTCTATAGTTGGTCGTATTACCGGATCTATTCGGCATACGGTCGTACTGCATGGTTCCGGCAGCATTATCCAAACGATAGAAAATCATTTCTTTATTGTTACCCATTTCAGAAAACAGGGTTCTTACTGCACGGCGATAAGATTCTGTCGGGCTGAAGCCTTCCGAGTCCGGACCGGAAACAGAAACACCGTCCTTATTGGTATACATCAAATGATAACGACTTCCGTAATTAGAGAAGAAAGTGTTACATTCATTAATCACTTTCTGCCAATTGGCACGTTTGGTAGCTTCGTCCGGTTTGTTAGGGAACAGTTTTGTTCCGTCCGTATTAGCCAAGTCTGAATAGTAATTGCACTCTCCATTAAACAACCAGCTGGCACGATAAGTCAATGCCTCGATGATAAACGCCTGTGCAATCGCCTTATCAATACGGCCATATCCGGACACTTTGTCGGTAGAAGCATCATCCAGTAAACCATCGTTTTGCGCACCTTTCAGTTCTGATACGATAAAATCGAAACACTCGTCTACCGTATTACGCGGGAGTTGCAACTCATCGCTTGGAGTATCCATCGGGAAGTCCTTTTCAAGCAAAGGAACCGGACCATAAGTACGTACTAAATAAAAATAGTAGATCGCCCGCAAAGCTCTTGCTTCCGCTTTCCATTGATTTCTTTCTGTAACAGTCAGCGGTGCCTGATCTACATTTTCTGTAAATACTGCCGCTTCATGAATACCTGAAAACCAGCTCTTCCAACGATACAATACCATCGTTCCTTCAGTTGCATCGATTGAATTGTTATTTATCAATTTCCCTTTATTGTCATTTGTCCACTCTGCTTCGTCGCTGGAGCCTGTCCAGGGACCGGGAGTACGGTACAGACTTGTTTCATGCACCTGACGTTGGTTAAATTCATCCGGTAAGAATGTGTATACGTTCGAAAGATACCGCAAGGCTCCATCTCTGGTTGTGAAAATCTCCTTGAGTGATAAACGGTCATCAGGCACCTGGTCAAAATAGTCATTACAAGATGTCGTCAAGAGACACGCCAGCAAACTAACGATTATATAATTATATTTTTTCATTATCTTTTTCTTTAGAATGTGAAATTAATACCAACTGAATAAGAAGTCGTATTCGGATAAGAAGCACCATTATCGGTATTCAACTCCGGATCCCACAATTTGAAACGACTCAAAGTGAACAGGTTAGTTCCCATTACATATACAGCCGCATTCTTCAGATGAACTTTATTCACCCAGGGTTTAGGCAGATTATAAGAGATCTGCAATGTCTTCAAACGCAGGAAGTTCATGTTACGCACCCACCAGGTACTTTTCTGGAAGTTATTAATATTACTGGTTGTTTCACTTCCATAAGACAAACGCGGATAAAAGGCATTCTGATCCGGATTTTCCTCTGTCCAACGGTCGCCAATGTTAGAGTAAAGGTTACCACTACCACCACCGCCATTAAACGGATTAACACTGCTACCGTTCAAAACACGTTCGGCTCCTGCTACGCCCTGGAACATCATACCCACAGACAAGTCTTTCCAACCTACTGTAAATCCGAAACCATAGACAGTTGTCGGCACATCCCCACGAGAAATGTAAGTCTGGTCGTATGCGTCTATCTGACCGTCATTGTTTAAATCCTTGTATTTGATATCTCCGGCTTTCACTGTTCCAAACTGTGATGCAAACGGTTTGGGAGTAATGGCTTTATTGGCATCCGACAAAGATTCCCAGCGTGCCATATCATCTATTTCAGCTTGAGTGAACAACCCCTCGGCAACATATCCTTTCACTCCATTGATGTTGTGCCCATATTGGTTCATCCATTCGTATTTCTGTTCCGGCAATTCTCCCTGAATCCATTTATCCTTATTAAAGGTGACATTACCACGAAGCGCAATTACCCAGTCTTTATTGATACGCTTGTTATACTCGATCGTTCCGTCAAATCCTTTATTTTCTATGATACCGATGTTTCCGTAAGGAGCAGATGTATTGTATCCCAAGAATGAAGGTATAGAATGTTCACGCTTCAATAAGATGTTTTCACGACGCTCTTTAAACAAGTCGAATACAATAGACAGATCGTCATTAAATAGCTTCAGGTCAATACCCAGGTCTTGTTTGCGAGATTCTTCCCAAATCAGGTCAACAGCCATATTCACTGTTTCATAACCGGACCACTTAGTTCCATTCGGTCCGAATTTATAACCATAGTCTCCATTTTCTTTCATCTGATCCAGATACATGAAACGACGGTCGGAAACTTCGCTATTACCCACTTTACCATCCGTATAACGTATCTTCAAGAAAGAAACTGCCTTCGACAGAGGTTGCCAGAATTTCTCATTTGAAACAACCCATCCTACACCAAATGCAGGGAAAGTTCCGAAACGATGTTTAGGCGAAAAGTTCTCGGCACCGTTATAACCGATGTTGAACTCTGCGAAGTAACGGTCTTTCCATGAATAAGTGGCACGACCGGCAATACCCATCATACGATACGGAATCGCATCTTCCAATGTCCCTTTCGGATATAATAGTTTGGATTGCTGATTGAACAGGAATAAAGCACTAACACGATGATCGTCGTTAAATGTCCGGTCATAGTTCAAGGAAGCCTCCAAATAAGTCTTTTTGTTACCACTCGTTTCCTGTGTATAGCTTAACACGTTACTTCCTTCATAAATACGTTGCAGAATAGGTTGTCCATTCATATCGTAAGGAACACTAGTGTCCAGGAAGTTGTAGGTAGACTCCGCACGGTCCTGATGTACATGTATCTCATTGTATACGTCGAATGCATACATAGCAGTCAGTTTCAGTCCTTTCGTGAGCATATCCAAATCCTGTGTGACGCGCAAATTAGAGTAAATCTGATTTTTCGTCAGGTTGTCATAACCACGACGTGTAGCCTGTGAATAAGGGTTATTAAAGTTGTTATTGGTTGAAGTTCCCGGCACAAAGGCTTCTCCGTTAACAAAGAACATCTTCGGATATTCAACCGGTGAGATAGACATTGCCGCATTATACAAATCGGCAGAAGAGATGGCCGGATAGTTTCCTTCTCCCAGATAACCTTGCGCACCGATCTCGACCTTAGTAGTAGGAGTTACGTCGATATTCAAATTGGTAGTAAAGTTGTAACGGCTATATTTCATTTTAGAATCATAGGTGTTGATATTCTTATCAGTCACCGTCATACCTGTCTCATTAAAGTAGCTGACTGATGCATAATAAGCGACTTTCTCGCTACCACCGCGTACATTTACATTCACACGGCGATTATGTCCCCAATCATTAAAGATTTCTTTCAACCAATCCACATTCGGATATAGATAAGGATCCTTACCGGCAATCGTGTTACGTATCTGATCTTCTGTATATTTCGTAGCAATACCGTCATTACGCATTGCCTCGTTGGCTGCATTCATATAAGTGATACCGTCTGCCAAATCGACCATCTTCGTGAAACGGGTAAACGATTCATAATAATCCGCGCTCACTGTCGGTTTTCCTACCTTTCCCGGTTTGGTTTTAATCAAAATTACGCCATTGGCACCACGTACACCATACACAGCTGTTGCTGATGCATCTTTCAGCGTTGTCAACGATTCAATATCTTCCGGATCGATGTCATTGAACGAACGTTCCACTCCATCCACCAATACCAGCGGAGAAGAAGTGTTGGGAGTAGAAATACCACGAATCCAGATATCAGCAGCATCTTTTCCCGGTTCTCCTGTACGTTGTACAGCCACAACACCCGCCAAACGACCTGCCAATGTAGTTGTTAAACTGGCAGAAGGCGTTTTAATATCTTCCATCTTCATGGAAGACTGTGCACCGATATTACTTATTTTACGCTGGGTACCATACCCCACAATAACAGTCTCTTCCAATTCGTTCACCTGTTCTTCCAAGGTGACATCATAAATGTTGGTCGAGGCATTGGTTCGTATTTCAGAAGTTTTAAACCCGATATAGGTAAATTTAAGCACTACACTCTTCTTGGTTACGAATATCTCATACAAACCATCCATGTTCGTAATCGAACCGTTTGCATCTCCATCTACAGTAACGTTCACCCCAATAAGCGGCTCTCCTTTTATATCAGTGACACGTCCGGATATTTTCCGCTTATTCTGTTGCTGTTCGGTTGAAGCAGGGGCTTTTCCGGAAATAAATATTTGCCTGTCAGAGATCCGATAAGTACACGAAGTACCTTCGAAAAGTTCAGAAAGGATTTCTTCTATATTCTTATTCTTACTGTCGATAGATACCTTACGTTCTAAGTTGACAGCGTCATCTAAATAGAAGAAAACAAATTGACTACTTTTCTCTATTGTTTTAAGCACTTCTCTCAACGTCGAGTTACTCACGCTGACCGAAAGGGTCTTAAATTGAGAATAATTGTTGTAACTTGCGAAAGAGTAGTCTATTCCGAGAAGTAAAAAGCACAGGAATAGCCCGAGAACCTTACTCTTTCGTTCTCTAATTGCATTTTTCATATTAAACATGTTAAAAATTTCTCATAATATTATTTTCTGTATCTAAACATTCATGGGCACACAAATCCCATCTGGATGATAGTTCGTATCATCCACTCTCTTCAATAATTACCATAAAATAAGGGAGTTAGATTAGTTTATTATCTTATTTTTTATATCTATTTCTTTACTACTCGATACGTTTTATATTGTTCATCATAGGCATAAGAAATTGGTGCAACAAAGGTTAATCCATTAATAACTGTTTCAAAGCTGTCTTTCAAATCGATTTTTCCGGAACATTTTATTTTACTTAGCGCTGGGTCAAATTCTACATTCACACCATAATAGGTAGACAGGCGTTGCAAGACTATTCCCAAATCGGCACTTTGGAAACAATAGAGTCCATTTATCCACGATATTGCCTGTTCTACATCTACTTGTGATATATTTTCCTTTCCATCGGCAGAACTGAACATCTGATTAGGAGCCAAAATCGCTTTCGGAGTCCGGGCTGTCTCTACCTGAACACATCCTTGCGCCAGCACTACACTTCTAATTGCTTCCGACTCATACGCCGTTACATTAAATTTAGTACCAAGCACCCTGACATTCATATCTTTGGTCCGCACATAGAAAGGGCGGTTTTCATCTCTGGCTACTTCTATGTAGATTTCTCCGTCCACATAGATTTCACGTTTATCTTTTTCAAACTCTACCGGATAAATCACTCTCGTGCCGGCATTCACCCAGACTTTAGATCCATCGGCAAACGTCAATACCGATCGCTTTCCACGTGGAATGACCAATTGATTGTAAGCTGCCGATTTTTCCTTCTGTATACTTTCCTGATTTGTTTTGATTTCTACGGAATCATACGTAATCTCCGTTTCTTTTTCTTTCAGGCTCACTACGTTATCTTCCGCCAAAATCAACAGTGTTTCTTCCGTCAGAGGCAAATCAGCTTTGGTATTCACTGCAAAGGTGGCAATATCCGGATCCAGCACCGAAGAATAACTCTTTAATAAGAAGAAACATCCCACAAGAATAGCAACACTAGCCGCCGAGCTCAATCCTATTAAGAAATAGTTCTTACGTTTCGCCTTCTCCTTATTTATATTGGTTGCCTGAATACGAGTCCATAAATCATCCGTTTCCTCGTTTGAAAGTACTTCTTCTTTCTCTTTTGAAAAAACCTCCAAATATCTTTTTGCTGCTATATATTCATCTATATTAGAAGGATTCATCTGTTCAAATTCATCCCAGAACTTCTGTGTTTCTTCCGTAGGATAATTCATGGAAGAAATAAAGAAATCATTCTGAAGGAATTCTTCAAAAGTATATAGGGAAAAATCTGTATGTTTTTGTTCAGAGTTCATCATTTTCATTGTCTTTACGTATGAATAACAGTTGTACTTTCATTTTATACTCACCTTTTCCGAAGTTTTTTCCACTTTTTTTTGATAGGCAGGAAAAATAGGCTGATTATTCTCTCTTATTTTCTCCTAAATAAGTCCCGGATACGTCCCAAAGCCCGTTGAATGGAGTTAGAAACAGATTGATTATTCATGTCTGTCACCTTACTTATTTCATCAATACTCATCTCTTTGATATATCGATAATAAATAATTTCACGCTGTCTGTCCGTCAATACAGACATCATAGTATGCACGGTTGCCTGAACTTGTTTTTCCTGTTCATTATTAATATATATAGTTTCCGGACTGGAAGGGGATTCGTCAACCGTCTCTTCTCTCTCACCTATTTCATCAAACGAAAGAGAATCTGTTGTTTTTTTTAGCGCATTAAAAAGAGTATTTTTCAACGCTACCGTCAAATAAGCTGCAATATTATCTGTTGGGGCTAACTTTGCACGATTCATGTGGATTTTCACAAACACATCATGTATGCAATCTTTGATTAATTCTTTGTCTGAAGTATATAATAGTCCGAATCGAAACAGATCTTGCACCGTTCGATTATAGATTTGGGTATACGCACTCGAATCTCCCTTGAGAAACCTTTTCCATAAAAGGGAGTCGGAAAGAGTGTGTATATCTGGTTTCATTGTAATAAGTATGTTTGATTTACAAGGACAAAAATAAAACAATAAATCAAAAAAAGCCCATCTTTATTAAAATATTAATTACGGATGGGCTGAACTTTTCAGATTTTACTTCAATGGGCTTGCCTTTACTCCCTCGAATGTCATCTTTATGGGTTTTATTTTTCCATCTTTATCAAAGTACATACGGTCAACGCAGGTCACACGAGCGTTTCCATCCGTTTCACCCAATGGATGGCGATGATAAATGATGTACCATTCATCCTCTCCCGGCCCTTTTACAACTGAATGATGACCGGCACCTGTTCCAATATTGGGATCTCTCTGTAATATTTTTGCTTCTCTTTTGAAGGGTCCGAACGGTGAGTCGGCAATGGCATAAGCAACACAATAATCCGGTCCGGTCCAACCGCCTTCCGACCACATAAAATAGTATTTTCCGTTACGTTTCAACATAAAAGGTCCCTCTACATATTTTTCGGGGGTTACTTCCTTATAAAGGGTACCATCTTCAAACGGTACAATACTCAACAAGTCCGGGGCCAGTTTCACCATATTACAATGTCCCCAGCCACCATAATACATATAATATTGTCCGTCATCGTCTTTGTAAACAAACTGATCGATCGGTTGCGCACCATTTACAAATTTATCAATCAGAGGTTTGCCTAACGCATCTTTAAATGGTCCGGCAGGATTGTCGGCCACAGCTACACCAATACCGCCCAGTTCATTATTGCTTTGGATATCATTCGCACCGAAGAATATATAATATTTATCATTCGCATGAATCACGGCAGGTGCCCACAAAGCACGTTTAAACCAACTAATATTCTCTTTTGATAACACTTTCGGGTGCTTTGTCCAGTTCACCAGGTCTTTAGACGAGAAGGCATCCATGAAAGTCTGTTCGTCATAAGGCGCCGAATACGTAGGATAAATCCAGTATTCATCCCCAAATACAATTCCTTCCGGATCGGCATACCATCCCGGAAATACAGGATTGCCACTCGTCTTCGGTTGTTGATTGGCTTTTTGTCCAAATACAGACTGGGAACAGCAAATAACACTAAGAAGAATAAGGTGCTTCAGTTTCATACAATATCAATTTTAAAGTTCGTGCTGCAAAGATGAGAAAAAACAACTAGAAAATTCAATAAATACGAACCAATTAAGGATAAATACTAACCAATCTGCAAAAAAAAGATGATTTATCAAGATTTTATGCTTTCTTTGCAATATTATTATTAAGTAAAAAATACCATGAGAAGCAGATTGTTATTCTTAACCGTACTTTTAATAATTATTTGTGCATCCTGTCAACCCAAGAAGAAAACAGAACCGGAAAAGGAAACCGTAACAGGAGCTACATATACAAATCCGCTACGTGAAAGAGGAGCTGAACCATGGGCTGTTTTTTATGAAGGAAAATATTATTATACGCAAGGCTCTGAAAGCAGAATCATGCTCTGGGAGACCAGTGATATTACAAATTTGAATGACAGTCTTAGAAAGCCGGTATGGATACCAACCGATCCAAGCAATTCCCATCACTTATGGGCCCCCGAAATGCATCGCATCAACAACAAATGGTATATTTACTTCGCAGCAGACGATGGTAATATGGACAATCACCAGATTTATGTGATTGAAAACGAGGCTGATATTCCTACAGAGGGTAAGTTTGTCATGAAAGGGCGCATACCGACCGACAAAGATAACAACTGGGCAATTCATGCGAGTACTTTCGAACACAACGGACAGCGTTACATGATTTGGTGCGGATGGCAAAAACGAAGAATTGACAGCGAGACACAATGTATTTACATCGCTTCGATGGAAAATCCGTGGACTCTTTCTTCCGACAGAGTTCTGATTTCCAAACCTGAATATGAATGGGAGTGTCAATGGGTGAATCCCGATGGCAGCAAAACAGCCTATCCGATCCATGTGAACGAAGCACCTCATTTCTTCCAGCCGAAGAATAAAGATAAAGTATGCATTTTTTATTCCGCCAGTGGTAGCTGGACTCCCTATTATTGTGTAGGATTACTAACAGCAGACGCCAATGCCAACCTGTTGGATCCTGCTTCCTGGAAGAAACATCCGACACCCGTATTTCAGCAGGAACCGGAGAATGAAGTTTTTGGCCCCGGCGGCAGTTCTTTCGTCTCTTCACCGGATGGAAAGGAATGTTATATGCTTTATCATGCCCGTCAGATACCGAATGATGCTCCGGGTGCAATGGACTCACGTACTCCCCGTTTACAAAAAATAGAGTGGGACAAAGATGGGATGCCTGTACTGGGAATACCGGATAAAACCGGAACAATATTGCCCAAACCATCAGGAACAAAAATAGCTGAAAAATAACAAAAACATTGATTCATACGATTCAGCAGTCAAACGCTAATTAACATGAACCCATAAAGGACAAAAACTGACCATCACTTCCATTCTCTATTACCCGAAGCCGCTTTATACGGGACTTTATATAAAAAAGAAGAGAATTTGCTGTTTTTTGAACGGTAATTTTCCTTTATTCACTTTTAATTCCCCTTTCTTTGCAATATCCTTTTAATAGAATTTATATCTAATAACTAACTATATTTTTATACCATGAACATGAAAAAGAATTTTCTAACAATGCTGCTTGCATTGGCTTTATGCAGTTCGACTTTTGCTCAATGGAAACCTGCCGGTGACAAAATCAAAACATCGTGGGGAGAACAGCTTGACCCTAAAAACGTATTGCCGGAATATCCGCGTCCTATCATGGAGCGCAACGACTGGAAAAACCTGAACGGGCTTTGGAAATATGCAATCACTCCCAAAGGTACTCCTGCACCTGCCACTTACCAAGGTGATATTCTTGTTCCTTTTGCCGTAGAATCGTCTTTATCAGGCGTAGGCAAAATGATAAACGAGAAAGAAGAACTGTGGTACCAACGTACTTTCGACGTTCCTTCTGCCTGGCGTGGTAAACAAATCCTGTTGCATTTCGGAGCAGTAGACTGGAAAGCAGAAGTTTGGGTGAATGATGTAAAAGTAGGCGAACACACAGGCGGATTTACTCCTTTCTATTTCGATATTACTTCTGTACTTAATAAAGGAAATAATGACCTGGTGGTAAAAGTATGGGACCCTTCAGATCGTGGCGAACAACCCAGAGGAAAGCAAATAGCAAACCCTCATGGCATTTGGTACACTCCGGTTACAGGTATCTGGCAAACAGTGTGGTTGGAACCGGTTGCAACACAATACATCACTAACCTGAAAACTACTCCCGATATTGACAACAATTCTGTTAAGGTAGAAGTTGCTGCCAATACGACCTCCGCAGACAAAGTGGAAGTAAAAGTATTCGATGGCAAAAACCTTGTAGCCAAAGGCGCAGCGTTGAACGGAGTACCTGTTGAACTGGCAATGCCTGCTAATGCTAAACTGTGGTCTCCGGACTCTCCTTTCCTCTACAATATGGAAGTGACTCTGTATAAAGACGGAAAAGCAATAGACCAGGTAAAGAGTTATACGGCTATGCGTAAATATTCTATCCGCAAGGGTCAAAATGGCATCACTCGCCTGCAATTGAACAACAAAGACTATTTCCAGTTCGGCCCGCTCGACCAGGGATGGTGGCCTGACGGTTTGTATACTGCACCAACAGACGAAGCATTGGTTTATGACTTGAAGAAGACGAAAGACTTCGGCTACAACATGGTACGTAAGCACGTCAAAGTAGAACCTGCACGCTGGTACACTCATTGCGACCAATTAGGATTGATCGTATGGCAAGATATGCCGAACGGTGGTCCTAGCCCACAGTGGCAGGCACGCAATTATTTCAACGGTACAGAAGTGATTCGTTCTGCTGCTTCCGAAGCTAACTACCGCAAAGAGTGGAAAGAAATCATCGACTGTCTGTATTCTTATCCGAGTATCGCCGTATGGGTTCCTTTCAATGAAGCATGGGGACAATTCAAGACTCCGGAAATCGTAGCATGGACTAAAGAATACGATCCTAGCCGCCTGGTGAATCCTGCCAGCGGTGGTAATCACTATACTTGTGGCGATATTCTCGACCTTCACCACTATCCGGGCCCGAACATGTTCCTTTACGATCCGAGACGTGCTACCGTATTGGGTGAATATGGAGGTATCGGCTTGGTAGTAGAAGGAAACACTTGGGTGAATGACAAGAAAAACTGGGGTTATGTGAAGTTCAATACATCGGACGAAGTAACAAACGAATACATTAAATATGGCAAACATCTGTTGGAATTAATCCGGAAAGGATTCTCTGCTGCCGTATATACCCAGACAACAGACGTGGAAGGTGAAATCAACGGTCTGATGACTTATGACCGTAAAGTTATCAAGATGAATGAAGCTAAAGTCAGAGAAATCAACCAACAGATCTGTAACTCTCTGAATAAATAATAAATAGAATAATACTCTTTTCCTTGTTGAAACTAAAACAGCACCTCTGACGTCTATTCAGGGTGCTGTTTTTTTATATTCATATTCTTTTTCAGAAATGCTTATTCTTCCTGCATGAAGATCTTTACCTGATTCCAACTATTCTTCGTATCATTCGATACTTTTTCACCAGGAGTAGAACGGCCATTCTCTACATATTGCTTCATAGCCCGTTTCATTTCTTTCACCTCATTTTCGTAACGCTTATCACCGATAATGTTTTCTTTTTCCGAAGGATCTTTCACGATATCAAACAATTGCATCGGAGGGAACTTCGCCACATCAGAAGGTTTGACAGGATAAGAAAAGCCACCCGAACCTCCGTAGAACACCAATTTCAGTTGGGAAGTACGCAAAGACAAATACCCCTCTCCCGCTTCGTGCACCAAGTCTTTACGCGCAGAAGCACCTTTCTTACTCAATATCGGCCACATGCTGTAACTGTCAACAGCTTCTTCTGTCTCCAAATTGTGGTTAAGCATTTGGGCAAAAGTGGCATAAAAGTCTACCAATGAGACTAGAGAGTTGTTTGTCTCTTTCCCATATTTTCCTTTCCAGGAGACAATAAGGGGAATTCTGTGTCCGCCTTCGTAAATATCGCTTTTGTAGCCTCTGTAGATGTAACTAGGAAAATGTCCTTTCTTTTCCATATCTTTCACGCCGATATAACCGGCACACCCATTATCCGAAGCAAAGACAATGATGGTATTATCCAGTTGTTTATTCTTCTTCAATGTTTTTACGATTTGGCGCACCATGTCGTCTATCATGACTACGAAATCGCCATAAGGACCGATACTGGTTTTGCCCTGAAACTCTTTCGAAGGCAATATAGGGGTGTGAGGAGCAGTAATAGGCAAATATAAAAAGAATGGTTTCTTGCTGTCTTTCTGCTCATTGATATAGTTCAGGCTATGACGAATGATGTTGGGAAAACATTCTTCCGGCTTGAAATCGGCTCCTGCCATTCCTCCGTGCATCAGTAATGCCAGATTCTTTTTCTGGGGTTCTATCACATGATCGGGGATAGAGGTTGCTTTGTTATTTTCCACATAAACATAGGGAGAAATATCCAATGACGCGGGTATGCCGAAATAGTAATCAAATCCCCTGTCGGTAGGTCCGTTCTTGATCGGAAGCGAGAAATCTATATCTTTCATACTTCTGCCATTGTTCGTATATCCCCAATCCCAGCCTAAATGCCATTTACCGATACAAGCGGTATTATAGCCACTCGCTGAAAACATTTGCGCGATGGTACGACGTTCAGGATCAATCATTGCAGGCGAATCGCCATCAAGACCACCTCGTTTCAGCTTGGTTCGCCACGGATATCTTCCGGTCAGAAGAGAATATCTGGAAGGAGTGGATAAAGCGGAAGAAGCATGGGCATCCGTAAAGGCAATCCCGTGCTCGGCCAGTTTGTCAATGTTAGGAGTATGGATTTTAGATTCGGGATTAAAGGCCGAGATGTCTCCATAACCCAAATCATCCGCCAATATAAATACGATATTGGGCGTTTGCGCTTTTACAGCAGCAGCTGTAAGAAGTGCAGAGGAGATTGTGATTAGTTTATTCATATATTGAATGTATTAAAGCTATAGTTTATGTATGATATAACCTATCTCTTCATGTTTTCCAACCGACATGCCCGGATTATCTGACTGACATCTCAATCGTTCCACTCCAGTAGACAAGTCCTTTCACTCCAGTGAACGAATCTATGCACCCTAGTGAACAGCCCTCGTCACTCTAGTGGAACGATGGAGATGCTCTATCAATAACTGGACGATAACGAATGAAAAACATGCCGGCATAGGGTTGTTCGAATGATAAGTACCTTTCATCTGTTTTCAATGTAAATAAGATCAGCAACCATCGTCTATGCAGTCATCATGAGAAATGTATGAGAAATGCAGGATGAATACAGGGCAGATGTATGAGAAATCATTGAAAAACGAATGAGAAATAGCCGTTTTTTCGTTAAAACATCTGTAAAAAGTATGAGAAATGCCTGTATGGAAAGCATTTCTCATACTATATATCATTGATTATAAACTCATTATCTAGATTTTATGAGAAATGAGAAATAAAAAAGATAAATCTCTTTCAGCGAGCAACAAGCGGTAGCATTACGAATATTATACATTGGCTGCTTTCTTCTGCCTATTCTTAGGAGCACGCGGCCGGTCTTTATCAGCTCCGGTATCATTTTGCTGTTTCATCCATTTTTGCAGTTCCATCGTCAGTTCTGCCTTCTTCTTACTATATTTCTTCACATCCGCCAGATTATTCATTTCAAACGGATCTTTCTTGATATCATATAATTCGAACTCGGGACGATTCTTATAGCGGTTCATGATTTTATGTGCCTGATCCGTGTCCTGTGCTTTCCACGAGAGATACCATTCTGCCTTTTCAATATGCTTTTCTACGTATGTTTCCTCCGGAGTCAAGTTCCAGATTAGACGATAGCGTCCGTCTGAAATAGAACGGATTGGATATGCCGGACCTTCCGGAACATTGTTGTGAACATGATAAGCATACTTATGGTGTGTCTTTGTTTTCCCTTGAAATACATCTACCAGACTCTTTCCATCTATTACGTCAGGCACCTTTCCGCCTGCAACATCGATAAATGTAGGAAGAAGGTCTTCATATTGCACAATAGCGGAAGTCTCCGTACCGGGTTTAATGACACCTGGCCAGGAAGCCACCATCGCCGACTTGACACCGGCACTCCAATTGGTCCATTTGGCTCCGGCAAATTGCGTACCTTGCTCGGATATGAAAATGACAAGAGTGTTCTGCAGCAGATTCTTTTCTTTCAGAATCTGCATAGCATCCCCCACCTGCTGATCGAGCAGACCGACTTCCGCCAAATATCTGGCATAGTATTCACGCGTCACTTCCGTGTCGATAAACTGTGGCGGCAACTGAAGTTTCTTCCGGTCGAAAACGGAAGCGTCACCACCTGTCCAGGGAGCATGCGAATTAATAGAAGCCAAGACAAGGCAGAAAGGTTGGGAAGCATCACGTTCCATAAACTTCTCGATACCTTTGGTATGATAGTCAGTGTTTGGGCTTGTACAACCTTTGGGGAATCCCGGTACATCTTCGAACGGGAAGTTAGCCAAAGGTTTGATATGCCATTTCCCGGCCAATCCAACCCGATAACCCAAATTTCCCAGATAAGTGGGAAGAGATTTTACATCGGCATTGACCGAGCTATGGTTGGCATAACCGCCATGATGCATCGGATACATACCTGTATAAACACAATGCCGGGTAGGCGTACTCATCGAAACAGAATTATACGCACTGTTGAACTTTATCCCCTGTCGAGCCAATGCATCTATATGGGGAGTCTTGTTGTTGACTGCTCCGAAACAGCCTATATCGTAATAGGAACAGTCATCGGCTATGATTAATAATATATTAGGCTTCGAAGGAGTTTGGGCAAACCCATTCCCTATCGCCAATCCGCCTAAGAGGCACATGCTAATCATTGATTTTTCCATCTTGTATCATTTCAATTCATAGGGTTAACAGATTCAACGTACTACTTTCCATTCTTTAGGAGCTTTGAATCCGTCACGACCTTTACCGTAAGGTACTTCCGGTATACAAGGAGTGATCGTGTCATATTTCAGGGCAACCTCATACAAAGCTTTCACAATTTTCTCGTTTCCTGCGCTGGCATTTTTCTTTTCGTAAGGATCCGTTTTATAATCAACCAGAAAGTCCTGTTTCAAATCCAGTCCCGGTTTCATACCTTTTCTTATCAGTTTATAGTCTTTATTGACTACTGCTCCGTGTCCCAGATAAAAATCGCGGTCGATACAGGCCTTTTTACCGTTTAATACAGGGAGGATGCTGATACCGTCATATTCACGTTTCGGACGGCTGTGATCTCCTACCAAATCTTTCAATGTGGGAACAAGGTCAACAAAACCTGTCACCTGTGAACTCAAGTTCTTATATTGTTTCTCTGCCTTCTTCCAATAAAGAACAGCCGGTGCATGTACCCCTCCATCCCACTCGTCGAATTTATGTCCACGCAAAGGTCCTGATGAGGATCCCGGAACACCGGCAGTGCCGTTATCACTAAAGAAGATAAAGAAAGTGTTGTCCATAATTCCTTTCTTCTTCAAGGCATCTACAATAGCACCGATTCCCCTGTCCATACAAGAAACCATTGCACTGTAAGTCGCTTTTTTCTGTTCTTTCGGTGTCAGGCTGTCGAAATTGTCTGTATAGAGTTTTATATCTTTTTCCTGTGCCTGCAAAGGTGTATGAGGTGCATTATAGGCCACATACAACATAAACGGACCTTCTTTCTCGTATGCATCGATACAGCGGATGGCTTCTTTGGTTATCAATTCGGTAGAATATCCTTTGTCATGGCAGGTTTCCCAGTCGTTGTGCCAGTCCAGTTCACCTTCACGCGTCAGGTCGAAATAATCTATCGCACCGTTCAGATGACCATAGAAGTGTGAAAATCCCCTATTCATCGGATAATGCACTTTCTTGGTATGTCCCAGATGCCACTTACCAATAATGGCTCTGTTCTTATATCCGTTACGTGCCAGCATATCGGCCATCGTTTCTTCATTCTCATCCAGTCCGTCCTCACGCCAGGGCGGAATAACAGCCGAACGAACACCAAACCGGTTCGGGTAACGTCCCGTCATCAGTCCCGCACGGGTAGGCGTACTGATGGGAGAAGTGTAAAAGCGTTCGAGTTCCACTCCTTCGCCCACCAAAGCATCCAGACAGGGAGTCTTGATTTCACTACCATGAAACCCTACATCTCCCCAACCCAAATCGTCGGCCAATACAATCACAATATTAGGACGCTCTGTCTGCGCATGAAGAAATGCCGGAAGCAGAGTACATCCACAAAGCAAACCAAAAAATTCTTTTTTCATGATATACGATTTATAAATTACATTCTGTGTTTTATTCGTTTTGATGTGTGACGGCTTATTTTCTCTTTCCCGGCATGTGTTCGAAGGCACGCATCTCGGTAGGTTGTCCTTCGTCTCCACAATCCTTCATCCAGCGTTTCAACTCTTTATCCAAGCGGCTGATGGTAGAAGCTTGTTTCGCGTCCTCCGCCAGATTTTTCATACAATACGGGTCGTTCTTCACATCATACAATTCGATAGCCGGACGATGCTGGTATTTAGTCGTCATCGCTTTTGCATGACTATCCGTTTCCGCCAGACTTTTCCACTCTTTAAACAAAGGAGATTTTGTTTCAACATTCTGGAAAGTAGCTTCCGGGGTGAGATTGACAATATATCTGTATCGGCCGTCGTATACCGAACGGATGCCATAATAAGGCGATCCGGCATTGATGCCTCTCGTGGTCTGAAGGGAGAAAGAATATTTCTTGTGTGCTTTCTTCTTGCCTGTCAATACCGGTTTGAAACTTTCGCCATCCACTTTCGCCTGCGGTTTTCCTCCTATTATGTCGACAAAAGTAGGGACAATATCTACATATTCCACCAATGCGTCACTTACGCTTCCCGGCTTAACCACTCCCGGCCAACGAACGATACAGGCAGAGTGTACCCCCGCATCATAACAAGTCCATTTGGCAAAAGGCAGGCTGTTGCCTTGTTCACTCAAATATACGACAACTGATTTATCCGTCATCTTTTCCTTATCTAAAATAGAAAGGACATTGCCGAATTCCTGATCCATATAATTGATCTCTGCCAGATAATGGGTAAACAACTCGCGAGTCTGGGGAATATCTACATACATAGGAGGCAGCGTCAGTTTGTCCGCATTAAATTGAGAGGCATCGCCCTTATTCCAGGGAGTATGCGGTTGATTGGAGGCTACAAACAGACAGAAAGGTTCGCCTTTCGCCTTGCAATCGGAAATAAATTTCTGGATTGCTTCAAAATTCAAGTCCCCACCTTTCAAAGGAGGTACATAAAGGTCGAAAGGAAATACTGATTTCGGGGCAATATGCGATTTCCCGATCAATGCGACTTTATAACCCAACGGTTGCAGGTGGTGTACAACGCTCAATGTTCCTTCATTGGCACAAGTATGATTGGGGTAAGCTCCGCTGCGTACAGGCCACAAACCGGTATATAGATTGTGCCGGGTAGGCGATGACATCGGAACAGCCTGATAGGCTTGTGTGAAACGTACTCCCTGTGTGGCAAAGCGATCGATATTCGGAGTTTTCGAATCAACACTGCCATAACAGCCCAAGTCATAATGAGAACAATCGTCGGCTATGAACAATAGGAAGTTCGGTTTTTCCGTTTGCTGGGCGAAAGACAGGCTGGTAGCTCCCAAGGCTACGGATGCACTTAATAGTAATTTATTCATTTTGTGTTCCTCCTTTATTTATTTCTTCGGATGTTTAGGTAATACAAAGTTTGAATTCGCCCATTTCTCCCATTCGGCAACTAACTTGGTAAGCACTTCAGGGTGCTGTTCTGCCAGATTGTTACGTTCGGTACGGTCTTTAACCACATCGTACAATTCCCATTCTTTTCCTTTTTCGTCGCGGATTGCTTTCCAGTTTCCCCAGCGGATCGCTCTATTGTTCTGATGTTCCCAATACATATATTCATGGATAGAGTCTGCTTTCTTTTGAATAGCAGGGAAAAGGCTACTGCCTACCAATGGATATATTTTGTTTCCACCGTGATAAGTTTCCGGATAGGCGGCTCCTGTTGCTTCCAGGATGGTCGGCATAATGTCCGGCAGATAACCGGGAACACGGCACCATTCACCTTTCTTATTCTTCAGATTGCTTTTCCACGACACGATGAGAGGGGTAGAAATACCTCCTTCATAAGAACGGCATTTGTATTTACGGAACGGAGTATTGGAAACCTGTGCCCATGCTCTTCCGTAAGAAGGGAACACGCTACAAGCCGGATTGTTGATTTCAGACACTTTCCCGCCTCCCAATTCAGCGTATGGCTCGGCACAAGCACCGTTATCGGACAAGAACATAACAAGCGTATTATCCAATTTATGATTCTTCTTCAGGTAGTCCAGCAGTTTTCCTACATTATAATCTACACAATGCACCTGCGCTGCATAAACGGCCATCCGGTAGGCTACTTCATCTTTTTCCTTCTCTGTCAGCTCGTCCCATTTCCGATTTTCCCATTCGGCAAACTCTGTATTCGAGTCGATAATTCCCAACTTAGCCATCCGCTTCCGTCTTGCTTCACGAATTTCATCCCATCCTTTCTCACGATAGATCTTCGTGAATTTTTGAATGTCTTCTTCTTTTGCCTGCAACGGCCAGTGAGGAGCGTTAAATGCCAGATATAGGAAGAAAGGTTTATCATCTTTCTGCTCATCAACAAAGCGAATCGCGTAATCGGTAAATGCATCTGTTGTATAATAAGGTGCTTCCGGCTCCGGAAGTTTTGTGTTGTCAAGGGTCAAGCCGCGTCCTCCCGATGGACGGAGATAGCTGCAAGCTCCTGCCAAAATTCCGTAGAAGCGTTCAAATCCCCGTTGCAAGGGCCACTTTTCTTCTCCATGCATTCCCAGATGCCATTTACCTGCCATATAGGTATGGTAGCCGCCTTCTTTCAGAACTTCGGCTATTGTGACACAATTGCGGTTGAGGAATCCTTTGTATCCGGGTACACCCCAATCATTCGGACTCTTCTGGCCAGGATTTTTAAACGGGTCTTCGGACATCTGACCGATACCTGCCTGATGTTGATATAGCCCTGTCATTAAACTGGCCCGGGCGGGGCATGAACGTGAAGTGTTGTAGAATTGTGTGAAACGTACTCCTTTGGATGCCAACGCATCAATATTAGGGGTCAGTATTTCTCCACCGTAGCAGCCGATATCGGAATAACCCATATCATCTACCATAATCAGTACGACATTCGGCTTCTCTTGTGCCGAACAAAACGATGCCATCAGTAAGGGGGCAGTCATTAAGAAATTCTTCTTTACCATAGTATTATCAATTATCTGGAAAACAAAAGTAGAGAAGTTTAAGGAAAAGGAAGGAAAAATGCTAATCAATAAAGAACAAAATCAGGTATATATGATACCAAACAGGTATACAACGCTTTTGTGAACTTTTATTTTTACTATGAATAGTTTTTTTCCTTTATTGAACAATAAGTTTTCTATTTTCAGGCCAATATGTTCTAACTTTGTACGCTAGTTAAAAAACCTACTAAGATGAAAAACAAACGAATTACTTTTCTTCTTTCTTTTTGCTTACCATTAGCAATAGCATGGGGGGAAATACCTCCTGCTAAAACTGTATTTACACAATACATGAACCAGGCACAAACATTTGCCAACAACTTTCCACGGGAGAAAGCCTATTTACATTTCGACAACACGAGTTATTATGTTGGAGATACGATCTGGTTCAAGGCTTATGTCACTCTCGCTGAAAAGCAGACTTTCAGTCCGATCAGCCGCCCCCTGTATGTGGAACTGGTGGATCAGACAGGACATATAACAGATAAACAAATCATCAAACTGACGCAGGGAGAAGGGAACGGACAATTCATTCTTCCCCGTTCCATGTTATCCGGCTATTATGAGGTACGTGCCTATACCCGCTGGATGCTTGCTTTCAACGAACCGCAGTATTTCTCACGTACTTTCCCGATTTATCAACTTGCGAATAGTGATAAGCTGGAACGTAGTATCACAACTTACGAACTTAGTTCGTCGATGGAGAACCGTCCATCAGAAACAAAGGAGAAGTTGAGTGTGCGTTTTTTTCCCGAAGGAGGGCAATTAGTGGAAGGAGTGACTTCGCAAGTGGCTTTCAAGGCGGAGAGTAAAAACGAAGGGAATATAGAATTGTCAGGAACGATCTATACCAAAGAAGGAGCAGAAATCACTTCTTTCGAGACTTTGCACGATGGAATGGGGCATTTTGAATATACGCCTTCTGCACAACCGGCTGTTGCCAAAGTCGATTTTCAAGGAAAGAAATATGAATTTACCCTTCCACAGGCGTTGCCTAACGGGTATGTATTGAGTACTGTCAACAATGCCGGTGCCCTTTTGGTGAAAGTATCCTGCAATGCCGCTACTCCTCAAGATACATTGGCTGTATTTATCAGTCATCAGGGACGGCCGTATGTTCATCAATTGATTAGTTGCCGGGCGGACGCTCCACAAGAGTTCATTCTGCCTACCCGCAAACTACCGGCAGGCGTACTGCAAGTCAGCCTCATCAACCGAGCTGGTAATACGTTATGCGAGCGTTTTGTCTTTTCCAACCCACGTGCTCCTCTACAACTATCCGCAGAGGGACTGAAAGAGGTGTATACTCCCTACGCTCCTATTCGTTGTGAGTTACAGGTAAAGAATGCCAAAGGAGAACCGGTATCGGGAGATGTATCGGTCAGTATCCGGGATGCCGTCCGGTCAGATTATCTGGAGTATGATAACAACATTTTCACTGATTTGCTGTTAACATCTGATTTAAAAGGATATATCCATCAGCCCGGTTATTATTTTGCATCGCCGTCTCCCCGGAAGCAAACGGAACTGGATATATTATTAATGGTGCATGGATGGCGTAAATATGACATGAGCCAAGCCATTTCTACTGCTCCTTTCACTCCGTTGCAGTTACCGGAAGCTCAATTAGTGTTGAACGGACAGGTTAAATCAACGATCCTCAAAAATAAACTGAAAGATATAGCGCTTAGTGTGATAGTGAAGAAAGATGACCAATTTATCACCGGAGGAACCGTGACCGATGAAAACGGTCGTTTCACCATTCCTGTAGAAGACTTTGAAGGAACCACGGAAGCGGTGATCCAAACCCGGAAAGTCGGTAAAGAACGCAACAAGGATGCATCCATCCTGATCGACCGTAATTTCTCACCTGCTCCCCGGGCCTACGGTTACAAGGAGCTTCATCCTGAATGGAAGGACTTGACCCACTGGCAACAAAAAGCCGAGAATTTTGATTCTCTATACATGGATTCTATCCGGAAAGTAGAAGGACTTTATGTATTGGATGAAGTGGAAATAAAAAGCAAACGCCGGCAAGGAAGTAATATGGCTACTAAAATCAATGAGAAAAGCATCGACGCTTATTACGACGTACGCCGCTCTGTAGATTTATTACGTGACAATGGGAAGATTGTCACAACTATTCCGGAATTAATGGAAAAGTTAAGTCCGCAATTCGATTGGGATCGTAGCAATGACAAGCTTACTTATCGGCAGAAACCGATCTGCTATATTATGGATAACCACATTTTATCCGAGACAGAAACTCAAATGATGTTGACCGAAGTGGATGGATTGGCTTCTATCATCATCAGCAAAGGAACCGGAGGCATTGATGACGACATCATCCAGAATACAAAAATGTCTGAAGTAACCGATAGCACGGGAGTGGATATCAGCAAACTGGATAAATACAGTGTTTTCTACCTGATTCCCCTACCCAGACGCGATGTATTGAACAAAAGTCAGACTGCCGTACTTGGTACCCGGCAAACAGTCATTCAGGGATATACTCATGCACTGGAATATTATTCACCTGCCTACCCGACCAAGGAATTGTATATGGATAAAGTAGACAAAAGACGGACGCTCTACTGGAATCCGTCTGTACGGACAGATGAAAATGGAAAAGCTGTGATTGAATGTTATAATAACCAATATTCCACTCCGGTGATTATTCAGGCGGAAACGATGAGTAAGGATGGACAAATAGGAAGTATGAAGTATTCTACAATCGGGCAAGCGGAGCAATAGTTCTTGTTGTAGATAACCTCATAGCCGATATTATTAATGGGGATGAAGTTATTCCTGATCCGGAATCCTTCATCCCCATTATTCTTTCAATGTTTCTATTCATTCCGTTTTAAATGGAATGACAGTTATTTCTTTTTCTGTCCCGGGTAAGGTTCTACCATGCAACGCTTAGCCCATGCTTCGTATGCTTTTGACATTTCTGCCACCTTCTCCGGATATTTAGCAGCCAGATCATGTTGCTCGCTCCGGTCTTCATTCAAATTGTACAATTCCCATTGAGAGTTATTTTTCGGGCGAACCAGTTTCCAGCCATCATTGGAAAGAAAAGCACGTTCGTTGAAGTGTTCAAAGCCCAGATAGTCGTGTCCCTTGCGATGTCCGGTCTTGAAGATAGGAAGTAAGCTCTTTCCTTCCATTGGAAGAATATCATGTCCTTTGTAGGTAGTTGGATATTCAGCATCCGCTAAATCGACACAAGTAGCCATGATGTCCATTACATGCCCTATTTCAGATGTCATGCCACCCACGTTCTTTTTAATTCCTTTCGGCCAATGAGCAATCATCGGAGTACAGATACCTCCTTCATAAGATTTAGCTTTCCAAAAGCGGAATGGAGTATTCGCTACATTAGACCAACGGGCTCCCAATGAAGCGTATGTAGTCTGTGGTCCAGGCAATACCTGTTTATTACGCGGGTAAATGATTTTCTTTCCATCACGAGTCATATCCGGACGGTCGTTCTCTCCACCAGACATGTTCTGGCAGTCTTCGTTACTGCAACCATTATCAGACAAGAAAAGAATCAATGTATTATCAAGCTGTCCGGTCTTTTTCAAAGCCTCGATAATTTGTCCGATACCCTGATCTACACGGTCGATCATTGCAGCGTGAACGGCCATCGCACGGGCATCCCATTCTGCATGTGGATTATCTTCCCATTTGTCATGAAACTGACGTTCGGACAAAAAGTTATCCATTCCCGGGAAAACACCCAACTGCTTTTGACGTTCATAACGGGCATTACGGATAGCTTCCCAACCTACTTTATAAGTATCCTTATATTTCTCAATATCTTCAGGAAGTGCATGCAGCGGCCAATGCGGTGCTGTATAAGCCAAGTACATAAAGAATGGTTTATCATCCTTTGCATATTCTTCTACCTCCTGTACGGCACGATCTGAAAGGGCTTGGGTTATATAATATCCTTTAGGTACTTCCTTTATAGGCACTTCACCTTCTACTAAACTGAACGGATCAAAGTAATCCACCACTCCATAAATCACTCCATAGTGAGAATCAAACCCACGATTGACGGGATAATGACATAAATCAGAGAATGTATCATGGAAGACACGGTGTGCCAACCATTCGCGTTGGTCTTTACGGAGTGGAGTCTCTGCAACATGCCATTTCCCAACCATACTGGTGGTATATCCTGCTTCTTTCAACACCTCGGCAATGGTAACGGCATTGCGTGAGAGTGTTCCGCGATAGCCCGGCAAGTGAGCATCAAAGGTCATTCGTCCGATTCCGGCCTGATGTTGGTAAAGTCCTGTCAATAGGGAAGCACGAGTCGGGCAACTACGGCTTGCATTATAGAAATGATTGAATCGTACTCCTTCTTGTGCCAGTTTGTCCAAATTAGGAGTATGAATCTCGCTACCATAGCATCCCAGATCGGAATAGCCAAGGTCATCTGCAAGAATTACCAAGATATTAGGCCGTTTGTCCGATTTCTTGCCTTTCGCCTCTGCTGCAGAATGGCCTGCAACCATCAAGGCGGTCGGTAATAGTAATAATTTAGAATTCATAAGTTTAATATTAGTTTATAATTTGTTTTTCACTGTATTACTCTTTTCCTTTGTCTTTGTTTTCCGCAAACCATTTACATACTTTTTTGCTCAACTTAGCTACGACTTGCGGATGCGACTGCGCCACATCGTTTTTCTCGAATTTGTCTTTTTCAATATCGTACAGCTGTGCATCGCTTCCATCACTATTTATCAATAGTTTCCAGTTGCCACTGCGTATAGCCAGATGAGGACTTCTGTCATTTGCATTTCCCGGTTTCTTAAAGAATTGGTTTCTACCGAAATCCCACATCAGGTCTGTTTTACGTTTAGCTTTCGATTTACCCAGAAGAACTTTATCATAATTTTGTCCGTCTCCCTGATAACCTTTCTCTGTTTCAATTCCAGCTATCGCACATAAAGAGGGATATAAATCGACTGCACACAGTACGCTTTCATTATTCACTTGTCCAGCCTTTATTTTCTTGGGGTATTTTATAAGGAACGGCATACGAATTCCACCTTCATAAAGGCTGTTCTTCGTTCCTCTTAAATAGGCAGCACGAGCGGATTGGAAACTGGGCGCCGGTCCATTATCACTAGTGAAAATCACGATTGTATTTTCCGACAATCCCAACTCATCCAATGCTTTGATAAAACGTCCGATCTGTTTGTCCATTTCAGCAAGAACAGGGATGAAGGCTTCTTCTGTGTTCCAGCTTTTGTTATCCTTTTGCTTAAATTCCGGTACCCAAGGGGTATGCATATCATCCGGCCAGAGATTCAAGAAGAAAGGCTGGTCTTTATGACGTTTGACAAAGTCGATGCTCTTGTTTACAAAGTACTCGGTACGTCTCCAGCGTTTTACGCTGTCTTTGGCCGACCATATCCAGTTCGTAGCAGTAATTGCCGGTTCCGGGTCCGGACTTTCATACGTTGATATATATTCGTCAAAACCGTAATTTTTAATAGAAGGTGCATTGTGTACGTCGCGTCCGCCTCCCATGTGCCATTTACCTATATGTCCAGTAGCGTAACCTGCATTTTGGAAAGCACGTGCCATGGAAGGATTCTTGTCACTCAAAAAGTTACGCTGTTCACACTTCTTGTTGCTGGCTTTATTATTTAAAAAAGTATTAATTCCTACTTCAATCGGGAATTTGCCTGTTGTCAATCCACAACGTGAAGGTGAGCTGACCGGTGCGGATGAATAATACTGATTGAATAACAATCCGTCCTGCGCTATCTTATCAATATTCGGAGTAGGAACAAACTTACCTCCATAACAACCGATATCTCCGATTCCCATATCATCTACATAGATGACGACCACATTGGGTTTTGTCTCTGCCTGCATACTGGCCACGGGTAATAAAGCTCCCAACCAAGGCAAATGTTTTTTGATGTTCATAATTATTCTGATTTAATTAACTGTGCTTTTTGTCGGTTTCGTGTGACTGACTTATGTAGCAAAAGTAGAGAAGTTTTTTAAGAGAAAGGGAAAAATACAAATCAATAAAGGAAAAAAACAGGTAAACAGAGATGAGGAACAGCTAATCTAACCCCATATATAAACAAAATAGGGAAGACACTATTCCTAATATCTTCCCTACCTCTACTCATTTATAAGATTACCATTCAATCTGTTGATCTTCATCCGGAATCTGCGTATTGATGTTCCGTTGAAGCGTCATGCTTCCTTCTACTCTATACTTGATAGGAATAACTTCCGTACCACTTCCACCATAGGTAAAATCTTGAAAATCGTATTCAAACATAATTTGAACATAACGACGTTCCAAGTAAGGACGGGTAGCGTCCATAATCGATGTACTGCTATAAATAGGTGTTCCTATCAATTGGAACTCCATCTCATTAGTCGGATCATCCGGCACCATATCCAATGTTCCATCTTCTTTAAAGTGCACATTGATTTTGTATTTTTTACGTATATCCTTATCCATATCTTCATTAATCAAACCGGCATAAAAGAATACAGAGTTATTATCTATCACATATCCTGTACGCTTGTTCGTCGTTCTCGCGTTGTTGTCAGGCTTGCCATTTATATAGGTGTACACTTTCATGGAAGAAGCCGTGTACGAACCGGAATAATCGTTAAAAGGAACCACTCTCAATAAAGCTTTTGCATAATTCTTGCGCGGATGACTTTGATAGTTAGATGATGCATCATCAACAATACTTAAAGGCAAAACCCATTTTTCCAACATATCAATGCCTTGTAAATTGAAATCGATGTTCAATTGCTCTACACACGAACCGACAGGGATATGTACCGTTTCGGGAAATTCATATTTGTCTTCCTCCATTTCAGTATACCACAACTCCGGACGATAAAGACTAAAACGCTCGATGTTCAACGTTCTTAGCGTATCTGCATCCACTGCTATATGAATATCTCTGTCCTGTGTATTCACCGTAGATCCACTGACAATGACAGGTAACTGATAGGTCACTTTTCCATTGTCCTTATATCTGACATAAATGGTAGTCACACCATCGCCTCCTGCAGCTATAGGAGCTTTGAAAGATACGTATTGTTCATACTGCTCATCTTCCCATTCATTATTACAAGCGGCTCCCAAGACAATGGCAGCCAATAAACTTAAGTAAATATATATATTCTTCATATCATATTCTTATTAGGAGATTAATCATTGTACGTCCATCCCGGATTCTGTGTCAACCGCTTATTACGTTTCAACTCATCGTGGCTAATAGGCCAGAAATAGAGTTTACGTGAGAAGGCAGTGGGCAAGTCCGCAATTTCAATCGGAGTGTAGAATTGCTCTCTCTGCTCCTTAGAATCGGACATGTAGAAATTACATCCGTAATTTTTCTTGGATTCTTCTACCTCTGCATCTTTCCATCTGCGCAAATCGAAATAACGCTGTCCTTCGGCCATCAACTCAATCATGCGTTCATGTTTCAGCTTCTTACGGAATACCTCCCGATCTTGATATTCCGGCATTGCATAATCAGGAACACCCGCACGACGACGTATTTGCCTGATGCCTTTTTTCATTTCATCAATATCACGTTTAACGGAATAACTGGTAGTTCCATCCCACGACGGAATGTCGTATGAGGCTCCATCTTCCAACTCATTCAAGGCTTCTGCATAAATCAATAGGATTTCGGCAAATCGAATAGCAGGTTCCGCTTTCGCTTTGATCTCTTTACGATTCGTGTCATCCGGATGTACATACTTCATGATACCGATGCCGGATCGCAAATAGACACCAGTACCGGAGAAACCGTCGCTATTGATGCCATAATAATAGTTGACTTGTTTCTCAACGTCATTCTTATAGTCAGTTGTTTCTGCATTTTTCAGTAAAGCCCACACACAACCATTGAAAGAAACGGAAGCATAGAAGCGTGGTTCTCTATCCGCATATTCCTTATATACTCCTTCTTTCAATTGAGGATATTTGCCTGCCTCCACCTCCGCTTTGGTAACAAAACGTGTACCGGAGGGATATTCTTCCTTAAAATGTTCTCTGCTGAATTCATCTCCGTTTGCCATATAGTAAGCATCACACATCTTTAGTGTCATACCATAAGCATTACTTCCTCCGCCCAATGTTTTCGGCATTTGGAGTTTCACCATTTCAGCAATACTGTTGGCCCCCTGGTTACGCCCGCGACTAAAAATCAATTCCGGGTTCTGGTACATCGCTAACGAACCGTTGAAAACTGCCCGGTAAGATTCATAAGGATCTATATCACTATAACCGCCTTCGTTCCATGTCTTTGCCGAAAAATCACCATCCTGATAAGGAGTGATGGTAGCAGGATATCCGGGTTCAGCAATGGTAGTCGCTTTTTTATGGTAAAGTTCATAACGATGACCATTATTTTCTCCGGGGAGTTCCATCACATCTCTTGCTGCAGCCGCTGCTCTTGCCCACTTATATTCATTATATTCTTGAGACATCAGGCAATTTCCGTCATAATCGACCAAATCCGAAAATTTATCCGGATCTCCCGGACGAGGATTATTAATAGGACTTGCCGCATACAACAACGCTCTGGCACGAGCCGCCAACGCTGCTCCTCGCGTAGGACGTGCTACCTGATTAATAGCCCGGGTCAAAGGCAGATCTTTAGCGGCCAGACGCATCTCCGATTCGATATATTCCACACATTCATCATACGAACTACGCTGAATGGCCAGATCATCATAATCGGCAGTATAATCAAGTCCTTCATCCGGTAACAACGGTACGGGACCATATTTACGTAATAATAGCCAATAATAATAAGCACGAACAAAACGTGCCTGCGCTTTCATATCAGCTCTCTCTTCTTCTGTATACTTCGTGTTCATATCAATATTCTGAATGAAGATAGATGCCTGACGAATTCCTTTATAACTATCATCCCACGAATGCCGATAACCCTCATCATAAGTACCAGTCTTAAACGTCTTGTATGCATCGAGACTATTACCGCCGAAGTAGATGTCATCGGCAAAATTAGTAATTGTATTAAGCATGTTAGACACTTCCAGATTGTATCCACCTAAATAGGAATAGGCATTCGCTAACCATTCTTCCGTATTTTCCTTGTCGGTGAAAACATCCTCCAAAGAACGACGGTCTTTAAAATATTTGTCTGAATCGAGTTTATCCGAACAAGCGACGGCAATCACACTCAATATAATACCAATATACAGTTTATATATCTTTTTCATTTTTCATGCATTTTATTAGATATTCACAGTTAATCCCAATGTAAATGTCTTAGCAAGCGGATATTTCTCTCCGTTAGTGCTTCCCATTTCCGGGTCCCATTCTTTAAATTTGGCAAATGTCAAGAGGTTGGTGCCAATGAAAAATACACGTATCTTGTTAAACCGCATCTTGTTCACAATCGCTTTCGGCAATGTATAACCTATTTCCAATGTTTTCAAACGTAAATAAGAACCATCTCTAAGCCAATAGGTAGAAGCTCTATAGTTATTATCGTTACCTCCATAACTAAGCCTAGGATACGAAGCATTAGGATTCTCATTGGCGGGAATACCCAATGTAGCAGCTGTCTCCGCATCGATATAGCGGTCTTTCACCAAATTTGTCAGGACATTTCCCCACTGGCTACCACTAAAGGCATATACAGTAGGGCCATTAATGAAGAACGAAGACTTGCCTGCCCCCTGGAAGTGTGCATTGAAATCGAACCCTTTCCATTGTGCAGAGATACCAAAACCATAAATCAGGTTAGGTTTCGTTGTCGCACCAATAGCTACTTCATCACTGCCATTAATAATTCCGTCTCCATTGACATCTTTATATTTGATGTCACCCGGTTGCACCTTTCCCCAATTAGTTTGCTGCGGACTATTGCGTATATCATCGTAATCTTTAAACAATCCCAAAGCTATTAATCCCTTCGCCTGATTAACCCTGTAACCAGCCTCTTTCTGATAAGGATAAACTGCGTTCATTTCATCTTTCTCCAGGATCTCATTTTTGCTGTAAGTAAAATTACCACGAACAGTCAGATTGACTTTACCTATCTTCTGTTTGTAAGCAAAGTTACCGTCGAAACCTTCCGAGCGGACACTTCCCACATTTGCTTTCGGATTACCAGTTACACCCACAATACCCGGTAGATATTTACGTTCCATATAAATACCATCACGCTGTTCATGGAAGTAATCCACAGTAGCCGTAAACTTATCATTGAATAAGGATAAATCCACACCCGCATCGTGCTTGGTTGCAATTTCCCAGGTAACATTGTTAGAGGCCAGCTGCGAATAGTACATTCCCGTATATACATTGTCCGAAGAGCCGTAATCACTCCAAGTCCAGCCACTTCCATCATCTTTGATCGTGTACAAATAGGGGAAACGATATTCCGTATCACCTATTTTAAGTTTGTCACTACCAACCTTACCATAAGAATAACGGATCTTGAACATATTCATCCATTTCAAATGTTTCTTAATGAACTTTTCTTCTGCTATGTTCCAAGCGAGAGAAAAAGCGGGGAAAAAGCCAAAACGATGTCCATCTGCAAAATTTTCCGAACCGTTATAACCAAAGTTGAAATCAGCAAAATAGCGATAGTTCCAGTTATAACTTACACGACCGGCCAATCCCATGTGGCGTTTGGCAATGCCATTCTTTACATCCGTTCCAATATCAACCGTGGTCCGATAAGCATCCTGACTATATTTCAATGTCCCACTCAAATGATGTGCGTGGAATGCACGATTGTACTGTAAAAACGCTTCCAGAAATTCACGGCGCTCTCCACTGGAGGCACTGGATTGTTCCATCGGTGATTCGGGGCTTTGTTGCTTAAAGATCAAGTTTCCGTCATCATCGCGTTCTCTTTGAGCACGCCATGTCTCCGGCATTCTTATCCGGTTTATTTCACTCTGATTGTTCGTATCGAATCCGAAACGCCCTTCAAAACGCAAACCTTTGGTAATGAAGTCCAACTTTTGCTCCAAAGAAATATTTGTTTGAATTTTATTATTCCAGATTTCTTTATAACCAGTCTGTGTGGCAAGTACCCAAGGATTCTTGCGATTATCTTCTGTCCCATGTGCAGGGATATAACCGTTAGAATACATCACAGGAATACTGATTGGGTTCTGCCCCATCAATGAAGTCCATACGTTAGAGCCCTGTCCCGGTGCGTTACGTTTCTTTAATGAACCGGATACCCCCACTTTTACAAGAGTAGTCTTCGTAACATCGATATCCGTATTTAAACGGTAATTCCAACGTTGACTACTAGGATTAGTATTGTAATCCTTACGCATGGCATCGTCTGTTTTGTACATACCTTCTTCATTCACGTAACTAAGCGATACAAAGTAACGTGCCGTGCTACCTCCACCACTCATATTCAGATTGGCACGATAAGTCATGGCTCCATCTTTTAACAGTACATCCATCCAGTCTACATTCGGATACAAATCCTGATCAAGTCCCAATCGCAGAATTTCCATTTCATCGTTCTGATAAATTCTCTCTTGGTTACGAGTTATACGTGCTTCATTCATTAACATAGCATAGCTATAGCCATCTGCAAATTCCGGTGTAATGGTACGCGCATTATAAGAAGTCTCCACTTTGGCATTGATTTTAATCTTACCTTCTTTACCATGTTTAGTAGTAATCAATACTACACCGTTTGCACCACGAGAACCGTAAATCGCCGTCGTAGAAGCATCTTTCAATACAGTAAAGGACTCGATATCTTCGATATTGATTTCATCCAAATCACGTTCAAAACCGTCAACCAACACTAATGCAGAGCTATTGGCACCAAAAGTGGATATACCCCGAATCCAGAATTCAGAAGTATTCACACCCGGTTGTCCGGAAGTCTGCATAGCAAGAACACCCGGCACATTTCCTGCCAATGCATTAGAAAGATTTGCCGAAGGATTTGATTTCAATGCCTCTACATCTACATTCGTCACCGCACCAGTCACTGTCAATTTCTTCTGCGCACCTGTTCCGGTAATTACAACTTCATCTATTTCCCTGGCATCCGATTCTTTCATTGATATATTCACCACATTCTGGCGTTTCACCAATATCTCTTGCGTATCGAAACCAATATACGAGAATACCAAACGAGAAAATTCCTCTATTTTTATTTTGTAACGTCCGTTGATATCTGTTATCGCTCCTAAACCCGGTTTATCCTTCACCGTCACATTGACACCGACCAATGGTTCTTTATTCGTGTCCGTCACGACTCCTGTCACCTCAATTGTCTTCTCTTGAGCAAGAAGGGAAACAGAGACAAATAACAGACAAATCGTGATAATTTCTTTTATTCTCATGTGTTCTTCTTTTTATTGATTTTCTTCGCTCTGATTGTCATTAGAATCTTCTTCACCTAAATCGTCAGACGCTTGTTCTTTTGCAATTTTCCGAATTTTAAAATTTCCCGAATCACCTACATAGAAAGTCTTTGTTGCTTCATCGTAAGCCAAAGCTACCGGCTTATTAAAACGAGCTCTTTCACGTACTTCTCCATTTTGCTTACCCCATTTATAGCTACTTGCAGAGGCAGAACCACGCCCGGCAAACGTAGAAACCACTCCATCCGGAGTCAATACTCGAATACAATGATTTTCTGTATCTGTAAAATAAAAGTCATACCAGTCATCTTTATTAGCTGCCTTATACTCCTCATTCAGTACGAAAACACCCTGACCAGGCTTATTGATACGTGCATTGATACCTACAAGATCCTTATAATCAGCCTGACCGGATTGTCCGCATACAATGTACGGAGTCACCAGCTTTTTAGTTTCCTCATCATAATTGGAACGAAGTATATAATGCGATTCATGCATGATGATATAAATATATTTACCTGTTGGATGAGGAACCATACTAAAGTCAACCGTCTGATTAGGTACACTAAATGCCAGAAGTTCTTCCAACCCTGCTCCGCCAGGAACTTTTGGATTGTTATTATAGCCGTTTTCTTCAAAATTATATCTGTATACATTGCCTGTTGCACGATGATTAAAGTAGAGCTCTCCCGTTTGTGGAAGAATCATAGATCCATTGCAAGCATTACCACGTGCCAAAGCGACCCAACTGGACTCTTTGAAATCCTGTCCGTCCGTACTACTTCCACGCTTTAAAATAATGTTGTTTCTATTCTCTGCACCACCATTCTGGGGAACAGCTAGTATCATGTCACCATCATTAGTCCATGTAATAGTAGTAGCACGATCAATATTAGTCAAAGCCTTGGAATAGATCATTTTCTTTTCCAAATCCAACACCCGTAAAGGTCTATTTTTTTCATTATCAGTAACAGTTTGAGACAAATAAAGAATATGAGGATGTTGAGGATCAAAAGAAAACCAAAAAGGATAAGCTATCTTCCCACAATTGTCGAACGGACCAGTCTCTACAACATTTCCATTGCCCAATTCATCTACATCACCACATAAATCTGTCACTACCATTTGTGGCTCGTACTGATATTTTTCAGATGCTACCACAGTTTGTTCCCCTACCTTTATTTCTATAGTTCCTTCAAAGCAGCTTTCCGGTGTAGAACAGTAAATACTGGAACCTTTAGCACTAACAACTATAGCTTCTTTTCCACCTATCTTAACAGAAATAATGGAACGATCTATTCCAAAGTTGCTACCATAGATGATCATTTTCTTCTTTCCACCTCCTGATTTAGGCGTGAAATCCGTCACCTCTACCGGCTGATTCGGATCATAAGGCGCTGATGTTGCGTCTTTGTCGTCGTTGCAACTGCTAAAACAAACTGCAAAGATGAATGCCAACATCATGCATTGTAGCCCTATGTTCCCATGTTTCATAGTTTTACATTTCATAATACACTAGATTTAAATTATTGATTGTTTTGAACTTTATCCATTAATACCTTCATCCAGTATCCTCCGATCACCGAACGGGCTCTGAAGCCCACCCATTTGCCACTGTCTGTGTGGTGCCAGTCACTGATAGGTACACGAGATACTGTTTCATTGATATATTTGTAGATAGGATCAGAGAGTTTTTCAAAAGTTACTCGATCTGATGACATAGCCGCCGTCCACATGATCCAGTCGGATTTTGTGTATTCTTTACGAGAGTCCAGAGGAAGCCCGTAAGGATTCTGCTTTGTCAAGTAATAGTTTATTTCTTTTCCGATTACATTGTTAGGAAATAAATTCAGGTTCCATAACTTATCCCAAACCATGTTATATTTTTGACTCCAAGTGTTCTTTCTGTCAAAAGCCAAACGGTAATGATCACCCTCATTCGCCATTTTTTCCCATTTCACTGCCATTTTCTTAGCTATAACAGCATATTTTTCAGCTACATCATTCAATCCGAGCATCCGAGCCATTTCACTGTATCCGGCCACTCCCATGATCGCTTTCACGGAAAGATTGGCATTATGAGCCCAATGTCCGGCGAAGTCATCCGTGCAAAGTTGGTTTTCCGGGTCCTGTCCAGACTAAACTGTCATTCATCAATCATTTGAAATACAGGTAATTATCTTTAGTCTGTATTGTCTTTGTGTTGTTATGGCTATTAAATGAAGTACAAAATTCTAACTTATGAGCAGACTTTTAATAAATAAAAAGTTAATGGATAAATGTAGTGGTAGTCTAAGATGAGAAATGGACTAATCTGAAAAAATGAATATTTTTCCTCTCTCTTTTTTCATTTATCCATGTAATTTCTTTTATGACATAAAAACTAGCAACATTTTAAGATATTAAAAATCAAATAGATTGAATAATTGCTCTTGTTGAATGAATTCGACGTAAATAAAGCTTCCTGGAATGATTTATCTATCTTTTTATGCTATTTTGCAGAGAAATGTTATTGTGTGATAGCTTAAGGTTATAAGGAAAGTAGATGTTAGAACCCCATTCAGGAGTCCATAGTGTGGTTTATTTTAAACCAATAAGTAGTTTCTTTTAAAGGTAGGCGATGTTCCTTTTAAACCAACGACTTGTTTCATTATATCAAAACATCTTTTCGATAGTAGGAAAAAGTACATATTTATAAAGAATTATGCTATATATATTCAATAAAAAGAATATATATGATGTAAATGTGACTTTCTTTTTTCTATTTAGCAACTCAATAGAATCTTAATTCTTCTGCATATATGAAAAATAGAACATAATTTGAAATAACTAAGATGAAATATTTCAATCTTTACCTGGCAAGTTTAGCTCGAAGTTCTTTTAGTCTTTTTGCAGCCTGTAGATTATCCACCTTTATATATCTCATGAATGCAGATGGACTCTTATGCCCGGATATGCGCATAAGTTCTCCGGCAGGAAAGCCGGATAAATACATATTTGTGCAAAACGATCGTCGGCAAGTATGAGAAGAGATCATCTCCCATTTTTCATAGACTCTCTTTTCCCGTTCTTTCCCTTTTTTGCGAACAACTTCGATTTTCTGTTTTAGTTTTGCTCTTCGCCCTAATTCTTTAACCCTTTCGTTGAATATATATCTAGGAATTTTAGGTAAATCATAGTTGTACTTCTTGAGTATTTCCGGTACATAATCGATCATAGGGATTATGACAGCTTTATGCACTTTTCTCTGTTTGAGATTTATAATCTCATTATCTAAGTCAATATGTTCGGGACTTAATGTTGAGAGATCACTATATCGTAGTCCTGTAAAACACCCAGTAATAAAAACATCTCTAATCTCTTCCAATTGCTTATCATCTGACAAGTCTAACTCGTGTATTGTTGAAAGTTCCTTTTCACTTAAATAAATAGCACCAGTTTCTTCTTCTACGACCTTAAAATGCTTCAAGTCAATTGGAGGAATAACTCCTTTATCTATTTGATAATTAACAAATCCCTTTAACAAACGTATAATTTTTCCTGCAGAATTAGTGAGCAAGCCAACACTCCCATCGGGCTTTATAACCTTATAAAATAAATAGTCCATGAATTCATTGTAAAATATAAGATTCAGGTTATGAAAAGTAATTGGCTGCGATGAATGTTCTTTGAAAGCGATCAGATGTTTACGAAGTGTTCGGTAGTCTTTTATTTGGTCTGCAGAAACAACAAGAGCTTTTTCTGTAATATATCTTTCTAATGCGTCAAATATATCTACCCGATTAGGACGTAATTCATATTCTCTATTTTTTTTTTAATTCAAGTAAAACAAAATCTACGGTTGGACTTATTCCGTTTATCTTAGCATATGTAAGAATTTCTCCAAGCTTGGACGTTATTCTAATCAGGCAGGCATCAATTTCATCATAGTTTGGACAAGCGCGCTTAATCCATCTCTTTTTAGAATCCCAGTGTTCCGGTTTAATACTGTATCCAGTAGAGATGAGCGTACGCTTAGTTCGATTGTAGTTATATCGAACATAGAGGACAGTAGTCCCCTCTCGAGTGACGTACTTTGGTTTAATATATGGAGTATATTTTGCGATAGTAAATCTGTATTGCTTTCGTATTGCAAAATTACAAAAGCTATTCGATATGAGCAATATCTCATCGTTAAAAGCTAGAACCTCCAAAAACATTGTACTATCTTAATAAAAGTGGATAAATATTGCTCAAAAAGGAAAAAAACTACTCAAAGCACACTGTAAGAGACTTATTTTGCACTTTAAAAACACTCAAAATATGAAAAAAGAATAGATTTTGTCCTTTCTTGAACACAGATTTTCCTAATATTTAGCATTAATTCCATTATTTTGTAGCGTTACAAATAAAATGCTATGGAAAAACAAATGGATTTGTATGAATCCTGGGTCCTACCTGAAACACACAATTCTATATAAACTTTTCCTCTAGCATTTATAAATATTCGACAGTACTGATTTTAATATATTATTTAGGTATAGCGATAAGAAAGGTAAGATTGCATTTAAAAGGTAATAGTAAGAAGGTAAAAAGAGAAATAAAAGAAAACGTAGGGTTTGTTTTTCTTTATAGGTAAACAAGATTGTAGATGGGTAACCTTAAAATTGTAGATTAATTAGAAAATATTTATGAAGAAACTACTAACAGTAATGGCCTTTTCGGTCGGTTTATTCGCAAATGCTCAAACCGGCAACTTTTTTAAACCAGTAAAAGAGGTAGCGCTACGTACTCCATCGGTACCTATCGTTGTTTCAGATCCTCACTTCTCTATCTGGTCTCCTTATGATAAATTAATGGAAGGAAGTACAGAACACTGGACTACAGCTAAGAAGCCATTAGTAGGGGCTTTACGCGTAGATGGTAAAGTGTATCGTTTCTTGGGTAAAGATCAAGTAGCTCTAATACCTATTGCTCCCATGACAAATGTGGAACGTTGGGAGGCTGCATATACTAATAGTCAACCAGCAAATGGATGGCAAGAATTCCAGTTTGATGATAGTAGTTGGAAAAAAGGTAAAGCAGCTTTCGGTAGCCGTGATATGCCACGTGTTCGCACAGAATGGAAAGGAGATAATACAGATATTTATATCCGACGTACATTTGAAATAAATGATTTGGATTTAACAGAGAATATTTTTCTTATTTATTCTCATGACGATGTATTCGAATTATATTTAAATGGAGAAAAACTGGTTGCTACAGATCTCGTATGGAAGAATAATGTAAACCTAAAACTTTCAGATGAAGCCAAGAAAAAACTTCGTAATGGCAAAAATGTGATTGCAGCGCATTGTCATAACACAACTGGAGGATCTTATGTGGATTTTGGTTTATATCGTGAAAAGAAAAATGCAGTAACATTTGAAAATGAGGCTGTACAGAAATCGGTAGATGTACTAGCCACTTCCAGTTACTATACATTCACCTGCGGACCTGTCGAATTAGATGTTGTATTTACAGCGCCTCAATTGATAGATGACTTGGATTTGTTGTCAACTCCGATTAACTACATCTCCTATCGCGTGCGTCCTCTTGATAAAAAAGAGCATGATGTACAATTCTATATAGAAACGACTCCGGTATTAGCAGTGAATGAGACTACTCAGCCTACTATTGCACGTACATTATCGAAAAATGGTATTAGTTATGTAGAAGCTGGCACCATCAACCAGCCGATATGTGATCGTAAAGGTGATTTGATTTGTGCTGACTGGGGATATGTATATCTTGGTAGTGTAAATGGAGCAGGAAAATCTATAAGTTTGGGTGACTATAGCGGAATGAAGGAAGCTTTTGTTAAAAATGGAACTTTAGCTTCAAGTAAGACCAAATGGATTACTCGTCGGGAAGAAAATACTCCTGCAATGGCTTATGTACATAATTTTGGAACTGTTACCAAAGATGGTAAAGATGGTTTCTTGATGATCGGTTATGATGACATTTATTCCATTGAATATATGTATGAGAAACGTATGGGATATTGGAAGCATGATGGTAAAGTAACGATTTTTGATGCTTTCGAAAAACTAAGAGATAACTATCAATCCATCATGGAGCGTTGTCGTGCACTTGATGAGCTTATTTATAGCGATGCAGAAAAAGCAGGTGGTAAAAAATATGCAGAAATATGCTCTGCAGCCTATCGTCAAGTTATTTCTGCTCACAAACTATTTACAGACAAAGAAGGCAATCTGATGTGGTTCTCTAAAGAGAATAACAGTAATGGTTGTATCAATACAGTCGACCTGACCTATCCGTCTGCTCCCCTGTTTTTGGTCTATAATCCTGATTTACAAAAGGCAATGATGACTAGTATCTTTGAATATAGTGCTAGCGGTCGCTGGGATAAACCTTTCGCAGCACATGACCTTGGCACTTATCCAATAGCTAATGGACAAGTTTATGGTGGTGACATGCCGATTGAAGAAAGTGGTAATATGGTGATTCTAACTGCAGCTATTTCGAAAATTGAAGGTAATGCAGATTATGCTAAGAAATATTGGGACATTCTAACGACATGGACCAATTATTTAGTAGAGTATGGACAGGACCCAGAGAACCAACTTTGTACAGATGATTTTGCAGGCCATTGGGCCCATAATGCCAATCTTTCTGTAAAAGCTATCATGGGAGTAGCTGGGTACAGCGAGATGGCTCGTATGCTTGGAATGAGTGATGTAGCCGAAAAATATGCAGCAATAGCTAAGAAAATGGCGGTGAAATGGGAGGAAATGGCAAATGAGGGCGACCACTATCGCTTGGCTTTCGACCGTAAGAATACCTGGAGCCAGAAGTATAATATGGTTTGGGACAAATTGTGGAACCTGAATTTATTTCCTAATAATGTAATTGGAAAAGAGCTCAATTATTATCTAACAAAACAGAATCCTTATGGACTCCCTTTGGATTCTCGTAAAGAATACACAAAATCCGACTGGATCATGTGGACGGCAGCTATGTCATCAGATAAGGAAACTTTCCAGAAATTCTCTGATCCTGTCTATAAATATATTAATGAAACAGTATCACGTGTACCTATCAGTGACTGGCACCATACAGACAGCGGTAAATGGGTAGGATTCAGAGCACGTTCAGTAATCGGAGGATACTGGATGAAGGTATTAATGGATAAAGTTCAGAATAATCAATAATTTAAATCTAGTGTATTATGAAATGTAAAACTATGAGACATGAGATCATTGAATTTCAATGGATGACTCTATTATTACTCTTTACGATTTGCTTCAGTAGCTGTAAAGATGATAAAGATGCGTCTGCGGAACCTTATGATCCCAGCCAACCGGTGACTGTGACGGATTTTGCTCCCAAAGCAGGAGGAGCAAACACTCGAATGATTATTTACGGTAGTAATTTCGGTACTGATTCCTCTATTGTCTTTGTGAAAATAGGCGGGAAAGAAGCAAAAGTAATTAATGCGAAAGGTAATAGTTTGTACTGTATTACCCCGCAACAATGTTACGAAGGAACTATTGAAGTAAAAGTCGGTGAACAGGATGTTATAGTATCATCAAAATATAAATATGTTCCACAAAAGGTCGTATCAACTTTATGTGGATATGTAGATGAGAAGGGTAATGGAGAAATTATAAAGGAAGGTCCTTTTAGCGACTGTGGTAAAATAGATTTTCCTGCATGGTTCGAGTTTGACCCGAAAAATCACGATATCCTGTATTTAACTCAGGATGCAGAAAATAATGGTAATGGTAAGCCGATGCGTATATTGGATTTGAAAAATGAAAGAATATACACTGGAATAACCGGTAGTTCGGAAGGAGCCGACCGCTTGCGTAGCATGTCATGGACTTTAAGTAAAGATACTATGATTATAGCATGCTCAAAAGGAGCTGATAATGCTGCAAGTAATATTATGTTAATCCGTAACCAAGACAATGATATGGTTGATGTTACAGATTTCCAGAATCCTGTAGTAAAACGTCTGACCACAAGTAGAGGGTGTCAGAACTCAATGATACACCCAGAAAATGGTGAATTATACTATAATTTCTTTGGTTCAGGGGCTGTGCTCAGATATGATTTTTACCAATGGGGGGCAAATGATAATAAAGCTCATGCAGAAGAACTGTTTACGATTCAGGATGCCAACTGGGAATTTAACTTTATCGTTCATCCATCTGGTGATTATGTTTATATGATGGTACAGAATCAGCACTATATTCTCCGTTCAAATTATGACAGAGTTAACAAGCGGCTTACAACTCCGTATATCGTTTGTGGACAACCCGGACAAGCGGATTATAAAGATTTGGCAGGAACAAAAGCACGCTTGAATAAACCCGGACAGGGAGTCTTCGTATTTAACAAAGAGTATGAGGATGCGAATAAAGAGGATTGTTATGACTTCTATTTTACGGATCGTAATAATCACTGTATACGTAAATTGACTCCGGATGGAGTAGTCTCTACTTTTGCCGGAAGAGGAAGCACAGGAATGAATGTACATGCTAATGGATATGTGGATGGCCATTTACGTGATGAAGCACGTTTTAATTATCCTTATGCTTTAGCTTATGATGAAGATACAGAAACTTTTTATGTGGGTGATGTGAACAATCATCGTATCCGGAAGATAGCATTAGAAAAGATTCCTGAAGCGACAGAAGAACATCTGGAAGAGAGTCAACCGGAAGAGGGAGAACAATAACCGAATAAAAGAAAAAACACATGAAAATAAAGAATTTTATCACCATTTGTTTGTTACTGGTTTCTGTTGCCACTTTTGCGCAGAAAAAAATTGAAGTAACGGGAGTAGTGACGGATACGAATAAAGAGCCACTGGTCGGTGTCAATGTAACAGTAAAAGATCAGGCTGGCTTAGGAGCAATTACGGATATTAACGGACGTTATAAAATTAGTATTGAAGAGTTTTCAAGACTAGTATTCTCGTACATAGGTTTTGATAAACAGGAAGTATTAGTGAAAAGGCAGCAGGTAGTCAATGTAATTATGAAGGAATCTGAAGCAAGTGAGCTTGATGAAGTCGTTATTACAGGAACCGGTGCACAAAAGAAGTTAACAGTGACTGGAGCGGTGACTACCGTTAATGTAAATGATCTGAAAGCAAATCCGACAGCAAATCTTTCAAATGCTTTGGCTGGTAATGTGGCAGGTGTTCTAGCTATGCAGACATCCGGTCAGCCTGGAAAAAATACTTCGGAATTCTGGATTCGTGGTATTTCTACTTTCGGAGCTGATAACTCGGCTTTAGTGTTAGTAGATGGATTTGAGCGTAGTCTCGATGAAATTAATATTGAGGATGTTGAATCGTTTACTGTTTTAAAGGATGCTTCTACTACAGCAATTTACGGTCCTCGTGGTGCTAATGGTGTAGTATTGATTACAACAAAACATGGTAAAGCTGGTAAAATCAATATCAGTGCTAAAGTGGAAACATCTTATAACACACGGACTATCACACCGGAATTTGTAGATGGGTACACTCATGCTAGAATGATGAATGAAGCACGTATTACTCGTAATCAAGAACCGATCTATCAGAATGACGAATTGGAAATTCTACGTTTAGGACTTGATCCTGATCTTTATCCAAATGTAGATTGGAAAGATGTATTATTGAAAGATGGAGCAATGACTTATCGTGCTAATGTGAATATGAACGGTGGTGGTAGTACAGCACGTTATTTTGTTTCGCTTAGCTATATTAGTGAAGAAGGTATGTATAAGACAGATGAAGCAGTTCGTAAAGATTATAATACCAATCCCGGAAGTCAACGATGGAATTATCGTTTGAATACCGATATTGACATCACAAAAACAACTCTTGTGAAAGTCGGTGTTTCCGGTTCTTTAAAGAAACGTAATGCTCCTGGACAAGGTGGAAATGTATGGGCATCGTTAATAAATCAAAGTCCGATTAGTATTCCAGTAATGTATTCCAATGGTTATGTACCAGCATTTGGAAAAGAAGATGATCGTTCCAATCCATGGGTATTGGCAACACAAACTGGATATTTTGAAATCTGGGAAAATAAGGTTCAGACTAATATTTCTTTAGAACAGAAGCTGGATTTTATTACTAAAGGATTGCGTTTTGAAGGTCGTTTTGGTTTCGACACTAACAACACAAACGAAATTAGCCGTAAAAAAATGCCTCAAACATGGCGCGCAGAACGTTTTCGAAATACTGATGGGGAAATTACTTTTAAAGAACAGCGAACCGAAGAAAAAATGACTCAAAGCTCTATTTCAACAGGTAACCGGACTGAATTTTTAGAAGCAATTTTACACTACAATCGTGCATTCAAAGCGCATCACGTAGGTGGTACTTTAAAATATAGCCAAGATGCTTATCGGACTACAGTAGATATTGGTACAGATATAAAGAATGGCATTGCCAAACGTCATATGGGCTTGGCAGGACGTGCTAGTTATAACTGGAATTATCGTTACTTCATAGATTTTAACTTCGGTTATAACGGATCAGAAAACTTTGCCGATGGACATCGATTCGGATTCTTCCCCGCTTTTTCTCTGGCTTGGAACATTGCAGAAGAGAAATTAATTAAGAAACATCTGGAATGGATGAATATGTTCAAGCTGCGTTACTCTTATGGTAAAGTAGGTAATGATAAATTGGGTGAACGTTTTCCTTATCTATATACAATTGCTAAGTCATATAAAGAAAATGATAAGGACGTAACCTTTCCTGGTTGGAATTGGGGTGATTATGGTTATGGCAATTCTTATGATGGTATGGCATATACTCAATTAGCTTCTGAAAACGTTACTTGGGAAATTGCAACAAAGCACGATATAGGTGTAGACCTTTCTTTGTTTAATGATAAGTTTACGGCCACTGTAGACTATTTCCATGAACAACGCGATGGTATTTATATGGAACGTAAATATCTACCTGGTATAGTAGGAATTGTGAGAAGTAATCCTAAAGCAAATGTGGGTAGTGTACGTTCGCAAGGTTTTGATGGCCATTTTGCCTATAAACAGAAAATAAACAGAGTGAACCTCACGGTTCGTGGTAATTTTACTTATAGTAAAAATGAGATATTGGAGAAGGATGAAGAAAATACTGTTTATCCTTACCAGACAGAAGCGGGTTACCGTGTAAACCAAGCTAAAGGTTTGATTGCATTAGGTCTTTTTAAAGATTATGATGATATTCGTAACAGTCCTCAACAGACAGCATGGGGAAAAGTACAACCGGGTGATATTAAATATAAAGATGTTAATGGAGATGGTGTAATCAATGATGGTGACAAAGTAGCTATCGGTGCGACTACCAAACCGAATCTGATTTACGGATTTGGTATCTCTGCACAATGGAAAGGATTTGATTTCAATGTCCATTTTCAAGGAGCAGGAAAGTCTTCATTCTTCATTAATGGTTCTACGGTATTTGCCTTCAAGGATAGTCAGTGGGGAAATGTTTTGGGAAATTTAGTAGCTAATCGTTGGGTTGATGCAGACACAGCAGCTAAACTTGGAATTCCTGCTAATGAAGATCCGAATGCTTCTTATCCACGTCTTAGCTATGGTGGAAATGATAATAATCAACAAAAGTCCACTTTCTGGCTAAAAAATGGTTCATATTTACGTTTGAAGACTTTAGAAGTAGGGTATACATTGCCTAAATCAATTGTAAATAAGATTAAGTTCAATAATATACGTGTATTCTTTATTGGTACCAATTTATTGACATTCGCTAAATTTAAAGAATGGGATCCGGAATTAGGAAGTTCCACAGGGGCGGAATACCCACTGTCTAGGGTAATGACTTTAGGATTGACTGTTAATATCTAATCAATATGTGTGAAATGAAAAAGATATATAAGTTTTGTATAGGTGCCCTGTTAGGGACAATCACCGTTTCGTGTGTAGACCAGCTGGATTCGGATAAAAATTTTAAAGACCGTATGACGCTGGAAGATGTATTTACTAATGAAAAATACTCGGAAGAATGGTTAGCTCATGCTTATTCCTATCTTAAAGGAGAGAATATGGATGTTGGAACCAAAGATAATATACTGTGGTGTTTTGCCGATGATATTTATTTTGGTGACCGTGATATTTATAACACCTTTAAAACAGGGACTTATAGTGAAGGAGACCGACAATCATGGGGAGCCAGTTATAAAGGCATTCGTCAGGCATCCATTTTCATTCAAAATATCGACATGAATATGGAGTTTACAGAAGCTGAAAGAGCTGACCTGAAAGCACAAGCCCGTTTTGTACGCGCTTACTATTATTGGTTATTACTCCGTAAATATGGCCCTGTTCCTTTATTGCCGGAGGAAGGACTCGATTATACAGCCAGCTATGATGATTTGGCTTGTCAACGCAATTCCTATGATGAATGCGTAGAATATATCGAATCAGAAATGCGCTTGGCGGCTAAGGACTTACCTTTGGACAGGGGAGCGAATCATACCTCTCGTCCTACTAGAGGAGCCGCATTAGCAGCACGCGCAAAAGTTCTATTATACGCGGCGAGTCCTATTAATAACCCTCGTCCTGAAGATACCGAAAGATTTACAGATTTGGTAGATCATGACGGAAGATGTTTGTTAGCACAGGAATATAATGAATACAAATGGGCCAAAGCCGCTGCAGCAGCAAGAGACGTTATGGAACTCCCGGGAAGCAATTATGGACACCGTTATGTGTTACACACTGTGAAGAAAAGAGATGAAGCCGCTGCAGGTTATCCGAAGACACTTCCTCCTTATTCTGATAATGATTTTGAAAATGCTGATTGGCCAAATGGATATCGGGACATTGACCCCTTTGAATCCTATCGACAAGTTTTTAATGGAGCCCTGTCTATGTTTGATAATCCTGAACTTATTTTTAGTCGTGGACAAAATCAGGGTGACCGCAATCTTGCAGATATGGTATTACATCAATTGCCTACCAGTGCCAATGGCTGGAATACACATGGTATGACACAAAAGATGTGTGATGCTTACTATATGTATAATGGCTCTGAGTTTAACAGACAGACATTTTTGGACACTTGCCAAGTTGAGAACCGTTTTGTGTCTGAAAAGGAAGGGAAGGCAGGAACATATCCTTATTTAAAGAAAGGAGTATGGAAAGAGTATGCATGGCGTGAACCACGCTTCTATGCTTCAGTTGCTTTTAATGGTTGTGTATGGCCTCTATTGAATAATTCAACGCTTAAAGATCCTAAACCCGTAGAGCAACAGGTATTTTATTATCGTGGTAATGGTAATGGATATACTAACTCCAATTTTTGGCTTCGCACTGGTATTGGAATCATGAAATTTGTTCATCCGGACGATACCTCTGCGGCAAAAGGTAATAAGGACTATGTCAAACTAAAAACGGAACCTGCTATTCGTTTTGCTGAAATCTTATTGATTTACGCTGAAGCTTTGAATGAGTTGGAAGATGGCTCTTCATACGACATTCCATCTTGGGATGGCTCTGCCAGTTATTCTGTCAAACGTGACATAAATGAAATGAAAAAAGGTATTCGTCCTGTTCGTTGCCGTGCAGGGGTTCCCGATTATACATTGCCAGAGTATCAAGACCGGAATGTATTCCGTAAGAAATTGAAGCATGAGCGACAGATAGAGCTCATGGGAGAAGGACATCGTTATTTTGATCTCCGCAGATGGAAAGACGCTCCGATTGAAGAGTCAATGGAAATATATGGTTGTGATGCTCTTATGACTGAAGAAAATAGAGCAGCGTTTCATTCACCAATTGTAGTCAATGAACTTCCAACTGCTTTTTCTCGCAAATTATATTTCTGGCCTATCAGTCATGAGGAGTTGAAACGCAATAAGCTGTTGACACAAAATCCGGGTTGGACATACAATGATTAATTTTAAAATGATATAAGTATGAAAATTATATATAATTGTTGGTTTGCATTATGTATGTTGCTCTTGATCACTTCTTGTAATGATGAGTGGAAAGATGAGCAGTATCGGCAATATATTTCTTTTAAAGCACCTATAAAAGATAAAGATAATGGGGTAACTCCAATATATGTGAGATACAACCCTGATGGAAAAGTACGCTATCAGTTACCGGTTATAGTTAGTGGGTCAACTACGAACGAACAAGATATAGATGTCCATGTAGCACTATATGAGGATACCTTGGAAATATTAAATAGAGAACGTTTCAGCGGGCGTACAGATTTATGGTATACGCTATTGGAGGAAGATAAATATGAATTCCCGGAAATAGTTCATATTCCTGCAGGAACATGTGTGGAACAACTAAATATTGATTTTGATTTGAGAGGAATCAATATGACAGATAAATGGGTGTTGCCTCTAACTATCGTTGATGATGCTTCTTATAATTATCAAGGTCATCCACGTAAAAACTATGCAAAAGCATTATTGCGTGTAATTCCTTTTAACGATTATTCCGGTTCATATAGTACAAGTACAATGGAAGTGTATATTCGAAATGCAAATGGAAGTACTGATAATAAACCGATGGTAACCAATAATCGTACAGCATATGTGGTAGATAATAATACTATTTTCTTTTATGCCGGTTTAATGAGCGAAGATTTATCAAGAGATGAACGGGAACTTTATAAAATATATATACGCTTCAATGAAGACAAATCATTGAGTATGTGGGCAGATGACGAAGAAAAGATTGGATTTAAGCTATACGGTACTCCTGCTTACAGCGTAACGGAAACTATGGATGCTACACGACCTTATCTAAAACATCGCTATGTTTCATTTACTATTGAATATGATTTTAAAGATGTAACTTCTCGAAATCAAGAAGTTCTTTATAAAGTTAAAGGAACAATGCTACTGGAACGAAATCTCAATACTCAGATTCCAGACGAAGATCAGCAGATTGAATGGTAAATAATGAAAAATTAAGAACTAGTCTGATAATCTAATTATATTTTATGGATTAGCAGATAAATACCATAAAATAAGAGAATAAGTTAGGCGTGATTCAGTAAACGACTTACGTGATTGAACCACGACAATAATTTAATATTCAATATAAGATAAATAATTAAGTAGCCTGTCATTGTCTAAATCGAGTTCAATGACAGGCTGTTTAAATTGCTTACAGTATGCTGCGGATATGATAATAAAGAATTTGATATAAATAAAAGGCTTTAAGTTAAGAAGAATGAGTATCTCTTATTAATTCATTCTTTAAGATTAAATTTACAAATAACAAAAAAGTAGAAACAGTGACGATAGAACGAGTATTGGGATCCAAGCTAATTGAATTGCTGTAACTGGGGATTTTTAGGGATAATCGCGTCATCTTATTTACATAAAGTTACATGTCTTCTAATCCTAAGACTCGTGTTTCAATATCGTATTTTGCCATCTCTTTGTGCCTTAAATGTTCCACTTTTTCCATGAACGTTGAATGAACATAATTATTCTCTGGCATCCGTTTAACTTCTGCTATAAGGGCTTTTTTTCCACTTGATTTAAGAGCTACAATATCAATTTCATAAGAGTTTAATCGTTCTTTGTTTGTAGAACTTTTAGTTTCCCACCAGGAACCAATTTCTTTAAACCCACCTTCTTCTGCTAATTTCTGTTTAAAATAGTTTTCTAACACTTTGCCTGAATAAGTCTGATAATCAGCCTTTGCTAGTTGACGCAGGTCTTCAAAATTCTGTAGTTCAATATATGAACGATTCCGTTCGATGTATTTAAACCAGAAATTTAGAAAATTATCTCCAATAATATATCGTACATTTTTCTTAGTACCTGGTTTCGCAAAAATAGGCCGTTCGCGAGTTATCAAATTATACACATTTTCTAATTTACTTAAATGACCTCCGATAGATATCCCCCCTAGTACTGACTCTATTTCCCCTTGTGTATAATGCCCATTTGCTATTTCTAATAAGATGGAAAAGTAAATGCCATAATTTTTTCCAAATTCAGTAATCAACAAATTACGTCCTTCATCTATAAACAAGGAATTTTCTGAAAAAACGAAGTCATATATCCGGTCAACAGAAAGTGCTTGATTGTCACAGAATAACTCTACATATTTAGGGATTCCTCCAGTCAGTGTATACAAAGCTAATAGGTCATCATTACTATATCCGGGCGCAAAATCTTCCATAATTTGTTTTAGCACTTTTGTATTGAAGGACCGAAGACATAAAATATTGTCAGCACGTCCGAATAATGGTTCTCCATGATCCGTGAATATCTTTTGCATCAATGAATATACAGAGCCGCTAATTACAAGATTTATTTTAGTTTCTTGCCGATATTCATCCCAAAGATTTTGCATATCACTAAAAACATCGGGTCTGATATTATAAAACTCCTGAAATTCATCAATAACAATATTAAAAGAACGTGTTTTTCCTATTTCGAAAAGATATTGTATCAAAGTAGTAAAGTTGGATATGCCATCCGGAATAAAAATAGATAATGTCTCGCGTACTATTTTTATAAAATCTGCGACTAATATACTCTCTGCTTTTCTTCCAATGAAAAAATATACAGTAGGTGTTCCCTTCAGAGCTTGTTTTATAAGACTGGTTTTTCCAATACGCCTACGGCCTGTTACCACAATCATTCTGGAATTTTGACCAAATGCAAGCTCTTGTACACGCTTCAATTCTGCAATTTCTTTCTCTCTATTATAAAACTTCATAATCAATAAGTTTTTCTCAACGGCTGTTGAGTCAACCGTCGTTGCAAAAATATGAAATAAATTAAGAACAACCAATTTTGCAATACTTATTATTGATGTTTTCGCCATTTTTAGAGTTCATCCGAAAGAAAATAGAATAATAAAATAATGAAAATAAGTGACTTTATTGAGAGAAAAATCACTTTAATTTTACTTGAAAAAGATGTAAAGCACAACACAGTAACAATACGCTAATTTATAATATTCAGATTATCAAATAGATACAGTAATGTTTGTTAGTTTGGACAGGACCCGGAAAACCAACTTTGCACGGATGATTTTGCCGGACATTGGGCACACAATGCCAATCTTTCTGTAAAAGCGATCATGGGAGTGGCCGGATACAGCGAGATGGCTCGGATGCTCGGATTGAATGATGTAGCAGACAAATATGCGGCTATAGCCAAGAAAATGGCGGTGAAATGGGAAGAAATGGCGAATGAGGGAGATCATTACCGTCTGGCTTTTGACCGTAAAGATACCTGGAGTCAAAAATATAACATGGTTTGGGATAAGTTGTGGAACCTGAATTTATTCCCTAATAATGTTATCAGAAAAGAGATTAACTATTATTTGACAAAACAGAATCCTTATGGGCTCCCTCTGGACTCTCGTAAAGAATACACAAAATCCGACTGGATCATGTGGACGGCAGCTATGTCTTCAGATAAGGAAACCTTCCAGAAATTCTCTGATCCTGTCTATAAATATATCAATGAAACAGTATCACGTGTGCCTATCAGTGACTGGCACCACACCGACAGTGGACGATGGGTAGGCTTTAGAGCACGTTCGGTGATCGGAGGATACTGGATGAAGGTGTTAATGGATAAAGTTCAAAATAATCAATAAAATTACTATGACGTTAACTTAAAAATTGTACATATGAAGTTTTTTAAAAAAATGTTGTTGGTTGGGCTACTTCCTGGCTATTTGCTATGCCAGGCACAAAACGTCCCAAACAAAGAGGATGTACCCTTGGATTTAGGATATCGTGTACTCCCTATGGGAGATTATAACGGTTCAGCCTACACCATCTCGGGTAAACAGTTACGTAATCTACCTGTTACAAATCTTTCGGCAGTATTGGCCGGACTGGTACCTGGTTATTTTGCCCGACAAGTGCAAGGTGGTGGATTAGTGAATGAACAGAATTCATTCTGGATAAGAGGGCAAAGGAGTAATTCGCCCGATGTATTAGTATTGGTTGATGGACAGGAACGGGATTTTGCTGTTTTGTCATCACACGAAGTAGAATCAATTACCGTATTGAAAGATGCTGCAGCAACAGCCTTATATGGAATGCGTGCAGGCAGTGGAGCTATTCTGGTTACAACTCGTAAGGGAGCAAAGGGAAAACCGCAGGTTGAATTGACAGCTCAAATTATAGCTCAACAACCACTTAAAGAATTAAATTCATTAAACGCAGCCGATTATGCAAGACAGCACAACATAGCCCGTCATAATGACAATATGGATCCCCTGTATTCGAACTATGATATAATGAATTATGCTAAGAATGATCCTAATTCCATATTATATCCCAATGTAGATTGGGCTGATAAATATTTAAAGGATATCCGATGGAGCCAACGCTATAATCTTAATATCCAAGGAGGAACAGAAAAAAGTACATATTTCGTGAATGCAATGTATACTCGTAACAATGGCTACTTCAATACAGATGATTCACATGATTATAATACCAATCACTCTGCCGAACGGTTTAATATCCGTTCCAATATCGATTTTGCCGTAACTCGCACTACCCAACTGGATGTAAATCTGTATGGCTGGTATCAAAGTCAGAATGGCCCTGGCAGCGGAGCCGAAAATATCTATAAAAATCTAGTCACATTACCGCAAGGAATCTTCCCAGAATGGTACAATGACCAAGGATATACAGATCAATACGGCAATGTTATCAATGCAGAAGATGGGAAAATTGTAGCAGGAAATGCATTCCGTGAAAATCCATGGGCAATGCTAAATCGCTCCGGCTACTTCCAGGACAAACAATTGTATGGTTCTTTCCGCACAAAACTCTCACAGGATCTTTCCTTCATAACAGAGGGATTAAAAGCTTCTGTTGCTCTATCCATGGATTCACGCACAATTTCTTCTATCAGACGTACAATAACTTTCGCATATTACGAAAAGGATGCGACGAATGAGAATGTTCTCCGCCGGACCCGTGAAGATGACTCAATGATAAACAAGGTAGATAATACCAGTTCTTTCCGCCGGACCGGTATCGTGGCTCAATTAGATTATAACCGTACCTTTGGAAAACATGGAGTTTCGGCTTTAGCTTTCTATGAACAATATGAAAGCAATGATGAAATGGTATTGCCAACCCGATTCCAAAGCGTAAATGGTTGGTTCGGCTATAATTATGATAAAAAATATGGCATCGATGTTATCGGAGCTTATCAGGGATCTCACAAATTTGGTCCGGGACACAAATTCGGTTTCTTCCCTACAATATCTGCCGGATGGACTGTTTCTAACGAATCTTTCTGGAAAGATGCAAAAAAAATAGTGCCCTACCTGAAGCTAAAAGCATCTTATGGACAAGTCGGCAACTCATCCGGCGTAGATGCCTTTTATTACAGAGGACGTATGTGGCCGCAAAACGAAGTCTATATCACAGGGGTAAACATGGGAACAAAGCTTGGAGGATACATTCAGGATATACTTCCAAATCCCGGATTGACTTGGGAGAAAGCTAGAATTCTGAATATCGGAATAGATACCCGACTATTTTCAGACCGGTTATCTGTTACAGCAGAATTTTTTAAAGACAACCGTCATGATATGTATGTAGTAAATAACAAAATCAGTTCTCTTGTCGGCAATGTAAAGGAATTTAAGCAGAATATAGGCAAAATCAATAGCCATGGAGTAGACTTATCTGCCATGTGGAATTCAAATATTGCAGACTGGAGCTATTTCATAGGTGGTACATTCTCTTATTCTACGAATGAACTGATTGCAAACGGTGAAGTAGATCAGCCATACGAATGGTTGAAGAATCAGGGACGGCCTTTAGGAGAAAATCGAGGATACATCGCAAAAGGCTTTTTCAATTCTTGGGAAGAAATAGCAGCCTCTCCTGTACAAACATTCTCTGATGTCCAACCAGGTGATGTACGTTATGAAGATATAAACAAAGACGGACAGATTGATGTAAACGATATGGTACCTATCGGTTACGGAGACATTCCCAGAATCATGTATGGTATTAACTTAGGAGTCGGCTACAAAGGATTTTCGATCACCGCATTATTTCAGGGAGCCGCAAAAGTCTCTCGTCAATATTCGGACATTGTGATGAATCCTTTCACAGATAACGGAACCATATTTGAGCATCAACTTGATTACTGGACACCCGAACACCAGAATGCAACATTCCCACGTTTAACAACACTGGACAATGCCAATCTTAATAACAGGCAGATAAGTACATTAAATGTGAAAGATGCTGATTTCTTAAGATTAAAAACACTGGAAGTAGCCTATGACTTTCCTACAAAAATGATACAGAAAATCCATCTTAAGGGATTGAGACTTTTCCTTAGCGGAACGAATCTGATTACCTGGACAAAATATAAATGGGTTGATCCTGAAGCTCCTTCACTGGCAGCTCCTTTGACGAGAAACATGAGTATAGGTTGTTCCTTAAAATTCTGATAGCATGAAAAAATCGATAATTTATTTGGCAATAAGCGCAACACTAACATTTTCCGGTTGTGATTATCTGGATGACATGCCCTATGACTGGGCCCAGCCTGATGATATTTTTACGAATGAACAGAACTATCTGAAACCGATTAATCAGGTGTATGCATATATTCCCGAAGGCTTCAACCACGTAGGAAATGCCTTTTTAGATGCAGCCACCAATGATGGAATAAGTACAATCATAGATTCGGATATTCATAAGTTGTCTCGTGGGTATGTCACTTCTTCAAATCCGATTGAAGAATGTTGGAATAAGTCATACAAGGGAATTCAACAGGCCATTTTTGCCCGCAAATATTTGCGTGAGGCTGACTTGGTGTTACAAAATAAGACAGAAGAAGACATCCAGACATTTAAAGATACCTATTGTGCGGAAACTGAATGTTTACAAGCCTTATTTGAGTTTAACCTGTTAAGACACTACGGAGGCTTTCCTATTGTCGATCGTATTTACGAAGTCGACGATCCTGAACTGCAGACAAAGGCAAGAGACTCTTTCAAAGACTGCGTCAATCACATCGTACAGTTATGTGAGAGTGCTGCCGCTGTGTTGAAAGTTGATCCAGAAGGTGGAAATGGTTCTTATGGCCGTATGACTAAAGGAATGGCACTTGCTATTAAAGCCAAGACATTACTCTATGCCGCAAGCCCACTCTACAACAGAACGGATAATAACGATCCACTACTAGGCTATACTGACGGCTCGGATGTGACGGAACGTTGGAAACTTGCAGCCAAAGCTTGTGCAGATGTAATCAATCTAAATGCAGACGGAACAATATCTCCGAATGGAAATAAAAAATATAATCTGATAGCTCTTACTGCTGCTAAAACGTACGACAAGATCTTTATCAATGCCAATCCTAATCCGGAATATATCCTATTCTATACGGCTGCTAAGGACAATGCTCTGGAAAACAGGCATTATCCCCCTACAATCTCAAAAGATCAGGGAGGAGGTACAGTACCTTCACAGCAATTGATCGATGCATTTACCATGAAAGATGGAAGCGATTATACCCATTCTTCTGACGGTGCAAGCATGTATACTAACAGAGACCCGCGTTTGGCAGCAATTATCGGATATGACGGTTCGGTTTATGGAAAGAATACCATTTATACGCGAATTAGTGATAACACAACCATAGACGGACTCAACCAAGTGAAGAACCGTTCGACCAATACGGGATATTATTTAGCTAAATTCCTGGACAAAACACTGAACTTCGGACAGGCCAATGTGGGTACCGTTTTCCACTTATTCCCGATGATTCGCTTATCTGATATCCTACTTTCCTACGCAGAAGCCATGCATCACGCTTACGGCATGAGTGCGGATCCAGAAGGCTATGGTTTGACAGCAATAGAAGCCGTACAAAAAATACGTACCAGAGCAGGATTCGGAACAAATGATAAATTTCTTAATGGGGTGACAGATAACAACTTTATGGAAAAAGTGAAGCAAGAACGCCGTATCGAACTCTGTTTTGAAGAACATCGTTACTTCGATTTGCGACGTTGGATGGATGGCAATCAACTTAGAGAACCTATTATCGGAATGAAAGTAGAAGAAAATGCTTCCGGGCTTCATTATACACGCATTACAGTAGATGAAGCACGCAATTTTAAAGATTACATGTATTATCATCCTATTCCTCTGAAAGTAATCAAGGAAAGCCCTTCCATCCAACAGAATCCAGGTTGGTAACGGGCATCAAAACTATTTAATAGATAGAAAACATGAAAAAGATAATAATATTATTCATATGCTTAACCTCCTCCATCTGGCATGTCTGTGCCCAAACCAAAGTTAGCGGAATTGTTAAAGATGCCCAAGGAATGGAGATGATTGGCGCTACTGTCCTTCAGAAAGGGACTAATAATGGAATAGTGACTGGTTTGGATGGCAAATTTACTCTTACATTGTCCAACAAAGCAGAGCAAACACTTCTTATCTCAATGATCGGCTTTATAGAACAATCTATTGCCATAAAAAAGAATCATCCTTTTATCAATATCACTTTGGAAGAAGACATTGCACAATTAGATGAAGTTGTTGTGGTGGGATATGGAACACAGAAAAAAGTATCTCTGACCGGTTCTATTTCTAATGTCGGGACCGAAGATTTGAAAAGCATGCCTGTATCAAGTGTCACAAACGCTTTAGGTGGCCGCATCCCGGGACTAGTAACCCGACAAGAGAGCGGACGTCCCGGCGGTGATCAGGCTACGATGTTCGTTCGTGGTCGTGCTTCATTGAACGACTCTAGCCCTTTAGTATTGATTGACGGGGTAGAACGACCTATGGCGCAAATCGACCCTGATGATATTGAAACCATTTCTGTATTAAAAGACGCTTCTGCAACTGCCGTATACGGTGTACGAGGAGCAAATGGTGTGATATTGGTAACTACCCGCCGAGGTCGTGAAGGAGAGACTCGAATATCCTTCTCATCTGAATTCGGTGTCACTTCCTTCAATCGTATATCTCAAACCCTAAATGCAGAATCCGTTTCAAGATTCATGCGTGAGGGGGCTATCAATGATGGCTTTGACCCTTCCGATACAGGTAATACTCGCGGTCTTTTCCTGTCAGAATATGACAACTACCTCTATCGTACCCAGAAAAGCCCGTTTACACACCCGGACAATGACTTTGTAGATATGTTTACGAAAAATGGTCTCCAACAGAAATACAATGTAAACCTATCCGGCGGAAATAAAACAGTACGTTACTTCGTTTCCGTTGGATACTTCACTCAAACCGGTATGTTTGAGACAGACGTAGACAAAATTAAAGAACATGAGACAATACAAGCTCTTTTAGCAGCCTCACCCGATGTAGCAAAAGGCTTATACAAAGAAGGTTATAATTCGGAATATAAGTACAGTAGGCTCACCACTCGTTCGAATATCGATATCAACCTAACTGAAGATTTCAAGGTATCCGTGAATCTTGCTTATCGTTTCGGAAGTCAGAACCGCCCCTATGGCTATGATGCTGACGGACAGGAAGCACTGCGTCTGTTCGGCATGTTCTACCGCAATTCTCCTCAAGCATTCCCAATCTTAAATGCGAATGGAACTTATGCCGCCGCCGATGGTATATGGAGACAGAATCCACTCGTGACATTATGCTATTCAGGATTTTTTCTTAATTTCAATAACAAACTTGAGACAGATTTTGCTTTTAAATATAACCTAAGGAAACTGTTAAAAGGATTAAGTATAGACGGAAAATTCTCTTACGATGCAGGCTGGAGCAATAACCGAAGCATACAGCAGCGTCCCAATATCTATCAATATAATCCTGTAAACGGGACTTATAAACAAGGACTTGAAATGGTGTTGCCAACAAAAGCCACCAATAAAACGGCAGCTACACATCGGAAGTATGCTGAAGCGGCAGTTCGTTATAAGCAATCCTTCTCCGGACATAATATATCTGGATTGGTACTTTATAATATGAGTTACACTTCCACTCCCGGTGGACGCTATTCTTATGTACCTCATATCTATCAGGCTTTAGTAGGACGTGTTAACTATGATTATGAGAATCGCTATCTATTCGAAGTTAACGCAGGCTATAACGGCTCAAACCGTTTCGCGGAAGGACACCGTTATCAGCTCTTTCCTGCAGCATCAGTGGGATGGGTACTGACTAACGAACCTTTCTTTAAAGAAAACCCTATCTTAAGTTTTACTAAACTACGCTTCTCTTATGGTGAAGTTGGTAATGACAAGCTGGGAGGTTTCTCTTACTATTATCGTTCAGGATACGATGAAGGACTAGGCTACACTTTTGGAGAGACACATAATCCTGCGATTAAAGGTCTGATTCAAGGAAAAAGCGCCAATGAAAATATCACATGGGAAGTTGCACGGAAATACAACTTAGGACTTGAGACCAAATGGTTGAAAGACAAAATATCTGCCAGTATTGACTTTTTTAAAGAACGTCGTAGTAATATCCTATGTGAACCGGAAAGATATTCTCAAGCAGCCGGTTCAAACGGATTGGCTCCCATAAACTATGGTGTCGTAACAAATCAGGGATATGATCTGGAAATAGGCTATCAAGATCAAAAAGGAGATTTTGGATATTCCATAAAAGGGATTTATGGATATGCACACAATGAAATTGTAGAGAAAAGTGAATCTGTAAAGCCCTATGCCTATATGTCACAAACGGGAAATCCTATCGGACAGTTTATCGGCTATATTTCCGACGGTTTCTTTAGTTCTTATGAAGACGTAGCAAGTTCTCCCGTTCAATTCGGACAAATAAGCCGACCTGGAGATATTAAATATAAAGATTTAAATCATGATGGAGTGATCGATTCTAACGACCAAGCTCCTATCGGCTATAATCCGGTACCCGAAATGACTTTCTCTCTTGCTGCCGGTTTGAACTGGAAAGGAATTGATTTTAGTATATTGCTTCAGGGAGCTGCCCGTTCATCCATCTATCTGCAACAGGATATTGCATGGGATAATTTCTGGGGTAATTATTACGAAGAGCATATCGGAAGATGGACACCGGAAACAGCAGCAACAGCAACGTACCCACGTTTCACTAAAGCAGCCACTCCTGCGCATCCTAATTATTATAAATCTGACTATTGGTTGAAAGACTCCAAATACTTACGTCTGAAAAACATTCAGTTAGGTTACACTATACCTCGCAAACTATTGAAAAAATTCGGAGTACGTTCACTTAGAGTATATGCGAATGCCTACAATCTCTTTACATGGGATAACGTAAAGAAGGTAGACCCTGAATCATCGAACAATAGTAATGGACAATTCTATCCACAACAAAAAGTAATAAATTTTGGTATCAACCTGAATTTCTAATGTTTGAAATGAATAATTTATGAGAAAACTATTTATATCCTTTGTAACGGCTGTCCTGCTTGCCAGTTGTAGTGCAGATAGCCTGATGAAAGAAACCGAACTGGATCTTACGGATACAGAGAAAGTTTATTCGGACATTACATTGACCCGCAAAGTTGCATACGACTTGTATGCACGTATGCGCATGGGGAGAGACCGCCTTGGCAGTTTTGGTTTTTTGGCAAACATTGGTGGTTCGCCTTGTATGCTTGACAACGCAACAGACGATGGAGCCGGAAATACAACCCGTGCCGGAGGGGCAGTTATTCCCGAACTCGAGAAATTTATCAAAGGGGGAATTGATGCTTCCAAAGGTTTGATTGGCGGTGACCATCCATGGATATTCTACTATAAGGCCATCCGTTCTGCAAACACATTCCTGAACAACGTAGACCGTTCACCATTGGAGGATGCAGAGAAGATTTCCCTGAAAAACCAAGTACGCTTTCTGCGTGCATTGTATCACCACGAACTGTTTCGTTTCTACGGAGCATTAGTAATCGGAGACAAAGAACTCGATCCGTTACTTTATGACGAAATCAAACGTGAATCGTTAGAAACCACAGTCCGTTGGATTGCTAATGAATTCAAAGAACTTGCAGAGCCGGGAGTATTGCCCGACAAATACGATGCAGCAGATTACGGAAGAGCTACCCGGGGAGCAGCCCTAGGCTATCTGGCACGCACATTACTTTATGCAGCAAGTCCCTTACACAATGCGTCCGGAGTAACTTGGAGAGAAGCGGCTGATGCTGCCTACGATATGATTGAATATGCTGACAATGGAGATTTCTATCGTTTATATGAAGATCCGACCACTCCTGAAAAGAGCTACACACGATTATTCAATACCCGTGCCAATGGTGAGGTAATCATGGGATTTCTCCGTGCACCGGCAAATGACCTTTACGGAATGATGCCTGCCTTTGATCCCTGGAATGTAAATAAAGAGTTACTGACTTGCCCGAACCAATGGCTGGTAGACTGTTATGATATGCTCGACGGATCACAGCCCATTCTCGGTTACGAATCAAATACGAAAGCCATCATCAACCCAAACTCCGGTTACAATGTAAATTCTCCTTATGCTAACAGGGATCCTCGTTTGGCGCAGAGTATTCTATGTGATGGTGCTACCTGGCCTTTAGTCAACGGTAAGCCAGCTGCAATAGACCTGTCAAAATCATATAGATGGGGAAGCGGATACTTCCTGACAAAGTTCCTGGATGACCGTATCGATCATCGAAAAGGTGGTACCACTTACATGGACTTTCCAATGATGAGATATGCAGAAATCCTGCTCGATTATGCAGAAGCCGAGAATGAGGCTGAAGATACGAATACAGCCAGAGAAAAAGCAATAGCCCAGCTTAACAGGATACGTCGTCGTGCCGGTATCACGACAGACTTACTGGCCGCAGATTATAATCAGGCAACCCTTCGGGAACGCATACGCAAAGAACGCCGTGTAGAACTTTGTTTTGAAGATCATCGATTCTTTGACATAAGAAGATGGCTGATAGCAAAAGATGTAATGAGGTTACCGGCTGTCGGAATAAAGAAAATTAACGGTGAATATCAACGGGTAACTTTAGACACACGTAATTATAACGAGCGCATGAACTTGGCTCCAATACCACAGGATGAAGTTAATAACTGCCCGAATATCTACCAGAATCCAGGATACTAATCTAAATAGAATGTTTACTTAAAAAAATAAAGTCATGAAAACAAATAGTATAATTGCATTAATTCTGTCAATCAGTTTATTTGGATTATTCGGTTGTGCAGATAAATATGAAGTTGATTATGAAGCACCTGTCAAAATCGAATTTGCGGGTGTCGATCAGAATAATAGAGTATCATTAACGAAAGGGATTGCTGAATACACAGCAACCGTCAAAGTACAGGGAGAAATCATGAGTTTTGAAATTTATCAGGCAGACTCCAAAACCGGAATGCAGGGAAGTCTGATAGAAGAAACTGCCCAGTCATTTGCAGACGGAACGACTAATTACGAAACAACTTACAAGTTTACTTCTTTAAAAGAGAATGCCTGTATTACAGTAGTCGTTCTAGGTACCGACGGCCATACGTACCAACGTAACTTATTGGTAGAGATTACTCCTTCTGTTTTATTCTCCGATCCGGATTATGGAAAAGATGGAGAAATAGTAGAGACAGCTTCAGCTTACTATGGTTGTTACTATGCAACATGGCTTCTCGGACGCACCTATATGGCCGCTGATGCCATGAAATATACAAACGAAGTCGATTTCTCACTCGGAGATATTATCTTGCCTTCAGGAAGCGAAGCTGTACCAGTTCTTGTTTCACCTGCTAAAAGAAGTGATTACGGCTTGATGACAATTAATGGTTTACAACACACATTATTTGCAGAAACCTCTTTATCACAAGCAGAATTTAATGCAATCTCCCAAGTAGATGCAACCCCGATAGAAAATCTGGCAGATCCAACCTCCGAAGTCTTAGCTATTCAGGCAGATAAAGTTTACCTGTTCAAAACTGCCAATGGAAAGAAAGGATTGATTTGCATACAAAAAATAACAGCAAAAACTGGTACTATCGAAGTCTCACCGAATAATTGGGTAGAAAACACTAAATACTCATGGGTACAATTACTGACTAAAACCGTGGCGAAGTAAAGCTCCCATTCAAGATACTTTCTCCAATGATCGTATCATAGAATAATTAGAAGAATAGAGAAGTTCTCGGTTTCTACGAGCTTCTCTATTCCTGTTTTCCCAATAGAAGAAAGAAGAAATCTATCATTCTACCATTTTTTTTCCTTTATTGATTAGTATTTTTCCTTCCTTCTCTGAGATCTTCCCTACTTTTGCGAAAAGTCATCATGAAAAACTGAAGTTAATTAAATCACAATAATTATGAATCTGAAAAAACATTTACCCTGGCTGGGAGCCCTACTCCCTATTGCTAACACACAAGCAGAAACAAAACCTAATGTAGTAATTATCTATATCGATGATATGGGTATCGGTGACATAGGTTGTTATGGAGGTAAATTCGTTCCTACTCCTAATATTGACAAGTTGGCACAGGACGGACTATTATTCAACCAATATTACTCTTCTGCACCGGTTAGCTCTCCATCCCGCTGTGGATTAACCACAGGTCTCTTTCCTCTTGAAGTGGGAATCAACACTTTCCTGAACGACAAAGCTGCTAATAAGAGATGCGAACAACGTAATTTCCTGGATGACAAGTTGCCTTCCATGGCGCGTGCCTTCCAAAATGCAGGTTACTCAACAGGACACATCGGAAAATGGCACATGGGAGGCGGACGTGACGTACATGATGCTCCTTCTATTAAGAATTACGGTTTTGATGAATACATATCAACTTACGAGAGCCCGGATCCGGAACCGGCAATCACTGCTACCAAATGGATATGGTCGGATAAAGACAGCGTGAAGCGCTGGAGACGTACCGAATACTTTGTAGATAAAAGTATTGAGTTTGTAAAGCATCATAAAGATGAGCCTTTCTTCCTGAATCTATGGCCGGATGATATGCACACCCCTTGGGTACCGGAATTCAAACAAAAGGAAAGAAAAAGCTGGGAAACCCAGGAAGCGTTTGCACCCGTACTTGCGGAAATGGACAAACAGCTCGGACGTTTTATCAAAGCACTGGATGAATTGGGGCTGGCGGAAAACACAATCATTATTTTCACCAGTGACAATGGTCCCGCACCTAGCTTCAAGTCTGTACGTTCCGCTTATCTGAGGGGAACTAAAAATAGTCTTTATGAAGGCGGTATCCGCATGCCGTTCATCGTCAGATATCCTAAAAAGATTAAAGCCGGACAGGTAAATAATGAATCAGTATTATGTGCCGTAGATTTATATCCGACTTTGTGTTCAGTAGCCGGAATCAAGACTGAAAAAGGCTATAAAGGTGATGGGCAGAACTATGCAAAAGTTCTTCTCGGTAAATCGGAAGCTAAACGCAAGACTGATTTAATGTGGGACTTCGGACGAAACAAACATTTTGGCTTTCCAGGAAACCCTTATGACAAAAGCCCTCATTTAGCTATACGTAGCGGAAAATGGAAATTATTAGTGAATGGCGACGGAAGCGATGCACAACTATATGACATGGAAAAGGATAAGTTTGAAAAGAGCAATATCGCAAGCGAGCATCCTGATCTGGTTGCCAAGTTGAGCAAAAAGGTATGCCAATGGTATGCCGAAAACAAAGACAAAGGACTACAAACCTCTAATTAAACAATAATATTCATGAATTCTAAAGCTTTTCTTCTGCCGGCAGCGCTAATGATAGCCGGCAACACTGCAGCAAATGCCAAAGGAAAAAAGTCCGATCAGCGACCTAATATCCTAGTAATTCTTGCAGATGACCTCGGTTATTCCGACTTGGGATGCTACGGTAGTGAAATTCACACACCTAATCTGGACAAACTGGCAAAACAAGGAGTACGTTTCAATCATTTTTATAACACCAGCCGTAGCTGTCCGACACGTGCTTCCCTATTGACAGGACTTTATCAACATCAGGCAGGTATTGGACGAATGACCTTCGATGACCATCTGCCGGGATACCGGGGCACACTATCACGCAATGCAGTTACCATCGCTGAAGTTCTGAAAGAATCAGGATATGCAACCAGCATGGTAGGTAAATGGCATATCGCCGAGACTCCCCTACGCAAAGACCAACGCGAATGGCTCGCACATCACGTATACCACGAAACCTACTCCGACCTCTGTCATTATCCGGTGAATCGCGGATTTGACACCCATTACGGTACGATCTATGGAGTGGTGGACTATTTTGATCCATTCAGTCTGGTAGAAGGAGAAGTACCTGTGAAAGAAGTACCCGACGGATATTACATCACACAGGCGCTTTCAGACCGTGCAGTGAAAGAAGTGAAAGAGTATGCCAAAGACGATAAACCATTCTTTATGTACCTGGCTTACACAGCACCACACTGGCCGCTGCACGCATTGCCGGAAGATATTGAGAAATACAAGGATACCTATAAAGTAGGTTGGGAAGCCATTCGTAATGCACGTTACGAACGTCAGAAACAACTGGGTATATTCCCTAATATGGATAATTTCCTGTCTGACAGACAGTTCAAAGACAAATGGGAAGACAACCCACACGCTGAATGGGATGCCCGTGCCATGGCTGTTCATGCTGCCATGATCGATCGTATGGACCAGGGAATAGGACAAGTAATCGATGCTCTGGAAAAGACAGGACAGCTTGAAAACACACTGATTCTATTCCTTTCCGACAACGGATGCAGTAATGAAGATTGCCAGAACTACTCTCCCGGAGAAAACGACCGTCCTGACATGACACGTAAAGGGGAGAAAATGGTTTATCCTCATAACAAAGAAGTACTGCCTGGACCGGAAACAACCTATGCTTCATTGGGAGCACGCTGGGCAAACGTAGCCAATACACCGTTCCGTTTCTGGAAAGCAAAATCGTATGAGGGAGGTATCTGTACTCCGATGATTGCCCACTGGCCGAAAGGTATCAAGAAGAATGTCGGCAAGATGACTCCTGAAATCGGGCATGTAATGGACATCATGGCTACCTGTATCGATATGGCGGGAGCTACTTATCCTACCAAGTACAAAGGAAATGACATCATTCCATTGGAAGGTAAGAGCCTGGTTCCTATTTTCAAGAACGGACATCGTGAAGGACACGATTATTTAGGATTCGAGCATTACAATGAACGTGCATTCCTTTCTAACGATGGTTGGAAACTGGTTCGTCCGGGAGAGAACGCTAAATGGGAGTTATACAATCTGAATGAAGACCGGAGCGAAATGCATAATCTGGCAGCACAACACCCTGAAAAAGTAGCGGAAATGACAAAAGCTTACGAAGCATGGGCGAAACGTTGTATGGTAGAACCTTATCCGGGACAGAAGAAAAAATAAGAAGCATTCGATTGATTATTTTATAAAAGACTCCTGCCGCAATATCGCAAGATATTTATCGGCAGGAGTCTTTTTTATATGCCTTTATACAATCTATCACACCTCCCCTGAAACCGGAGGCTGACCATTATATTCTTTAGGTAATACGCCATATTGCGCTTTAAAACATTTCGCAAAATAAGAAGAAGAAGTAAATCCCACCTGCGCTGCCACTTCAGAAATCCGGGTACCGCTCATAATCAGTTCAGCAGCTCTATTCATACGAAGTGTCTTCAAATAATCATTAGGTGACATTCCGGACAAAGCCTTGATCTTCCGATAGAAATTGGAGCGGCTCATATTCATCTGTTCAGACAGGGTATCTATCGAAAAGTTCTCATCTGCCAGCTGTTCGGCTATCACCCCTTGTATCTTCGCAATAAATTCACAGTCTTTCTGCGACATCGCAAAGTCCGTTGTCGAAACAGCCACCGTATCCCCAGCCAGGCTCACCATCAATTTATGGAAAGACTGCCTCAACTTCAGCAAATTCTCGATCTGCATATGAAGCTGTTTGATAGAGAATGGTTTCTCCACATATACATCTGCTCCACATGTAAGTCCTTCGACTTTAGACTCCAAAGTGGTTTTTGCCGTCAATAAAATGACCGGAATATGGGAATAAGAGATTTCAGACTTCACTTTGCAACAAAGTTCCAGACCATCCATCTCCGGCATCATAACGTCGCTTACTATGACATCTACGTTTTCCTGCGCAAGCACCTCAAGTGCTTCACGACCATTGGAAGCCCTCAACACACGGAACCATTCAGCCAACGACTCACGAGTCAGATTCAGTAAATCAACATTATCCTCAACCAGCAGAACCGTAAACTTCTTCCCTGAATACTCCGAAGATACAGCATCAGAAGCATCCACATGTTCCAGATGCATTTCTACAATATCAGCTGTTTTCTCCGTCTCCCACTCTTTGACCGGAAGAGACAATACAAATGAAGAACCACCACCAACATTATCTTCCAAGTACAAATCCCCTTGGTGAGCCTCTGCCAAGGACTTTGCAAAAGCCAATCCTATACCGGTACCTACAGCCGTGGCCACCTTATCATCAGGCAGTTGATAGAAAGCTTCAAATATCTTTTGTTTCTGTTCATCCGGTATTCCGGGACCATCATCGTTCACTTGTATCTCATACCCCTTATCAGTGACAACTAGTTTCAGGTCAATATGCGCATGAGCATATTTGATGGCATTTCCCATCAAATTAACAAGAATCTTACTTAATTTCTCCCTATCCACCGTAGACACCAACTCTTGTTCAGGAACAGTCAATTGCAAATCAATCCCCTTCAATTCGGCAGGACTTGTAAATTGATTATAAACATCACTGACAAGCTCCTTTATATCACTCTTCTTCAAATTCAAATGCAGCGTACCGCTCTCCATTTTCTGGAAGTCAAGCAATTCATTAGTAATTCCCAACAGATAATTTACATTCTTATCTATCACAGACAAATACTTGAGATCTTTCCCTTCACGCTCCTTCTCCAACAGTTTTTCCAAAGGAAGACGTATCAAACTAAGCGGAGTACGTATCTCATGCACCAAGTTGATGAAGAAACTAATCTTCGACTTATAAACTTCCTGTTCCTTGGCAGTCTGATATTTTTCCATCCGCCGTTTATATTTGCGTTTAACGCGGAGATTCCATCGCCAGGCCATCCAGCCGATCCATCCCAATAGCATAAGAACATAAACAACATAAGCCAAAGTACTACGCCACCAGGGAGGAGTAATCACCACCTTTAAAGTGGTAGTCTTCTCATTCCACTGACGATCATTATTAGAGCCTCTGACTTCGAACAAATACTCACCGGGAGGCAAATTGGTGTAAGAAGCCATATTGTTATCGGTATTCAGAATCCACTCCTTGTCCACTCCCCGAAGTATGTAAGAATACCGGTTCTTCCCCGGGTCTTCAAAACTAAGAGCGACAAAACGAATAGAGAAGCTATTGTTTTCATAAGATAAAGTCACCTTATCAGCCATATAAAGCGGTTTATCCAACTGAAGCAGTTTCTTCACCTCCTGCTCATCGGTTTGATAAGGTAACCGAATATCGGTCACATAAACCGGAGGAATATATTTGTTATCTACAAACTGTTCCGGCTGGAATACATTAAAGCCATTGATCCCACCAAAATACAATTTTCCTTCGGATGATTTCAATGAAGATCGAGCTATAAACTGATTCCCTTGCAAGCCGTCATTAATCGTGAACTGGCGGAAATGATCTTTGGTAACAGGATTAATCTTAAAAATTCCGGCATTGCTGGATACCCAGAAATCACCTCCCTGATCTTGCTCAATCGCATAAATAACCTTGTTAGGTAATAAAGTATTATGCGGGTCAAACTCAATGAATCTTTTCTCTTTAGCATCAAAAGAACACAGTCCTCCCCCATTCGTTCCAAACCACATGGTTCCTTTCGTATCTTCAAATAAAGTAATGACCGAATTACTGGTGATCGTAGTCGAATCTTCCCGTTCATGCTGATAATGTTTCCAATGAGCATTCATTGTATTGTAAGAAAACACACCACTATTGGAAGTCGCAATCCAGAGATGATTGTACATATCCTCATAGATATCGACAACAGAAACCATTGAACCGACACTTGTGATGGTCATAAAGTTATCTCGAGCAGCGTCATAACGACACAATCCCCAACTCGTTCCTACATAAATTTCTCCTTTTCGTCCTTTATAAATACACAACACATCGTTGCTACAAATCGTATTGGGGATTCCACGAGAATGAGTATAGGCTTTCACTGCCCCTGTGCGTAAATTGATAACCCGTATTCCCCCGGCATAAGTACCGATCCATAAATAGTCACCATCCAGCATTAGAGAACGAATGTCATACTTTTGATTTTTAGTTCCTCCTATTGCATAAGGAGAAAGCTCCCGAGTAGCAGCATTGAAAAAATACAAACCGCTTTGAGTTCCAATCCAGATATTCCCATCCTTATTCTCACAGAAAGGAGCAACGACCTCCCCCGCTCCCGGCACTCCGGACAGATAGGCAGGCGAATAATAATCAAAACGTTTAGTCTGCTTGGACATATAGTTAATCCCACCCAAATTGGTCAACACCCAAAGAGCCCCTTCGGCATCCCACATCATTCCATTGATAGTCTGGTCACTCAAACTTCTCGGATCGGCGGGATTATCCGCCCGCTGAAATGTGTTTGTATTTTGATCGAATAGATAAAGCCCGTTATCCGTTCCTACCAACAGCTCTTTATCCGTATACTTCAACAAACAATGAACAGCTCCGAAATTAAACGCCGAACCACTGTAATTGTCTATAGCTTCAGTTCGTTCATCCAAACGGCTCAACAGGTTACTTCCCGCACCAATCCAGATTTCTCCATCGATATTCTGAATACAGTTCACTTTATAACTATCGGAAGCATTTATATCTAATGAGATTTCATACGTCCGGAGAAACTTGCCGTTTTCGTCAAAGCACAAAAGTCCTTCCTGTAAGGAAGATATATAGACCCTCTTCCGATCAGCGCTCTGACAGAGGTCCCATACAAAAGACGTCTGAACACTATTTTGAGTCAGCACCTCTGTTTTCGGATCATAAATAAAAAATCCCTGGCCCAAAGTCGCAATCCAGATAAGACCATTTTCCGTCTTGATAATCTTTTTAATCTCACTGCTGATATACACATTATACTGCGTCGTTTTATCAAAGTAAGAGAAACGATCGGTATCCCGGTCATAAATATAAAGTCCGGAGTTTGTTCCAACCCAGAGATTCTTGTCCACCTCTATCAAGGCTTCTACAAAATTGTTTTCTAATGAGAACTTTTCGTTGAGAACATTCCGGTACACTTTATTGCCCCGCCCGTCATAACGGTTCAGTCCGTCACTGGTACCCAACCAGATAAAGCCATAACTATCTTGAAGGGCGCACCACACGGTATTATGAGACAATCCATCTTCTACCTGATATTTCTTGAACGAAAAATAAGGAGACGCGGATAGTGTTCCGGTCCAGAAGATCAGCAAGCATATTAGTATTTTAGTTAACTTCATTCTACGTGTTTTTTATTCAATTATCGGTTCAGCCAAGGTTCAGGATTCAACTTTTCTTTCTCCCTACGCAACTGGAAGTGCAATACCGTCCGTCCATTATCCGTACCGTCAGAAAAGACCTGACCGATGGATTGCTTCGTCTTCACCGTATCACCGGCTTTGACGGATGCAGAAGAAAGATTGCAATAAACAGAAATATAATTGCCATGACGAATGAGGACATTAAATAATCCGTTCAATTGGAACACAGCCGCCACCTTCCCATCAAAAATGGCACGCGCCTGTGCACCCGGTTTTCCCTGAATATCAATACCCTTGTTATCCAATTTCACGTTGCGCAACCCCTCTACGGCATATTGTCCATAACGGCTGGTGATAATATAAGCGCCGGATATAGGCATTGGCAATTTCCCGCGATTCGCGGCAAAGTTACCTGATAATTCCCGATCCGCCTTACTCATGGTATAAGCCTCAAGAGGTTTCGATTTGGCGGCCGTTTCCGTTGCAGTAGATTTTCCCTCCTTGCTTTCCTCTTTCTTACGGGCAGCCGCTTCACGACGAGCTTCTTCCTGCGCACGCTTGCGGGCACGCTCTATTTCTTCCGCAATTAATTTATCAATGCGGGCATTCAGCTGATTGGCTTCCCTGCGTTTTTTATTTATCTCATTCTGCAATCCTTTCTGCTTCTTTTGCAGATTAGTCACCAACGTGCGTTTCTCTTTTTCCTGCTCTTCCAACTTCACCTTTTCGCTCTCACGTTCTTGTAGCAAGTTCTCTTTGGCAATTTTCACCTGTTGAAGTTCCGCTTTCTTCTTGCGTATCTGATCCTGTTTCTTTAGGATTTCTTCCCCTTGCAGACGTTGATAAGTGGCATATTCACGAACGTATCGCATACGCCGATAAGTCTGCCCCAGATTCTTTGCCGAAAAAATAAACATGAGCTTCTCCTCTATCGACTTATTCTTATACAAGTACTGGACAGAAGCTTCATATTTCTTCTTTTTATCTTTCAAATCCTTCTCCAGCCCGTGCAACTGGCGCTCCAACAAAGCCAACTCACGCTGGATAGCCTCCACATCATTGTTGATAGCCATGATATAGCGTTTCCGCTCTTCAATCTGTCCGGTCAACACAGCCAGACTATTCAACTGGCTTCCCACATCTTTCTTTGTATCCTTCAATATAGATTCCGATTCGGCAATCTGTTTTTGCAGCGCACCGCGTTTACTTTCCAGCTCACGAATCAACTTGTTCGATTGAGCGAAAAGAGGAACTGCCAACCAAAGGCAACTGATTAGAATAACAAAGAAACGTTTCATCATAATAAAGCTACCAGCATTTTTACTAATTCTTCCAAGGGAATCTGGTTGTATTTGGACGTCAGTTCCGTCGGAGTTATCGAAAACTCTTGTGTGGAGAACTCATAAAGTTGGACTTTTGCCTTTTCTAATGAAGGAATTCCTATATCTTTTCCTGTCAGCTCTGTCTTTCCACCAGGAAGAGAGGCATCCATCAATATCTTTTCCAAACGGGAAAACTCCACATTCTTCGACAATACATTTTTCAATTCAGCTTTAGTGGCACGAACAAAGCGTTTATTCATCCTGTCTACCAATAAAACTTCGTCGGGAGTAACTTCTATACGTGCCACTTCTGTACGCAGAATAGGCATCAATAAGGAGATTTGTACCCGCTCATGAGTTTTCATCTTCATGGTTCCCCCTACAGACATACTTCCCTTCTTGCCGGGAATAGTCAACTGAAGCTTGGAAGCCAGGTAACTGGATGTCGGAGCCTTTGTCGAAGTCTTAGTTTCCGAAGTTGCCAAGTGCTTCGAACTCTTACAGCCGGCCAACACCACTACCACCAACAACAGTAGATAAATGATTCTTTTCATTCCGCAATATATTTCTTCTTCTCTATTTTCTGTTTCAACGTTTTCGACTCGCTACCCATTTCCAGTGCCTTCTTCCAATATTTCAACGCACCTTCCGCATCGCCGGTCATAAAATAAATATCTCCGCAATGCTCCACAATCACATCGCTCTTCTCGCCGTCGTTCTTCATTGCATTGTCAATATAGATACGGGCTTCGGCATAGTTTCCCTTTTCAAAAAGAATCCATGCATAAGTATCGAGATAGGTCGAATTATTAGGTTCGGCTTTCACCGTTTTGTAACTCATCTCCTCCGCCTTGTCCAAGTCACGACGTTCCACAGACAGATAATAAGCATAATTATTTAATGCGCCAATATTGGAAGGATTATATACCAAAGCCGAATCGTAAGCAGCATAAGCCTCCGTCATTTGTTTCTTGGTATGATAAATATCCCCCATGATAGAATAAAAATCTGAAATGACTTCTTTTCTGGTATCGGGAGTTATATGTTCCAATGCTCTATTACAAACACTCAATACACTATCTCCCTGTTCTGCCTGATGATAAGCGATAGCCAGATAATAATAAAGTTCCAACGCATCCGGAGTAGCTTCAATGCCCGGTTCGCAGACCTTGATAATTTGCTTGTAATCTTCCTTTTTCACCGCCGCGCTAACCAGCATCAGACGGGCAGCCTTATTGGTAGGATCCAGATCAACCACCTGCTCCAATACCGGCACAGCCTCCTGTTCCATATTCTTCGACAACAGGTATTGAGAATAAAGCATCGGTATCTGCGGATCATCCATATCCTGCTTCATCATCCGGTCAAACAAGGCAATCACCTGAGTGCTATCTTTAGCGGACGACTGTTCATTTTCCGCAATCACCTGTCTCATGACACTGATTTTAGTATCAGAAGTCACCTTTTTGTTCAATAACAACGTATCCAGTTGCTGTTGATACAATTCTTTCTGCCCGGTCTGTTCATAGTAAGAAGCCATCGAGAAGAGAGCCATCGGATTATCAGGCTCTACAGCCAGTACCTTCTGGTATGCATCATAAGCTTCCTGCTTTTTCCCGTTCTGAAGATATACATCTCCCAGTATCACCTGATAACGCATATCCATCGGATATTCCTGTACCAGACTTTCTATTTCCTGAAATGCCTTCTTATCATCTTTCATCTGAAGATAAATCCGGAATTTCTCCATAGACAGCTGCTCATTCTTACCCAAACGTTTCTCTAAACGATTCAATGTAGAAATGACATCATTATACTTCTCCTGGCGACTGTAAATATCAAGAAGGCTGAACAAAGGGTCCTGTTTCGACGGGAAACGGGTCACCATCTTCTCAAGCAAAGCCGCAGCCTTATCCAATTCATTTTGTTGCTGGTACAAACTGACCAATCCCTGACTATACCAATAGTTATCAGGTGCAAAAGCCACTGCCTGCTCCAAAGCAACCTGACCTTGCGGCACCTGGCGAAGGAACATATAATATTGCGATATTTCATAAAGCGCAGAAGAAGCAGTGGGGTTGATATCCAGACAATGCTGTAGCAATCCAAATGCCGCATCATACTCATTCTTTCCTTTCATCCGCATGGCTTCCAAGAAGAAGTAGTCATATTTACGCTGTTGTTCAGCAGAAAGCAATGTTTCCTTCATTAAAGAAGCTCCATCTGCTTTCGCTGTTGTTTTTGCTGTACGCACAGACCGGATTCCCCCACATGAAGTGAGCATCAATACCGTCACGAACAGCCATCCTATTTTTATCTTCATTCTATTTTCTCCATTAAGCATTCATCATACTCCGGTATGTCCGAAACCACCGGCTCCCCGTTCTGTTTCATCCAGCACCTCTACTTCCTGCCATGCAGGCTGTTCGTGCTTCGCTATCACCATCTGCGCGATACGTTCACCGTCTTCAATCACAAACGTTTCAGAGGAGAGATTGACTAAAATGATACAAACTTCCCCACGATAATCCGCATCAATCGTACCCGGAGAATTGAGCACTGTAATTCCTTTCTTGATCGCCAGTCCGCTACGTGGACGAACTTGTGCCTCAAATCCCTTCGGCAAGGCAATATATAGTCCTGTCGGCACCAGACAACGTTGCAACGGTTCCAGTGTGATAGGTTCAGAAAGATTAGCACGGATATCCATTCCTGCGGACAATTCAGTGGCATAAGCCGGAAGCGGATGCTTCGATTTATTGATAACTTGAATATTCATAAATGCATGTTTACTATTTAACGGGCGAAAATACACATTTTGAACTGAAAAATAGTTAAGTTTGCAGTTAAATAATGTACCTGTAGCCAATTTGCGAATGGTAAACACTAAAATTATAGATAAAATGATGAATTGGAACCAATTAATATCAGCGAAACGTTTCGGAATGGAAGAATTCCATGAGGAACGACAGGAAAACCGATCCGAATTCCAACGGGACTATGACCGTCTTATTTTTTCGGCTCCTTTCCGCAGATTACAGAACAAAACGCAAGTATTCCCTCTACCGGGCAGCGTTTTTGTACACAACCGACTTACGCACAGTCTCGAAGTCGCCAGCGTTGGCCGTTCACTCGGGGACGATGTTGCCAAAGCACTTCTGGAACGTCATCCGGAACTTCAGGATTCTTTCCTGCCGGAGATCGGTTCTATCGTTTCGGCTGCTTGCCTGGCACACGATTTGGGTAATCCGCCTTTCGGTCATTCAGGCGAAAAGGCCATTTCCACTTTTTTCTCTGAAGGGAAAGGAGTTCGCCTGAAAGAGAAACAGCCCAACGGAGAGCAACTTTCTCCGATGGAATGGGAAGATTTAATACATTTTGAAGGAAATGCAAATGCCTTCCGAATACTTACACATCAGTTCGAGGGACGTCGCAAAGGCGGATTCGTTCTAACATACACCACTCTGGCTTCTATCGTAAAATACCCCTTTTCATCGAGCCTTGCAGGAACAAAATCCAAGTTTGGCTTTTTCGTCAGCGAAGAAGAAAGCTTCCGCAAAATTGCAACAGAATTAGGACTGATATTGCTCAACGAACATCCTTTAAAGTATGCACGCCACCCGTTAGTTTATTTGGTTGAAGCGGCAGACGACATTTGCTATCAGATGATGGATATTGAGGATGCATATAAACTGAAGATTCTCACCACAGAAGAGACTAAAGAGCTATTAATGGCCTATTTCAGCGAAGAGCGGCAGGAACATCTCCGAAAAACATTCCTGATTGTTAACGATGTCAACGAGCAAATCGCTTACCTGCGCTCTTCCGTCATCGGTTTATTGATCCGGGAGTGTACCCGTGTCTTTTTAGATCATGAACAAGAAATCCTGTCCGGCACGTTCGAAGGATCACTAATCAAGCGCATAGCCGAGCGTCCGGCAGCAGCCTATAAACACAGCGTCGAAGTATCTATCAATAAAATCTACCGTTCACGGGACGTACTGGATGTTGAACTGGCGGGATTCCGCATCATCAGCACCCTGCTCGAATTGATGATAGATGCCGTAACCTCACCCGAAAAGACTTATTCCAAACTCCTGATCGACCGGGTTTCCAGTCAATACAATATAAAAGCGCCCGTACTCTATGAAAGAATACAGGCGGTACTTGACTATATATCGGGAATGACCGACGTCTTTGCTCTTGATCTTTATCGTAAAATTAACGGGAACAGTCTGCCTGCGGTGTAACCACTTTAGGAGTAAACACCTCTTCCCCTTCACAAGAAGACAATCTCAACGCATCCGGATGGCTTTCAATAAACGTCTGGATGTGTCGAATCCGCTTATCTTCGAGAATTTCGTCTACAGCAATCAGAATACCGGTTTCTTCCACATCACCGAATTCATAATTGATAGCTGTTCCGAACATACGCATAGTAGGGCTTAGGCTCATATATGCATTTACCAACGGAGGAATATTATATCCCAGTTTACGAATTTCACAATTCAATATTTTATAGTCTTCCTTGAAGGAATGCTTGCAAAACAAAGCACTCAGCTCGTCTTCGGAAGTCTCAAGTTTCAGAGGCTCGATCGGAGTGACAAGTTTCTCTTTATCATAAAAATGTTTCTTGAGGAAATGAAGAATCATATCACGGCCACGACGATGGTAGCTAGGATACATGGTCACCTTGCCAAAGAAATACTTCACATTCGGCATAACCACGGTCAACGCTCCCAACCCGTCCCACAGATTATCCAAAGCGAACAATCCTTTGCTTCCGGCACGGGTAGACTGATATTCAAGCGTAACAAACGAACGCCCCAGCTCAATTGTCTGCGGCAGGTATTCTTTAATAAAAGCATCAGAAAAATGAAACATGTGGGAAGTAGCCAGAATTGGCGCGCCTTTTTCATCAAAACGCACGTCCGTACCAAGCAGATACCGGTAACCGCCCAGAATTTCTTCCGCTTCCGGATTCCATACGATCAACTGCTTATAGGGGTGTTCCATCGTGTCGTATTCATCAATATCCATTGACAGACCTGTACCTCCACCAGCAGCACGGAAAGCTATTTCACGCAAACGACCAATCTCTCTCATTACATTAGGAGCATTCTGATGAGTAATAATATAAATCTGATTATTACTCTTATTCGTCATTCGTAAGCGTTTGTCTTCCGTCAATTCTGCCTTCAGCAGTTCTTTGCTTACCGGTTTAATAATCTCTTCCATATTCCTTGTTATAGTTGTTCTATCAGTTACAGTTTATAAACAATATCCTTTACGTATTCAGCCCACTGCGCAGGGGTTTTCGATTTATCAAAAGTCTGCCAGGGTATAGGTTTGCCAAAAGTGACAGTAAAAGTTTTGTGGCGATTCTTAAACATTTCATCCGCAAGATACAACATAGCGATGTTAAACTTGATACCCAATGCCTTGCAAATATTTGCCAGGTTGTAGAAGAAATCAGAATTCCTGCCTCCAAAATGCACGGGTATTACATCACGTTTTGCTTGTATGCTCTTTACTACAAATGTCTTTTTCCATTCCAGGTCGCGAATCACTCCATTCTGACGGCGCGAGCACAGTCCGGCAGGAAACATAATCAGCTGATCGTCGGACTGGAATCCGGCTTCCACCATCTTCGGAAAGTCCTTTGCCTGCTTGCCGGTTTTATTAATAGGTATGCAAAGGGGAGCCAACCCGCGTAGATTCATCAATAGATCATTCACCAGGTATTTCACCTTCCCCTCATAGTGCTTTCCTAACACATAACCAAGCGCAACACCATCCTGTCCGCCTAACGGATGATTGGAAACAAAAGTGTACAGACCATCCTTTGGCAAATTCTCAATGCCTTTTACGTCCACTTTCGCATCCAAAAAGCCCATACATGCCTCCAGAAAGTCCACTCCCAGTTTATCCTTCGACTCATTCAGGAATACATTAATTTCATCCTGATGAACAATTTTCTTCAGATAAGAAATCACGAACTTAGGGATGTACTTGTAATGCTTCGGAGCCTTCGTCCGAAGTATCTTATCGACATCGATCAAAAATAAAGAGTCATCAGTCATTCTTTTCAAATAAAAATGATGGCACAAAATTAACGGTTCTTTTTTATTAATCGCAATAATTTGGTAGAAAATGCAGGATTTAAGTTCAGAACACAAAAAAACACCACCCAAAAACTATCAAAAATGACCTAAAAACTATCCGCGGATAGTTTTCGGATAAAAAAACGTCAGTTTTTCCCCTACCGGGTTTCAAAAATTCATGTAAACTTGCAACATCGAAAATAACAAACGAATATTCACCTTTAAAAAGCAACACATTATGAAAAGTTTAAGCTTCAGAAAAGACTTAGTAGGAGTACAAGATGAATTACTACGCTTCGCTTATAAACTGACAACTGACCGTGAAGAAGCAAACGATTTGTTGCAGGAGACATCATTAAAAGCATTAGATAATGAAGATAAATATACCCCTGATACAAATTTCAAAGGATGGATGTATACCATCATGCGCAATATATTCATAAACAACTACCGCAAGGTAGTCCGCGACCAGACATTCATCGACCAGACTGATAATCTTTATCATCTGAATTTGCCACAGGATGGAAGTTCTGAAAATACAGAAAGAGCATACGACCTGAAAGAGATGCACCGTGTAGTTAACAAACTCCCCAAAGAATACAGAGTTCCGTTTGCGATGCACGTTTCAGGATTCAAATACCGTGAAATTGCGGAAAAACTGAACCTCCCGTTGGGTACAGTGAAAAGCCGTATTTTCTTCACGCGCCAGAAATTACAGGAAGAGTTGAAAGACTTCCGCTAAACCTTAACTATATAAAACTTAGTGATTTTGAATCACATATTTCTTTAATGCAGATTTTTAGTTTTGATAATGATTAAAAGGCAGAAATACTCCGGTATATTCTGCCTTTTCTTTTATTGCGAAGATTAGTTGTCCGACACCCGGGTGTCAGCACATACAACACCCGGGTCTCAACCTATCTGACACCCGGGTGTCGGGTGCACTGAGACCCGGGTGTCAGATAAACCTCTATTGCATGAAAAAGAATCTCTCCCACCACATTATTTAAATTTTACCTATACAGACATTTTTTCCGTTCTACGCCCACGGGCTCCCCACCAGTAAAGCATTCTCGAAGGCACATCATTTTCAAGCAAATAGACATTTAACATTCTGTTGAAAACTTCTCTGAAAGTTTTTTATGGAAAGTTGTGGGGAATTGTGGGGAATTTCATACTTTTACGGTCGCTTATTATAATAAGGTAATGATACGTTTTTTAGGAAATATTGAAGCCAGGGCGGACGCCAAAGGAAGGGTGTTCATACCCGCCACCTTCAGGAAGCAATTACAAGCCGCTTCCGAAGAGAGGCTTATTATGCGTAAAGACGTATTTCAGGACTGTTTAACCCTGTACCCCGAGAGCGTGTGGAACGAGGAGTTGAACGAGCTACGTAGTAGACTTAACAAATGGAATAGCAAACACCAACTTATTTTCAGGCAATTCGTGAGCGACGTTGAAATAGTGACACCTGATAGCAACGGGCGCATATTAATTCCGAAACGGTATTTACAGATTTGCAGTATCCATGGGGATATTCGCTTTATCGGCATCGATAACAAGATAGAAATCTGGGCGAAAGAACGGGCAGAACAGCCTTTCATGTCACCCGAAGAGTTCGGTGCAGCATTAGAAGAAATTATGAACGATGATAATAGACAAGATGGAGAAAGATGAATTGACATATCACGTACCTGTATTGCTGAAAGAAAGCGTTGACGGTATGAATATCCAACCGGATGGAACGTATGTAGACGTTACATTCGGAGGAGCGGGACATTCGCGCGAGATCCTTTCACGGCTCGGAGAAGGCGGACGTCTGCTGGGATTCGACCAGGACGAGGATGCTGAACGGAACATTGTCAACGATACTCATTTCATCTTCGTGCGCAGTAACTTCCGCTATCTGCACAACTTCCTGCGTTATCACAACATCGAACAGGTAGACGCGATCCTGGCCGACCTCGGCGTATCTTCTCATCATTTCGATGATAGCGAACGTGGCTTCTCCTTCCGTTTTGACGGGGCACTGGATATGCGTATGAACAAGCGTGCCGGTATGACAGCAGCAGATATCGTGAATACTTATGATGAAGAACGTCTTGCAAACATCCTCTACCTGTACGGGGAACTAAAGAATAGTCGCAAACTGGCTTCTGTCATCGTTAAAGCCAGAAGCGGACAGAATATCCGGACCATCGGTGAGTTTTTGGAAATCATCAAACCGCTTTTCGGTCGTGAACGCGAAAAGAAAGAGCTGGCAAAGGTGTTCCAGGCACTACGAATTGAAGTAAACCAAGAGATGGAGGCGTTGAAGGAGATGTTGCTGGCTGCTACGGAGGCATTAAAGCCGGGCGGCAGACTGGTAGTTATCACCTATCATTCGCTGGAAGACCGAATGGTGAAAAACATCATGAAGACAGGCAATGTAGAAGGAAAAGCGGAAACCGACTTCTTCGGCAATCTGCAAACGCCTTTCCGCCTTGTCAACAATAAGGTAATCGTTCCCGACGAGGCAGAAATAGAACGAAACCCGCGGTCGAGAAGCGCCAAATTACGAATTGCAGAAAAGAAATAAAAAGATATGGAAGAAGAAGTAGTAAACAAGAAAGCAGAAGAGGACAAGAAGAAAAAACGCACCTCTCTGAAGAGTATTCTGGGTGGAGACATTCTGGCTACCGATTTTTTCCGCCGTCAAACGAAGTTGCTGGTACTTATCATGGTATTCATCATCTTCTACATTCACAATCGTTATGCCAGTCAACAGCAACAGATCGAAATAGACCGGCTGAAAAAGGAATTGACAGACATTAAATACGATGCACTGACTCGCAGCTCAGAGCTGATGGAAAAGAGCCGCCAGTCACGCATTGAAGATTATATATCGAGTAAGGAAAGCGATTTGCAAACATCAACCAATCCTCCTTACCTTATTAAATAGATGATAGTGGATAGTTGATAAATGATAGTTAAGCGTTTAAAAGACAAATACTGTGGCAGTTAATAAAAAGAACATAATGACCCGTTACTTCTTCGTCATCCTATTGATGGCGTTGATAGGAGTAGCTATTGTTGTAAAAGCAGGCATCACCATGTTTGCCGAACGACAATACTGGCAGGATGTGGCTGACCGTTTCGTAAAAGAGAATGTGACGGTAAAACCTAATCGTGGAAACATTATTTCTTCTGACGGTAAACTGATGGCCAGCTCTCTGCCCGAGTACAGAATATATATGGACTTTATGTCCGGTGAAAAGGATGAAAAACGCAGGCAGAAAGATCAGGCACGCCGGGATTCCATCCTCAATGCCAATATGGATTCAATCTGTATCGGACTTCACAAGATATTCCCGGACAAGAGTGCGGCTCAATTCAAGGCACACCTCAAAAAAGGACGCCAGGCAAAAAGCCGCAATTATCTGATTTATCCGAAACGTATCTCCTATATACAATATAAAGAGGTAAAGAGACTGCCTGTATTCTGCTTGAACCGGTATAAAGGCGGATTCAAGGAACAAGCTTACAATCAGCGTAAGAAACCGTTCGGTTCACTGGCTGCCCGTACACTGGGAGATGTGTATGCAGACACAGCCAAAGGAGCGAGAAATGGTATCGAACTTGCTTTCGACACCATCCTGAAAGGGCGGGACGGATTGACACACCGTCAGAAGGTGATGAACAAATACCTGAACATTGTCGATGTGCCACCAGTTGATGGTTGCGATCTGATTAGTACTATCGATGTAGGTATGCAGGATATTTGCGAGAAGGCGTTGGTGGATAAGCTGAAAGAGCTGAATGCGAGCGTGGGTGTGGTGGTATTGATGGAGGTAAGTACCGGAGAAGTGAAAGCCATCGTCAACATGATGCAAGGCAAAGACGGTGAGTACTACGAAATGCGCAACAATGCTATTAGTGATATGCTCGAACCGGGGTCTACTTTCAAAACGGCCTCTATCATGGTAGCTCTTGAAGACGGAAAAATCACGCCGGACTATGTGGTAGATACCGGCAACGGCCAGATGCCGATGTATGGACGTGTCATGAAAGACCATAACTGGCATCGCGGAGGATATGGAAAGCTGACTGTTACGGAAATTCTAGGGGTTTCGTCCAATGTGGGTACCTCTTATATTATAGACCATTTCTACGGCAGCAACCCGCAGAAATTTGTAGACGGGTTGAAACGGATGAGCATCGACCAGCCGTTACACCTGCAGATTGCGGGAGAAGGAAAACCGAATATACGCGGCCCGAAAGAACGTTATTTTGCAAAGACAACATTGCCGTGGATGAGTATCGGCTACGAGACACAGGTTCCACCGATCAATATTCTCACATTCTATAATGGGATAGCCAACAACGGAGTCACCGTGCGTCCGAAGTTTGTCAAAGCTGCCATGAAGGACGGGGAAGTAGTGAAAGAATATCCGACAGAGGTAATCAATCCCAAGATTTGTTCGGATAAGACTTTGGCACAGATCCGTGAGATTCTCCGGAAAGTGGTTGGTGAAGGACTTGCCAAACCTGCGGGAAGCAAGCAGTTCCACGTTTCAGGAAAAACAGGAACGGCGCAGATTTCACAGGGAGCAGCCGGATACAAAACGGGAAGAACAAATTATCTGGTTAGTTTCTGCGGGTATTTCCCGTCAGAAGCACCTAAATATAGCATGATTGTCTCTATCCAGAAACCGGGATTACCGGCTTCGGGAGGTTTAATGGCAGGTAGTGTGTTCAGCAAGATTGCAGAAAGGGTGTATGCCAAAGACTTGCGGTTACCGCTGACCAATGCGATTGATACTAATTCCGTAGTCATTCCGAATGTAAAAGCCGGAGAGATGCGCGAAGCGCAACGAGTATTGGAAGAGCTGCAGATTAACGTACAAGGCAAAATCGCTGATTCGGGCAAAGAGGTTTGGGGAAATACCCATTCTGCCCCACAAGCTGTGGTTCTTGAGAGCCGGAGCAATATGCAGAATTTTGTACCGAGTGTGATAGGTATGGGAGCGAAAGACGCTGTGTACTTGTTGGAAAGCAAAGGATTGAAAGTCAATCTGGTCGGCGTAGGCAAAGTAAAAAGCCAGTCGATAGCCAACGGAACGATTGTTAAGAAGGGACAGACAGTGACGCTTACGCTTAATTAAAAATTAAAGATTAAAATTGAATAGAGTGATGTTATTAAATGAGTTACTGAAAGCAATCCAACCGGTAGAGGTAGCCGGAGATTCAAACATAGAAATCACCGGTGTCAACATAGACTCCCGTCTAGTGGAAGCCGGACAGCTATTCATGGCAATGCGTGGCACACAAGCCGACGGCCATGCTTATATACCTGCTGCCATCGCAAAAGGAGCAATCGCCATCCTTTGCGAGGATATGCCGGAAGAACCTGTAGCGGGGATCACCTATGTACGAGTAAAAGACAGCGAAGATGCGGTAGGAAAGATTGCCACTACCTTCTACGGAGACCCGACTTCCAAGTTGGAACTGGTCGGCGTTACCGGGACGAACGGAAAAACAACGATCGCTACCTTATTATATAATACATTCCGTTATTTCGGCTATAAGGTGGGATTGATTTCTACCGTTTGCAATTACATCGATGATAAATCGATTCCGACAGAACATACTACTCCTGATCCAATCACGTTGAACTGTTTGTTGGGACGGATGGCAGATGAAGGATGCAAATATGTTTTCATGGAAGTCAGCTCCCACTCGATTGCACAGAAACGTATCAGTGGACTAAAGTTTGCAGGAGGGATCTTTACCAATCTGACCCGCGACCATCTCGACTATCATAAAACAGTAGAGAACTATCTGAAAGCGAAGAAGAAATTCTTTGACGATCTGCCGAAAAATGCATTCAGCCTGACCAATCTGGACGATAAAAACGGACTGGTAATGACGCAGAACACACGTTCGAAGGTCTATACTTATTCATTGAGAAGTCTTAGCGACTTTAAAGGACGGGTATTAGAGTCTCATTTCGAAGGGATGCTGCTCGACTTCAACAATCATGAACTGGCAGTTCAGTTTATCGGAAAGTTCAATGCTTCCAATTTATTGGCGGTATTCGGGGCGGCAGTTCTGTTAGGCAAGAAAGAGGAAGAGGTGCTTGTAGCTCTTAGCACACTTCATCCGGTAGCCGGACGCTTCGATGCGGTCCGCTCACCGCAGGGAATTACGGCGATTGTTGATTATGCACATACCCCGGATGCTCTCATTAATGTACTGAACGCTATTCATGGAGTGCTTGAAGGAAAAGGAAAAGTGATTACCGTGGTAGGCGCCGGCGGTAACCGCGACAAGGGCAAACGCCCCATCATGGCAAAGGAAGCTGCCAAAGCGAGTGACCGCGTCATCATCACTTCCGACAATCCGCGCTTTGAAGAGCCGCAAGACATCATCAATGACATGCTTGCCGGACTGGATGCGGAAGATATGAAGAAAACACTAAGCATTGCCGACCGTAAAGAAGCAATTCGCACGGCTTGCATGCTGGCAGAGAAAGGAGATGTAATTCTCGTTGCCGGAAAAGGACATGAGAATTACCAGGAGATAAAAGGAGTGAAACATCATTTTGATGACAAAGAAGTACTCAAAGAAATTTTTAAATAATGAATAGACTGTGCTAATATGCCGACCGGCTTCGTTATCTATCCGACAGCAACCGGCATAACAACACATCAATAAATTGGCAAATTATTTATGTTATACTATCTATTTGAATGGCTACATAAGCTCAATTTTCCAGGAGCGGGAATGTTCGGATATACTTCATTCCGTGCTTTGATGGCGGTTATCCTCGCATTACTTATTTCAAGTATCTGGGGAGATAAGTTCATCAACCTACTCAAAAGGAAACAAATCACAGAAACGCAGCGTGATGCTAAAACCGACCCGTTTGGCGTCAATAAAGTAGGCGTGCCGAGCATGGGAGGTGTCATCATCATTGTAGCCATCCTGATCCCATGTTTATTGTTAGGTAAACTGCATAACATATACATGATACTGATGCTGATCACTACCGTATGGTTGGGATCGCTCGGATTCGCAGACGACTATATCAAAATCTTCAAAAGAGACAAAGAGGGTTTGCATGGCAAGTTCAAGATTATCGGTCAGGTCGGTTTAGGTTTAATTGTCGGAATGACCTTGTATTTAAGTCCGGACGTAGTGATCCGTGAGAATATCGAAGTTCATAATCCGGGACGGGAGATGGAAGTGATACACGGAACGAATGACCTGAAATCTACCCAGACAACGATTCCTTTTTTCAAGAGCAACAACCTTGATTATGCTGATCTGGTTTCGTTCATGGGAGAACATGCGCAAACAGCCGGATGGATATTGTTCGTCATTGTCACAATCATTGTGGTTACCGCCGTATCAAACGGCGCCAATCTGAATGACGGTATGGACGGAATGGCAGCCGGGAACTCGGCAATTATCGGTGCAACGTTGGGGGTACTGGCCTATGTATCATCGCATATCGAATTTGCAGGCTACCTGAACATCATGTATATTCCGGGCTCGGAAGAACTCGTAATCTATATCTGCGCCTTTATCGGTGCACTGATAGGTTTCTTATGGTACAACGCCTATCCGGCACAAGTATTTATGGGAGATACAGGCAGTCTTACTATTGGCGGTATTATCGCAGTGTTTGCCATCATCATCCACAAAGAGTTGCTGATACCGATTCTTTGCGGTGTATTCCTGGTAGAAAACCTGTCGGTAATCCTGCAACGGGCTTATTATAAGGCGGGAAAACGAAAAGGTGTGAAACAGCGATTGTTCAAGCGTACACCGATTCACGATCACTTCCGCACTTCGATGAGCCTGATTGAACCGGGATGCACGGTGAAATTCACCAAACCCGACCAACTGTTTCATGAATCAAAGATTACCGTCCGGTTCTGGATTGTAACGATTGTATTGGCAGCAATAACGATTATAACGCTTAAAATAAGATAACCGGCAAGGTGCCGGAGCCGAGTTTCCATACGGGAAACAAGTTTTATAGATAGAGAGTATTAACCCGATTATTAACTTTTAAAGATGTGCACAGCTAATAGATAAATCAATCAATTAGAAAATAAGGGCACATTATTGTAGATGAAAAGAATAGTAATTTTAGGAGCTGGCGAAAGCGGCGCAGGTGCAGCCGTACTCGCTAAAGTCAAAGGATTTGAGACGTTTGTTTCGGACATGTCCGCTATCAAGGACAAGTATAAGGAACTTCTCGACAGCCATCAGATTGCCTGGGAAGAAGGACACCATACCGAAGAACTCATTCTGAATGCCGACGAGGTAATCAAAAGCCCCGGTATCCCGAATGATGCCCCGATCATCCTGAAACTGAAAGCTCAAGGCACACCGGTGATCTCCGAAATAGAGTTTGCCGGACGCTATACTGATGCCAAAATGATCTGTATTACAGGTTCTAACGGGAAGACCACAACGACTTCCCTGATCTACCATATTTTCAAAAGCGCAGGTCTGAACGTAGGTTTGGCAGGCAACATCGGCAAAAGCCTTGCTTTGCAGGTAGCCGAAGATTACCACGATTACTATATTATCGAACTTAGCTCTTTCCAGCTGGATAATATGTATAACTTCCGTGCGAACATCGCCGTATTGATGAACATCACTCCGGACCATCTTGATCGCTACGACCATTGTATGCAGAATTACATCGACGCTAAATTCCGCATCACCCAAAACCAAACACCGGACGATGCTTTCATCTTCTGGAACGATGACCCTATCATCAGACAGGAACTGGCAAAACATGGTCTGAAAGCTCACTTGTATCCTTTTGCCGCTGTAAAAGAGGATGGAGCGATTGCATACGTAGAAGATCACGAAGTGAAAATCACCGAACCGATTGCCTTCAACATGGAGCAAGAGGAACTGGCCCTGACAGGACAACACAACCTGTACAACTCTTTAGCCGCCGGTATCTCGGCAAACCTTGCCGGCATTGCCAAAGAAAACATCCGCAAGGCCCTCTCCGATTTCAAGGGAGTGGAACATCGGTTGGAAAAGGTGGCACGTGTGCGCGGAATTGATTTTATTAACGACTCTAAAGCCACGAATGTCAACTCCTGCTGGTATGCCCTGCAAAGCATGACTACCAAAACGGTATTGATTCTCGGTGGTAAAGATAAAGGAAACGACTATACTGAAATTGAAGACCTGGTACGCGAAAAATGTTCAGCACTGGTATATCTGGGACTTCATAACGAAAAGCTTCACGAATTCTTCGACCGTTTCGGTCTGCCGGTAGCCGATGTGCAAACCGGCATGAAAGATGCCGTAGAAGCAGCATATAAACTGGCAAAGAAAGGTGAAACGGTATTATTAAGTCCTTGCTGCGCTTCTTTCGACCTCTTCAAGAGTTACGAAGACCGTGGTGACCAATTTAAAGAATGTGTCCGTGCCCTTTAATTTCTAATTATTAATTTTTAAATTCTGCAAGATTGGATTTATTAAAGAACATATTCAAAGGTGACAAGGTAATCTGGATTATCTTCCTCTGTCTCTGCCTCATCTCGATCATCGAGGTGTTTTCGGCAGCGTCGACGCTGACTTACAAAAGTGGCGACCATTGGGGGCCGATTACGCAACACTCCATCATCCTGATGGTGGGAGCTGTGGTAGTCGTATTTCTGCATAATGTTCCCTACAAATGGTTCCAGGTATTTCCGGTCTTTCTATATCCGGTATCTCTGGTTCTACTGGCATTTGTCACGCTGATGGGCATCATCACAGGCGACCGTGTCAACGGGGCCGCCCGTTGGATGACCTTTATGGGATTGCAATTCCAGCCATCGGAATTGGCAAAGATGGCGGTAATCATTGCCGTCTCATTCATCCTGTCCAAAAGGCAGGACGAATATGGGGCCAATCCGAATGCCTTTAAATATATCATGATCCTCACCGGACTGGTATTCCTGCTCATCGCACCGGAAAACCTTTCGACAGCAATGCTGCTGTTCGGAGTGGTATGTATGATGATGTTCATCGGACGGGTATCTTCCAAGAAACTGTTCGGGATGTTGGGGATATTGGGGCTTGTAGGCGGTGTTGCCGTAGGCATACTGATGGCTATTCCCGCCAAAACACTGCACAACACTCCGGGACTTCACCGTTTCGAAACGTGGCAGAATCGTGTTTCCGGTTTCTTTGAGAAAGAAGAAGTGCCGGCAGCCAAATTTGATATTGACAAAGACGCACAGATTGCACACGCGCGAATCGCTATTGCTACCAGCCATGTAGTAGGCAAAGGTCCGGGAAACTCGATACAACGCGACTTCCTTAGCCAGGCATTCTCCGATTTTATCTTCGCGATTGTGATTGAAGAAATGGGACTGGTAGGAGGAATATTTGTGGTGTTCCTCTATTTATGGTTGCTGATGCGAGCCGGACGAATCGCCCAAAAGTGCGAGCGAACCTTCCCCGCCTTTCTCGTCATGGGTATTGCGCTGTTGTTGGTATCACAGGCAATACTGAATATGATGGTTGCCGTCGGGTTATTCCCCGTCACCGGACAACCCCTGCCTCTGGTCAGCAAAGGAGGTACAAGTACGTTAATCAACTGCGCTTATATCGGAATGATATTAAGCGTAAGCCGATATACCGCTCATCTGGAAGAACAGAAAGCGCACGATGCACAGATCCAACTGCAAATAGAGGCGGATGCCGCAGCCAATTCGGAAGCACAGGCCGCAGCCGAACCGACAGCGCAGATTCTGAACAGCGACGCCAAATTTGAAGATGAGCATGATAGCAGAAACAATGAACGGTAAATGTTGAGAAAGGACAGAAGAAAACAGAATGATGGAAAAAGAACTTAGAATTATCATCAGCGGTGGAGGAACAGGAGGACATATCTTTCCTGCCGTCTCTATCGCAAACGCTATAATAGAGCTACGCCCCGACGCAGAAATTCTCTTTGTAGGCGCTGAAGGACGTATGGAAATGCAACGGGTTCCCGATGCAGGCTACCGGATTATCGGACTTCCGATAGCCGGATTCGACCGCAAACATTTATGGAAAAATGTATCCGTATTGATTAAACTGATGCGCAGCCAATGGAAAGCGCGCAAAGTAATCAAAAACTTCCGCCCGCAAGTGGCGGTAGGTGTAGGCGGATATGCAAGCGGGCCAACACTAAAGACTGCCGGAATGATGGGAGTCCCCACATTAATCCAGGAGCAAAACTCGTATGCCGGAGTAACTAATAAACTCCTGGCACAGAAAGCTCGTAAGATTTGTGTAGCTTATGACGGAATGGAAAAGTTCTTCCCCGCCGACAAGATCATCATGACGGGTAATCCCGTCCGCCAGAACCTGACAAAGGATATGCCGTCAAAAGAAGAAGCGCTAGGTTCTTTCCACTTACAGCCCGGCAAAAAGACAATCCTGATTGTAGGTGGCAGCTTGGGTGCACGCACCATCAACAACACGCTGACAGCCAGTCTGACAACCATCAAGGAAAACACGGACGTGCAGTTTATCTGGCAAACGGGCAAATACTATTACCCGCAAGTAACAGAAGCCGTAAAAGCGGCAGGAGCACTTCCGAATTTATATGTAACGGATTTCATCAAAGATATGGCAGCCGCTTATGCAGCAGCCGATCTGGTTATCTCCCGTGCGGGAGCAGGTTCCATTTCTGAATTCTGCCTGCTGCACAAACCTGTTATCTTAGTGCCCTCGCCCAACGTGGCAGAAGATCACCAGACGAAGAACGCCTTAGCGTTGGTGAACAAACAGGCAGCTATCTACGTCAAAGACAGTGAAGCGGAAACCACTTTGATGGACGTAGCCCTGTCCACTGTCAACGACGAGCAGAAACTGAAAGAACTAACAGAGAATATCGCCAAACTGGCTTTACCCGATTCAGCGAGAATCATCGCACAAGAGGTCATTAAGCTGGCGGAAGCAAAGAACAGATAAATGGACGATCGGATTACGCAGATTGAAGTAACGGCACAATGCCCGTATCAAACAACGTAATCTGCACTAAAATAAAAAGACAGAAGAAATGAATATAGAAACGATAAAATCAGTCTATTTCGTAGGTGCCGGCGGCATCGGCATGAGCGCACTTGTACGCTACTTCCTTTTCAAAGGAAAGGTAGTGGCAGGATATGACCGTACTCCTACTCCATTGACTGAAACGCTAATCTCCGAAGGCGCACAAATACATTATGAAGAAAACGTCGACCTGATTCCCGAAGCCTGCAAAGACAAGGAAAGTACGTTAGTCATATACACTCCGGCCGTTCCGCAGGAACACGAAGAACTCGTTTATTTCCGCAACAACGGATTCGAAATACAGAAACGCGCCCAAGTATTGGGAACGATTACCCATTCGAGCAAAGGTCTGTGCGTAGCAGGTACTCACGGGAAAACAACCACATCGACGATGACAGCTCATCTGTTCCACCAGTCGCACGTGGAATGTACCGCTTTTCTCGGAGGAATCTCAAAGAACTACGGCACCAACCTGCTACTCTCTCAAGCAAGCCCTTACACTGTGATTGAAGCGGATGAATTCGACCGTTCTTTCCACTGGCTGTCACCCTATATGACCGTAATCACGTCTACCGACCCCGATCATCTGGACATCTACGGAACAGAGCAAGCCTACCTGGAAAGTTTCGAACATTACACCACGCTAATCCAACCGGGTGGCGCACTGATTATCCGTAAAGGCATCTCTCTGCAACCCAAAGTGCAGCCGGACGTTCGTGTCTACACTTACTCACGTGACGAAGGCGACTTCCATGCAGAAAACATCCGTATCGGAAACGGGGAGATATTCATCGACTTTGTTGCTCCGGACACCCGTATCAACGACATCCAACTGGGAATTCCGGTAAGCATCAACATAGAGAACGGCGTAGCCGCCATGGCATTGGCACACCTCAACGGGGTGACCGATGAAGAAATTAAAAGAGGTATGGCAAGTTTCCGAGGAGTAGACCGCCGGTTCGACTTCAAACTCAAGAACGACCGGATTGTCTTTCTAAGTGACTACGCACACCACCCCTCTGAAATCAAACAGAGCGTGTTGTCTATGCGCGAACTTTACAAGGACAAGAAGATCACAGCCATCTTCCAGCCTCATCTCTATACCCGCACCCGCGACTTCTATCAGGATTTTGCCGATAGCCTGTCGCTACTCGACGAAGTGATTCTGGTAGACATCTACCCGGCACGTGAAGCACCAATTCCGGGCGTTACCAGCAAACTGATTTATGATAATCTCCGTCCGGGTATCGAAAAAAGTATGTGCAAAAAGGAAGAGATACTGAACATTCTGAAAGATAAAAACATTGAAGTATTAATTACTTTGGGAGCCGGAGACATCGACAACTATGTCCCCGAAATAAAGGAACTATTAGAAAAAAGATAAATGAATAATCATCCGGCAGCCTGTCCGAAACAGTGCAAGCTTTTTAATTTTTAATCTTTAATTTTTGATTATGATTAAAAGAATCCTTCTATCCATCGTCATGCTGGTGCTTATAGCCTACCTCACCGTAGCTATCACCGCATTCAACCGCAAGCCTACCGACCAGACCTGCCGTGACATGGAATTGGTTATCAAGGATACCGCATACGCCGGCTTCATCACCAAAGAAGAGCTGAAAGGTATCCTTCAGCAGAAAGGGATCTACCCCATCGGGAAGAAAATGGAACGCATCTCCACCAAGTCACTGGAACGGGAACTAAGCAAACATCCGTTGATTGACGAAGCCGAATGCTACAAAACACCCAGCGGCAAAGTGTGCGTGGAAGTGACACAGCGTATTCCTATCCTCCGGGTCATGAGCGCCAACGGCCAAAACTACTACCTTGACAACAAAGGAACCGTCATGCCACCGGAAGCAAAATGCGTCGCTCACCGGGTAATTGTCACCGGAAACGTAGAAAAGTCGTTTGCAATGAAGGATTTATATAAGTTTGGTGTATTTTTGCATAATAATAAATTCTGGGACGCCCAGATAGAGCAGATCCATGTGTTGCCCGACCAGAACATCGAATTGGTGCCGCGTGTGGGAGACCATCTGGTCTATCTCGGAAAACTGGAGAACTTTGAAGATAAACTGGCACGTTTGAAGGAGTTCTACAAAAAAGGACTCAACCGGGTAGGCTGGAACAAATATTCACGTATCAATCTCGAATTCAGCAACCAGATTATCTGTACAAAACGAGAGTAGTTGATAAGTGATAGATGATAAGTAAACAGTCTCTCTATATAGTAAATTGTAAATAGTAAAATAGTAAATAAAATAACCCTATGGCAACAACAGAATTTATCGCCGCTATTGAACTTGGTTCATCGAAGATAACCGGTGTGGCCGGAAAAAAGAACAGTGACGGAAGCATGCAGGTATTAGCGTATGCCCAGGAAGACTCTTCTACGTTCATTCGTAAAGGAGTGATCTTTAACCTGGACAAGACAGCGCAAAGCCTGACTTCAATCATCAACAGACTGGAAGGTGAGTTGAAAAACTCAATTGCCAAGGTATATGTAGGCATCGGCGGACAATCACTCCGCACCGTCCGCAATGTAGTAAGCCGCGACCTGGAGGAAGAAGCTATCATATCCGAAGAGCTTGTAAGCGCTATCGGTGATGAGAACATTGCCATCCCGGTGGTCGATATGGATATATTGGACGTAGCTCCACAAGAATATAAGGTAGGTAATAACCTGCAAGCCAATCCGGTAGGTCTGGTAGGAAGCCACATCGAAGGACGTTTCCTCAATATCGTTGCCCGTGCTTCCGTACGTAAGAACTTGGAGCACTGTTTCCAACAGGCTAAAATTGATATTGCCGACCAACTGATCGCTCCTTTAGTAACCGCAAATGCCGTACTGACAGAAAGCGAACGCCGTTCGGGTTGTGCACTGATCGACTTCGGAGCAGACACAACTACCATCTCTGTATATAAGAATAACATTCTCCGTTTCCTGACTGTATTGCCTTTGGGAGGCAACAGCATCACGCGTGACATCACCACCCTGCAAATGGAGGAGGAAGAAGCCGAACGCCTGAAAAAAGCCTACGGTGACGCCCTCTATGAAGAGGACCCCGAACAGGAAGAAGCAACCTGCAAACTGGATGATGACAACCGTATCATCAAAGTGGCGGATCTTAACAATATCATCGAAGCCCGTGCCGAGGAAATCGTTGCCAACGTATGGAACCAGATACAACTATCGAGCTACGAGGACAAATTGCTGGCAGGAATCATCTTGACAGGAGGGGCCGCCAACCTGAAGAATCTGGACGAAACCTTGCGCAAACGCAGCAAGATAGAAAAGATACGGATGGCGAAACTCCCACGCAATACGGTTCATGCGCCCAACAACATACTGAAGAAAGACGGTTCGCAGAACACTTTGTTCGGGCTCCTGTTTGAAGGTAACCAGAACTGCTGCCTGACGGAAACTGCTCCGCAAGCTGCTCCTGCACCATCAGTCTCCAAACCGGAGCCGGAAGTGCATAAGACAGTGGATATGTTTGAGGACGATCAGGAACTGAAAGAACAGGCCCGCATCGCCCGTCTCAAGAAAGAAGAAGAAGAGCGGGAAGCCAAGCTAGCCGCCAAAGAAGCGGAAAAACTTCGCAAGCAAAAGGAAAAGGAAGAGAAAGAAAGGCGGAAAAGAGAAGCAGGTCCGAGTTGGATTCAACGCAAGATCGATTCGTTGACGAAAGAAATCTTTTCCGACGACGATATGAAGTAACCTTCAGCAGCTTGTTAATCAATATTCATAATTCGTAATTCATAATTCAATCAAGATATGGACGAGATAGTACAATTCGATTTCCCGACAGATTCACCGAAGATCATCAAAGTGATTGGTGTAGGTGGTGGTGGTGGTAACGCTGTAAACCACATGTACCGGGAAGGCATCCATGATGTAACGTTCGTTCTTTGTAACACGGACAACCAGGCATTAGCCGAATCACCTGTCCCGGTGAAACTGCAACTGGGCCGTAGCATCACGCAAGGGCTTGGAGCCGGCAACCGTCCCGAACGGGCACGCGACGCCGCCGAAGAAAGTATAGAAGATATCAGAAACCAGCTGAACGACGGCACCAAGATGGTATTCATCACCGCCGGAATGGGAGGAGGAACCGGAACAGGAGCTGCACCGGTCATCGCCCGCATTGCGAAGGAAATGGATATTCTGACTGTCGGTATCGTCACCATCCCCTTTATCTTCGAAGGAGAAAAGAAAATTATCCAGGCACTGGACGGCGTAGAGCGTATCGCCCAGCATGTTGATGCCTTGCTGGTTATCAACAACGAACGCCTGCGCGAAATATACGCCGACCTTACTTTTATGAACGCCTTCGGCAAAGCCGATGATACTCTTTCCATTGCTGCCAAGAGCATTGCCGAGATTATTACCATGCGGGGTACAGTCAATCTTGACTTTGCCGATGTGAAAACCATCCTGAAAGATGGTGGAGTAGCAATCATGAGTACCGGATTCGGCGAAGGAGAAAATCGTGTGACGAAAGCAATCGACGATGCCCTGCATTCTCCGTTGCTCAACAACAATGATATCTTCAATGCCAAGAAAGTAATGTTGAACGTATCTTTCTGCCCATCGTCGGAACTGATGATGGAGGAAATGAACGAGATACACGAGTTCATGAGCAAATTCCGCGAAGGGGTGGAAGTGATTTGGGGTGTTGCCATCGACAACTCACTGGAAACAAGAGTAAAAATCACCGTATTGGCAACCGGATTCGGTGTGGAAGACGTTCCCGGAATGGACAGCTTGCATGCTGCACGCAGCCAGGAAGAGGAAGAACGTCAACTGCAACTGGAAGAAGAGAAAGAGAAGAACAAAGAACGTATCCGCAAGGCATACGGCGAAAGCGCCAGCAATATCGGAAGCAAGAGCCTCCGCAAACGCCGCCACATCTATCTTTTCAACACGGAAGATCTGGACAACGACGATATCATCGCCATGGTAGAAGATTCTCCCACGTACATGCGTGATAAGACGACTCTTACTAAAATCCGGACAAAAGCTGCATTGGAAGAAGAAGTGGCAACAGAAGAAGCTACGGATGATAACGGCGTAATCACATTCTAAACAAAGAGCTTAAGAACGAAAATTATAGTCCCACAGCATCAGGCTTCAGATCTAATTTTTAATCTTCAATTTATAATTATAATAGTATGGATTTATTCGATCAAGTCAGCGAAGACATTAAAAACGCAATGAAGGCGAAAGATAAAGTAGCCCTCGAAACTTTGAGAAATATAAAGAAGTTCTTCCTCGAAGCTAAGACAGCTCCGGGAGCTAACGATATATTGACAGATGATGCTGCTCTGAAGATTATCCAGAAACTTGTGAAACAAGGAAAAGATTCTGCTGAAATCTATATCGGACAGGGTCGTCAGGACTTGGCTGACGTAGAATTAGGCCAGGTAGCCGTTATGGAGAAATACCTGCCGAAACAAATGACCGCCGAAGAACTGGAAGCTGCATTGAAGGAAATTATCACTGAAACAGGTGCTACAAGCGGTAAAGATATGGGTAAAGTAATGGGAGTTGCCTCCAAGAAATTAGCAGGACTTGCAGAAGGACGTGCCATTTCTGCAAAAGTGAAAGAACTTTTGGGATAATCCTCCGGGACTTCCACAGAAGTTTTATTTCGATTTTATCTTGCACCCTACACTAACCAGAGTTTATCTATTTGATTAATAGCAGTATAAACCTGTGCAAGATACCGTTGCAGATGCGTGCAAGATGTTTTATCTTACACACATCTGCAACTTTTCTTTAAACATAACATTCACCTCCTTCACCACTCTGAAACATCGATGAATAAAGGGATTTCGGGTGAAGAGCTACCTTTCACATAGGTTTCACCCGATTCACTATACCTTTCTGCCGAATTTTGATTAATAGACTGATTCCAATCTATTAGATATAAACTTATTCTCTATTAATGCCAAACTTCCTTTTCACTAATAGAAAAGATTACTTACATTAAAGGTAATCTATAAATGAAGCTTTTGTTTTTATAAACAAAGCTTTCATTTATAAAATCAAAAGCTTCATTTATATAATTACAACTTGCAATTATAGATTACGATTAATGAAAAACAAGTTTAGAATTATAGTAAAGTAATTTAGGTATTAATAGAAAGGAACTTTTCTCACTATAAATAAGAAAGAGTCTATTAATAGCTGGGAAATAATCAAATTAGATCACATGAACTTAATAAAATAAAAGCACATTTGAAATTAATATGATGTATGATATAGACAGTACTAATATTATTTTCCGAACTAAAATAATCTCCCTATAAAAGAGCATAATATAGAAAATAAAGATTACTTTTACAACGAAACTAAACCACGACAGACAAATGAGAAAGAGTATTGCTATAATTATAACATCTATATTAGTGCTATCAGGATGCAACAAACAACAATCCGTATCTGACAGACTGCTAAATGAAGTAGAAAAAGCCATTGCCATAAATCCTGACAGCGCATCCAACCTACTAAAAAGTATATCATCTCCTGAAAAACTAGACGACAAAGCTTTTGCACGCTGGTGTATGTTATCAGGTAAGATTACAGACGAAATTTTTAATAGCATCCTACCAACTTACCAATTAGAAAGAGCTTATGACTGGTATTCCTCACATGGTAGCCCTGACGAGCAAGTGCAAATTTTGATTTATTTAGGTCGTTCCTATTTTGCTGATGGAGATTATGATAAAGCAATGTCTATTTATACTAATGCGCTGGACATTGCAGGAAAAAACAAGCTCAATAACCTCATTGGATATACCTATGACTATATAGGCGATCTATATCGAGAAAAATTCATGCGAACAGAGGCTATCAAAAGATATGAGATTGCTGCCGAATACTTCAAAAAAGAAAAGAATACAGATAGTTATGCTTGTGCATTAAGAGATATTGGACGTGAATATGCACAAATGGATTCATTATCACATGCTTTAAATATTCTAATTATAGCCGATTCTGTAGCAGCCAATACTAGTAATATTAATGTTACTGCATCAATAAATAACGCCTTAGGCAATATCTATTCTATGCAGAACAAATACGATAAAGCTGAAGAATACCTCCTCAAAGCATTGTTGACGGGAAGAGAAAAAATGCCCGATTATGTAGCATTGATTGACTTATATACGGCATCAAATTCCATTAATAAAGCTAAAGAGTTATTATCCAAGATACCACAGGATACCCCCCAATATACATGTAGCATTAAATATCTATATTATCAAATTTATAACGCAGAAAAAAACTATAAAGAAGCTCTTGCTAATTTAGAAGAATATGTTAACATGTTAGATTCTATCATATATGCGGACAACCAATCCAAAATACTAAATATAGAGTCTAAATATAACCACCTAAAAATCAGCAAAGAAGTAGACAGGTTAAAGATTAAACAACAAAGCTACATTATAATTTCAATTATCAGCATTGTAACGTTACTGTTTATAACGGTAGGATACCTATTATATCGCAAAAAAGCAAAAGAAAAAATTCAAAGACAACGGGATGAATTAAACCAGATAAAAGAAAATTTGCTCTATGTGTCATTAGAATTGGAAAAGAAAAAAAGATTGTCAAACACACTCAAAGAGAAAAATGAGAACTATAATAAAATGCAGGAAGAAATAAATCTTCTAAGTGCCAATTACAAGGAATTACAAAATAAATCTCTAGAGAACTCACCACTATTCAAGGAGCTAACATACCTGGCAAATAAAAATAAACCAAGAAATGATAAGCCATTAATAACAGAAAAACAATGGAAACTTATCACAGATGAAATAACACAGATCTATCCAAGTCTTTATAAATACATATATAGTCTATGTCCGGATTTATCAGAACAAGACTTTCAATATTGCTGTCTTTACATGTATGGGTTCGACACTAACACTGAAGCAAAATTATTAAATATAACAGTTGATTCAGTAAGAAAAAGACGCCTTAGACTTAGAAGAAAACTAGATATCACATTACCGGATAATAATGCTACATTATATGAATACTTAATCGAAAATATACATTAATAATCATGTTTTCAGTAGAAACAATCTATAGCATAAGATAATGTCCACGTAAAAAGCCATAAACAACTGATTATCAAAGTCTGTTTGTCCACGTTCAAAAACGTACTTTACTTGCTTCCCCCCTCATCTCTCCGTAAATTTGCAAAAAACAATTAAAGATATGAGAAAACTAAGTATTACACTATTATTAATTAGTATTTCATTCATGACAATGAAAGCTTACAATCTATCAGAGTATAGATCTAAAGGAAGTATAACTTTTACATCTATATTTGTTAAGGTTGATAATATAGCCTCACGACTAAATGCTAATTTTAAATAATATTTACCAATGGATTGGACAAGCAACCTATCTAATCCATTTCATATTTAACTTATGCTCAAATTAATATCTATTTTGATAACCAATGGAATCGTTTTATTCATGTTAATCAGTTGTCATAATAAAACAAGTAATTCAAGAAATACTGTGAACCTTGATTATGAGAATAGTATCGACTCTCTTAATTCATATAAAATGGATATATCACATTTCATTAATTCCATCGAGCCAGGAGAAACGATTGTAGAAGAAAAACAAATGCAAGGGAAAGAATTTATTACAAGAGAAAATGAGCATATAAAAGTGTGCTTTTTATTAAAAGCCCCCTGCTCAAAAGACGGATTCTTGAAAACAGAAATTACTAATAATACAAACGATACAATTACCTATATTAGTAATACTTTCTTGCGCTATAGAGAAAGTAATAATTCATGGATTCCTTTAGTTTATCCGGATAATTATGTAAAAAATGATCTAGGATATTTAATACCTCCTCATGAAAGCGTCAAAATAAGATTCTTTTTACCTTCTCAAGAAGAATATCCTAAAGGGAAATACAAGCTTCAACTATTATTCCGCAATGCTTCAAAGAGTATTGACTATTATATCGATAAAATATTTGTAAGCACCAAGTCAAACTAAGTTCCTGATAAATCAAAAAATTAAAAAGAAATGAATACAAAAAGAATAGTTGGGATTTTCTTGTTATCCCTTTGTACTATGTGTTTCGTTAATTGTAGTGATGATGACACGCCAGATGATCCGGCAGATACCATCACACTCAATATGCTTAATGAGCATAATGGAAAAACCTATTTAGGTGAATCAAAAACTTATATCAATGAAGCTAATAACTTCGTCACATCTTCTAATTTTATTTCTGACGTAGGAAATGGCGCAGGAGTTGGAGCAGATATTCTACCCTCATTAACCAACCTCACACACGAAGTAGCGGTTACGCCCGGACATATTTATCAGATTTTTGATAAAAATACACTTATAGATTTCCCGTCAGGCAATCACGCTATTCAAGTAGAAGCAAGTTATTATCAAGCCTATGTTGTATCTAAAATAGTAAATAGTGACATGACTATCGGTGCAATTGTAAAATATATATCTGTTTTCCCTAACAATAATGGGTTGCCTGCATATAGGTATGGTATTGGAAGTCTTCACCGTATAGGTGAAACGGTTGAATTAGCATTACCCCAAAATATTGAGTTTTTCTTGAAAGAACATAGCGCAGGGAAAAAAGGATTAAATGTAACATCTGCCAATAACAAATTAAGAATAACCCTAACTAAAGCACCTGACATAGTCAACGGACCTTATGGAACATTTGACCTTTATATCCGTTCAAACAATATCTTTACGGTCGTAGAAGTCTACGTGGAATAAGCAATAAAGACTTTATTATCCGGTAAAACAAAGGGATTATCTCCCATATTACCATATATTTGTAAAAAACATTTAAAAGTATGAGAATCAGTAGACTTTTGCTAATTGTATTATTACTGGCATCTTCGTATGGTTGCTCTGAAGAGGAACCATACGAAGTTGAAAAGAAATCAGTTTCTATATGGGCAGGAGACACATGGCATGTCATTATAGAAACAGACTTAACAGAGTACAACTATAGGTTAGAATCAGAAATCAAGAAATTGCGACTGCTATTCTTGACGAAATGAGCGTATGCATCACTACCTACAAAAGTGGAAGCACCAGGATACGACTTATCGATACTGACAATAATAAGATAGCATGTGAAATCTCCGTATATGTCAAATACTTCAACAGTCCGGAAATTGTCAATTGGGGAATTCCGCTAAAAGGTAACCCTGATTATCCGGGAGTAATAATAAAAGCAGTGGATCTAAGAATCCCCCCAGAAATAGAAATTGAGTTACGAGAAAAAGATAAACCATTCATTGGTGCTACTTATACATTCAATCAGGAAACCAAAAAGTTTACAATGAAAACTGATTCGGGAATATTCAGAGAAGGCACATACGAATGGAATATTACCTTTTTAACCTTAATGTATGACGATAAAGCAGAGAAGTTCGGTTTTAAATTTGCTACAGGAATATCATTGGGATACGGATATATCCTACAGAGTGATAAAACAGCAGAATATCAGCAACGATATCCTGACGCCGGTATCACAGAAGTAAAAGTTAATTATATTTGGAAAGATAATGGAATAATCCAATTAGGAGGACTTACATTTTAATTAAATTGAGAAAAGGAGGTTATTAACAAACGAAGATTGCCCTTTCATCGTTTATCATGAAATCTATATCCAAGCCCCAGCATTAGATTGTTGGGGTCTTTAAATTTGCTCAACTGATACCCCACGTGCAAAAACAAATGGCGTGTGACGTAAGTCTTGAGAGCCAGAATTTGGTAGAACCCTTTCATATCACCACCGCTGTATATCAGGTTCCGACCGACGCCGACATTGATAGAGAAAACAGGCATCACCAGTTCTGCCCGAAGAGATAACCCCATGGCAAATTGCTTACGGAAAGGAGGACGATGAAACTTCAAATCGCTTGAGTAAAACTCGCCCACTCTATACTCCTTAAGATTGGCACTCTCATCATATTGCGCATCCGCAGAAAGCCCTGCCCGAAAATAGTTGTTGAAATTATACATCGGGGCGAAATTGATGCCCGCCACACCGAACGAACCGGGAATCATACTCGACACATCGTCTCCAATCAGTCCCCTTTTGCGGGTGGCTCCGTAGATCACCAGGTCATAGCTGACGTGAGGTTTTATAAAGAGCCGTCCGGGAGTGACGCCACCGGGTAGCTCATCCACGCCCAAAGTACGTACGATGCCGATTCTTCCTCCGATAACATTAAGACCGCCATTGGGATAATGCGTGTTTCCATTGGAAAAATGGGTGAGATCTACGCCTGCCGTTAGTTTCCAGTACCTGTGAACTTGCCAGTTCAGCAAAAAGCCGAGATTAATGTATGCATTGATCTTGGAGCCAATCAACACGTTTTGCGGATTGGATAGTTCGTCATATTTCTTCCAGCCAAAAGAAGCTCCGAAGTTCCATTCGTAATCGAGCGATAGACGGGGCGACAGTTGCGCGATACGTGACCCCTGAAAAGCGTATACCGACACCGGATTTCCCAATTCAGCGGGACTAAAAAAGGTATGGTAGGAAACGCCAATACCCTGATAGGTATGAGGAAAGAGCCTGCCGAGATTGGATTCTTTGCTGAATCTGAAAGCGTACTTGAAATGGAAGGAAAGCGATTGGTCGATTTTCTTTTGCCGCGCATTGTCTCCTTGCAGAAAACTATGGGTGGAGACGATATAGCCCGGACGAATGTCAAAGCCAAGCTGATGGCGGATCAGGGAATGGCTGACGCTGTCGTTCCGTTGTCCGATGATTGTCTGGGCTTCCAGATTTGCGTTGATTGCCGGATATACCAGAAGGCAAAAGAGGCACAGCAACCGTATGGCGTTCCTATTTCTAATCATTGATATGCTAGTTGTTGAAAGGTATATCCTTGTGTGTTATATAATATTTTACAGGCATTTCGCTATGCAACGTGCCGGTTACGATTCGTTGTTTCTTGGTTTTGGAGTGAGAAACATAGAGGGTATATCTCGTTTCCAACCAATCATACATCATCGATAAGGTGTAGTATCGAGAAGTCCGGGGAGGAATTATGTCTTTGTTCTGTTCCGTACTAGGGCAAGGCAACATTTGTTGCTCAGAAATGAATGGCGCCCGTTTGCCGTTCATCACTAAATATCCGTCTTTCATACTTGGTATTTCCACTGTTAGACCGGCTTCGCCCAGTAATTGAAAAGCTTCGGGCACATCGCTTTTGAACCTCATAAAATGGTAAAAAGACTCGAAAGGAAAAAACGTGTATGTAGACGAAACATCTGTTAAGTTATGAAAGGAGACGCCTTCTTTTTTCTCTATCTTGTTTTCCGGATCGTAAGAATATGCATTCAAAGAATAAATGATACTATCCATCACATATCTGTCTCCCGGAGAAATCTCGACGTGTATCTCCTGCCACTCATATTCGTTGCTTGCCGTGAGCAGGAATTGAAAAGGAGCGGAAAGGGCATTCTCGCCCACCGTTATCTTCACTTCTTCGGGATGAACACGTTCGATGGTGAAATCAATCATCTCTCCGGTGCACACAATCTTTCCCAATCCGTTCAGCGATGGACCTTGGTCATTTGTTACCAAGCGATTGTCCGCATCATATACTTTATATTGAACGGGAAGACTAGAAACTGTATACATTGCTAACCAATCCCAATTGGCAGCTGCAAATTGAATAGTGGCAACATCCCCGTTCCCGTCCAGCGCCAGTTCGGAATCGGAAGGACGGAAGTCGTCGACAAATACGTCTCCGTTACAACCATAAAACTCCCCCAGGATGAGAAGACAGACCGTCAGGTATAGGAATCTTTTCATATTGTTTTCTCTCTTGTTCATTCTCTTTTGTTCTCTACGGACAAAAGTAACATATATTTTCAGGAACAGCATACAAACCCGCATTAAGAAGTGTTATTATCACCTGATTAATTGCCGCATACAGTGGCGGACGCTAAAACACTGCTAAAACAATATATGGCAAGTAAATGGACTCGACACGACAAAGGAACGACAGAATTGAAAAGCATCGCACTCGTGTTTCAAGAATGAAAACTAGCTAGAACAGTTGAATGGAGAAAAGTTACTAATTAATCAAACAGTTCTTTCAATACCTCCAGTGATTTCAATGCTGGGAAGTCAGGCAGATGCAAACGATAATAATCATTCATAATCGTCAGGCAACGAGTACGCTCCGCACGGCTCATACCAAAAAGATGCATGGTCTCATAGTTCATGCGCATCAACTGACGGAGACGGGCGGCCTCTTCAGGATTGATATAAGAAGAATGTAATTGGGGACGAATGGAAGTGAAACAGGCATTCAATAAATCGAAGTAATCGCCGGTATGATAATCTTCCAGGTTCGGGTAAAGCCCCAGAAAACGCGAAAGACGCATCAGAAAAACCAGATGAAAATTGGCAAATCCCTCTCCACACTCATCCAGCCAAATGATAGAATGTTGCAGATAGGCGAATAACGGACGGTTTTCTGCCTCCTCCCGGATAGCCCTATAAAGAAACTCCGACAGGAAAAGTGCCATCGAAGACTTATATGGATCATAAGGTATGGAAGAAAATGGATAAAAAGATTTCGCTTCCTTCACACGATAAAGTGTTGCATTAGGCCGATAGTCAGCCTCGAACTCAATAAAAGATAACGGTTGGAAAAGTACGGATTTCACAGCCGCTTTTCGCGAACGAGGCACTGTTACAAGGAAAGAAGCTCTGCCGGACAACTCCGTATACATATCTACAATGATAGAAGTATCATTGTATTTCAACGTATGAAGAACTATTCCTTTCGTTTTCTGCAGCATAACTGAATAACCTCATTTCCAAATCCGAAGCAAAGCTACAAAAAATACAAGGTAATCGGAGAGATTTTAAAGGCATTAACAACAAAAAAGATAACTACTTTTGTTATAGTCCCTGAATAACAAGTAAAGATAAACAAGCTTATGAAACGAAAAAGTAATAAAAACGGATTTACCGGATGCGCCAAAGCATACATCCGGAATTTACAGGAAGAAGGTCGTTATTCGACAGCACATGTGTATAAGAATGCAATTCTGTCATTCACAAGGTTCTGTGGTACTCCCAGCATAACTTTCGGGCAGATCACTCGCGATAGTTTGAGACGATACGGACAGTACCTCCACGAACATAGGTTGAAGCCAAACACAGTTTCGACCTATATGCGTATGTTGCGCAGCATCTATAATCGTGGTGTAGAAGCAGGGGTAGCCCGCTTTATCCCCCGGCTGTTTCGTGACGTATACACTGGCGTAGATGTACGACAGAAAAAGGCGCTCCCGGTCAGCGAACTGCATACACTTCTCTACAAAGCCCCTCAATCCCAACACTTAATCCGTACGCAAGCTATCGCACGGTTGATGTTCCAATTCTGCGGTATGCCGTTCTCTGATTTCGCACATTTAGAGAAATCGGCATTGGAAGACGGAATCCTTAGATACAATCGTATAAAAACAGGCACACCAATAAGTCTTGAAATCCTGGACACCTCCAAGAAAGAGATAAACAAGCTGCGTAACAGCAATCCACCGAGAGAAGATTGCCCAGACTACCTATTTAATATAATGAGAGGAGATAAGAGACGAAAAGAAGAAGGCATATATAAGGAATATCAGTCAGCCCTCCGCCGATTCAACAATCAATTAAAAAGCCTGTCAAGAGAACTAAACCTAAAATCACCTGTCAGTTCATATACCATCCGGCATTCTTGGGCAACAAATGCCAAATACCAGGGAATCCCTATTGAAATGATCAGTGAATCACTAGGACATAAATCTATAAAAACCACACAAACTTATCTGAAAGGTTTTGGTTTGAAGAAAAGAACAGAAGCCAATCAATTGAATTGTTTTTACGTAGAATCTTACAACACAAGTCATCAATAACACATAAACAACTATCTATCAGCAATCTGCCTTATCCATTACTTCTTAGGTAACGGATATAAATACTGCACAAAGATATATAAAAAGAGTATTACATTCCAAATTAATTATACATTATTTTATTCAACTTCTTTCGAAGAATAAAATAAGATATGAGAACACGAATCACTTTTAGTTCATGTTCCAACTATCTATTGCCAATCATCGGACCACTTTTTTCTGTCCGAAAGCTTCCAGAGACATATATCAATAAAAGACCACCGTCTTTTTTACTTTTCCCCCATGTGTTCCTGTCATTAAACAGGAGTTCCGTTACCTAAGAAGTAACAGATACACATAAACAAATAATTATGACACACAAACCCAATATCAGCAAAAATGAAAGGTCTGCTGCCAGCAACAGGTGGAGACATGCAGCAAACATTAAACATGGGCTAGCCATCATTGCCTTTGTTGCATGTATTCTGCCTGCTTCGAACCTTTGCGGACAAAATATAGCCATTAAAAGCAATCTGCTTTACGATCTAACCACTACTCTCAATATGGGAGGAGAAGTGCGATGTGACGATACGCATACCATCAGCCTTTCCCTCAATTACAACCCCTGGAACTTCGGAGGGAACAAAAAGATGAAGCATTTCCTGTTGCAGCCAGAATACCGTAAATGGTTTAATGAAGTATTCACAGGAAGTTTTATCGGCTTTCAGCTACACTATGCTTTGTTCAATTTTGGAGGAATGCTCCCCTGGGGATTCAACAATGGGAAAATGCTGGGTATTGAGAACAGGCAGATTGCTCACAACAGATATCAAGGCAATCTGGCGGGTTTCGGCATTTCCTACGGTTATCAATGGATAATCAGCCCTCAATGGAATCTGGAAGCAGGAATCTCACTCGGATATGCACACCTTAACTATAAACGCTACGGACAGTCTGAAGGTGCAGCCCTATTGGAAAAATCAAGCTGCAACTACTGGGGACCTACACAAGCAGGAATATCAATTATATATTTCATCCGATAAATCAACCTAATAATAACCACATAAAATGAAAACGAAAGCATTCATATTTTTCAGCTTATTGATATGCAATCTACTCCCGGCACAAAACATTAAACTGGATATTACTCCACACTTTCTCGGAGTGCGGGCAGATTCATTACTTCTCTCCATGGATGTATCGGTAGAGATAGAAAATATGGAGTCTAAAAATGCCGTCAGACTAACGCCCGTCTTAACCGGACAGGAAAGAAAAATCTTACTACCTTCCATCTTATTAAACGGCAAACAAAAACAAAAATTATATCTGCGTAACCAGATATTACGAAAAAAAAGCGAGCATAAGGAAGAGAACGCAACCTACCTCGTTGCCGGTATCGACGAAAGTCATTCCCGCACCATCGCTTACCGAACTTCGTTGCCCGCAGAAGATTGGATGAACCACGCAACTCTCCTCCTTCGGAGAACAATCATCCGTCCTGAAGGTGAACAAGCGTTGAAAGATACTTTACTCATTACATCTCAACCTGCTGCACTCCCATCCTCCCAAAAGAATCCGGACGAGGTTACGTCAACAGCAGAAAACACGTCTCCAGCTGATATGACAACCACAAAAATGAAATATAAAGGTTCGTATGTTTCCCCGGCTACGGATGATGTAGATATACGAAACCAGAAAGAGTTGAATTTTAATCTTGAAGAAGCTAAGATTATGGCTGATGTCAATCCACAAATGTTGTCGCTCCGCGAACTCTATACCGTAGCTCTGTCGTATGCAGATAACAAAGCTAAGTTTTACCAAATTATTAACATCAGTGTCAAACTGTATCCTGTACACCCCATCGCCAACCTAAACGCTGCCGCTGCTGCCATCGAACAAGGAGACACTCAATCAATAAGCAAGTTTTTATCGATGGCTCCTCATGACAGCCTTGCTTACAAGAATTGTCGGGGTGTATATGAGCTGATGACTGGAAACACATACGAAGGTATTCGCATGTTAAAGGCTGCTAAGACAGAAGGTTCCGAAGAAGCTTCTTACAATCTGAATGTATTTTTTGAAAATAATAAACGTCCTTAACAAACAGACACAATGAAATATTTCTTACTCTTATTCCTATTCTTATCAGTTGGTTGGCTCCACTGTCGCTCACAGAGAGTAGCAGTCAGCGTGAATGCGCTTCCGGCAATAGATGGGGCTTTCGAAGCCGGAGTCTCCTATGCCATAGGAAATAAAAGTACAGTTGAACTGACCGGCAGTCTGCGACCATGGAAACGGGAAGAGAAATATGTGAACCGCTATTGGCTGATACAGCCAGAATATAAATATTGGACTTGCCAGAAGTTTAACGGCTTTTTCTGGGGTGCTTACCTCAATGGGGCACAATTCAATATCGGAGGGAAAAAACTGCCTTTCGGTATATTCGCCGGGTTGAAAAAATACAGATATGAAGGATGGCTGGCAGGTGGAGGTATCAGTGCCGGATATCACTGGATGCTGGATAATCATTGGAATATAGAAACAAGTCTGGGAGTAGGATACGATTTTATCCGCTACAAGCAGTACAACTGCGTCAAGGAATGCGCCGGATTACGAGACAAAGGTGATTATCATTACATAGGGCCTAGTAAGGCTTCAATAAGTTTAGTTTATCTATTTTAAAATAAAACAGGATGAAAAGTTTATGGAAAGTCTGGTTCTCCAGAAGAAGAAGTATCTACATACGAATAGCACGTCAATGCCATTCTACCCCATGGAGAGTATATTATCTAGGGCATGGAGGCATCAGCAGATCAATAAAGGACATAAAGATATTGAAAGCATTGCAACAGCAAGGAATCATCTCACGAATTTATCCATGGTGAGTTATGATTGCTTTTGTTACAGATAAGAAGTCATTTAGTTATAAAATTATGAAAACAGGAGGAACTTTTATCATTGCAGCCATCTTATTTCTTTCTCTTCAGGCACAGACACCTGTAACAGGAGATGATGGCACTGTTCGAGCCACTTCCTCCAGCCTGCACAAGGCCGGGAAAGAATTACTGGTTTCTATTGAAATAGAAATCACCCGTGACTTCCTGCCCAATGAATCAATGACATTGGTACCTGTTGTCAGTGACAGTTTGGAACACCGGTTGGAATTACCAGCTATCTATATCAACAGCCGAAAACAACACATCATATTTTTGCGCGAAGCTGGCAAGAAGGAAAAAGAAGCCGAAGCATTGCAAAGAAAAAACGGAAGTCGGCAGACAATGCATTATCTGCAATCTGTACCTTTCGAAAGTTGGATGAATCATGCCACTCTCTCACTCGTTGAGAAAAGCTGTGGCTGTGGGATTCCGGGTGAAGAAAATCTCACTTGTATCGCCCGTTTACACCCACAGCCAACCCCTATTCCACAACTCGTATTCTTGACTCCCCAAGTGGAAACCTCGAAAATCAGAGAAGAAAAAGGGTGCGCGTTTATTGATTTTCCTGTCAATGTGACTGCTATATACGAAACGTACAGCAACAATACAGTAGAACTGAATAAAATTATTGAAACAATCAACACCATTAAAAATGACACCAACGTTACCATCACACACATCAGCATTCACGGCTACGCTTCACCCGACGGACCTTACCGACTCAATGAGAAGTTGGCCCGTGAACGTACTCAATCTGTGAAAGAGTATGTAAATCAGCTATATGCATTCGACGGAGCGCATATCCAGACAGACTATACTCCTGAAGATTGGGAAGGATTTGAAGCTCTTCTCTGTGATACGACTTTTCAAGAGAAAGAAGCGATAATAAAAACCATAACAAGCGACATTCACCCCGATAGCAAGGAGAGAAAGCTAAAAAAGCACTTCCCTGCATTCTACGATTTTGTCCTGAAGCATTGGTTTACTCTACTTAGACATTCCGACTACACTATTGAGTATCGTGTACGCCCGTTTACTCTTGCAGAATCCCGGAAAGTCTTTACTACAAACCCTAAAAATTTGAGTCTTGAAGAAATGTTTCGTCTCGCACTTGCCAGTACACCTGGAAGCGAAACTTATAATCAGATTTTCATGACTGCCGTACAACTATTTCCCGATAATCCCACAGCCAACCTGAATGCCGCCTGCATAGCCTTGATGCAAAGAGACGTCCAAACAGCTGCCACTTATTTGGAAAAAGCTCCGAAAGTACCGGAAACAATATTAGCAAAAGGAGTTCTATGCTTTCTTAAAAACAACTATGAAGAAGCAGAGTACTTATTCAGACAAGCTCAAAAAGCAGGACTATCACAAGCGGATAATAATCTGCAATTAGTCCGTGCACTAAAATAAACACTCATTAAAACCAAATGTAAAATGAAAAGATTCAGTAAATTAATGTCACTGCTTTTATTCGCAGCAGTCACACAGTACAGTTGCATCAATGATGCAGATGTTGTCATCGCCGATGATACTCATTCAGAGTCAAATGGCAATCTCGCCTTGTTCTTCGAGATTCCAAACGTTGCTACCAGTCGAAGTGCCGAATCGTCCGGCGTTACCACCGAAGGTTCTAAAGAAGAATATGCAGTAAAGAGTCTCACTGTTTATCTATTTGACTCGACCACAAAAACGCTCAAAGATCAGCAGGAACTGAAGAACATCAACCGGACAGTTACGAGCGGTCAAAACATACAGTACACCGCCGACAAAATCACTGTAAATCCGGGAACTTATAACATCTTTGCCATAGCTAACGGAAAAGCAATCACAGGAAATATCAGCACACAAGAGGCTTTTCTGAATGCAGTTGATGCCGTAACTTACAGTGCAGGAAAAATTCCAAGCGTACCCGAAAACGGTTTCGTTATGACCAATCGTGGAGCTGCCAATCTGAACGTTGAAGTGAAAAAACCTACAGACTCCGATAAAGTGACTAGTGTATCCATCGGTCTTGAACGCGTGGTTGCCAAAGTTGAACTGACTCAAACACAAGAAACTTTCCCACTAACAGACCCATCCGGAAAGACCTACTGTACAATCAAACTGAACAATTTTAGAATGTTGAACTTGGCAACCCAGTTTTATACTTTCCGCCATACAGCAGTACTGAACAGTTTTCAGGAACCAGACTCATATACTGATGAAAACTTCGGTGATATCAACGACAACAATGGTTATGTTATCGATCCTTATTTCTTCAAGAAAACAGTGGAGAACGCCGGGGACTTTACAAACGCCGACGGTTTCTTTGCACAAGCTCTAGTACAGTTGGATATCAACGACGGCAACTGGGCAGGCATGGCTCAAGCTAACAGCTGGTCACATATCTACTGCCTGGAAAACTGTATGTTCCTTGACGCCCAACTGAATGCATACAGCACGGGAGTTATGTTCAAAGCCAACATGGATATTGCCCCCGACCGCGTTTTCAATGAAAATGGCGATGTAGTTAGCAATCAGTCCAACTGGCCGACTAATATGTTCTACTTCAATTACAACTTTTATACCAGCGTAGATGCAATCCGTAAACTAGTCCTTAATAATTTGCCGGACGATGTCACTGACAACTCGACAACAGAAGAGCTAGCTCGATATAGTATCAAACGTTTCAAGAAAACGGAAAACTACTCTTGTTATTACAATTACTGGATCAAACACCTTGATAATAATTCTCCGGAAATGGGTGTTATGGAATTCGGTATCGTACGCAACAATATATACAGATTGTCAGTCAACAAAATTGCAGGACTCGGTAGCGGCGAACCTTTCATCGACCCGGATCAGCCGGATGAATATAAAGCCGAACTAGACATCAATTTCAATGTTTTTCCGTGGGCCGTACGTAATCAAGATGTAGAACTTGAATAAGTATTGGCCACCCGAACTAAATTTATTATAAATGCGTCCATTTTTACTCTATATTATCAGTGCCATCGCCTTGTTCTCATCCTGCAACTGGGTGAACGACGACTTGTCAGACTGCCCTTCCGGGACTTGGCTGAAAATCTCGTATACCTATAATATACTAGATGTGGACGCTGCCTCCACACAAGTAAGCGACATTACCATCCTTGCTTTCGACAAGGATGATAAATATGTGGATCGAGTGGACGTAGACAGCATTACATTACATCAAGGCTACTGTATGGTAAGAGTACCGTTTCCCGAAGGAACTTATCGTTTGCTTATATGGGGAGGGACATCCAACCACATGTACCAGCTCCCTAATCTCAAAGCTGGACAAACGGAACGAAGGTCCCTGAATATATCATTGGCATGCGATAATAAGAATCAGTCGAACAAGAAACTGAATGCACTCTTTTACAGTAGCCTTGAAAATATTACTATTAGTCAAAAATATCAGGTTATTACCGCCAATTTAGTGAAAGATACTAATTATTTCTCATGCATTCTTCAAGATGAAGCAAATGCCCCTCTAAGCCAAGAGGACTTTTCCTTTACTCTGGAATCTGCCAACGGAATAATAGACTACACAAACACACCGGTCGGTACAACTCCAGTCTACTATCTTCCATACCAGAAGGAAGTGGCTGTAATGTCCGAGCAAACTCCGGTCATCCATGCGAGATTAAATACATTACGTATCATGAAAGGAGATCAGACAACCTTATCGATCAAACATATACCAAGCGGCCAGAACATTCTTCGTCTCCCACTCACTCAATATCTGTTGTTATCCAAAATCTACAATGATATAGGTGAAATGAGTGACCAGGAGTATCTCGACCGTCAGGACTCATATACGCTTTTGTTCTTTATCCAGCCATCAGATACCGGAATTCCGCATATATGCCCAAGAATGCAAGTTAACGGATGGATTATACGCCTGAACAACTCCGAACTGGAGTCTTAAAAACGTGTGACGAAATAGTATGTGAACAATATTTAGGTGAGATGTATTTACAAAGGCTACTGCGAAGTACCCTAGTGGGCTCTTTTGCCCTCTGCTCATGTAATGTTTCCCACTACATGTAGCGTCTTAATAAAACGGTTTTTCAAAGAAAATATCGTTTTATTAAAATTGTTTGTTTTGTTTGTGTTTAGTGCATTCTGTCCAAGCGAGGAGAGAATGCACTTTTTTTGTTACAAGAGAAATCACAAAAATAAGCAGCCTTTTTATTCCACTACAATATAATAAGGTATATGGAAGAGAACACCTTCCAGTTTTTTTTCACTGATAAGATTTTTTTATAAAAACTGAAACCGTCTATTTTATTGAATATCAACATAAAAGAATGGTCACTTTGAAAAAAAACACATATTCAATGAAAAAATTCCTATAAATCATTTGCCAGTTTCAAAAAAGTTCCTACCTTTGCATCCGCAATCGAGAAACAAACACAGATTCGAGAAAGCAAAATGCAGAAATGCAACAAAGGATGGCCCGTTCGTCTATCGGTTAGGACGCAAGATTTTCATTCTTGAAAGGGGGGTTCGATTCCCCCACGGGCTACAAGTTAAAAGAATAAAGAACTAAAAAAATAGATTAGTCGAGATGGCAAATCATAAATCATCACTGAAAAGAATCAGACAAGAAGAGACAAGAAGACTTCACAACAGATATTATGGCAAAACCATGAGAAATGCTGTTAGAAAGCTTCGTGCAACTACTGATAAAGCAGAAGCAGTTGCAATGTACCCAGGCATTACAAAGATGTTGGATAAGTTGGCTAAAGTGAACATCATTCACAAAAACAAAGCTAGCAATCTGAAATCTAAGTTGGCTCTTTACATCAACAAGCTCGCTTAATAATAAGAATTTAACAATTCTATATAGCATCCAGGCTGAACTTTTAAGTTCGGCCTTTCTTGTTTATAACCAACTGAATATCAAACTTATCAAGAAAGCGGAGAATCAACCCGCATTCTTTATTTTTCACTGATTATTCTTCGCCAAGTCGACAATTTTCACTATATTTGCTCTGTTATTAAAGTTAGAAAGGCAATTATGAGCGAAGAACAAATCACTCCCAATAACGGGTCTTATTCTGCGGATAGCATCCAGGTATTGGAAGGTCTTGAAGCAGTAAGAAAACGCCCTGCGATGTACATTGGTGACATCAGCGTCAAGGGACTTCACCATTTGGTATACGAAATCGTTGACAACTCTATCGACGAAGCATTGGCCGGTTATTGCGACCATATCGAAGTAACAATCAACGAAGACAATTCAATCACAGTACAGGACAACGGACGCGGTATTCCGGTGGACTATCACGAGAAAGAAAAGAAGTCGGCACTGGAAGTTGCCATGACCGTACTGCATGCCGGAGGTAAATTCGACAAGGGTTCTTACAAGGTATCCGGAGGTTTGCACGGTGTAGGTATGTCTTGCGTAAACGCGCTGTCTACCCACATGACTACGCAAGTATTCCGCGATGGTAAAATCTATCAGCAGGAGTATGAGATCGGTAAACCGCTTTACTCTGTAAAAGAAGTCGGTACAGCCGACATCACGGGAACCCGCCAACAATTCTGGCCGGACAATACCATCTTTACAGAAACGGTATACGATTACAAGATTCTGGCTTCACGCCTGCGCGAATTGGCTTATCTGAACGCTGGTCTCCGCATCACCCTGACGGACCGTCGGGTTGTGAACGAGGACGGAAGCTTCAAGGGCGAGCAGTTTTATTCAGAAGAAGGCTTGAGAGAGTTTGTACGTTTTATCGAGTCTTCACGCGAGCACTTGATTAACGACGTTATCTATCTGAACTCGGAAAAACAGGGAATTCCTATTGAAGTGGCTATCATGTACAATACCGGATTCTCCGAAAACGTTCACTCATACGTTAACAATATCAACACTATCGAAGGTGGTACACACTTGGCAGGTTTCCGCCGTGCGCTGACCCGTACGTTGAAGAAATACGCCGAAGACAGCAAGATGCTGGAAAAGGTGAAGGTTGAAATCTCGGGAGATGACTTCCGTGAAGGTTTGACTGCCGTTATTTCTGTAAAAGTAGCTGAACCACAGTTTGAAGGACAGACTAAAACGAAGTTGGGTAACAACGAAGTGATGGGTGCTGTTGACCAAGCAGTGGGTGAAGTATTGGCATATTATCTGGAAGAACATCCGAAGGAAGCAAAAACGATTGTAGACAAGGTGATTCTCGCCGCTACCGCACGTCACGCAGCAAGAAAAGCCCGTGAAATGGTACAACGCAAATCGCCGATGTCGGGTGGTGGTCTGCCGGGTAAATTAGCCGACTGTTCGGATAAGGATCCTTCAAAATGTGAATTATTCCTTGTCGAGGGAGATTCGGCAGGTGGTACTGCCAAGCAGGGACGTAACCGTATGTTCCAGGCTATCCTCCCATTACGCGGTAAGATTCTGAATGTGGAAAAAGCCATGTATCACAAGGCTTTGGAAAGTGATGAAATCCGCAATATCTACACAGCTCTCGGTGTAACTATCGGAACTGACGAAGACAGCAAGGAAGCCAACATACAGAAGCTGCGCTATCATAAGATTATCATCATGACCGATGCCGACGTCGATGGTTCTCACATCGACACACTGATTATGACATTCTTCTTCCGCTATATGCCACAGATTATCCAGAATGGCTATTTGTACATCGCTACTCCCCCGCTCTACCTCTGCAAAAAAGGTAAAGTAGAAGAGTATTGCTGGACAGATGCACAGCGCCAGAAGTTTATTGACACTTACGGTGGCGGTTCGGAAAATGCAATTCATACACAGCGCTACAAAGGTTTGGGTGAAATGAACGCCCAGCAATTGTGGGAAACAACCATGGACCCCGAAAACCGTATGCTGAAACAAGTAAATATTGACAACGCCGCAGAAGCTGATTATATCTTCTCTATGTTGATGGGTGAAGATGTAGGGCCACGCCGCGAGTTTATTGAAGAGAATGCAACGTATGCAAATATCGATACATAATTAAATAATTACGTTTTATAAACCAACCTCACATCTTACAACGAGGAAACGCCGATGGCGAAGGAACATCCTTCGATCGGCGTTTTTCTTTTGCCCAAAGGGGCTTTCATATTCAAATCGATCAACCGTCCATCTCTTAATAAAACCTAACAGCAGAAACGTTTTCCATACAAAATCACTATCTTGCATAAAAAGCAAAGAAAACATAACTATGAAAATGAAAACTACTGCTCCTAATCCGTTATTTGCAAAGATCAGGTTGTTTCTTATTGTATTGACTTCCTGCGTAATCGCCACTTGTATTTTCTTGATTATTATTCATCCGGAAGTATGGATGATACCGGCATGCGGAATTATTATCGCATTGTGTATTTTACTATATCAGGTATATTGCATACGCAAGAACCGGAAGAGAATTTAAATGTACTGTTGCTTTTTCAGTTCTTCGGCAACAGTGACCAGCTCTTTGTACCATTCTTCACCGAACTTACGGATTAAAGGCTCTTTCAAAAACTGATATACGGGAAGATTCTCTTTTTTTCCCAGCAAAACCGCTGCTTTGCATACGTCCCAACGATTATAATTCACCGCTTTATAAGGTCCGTAATCTCCAATCCGGATAGGATAAAGATGGCAGGACACCGGTTTATAGAAGGCAGTCTTTCCCTCTCGATAGGCCTTTTCGATCGCGCAATAGCAGCAACCATTCTCATCATAACAAGTAAACACACAGTCCTTATTATTGACAATAGAAGTCACCAAATCACCTTCCTGATCCGTATATACCACCCCTTGCTTTTCAATCACCGCACGTGCTTCCGAAGCCAGTTCGTCCCAGATAACCGGCAAAACCTCTTCCAGCTCCATCACCTCATCCAGCTCTACCGGAGCACCGGCATCACCTTCAATGCAACAAGCGCCCTTGCAGGCACCCAGATCGCAAAGAAACTTCTCCTGAAACACATCAAGAGACACTACTACATCACCTATTTGTATCATTTTAAACCTTATGTGAGACAAAAAGGGCGGAGTTCTACTCCGCCCTCCCAATTATAGAAATTTAAATTACTTAATCAAAACGTTTCCGTCCATTTCAGCCGGAGCAGCCAGACCCATAATCTTGAGAATAGTCGGAGCAACATCTGCCAGACGACCGTTTTCTACTTTCGCAGTTTTGTTCTCTGTTACATAAACACAAGGAACAGGGTTCAAAGAGTGAGCAGTGTTCGGAGTACCGTCTTCGTTCAAAGCGTGGTCAGCATTACCATGATCGGCAATGATAATTGCTTCGTAATCCTGTGCTTTGGCAGCTTCGATTACATCTTTCACGCAAGCATCTACAGCAATAACAGCTTTCTCGATTGCTTCATAAATACCGGTATGACCTACCATGTCACCATTAGCGAAGTTCACTACGATGAAATCATATTTGTTCTCGTTGATGGCAGCCACCAATTTGTCTTTTACTTCGAAAGCACTCATTTCCGGCTTCAAGTCGTAAGTAGCCACTTTGGGAGAAGGAACAAGGATACGATCTTCTTTATCAAACGGAGTTTCACGTCCACCATTGAAGAAGAATGTTACGTGCGCATACTTTTCTGTTTCAGCGATATGAAGTTGGCTCAAGCCTTTAGAAGCAAGATATTCGCCTAATGTATTAGATACATTATCTTTGTCGAACAGGATATGAACGCCCTTGAAAGAAGCATCGTACGGAGTCATACAGTAATATTGCAGCCCTGGGATGGTGTGCATACCTGCTTCCGGCATATCTTGTTGAGTCAATACAACAGTCAACTCTTTGGCACGGTCATTACGGTAATTGAAGAAGATAACTACATCACCTTCTTTGATTGTTCCGTCGCAGTTGGCATTCACAATCGGTTTGATGAATTCATCTGTAACACCTGCATTATAAGACTTCTGCATAGCCTGAACCATATCGGTAGCTTTCTCACCTATGCCGTTTACAAGCAGGTCATAAGCTTCTTTTACACGTTCCCAACGTTTGTCACGGTCCATAGCGTAATAACGGCCGATGATAGAAGCAATCTTGCCTGCTGATTTCTCACAGTGTGCAGAAAGTTCTTCGATAAAGCCTTTACCACTCTTCGGGTCAGTGTCACGACCATCCATGAAGCAATGGATAAATGTATTGTCGATATTATATTCTTTAGCGATATCGCAAAGTTTGAAGAGATGAACGAGTGAGCTGTGTACGCCACCGTTAGAAGTCAGCCCCATAAAGTGAACACTCTTTCCGTTTTCTTTTGCATAAGAGAAAGCAGAAACGACTTCAGGATTTTTCAGGATGCTATTGTCAGCACATGCACGATTGATTTTTACCAAATCCTGATAAACTACGCGTCCGGCACCGATATTCAAGTGACCTACTTCCGAGTTACCCATCTGCCCGTCGGGCAAACCTACGTTTTCACCGCTTGCCTGAAGTTGAGAGTGAGGATAAGTAGTCATCAGATAATCCCAGTAAGGAGTGGGAGTGTTGAAGATTACGTCATCTTTCTTTTGGTCACCTAATCCCCAACCATCGAGGATCATTAAAAGGGCTTTCTTACTCATAATATTTCAATATTTAAATTATCACTCTGATTTTCGGGCGCAAAGGTACAAAAAAGATGGTTACGTAAACGTTTAATCTATGTTAAGTTACAGGGCAGAAGTGCACCAGGCTATGGATATTTTTCTTACTTTGTAAAATTACTTTCAATATGTTGATCGAAAAACTATTATTATGAAAACAACTTTATTTTGTATCTTACTTTTGTTATCGGGTATAGTATCCGCACAAACAATCGACCATCCACCTTTCAAAGCCCGATCGGGAAGTATTTCCAACATCACCCGCATAGAGCGCACTCCCGAGAACACAAGAGTATATATTCATGCTATCTTCCGCCCACACTGGTGGATCATGGAAGATGGAGATACCTATCTGGAAGATGCCGCAACCGGCAAGAAATATCTGTTCAAAAGTGCTGAAGGCATAGAACTTAAAAAAGAAGTCTATATGCCGGATTCAGGAACGATGGATTATGTGCTGGTTTTCGAGCCGTTACCGTCAGAAACACAGACCATTCATTTTCTCAATCCTACTGACCCCGAAGGCAATATTTATGACATATCGCTGGTCCCGCAAAAGAGGAAAGATTCTTCTCCACTAGCCACCATCAAAGGCAATTGGTTCAAGACAGACGGTTCCGGTTCATGGGAATATGGAGTTTACGACTCCATCAGCATTCTGAATAACCGGATATACATCAATGAAAATATCCGAAAAAAGGGAAAGCGGATTGAAATGACTTTAAAAGATAGAGAGAGTCAGGAGGAAATGACTTTATCATTCACCCCGCAAAAAGACGGCACGTGTAAGATTCAGCAGAAAGGAGCGGAAGAATTAGTGTACAGCAAGGAGAGAACTCCGATTACACAGGTTGCTGCAGAACCTGATTTTAAGCAATTCTTCCGCCAGGATTCAACTTATCTGCAAGGGTATATAAACGGATACGATCCTCGTTTAGGATTTGACACCGGTCTTATTTATCTGTCAAATGAACTGACCCGTGAAGATTATCCGACCGTCATCCAGATAGCCCCGAACGGTAGTTTTAGCTGTCGATTTATCATTAATCATCCGATAGAATCATCGGTAGTACTAGGACACAACTGGATTCCATTCTATATTGAACCCGGACAAACTCTCACCATGTATATCGACTGGGAAGCTGTAATGGCACGCAGCCGTGCACGCGATCATTACTTCCCTATCAGGAACACAGCATATATGGGTCCATCCGCTTCTCTCTCCTACCTGCTGAAAGACTTTGATAACCTGATAACCTATCGCTATGAGGACTTATCGAAATCACAAAAGACATTAACTCCCGACCAATACAAGGAGCACATGAAGCCTATCATTGCACAATGGAAACAGGTTGCAGACTCTGTAAGCCAAATCTATCAGCCCTCTCTCAAGGCAGTTCATCTGATAAAGAACAAGGTAGATTTGCAAGCCGGAAGTATGCTTTTTGATTTCTTGATGAGCAGAGATTATTACGCAAAGCAAGATAGCACCAATCAGGCGCTGAAAGTAAAGGAAGACGATTCCTATTACAGTTTCTTGAAAGATATGCCACTCAATGATGTAACCGTACTTGCAAACACAAACGCAAGTACATTTATCAACCGTTTCGAATATATGGACCTGTTCCGGAAAGCATATTCCGACCAGTCTTTTTCTCCATCAGACAGCATTGATTATACTTATCCGAAGAAACCTCTATTGACTTTCCTTAAAGAAAAAGGTGTGAAACTAAATAAAGAGCAGGAAGCAATAAGACTTAGACAGGAGAAGTTAGCCGGAACTACTGCCAAAATTATAATGAGGCAGTTAATTGCAGAGAACGAGAAGATGGCATCGCTCTATGAAAAAGAACAAAAACTCATACAAGAATATGTGGCATTATATTCCGAGAAAAAGGAAGAATCCCAGCAGGATAAGGATAAAATCTTTATAAAAATGAACCAGAAATATGATTTCAAGAAAGATTCCATCATTGCACAATTATATCCTACTCCCAACCCTTTGCTCTGGCAAATAGCCAAAGTGCGGAGCCTTAATTTTAATTTAGGAAATATCAAAGACAGCCAAATAGCTCATGAATATGTGGATAGCATCAAACAAATATTCACCGAACCGTTTCTCGCATCAGAAGCTGAACGAGTGCTGGAAAAGACACACCCGAAAGATAGGGCAAGATCTTATCAGTTGCCTGATGGAAAAGCGACTGAAGTATTCCGCAACATCATAAAGAATCATTCAGGTAAGGTTCTGTTTGTCGATTTCTGGGCAACGACTTGTGGCCCTTGTCGTGCAGGAATAGAGGCAACTGCCGATTTACGCAAAAAATATAAAGATCATCCGGAGTTTCAATTCATCTATATCACAAGTCAGAAAGATTCGCCCGAGAAAGACTACCAAAAATATGTAGAGAAGAATCTAAAAGGAGAAGCCTGTTATTATGTTTCGGAGGCAGAGTTCAATTATCTGCGTCAACTATTCCAGTTCAATGGTATTCCACACTATGAACTTGTTGAAAAAGATGGCAGCATATCCAAAGAGCGTTTAAGCAGTTACAATATCAGGAAATATCTGGATAATCATTTCGAAGGAAAAGCAGAATAGGATCGGAGCCTCTAAATAAAGGGCACAAATAAAAGAATATCAAAAAAAGCGATACAAAGGGCGGAACCCTCTTCATTTTTCCGTACCTTTGCATCGCTTTTAAATTAAAATCATAGAAATATGGACGATTCAAACCCGCGAACGTGCACAACTAGTATTAATTAAAGCGAACAGAGTCATTGAAACCTGATGCCTCTGCTCGTGTAAAACAAACGAAAGGAGGCAATAAGATGAGAACGTATCTTTATTGTGAAGCCGGCTTTGTGGAAAAAGCTCAATGGCTTCCTAACAGCTGGGTAAATGTAGTATGCCCAAATAATGATGACTTTGAATTTCTAACTCAAACTCTCAACGTACCCGAATCATTTCTTAATGATATAGCCGATACAGACGAACGCCCGCGTACGGACACAGAAGGTAATTGGTTATTGACCATTCTTCGTATTCCTGTGCAGAACAAGCAGAACGGTAGCCTGCCCTTCGACACTGTACCGATTGGAATAATCACCAATAACGAGATTATTGTGTCCGTCTGTTATCACAACACCGATTTGTTACCGGATTTCATAGAGCATACCCGTCGAAAAGGGATTGTTGTACGCAACAAGCTGGATCTGATTTTTCGGATCATCTATTCTTCTGCTGTGTGGTTCCTGAAATATCTAAAGCAGATAAATATAGACATCAGTGCAGCAGAAAAAGAACTGGAACGAAGCATCCGTAATGAAGATCTGCTTCGTCTGATGAGACTGCAAAAAACACTGGTTTACTTCAATACTTCCATCCGTGGAAATGAAGTCATGATAGGCAAGTTAAGGACTATTTTTCAGGACACAGATTATCTGGACACAGAATTAGTGGAGGATGTGATTATCGAATTGAAACAGGCACTTAACACGGTGAATATTTACAGTGATATCCTCACAGGAACAATGGATGCTTTTGCCTCTATTATCTCCAATAACGTGAATACGATCATGAAACGCATGACAAGTCTGTCCATCGTTCTGATGCTCCCGACATTGATTGCCAGTTTCTATGGTATGAACGTGGATATTCATCTGGAAGAAGTACCCTTCGCTTTCTCCTTGATCGTACTGTTTTCCATCGGATTGTCAACTCTTGCGTTCGTGATATTCCGGAAGATTAAATGGTTCTAAAAGGTGACTCTAAAACCCCGGTTTAGTTTTCGTATTCTTCCCCGCAAACATAAAAAAACAGCTTACCATCCATGAGCCTTTATAAGGATTCTTTACGACGGTAAGCTGTAATTATACGTTTTTTATTCTATAGAGAATTAATTAAAAGAGAATGTTTAGAGAGAGAAATTAAAATATCTTATCCTTCTTTACTTGCTTTTCTTCCACCCAACGGAATAGAAACTCCAACGAATCCGTTCACAGAGTTAGAGTTCTTGCCTAAGAACATATAGTCAGTTCCGACAAACAGAGGACCTAATTTCAGACCCAGACCGAAAGATTTACCTGCTGACTGGATAGCTGAGTAACTAAGTGCTACATTGAACCAGCTTTTCGGGCGATAGTTTGCAGAGAATGTTAATTCTGTAAGAGCATCAGGCTGTACAAAACGAGTGGTTGACAATACACCCACTGCTAATTTGTTATTGAAGAATCCATATTCTGCACCTAATACTAGGGTAGAAGCAAGACGAGATTTACGAGATTCTTTAGCATCACCTACTTCAAGTTGTAACATGTCATAGTTAAGCACATCACCTTGTGTCACAAGGTCCATATAATTTTCAGCATCGCTTTGTAATTGGTTCAACGCACCTGTAACACTAGATTGCGGATTAGCCGGATCAATCATACCTGCATAAGTACTCCCTTTAAGATCAATTGGATCCGGATTAGCAGATGCAATCTTTGTACTTGATTTAGACCAAGAAATAAAACCCAAGTCAAGAATAGAAGCAGATACAGTGAGGTTATCCAAGATTTTATAAGAAGCACCTAAATCAATACCGAAGCCATAACCAGCGATACCTAATTTACCACTGTCAAAGTCGAAATCAGTTACATAGTCTTTACCTTCTTCTTCTTTTAGTTCCAGACCTTTGAAAGAACTCTTCAGTTCGGCAGCAACATTTAAGTTAGCATGATAATTATCAAACTTAGCTTTCAATTCTTGAGCTTTTGCAGTAATTTCTGCAGGAGTACCTGACCAATAGCTATCACTTGACCACTCATTTATTTGTTGATCTGTAGGTAAATTAGCACTCATTGCAATTTTATTAAGTTTCAGTTCCATGTTACCAATACCTAATAAAGCTTTTACCCTAGCACCAACAGTTAAACGACTATTGATCTGGCGTGAAAGTCCTAAACCTATTTCCGTATAAGCATTGATATTCAATTGTTGACCACTAATATCATAGTTACTATTTCTCCAGTTATCCTCAATTGTTTCCATTTGATTCAGGAAACTGAACATATTCTTTGTCAAATTAGCACCGATATCTGTACGAAGACCAATATTGAATGACCAGAAGTTTTTTCCTTTGTACCATCCTGCAGAAAGAATCTCTGTACTGAAGTTCACATTCAGCGTATTATTATCTTTCAGACGATTCATGAAATCCGGTTTAGTGTAGAAATCATCGCCATCATCAATAATATCAATGATATCCTGATAGCCTAACGAAGTAGAACCAACCGTTGCATTAACAGCACCGATCACCGGAAGGTTAAAGTAACCTTTAGTCGGTGTTAAAGCCGGATTCAGTTGTTGACGATAGTGTGTACCTTCCATGAAATAGGAAGTACGTAAGAACTGTGCATTTGCAGAAAGAGTGCAAACCAACATAATAAAAAATACCCCAATGAGCTTAGAAGACCATAATAGTTTGTTCGTTGCCATGATTTTAAACTTTTTAATTCTTATTATTGTTCGCAAAGATATAGTATTTCAATAACAAATAAAAGCACTAGGCAACACTTTTTTAGCCTAAACGGAACAATTTCACGGTTATCCGTAACAAAATCGTGCTTATTCTGCAAAAAAATGTAGAAAATATGTGTAAAATGAAACAAAGCGACTTTAGAAGCTCAAAGTCAACTGGCCATCTCCCAACAGATTGAACGTCATGCGATGGTAAGGAGTGGTTCCACGTTCGGCAATGGCGGCACGATGTTTTTTAGTCGGATAACCTTTATTGTGGTCCCAGTCATAATATGGAAATTCTTCGTGAAGACGGTTCATATAATCGTCTCGATATGTTTTGGCTAAAATAGAAGCCGCAGCTATTGAAAGATATTTCCCGTCTCCTTTCACTACTGTAGTATGGGGAACACCGGGGTATTTAGTGAAACGATTACCATCGATCAGTAAATGTTGGGGACGGGTGGTCAACTGATCCACTGCACGATGCATCGCCAGAAAAGAAGCCCGCAGGATATTTATTTCATCAATTTCTTCCGGTGACACAATGCCAACCGCCCAAGCAATCGCTTCTTTCTCTATTACCTCGCGTAATGCATAACGTTGCTTTTCCGTCAGTTGTTTGGAATCATTCAACAGTTCATTTTTAAAATCCTTCGGAAGAATAACTGCAGCAGCATATACCGCTCCCGCCAAACACCCACGACCGGCCTCATCACATCCGGCCTCAATCAGATTCTCGTTCAAATAAGGTAATAACATATTTATCGCTTCTATTTTGATACAAAGGTAATTCAAATTAAAAAAGGAGACTTGTTTTGTCTCCTTTTTATTACTTTCTCTTCTGCTTTTTTAGAATAAACTCCAGGCCACAGTAAGTCCTGCCATCACAATGGCCACCATACTCATAAGTTTTATCAAAATATTCAAACTCGGACCGGAGGTATCTTTAAACGGATCACCTACTGTATCTCCTACTACGGTTGCTTTATGCACTTCACCGCCTTTTCCACCAAAGTTACCTTCTTCTACATATTTCTTTGCGTTATCCCATGCACCTCCGGCGTTAGCCATAAAGATAGCTAATACGAAACCACTGCTCAAACCACCAATCAGCAGGCCGAGTACTCCGGGAACGCCAAAGATAAATCCTGTGAGAATCGGAGCAATAATAGCAATCAAGGAAGGAATAACCATCTCACGCTGCGCACCCTTTGTCGATATTTCAACACAACGTTCGTAATCCGGCTCGGCTTCTCCAGTCAGAATACCCTTTATGTCACGGAACTGGCGACGCACTTCGTCAACCATGTGACCTGCCGCACGTCCTACTGCATTCATTGTCAAACCACAAAACAGGAAAGCCATCATTGAACCGAGGAACATGCCCGAAAGTACTTTTGGATTCATCAAGTGTACTTCGTAATAATCCATGAAGTCGATAAAAGTGGCATTTGCTACGCTGATAGAACTTCCATCTGCAAAAGTCAGGTCCACATTACCAAGACGTGTCAGACCAATTCGGATTTCTTCAATATAAGAAGCCAGCAAAGCCAGACCTGTCAGTGCAGCGGAACCGATTGCAAAACCTTTTCCCGTGGCGGCAGTTGTGTTACCCAATGAATCGAGCGCATCGGTACGTTTGCGGACTTCGGCACCCAAGCCGGACATTTCTGCGTTACCTCCTGCATTATCCGCAATCGGGCCGTAAGCATCCGTTGCCAGAGTGATACCTAAAGTAGAAAGCATGCCGACAGCCGCAATACCGATTCCATACAGTCCCATACCGACATTGGCAAAATCGCCAGCGGAAGCCAACAGATAGGAAGCAATGATACCAACAACTACCGCGATCACAGGAATAGCCGTAGAAAGCATCCCCAAACCGATACCGGAAATAATTACGGTAGCAGGCCCCGTCTTACCGCTTTCACTAAGTTTCTGGGTAGGGCGATAGGATTGGGAAGTATAATATTCCGTAGAACGTCCGATGATAATACCTACCAATAGTCCGACTACTACGGCACAAGAAATCCAAATCCAGTTATCTAGTTGCAAGAGCCACAGGATTAAGAATGTAGCTGCAACAATAAGCACGGAACTAAGGTTCGTACCGAAAGCCAACGAACCGAGCAGGTCCTTCATAGTCGCATTCTCCTTGGTACGGACAGCGAATATACCTATAATAGAAAGGATAATACCAACAGCCGCAATCAGCATCGGGGCGATCACTGCCTTGAATTGCATCACTGTATCTGCCGAATGGATAAAAGCAGCAGCACCCAGTGCGGCTGTTGCCAGAATCGAGCCACAGTAAGATTCGTATAAATCGGCTCCCATACCGGCCACGTCGCCTACGTTATCGCCCACATTATCGGCAATAGTGGCAGGATTACGAGGGTCATCTTCCGGGATTCCGGCTTCTACCTTACCTACCAAGTCGGCTCCGACATCGGCTGCCTTGGTATAGATACCACCGCCTACACGGGCAAAGAGCGCCTGGGTAGAAGCTCCCATACCAAATGTCAGCATGGTAGTAGTGATTACACAGAGTTTATGAGTAGGTGTCAGTGCATCAGCAGGAATCACTGCATTCAGCAACAGATACCAAAAAGATATATCGAGCAGTCCCAGACCAACGACCACCAGTCCCATCACGGCACCACTTCGGAAAGCAATTCTTAATCCTGCATTCAGAGAAGTACGGGCAGCATTAGCAGTACGAGCGGACGCGTATGTCGCCGTCTTCATCCCCAAAAATCCGGAAAGCCCGGAGAAGAATCCACCTGTAAGGAAAGCAATGGGAACCCAGGCATTCTGTACATGAAAGCCATAAGCCATAATTGAAAACAAAATAACCAGCCCCAAGAATACCCAACCTACTATTTTGTATTGCTGTTTTAGATAAGACATAGCTCCTTTGCGCACAGCAGCAGCTATTTTTATCATTTGGGGTGTACCTTCACTCTCTTTCATCATTTGCTTATGAAAGTAATAAGCAAAGCAGAGGGCTAACACGGAAGCGACTGGAACGAGCCAGAAAAGAATGTTGTCCATAGGGTTAATTTTTAAAGGATTACGGAGGCTAAAAGTATGGAAATCAATCGAAATAAGCAAGTAAAAAAGAAAGAATTTACAGAGTTGAATCATTCTATTTTTTATACGTCTCTTTGGACAAATGAGCAGATGGTAGTTTTTTTTAGACATAAGAACAAAAGAACATAAAGGCTGCGCTTTGAAAATTATTTCTGCTGCTTATTGAACGGCTATTTTATTTTTTGTTCTTATGTTCTTCTGTCTGAATTAAATGCCCATTTAACCAGAAATTGCCTGGTTTGGGATCAATTGCCACTAATGATTTTATTAGTTATTTTTAAGCAAGCGTTTACCTATTAATAGTTATTTCATTGCCTAAGGAGTTTTCGTTTGACATATGTCAAGCGATAGTTCAACATATGTCAAGCGTTCGTTCAACAACTGTCAAACGAAAACTCCTTAGGCAATTGAGGAAATAATATAAGCAAGAGAAAGCAATAAAAGCTGCATATTGACAGGTTATTGTCAGCGATAGGATTTTGGGTTATTTCTGTATAGGATTGAACTAATTTCAGTTCAAATTCAAACAAAGAGACAACGAATAATAGTTAATAACAACTAACTATATGCCATTCTCTGCTTATTCTGCCGGGCAAACTCCGCAGGAGTAACTCCAAACTGTTTCATTGGTAGATTTTGTACTGCTAATTTTAGTGGTGAACATTCATTTATTCGTTCTTATACTACAATATCACCTCCGAATACTTTATTGTACCAAACAACATGTTAATAAAAAAAATATTACTGCTATTATTTGTCACTACTACAACTATGAGTTATGGAGCAGAAAAAGCTTCAATTGAGATTAGTCTACGGAAAACACAAGATTCAATTATCTATATTGCATCACCGATAAAAGGTATCACATTAGGATTTACCGACACATTATACGTTACCGAAGGAAAAAAGGTAAAGTTACAACTAGAGATAAACGATTTATCATCTGTTTATTTACAGCACGGAGAAATATTTTACAATGCTATCGTAGAACCCGGCAAAAATTATTCGGTATGTTTCGATTATGGGGCTGACCCCATTGTTCAAATCAGCGATTCTGTACAGATGTTGAGAAACAGAGTATTTCGGGATAAGAATTTTTATCAGTATGAATTTGTAAGAGACTATAAAGTCGCTCCACTTGATACGGTTGGTGCCAAGATGCGAACCAACTTCGACTCTTTGCTGACAGCTGATAAAAAACAATTTGAAAAAGTTAAAATGAGTCAGGCTATGAGAATGTTTATAGAACAAGATTTGGAACTATATTGGATGGGGGCAATGTCTAAGGTAATCAGAGCAAACTTTAATGATTGTTCCTGCAACGAAAAACAGATGTACGACGATTATATGAAAGAATGGTCCAAAATATACAAAGATTATCCACTGACAACACAGATGGTACCTTCGCTATACTTCACCTCCTACATAGAAATGGCCTCAACTTTCAAATCGGCAGCAAATGGAAAAGTGCTCCACTTTAAAACAGCCCAAGAGTATTATGATCATCTATTTAATAACGTACAACTAATAAAAAACCAAAAAATCAAACAAGCATTTTGGGCAAAAACGTTATTTATGGCAGCCTTAAACAATAAGCGGTTTGAGAAGATATTGAAAAAGTATATAAACGAATTTCTGACTACATATCCCAATGAAGGTTTCGAGGCCAGTTTCATTCCATTTATAAAAAAGATAGACGATTTCCACGCAAAGGTTAATAGCAATTTTAATAAGAATGTTTCATTCATAGAAAATGGAGACAGCATCAAAACTCTTCAAGAATTACTTGTTAAGTTCAAAGGAAAACCTATACTTGTGGATTTTTGGTTTAGTACCTGTGGTCCATGCGTGAGTAATTTCCAAAGATTTGGAAAAGATCTGGAAAAATTCACTGTGCAGAATGATATTACATTGCTTTGTGTATCAATAGATAAGGAGCAAGAGCAATGGCATACTGCTATTAAATACTATAAAATTGGTGGTAAGCACATTAAAGCATGCCAAAGTCTGCATGAAGATATTTACAAAACCCATAACGTACATATCTTTCCACACTATATGCTCGTCGGTTCCGACGGCAAGATATTGATTAACAGGCTAAAGGACTTAAGCGAACATGATAATTTCTACAATCAAATTTATGATGCCTTAGCTAAAGAAGAATGATTCCTATACAAAAAACTTACTTCGCGAAGTAAAAAGTCAACAGGAGACCTACTCTGTCAGAGATCTCGTTGACGCAAATTCTCCCTCCTACAATAATTCTGCTGCACGTTTTAATCGGATCATACGGATAAAGTCAAGCAAGGGCTCTATCGCACACTTGAAACATCTCTTGCACACTTTGACAAAAAAAAGAATTCCAGTTCATTCCTGACGAATTATAATTATCTTTGCAGCATTCTATGCCCACAAACTAACTAATACCTAATTAATTATTAAAAAAACATGAAGAAACTTTTCGTATTACTTACGGCATTGTTTACCCTGACACAAGTGAACGCCCAGGAAAAGAACGTTATCCGCATCGCAACGGACAACACCGACTTAATTCTCCAAGTAGCTCCCAACGGACGACTTTATCAGGCTTATCTGGGCGATAAGTTGCTGAACGAGAAAGACATCAACAACTTTTCTCCATACGTGAAAGGAGGAAGTGACGGCAGTGTATCTACCCGTGGATGGGAAGTATATCCGGGCTCCGGCGCCGAGGATTATTTTGAACCGGCTGTAGCAATCACGCACAATGATGGAAACCCGAGCACGATTCTCCGTTATGTATCTTCCGAACAAAAAGCAGTGGCAGGCGGCACGGAGACAGTCATCCAACTGAAAGACGATCAGTACCCGGTGGAAGTCACGCTGCATTACATCGCTTATCCGAAAGAAAACGTCATCAAGACGTGGAGTGAAATCAAACATGCTGAAAAGAAACCTGTCACCATCTGGCGTTATGCTTCGACCATGCTTTATTTCTCGGGAAACGAGTATTATCTGACTGAATTCAGCAGCGACTGGGCTAAAGAAGCACAAATGAGCACGCAACCTCTATTGTTCGGCAAAAAGGTGATCGACACCAAACTGGGAAGCCGTGCCGCCATGCATACCCACCCGTTCTTCGAACTTGGTTTTGAACAACCGGCACAGGAAACACAAGGACGTGCCATGTTAGGGACTATCGGATGGACAGGTAATTTCCAGTTTACCTTTGAAGTGGACAACGTAGGCAATCTCCGCGTTATCCCCGCCATCAACCCGTACGCATCTGATTATGAACTAAAACCGAACGAAGTATTTACCACTCCCGAATTCATCTTTACTTTCAGCAACAACGGTACGGGCGAAGCCAGCCGCAACCTCCACGCATGGGCACGCAACTACCAACTGAAAGACGGACAAGGCGACCGCATGACTTTATTGAACAACTGGGAAAATACGTACTTCAAATTCGATGAGAAACTGCTTGCCGAACTGATGAAAGAAGCCAAACATCTCGGTGTAGATATGTTCTTGTTGGATGATGGCTGGTTCGGCAACAAGCATCCTCGCAACAGCGACAATGCCGGACTGGGTGACTGGGAAGTGATGAAATCCAAACTGCCGGGCGGTATTCCCGCACTCGTGAAGTCTGCCAAAGAAGCCGGAGTAAAATTCGGTATCTGGATCGAACCGGAGATGATAAACCCCAAAAGTGAATTGTTCGAGAAGCATCCTGACTGGGCTATCACACTGCCCAATCGCGAAACATACTATTACCGCAACCAACTGGTACTCGATCTTAGCAACCCGAAAGTACAGGATTTTGTATTTGGCGTAGTGGATAACATCCTGACAGCGAACCCGGAAGTAGCTTTCTTTAAATGGGACTGCAACTCTCCCATCACAAATATTTATTCTCCCTATTTGAAGAATAAACAAGGACAACTTTATATCGACCATGTACGTGGTATATATAATGTATTGGAACGTATCAAAGACAAATATCCGAACGTACCGATGATGCTTTGCTCCGGCGGTGGCGCCCGTTGCGACTACGAAGCATTGAAATACTTCACAGAATTCTGGTGCAGCGATAATACAGACCCGATAGAGCGCCTGTTTATCCAATGGGGATTCTCACAAATCTTCCCTGCAAAAGCAATGGACGCACACGTAACCAGCTGGAACAAGAAGACAAGCGTGAAATTCCGTACCGATGTAGCAAGTATGTGCAAACTGGGCTTCGACCTCGGACTGAAAGAGCTGAATGCGGACGAACAGACTTTTTGCCAAAACGCAGTTGCCAACTGGACACGTCTGAAGAAAGTGATTCTGGATGGTGACCAGTACAGACTGGTTTCTCCATACGATGGTAATCACATGTCTATCATGTACGCCGCACCGGACAAGAACAAAGCAGTACTTTATACCTACGATATCCACCCACGTTTCGGTGAGAAGCTGCTCCCGGTTAAACTTCAGGGACTGGATGCGAGGAAAATGTATAAGGTGAAAGAAATCAACCTGATGCCGAACTCTAAATCGAATCTTGCTGCCAATGAGAAGACTTATTCAGGAGATTATCTGATGAAAGTAGGAATCAATGCTTTCACTACCAATCAGGCTTTCAGCCGTGTGATTGAGCTGACTGCCGAATAATATTCACCACAGAAGTACGGAGGACACAGGTTTTATACCATTGATACTAAACAAAGTATATGAGCTGCGTCTTCCGTGTTCTCTGTAGTAAAAAAAAACAATAATCAATTAATCCTCTTCAATCTTTACGGCTGTGCCGTTAGCAGTCACCATCAGCATACTGCCACTACCTCCAACTGTCTCATAATCCAAATCAACACCTATCACGGCATTAGCTCCCATTTGAGCTGCTTGTGCCTCCATTTCCTTCAACGCTGTATCTTTTGCCATACGCAGCACTTCTTCATAAGAACCGGAACGACCACCCACAATATCCCGAATACTTGCAAACAAGTCGCGGAATACATTGGCACCTATGATTGTCTCTCCGGAAACTATTCCATAATATTTCACTATTCGTTTTCCCTCAATGATGGGAGTGGTTGTCATCAGCATAGTTTTTTCTTTATTAGTTATCTGTAAGTTATATGTATTTAGTTAGACGCAAGTCCCCCTAAAAAAGTTGCAGCTACACCGTAATTTCTTACGATATAGCTGCGATTAATGTTAAAGAGAGAGAATTTATATAATATGAGCATGGTCTCACGACCCTCCTAATATTCAATGAACATTTTGTTTCTTTACCTATTAGACGCACAAAAGCTCAAATCACTGCACTTGAAGGCATCTTTTTTTAGTTAAAGAATAAAAAAAGCCGCCATCCCACAGGAATAGCGGCTTATATTGTTAGAACATCTTGCTGACGCGTTCAATTCCCGCCACCAATGTATCTATTTCCGATTTCGTATTGTACATGGCAAACGAAGCCCGTACTGTTCCTTCTATACCAAGACGTTGCATGAGAGGTTGTGCACAATGATGTCCCGTCCTCACGGCAATACCCAAACGATCCAGCAACGTTCCGAGATCGAAATGATGGATATCTCCTACCAGAAAGGAGATGACTGCTCCCCGTTCGGCTGCTTCACCGAATATACGCATCCGGGGAATCTCTTTCAGCCGTTGCAAAGCGTAAGTTGTCAGTTCATGCTCATGGGCGGCTATCTGCTCAAGTCCATGTCCATTCACGTAATCAAGGGCTTTTGCCAGTCCGGTAGTTCCGATATAGTCGGGCGTACCGGCTTCAAACTTGAAAGGAAGTTCGTTGAAAGTGGTCTTCTCAAAAGAGACATGCTGAATCATCTCTCCTCCTCCCTGATAAGGCGGAAGGCGGTCTAACCACTCTTCTTTTCCATAAAGCACTCCGACACCTGTCGGACCGTATATTTTATGGGCAGAGAACACCAGAAAATCAGCATCCAACTCCTGTACGTCCACTTTCATGTGAGGGATAGACTGTGCAGCGTCTATCAGACAAGGTACGCCGTGCGCATGAGCCGTTGCAATCATTTCTTTCACCGGATTCACTGTACCCAGCACATTCGAAACATGAACCACGCTGACTATTTTCGTTCGTTCGGAAAATAGTTTTTCGTATTCATCCAGCAAGAGTTCGCCTTTGTCATTCATTGGAATCACTTTGATGGCAATTCCTTTTCGGGCAGCCAACAGTTGCCAGGGAACGATGTTACTGTGATGTTCCATCACGGAAAGAATCACTTCATCCCCCTCTTCCATAAATTCGTCGCCAAAGCTGGAAACAAGCAGGTTGATGCTTTCCGTTGTTCCGCGAGTAAAAACAACTTCGTTCGTGCTACGGGCGTTGATAAACTGACGCACCGTTTCACGGGAAGCCTCATGCAATTCCGTAGCTTGTTGCGAAAGATAATGCACGCCGCGATGCACATTGGCATTAACGGAATAATATTCATCCACCAACGCATCAACCACCAGACGGGGTTTCTGCGTCGTCGCACCGTTGTCGAAATAAACCAAAGGTTTACCGTAAACCGTACGGCTCAATATCGGAAAATCCTCACGTATCTTTTGAATATCCACGTTTATTAATTATTAGTGGTTACTTACAAATGGCACAGCCCTGACATCTATTCAGCTCGCCACGGAAACGTTTTTCTACCAATAGATGCAGGCGATCTTTCAGTGCCTCCAAACGAATGGTATCAATCACTTCATTGACAAATGCGAACATCAATAACAAACGGGCTTCTTTCTCTGCAATACCTCGTGAACGCATATAGAATAGTGCACCCTCATCCAACTGGCCTACCGTTGCTCCATGCGAACATTTCACATCATCCGCGTAAATTTCCAATTGAGGTTGTGTGTACATTCTCGCATCACGCGTAGCACAAAGATTCCGGTTAGTCTGCTGGGAATTCGTATGTTGCGCATCGGGACGCACCAATACCAATCCGGCAAACGCACCTACCGACTGATCGTCGAGTACGTACTTGAACAGCTCATTGCTGGTGCAGTTCGGTACGGCATGGTCGATGCTTGTATGATTGTCTACGTGCTGGTTCTTATCGGCAATTGCCATACCACAGAGGTTTATCTCGGCTCCTTCTCCTGCCAACAATACTTCAGTGGTGTTGCGGGTAGTACCATTATGCAAAGTCATTCCATTCAACAATACATTGCTGTTTGCCTCCTGCTTTACATACAGGTTGCTGATACGAACGGTGCTTGTATGTGTTTCTTCCAGTTCATACATATCGAATACCGTGTTCTCACCTGCAAATACTTCAATCACTTGTGTTGCCAGGAAGTTCACGTTATCCATTGCATGGTCACAAATCAGCAGACGGGCTTGCGCGCCATCCTCCAGGATGATTAGTACGCGGCGGTTCACCATGAAGTTGACATCTGCACGCAGGATATTTACCAGCTGGATCGGTTTTTCTACCACTACATTCTTCGGCACATAAAATACAACGCCGTCTTGCACAAAAGCTGTATTGAAAGCAGTCACCCCATCTTTGGAAGTATCTGCCAACTGGCCGTAATACTTCTTCACCAATTCCGGATGCTGTCCGGCCACTTCTTTCAGGCTGCCGAAAATCACACCTTCCGGCAGATTGACTTTGGGAAGTGCTCTATTATAAAATGCGTCATTTACCATAAAATACAGGGCGGTACTCATATTCGGCACATCGCACTTAAACACTTCATACGGATTGACCGGAATAGCCAGACGATTCAAGTTTAAACCATAATCCGGTTCAAAGTACTTGCTCACATCCGTATATTTGTACTTCTCCATCTTACGGGTCGGAAATCCGAGGCGTTCAAAATCGGCAAATGCAGCTGCACGAGGCGCGTTCAGCACTTCGGCGCTATGCTTGCAGATCATCGCTTCCGTCTGTGAGAAGAGGTCTATATATTGTTGTTCAACTATCATAACTTATTATTTGTTATTCTCCTACTTCTTTCTTGATCCAATCATATCCTTTTTCTTCCAGTTCCAGGGCAAGTTCCGGTCCGGCAGTTTTTACGATACGACCTTTATAAAGGACATGTACAATATCAGGTTTGATATAATCAAGCAAACGTTGGTAGTGAGTAATAACGATCGTGCTTGTTTCAGGAGTTTTCAGTTTGTTCACTCCTTCCGCAACAATACGGAGCGCATCAATATCCAAACCGGAGTCTGTCTCATCGAGGATGCTCAACCGCGGTTCCAACATAGCCATCTGGAAGATCTCGTTCCGTTTCTTTTCACCACCCGAAAAGCCTTCATTCACCGAACGGTTAGCCAACTTATTATCCAGCTCTACCACCGCACGTTTCTCACGCATCAGTTTCAGAAACTCACTGGCTGTCAGCGCAGGCAGACCTTTATACTTGCGTTGCTCATTCACAGCAGCACGCATAAAGTTGACCATGCTCACACCCGGAATCTCTACCGGATACTGGAAACTAAGAAAGATCCCTTCATGGCTACGATCTTCAGGACTCAACTCCAACAGGTTCTTTCCATAGAACGTGACCGAACCTTTTGTTACCTCAAAAGCCGGATTTCCCACCAATACGGAGGAAAGCGTACTTTTACCGGAACCATTCGGCCCCATAATAGCGTGCACCTCACCGGGATTCACCGTCAGGTTAATACCCTTCAATATCTCTTTGCCATTAATGCTGGCATGCAGGTCTTTTATTTCTAACATGATTATATGTACTATTTTTCCATTTACTATTTACTATTAAAACCTATACTACCGACAATTTACCTCCTACAAGCGCGCAGCCAAATAGTAAATCGTAAATTGCCAACTAGTAAATCACCCCACGCTTCCTTCCAATGAGATAGTAAGCAACTTCTGTGCTTCTACCGCAAATTCCATCGGAAGTTTATTCAATACTTCCTTTGCATATCCGTTCACAATAAGTCCGATCGCATCTTCTGTCGGAATACCGCGCTGGTTGCAATAGAATATCTGGTCTTCACTGATCTTGCTCGTTGTAGCTTCATGTTCCACCACTGCCGTTTCATTGTGAATATCCATATAAGGGAAAGTATGCGCACCGCATTTATCTCCCAACAAGAGAGAGTCACACTGGCTATAATTGCGGGCATTATCCGCTTTCTCGGCCACACGTACCAACCCACGATAGGAGTTCTCACTATGTCCGGCGGAGATACCTTTACTTACAATCGTACTGCGGGTGTTCTTGCCCAGATGAATCATTTTCGTTCCGGTATCAGCCTGCTGATAGTTGTTCGTTACAGCTACGGAATAGAATTCAGCGGTCGAGTTATCGCCTGTCAGAATACAGGAAGGGTATTTCCAGGTGATGGCCGAACCGGTTTCCACTTGTGTCCAGGATAATTTACTATCCACTCCCTTGCAGTTACCGCGTTTTGTCACAAAGTTGTATACACCGCCCTTACCTTCCGCATCGCCCGGATACCAGTTCTGAACAGTACTGTATTTTACCTCTGCGCGGTCGTGCACGATTATCTCAACGATAGCGGCATGCAACTGATTTTCATCCCGCATCGGCGCCGTACATCCTTCCAGATAAGAAACGTACGAATCGTCGTCCGCCACAATCAACGTACGTTCAAACTGCCCCGTGTTACGGGCATTGATACGGAAATAGGTGGAAAGTTCCATCGGACAACGTACCCCTTTCGGAATATACACGAAAGAGCCGTCAGAAAAGACAGCGGAGTTCAACGCGGCAAAGAAATTATCCCGGTAACCTACCACCGAGCCCATATATTTCTTCACCAAATCGGGATGTTCCCGCACGGCTTCACTGAACGAGCAAAAGATAATTCCTTTCTCCATCAGCGTTTCCTTGAAGGTAGTCTTTACGGAAACGGAGTCCATAACGGCATCCACCGCCATTCCGCTAAGAGCCATCTGTTCCTCCAAAGGAATACCCAGTTTATTAAACGTCTTTATCAGTTCAGGATCGACTTCCTCCATGCTCTTCGGTCCTTCTTTCTTCTTCGTCGGATCGGCATAATAAGAAATCGCCTGATAGTCAATTTCAGGGATACGGAGATGTGCCCAAGTCGGCATCTCCAACGTCAGCCAGTGGCGGTACGCTTTCAGTCGGAACTCCAGCAACCACTCCGGTTCGTCTTTTTTCGATGAAATCAGACGAATGACATCTTCATTAAGTCCACGCTCAATGATGTCTGTATGCACCTCTGTGGTGAAGCCGTATTTATATTTCTCCTCCGCAAATTTCCGGACAAACTCATTATCAGTCTTCTTTTCGAGTTCGTCTTTCTGATTGGGTTTCATTTTATTGGGTTCTTCTTGTTGCATCTTTATTCTCTAATATATATTGTTGCGTCATATTCTTCGCAGCAGGGAAAAAGATCCCCGCAAACGTTTCCATCGGATAATATAACAAAGATTCTTCCTTTTTTGTTGCACTAATTAACTTATTATCGCTGTCCACAAACTCTATCGCACCGATCACTACACTCGTTAACAACAGAAACTTAAGTGCTCCCAGCCCACTCCCTAACCAGCGGTTCAGCCAGTTCAGCGAAATTACCTGCATTGCTTTTGTCAATAACGAAGCTATCAGTACAAAAATCAACGGCACGGCAATCCAAATCATGATAAAAGCCAACACCTGCGCAACTGTCATCGAATCCGTCACTGTCGGGCAAAGTTTCTCCGCCAAAGAGGCATACAAAGCTTTCGCCGCCAGCAGCCCGACTATCAACCCCAAAATAGAAGCCAACTGACGAATGAAGCCTTTTACAAAACCTACAATCGCTCCGGCGCCTATTACAATAAAGATAATTATATCAATCGTTGCCACGTTTTTAGTGATTAGTTTTTTAGTGATTAGTGATTAGTAGTTGGTAGTTAATGATTAAACAATAGGATATAAAAGAAAGAGGCGGTAAGGTGGTGTTCTACAGACAAGTACCACATTACCACCTCTTCTTTATTTTATTGCAACCGCCGTAAAATCTAACGCGCAGCCGCTAATCACTAATCACCAACTCACTAATCACTATCAAAGCGTCTGTTTCACTTCTATTTCTTCGAATGTCTCGATCATATCGCCTACTTTCATGTCGTTGCAGTTCACCAGACTGATACCACACTCGAAGTTTGTACCTACTTCCTTCACATCGTCCTTGAAGCGTTTCAATGCGTTGATGTTTCCGGTAAAGATTACGATACCATCGCGGATCAAACGAGCCTTGTCGCTGCGTTTCACCTTTCCGGTCTTCACCATTGCTCCGGCTACAAGACCGACTTTCGTAATATTGAATACTTCGCGGATTTCGATGGTTGCAGTAATCTGTTCCTTTACTTCCGGAGCCAACATACCTTCCATAGCAGCCTTTACCTCTTCGATTGCATCGTAGATGACAGAATACTTACGGATGTCAACACCTTCTTGGTCGGCCATCTTACCGGCAGCACCCGAAGGACGTACCTGGAATCCGACAATAATCGCATCCGAAGCAGCAGCCAGAGAAACATCAGATTCAGAAATTGCTCCCACACCCTTATGGATAACATTTACCTGAATTTGTTCCGTAGACAACTTAATCAACGAATCGCTCAACGCTTCCACAGAGCCATCCACGTCACCCTTAACGATGATGTTCAATTCCTGGAAGTTACCCAAAGCAATACGACGACCCAACTCATCCAATGTAAGGATCTTCTGCGTACGCAAACCTTGTTCACGAGCCAGCTGTTCACGTTTATTAGTGATCTCACGAGCTTCCTGATCGCTTTCGACTACATGGAATGTGTCACCTGCGGCAGGAGCACCATTCAATCCCAGAATCAATGCCGGTTCGGAAGGTCCTGCTTCCTTGACGCGTTGGTTACGTTCGTTGAACATAGCCTTCACACGTCCGTAACTGGTTCCCGCCAATACGATGTCTCCTACTTTCAAAGTACCGTTAGATACCAATACAGTAGCTACATATCCGCGTCCCTTATCCAGTGAAGATTCGATGATGGAACCCGTAGCATTACGGTTCGGATTTGCCTTCAGGTCGAGCATTTCCGCTTCGAGCAATACTTTTTCCAGCAAGTCTTCCACACCCATACCTTTCTTGGCAGAGATATCTTGTGACTGATATTTACCACCCCATTCTTCAACAAGGTAATTCATTGCAGCCAGTTCTTCTTTAATCTTATCCGGATTTGCAGTCGGTTTATCTACCTTATTGATTGCAAATACAATAGGTACACCGGCAGCCATCGCGTGATTGATCGCTTCTTTCGTCTGTGGCATCACGTTATCATCGGCAGCCACAATAATGATAGCAATATCCGTTACTTTGGCACCACGTGCACGCATAGCGGTAAACGCTTCGTGACCCGGAGTATCGAGGAATGTAATACGACGACCGTCTTCCAATTGCACGTTATAAGCACCGATATGCTGGGTAATACCTCCGGCCTCACCGGCAATTACATTCGCCTTACGGATATAGTCAAGCAAAGAAGTCTTACCGTGGTCAACGTGTCCCATCACCGTTACAATCGGAGCGCGCGGTTGCAAATCTTCCGGAGCATCTTCTTCTTCAACGATAGCTTGTGCCACTTCCGCACTTACATATTCAGTCTTGAATCCGAATTCTTCAGCCACCAGATTGATGGTTTCAGCATCCAAACGCTGGTTGATGGAAACCATGATACCAATACTCATACAAGTAGCGATAACCTGGTTAACAGAAACATCCATCATCGTTGCCAATTCGTTAGCCGTAACGAACTCGGTCAACTTCAATACCTTGCTGTCTGCCATTTCCTGATCTTCCAGTTCCTGCATACGGTTGGAAGCCATTTCACGTTTCTCTTTACGGTATTTGGACGTTTTATTCTTACCTTTGGTTGTCAGACGTGCAAGGGTTTCTTTTACCTGTTTTGCTACGTCTTCCTCGCTCACTTCCTGTTTGATAACCGGTTTCTTGAAGCGATCTTTATTGTTGTTATTTCTTCTGTTGTTATTTCCCTGTCCGTTGGCCTGGCCACCCTGACCGTTACTATTGCCGCCTTTACCCTGTACATTAGGTCTTGGAGCAGCAAAGTTGGAAGTTGCAACATTGTTAACGTCCACCTTCTCTTTATTGATACGGTTACGTTTCTTCTTGTTAGCAGCCGCTTCCGCACTATCCTTAGGTCCGCTCTTCGCCAATTTAGAATCATCCTTACGGATTTCCTTGATGATAGCTTCCTTCATCAACTTCTTCTGATCCTGACGGATTTTTTCCTTTTCTTCACGTTCGCGACGTTTCTCTTCCTTCGATTTCTTCTTGGGACGAGTAGACTGATTCAATGCAGCCAAGTCGATCTGACCGATCACATTAATCTTTGCGCCTAATTCCGGTTGACGGATTTTGAAAACACCATCATCCTCCGGAGCCTTTTCCGCTACCGGGGTTACTTCAGCCTGTGCAGTTTCCACCTTTTCTTCTTCTTTATGTTCTTCCGCCTTCACAGGTGCAGCTACTACTACCTTCGGCTCTTCTTTTTTCACTTCTTCTACTACTTTTTCAACTTCTACCGGCTTCGTCTCCACTACAGGTTCCGGCACTACTACGGGTTCAACCACCACTGGAGTAGGCTCTACTACAGAAACAGGAGGTGTCACCACCTCTTCCTTCTTCACCTCGGGTTCTCTCTTCTCGGGCTCCTTTTTCACTTCGGGTTTAACGACAGGCCGTTCCACAACCGGTTCTTCCTGTTTCTGTTCCGGTTCTTTCTCTACCTTTTCAGGTTTACGACCGTTCAATTTATCCAAATCTATTTTTCCGACAGGTTTAAACTTCGGACGTGCATCCTCAGGTACGACTGTCTTAATCACATCTTCCGACTTCGGTTTTTCGGGCTGCTTTTCGAAGCCCTCAATCGATACCGATGCCTTATTACGTTCCTTATTCTGACGTTCCTGTATGAAACGCTCCGATTCAAGTCTAAGGTTCTTATCTGTACTAAACTCCTTTACGAGTATAGCGTATTGCTCCTCGCTAATTTTAGTATTAGGATTAGCCTCAACGGTATGCCCTTTCTTTTGCAGGAACTCAACTACCGTCGCGATTCCTACGTTCAAATCTCTTGTAACTTTGTTTAACCTTATCGTCATATTTTAAAATTAATGAATAAATGGAGCTTGTTTAATTGAAAATTGAGAATTAAGAAATAAAAGTCTGCTGCATTATATTGTATCGCAACTTTTAATCTTTAATTTCATCTTTATTTTCAATTGAAGGATCTTCTTCAAACTCCGATTTCAAAATGCGTATTACCTCGTCCACTGTCTCTTCTTCCAAGTCCGTCTTTTCAATCAACATCTCACGAGGAGCATTCAACACAGCCTTCGCTGTATCGATGCCGATAGCTTTGATAGCGTCGATCACCCATCCGTCGATTTCGTCTCTAAACTCGTCGAGATAGATATCTTCGTCAGCTACATTCTCATCCAACTCACGGAACACGTCGATAGTGTACTCAGTTAACATACTGGCCAGTTTGATATTCAAACCGCCTTTACCGATAGCCAGCGAAACTTCTTCCGGTTTGAGGAATACCTCTGCTTTCTTCTCTTCCTCGTTCAGACGAATAGAAGAAATCTTAGCCGGGCTTAAAGCGCGCTGTATAAACAATGAGATGTTCGATGTATAATTGATTACGTCGATGTTCTCATTGCGAAGTTCACGAACAATGCCATGAATACGACTTCCCTTTACACCTACACAGGCTCCTACAGGGTCGATTCTGTCATCGTAAGATTCCACCGCGATCTTGGCACGTTCGCCGGGGATACGGGCAATCTTCTTGATGGTAATCAAACCATCATTAATTTCGGGTACTTCCATCTCGAACAGGCGTTGCAGGAAAACGGGAGAAGTACGTGACAAGATTATCTTAGGATTATTATTCTTGTTATCCACGCGGGCAACTACTGCACGAGCCGTTTCACCTTTACGATAAAAGTCGCTCGGGATTTGTTCGGTCTTAGGTAACAGCAATTCGTTTCCTTCATCGTCTAAAAGCAACATCTCTTTTTTCCAGATCTGATATACTTCTGCATTGATGATAGTACCTACCTTATCTATATATTTATTATAAATACTGTCTTTTTCGAGTTCCAGAATCTTGGAAGCCAGTGTCTGGCGAAGATTCAGGATCGCACGACGTCCGAACTTGGCAAAGATAACCTCGTCAGTCACCTCTTCACCTTCTTCGTAAGAAGCATCAATTTTCTGTGCTTCGCTCAACGAAATCTGCATATTCGGGTTAGTCAAATCTTCATCGGCCACAACTTCACGGTTACGCCATATCTCGAAGTCACCCTTGTCCGGGTTCACGATTACGTCGTAATTTTCATCGGTGCCAAACATTTTCGCGATTACGCTACGGAACGACTCTTCGAGTACGCTAACCATCGTCGTTCTATCGATATTCTTCAGTTCCTTAAATTCCGAAAATGTATCAATCAAGCTGATTGTTTCTTCTTTTTTGGCCATAACTATTTAAAGCTAATTAGGTATTTAGTATATTTTATTTGCTCATAAGTGAAGGTTTCGTCCTCTTCTACCAATTTCGGGCGCTTTGATCCTTCGGTTTTTACTTTCTTTTGTACGCCTACCGTAAACTTCTCTTCATCGGCATCTTTCAGTATACCGGCCAGCTTCCGTCCGTCTCCGGTCAGCACTTCCACCTCTTGTCCGATGTGGATATAATACTGTTGCAGAACTTTAAAGGGTTGTCCGATCCCAGCCGACCCTACTTCCAGTTCATAATCTTCCTCTTCGCGGTTCAGTTTCGACTCTATGAAGCGGCTAAGCTCCACGCAATCTTCAATCCAAACACCTTCTGCATGGTCTATTTCAACCACAATCTTGTCATCCGGGCTCACGGTTACCTCTACTAAAAAGTAGTCTTTTCCTTCCAGCCACTCTTCTACAATCTGACAAACAGTTTTCTTTTCTATCATTTATTAGCTATATAAGAACAAAAAAAGGAGCTTAATTGCCCCTCCACCTTTCATCCGTTTTCGGTTGCAAAGATATAAATAATCTGTTCGACTACAAAACATTAAAGAAAAAAAGTATGAATTAACAGTGCTATATTCGTATCTTTACGCCGTAATTCAAAAAATAACGACTATGGCACATCGTCTCAACACAAATAAACAGTTTATGGTAGGTAACGGAATTCTTGCTTTTGCCGTCATTTTTGTCGTGGTTATTTTTGTCTATATGAGCATGCGGCTACAACGGGAAAAGCAGGAAGAACGTCATTTCATCGAAAGCTATACGATCAGTCTGGTAAAAGGTTTTGCCGGAGATTCTATCTCTTTATTTGTCAACGACAGTCTGATCTCCAACAAAACCATGTCGGAAGAACCTTACACTGTAGAAATAGGACGTTTTGCCGAACAGAGCGCCTTGTTGATTGTAGATAATAACACAGAATTAGTGTCTACGTTTGATCTTAGTGAAAAAGGAGGAACTTATCAGTTCGAAAAAGAATCAGACGGGATTAAACAATTAGCCAAGTAATAAAGGTATTAACTAAGTCTGTGCCACCATATTGGCACAACCATGCCATCGCATTGTCACGACTGTGCCAGCGTGTTGACACAAGTGTGCCAACACGATAGCACTATCCTGGCAATAAAGTATTCTAAATCTCCGTACGATACTTTCTCAATTCCCCCCGCAAAGCCAATGCTTTTCCTTCTGTAAATTGATTGAGCAATACCCAAAATCGTTCGCTATGATTCATCTCGCGAGTATGACATAATTCGTGCAGCAACACGTAGTCTATCAAATGAGAAGGTAACAGAACCAGGTAATAGGACAAATTAATATCCTTTCGAGCCGAGCAACTGCCCCATCTGCCCTGACTGGAGTTTATTTTCACACTCGAATAAGGAAGTCCGCATTGCTTGGACAAGGAAGCCAAACGTGAAGGAAGGATACTTTTCGCATTCCGCCTCAACGATTCTTCAATCACCTTATGCAACCAGCTTTGCAGTTTCTCGTCCGTAAAATCCGCATGAGGCGGACAAACAATTTCCATAACCCCCAACCGGGAATTAGCCAGAAACTGATCCTTTTCACCGGACACCAAGGACAACTTAAAGTGTTCCGCATCAATTTTATAGTCCAAATCAATCAATGGCCGGGCTAATTTTTGACGGGAGGCCAGAAGTTTACCACGCAGATTCTCGATTGCCTGCTTCACTTCTTTCAATGTAGTGCCGGGAGGAACTGAAACATAAACAGCATCACTCTTTGTACGAAACACAAGACTCCTCGCACGTGAATTGACACGCACTATCAGACGTCCTAATTCGTCATCTTCTACGATCTTATCCATTATAATCCTCCTATCAACAGCCACAAAAGTAATAAAAAAGAAGATTCCAATGAAAAACTTCGCGGAAGATGCAACTTTATATCAGTTTCTTCCGTCTAACTGTCATATCAATCATAGAAAAACATAATTATGAAAACAAGTTTATTGCTCGTATTAGTCACCGGATTGTCTCTAGTACTTACTGCCGGCTCTTGCTTGCAGGGAAAACACGTAGTAGGCAGCAAAAACTACATCTCCCAAGAAGTAAAAGCCGATCATTTCAATGAAATCAAACTATTGGGAAGTGCCAATATCAGTTATCACCAAGACACACGCAGTCACGTGGAGATACATGGTTCCGACAACATTATACCACTTGTAGAAACGTATGTAGACGGTAATACATTAATGATAAAATTCAAGAAGAATGTCAGTATATGGAAAGGAAAACTGGAAATAAAAGTTTTTGCTCCGGAACTGAATAAGCTGTCAATCAACGGATCGGGAAATATAAAATTAATCAATGGAATACAAACCTCTAAAGATATCGAGTTCCATATAAATGGTTCGGGGAACATTCAGGGAGAAGGGCTTAATTGCCGAAGAATGGCTGTTTCAATTAACGGATCGGGAGATGTTAGACTGCAACAAATAGAGAGCCAGGAATGTCAGGCAGGAATTTCAGGTTCGGGTAATATTAATCTTAAAGGTAAAGCCATTCAAGCAAAATATGCTATTGCCGGATCGGGAAACATTCAGGCTGCAGATTTAGAAGCAGAGAATACGGATGCAAGTATCAGTGGATCCGGAAACATCAGTTGTTATGCAAGTCAAAAACTGGTTGCCCGCGTGAAAGGAAGTGGCGATATTGCCTATAAAGGCAATCCACAAGAAGTGGATGCTCCACGGAAAAACATACGGCAGATCAAATAAAGACAATTTGAACAAATACAGTCTAAAAGCATAAAAGGGCTACTGCATCGCGCGGTAGCCCATTTATTTAGTTAGTTTTATTATAAAAATTTGAGAGAATTGAAAACTTCACAGTTTCGCCTTCGTTGTTGTTTTAATTAAGCACACTAACTATATTATATGTTTAAAGCAAATGAAAATGTCTATTCGTTTATAACTTGCACCTTGTGGTTAACCCTCGCCAAACTATCGGCTAGAACCTGTTCCGCTTTCACATCATTTGAAATAGCGACCGATGGTGCTGTTACTTGTTTACCAATGGTATCCGTTGCCAATACACTTCCGTCATCTCCGGAGAAAGAATGTTGTGCCACATTCCCCAAAGAAAGGATGATTGCAATCACGGCAGCGGCTTTGAACAGAGGAATAAAACGACCAGTCAGTGTCAAGCGTTTCGCTTTTACGACCGTAGGCTCCACCTCTGCCAGAATACGTGTATCAAAGTCTTCGCCCAGTCCTACTTCCTGCTGAACCTGTTGATAAACAAACAGGTTTTTATAGCGAAGCAAATGAGCAGGAACTTCCTCCTTTGCGAAGAAGTCGCGCAATGTTGCTTCCTCCTCAACGGAAGTTTCGCATTGCCAGTATCGCTCCAGGAGCTGTTCTATATCCTTATAATCCATATTCGTCAATTTCTAAATACCTTTGTTTTACTTTTTGTCTGGCTCTGAAGAGGTTCACTTTAACTTGTTCCTCTGTCAGATTCAGCAACCCTGCAATTTTCTTATAGCTTTCACCTTCAATGTCCCTCAGTTGCATGATAAGCCGCTGTTTTTCGGGAAGTTCGTTTACCAGTCTATTAATAATGTTCATTCTTTCATCATGAATCATCTGGTCATACGGACTGTTTGCATCAGGTTCTTCCTCCATCTCGGGGGTGAGTTCCACGTTTTGAGCTTCTTTCTTTTGACTTCTATCTATCGCCAGATTCTTTGCCACTGTCAGGCAATAGGCTTCGACCGATTCAAATTGAGACCACTCATCACGCTTATTCCACACTCTTATCATGGTGTCCTGAACGACATCCTCGGCTTCGGCCCTATCCAGGGTGATTCTGAGAGCCAATCGAAAGAGTTTATCCTTCAACGGCAAAATATCGTTTCGGAAGCTGATTTCTTGCATCTCTATAATAATGACGGGCTAGGATATGAAAAGTTACAGTCGCCCACTACTTTTTTTTGAATTATTTTTTTATTCTTGTTCCACCAGAGTTATTAATCGCTGATGCTAAGGTGATTACCACTTCAGATACTCCTGCATTTATTGCTTCAAAAGAATTCTCCAACTTGGGAATCATACCTCCCTGAATAACGCCATCAGCTACATATTGTTCAAATTCGGCACGGGTGATTTGGGGAATCACACTGTCGTCATCATTCTCGTCACGCAACACGCCTTTCTTCTCAAAACAATATACCAATGTCACATCAAACAGGGCCGACAACGCTTTCGCCGTTTCTCCGGCAATGGTATCTGCATTCGTGTTCAGCATATTGCCGTGTCCGTCATGCGTCAATGGAGCCATTACCGGAACCACTCCCTTATGTATCAAATCGGATAACAAAGTAGCGTCCACCTTTTCCACGTCACCTACAAAACCGTAGTCTACCTCTTTCACCGGGCGTTTCACCGAACGAATCACGTTCATATCCGCCCCGGTTAATCCGAGTGCATTGACTCCGCGTGCCTGCAGACCTGCCACAATATTTTTATTCACTAATCCGCCGTATACCATCGTTACGACCTTCAAAGTTTCAGCATCGGTAATCCGACGACCATTTACCATTTTGCTTTCAATACCCAGTTGTGCGGCAATCTTTGTAGCCGAACGGCCGCCGCCGTGAACCAAAACTTTATGTCCGGCGATAGCGGCAAAGTCATTTAACAACTGACGAAGGGTGGCTTCCTCTTCTACGATTTTGCCACCCACCTTAATTACTGTTAGTTTTTCTCTCATTTCTTGATTTCTAATAAGTTCACCGAATGGAGAATCCGGCTCCGGCACCTTGCCGGTTATTCCAAATAAGTATATCCGTAAAGCCCTGAACGATAGTTGGAAAGGAATTCTTTTCCTTCTTCCAAAGAGATCTTTCCTTCTTTCACCGACTTCGTCACCCAGGTTTCGAGTGTACGTACCAGCTTCTTCGGATTGTACTGTACATAGTCCAACACCTCCGCTACCGTTTCTCCATCAATAATCTGTTCGATATTATATCCTTTCTCGTTCACCGAAACATGCACGGCATTCGTATCACCGAACAAATTATGCATATCTCCCAGAATCTCCTGATAAGCACCGACCAGGAACACAGCCACATAGTAAGGTTCCGTTTTCTTCAGTGTATGCACAGGCAGATAATGAGCCACGTTACGGGTAGAAATAAAATTAGCAATCTTACCGTCCGAGTCACAAGTAATATCCTGCAAAGTAGCCGAACGTTCCGGTTTCTCATCCAATCGCTGGATAGGCATGATCGGGAATATCTGGTCAATCGCCCAAGAGTCGGGAAGCGACTGGAAGAGCGAGAAATTACAGAAATATTTATCGGCAAGCAACTTAGACAGTCCGCGGAATTCATCAGGCGCATGCTTCAAACCGCCGGCAATCTGATTAATCTCACGTGTAATAGACCAATACAGACGCTCGATTTGTGCACGGGTTTTCAGATCTACGATTCCATGACTGAACAAGTCCAGCGCTTCCTCTCTGATCTGCTGCGCATCGTGCCATGCTTCCAACATCTTATTCTGATTCAGCGAATCCCAGATCCCATATAACTCCTGCACCAATTCGTGCGCATCCGGAGCTATCTCTTCCTCGTCATCCCATTCGGGCAAGGTAGCGGTTTCAAGTACCTCAAAGATAAGAACGGAATGATGTGCCGTCAATGCGCGTCCACTCTCCGTTATGATATTCGGGTGTGGGATACCATTTTTATCGCTCACGTCCACCAAAGTAGAAATAGAGTCGTTTACATATTCCTGGATGGAATAATTCACGCTGCCTTCGCTATTGGACGAACGGGTTCCGTCATAATCCACTCCGAGTCCACCGCCAATATCTACAAATTCCACATTGAATCCCATCGAATGCAACTGCACGTAGAACTGTGAAGCCTCACGCAAAGCCGTTTTGATACGACGTATCTTTGTCACCTGACTGCCGATATGGAAATGAATCAATTTCAAACAATCCTTCATTCCTTTGCTCTCCAGGAAGTCGAGCGCTTCGAGAAGTTCACTGGAAGTCAAGCCGAATTTGCTGGCATCACCTCCAGACTCTTCCCACTTTCCGCTACCGGAGGAAGCGAGTTTGATACGTATACCGATGTTAGGCTGCACATTCAGCTGTTTTGCCATCTTTGCAATCAGCTTCAGTTCGTTCATCTTCTCCACAACGAGGAAAATGCGTTTACCCATTTTCTGGGCAAGCAAAGCCAGTTCGATGTAACTTTCGTCTTTATATCCGTTACAGACAATCAATGAGTCAGAATCCGTATTGACCGCAATCACTGCATGGAGTTCCGGTTTGGAACCGGCTTCCAGTCCGAGATTGAACTTCTTTCCGTGGCTGATAATCTCTTCCACCACCGGGCGCATTTGGTTGACCTTAATCGGATAAATTATAAAGTTCTCGGCTTTATAACCATACTCTTCGGCCGCTTGTTTAAAGCAGGAAGACATCTTTTCAATACGGTTGTCCAAAATATCCGGAAAACGTATCAACATGGGAGAAGCCACATCACGCAATTGCAACTCATCGACCAGTTCTTTCAGATCGACAGTCACTCCGTCTCTACGAGGTGTAACAACTACATGACCTTTGTCATTAATACCAAAGTACGAGGTACCCCAACCTGTGATGTTGTAGAGTTCCTCAGAATCTTCAATACGCCACTTTCTCATTTTCTGTTATTCAGTGTTTTTAGTAAATAATTGGACGGCAAAAATACGGATTAATCTACATGTTGGCAATTAATTAGACATTAAATCTTTCAAACGGTCCATATAACCACTATTTCCGTTACGGGCGTCATAGCGACGTGCCAGCTCTTCTGCCTGTTGATAGAAATAATTGCGAAGTTCGTTTACCTGATAAATTCCATCCGGACGATAAAGCGGGAACTCTTCCGGCAAAGACAACGAGACTTCCGGACGGGTTTCATATTTCAGAGCCTCTACCATATCACAGGAGAAACGATAACTCTTCAGCGTATTAGTACGCAAACTCCAACCAATACAGCGTTCAGCATATTCCCAAGCTCTTTCCGGCTTCGTCATCATATTATAGGCAATAAACAATCCCAGATAGAGCAAAAGATATTCATCCTTCTCTCTTCCCACCAATGCTTCTTCGGCACGTGCACACATATCGGCGGCAATCTCCGGTTTACCTGCTTTCTGTGCATAATAAGCAAGCTTCAAATAGGCCCGCAAATTGGCTTCATAACAAGTGATCTGCTTATTAATCAACGGTTGCGCGCGGCTGTAAGCCTCATCAAACTGTCCCGTTTCCAGATAATAATCCAGCATAAAGTTCAATTCACAAGCCTCACACGACTGATCGTCTATCTTCTCATTCAACATTTTATCAATGTATTCTTTCGCCTTGTCATACTGCCGCATCCAGACACATTCCACAGACCAGCGGTGATAATAACTCCGCAAAGAATACCCGTTCCGGAGGATACGGGTTTTATAATCCTCCCCAATTGCCTGTACCTGCTCCATCGGGATCTCCGGAAGATCGAACGTACAAGCCCATATCCACTTATATTTCCACAACAAGTCATCTTCCTTAATCACATCCTTGTGGTTCTCGTAATCATCCAGAATTTTAGAGAACACGGTAATCTCTTCAGCATCCGCCGAAAGAAGATTCAGTTCATAAATAAGATCCAGTCTCAACTCCGTAGCCCATTCCACATCTTCGTTCTCATCGGCGATGCGGATAGCTTCTTTCAATAGATTGGCTTTTTCGCGGGGATGCAGGTTGTTATTCTGTGTCTGCAACAGCAATTTTTGTATTTCAAGTGTGTATCTCATACTCTTTTTTAATTCAGGAAATTTATAAAATCATTCATTTTCGAAGTCATCAATTCACTTAGCGAATGGTTGAAAAGCTCCATTTCTTCGCTGTTTACCGGATATTTACCTTGCAGAAGCGATTGTACATACAATATATGCACCACATGCTGAAACAGTTTATTGTCTCCTTGTATTTGCAATAAGGTCTGCACCATTTCATTATCCGCATTGAAAGTGAGTGTCGGCGGAATCTGCTTTGTAGTATTCACAGCTCCCAGTACAGCCGCCAACGGATTATTAGCACTTTTAGCAGCATTCTCCTTTTCTTCCGCCACAAAAATAACCGGAATATCCACCGGAGTAAAATGCTTCAGACGACAGATACAGCCAAACCGCTTCAACAACTCGTTCGCTTTCACCTCAAAAGCCTGAAACTCCTGGTTCGCCTCCACTTCACCAAACTGCTCCAGCAACCGTGAAGGAGATATTTCATCCAAAGTAAGTTCCGGATTCAGGCGGACATACTTTTTCAATAACGTTTCATCAAACGTATAAGCAGCATTCACGACCAGCCAACCCTGTGCTCCGGCTATACGCCGCACTTGCCGGAAATCCTCCAGATTCTTGGTATAACATATCACATTGCTTGCCGAACGAATACTTCCAAAGCTACGCAAACCCTTATTGGTTTCAAAAGGAAGATAATCCATAAACAAACGAAGCAATTCATTATCCTCCGAAGCAATCGCCTTGATATGAAAGTGATGAACATCCAGAATCCGATTGAACATGGCACGGTCATTCTGCACCAATCCCCGCAGATAATCCTTGATAGCCACCCCGATCTCTTTCCGGGCATCTTTCAGTTGGTCATTACTCACCAAAGACTCCCGGGAAGCGGTAGACAGCAACCCGTCCGCATTCACCAGACAACGGATAAAGAAAGCCCACGACGGCAACAGATTGCAATCATCCTCACTCAACAGCATACGTTTGAGATAGACCTTATGAGAGTTGCGCACTGAAAATTGTGTACGGAAAGGCAGGACATAAAGCACCCCTTCCACCTTGCCGCTTTCAGTATAGATCCGGAAAGCATCGAGAGCAGACGACTGAAACACTTTCGCCCCATAATCCAGCAACTCCTTACGAGTCGCCTTCGGGTCAAGCCATACAGGCGAAGGCGTATTTACCAACTCCTCTTCCCCCTGATAATGCAGATAGATAGGATACGGCAGCACTTCTCCGTAACCGACCAGTATCTTCTTAAATGTTTCATATTCAAAAAGATGCATCCAATCTCCTTTCGGGTGCAATTCCACCTGCGACCCGATGGGCCGTTCTTCGTCTGATAAAGTCAGCAGATACGTCCCATCCACTTTTCCACACCAGCAAACAGGCTGTCCGCCCATTGCAGAACGACTCTCTACGGTGATTTCATTGGTCACCACAAAACAAGATAACAATCCGATACCGAACCTTCCGATAAAATCGTCCGCATCGGGAGTATCCCGCTTTGAACTCTCCCCGATAACAGTCAGAAAGCGATAAACTTCCTCCTCTTTCAGTCCGATACCATTATCCCGAAATACCACTGTCTTGTCCTCATTCAGAAAGACATCGATGCGACCTTTATAATTCTCGTCAATATTGCGTAGTGCCGTGATGGCATCTACGCAATTCTGCAACAGTTCGCGAACAAAAGTATTCGGGTTACTATAAATGTGCTCTGATAACAGGGCAATCATACCTTTAAGATTGACCTGAAACAGATTATTCCCTTCTTTTTCCATGTTCCTCTTTTACTTCCTCCTCCTTCCGGTGATTTTAAGAGCTTTCTCATTGCCATTCTCTGCGGCCTTTTCGAACCACTCCATTGCAATTTCATCGTTTTCTTCCACGCCATTTCCTGTCAAATAGGCATTTCCAAGTTCAAATTGTGCTTTATCGTTATTTTTCTCGGCAGCTTTCAGCAACCATTGCACTGCAGCTTCCGGATCAGGGTTACAACCTTCGCCATACATCATCATCTTGCCCAGATAATAAATTGCAGCGACATTCTCATTCCCCGCCGCATCCGTGAACCAGCGATAGGCCTCGGCATAATTCTGTTTCACACCTACTCCGTTATAATAGCAAAGTCCGGTACGATACATACTTGTCGTATTTCCATTATCCGCAGCCAGTGTATAATATTTAAAGGCTTCCGTTTCATTCTCTTCCACTCCGATACCCATTTCATAACAAATACCCAGTCCTTCACTATACCATTCATATTCGGCAGCTTTCTTGAAATAAGCAAAAGCCTTTTCCGACTCATTCAGGCTATCATAGTCATACAGATAATACTCACCCACACGCAGCATAGCCATCGGAATCTCATTAGCCACTGCCTTTTCATACCATTCCACTGCCGTTTTATTATCTTCCAGACAGGGACCGCAACCGAAGAAATAATAATCTCCCATCTTAAACTGAGCATAGCCATAATCCTGTTCAGCAGCCTTCATCATATATTCCACTGCCTTCTGTGGATTCTCTTCCACGCCATTACCATTCTCATAAGCCATCCCCAGTTCCGTCAGACAACGGGCTTCATTCTTTTCCGCCCCTTTACTAAACCATTCGAGTGCCCTATCCCAGTTTTCTTCCGTTCCGATACCTTCTCTATAGCAACGTCCCAAAGCAAAGATCGCATCATTATCGTCCGCTTCAGCTGCCTTTGTATACCAGGCAAAGGCCTCTTCCGGTTTCACTTCACCAAGAACACCCTTTTCCATATAAAGACCTACACGGAACATTGCATAAGGATAACCCTGTTCGGCAGCCTTGCTAATCAGTTCAAATGACTTTTCATAATTCTTCTCCACTCCATCGCCATTCTCATATAAGAATGCCAGTTCCACAAGGGCAAAGCAAGCACCCAGTTCGGCCGCTTTTTCATAATATTCCCTTGATTTTACAGGGTCCTTCACACCGCTATATCCATTAGCCAGATAAAGAGCCACACGGCAATACCCATCGGCATTATTCAGTGAAGCCGCTTTTTCATAAAACTCTAAAGCCTTCACATAATCCGGTTCTTCAGACAAGAAGCCACGTTCATACATCCAGCCCAAACGATAAGCTGCACTTCCCGAACCCAACTCAATGGCTTTCTCCAACAACTCTTTCGCGCGATTCATGTCTTCCGGCACCAAATCACCGTTGAAATAAATATTGGCCAGTCCTTCGATACCTTGTATATAATCATCCTCCACGCAACGGTTCAGACACATCAGTCCACGTTCCACGTTCTTATATTCATCATTATACAGGTAGATCAATGCCAGTTCATACGCACTGTAGGGTTCACAATAAAGCATGCCCTTTTCCAGCCATTCAATCGCCTTAGGCATATCCAGCCATTCCTCCTCCTGATAGTTATATCCCAGGAAATTGGCGGCAGACCACACACCGGCATGCCAAGCCTTTTCCCAAAGTTCAAAGCTCAGTTCTTTCGGTTTATTCAGTTCCGGGTAACGGAAATAAAGCGTAGCCAGATTTTTAAGACTATAAAGATTGGGAACTATTTCCAGGGCTTTTTCGTAGTAAGCAGCTTCCTCTGCCACGTTACCTTCCGCTCTGTCGAGCGCATCTCCTAACGATGCATATACATGAGCACGCAAACGTTCACCTTCAGGCAGTTCGGCAAGCAGTTCATTCCGTATCTGTAATGCCTTTGCTTTATCCCCTGCAAATTCTTCGGCAAAAGCACGATAATGCTTTCCCCATAAAATAGCTTCGGGAGAAGTGAGAGCTGCAAAACGCCGTTCACCCTCTTCTTTATCTTGTTCGCAATAGAATCCCATGTATCGCCAATAGGCAACAGTTGCTTCCGCTTCAGCCCAACCCATATCGGCGGCCTTCTCGTAGTATGGAAACAAATAACTCATGTCCCGCTTTCCATAACGGGCTTCGGAATATTGTGCACCCTTCTGCGCCCATCCCGCACCGCTAAACTTTGCCACACGATCGCATACCTGCATCACCTTTTCCCACCAGAATTCATATTCTTCCGCGTTGAGTTCCACCTCTACGTTACAGTCAAAAGCACTGAATATCAGTTCAAAAAAATCTTCTGTTAATTTCTCGTCTTCTTTTGTGTCCAAAGCATATTCACATACAGCCAATGCTTCCCACCAGTTTTCCGCACTTAACAATGAAGCCGGTGTATACTGCGGAAACCATACCCTTGCAGGCTGTCCGGATGCTTTAATTTTAGCGGATAACTCCCCAAATTTCTCTTTTAAAGTTTTCATGATATAGAACTTTACCTTAATTTTGTGTTACTAGTCAATAAAAAATCTCATAACGAGTGCAAGGTACAAATATTGACCGAATGCACAAACAAGAGTCTCAAAAAAAACGAAGTTCCAACAAAAAGAGAACATTACAACTACCTGATTTCTGAATACAGTAAAATTCCTCCCGACAATGATCCATTATCAGGCACAAATTACACACATCCCACAGCTTCCCAAATGACGATTACACAAAATATAACGACTGTTACTTCTACAATCCCAAAAGTTGTCGCAAACATTGCACCGATGTTTCAATCTGCCAACGATCTTCCAATTCGTCTGCATTAAAGATATATTGTGCCTGATGATAAAAAGGAGCACGCTTCTCGAGTGCCTGAATAATGAACGCTTTCAGTTCTTCATCCTCTTTACCCTGAAGAATAGGACGTTGTTGTTTAGCCACACGCAAGCGCCTGAACAACACATCCGGATGCACCTCCAGAAAAACAGTCTTTCCGGTCCGGTTCATAAAATCCATATTATCATAAAAACAAGGCGCTCCACCCCCCGTCGAAATTACCACATTCTCAAACTCAGCTACTTCATGGAGCATATTTCTCTCCAGCTCCCTGAATCCTGTTTCGCCTCGTTCAATGAATAATTCTCCAACGGTTTTGTGAAAACGCTCTTCAATATACCAGTCCAGATCGATGAACGGTATATTCATATATCGGGCAAAAGCCTTACCCAACGTCGTTTTTCCGGCACCCATATAGCCGGTAAGGAAGATACGAACCATAAATGATTAATTTTGCTCACAAAATTAATCATTTAATGAAGAATGAAGAATGAAGAATAAAGAATTTTAGCCATTATGCCATCCAATTCTTCATTATTCATTCTTCATTCCCGATTTATTTAAAGATTCTCACCCGTTCTTCAAGCGGCTGGAATTCTTTTTCACCCGGTTTGCCGAGAGGAAGTCCGAACGGCATTTCCGCAATCAAATGCCAATGTTCCGGCAAATCCCATGCACGGCGCACTTCTTCATCAATCAACGGGTTATAGTGTTGCAGCGATGCTCCGAAACCTACATCTTCGAGCATTACCCAGATAGCTAACTGGTGCATGGCAGAAGTCTGCAATGACCATCCCGGGAAATTCTCCTGATAAGCCGGGAAAGCCTCCTGAAGCCCTTTCACAACCTTCTGATCCTCAAAAAACAATACAGTGCCATACCCACAGGCAAACGAATGATCTATCTTCTCCTCTGTCTTGACAAACGCTTCAGCCGGTACAATCTTCTTTAATGCGTCCTTCACAATCTGCCACAATTTCTTATGCGATTCTCCCAATAGAAGTACCACACGGGTAGATTGCGAATTGAATGCCGACGGTACGTGGCGCACGGTCATATTAACGATACATTCGATCTCCTGATCGGATATAGGTGACTGATTAGTAATTGAATAGTAAGTTCGACGTTGTTTCAAAGCTTCACTAAAAGATCTTTCCATAATAGTTCCTTTCTTATTTTATATTCTTAAAACTCTCTTTTTTTTATAACAAGTAGCCCCCCTAACTTGTTCAGTTAGAGAATATATTTGTACCTTCGCAGCGTCAATTCATTGACTATCTAAAATTATCGTCAGAAAAAATGGCTAAACAGAAATTTTATGTAGTATGGGAAGGTGTCACCCCCGGAGTTTATACTTCCTGGACAGACTGCCAACTTCAAATCAAAGGATATGAAGCTGCCAAATACAAATCATTTGATACGCGCGAAGAAGCGGAACGCGCGTTGACAATGTCTCCCTATGCTTATATCGGCAAGAATGCAAAGGCTAAATCAGGAGGTCCTAAACCTTCTTCGGATACTTTACCTTCTTGTGTGATCGACAATAGCCTGGCTGTCGATGCAGCCTGTAGCGGTAATCCGGGACCGATGGAATATCGCGGCGTACACATTGCCAGCCGTCAGGAGATTTTTCATTTCGGCCCGATGAAAGGCACGAATAATATCGGTGAGTTTCTAGCCATCGTACACGGTTTGGCGTTGCTGAAAAAGAAAGGTTTCGATATGCCCATTTACAGTGACAGCGCGAATGCCATCAGCTGGGTGCGACAGAAAAAGTGCAAGACCAAACTCCCCCGAACCCCGGAAACAGAAGAACTCTTTCTGTTGATTGAACGGGCAGAAAAATGGTTGCAGGGAAACACCTATACCACCCGTATTCTGAAATGGGAAACGAAAGAATGGGGAGAAATTCCGGCCGACTTCGGCAGAAAATAAAAGAACATAAATTTCAATATAAGATAAAGATGAAAACATTGACTTCAAACAAAGCTTTCTGGCTGTTACTAGTCATTTGCGTAGTTACTATCCTGCCTTTCCTCGGTTTATCGGAGTACCACACCAAAGGGGAGCCTCGCGAATCTATTGTCTCCTACTCCATGCTGGATAGCGGAAACTGGATTTTACCCAGAAACAACGGAGGAGAAATGGCTTACAAACCGCCTTTCTTCCACTGGAGCATTGCTGCTGTTTCGGCAGCAGTGAATGGAGGGCAAGTCACAGAAATGACCTCCCGCTTGCCGTCTGCCATCGCCCTGATCGCCATGACCCTCTGCGGCTTTCTGTTCTTTGCCAAAAGAAAAGGAGTGGAACTGGCGTTGTTGGCCGCCTTTATTACCCTGACTAATTTTGAGCTGCACCGGGCCGGAGCAAACTGCCGGGTGGATATGGTATTGACAGCGCTCACCGTTGGCGCTCTGTATTGTCTCTACAAATGGTATGAGAAGGGACTCAAAGGTATTCCCTGGCTGGCCATTCTCCTGATGAGCTGCGGCACACTGACTAAAGGACCGGTAGGTACTATCATTCCATGTTTAGTGGTAGGCATCTTCTTGTTACTCCGGGGTGTCAACTTCTTCAAAGCATTCTTGTTACTTTCCGCCTGGGCCATTCTTTCACTCATCCTGCCTTTCTGCTGGTATGTCGCTGCTTACCAACAAGGTGGAGAAGAGTTCCTGGCATTAGTTATGGAAGAAAACTTCGGTCGTATGACTAATACCATGAGTTACAATTCATGCGTAAACCCCTGGCATTATAATTTTGTGACCCTATTTGCCGGATACGTTCCCTGGACACTGTTAGTCGTGCTCTCCCTGTTCAGCCTGACTTACCATAAATTCAGCATCCAACCGGCAGCCTGGTGGAAACGTTTCACCACATGGATAAAGAATATGGACCCGGTGGATTTATTCTCTTTCACCAGTATCGTTGTAATCTTCGTCTTCTACTGTATTCCGCAGAGCAAACGTAGTGTATATCTGATGCCGATCTATCCTTTCATTGCTTATTTCCTTGCCAAATATCTATTCTATCTGGTCAAGAAGCAATCTAAAGTCATCAAGGTATACGGAAGTATTCTTGCAGTAATCAGCCTGCTACTGTTCACCTGCTTCATCGTATTAAAATGCGGACTCATCCCTGAAACTATTTTCCAGGGTCGTCACGCGCAGGACAATATTAATTTCATGCGTGCAATACAGAATATCAGCGGAGCAGGGGCCTTATTCCTGATTGCCATTCCTACCATTCTCGGTATCTACTGGTGGTTCTATCAACGGAAAAATGCATTGAACAACCGTTTCCTATACGCTCTCGTTGTGCTTACAATGGGATTATACCTTGCATTGGACGGTGCTTATCAGCCGGCAGCATTAAATTCGAAGTCGGTCAAATTCATCGCTACAGAAATAGAAAAGGTTGCGCCGGAAAGCGAAGGAACGATGTACGAATTCATTGAAGAAAGTCTGCATGCAGCAGGTGACCCCGTACATTATTTCGAACTCAATTTCTATCTGCACAATCGTCTCGACAACTTCTATGAGAAACGTCCTTCGGAAGGTTTCTTGTTAATCGGCACGAATGATGCAGAGAAATATCTTCCCGAATTCGAGAAAGAAGGGTATCAGTTTGAGGAGGTATATGAATCCCCTAAACGAGTACTCCGGCAAATAGCCAAGATATACAAGTTCGTTAAAAACCAACAGCCTGAAAATACCGAAACGACTCCTATTGTTGAGTAAAAGGTATAGAATTAAGCGTTTTTCCATGCTTCACAAGGAACTCCGCCGATTGGAGCATGGAAAAACTATATTCTTTCAAAGGCAAAAAGCTATCATCCATCGGAACAGCATTCAATTTGCCGTTACCGATATCATAAGTAAGTTCCTGCTGAGTCTCGTAATTATAAAGATAGAGTAACGTATCATTGCGTCCCACCACCATATTGTCAGCAGTATAGAACATACAGGGACGTTCTTCCTTCAGCAAGTCTACCCCAAAATTATTCTGTAAATAATCAATATTCAACAACCCTAATATCGTTGGCTGTATATCTACCTGACCGCCAAATGCAGTTTTCTCTTCCGGCTGAATACGGCTGGAGTAAATCATCAGTGGAATATGATTATAAGATTCCGGTAGTTCACATTCGGCGTCTCCCACCAGTTTGCCATGATCTCCTTCCAATACGAATATCGTATTATCAAACCAGGGTTGTTTACGCGCCTCTTCAAAGAACTGACGCAAAGCCCAATCCGCATACTCAACGATCTGCGTCTCCGGTTCACTTGTTTTCGGATGAAAGAAAGGAGGTATCACATACGGCGGATGATTACTGATGGACAGTAAAGTAGCAAAAAACGGTTGTCCGGTGGCAGCCCGCTGATTCAATACCGGAATTGCGTAGTCATACAAGAAATCATCCTGCACTCCAAAGCTATTCACAACCTTATCAGCCGGATAGTTTTCTTGCGAAAACACTTCATCATAGCCGTTTGTCCGAAAGAAAGCGTTCATATTATCATACTGTCCTTCATGCGTCATAAAGAAAAGGTTGTAATAGCCGTTTTCTTTCAGTACGGTAGGCAGTCCCGAATAGCGGGGAATGACAGAGCCTTTCATCAGGTTCCGTTTCATCATAGCCGGAAAAGAATACAAGGTGGCATACAAACCATGGTTCGTATGGATTCCTGCCGAATAGAAATTGCGGAAACTAATAGAACGGGTATACAGGCTATCCAGGAAAGGAGTCAAAGTCTCCGATTGCCCGAAATGCTTCATAAACTTGGCGGACATAGACTCCATCATAATCAAGACGACATTAGGACGGCGTTGTTGCACGCTATCCGCTTTTGCAGCACGCCTGTAAACAGCCAACGGGGAAACATTCGCATCTCCCGGACGGTTGAGCAGAGCTTGCGCCTTGGTGATGGCTTCCTGTTCATCCATCAGATGCAAGTATTTATTTTCAGGTCTCATATCATCCATCACACTCGTCAGCAGGTTAAAAGTAGGACTTACTCCCAGTTGATTGAGAAAAGCATCCTGACAGAAATATGCCGCACTTACTTTGATCGGGTTATAGCCTGTACGCCCCCGGATTCCAAAGATGCAGAGTCCGATTAAGCAAGCACCGATCAGAACCGCCCCTCCTCGCTTCCAATAAGGAAACGGAGCGGAAATGGTAAGGCTACGATGATGGAAATAACGTGCCAGATAGATAAGCCAAACTACGAATCCGGCCAGAAAGAGAAGGAATAATCCGATGGACAGATAATAGGCACTTTCCCCCAATATCATTCCGGCGGTAGTTCCCGCATAACCGAACCATTCGAATATGGAAGAGTTGATATGTTTAAAGAAATAGGCAAAATAAGGAATGTCCGACGCACTGATTAAATAAACCAATCCATAAAAGACACTGAAAAAGATCGTAAAGAAACGGAACAACGCTTTCCCATAATAGTTGCAAACTCCACATACCACCGCAACTACCAGAGGCAACAGAAGTATGTAACAGCCTATCACATTGTCAAACCAGACACCATGTACAAAAGCAAGCATCGGAAGTGTCTTATCCGACAAGGCTTCAGAGGTCAACTGATGATAAGATGAGATAAAAAGTACCAGGCGAAACAGTCCTGCGATCAGTAAAGCCGAAACATGTATGGTAAGAATATATACAACAAGATTTAGAAAACGTTTCATAATAGCCTTTTCTTTTTATGAATTAAATGAAAGGGATTGAATAGTGTTATTTCCTCCCTTTATAGATATAAACGAAATGAAGAATCAGGAAATTGATAGGCACCACGATAATCATTACCAGTATCGGTGCAAGCAGTTCACCCGCCCCTATCCAGAGGAAGAGATTCAGTAAGCCGATCTCAAGCAGGTAATTAATCAGATGACTAAAACCAAAGCCGATCGCATTATGCGAGGATGGTTTGGAACGAAAGGTGAAGAAAGTAGTCAGGAAGTAGTTGCAGACAAATCCTACAGCATAACCAGCCGTAAAGGAGATATTGGCATTCGCAACCAACAAGACCAGGCAATATACGCCGTAATGAATGGCTGAAGATATAGTGCCGACAACTCCAAAACGAACAAATTGCCAGAACTTATCCCGCCAATCCGGGTGCTTGTCAAGTATAGCCTTACTTATTCTGATCATCGTACAACACTTCTTCCACGTTATAGAGCGGGCGACGTTTTACTTCTTTATAGATTTTACCAATATACAGTCCGACAGCTCCTATTGACATTAGAACAACTCCGCCAACAAACCAGACAGATAACATCAGAGATGCCCAACCATGTTCAGCTGTACCCGAAATTAAAGAATACAATACATAAATTCCTATCAGGATACTAATAAAAACAAATATAACTCCCAGATAAACAATTCCGTAAATGGGCTTTACCGAGAAAGAGGTTATCCCGTCCAAAGCCAGACTGAACATCTTTCTCACTGTATATTTGGAAGTTCCGGCTGTCCGTTCCCGGATCACATCATCTACCGTAGTAGAAGGGAAACCCAGCAACGGGATAATACCACGCAGATAGACATTGCGTTCCTGATAATGAGACAACTGTTCCAGCACTCTCCGGCTTAGAAAACGAAAATCCGCATGATTGTAGATAGTCTCCACTCCCATCCGGTGCTGTAATTTATAAAAGGCTGTTGCAGAAAGACGTTTCAACACGGGGTCTGCCTGACGAGATACTTTCACTCCATATACAACATCATATCCTTGCGTATAAGCATCGATCATCTCCTCAATCGCATTCAGATCATCCTGCAAATCGGCATCAATGGTAATAACGGCATCACTCCAGTCTTTAGCGGTCATCATACCGGCCATGATCGCATACTGATGTCCCACGTTCCGTGCCAGATTCATTCCTTTTATATAAGGATTCGTCCCGTGCAGTTTCTTAATGATGCTCCATGTACGATCTTTGCTGCCATCATTCACAAAGAGCACAAAGCTGTCGGCACTGATCTTTTCTTTCGCCACCAACTCATCAAACAAGGCTGTCAAACGGGCGGCCGAATCTTCCAACACTTCCTCCTCATTATAGCAGGGGGATACAATAGCCAATTTTATCATTTTTCGTCCGGTTTATTTAGTTCAGCCAGTTTTATCTGTGCAAATTCCGAGTAAGTCATAAAAGCATATCCTTTTTCTTTCAGTTTGCGGATAAGCATATCCAGACGTTCCTCCATTCCTTTACCGGAATGATTGCGGATAATAAAAGGCATCTTAAATTCAGGATGTTCACCCAACGGGTAGAATTCCCACGGGTGGAAATAAGTCACAAAATATCCGTCATGCTTCAATACCCGGTTTACCAGGAGTTGATACAGCCACATCGGCAGATTATGACAAGACAACCAGAATAGCGGGAAGCGAATCCACGGAGTTACAGAAGCCGGGATTTGAAGTAACTTACCTGTCATAAAGCAGGTACGGGGCTCCGACAAATGCATATATCTTCCGGGGATAAATGCGGGATTCAATGAGGAGTTATATACATACCCCATCCGTTCAAGTTCCGTATCTGATACGGGGAACATACGCGGCTGGCGATAACCTTGTATCGTCCTGCCGGTAAGACGTTCCAGAATTTCTTTTGAACGACTGACATCCGAAGCCTGTGGCTGCCAATGGTCACATCCATGCGCAGCAACTTCATGTCCTTCGTCCATAATGCGCCGCATCACTTCCGGCGCATTTTCTGCAAAATTGCTTGTACAAAAGAAAGTAGCTTTCACCCCGTTGTTTTTCAGGCAGTCCAGTATCCGATTTGTACCATAGACTGACACTTTCATTGCTTCATCCAACGGAAAGTCTACACCATGCTCACGAGGTACATCAAATTCTTCTGTATCAAAACTTAATAATATCATTACAATATCAAGAATTACAACTGCTGCATATCATGCAGACGTTTATAGTAACCGTTTAACTCTATGAGTTCTTCATGCTTACCACGTTCCACAATCTCACCCTCATACAGTACACAGATTTCATCTGCATTCTTAATCGTAGAAAGACGGTGGGCAATAGCTATCGTCGTACGTGTTTTCATCAAACGTTCCAATGCTTCCTGCACAAGACGTTCTGATTCGGTATCCAAAGCAGAAGTAGCCTCATCAAGAATCAGAATCGGAGGATTTTTCAGAATAGCACGCGCGATACTGATACGCTGGCGCTGGCCACCGGACAATTTTCCGCCACGGTCACCGATATTCATATTATATCCTTCCGGTTTCTCCATAATGAAATCATGCGCATTGGCAATCTTCGCCGCCTCTATAACTTGTTCCATTGTCGCATTCTCCACGCCAAAAGCAATGTTATTGAAGAATGTATCATTAAACAGAATAGCCTCCTGGTTTACATTACCAATCAAACTGCGCAAATCCGCAATACGTACATCACGAATACTCGTTCCGTCAATGGTAATATCACCTTCCTGTACATCGTGATAACGCGGCAACAAATCGACTAATGTAGATTTACCGGATCCCGATTGCCCAACCAGTGCAATTGTTTTTCCTTTGGGAACTGTCAGGTTTACATGCTTCAACACCTCTCTTTTACCATCATAGCTGAAAGAGATATCTTTAAATTCGATTCTATCATTCAAACCTTTCAACGGTTTCGGATTCGGAATTTCCTTAATCTTATTCTCTGCCTTCAGGATTTTGTCCACACGTTCCATGGAAGCCAACCCTTTCGGAATGTTGTATCCCGCTTTAGCAAAGTCTTTCAATGGATTGATTACACTATATAAGATAACCATATAGAAGATGAATGTGGGAGCATCGATAGTTGCATTCTTCCCCAAAATCAATGTACCTCCAAACCACAATACAGCTACAATCAGAATCGTTCCTAAGAACTCACTCATCGGATGAGCCATAGCCTGACGTATAGCAACCTTGTTTGTCGCATCCCGGAGCTCGTTGCTACATTTGGTGAAGCGGTTAATCATTTTATCTTCCGCAATAAAAGCCTTGATGATGCGCAAGCCTCCCAGTGTTTCTTCTAATTGTGACATCGTATCACTCCACTTAGCCTGTGCTTCCAGTGATTGACGTTTCAGTTTTCTTCCGACGACTCCCATCAACCAACCCATTCCCGGTAATACAATGATAGTAAAAAGAGTCAACTGCCAACTAACCGTAACCAATGTCACAAAATATATAATAATCAGAATCGGGCTTTTCATCAACATATCCAATGAACTGGTAATGGAATTTTCCACTTCCCCCACATCACCACTCATACGAGCTATAATATCTCCCTTTCTTTCTTCCGAAAAGAAAGACATCGGCAGACGCATTACCTTAGCATACACCATAATACGAATATCACGTACCACTCCTGTACGTAATGGAATCATCACGGCTGAAGAAGCAAAGTAACAACCGGTTTTAAACAATGTCATCACCATCAGGAATAGTCCCAAGAAAATAAGAGCTACAGTGGGACCATTATCCACAATCATCTGAGAGATGTAATAATAGAAGTTATTCTTGGCAACATCTGCTAAATCGCCACTACCCCATTCCATAAAATGGTACACCTTATCTGCTCCTTCTGTTTTAAACAGAATACTCAAGATAGGAATCAAAAAAGTAAATGAGAACACATTGAATACAGCAGACAAAATATTCAGCAAAATAGCCCAGCCGATATACTTCTTATAAGGCGACACAAAACGTCGCATTAGTTGTAGAAATTCCTTCATTATTTACCATTAAAAAAGTTAAGACCGCAAAGATACAATAAAACAGATTAACAGGCAGCAGTTTCTATTAATTATTAACGCGATTTATCGAAAAGCCCTCTTCAATAAATGAAATATGACTTAATAATTCTCTTTCAGCCAAATACCCAAGAAACGATCATATATTTGACAAATACCCATTTCCTGAGTCACAAAATCCTTTTCCAGCAACCCTTTTAGTGCTGCCTGAACTGAACTAGCAGAAGCCAGTTTGTATTTTTTAATAAAAGTGCCGGAAGTGAGAGCTTTAGCCCTTCCTTCTTTAGTGATAGCAATTAGCAGTTCCTTTTGTTTCTCCGGCAAACGAAAAAGAATTTCCGAATAAGTATATCTGAATGAATCAATAATCTGCCGAATAGCCCCTGACACCATTCCCACTTTACAAACTCCGTACTCCGGGGTCATATCATAAAGTGTATTCAATACTTTTTGTATATACCATGTGATTCCTTCAAACTGTTGATAAACTGTGGTAACAGCACTTTCCTCTATTTCTTTGCCTGCACGTTTGAAATGCATACTTGCAAAACGAATATATTCTTCTAAAGGAATACTTTCCAAATGCATCATTGACACACTTTGATAAAAAGGTCTGGAAGGCGTCAAAAACATATTCCCCATCACATGTCGCTGGCTCCCGGCAAAAATGAAACGCGCATTATTACAATGCTGCACATAAGTCCGGAGAGTAGCCTCTACATTTTTCTCTGCATATCCGGCAATCTGCTGAAATTCATCAATGGCAATCAAACAAGGCTTATCCGCTTGCTCTAAATACCGGAAGATTTCATCGAGCGTAGTAGCCGGAGCTTGTATATCTCCTAATCCCAGATTCAAAGAAGGCATACCATTCACATCAAAAGAGATACTAGCCTGCAAAGATTTTACACATTCCCAAAAGCCATGCAAAGCTTTCTTCCCCATAGGTTTCAGTACTTCCAAAATCTCCTTACTAAGTGCAAAGACCAAATCACGCAATGAACGGCTATCATATATATCAATAAAAAAGGTATAGTAACCCTGTTTAATTTCAGGAAACTGAAAGCAATGACGGATCAGCCCTGTTTTTCCCATTCGCCGGGTAGAGACAAGAGCCAAATTATTCCCATTCATCACCTCGCGCACCAACTGTTCGCTCTCAAAACGGCGATCGCAAAAATAATCAGCAGAGACATATCCGCTTGTTATAAAAGGATTTCTTATCATAGTCTTCATACATCTCACGTTATTACGCAAAGATAATTATTATAAAATAATAAAAGCCATCTACTATACATTATTTCATCATCATCCTTACTCTACAGGCATCACATGATAATAAACCCCACGTGTTTTCCTAAACGACTTTACTCCCAGCCTCTGCAATATACGCCCGAAATAATTAACTTGCCCGGAAGAAAATTTCATTTTACTTGCTTTTTGTATCCGCTGCAATATATCTGCAGCAAGCAACCATTCTCCCTCTTCTTCCTCTTCCGCTGCCCGGTAATATACCTGAAACAATTGTTCAATCGCCGGCGACTGTTCAAACTCCCGGTTAGCCTCCGTCATAATCGCCTCCTCTTTTTCATCAAACCAATAGCGCTCATTACTCCGCAATGCAGCCATTGCCTGTGCATATAACTGCTCATAATCAATAGGGCGGACCACATCTATCACTCCCGTCACCTCGACACCGATAAAACGGCGACTGCCGGAAGTATCCGTCAACAGATCCTTATGATTACTTGTGCCTATAAAAGAAGCGTACCGGCGGAGTTCCTCCACTGCCGAAGCATTCGGACGTCGCGTATTGACAACAGGCTTTTGCAGAATATGCTTGAGAAAAGACTGCTGACTGATGCCAATCTGATCGAACTCATCCATATTAATCAATAAAAAGCGATTCAAATACAGTTCAGCATCCCGTTTCCGACTGAAATCGATACTGTCCGTATAATATGCCTGTAAACATGGCGGTAAGATCAAGCGGCAAAATGTAGACTTACGATAAGCTTGCGGGCCTATCAATATAGGCGAAGTGCTATTCGCATGATTCTTACCCATCCCACGCCAATGTGCGACCATACTAAGAAACCAACGACGAAACAATTGAGTCCAATAAGGATGGTCACAAGGAACCCGTTTGGCTAAATTGCCAATATAATCCTTACCGTTCCAACGAGGAAGGTCATAAAGAAACTCTTCAATAGGTTGATAAACCGGTACATGATCCGAATTCAGGAAACGCACGACATCTTTATCCCAAAGTTTAAGCCCCTCATATTGTGCATTCATTGTAATGCTTGCCATCAACCGTTTATCCACCGGAAGAAAATAAAAATTAAAGCTATTCCGTTCGCGACATTCCACTTGTGACGTTAGTTGGTTGAAACGGAAATCATAACGCCGTTTCATAAACTCATCCATCTGCATGACAAATAATTGTTCCGGCAACAGGCTGCTCTTACTCGCAAATCCCTCTGAAGTCCGATATACATTCCGTACAGTCCCCCGAACCAATGTATCATCTTTTGGCAAACGATAATGCGCCCGACACCATCGCACCGTATCTTCTTCAGGAATACCGGCGCGAAAACAATACCCGGCCAGATTTATCAACAAAGACTGTTTATCACCTTCTTCCGGTTGATAACCATCCTCCTCATCCAGTGCACGTGCGAAGGCTGCTTCAAAAAGAACAGAAAGCGCATCACATCTTTCATACCCCGGTGCAAGCCGTTGCAATGGTGAAGTTTCCGTTTGCACCCGTTCACGATAAGTGGTTTCGCCCGGCATAGCCACAGGTTGTTTCATATAAATAGGCATCGCTTCGGGATTAAAATACAAATCCGGATCAAAAGTCCAGCGACAATATTGTTCCAATGAAGGTTCTTTCAGTTCGATATCAAAAGGAAGTTGGGGCTGATAGAATTTCACAGCCAACCGATAGGCGTGTGCATGAAAAAGCTCTGCCTGTTCACGGGTTTCCGGTAAAAGGTCATTGGGATAAGTAAAACGGACCCATATCTTCACTGACTTTCCGGAAGAACCGGTGAAAGCTAAATAAGTTTGCGGCAGCTCCCTCACCCGCTCTTTCACTTCATCCGCTTCCATATTCCCGGATAAGTTATTCACCTGAATCATCACAATTCCGTTGTATTCACTCATGGTCGTTATTCCGTCTTTGCGGAAAAAGGCCGCTGCAGGTATCACCTTCTGCACTTTCTGCACATAGTCATTTTTATCACCCGGAAGCATAAAAGGCAGGACTTCTCTCATTTTTGAAACAGACTGTGCTTTGGTTTCCACTTTCATTTGCTCTACGAGCTGTTCGATTCTTAACGTACGCATAGTGTTCACCTTGCCATCGTCTCTTACCAATGTTATTCTCATTGCTTAATTAATTTATTTGTCCTGCATGTGTTTGTAGGGCGATTATTACCACAGACAAATGTACGGTTAATATCCCGTATAAACAAATTTGACACCTCACAAACGCACGTCCACTAGTAATGATTTGCAATTCTTATTCTCATATTCTCATAAGTTTCAGATAAAACACACAAAATCAGCATAGTACACCATGAGAAACGTTTTTAAATCCGGTATTTCTCATACTTTGTCTTTCATTTTTGCTCAAAAAGTGTCTATTTATCATAGTATTCCGGATCATTTCTCATAGTCAAATACCAACTATTCATTTCGCTCATTGGCCAACCTTATTTTACACAACCCTCATCTATTATTTACATGTAAACAACCGTGTAATTATTTGTTTTTCAGTTAATAATGTCGTATCTTTGAAAGAGGATCCCAATCGTTCCACTAGAGTGAACGGTTCTGTTCACTAGGGTAGAAAGATCTGTCTACTAGAGTGAAAAGAACCGTTCACTCTAGTGGAACGAACTAGCTGGTAGTTAAATAATAAAAGAATAAAGGCAAGATACACTAAGCGCATCAATTACATAATATATAAACAACCATTAAATTAGAACAAAGATGGCAATACAATTCGAGTTTTATAAGAATCCCCAACCGGAGAAAGAAGGAGAAGAACCTAGTTATCATCCACGGGTAGTCAACTTCCAACATGTGACTACTCAAAAATTGGCAAGAGAAATCCACATGGCAACCACTTTCGGAAAAGCGGAAGTAGAAGCCATGCTAATGGAATTGAGCAGATGCATGGGCAACCACCTATGCGAAGGAGAACGAGTACATCTGGATGGGATCGGCTATTTCCAGATTACATTGCAAGCGACCGAACCCGTGCACTCGCTTACCACCCGTGCAGATAAAGTGAAACTAAAATCCATTAACTTCCAGGCTGACAGAAATTTAAAGAGTTTGTGTATGAGTAGTCACTTACGACGTTCGAAATACAAGCCACATTCGGCTTCTCTTTCAGAAGAAGAGATCGACAAGAAACTCACTGCCTATTTTGCAACCCATCCTGTATTGACCCGTAGTAATATGCAGTCACTCTGTTGTTTTACCCAAAGCATGGCCAGCAGACAGATTCGTCGTCTAAAGGCACAAGGAAACTTACAGAATATAGGCAAACCCACACAGCCTATTTATGTACCAACTCCGGGGCATTATGAGAAATGATTTCAACGGGTATGAGAAATAAGCCAAATTAAGGTCTATTTGTAAATAAAGCTATGAGAAATACTAAATTTAAAATCATTTCTCATAGCTTATACCATTAACAATCTGACACTTAGGTCATATTTATGAGAACATGAGAAATGAATATTTTATATCCATTTCAGGCTATCGAAAAGAAACTTTGCAGGCGGCGGAAAAAAGATTCGTAATCACCAGCACGTACCTCACGAACAAATTTTTGGATTTCAAAGGGAGATTCCACTTTATTGACGTTCGCATAATAAGGAAGCAGAAAACGGACAAACCCTTCCTCCACTTCACGATTAGGAAAACCTAAACGGTAAATACCAAATTCTTCATCATACCCCTTAATAGTGAGGTATCCACTCTGATAAATCACCGGAATAGGATTGGTAGATTCAGAATCTATACTGTTCAGTACCTGTTCATCGGTCTCTTCATGGGCCATTCGGTGTAGATCATAATGATGCTTCTTCAGCAACTCCACTAAATAAGTGGGAGTACCTGTTTCAAACCAGTAGCTTTTAAACTCATTCCTATCAAAAGCTAGAAGCAGACTGAAGGGATTATACATTCCTTTGGAATTGTGCGTGAAATGATAACCATCATACATTTCTTTCAACCTGGCACATATCTCTTCATACGTCACTCCCTGCACATTGGCAAATTCATGAAGTTCGGCATCCAGATTATCGTATAGCTCCTGTTCGCTCACACCACAAATATCTATATACTTATTCCACATTGAAATGTCATTCAGGTTATTCAAATCACTGAACACACTGACTTTACCGAACTTGGTCACGCCCGTCAACAAAGCAAACTTAATACAGCCATCCTGACTTTTCAATGCGCCATAAAAAGCTTTCAATGTATCACGGAAACTCTTTTGCAACGCATCATCACCAATAGCCTGTAACATTGGTTTATCATACTCGTCCACTAGGATCACCACACTTTGCCCCTCTTGCTGACAGGCACGCTTAATAACACCCTCAAAACGCATCGCCAAGGATTTTTCCGATGGCTCAGCGCCATACATCTTCTCCCATTCCACTAATGCCCCGTTCAGCTTATTTTCCAAACTTTCCGGAGTATCGTATTTTTCCGTATTAAGATCAAGATGTAATACAGGATATTTTACCCAATCTTTTTCCATCTTCTCCATAGCCAGTCCTTCAAAGAGTTCACGCTTTCCTTGAAAGTAGGCTTCAAGCGTAGAAATAAGCAGACTTTTGCCAAAACGGCGCGGACGACTCAGGAAATAGTAACTCCCGGTTTTCACCAATTGATAAATCAATGCAGTTTTATCAATATAAAAATAGCCACCTTTACGAATTTTTTCAAAATTCTGTATACCGATAGGGTAAATCTTGCCACCCATATTTCAATCTGTTTAAGTTCACATCATACAAATACACATACCATCTCAATATAAAAAACCAAATGCCCAGAGAGGAACCACATTACGCATTCCGTACTCAATATCATCTTTCACAACATACACATTCTCCACATCATGCACCTGCTTCTGCGATTTATTCTTTCCACCTACTTCAAAGGTATAACCACCCACCGTAAAATCAGAAACGTCTGATGTGGTTACCGGACATACAACTCGCAAAGTAGAAAAGAAAAACGTTTCGCGCACGTTACCAATATCCGGTGTATTGTCAGAAAGCGCATAAGCCAAATTCGTATTATTCAGATACACCTTGTCCACTTTGCCTAAAAGTCTGACACCTTCCGTCTCTGCCCGAAGCTGATTAATTATTCCAGCCTTTTCCAGATAACACATCAAATCAGAAACCGTATTTCTATTCATATCAAGCAAAGTCGCCAACTTGGTAAAAGTTGGTTTAAACGGAACACTTTTCGCTATAATATACAACAGTCTTTTCAATTTCAATGCTGTTGCTATATTCATATTCGCAAAAGTCGGTATATCATTTTCCAAAGTCTGCTTAATGATACTTTGTAAACGAAGCAAATATCCCTTTTCCTGAAAGAAAGGGTAATAGCCATGTTGCAGATACTCCTTAAACAACAAAATAGGACGCGCCTCGGCATAAGGAAAATCTACTTTATGTTTCAGTATATCTTCTAAAGAATAAACTGGTAAATGATAACCATACGAAATGGCAAGGTATTCGCGGAAAGACAACCCCACCATACGATATTCCAACTTTCTACGACTCAAATCAGCCTCTCCGACTTCCAGATCCAGTATGGAGGAACCGGTATACACAACTTGTAGTCTGGGAATCAAATCGTATATATTCTTTATCTCCCGGGCCCAACCAGCATACTTATGTATCTCGTCAATATAGAGTTTTTTTCCCCCATGCTGATAGAAATCCATTGCCAGATCAATCAGTTTATGTTCCGCAAAATACAAATCATCAGCTGTCACAAACAACGTCTCGTCAATATTATCATACAACTTGATATGTTGTAAAAGCATGGTTGTTTTGCCAACACCACGTGAACCTAAAATTGCAATAAGCTTACTATCCTATTCTATCTCATCATGGAGATAACGGATAAAATCAGTGGATATGTTACTAAGCAACATTCGATATGACCTATAAAGCGTATCCATTCATTTCTTGTTTTAGGGTTATACAGACAAATATAGAGTAAATTGCCGAATAAAACTAGCACTTTTAAGAGAAACTGCAGGTTTCATTCGGCAATATCTCTATATCTATCATATCCTTGCTCCCATATAAACCTCATAATTTATAAAAGAACATCAGAGATATAAAAAAAATAAGAACAGAAATAGCCAACTACTTACACTACAATATCTGCAATATAGTCCTAAACAACAAACATTATGGGATCTTCTGAATGATACCTTCCCAACTATCAATACCAATCCGCTGCAAGTATTGTTCAAAGTACTCATTTTCTGCATCAGTACCAGCTTTTTGATAAGTCATCCATACCGGTTTAGCTTCCCCCTGATATTCCGCATCATTGTATTTACGTAATCCTAAACGAGCACCATCACCCAGATGATCGAACCAACTATGCCATTGGATTCCATTAATCCCTTCCAAAGCATTGATCTTCTTCCACCCAAAAGCAAACCCAGCAGCTTGATTCTGCAAATCCTTATCCGCATAACTTGGAGAACATGTTCCAGCCTCAGAAAGCCACACAGAACGTCTGATGCCTCCCTTATATTGGTTTTGTGGGACACTAACCCATTTATCCAATACTTCAAGGTTCTTCAATGTCACATATTCTGTATCCATAGAAAAAGTAGCCTGAGCATCATCCCAAGTACAAGGATTCCCCAATTGAGCGGGGTAACTATGGCATGCCAATGACCAAAAGAAGTCTCCCTCTGCTTTACTAAACAGATTCATAAAGTCAAGCATATCTCTGACCTTATACCAACCGCCCCCAGCAGCAATATTCCATCCATGAGAGAAAGAAATAAAAACCTCTGAATTCTGGTCATATTGATGTACAATATTATAACACATACGCATTGAACAAAGATACGTATCCATAAATGTAGCAATTGGTTTATCTCCCATATTTGTCCAATGGCTACCTCCATCCACCTCATTATGAATAATCCAATGCGCAATACGCATACCAGGTTTACTATATCTTTGTGCCAGAAAATCAAGCGCAGCAGCATAACATTGCGTAGACTCCATAGTGGTCATATTAGGCATGGTATAAGGAGCTATGCCATTAAAATCCGGATGTTTCAGAAGTTCTCCGGCATCTCCTTCAGGAGAAACCAACAAAATACCAGCAACAGAAATATTGCGCTGGCTAGTTTGTTCCAATACCACATCAAATGCACTTCTAAGATACTCCTCATTAAAATAATAAGTTACTCCCCCATACACATACGGAATATCTCCCGACTGTTGAGAAAGATGCATAAAATTTGTAATAGGAATATTTATTGTAGCACTGCTGATTCCTAATTCATCTAAATCTGATGCAAGAAACTCATGATTTATAAGTCCCCCCAATCCTTTTTTAGACTTTAATGGAATAGCTTCAACATTTTGTTTTACATAAATTCCATCTGCCCCCACATAACGAGCATGAGATACTTGCTCATCTTTTTCTACTCCTTCCTTAAATATTGCCCATTTAGATAACAAACGATCATACTGATAACCACCAATAGCCGCATAACGATTCAAATGGATTTCAAAAGAATTCTGTGACAAAACTGTTTTATATATAGATTCTATCTTTTTTGCTTTAAACATATCAACAAAAGGTGGTATTTCTCCTAAAAAGAAAATTCCATCCCCCTGATAGTTTCCCCGGACACTAATTATGTCCTTCCCGACGGTGATATCAGTCACATGGCAATTATAATCCTTATTTAGATAGTCTTTTATATTTTGCTCATATTTTTCCTTATTGAGAATTTCATTATCTTCTTCCTCCTCTTCCTTCCTTTCCTCCTCATTCATTACACGCAGACATATATTACGTATTTGTATCGTATTATCAGGAACATTACCAAAATCTATCCGCAAATAATCGCCCTTTTTCCCCCAATCAAAATCTTTACGATATTGTTTTAAACGCACGCTAAAAGATTTCCATGTTTCAGTACCCGGAACTTCCCCTGCACTCATGCTATGAGAAGCATCAATATTGGTTTCAGCATCTGCGAAAAAAAGTTCCAGATTACTTATACCCATCATTGTCTGGTATTCAAACTCAAGCACATTACATTCCTCTGGAATGTCTTCCTTAAATCGGCCACCCGTAACCCACGGATCTCCATCAATAGTTTCTATAATATAACTATCATCCTCATTTCGAGTTAAAACTACCCCTGACTTATATGGACCATCTAATAGCATATAAACAGGAGGAGTTATGATCTCTTCAGGAGGTATAGAACCTCCTCCAGTATCTTCCACAAAATCATCACCACAAGAAATCACATTCACAATTAAAAACGGTATTAACAACGGCATAACACAACGCCTTACAACGTATTCCAGCTTTTTGGCACAAATAATACTTAACATTTTCATAATTTCAGTTTTAGTTAATAATGCAGATAGATTAAAATTTTTCAATAATATTCCAATCAGAAATTCCAATTACAGATAGAAACTGTTCAAAATATTCATCTTCTTCTTCTGTGTTTGCTTTTTGATAGACATACCAAACCGGCTTTGCTTCTCCATTATAAGTTGCATCCAGATACTTACGCAACCCCAAGCAAGCCCCATCACCTGGATGATCGAACCAGTTGTGCCATTGTATTCCGTCTATGCCTTCTAATGCGTTTATCTTTTTCCATGCGTAAGCAAAACCTGCCGCCTGTTTCTGAAAATCCTCATCTGAATATGTAGGAGAATTTACACCTGCCTCTGAAAGCCATACAGAACGCTTAACAGTCCCTTTATACTTATTTTCTTTAGACAAAGCCCATTTATTCAACACCTCTAAATTCTTGAATGTTATATACTTTGTATCCATAGAGTAAGTTGCATCCGGGTCAAGCCATGTACAAGGATTTAATAATGATTGCGCATAACTATGATATGCCATAGCCCATTGGAAGTCTCCCTCAACCCGACTATAAGTATTCAACAAATCAACAATGTCTTTACTAGTATACCATCCCACATTAGAAATATCGGTCCACGAATGTGAAAAAGAAGCGAACACCTCTGCATGTTCGTCATACTGACGCACAATATTATAACACATACGCATAGACTTTATATAAGTATCCGAAAAAATAGTAACAGGCTTCACCCCCATATTTGTCCATGAGAGCCCACCATCAACCTCATTATGCATAATCCAATGAGAGATACGTCCATAGCGATTATCTGATCTACAATACCTTCTAGCTAAAAAATCAAGTGCCGCAGCATAGCAATTTACCGACTCCAAAGTTGTCATATTAGGCATAGTATAAGTTCCTTCACTATAATCCGGATGCTGTAATAATTCTCCAATTCCCGTATCTACACTTCGTGAAGCCGGATCAATTAAAATAATTGCCGCAACGGAGATATTCCTTTTTTTTGTTGCTTCTAATAAAACTTTGTCTAAAGTATTATTGAGATACTCTTCATCCATATAATACGTTTTTCCTCCATACAGATGTTCTATATCTCCTACTTTGGGAGTAAGATGCATAAAATGAGTTATACAAACATTAATTGTAGCACTACTAATACCCAATAAACTTAAATCTGATATAAACGAATTTGCAGTAAGACCTCCCAGCCCTTTCTTAGAAGTCAATGTAATAGGAGATAAATGTTGAGATGCCCAAATTTCATCTGCATGTCGTGCATGAGACGCCAATTGGTCTGTTAGATCTGTCATTTGAAAAATAGCCCATTTTGACAATAACCGATCATATAAAACACCTTCCCTTTCAATAAAACGATCTAATACGATACTAAACGATGCCTCAGTCAACTCTACCTTATATGGGGCCTTGTCTATCTTTGTAACATCCAAATAAGGAGGAATCTCACCCAAATAAAAATGCCCTTCACCCACACAGTTACCCACAATTTCAATAGAGGATTCTGTTACAGATACTTTATTTATAACAGAGGGATAAGTATTTCGCAAATATCGTTTCAGGCTATCTTCATATTTCAGATCATCTTCATTATAAATTGAAGATATAACTTCTTCCTCTTGATCTTCATGACATCCAACTAACAACATTAGTCCAGATAACAAAAACAATACAAAAAGCAACAATCGCTTCAGTCTATCACTGCTTACGAGTGATCGATTTTCAAATATGCCCATAAGTAAATAAAAACAACAGGTTTAGGATTCTTTCGTACAAAGATAGACTATACAATTGAAAAAAAGATTTTGTTTCTCTTTTTTTTGTTTATCTTTTTTGTTTTAAACATATATAGATATTACAAAAATTATCCAAACTTTATTCATTTTTCTAATCACTGAACATATATCATTACGCATAAATCACTATTTTTGCAGAAAAAAAATGCAGGAATAATTATCATAGAGAAAATCCTTAGAGACTCCTGTAAGCACAAAAAACAGAATTTCCACATGATTATAGCACACTAATATACAATCAACCAACAACAATCATCATAAACCAAAACAATAGAAATGAACCTAAACAATACGCCACAACTATCCATAATCACAATTAACAGAAATGATGCTCAGGGCTTAGAGAAAACTCTAGAAAGTATATGGAAAAAACAATCCTTTAAGGATTTTGAACATATTATTATTGATGGAGCCTCAACCGATAATAGTATTAACATTATAAAAAAGTATGCATCACATTTATCTTATTGGGTATCAGAACCTGATAAAGGAATCTATAATGCTATGAACAAAGGAATTATTAAAGCTAAAGGTAACTATCTTTTGTTTTTAAATTCCGGTGATTGGTTAGAAAATGACATTCTAGCACGAGTATTTAAAGAAAATTTTACAGAAGATATTGTCTATGCTGATTTATATCAGTATCATAATGCTGATGATATACAAATCAGCCCTTATCCCGACAAATTGACCCTACCTTTTATATATAATTATTCTTTAGGACATCCGTCGACTTTTATTAAAAGAGAACTCTTTAAAAATATGCTATATGAAGAAAAATACCGGATTATATCAGATTGGGCTTTTTTTATAAAACAGATCCTTTTGTTTAATCGCACAACAAAACATCTAAATTTTGCAGTCTCATACTTTAATGTTTATGGAATAAGTTCTGACCCTAAAAGCGGCAACTTAATCATGCAAGAACGTTCCGATTTTTTTTAAAATGAATTTCCCTATCTGATTAGTGAGTTTTATCAGAATCATACTACCCTTCAAGAGAAGGTAAAAACTCAAGAGCAGGCATTAGACATATTATCAAAACACCGAGTTCAACAACTTATAGACACTGTTTGGATCCAAAGAAAAGCACGACAGTATATTAAATTTTTATTTTTAATAGAAAGATTTCTTAAAAGAAAAAGATAATAAATACCTTAAGTCGTCACTCTGAATATCTAAAAGAACCTAATGCCGACCTCTATCCAAACATCATACAATAATAACATTGAATATACAATATTAGAAATGACGAATATTAATCAAAAAAAAATAGTAGCTTTGCAATCTATAAACCAGAAAAACTAATGTATAACATCATTGTTAACAGGAATAAAAAATGAGAAGAAAGTTGATTCGAAAATATAAAGCATTCAATCAAGACTTTCAAAGGTCTAAAGAGCTATTTCTTAAATGGTTTATTCCCGAAATCAAAAAGAGGTTCTTTGGAGTAAAGAAAATCAACTATAAAGACATCCCTATCATTATTAACAACTACAACCGTTTGGAAATGCTAACAAAGCTAATCCATAGCTTAGAAAATAGAGGATACCATAATTTATATATTATTGATAACCAATCAACATACCCGCCACTATTAGAATACTATACAAGACTACCATACCCTGTATATATGTTAAATAAGAATGTCGGGCATCTATCATTGTGGGAAACAGGGATATTTAAGCAATTCAAGGATTCTTATTATGCCTATACCGATTCTGATTTAGAGATCCTCCCTAATTGTCCTGACGATTTTATTGAGAAATTCATTTTATTACTACAAAAATATCCAAAAGCATTGAAGGCCGGTTTCTCAATCTGCATAGACGACCTACCAGATCATTATAAATTAAAAGAAAAAGTTATAGAGTGGGAAAGCGTTTTCTGGAAAGAAGAAATAGAGCCTAACATATTCAAAGCTTTAATAGATACAACCTTTGCTGTATATAAGCCCTATTTTATCGGGGAACCTATTGACCCAGACTGTTTCTGTATTCGAACCGGATACCCTTATTCCGTCAGACATTTACCTTGGTATATGAATAGCGCAAAACCAACTGAAGAAGAATTATATTATTTGGAGCATATTAAAACGCTAACCCATTGGTCAAAACAAAATCAGACAAATACAAACTCAGCTAAAAAAGAGTGAAAATATATCTATAATGTTCTTTATTAAATAACGCAATTAAAATATCAGATTATGAAATGCTATATTTGTCTGACAGACTCCATAGTCACTCGAAAAGATTATCTTGATTTACTAAAAGTCATGTTAATCAGTGCCAGGAAAAACACATCTCTCCATTTAGTTTGCCTATATGATGGCAATACAAATGACCTCGTTTATAAGTTATTAAAGGAATTCAATGTAGAAATAATCCTCCATCAATTGCCCTATAAGCAAGAGTTGATGGAGATATATCCGCGTGAATGGATGTTGCAGAATTTAGGGAGAGAAATCGAATATAACCGAATTTTCGGAACATTTATGAGAATGGAAATCCCTGTTGTAGAAAAAGAAGAAAAGTATGTTCTTTATTCTGATATAGACGTGATTTTCAATGCTGACATTTTACTTGAGGAGCTTCCACATCCCACTTATCTAGCAGCTGCCCCAGAATATGAACGCAATGTGGAAGATATGGAATATTTTAATGCGGGAGTATTAGTTATGAATATCCAAGGCATGAAAGAGAAATATGAGGAATTTATTCTTAAAATGAAAAATAGAGAAAGAAATATATCTGGACTTTTTGACCAAGGATATTTAAACGAGCTATGCTTCAAAGACATGGAACTACTACCAATAGAATATAATTGGAAACCTTATTGGGGTATCAATGACAAAGCTAAACTTATCCATTTTCATGGCATGAAGCCTAGCAGCAATCTCAATGAAGCTGGTTTTATTACTGATAATTCTTTTTTCCGTATCGTTTTCGATGCAAATCCTGGCGGATATGCAGGATATGTATACTATTTTACTCAATTCTATGATTATCTGGGAAGAAAAGAAGACAAATGGTTATACAATCACCTACAAGAGGTTTTCAATTTATATAAAGATCCATCGTTTTTCTTTTCTAAATACAACAAGTATAAACTTAAATACCAGAAATATAAGAAATACTATTTAGTTACTTTAGGAATATCCTGTGTCTTACTGATACTGTTATGTTTAACTCTTATTCTACAACAATAATGAAGAAACAACCATTGATATCAGTTATCGTTGCTTCGTACAACTATGCTAAATATATAAAAGAGACTTTAGATTCTTTAATCAGACAAACCAATAAATCATTTGAAGTTATTGTTGTGGATGATGGAAGCAGAGATCAAAGCCTTCCTATAATAGAAGAATATGCCAACCGTTTTAAAAATATAAAACTATACACACATCCCGGCAACCAGAACAGAGGATTAGCTGAGACTGTGAAATTAGGAATTGAAAAATCCAATGGAGAATACATCGCATTCTGTGAGAGTGATGATTATTGGACCAATAACCATGTTGAATATTTACAAGATACGATTCAACAGAATCCTTTAGCAAATTTCATAGTCAATGGTATCAAAGTTATAAACCTATCAAATAACCCTGAATATGATTCATATATAGAATTTAGTTCCTCATTCCTCAAAAGACATTCAGGTAGTAACATATTTCCCTACCTTGATTCAAACTATATCCCCACATTCTCCGCCGTTTGTATAAAAAAAGAAGTAATTCAAAATATTAATTTTAGTACCCCTTACCCCGCATGGTTGGATTTCTGGCTTTGGAGACAAATATGTGTGTTAAATAAAATCTATTACATTCCCCAGGAAATAACTTTATGGAGAAAACACAATGAGAGTTATGATGCAGTCTCTGATAATAAAGATTTCAACGGCTTCATAAAAAGCTCAGACCAATATCTAGTATCTCAATACAGCCTATCCCAGATTATAGCCAATGTCAATATTCCCAAAGATAAAAAGTCTCTCAAACAGTTTATTAAATCTTTTTGTCACTTCATATCATTCAATAATAAATAGCAGCAGCTTATGTGTAAAGAATCTAAAACGTTCTCAAGATGACAATATAGAATCAAAGGCTCAACAAAAACATTAAAATTCATCTTTAAGAATAGAAGTATAAACCGATAATCTCCGATCCAACATTTCTTGTGGATTATACATATTCTTCATTTTTTCATTAGCCTGATGAACCAACATTTTTTGCAACTCCAAATCATTGGATAATTTAATCATGGCATCTGCAAAATCAACTGTATTATCAGCTATCAAGCAATCTACACCGTCGCTAAAATGAATACCTTCCAATCCTTTTGAAGTAGTAATAAAAGGAACATTTGAAGAAACCATATCAAGAATTTTCATTCGCATGCCACTTCCGATACGAATAGGAACAAGAGCAATGCTCCCTTGCAAGAAAGAGGTCAAATTCTCAACGAATCCAACTAACTCTATCTCAGGACAAGCCGTTCGTAATTCAGCAGAATAATATTCATATCCCATTCCAACCACTTGCAAAGTGAACTCAAAATTGCATTTACGCAAGTAGGGAACAATTTCCTTACAAAGCCATACAACAGCATCTAAATTTGGAAAATGTTCTCCATATCCCACAAAAGTAAAACGCCGATGAACACAAGGAATAAACTCCGTCTCTGAATTCGATTCAAATTTTATCACTGCAGGAGAAGCATAAATATGCTCTTCACGACCTAAACAGTTAGCCAACAATAGCCTATCAACTTCCGTTAAAGCAATTATATGTTTATACTTCTGCAATGCATTCCATTCAAAGTCTTTTGCAACAAGAAAATTCATCCGATCACTAGGTCGTATTGCCTGAAAAAGGTTCATCTCATTCTCGTTACGTATATATCGTAATTCATGATGAACGAAGATTGTCTGTACATTCTGCGGTAACACATATCCCAATGCTATCAATTCATAAAATTCTACCTGAATGATATCAAACCCTGCATGTGCTACTTTTGTAACATAATCGATATATCGTGTATCAAATTCTTTATATATAGAATTAGGTAAAACGGATTTTTCACGTACAAAATCTTTATCTTTCAACAGATCAACAGTACCGTTTGACATAGATAATAACTGCCTCCGCATTTTACGTTCAATAGACGTCTTGAGTTTTTTCAGCCACTTATAATAAAAAGGATTTCGCACTAAAGGAGAATCAGGTTCTTCTTTTGTCTCTTTAACAAAAGTATAAAAATCCACATTCCCCCACAAATCTTTCAACTTTTCTACCCTTTTTGCCTCATCAATTGTCCAAGCATAAAACAACACTGAAACTGACATCTTATGACGGATATAGTCTACCATTTGAAAGAAAGCCTGATTCCCCCCAGAATTCAAAGGATAAGGGACACAAGGTATAATAAAAAGAATTTTCTTCATTTTGTATGTCAATAAATTACTATTCAACCACTTCTTTCTAACTAGAAGATAAATTATATTACCGAATATTTCATCAAAAGAAATTATCTCAAATAAAAAGTTTGGCTTTCAAAATATGGGAACGTAGAACACGTAAAGCCATAGTAGGAGAAAGTTTTCTCAAAATAGCATATAAAGAAAACAAATCTTTTAGAGTATAATTTCCTCTTACAGAGCACTCTAATATAACATTCACATAAGTCACCAATGCATCTTGAAACCTAGATTCCCGGAGATTTAATCTATAATTCATTCCGATCCATTTTAGAAAAAGTCCGGTAGCTTTAAGCTTCTCACCATCAAAACGCATAGAATTACTTATATTCTTGTTTTCCGCATTCCGCCAATAAACAGGAGTTCCCGGCAACGAAATAATACCAGCTGTATAATCTGCAAACTTCGCCCATGTTGCATCATCTGAACACCATGCCAAAGGAAACCTAACAAACCCTCCTGTTTTCTTCCAAACATCACGTGTAAATACATACTCACACGCAGCAGATGATATTTTACCACTTAACTTATCCAATAAAAAATCATAGCCAGAAATCCTTTCTGTCTCAAAAGGCGGATTAATATATTTTAATTTACCATACGAATCCACTATAGCCAAAGGAAAACGAAATACGGCATCACATTCTCCAGATTTCTTCCAAGTCTTCATCACCCGTTCTACAGCATCAGACGGCATTAGGTCATCATCTGAAAAAAGCCATATCAGCGGTTCATCTGATAATTCAATACAACGTTCCCAATGAGCAACCAAGTCTCTCCCACCCCAATTTTGTTCAAAACGGAAATAGAATATATCTAATTGATCCTTATAATCAGATACTATTGATTCTAAATCATCGGGACTTGCATCATCACCAATATAGACCGTAAAATCACGCCTACTTTGCTTTGCAAGAGAATCTAAAACTTCTCGAAAAAAACAAGCTTTATAAGCAGGTATGACAATCGCTAGTTTATTTTTCATTTTACTCCAGCTACTCAGTTTTATTTGCAAAGATAATCAAACGAGGTAAAAGAACTATGTTAAAAGCCTTACTTTAATATCAAATATTTCTTAGCCTAGCACCTTTATAAACAAATAAGCCAAATCAATATCATTTTACCACTAATCAAAACTATTAGCAACAAGATCCATGGCCGCTCCAATCGCCACATCCATATTATAGTATTCCCAATCTGCAAAACGTCCTGAGAAATAAAAATTAAGTTTTGACAAGTCCGTTTTTAAGTCTTTTATCATTTGCCGCGTATCGGCATCTTGAATTGGATAAGAACAAGGTGTATAATGATGAGTTATATATTTAGGCTTTAGAGGAATTCTGCTCAAATTATCATGAATGTCCTCCAATGATATCTCGTCTGTAAACTCAATTGTGGCAGTCAGTTTACCACTAGGATTATTATTCTCCGAAAAATTTCCTGTACAAATAATACGATGCGACTGATGCAGCCGACTTGGCATATAAATCCAACTATATGGATTACTTTCTATTTCACAAAACACCGAAGTCGTCCCATGGTATTCTAAACTGTCTAATTGAAGAACATAGTCAGAAAGGTCAACACCTTCACCTTCTAAAACAAACGGTATATTTTTTATATTCCCACAATAAACAATATAATCAAACATTTCACCCTCAACAATCCAACTACCTTTCTTTCTTTCAATCTTTTGGATATTTTTCCCATATTCAATCGTTAAATCTTTTGCGAAACGTTCAGCAACAAATTGTGAACCATTATTCTTTTCATACCAAAAAGAACTATGTACAAATTGTTTCTCTTGTACATGATCAATATTATTATATATAATTTCTTCAAGCCTAGGCATAGGCAACTTCCCCTCAAGCCATGACAAAGGTATCTTACTCAAGTCTCTACGCCAAACCTTCTCATTATAAGGCTTAAAATAGTTCTGATAAAGAGTTTTGCCAAAACGATTAAGCAGAAAATCCTCAAAATTAGCAGATTCACATTTTTGTGTCTTTGCTAGGAATATTAAGTCTTCAATAAAAGATATTTTCATCTTCTCATCAAACAGATAAGCATAATTTTCAATCGGATAAGGGAGTTTAGTTCCATCTTCCATGAAAATAATAGAATTACGAGGCACTTTAGTAAATTCTGCCTCTCTATCAAAAAAACTCCAAAACCAATTCAAAACGTCTTGTCTTTTAGAATTAAAGACATGTCCACCACAGGTATGAAAAAGTCCACCATTTATCTCCTTACAACTGATAAGCCCCCCTGGTATACTTTCTTTCTCATAAACTTTAACTATATATTTATCTTTCAAAAGATTTGCTATTGTCAAACCTGATATACCAGCACCTATAACTGCCACTTTCTTCATAAATTTATTTTTTTAGAAGCATTAATAATTCTTGAGCTCTAACAGATGTATAATGTTTAGATAAATAATTTGCATACATACTCATATCAACATCGGCATTAAGCGCACGATCTAATATATGCTCAAAAGATGAATAATCTTCAATAGATGGACAAAATTTATCTAATTCATAAAATTCTGTATCTGAATTTGATTGATAACGAGCAATTACATGACATCCACAAGCAATTATCTCTAGAAATCTAGGTGTTACCTGACTGAAACCATTTGTACGACATTCACCACCATCTATACCAGGTGTAGAATATAAAGCACACCTACCTTTGCGCAGCAAATTCCAATATTGTTCACGTGTATCAATATTTCCTAATGCTTCACCTCTAGAAGTAAAATAACAAAAGTTATTACCCTCCAGTCTTCTATAAACATAACAAAAATGTGGATTTTTCTTTTTGTATTGTTCTAAAAAAGACTCAAGTACAGGATTCTGACGCCCCATCAAAACTAAATCATACTCTTTTTCTATATAAGAATCAGAAGTAATACGATATTTGTCAGAAATAGATAAAGGAAAATGTTGAATATTCAGTCTACAACCATTTGTTCTCAAATAATCAAAAGCTTCTTTACTTGAAATGAGTACCATAGAGCTACGACTATACGCTTGTTCAAATAAAGATATTTGCTCCTTTTTTAAATAAAAATCAATAATACAAGGAATAACATCCTTGGTATTCCGTAAATTATCTTGTAAAGATGGAGTCATATCAAAAGCTATTGTTGTACTCCCCTTAGTAACCAGAATCCTATATATATCAGGGATTCTCTTTACATATTTATTATCAAGATACTTAGATTCATAAACAAATGAGCCTTTAAGTTCTTTAGCTAATACATCTTCCCACTCATATACCAGATCCCAACTTGGCCAGGTCTGATAATTACGTTGAGTTCTTATTTTAATTGACATAATAATATTTTAACATCAGCATACTGTATGTAATCAAGCAGAAAATTTAATTATGCTATTGAATACAAATTTAGATAAAAATATCCGTTTAAAGACATACCTTATAATAAAATGAATAATCTTATGGCTCTAAAGTCGCCATTATTAAGATTAAATAAAACTTATTTGTCACTCTTGTTTTTTCTTCATACCTTTGTACCATTATGTATGCTTAAATTAAGTTTATAATAAAAAATAATCCGTACTCCTATAAAGCAGTACCTCATCTCAATCTATCTTAATTTCCTATGGACACTGATATAATAATACCCATCTATAATGCTTTTGATTTTACCAAGAAGTGCATTGAAACAGTGATTGAGCATACAGACCTCACCAAACATACCTTACTACTTATCAATGATAAAAGTACAGACCAGCGAATCCTTCCTTTGCTAACCCTGTTTACAACAGAATATCCATCTTTAAATATTACAATAATCAACAATGAGAGCAATCAAGGATTTGTACGAACGGTTAATATCGGCATGCAACACTCGTCACGCGATGTTGTTTTATTAAATAGCGACACAGAGGTCACGAAAAATTGGCTCCCTAAAATACAAAAGTGCGCATATAGCAAAGCTGCAATAGCAACTGTTACTCCACTATCTAACAATGCGACATTAGCATCCGTACCTGATTTTATGTCAGAAAATACGATACCATCAGATTTTACGATAGAGGAGTATGCAGAAATTGTTGAAAGATGCAGCATGGAACTATTTCCTGAAATTCCTACTGCAAATGGATTTTGTATGTATATTAGACGAGAAGCCATAAATAACATTGGTCTCTTCGATGAAAAAACTTTTGGGAAAGGATACGGTGAGGAAAATGATTTTTCATACAGATGCCTACAAGCCGGATATAGGCATCTACTGTGTGACAACACATATATCTATCATAAAGGGACCCAGTCGTTTTCTCAAGAAAAAACAGAACTAATAAATTCTCACCTACAAATATTAAAAAGCAGATATCCTTCATGCATCGAGAACACAGAGGCCTTTGTACAAAAAAATCCAATTTCAGATATACAGTTGAATATCCGCTACGCCATCAATTCACATTCTAAGAAAAATGTATTAATTGTAATACATGATTTCAAAGAAGCCGAAAAGAAAAATATAGGAGGAACGACTTTACATGTACATGATCTAATAAAAAACATGAAAGAAGAATTTAATTTTCATGTTCTCTATTATTCCGATGATGATTTTAAATATCATGTAACTTCTTTTTTACCATTTGATAAAATTACCTCCACCCTAGGTACATATTTACAATATACGACATTAAACCTCTACAATGATACATTTAATAGAGACATTAAAATACTAATAGACACTTTAAAAATAGACTTAATACATATCCATCATTTAAAACACATGTATTTGGATATATTCAAAGCAGCAAAAGAAAGAAGTATCCCTGTCATATATACTTTACATGACTTTTATTCAATATGCCCTTCTGTGAAGCTCTTTAATAAAGAAACTTTTCTATGTAACTATGCTAACGCAGCAGGATGCGGTTCATGCATAGCAAAAAAATTCAACCTGAATATCAACTTCATTCCACTTTGGAGGAAAGAGTTTTATGAAAATCTTAAAACCGTAAAGAAAATCATTGTTCCATCGTATAGTACAAAAAATATATTCCTGAACACATATAAGGATTTAACAATCGAAGTGGTAGAACATGGTTATGACAAAATAAACGGAAAGCCTAATAATGACAATCCAGATAAAAAGAAGAATAAAAAGTTTAATATCGCCTTTATTGGATATATAACAGAAGAAAAAGGACTAAAATATTTAGAGGAATTAATAGAGAAAGTAAAAGGCACGGACATAAACGTCCATCTTTTCGGACAAACAACAAACAAAAAATACAATAAAAATAAAACAAATTATGCTTATCACGGCAAGTATATACAACAAGATCTTCCCAACTTACTACTAGAGAATGACATAAAATTAATCTGCTTATTATCGATGTGGCCCGAAACATATTCTTATACCTTATCAGAAAGTTTAATTTCAGAGATCCCCGTAATCTCATTTGATCTAGGAGCAATTGCCGAACGAGTAAAAAGAGCAGATGTCGGCTGGATTTTACCTATAAATAGTACATTAGACGATATCTTTAAACTCATTTCAACTATAAAATCAGCCCCACAAGAGTATAAACAGAAAGTGGAAAGGATCAGGCATCTTTTAAAGAACATGAAGTCCTTAAAAGATATGGGCAATGAATATACAGAAATATATAATAAAACGATCAACGCATTTCCTATTGAAAATCATGACATATACTATACACAATCAAGGAATGAATTTTATAGAAAAGGAAAAGAGATCCCAACATTAGACCTTAAAGAAGAAAAAAAAGAGTATAAACGAGTAAAGCATATTATTAAAAGTTCAGTTCCTCTCAAACAAGCTTTTAATGAAGTGCGAAATTTTCGCAACACCTATACCAACAGTAAATGCAGAAACAAGATCTTTTTCAAATTTATATGGTACAGAATTCTACGAATTAACATCTAGAGAAATCTTACAAAACGATTTCTCTAGCTCTGGCTCGAACACGAGCAACATTATATATTCTAGAAAAATACAATCACCTCCCTATATCTAAAAACCACCTTCTTGCATACTTTTTACCACTTTTTCTGTTTCTTCTAAATAACGGAATCCCCATTTTAAGTCAGGTTCCAAATGGTTACCTTCTGCCCATTCATTCCAAGCATTGACAAAAACAAAGTTCTCATCTTTGCTATAAGGCACAAATTTATTCATAACCGAATATAACCATTCACCGTATTTTTCGGGAGTACTCTTGTCTAAAATAAACATTTTTTGCTTTCGACGAGAAGTATTATCCCACATTGGAGTAACCCCCGGATACATTTTATAGTCAGGAAAAGGAGTTTTACAGATATAATCTACATATTCCGAGTAATCAATCTTTTTCTTCTTACATGTATTAAAAAGGTGACGATTTATATTATAAGCAAACTTCCGTAATGGATTTCTCTTTTTTTGAAACTCATTCATTTGATGAGTGAAAGGTTGAAACTCTACGGCAGCATCAAAACCATCCTGAAGGTATTCTTCTCCATAACAATCCATAGTTTCGACGCGGCATAAATACAACTCCATTCCTTTACTAGAAGCTTCTTCCCTCCAAACTCGAATAGTCTCTTTCATATTCGGAAAAAGCATAGAACGATAAATTAAAAATACAGGTTTACCGTCTACTCTTATATATCGAGAATCACTAAATACATTATCTAACAGATAACGGATATGCGCACGATCATCCTCTTCCGAGTAATTTTGAGCAATCAAAATATGACGACTTCCACCATCCCATGCCCGTGTCCAATTTTCATTAGCCCAACAAAGCATAAATGGAAAATCAGGGTTGCCAGAAGATAATACTTCTTCTAGTGGTCTTTCCATCAATTGATGACCATTAAACCAATAATGATAATAACAAAAGCCATTAATCCCGTACATTCGAGCCATATCAGCTTGCTGCTGGCGAACTTCCGGAACACGCAGATCATAGAAACCTAAATCTGCTGGTAAATGCGGCTGATAATGGCCACGATAAAGAGGCCTAGCCTTGACCACATTTCTCCATTCAGTAAATCCCTTGCCCCACCATTCATCATTTTCAGGAAATGGATGATATTGCGGCAAATAAAATGCTATAATTCTTTTGTCAACCATATCTTTCTTTATTACACTTCACAATTCATTACAACCTATCTCTATCTCTTGTAGGTTGCCATGGATTCAAAAAACTCATGTATTTATTAACCCGTTCCCATCTATATGCCCACACACTTGTTCCAAAACACTGTTTCAGTTTTTCAAACAACAACAATCTCATTTTCGGATTAACTTTTGCACGCTTTATGTTTTTATAAAGCATTCCATGCCGCATCAAACGCTTATAACACCCTATTGGATAAGAAAAAGATTCAACATAATGTACGACTTGAATATCTTCAAGAATCGCATTACCTGAAGCGTTACCCTCAACAGTTGTACTTGTTGAATGCAATCGAAAAAGGTTTAGTTTTTCATATAACTCAACAACACTCCCTTGCCTCGCCATCTCTATCCAAAAAAGCCAATCACCGCTATAGCGCATTGAGAAACAAGACAAATCCTTTATCTGTTCAAAACATTGTTTACGGAAAACAACGCCGCTAGCATTGTAAATATAATTACGCCAATAAAGATTATGTTTTATATAATCTTCACCATCAAAAATACCTATATTGTGAGGACGGCGTAATTGTTTTGAAGTCCAGCGGTCAAAATCAGTAGATAGTTCATTCCCTTTCTCGTCTATACAATTTGAACCTAAAAAACAGAAAGAAGTATGAGGATATTGATTTAAGACAGAAACAGCTTTTTCCAAAAAAGAAGAATCAGCCGCATCATCGCTCTCGGCAATCCATATATATTTCCCACGAGACAAACTAATCCCTTTTTGCCACTGAGCAAAAGGACTCCCTGTATTGACAGAATTAATCTCCAAATGAGCGACACGAGAATTTGTTTTATAATGGTTTAAAATAGACACACTATCATCGGTTGAAGCATCATCCAATAATATAATTTCATAGTCTGTATATGTTTGTGCCAATACTGACTCGATACGTTGCTGTAAAAAACGAGCATAGTTATAATTAGGGATGATTACACTAACTTCTACCGGATGATTTTCCATTACAAATGCACTATTTATCTTAGTTATTATAACAAACTGATAGCAAAGATACAGATATTATTCTTAAAAAAGACGCTAACCCTCTAATGTTTAGCAAAAAAGCCTTTAACACTTGTCACAACCAAATAAAATGTATACATTTGTAGAATTTTAATGCAAGCCCCCTTAACTATTTAACTAACTTAGTAATAATTATATGAATAAACCAATGGCGAGCAACATAAGTACATCGCTAATTATATCCACCTATAATAGAAGCGACGCATTAGAATTATGCGTTAAAAGCGTGCTACGTCAATCTCTCCTTCCAGATGAAATTATCATTGCCGATGATGGTTCTAAAGAAGATACAAGAGAACTAATTCATCAATTAGCAGCCTCCTCCGAAGTCCCTATTATTCATGTTTGGCATGAAGATCTAGGCTTCAGGCTGGCTTCCATCCGTAACAAAGCTATTGCGAAAGCATCTAAAGAATATATTATACAAATTGACGGGGATATCGTCTTACACAAAGATTTCGTCAAAGATCATGTACGTTTTGCTAAAAAAGGCAGTTTCGTAACCGGTAGCCGTGTATTAATCCGGGAAGGTTTAACCCAAAAGATGCTAGCAGAAAGAAACTGCATGATCTCTATTCACGACAAAGGTACTAAAAACACAATCAACGGAGTACATTTGCCTTGGCTAAGCCCACTACTTCAGCATTATCGCCAATGGGATATTTCATATTCCAGAGGATGCAATATGGCTTTCTGGAAAGAGGATTTATTAAAAGTCAATGGGTACAATGAAGCTATTACCGGATGGGGAAGCGAAGATCATGAATTAGTGTGCCGCCTCATCAATAGCGGTGTACGCAAGCGTACCATCAAATTTGCGGGAATTGTGTTCCACCTTCATCACGAACTACATGGAACGGATAATTTGAGCAACAACCGCAGTATTTTGAACGAAACGAAAGTCAGGAAACTAACCTGGTGCGATAAAGGAATCATACAAAACTAATATGGAAAAGAATTTGAACTTTTTAGATCGAAACGAATTTAACTACAGTCCATCAAAAGAAGTAGTAGAAGCTTTAAAAAACTTCGATATAAATAAACTTTGTTTTTATACCCGCATTTATGATGAAGGAAAGAAAAGTATATTATCTGTTTTCTTATCCGAACTTTATGATATAGATGAAACACAAGTCTTATTAGGATACGGCGGAGAAGATATTCTGAAGCAAGCTGTACACTACTTCCTGACTCAAGAAGATGGAAATAAAACGATGTTGATTCCCAAGTTCTCATGGTGGTATTATAAATCAATTGCAGATGAGGTGAATGGCCATACTTTGCAATATCCTCTCTACGAAGACGGAAATACTTTTAAATATGACTTTGAGACGCTAAAAGATATGATTCAGAAAGAGAATCCGAAGATTCTTTTACTAGCTTCTCCCAATAACCCTACCGGCAATGGTTTAACTCCAAAAGAATTGGATGAACTGCTCGCAGAAGTACCCAGCCAAACAGTGGTACTGATAGATGAAGCATACGCTTCTTTTGTTTCAACTGATACTAGTTATATCAAAAAGCTGGTTAATAAATATCCGAATTTGATTATTTCCCGTACTTTATCCAAGTTTTATGGATTGCCCGGTTTACGTATGGGATTCGGATTCATGAGTAAGGAGCTGGAAAAATTCAGCAGATACAGCAATAAATATCTGGGATACAACCGGATATCCGAAGATATCGCCATTGCGGCTCTCAAATCGGACGCACACTACCGAAACATCGCCAAACTGATGAATGAAGACCGTGAGCGTTACGAAAAGGAAATCGGCGTATTACCCGGATTCAAAGTATATGAATCGGTTGCCAATTTTATTTTAATCAAATACCCGATAGAACTGAAAGAGGCTTTACAAAAGGCTTTTGCTGAACAGAGTTATAAAGTGAAGTTTATGAATGAACCGGATATCAATACTCATTTGCGTATCACATTGGGACGCCCAGAGCAGAACCGGATCGTTATAGATACAATCAAAGAAATAGCATCCAAATGAAAGCAGTAATATTAGCCGCAGGAATAGCTTCACGCTTACGCCCGCTGACCGATACGACGCCCAAATGTCTTCTCAAGATAGGAGAACGATGCCTTTTGGAAAGGGCTTTTGATGCCCTGATACAAAACGGATTTGATGAGTTCATCATTGTCACCGGGTATCGTCAGCAGCAAATCGTTGATTTCCTACAGGCACATTATCCAACCCAAGATATTACTTTCATCTATAATGACAGGTATGAATCAACCAACAATATCTATTCATTATGGCTCACCCGTTCCTATACAGATGGGCAGGAGATTTTGTTATTAGACAGCGACATTGTATTTGATCCGCAGATTGTAGAGAAACTGCTTCATTCGGATAAGGACGACATATTGGCACTGAATCGTCATGAGCTCGGAGCAGAAGAAATAAAAGTCATCGTGGACGACGCACAAAAAGTCGTTGAAATCAGCAAAGTCTGTTCGATATCCGATGCTATTGGAGAATCTATCGGCATTGAAAAGATGTCAGCTGAATATACCAAAGCGCTATTCCGGGAACTGGAAATTATGATTACTACCGAAGGACTGGATAATATATTCTACGAACGGGCTTTTGAGAGACTGATTCCGCAAGGATATAGTTTTTACGTTATGGACACCACCGAGTTCTTCTCGGCCGAGCTGGACACAGTAGAAGACTTTCAACAGGCACAGAAGCTGATTCCAGCCAGTCTTTATTAATTAAAATCAGATAGAATGGCCAATTACGACATCCGCCCTCTACAGCTTCGCATATTAAAGAACTTATTAGCTGTTGACAAAGTTTGCAAAGAACATAATCTGCGATATTACATCATGGCAGGCACCATGCTGGGAGCTGTGCGCCACAAAGGATTCATCCCCTGGGATGATGATTTGGATATCGGAATGCCAAGAGCTGATTATGACTTACTAATGGCTAATGCCAAAGAATGGTTACCGGAACCTTACGAAGCGGTATGCGCTGAGAATGATAAGAAATATCCTCTTCCGTTCGCAAAGGTGCAGGATGCCAACACAACCTTAATCGAGCGTATGCATCTCAAATATCTGGGAGGTGTATATATTGATATATTTCCACTAGATGGAGTTCCGGAAAGCCGTATGGCGCAAAGAATGCATTTTGCGAAGTATGAGTTCTACAAACGAATACTTTATCTTATTCATCGCGATCCATACAAACATGGGAAAGGTCCCAGTTCATGGATACCGCTATTATGCAGAAAGTTTTTTACCCTTACCGGAGCACAGGAAAGCATCAGGAAGGTGATGAAGAAATACGATTTCGACCAATGCGCATTAGTCTGCGATTATGATGATGGAATGAAAGGAATCATGTCGAAAGATATCCTGGGCACTCCCACTCCTATCCGGTTTGAAGATGAAGAAGTATGGGGAGTACAGAAATACGACGCTTATCTGTCACAGAAATATGGAGATTACATGACCATACCTAAACAAAGTGGACAAAGACAACATAATTTCCATTATTTAGACTTGAATAAACCTTATCGGAATTTTGAAGTCTAATTATAATCACATAAAGGTAAGAAGAAGAAATGAGAATAGGTTTTGACGGAAAACGTGCAGTACAGAATTTCACCGGTCTGGGTAATTATAGCCGCTATATAGTGGATATCCTATGCCAATTCTATCCGGAGAATGAATATGTGCTGTATGCCCCCAAGAAACGGGAAAACAAGAGGCTGGACAAATTAACGAAGCAGTATCAGCAACTACAGCTTTCTTATCCCACTACTTCTTCCTGGAAAAAGTTAAGTTCATTGTGGCGAGTATGGGGCGTTACCCAACAACTGGAAAAAGAAAAAATCGATATATTCCACGGACTTAGTAATGAGTTGCCCCTGAATATACATCAAAGCGAGGTAAAAAGTATTGTAACGATTCACGATCTGATCTTTCTGCGCTATCCGCAGTATTACCATTCGATCGACAGGAAAATATACACATACAAATTCCGTAAAGCTTGCGAAAATGCCGATAAAATCATTGCTATCAGCGAATGTACCAAGCGTGATATTATTGAGTATTTCAGGATTCCCGCCGATAAGATAGAAGTTGTTTATCAGGGATGTGATCCTTCATTCATGCATCCTGTAGCAGCAGAGAAGAAAAGAGAAATCCGGGCTAAATATCAGCTACCGGATCACTATATCCTTAACGTAGGAAGTATTGAAGAACGCAAAAACGCCCTTTCAGCGGTGCAGGCACTAACGATGCTTCCTGAACAGATTCATCTCGTCATTGTAGGACGCCACACGGAATATACTGATAAGATTGAACGTTTCATTAAGGAGAATAAGCTGGAAGAAAGGGTACATATCATCAGCAATGTTCCTTTTGATGATCTACCGGCTTTTTATCAGTTAGCAGAAATTTTTGTATACCCTTCCCGTTTCGAAGGTTTTGGTATTCCCATTATAGAAGCTCTATACTCCGGTATTCCGGTAGTGGCCGCGACTGGATCTTGCCTGGAAGAAGCCGGAGGTCCCGACTCTATCTATGTACATCCTGACGATATCAAAGGAATGGCCAATGCTTTCAAACAGATATACTCCGATACTGAAAGAAAAAAGGAGATGATTGAAAAGGGGCAAAAATTTGCCAAAAGATTCTCTGAAGAAAAGCAAGCGGAAGAAATCTTAAACATCTACAAGAAACTAATGAAATGAACGTACTTAAACATACAATAAAGAAATTTATATATGGCACTCTCCCATATTATTTCATGAAAGGATATAAGCCTGGCTCTCCTTATCTGAAATACTATGAATATATTAAAGAACATGGATATTCAAGACACCTGTATGAATTCAAGGATGAATACGCCAATATGCCTGTTGATGTACAGAAAGATGAGGAAAAAGGCTTATACTATGTTCAAAAAGAAAAGAAGCGACTCTATTTCAGAAAAAGCACTCCAGCTAAGAAAATTCAAAAATATTATAGGGCTTTGAGTATGGAACAAGACAGGCGCTCACCGCACCATTACTTCAACAGCGTTAAAGAAGTGACAGGGAAAGTATTTGTGGATGTCGGTTGTGCCGAAGGATATTCATCATTGGAAATTATCGAAGAAGCCAAACATGTTTATTTGTTTGAGCAGGACGAGCAATGGTTGGAGGCCATCAGAGCTACCTTCGAACCATGGCAGGATAAAGTGACGATTGTCCAGAAGTATGTGAGTGACCATAATTCTTCGAGAGAGCAAACACTAGATGATTTCTTCAACAACCAGACGAATGAACATCTATTTCTTAAAATGGATATAGAAGGAGCCGAACGGCACGCATTGGCCGGATGCAATAACTTATTCCAGAATTGCCAGAAGCTGGATTTTGCCATTTGCACATACCACTTGCGTGATGACGAAGAAGTTATCTCTGCATTTCTGGACAAACATAACTGCACATATATTAATCAAAAAGGGTTTTTCAGGCATAAAATCCGCAGTGTAGTGATGCGCGGAAGTAAGAAGTAATCATTGATAATCAGCAGAAAGCAATTCACAATAATCATACTTGCACAGGTATGTATCATAGATATACTTTTCCTTTTTCAATAAGAAACGTGAGATATGCGGTTCCCAAGAAAAGAATTTACGTACGGAACGGTATAAACGGAAGAATAAAATCAGGGATACAATATGCTTTTCTTTCTCTTTCCGTGCCGCACGACGATAAATATAATGAGTAAAAAACTGATCGCTGTAACGAAGGGCCAGACTGACCGTAGATTCGACGTCCCATCCACGCAAAGAAGCATATTCTGTCATGATGTAAGTCAGTACCTCACGCGAAATACACAAACGGCACATATTACGGCATACCATATCACAATCAATATCCGATAGCAACTGCATGCGATTCACGTCGACCAGAGAGAAACTGTATTCATTCGTTTCATTCTGATGAATCAGTATATTACCGGGAGAATAGTCCAAATGGAGAATACCTGCCTGATGCAAAGCAGCAGTGTAGCGCGCAAAAGCAGAAAGTTTATCTTCATTTCCCTCTACTTTCCCATCCATCAGGGAACGGACAGTTTCGCCACCATCATAACAACAAATATAATAGCTATGTGAAAGAAGACCATTCTGAAATTGTTCAATCATAGCCACTGGCTCCGGAGTGTCAAAACCATGCTGTTGGATCTCCATAGAATAAATATAGGAACGTTCTGCTTTTGATTGCCGGAAAAACGAATATACAACGCGGTTGATGATGTGAGGCTTCTTAAAGCTCTTCACCACAACATCAATACTGCCCAAGCCAATTCGTTTTAAAACATTACGACCATCATACACCACATCTCTTTCTTTCTGGAAGGACCTTGGAATTTCTTCTATCTCCTTCTGCAAATGTGCGTACTTGGGATTTACAATCACTCTCATTACACTCTCCTATATAATACTAATTACAAAGATTGAGCAAAGATAAAGAAATTAGGCCATATTCCGACTATATTTTTCTCTTTTCTCACAAAGATTGGCTAACTCTCTCTACATATAAGTCCTGTTACGAACCGCTTTAGTCATTTTTTCTTTTTTCTTTTCATTTATATTTAGACATAAATGCTTTTTTTTAGTTATGTTTGTACGATAAAAAGCATAAGGAAGTTTAAGCATGAAACCAATCAAAAGAATTCTAATTATTCGATTTAGACAAATAGGCGACTCAATTCTGGCTGTTGCATTGTGCAGCACGCTGAAAAAAAGTTTTCCCGATGCAGAGATACACTTCGTGCTTAATAAAAATATTGCTCCACTCTATGAGGGGCATCCGGATATAGATAAAGTCATTACATTTGACAAGAATGAGAATAAACCATTCACTGCTTATATAAAAAAAGTATGGCAGGTAATGCATAAAAACAGATACGATGTAATCATCGATATGCGCTCTACTATCCGGACCCTTTTTTTCTCTCTTTTTTCATTAAGAACTCCTTTCCGGATAGGACGCATTAAAGGATATACACATTTTCTACTGAACTACCGGACAGACACTTACAGTAAGAATCTGACAACTGACATGGTACAACGCAATCTATTGCTTGCAGCACCATTAGAAAAGATCAGACCTATTCAATACACAAAAGAATTCAAGTTATATCTGACTGACCGGGAAAAAGAAGATTTCCGATATTATATGGAAAAGGAAGGGATTGATTTTGCACGCCCTGTATTATTAATAGGAGTCACAACCAAACTCATCCATAAAAAATGGAATACGGAGTTCATGGTAGCCACACTGAAAAGAATATTAGAGGAATACAAGGACATACAAATGATCTTCAACTACGCGCCGGGGTACGAAGAAGAAGATGCCAGAAATATCTACAAGGAATTAGGATGTCCGGAACGTATCAAGATCGATATACAAGCTTCTTCATTACGACAACTGGCAGCACTTTGTACCAACTGTTCATTTTACTTCGGGAACGAAGGAGGAGCCAGACACATCGCCCAAGCTCTTGGAGTTCCTTCATTTGCCATTTATTCACCAAGTGCGTCAAAGTCAATGTGGTTACCCGCCAATTCCGTACTCGCCGAAGGAATTAGTCCTGACGACATTCTTCCACCGGAACAACAGGCGACATTACCCTATGAGGAGCGTTTTGCATTAATTACTCCCGAAAAGGTATACGAGCAATTGATTCCAATACTAAGGCAATTGAGCTAACTCCCGATATAAATCAAGGTAGGCTTGTATATGCTTCTCGTAACTGAATGAAGCGGCATGTTCCTTGATTTTCTCCAAGCGTTCCTTATCTTTATAAAAATCAGGTAGATGCTCCCGGATACTTTCCACCATAGATTCTGTATCCAAATGTTCCCACATGATAGCGTGTCCATTACAAACTTCCGGCAAACTAGTGCGATTAGCAGCAAATACAGCCTTCCCAAATTGCATAGCTTCCACCACCGGCAATCCAAAGCCTTCTCCCTCACTAGGAAACAGGAATGCCTCACAGTTCCGATATAACCAGATCTTCTCGCTTTGAGAAATAACATCCGTCAAAAAGACATTAGTGAGCTGATTCTCACGGATCAGATTGCGCACTTCTTCAGCATAAGCAAAATGAGCATCGCCACAAATATATAGATCATATTCCGGGAAATGACGCATTACGTCAACCAAGAGATGGAAGTTCTTTTTTCTACGGATTTGTCCAATCGTAAAAAAGAAAGGACGCCCTGTAGCAAACGACGGCTTTATTCCTTCCAATGTATCGATTCTCTCCACTCCATTATAGATGACCCGGATCTCCTTCCCTTTCAAATCTACATGCTGCCGAATGACATCTGCCACATAATGAGAGATCGTAGTCACGACCGCTGCTTTATTGACCTTATTCTGCATCCGGCGAAGATACATTTTCGCCTTCCAGGGCTTTTTCTCTGTTAAGAAATTAAAGTCGTGTATAGTAAAGATAAACTTTGTACCACCGGCAATACGCAACAGCTTGCGCTGTTGATTCACCGCATGCCATACATCTACCTTGGGAAGGGTAAAAGGAAAAAACTTATTGATACGACGTACCGGAACAGAGGTCACATTCGGACCAAATTCCTGCATATATTTCTGCCGCAATAAATATACAAAATGAAGATCATCTACCGGCATAGACGAAAAGGCGGTTGCATAGTTGGCCGCAATCTGCCCGAAGCCGGCTGTGAGACTACCATAATTCGTAAGATCTATCAGTACCTTTTTCTTTCGTTGTATCTCTTTCATCATTATTTGATTCTACGCTCTTTCGGCTCAATAAACAGCTAATTTGAACTTCAGCAAGGATTAATCTACAAGCCCTTCTATTTTCGCAATGACCTGCTCCGGCTTTATATCCCTCAAACAGGCATAATCACCTCGCCAGCAAGGCTTCTGACCATATACAGAACAGGGACGGCATGACAAATCGAGTTGCACGGTATTGACCGGCAATTGTTTCCAACCCATAAAACCGGCATAAGGATGGGTGGCTCCCCAAATAGAGACAACCGGAATATTGACCAGGGATGCCAAATGCATATTGGCAGAATCCATTGAAAGCATCACGTCCAGATGGCTCATCAGATTCAGTTCGGTACGCATATTCAGTTTACCGATCATTGAAACGACAGAAGGATATTTAGCAATCCATGCATCAAATACGTCCTGCTCGCTTTTACCGCCTCCAAAGAGGAAAACCTTTACTTTGGGATTGGCAGCAAAATGTGCTATAACTTGCTCCTGCAGTTCTAACGGATAAATCTTACCTGCATGTTTGGCAAAAGGAGCTATACCAATCCACTTTTGATCTTCTTTAGGCCCTGTGACTGGTTCTATTTCCGCAAAGTTTCCTTTTCCTTCGCCATAAATAGAAGAGAAATTTAATAGTACCGGTAAACCTAGCTTCTCAAGTACATCGGCATAACGACGAAAAGAACTCTTCTGATTTTCCATCACCTTATCATGACGGCGAACCAGCTTCTTTTTGCCTGCCCTTCCTTTACAAATGGAAGCTACCGGTTTATTGGCAAGACGGAATCGCAAACATAAATACTTAGAACGAAGTACATGATGAAAATCAGCAATGTAATCAAAATGCATCGCTTTCAATTCCGAATAAAGGCTATTCAAGCCCCAAAGCCCCTTGTGCTTGCCTGTTAAATCAGCTCCGACAAAACCCACATTGGCAGGCAACCCCTGAAAGAGTGGCTGCCATACAGCACGACTTAACACTGTTATTTCATGCTGCGGGTATTGCACAGCCAGCGAATGTATTACCGGGATTGTCATGGCTACATCGCCAAGAGCTGAAAAACGAATAATGAGAATACGCGCCATTCGTTATTTTTTCGCATAAAGCACCGGATTTAATGCCGGGTCATTATACATCTTCATCTGTTTATATACTTTCATATATTTTCTTCCGGCTTCGATGTCAGCCAACAGCTGTTCAATAGCCGTAGAAAGGTCTTTGCGTTGTTCCAGCAGGATATTCAACTTAGCCTGGCATTGAGCACGGTGTTCCTCGGTAGTGTCCGTACGTTCCACCTCCTGCTGCATGTGGTAAATTTTCAATGCAAGAATTGACAAACGGTCAATTGCCCATGCAGGGCTTTCCGTATTGATCGTTGCGTCAGAGAGAGGTTTTACCTCTTTGTATTTGTCTAAAAAGTAGCTATCAATTAATTCCACCAGGTCTGTACGGTCCTGATTTGATTTATCAATTCTTCTTTTCAAGGCCAATGCTTCTACCGGATCAATCTGCGGGTCACGGATAATATCCTCAAAATGCCATTGCACAGCATCAATCCAGTTCTTTAGATATAAATAATACTCAATAGTTTTCAACTCGTAAGGATTGTTCATCGGAGCATCCACACTATCCGTTACATGGTAATCTGTTGTCGATTTCCAAAAAATCTCGTTGCAAAGGTTACTAAATGTCATAATCTTAACTAGCTAATAGATATATAATAGGGCAAATCTATGTAATATTTTTCAGACAAGCAACCGTTTCTTACTTTTTTATTTGTTACCTTTGTGGGTATAAAAGATGAATTGTATATGAAAATTATTATCGACAATAAAATACCTTATATAAAAGAAGCGGTGCAGAGAATAGCCGATGAGGTAGTTTATGCACCGGGGAAAGATTTCACTCCGGAGCTCGTACGGGATGCGGACGCACTTATTGTCCGTACCCGCACACATTGCAACCGGGATTTATTGGAAGGTAGTCGAGTGAAATTCATAGCGACGGCAACCATAGGTTTCGACCATATTGATACGGAGTATTGCAAACAGGCCGGTATCGAATGGACGAATGCACCGGGATGTAATTCGGCTTCTGTCGCCCAATATATACAGTCATCGCTTCTTGTATGGAAGTCCGTCAGGAATAAAAGACTGAATGAACTGACGATTGGAATCATAGGAGTAGGAAATGTCGGGAGTAAGGTAGCTAAAGTTGCCCAGGATTTTGGCATGCGTGTTTTATTGAATGATTTGCCACGGGAAGAAAAAGAAGGTGCAGAACGATTCTCTTCACTGGAGAAAATAGCGGAAGAGTGTGACATCATCACTTTTCACGTACCTTTATATAAGGAAGGAAAGTATAAAACGTTCCACTTGGCGGATGAAGTTTTCTTTCAGTCACTCAAACGGAAACCTGTTATCATCAATACCTCACGGGGAGAAGTCATCCAGACTGATGCTCTTTTAAAAGCCTTGAACAGCCGGATGATTTCGGATGCCATCATTGACGTATGGGAGCATGAACCGGAAATCAACCGTGATCTACTGGAAAAGACATTTATCGGAACTCCTCACATTGCAGGTTACTCTGCAGATGGAAAAGCAAACGCCACACGTATGTCATTGGATGCCATCTGCAATTTTTTCCAAATAAAAGGGGATTATGAAATTAACGCACCCGCACCTGTCTCCCCCATTATTCATGCAAAAAACCACGAAGAAGCAGTCCTCCAAATGTATAATCCAACCGAAGACAGCAACCGGCTAAAAAATCAACCGGAGCTATTCGAAACCCTACGCGGAGATTATCCTTTGCGGAGAGAAGAGAAAGCATACATTATTAAGTATTAGGTATTAAGTTTCAAGTAAGTATCAGACATTAATCGCATCGACTGAAAAATTTAATAAAATTCTGTCAAAGGATTATCTGTACGACGTAATACTTAATACCTGATACTTAATTCTTATTATTTAATACCTGTTCTATGATTTGCGGGAAGTGTTCATATTCCAAAGCATGCACCTTCTTAGCTACATCATCCGGAGAATCAGTCGAAAGAACAGGGCAAGTAGCTTGAAAAATCGTATTTCCTTCGTCGTAATGCTCATTTATATAATGTATAGTAATGCCGCTTTCTTTCTCACCGGCAGCCACTACCGCTTCATGAACCCGGTCACCATACATCCCCTTGCCTCCAAACTTCGGCAGAAGAGCAGGATGTATATTTATAATTTTATCGGGATAAGCATGCAAAAGTAAATCAGGCACACGAACCAGAAAGCCAGCCAGCACGACAAAATCAATGCGGTACTCCTGCAAAATAGCCAAAATTTCATCTCCGGCTATCCAATCCTCCTTTGGAAACACGTTAGAAGGCACTCCCAAGCGATGCGCACGTTCCAAAACATAGGCGTCACTTTTATTAGAAAGCACCAACGAAACCTGAACGGAATCGTTTTTTTGGAAATACCGGATAATATTCTCGGCATTTGAACCGGAACCGGAAGCGAAAATTGCGATGTTTTTCTTCATAACTCTCAAATTCGATGCACAAAACAGTGAAAAATGTGCAAAACATTGCATTTATTTAGTCAAATATTTGCGCAAAACGATAAATATTCATTCCTTTGCACCGCAAATTTAAAGAAATAAAACTAATTATTAATTAAAAACTTAAAGTTATGTCTGAAATTGCATCAAGAGTGAAAGCGATTATCGTCGATAAATTAGGCGTAGAAGAATCAGAAGTTACTAACGAAGCTAGCTTCACTAACGACCTGGGAGCTGATTCTCTTGACACTGTAGAACTTATCATGGAATTCGAAAAAGAATTCGGTATCTCTATTCCTGATGACCAAGCAGAAAAGATTGGTACTGTAGGTGATGCTGTATCTTATATCGAAGAACACGCTAAGTAATTCGATTTCATCAATATGGAATTAAAAAGAGTGGTAGTAACAGGCCTTGGCGCCATTACTCCCGTTGGCAACAGCGTTCCCGAATTTTGGGAAAACATTGTGAACGGGGTTAGTGGAGCAGGGCCTATTACTCATTTTGATGCGTCGTTATTCAAGACCCAATTCGCATGCGAAGTGAAAGACTTCGATGCAACGAAATACATAGACCGCAAAGAAGCAAGAAAGATGGACCTGTATACTCAATATGCCATCGCTGTTGCTAAAGAAGCGGTGAGTGATTCCGGTCTTGACGTCGAGAAAGAAGACTTGAACAAAATCGGTGTTATTTTCGGCGCCGGTATTGGTGGTATACATACATTTGAAGAAGAGGTAGGCAACTACTACACTCGTCAGGAAATGGGTCCGAAGTTTAATCCGTTCTTCATTCCAAAGATGATTTCGGATATTGCAGCCGGACAGATTTCTATCATGTATGGTTTCCATGGTCCTAACTACGCGACCTGTTCAGCATGTGCTACTTCAACCAACGCTATTGCAGATGCCTTCAACCTGATTCGTTTGGGTAAAGCAAATGTAATTGTATCCGGTGGTTCGGAAGCAGCAATCTTCCCGGCAGGTGTAGGCGGTTTCAACGCTATGCACGCCTTGTCAACACGCAACGACGAAGCTTCTAAAGCTTCACGTCCGTTTAGCGCAAGCCGCGATGGTTTCGTTATGGGCGAAGGTGGCGGTTGCTTGATCCTGGAAGAACTGGAACACGCTAAAGCTCGTGGTGCAAAAATCTATGCAGAAGTTGCCGGTGTAGGTATGTCTGCAGATGCACATCACTTGACTGCTTCTCATCCGGAAGGTCTGGGAGCGAAACTGGTGATGATGAATGCACTGGAAGATGCGGAAATGGATCCGAAAGAAGTAGACTATATCAATGTACACGGTACATCTACTCCGGTTGGTGATATTTCAGAAGCAAAAGCAATCAAGGAAGTATTCGGTGATCATGCGTTCGAGTTGAACATCAGTTCAACCAAATCAATGACAGGTCACTTGCTGGGAGCTGCCGGTGCGGTAGAATCTATTGCAAGCATCCTTGCCATTAAGAACGGCATTGTTCCTCCGACTATCAACCACGAAGAAGGTGACGACGACGAGAACATCGACTATAACCTTAATTTCACGTTCAATAAAGCACAGAAACGCGAAGTTAATGTTGCCCTGTCCAATACATTTGGATTTGGTGGTCACAATGCGTGCGTTATCTTCAAGAAATACGCAGAGTAATATCGTGTTACGTAACGAAATAGATAAGATAAGGCTCTTGTTCCGCAAGGATAGAGAGTCTTATCTTTGTTTTTATCGGATACTCGGGTTCTACCCCCGCAATATCCAGCTTTATGAGCAGGCTCTCCTGCACAAATCGACTTCTGTCCGCTCCGACAAGGGACGTCCCCTCAACAATGAACGGCTGGAGTTTTTAGGTGACGCCATCCTCGACGCCATCGTGGGAGATATTGTCTACAAACGTTTCGAAGGGAAACGGGAAGGTTTCCTAACCAATACACGTTCCAAGATTGTACAACGGGAGACGTTGAACAAGTTGGCCGTTGAAATCGGCCTGGATAAGCTCATCAAGTATTCTACCCGCTCCTCTTCTCACAACAGCTACATGTACGGAAATGCTTTTGAAGCGTTTATCGGAGCTATTTATCTGGATCAGGGATATGAACGTTGCAAACAGTTTATGGAACAACGGATTATCAACCGTTATATCGATCTGGATAAAATATCCCGAAAAGAGGTTAACTTCAAATCCAAACTTATCGAATGGAGCCAAAAGAACAAAATGGAGGTTTCCTTTGAATTAATCGAGCAGTTTCTCGACCATGACAGCAACCCTGTATTCCAAACTGAAGTACGCATTGAAGGACTTCCGGCAGGAACAGGTACGGGGTATTCCAAGAAGGAGTCTCAACAGAATGCCGCCCAGATGGCTATAAAGAAGGTAAAGGAACCGACATTTATGTCAACCATCGAAGAAATTAAAATACAACATTCGGCAACTGCTACTGAAATGGAAACAGAAATGGAAGTGGAAGTTACGACAGGTTCTGAGACTGAATTGGCAACCGGGCTTGAGAATGAACTCGAAACCGAACTGAATGCAAATCCCGAGATAGAACCGGAAAATGTTTCAGAAGAAAACATCCTCGTCGATGAGATTTCCACAGTGCAGGGCACAGAAGCTCTGGAAACTAACCAAAGCAAATCCCCATGCGACGACCCTGAATCACCAAATCGTGATCTTCAGTAACTAATTTCAGTTTTCCTGCAACTTCTTCAAGAGGAATAGATGCTATATCGTCTCCTTTTAAGGTCACCATACGCCCGAATTGGCCATTGGCTATCAATTCCGTTGCATGCCCGCCCATGCGGGTAGAAAGATTGCGGTCGAAAGGAGTAGGCGAACCACCACGCTGGATATACCCCAAAACTGTTTCGCGGGTTTCTATACCGGTTTCATATTCAATTTCCTGCGCGATATATTCAGCAGCACGTTTACGCCCATCGGTTTGAATACCTTCCGCTACCACTACAATAGAATAGGGTTTGCCTTTCTTTAGTCTTTCCAAAATCGTATTGCCGATATTCTTAATGTCATAAGCGATTTCGGGGACAAGAATCACATCCCCTCCTCCTGCCATACCGGAATACAAAGCAATCCAACCGGCTTTATGCCCCATCACTTCAATCACCATCACTCTTTTGTGAGAGCTTGCGGTGGAATGTAGACGGTCGATGGCATCAGTAGCAATACTTACCGCCGAGTCGAAACCAAAAGAGATGTCCGTGCCCCAAATATCATTATCAATGGTTTTAGGAACAGATACGATGTTAACTCCCATTGCAGCAAACTTGGCTGCAGTCTTCTGCGTTCCATTTCCACCAATACAAACGACACAATCCAGTCCAATTTCATGGATATTCTGAAGAATTAAAGACGGTTTGTCAACATCCGAAACAACGCCTCCTTTTTTGAAAGGCTTCTCGCGAGAGGTTCCTAACATCGTTCCACCCAAATTCAGCAGACCGGAAAGCGACTTGTCTGTAATAGATTCGACATCTTTAGTCAGCAAGCCCTGAAAACCGCTATGAATGCCTATCACTTCCATCCCATAATAATTGATGGCAGTTTTGCACACGCCACGAATGGTGGCATTGATACCGGGACAGTCCCCGCCGGATGTTAAGATTCCAATTCTCATTGTCGCATTTTTTAGTCTAAAACTCGGGTATTCTATGAAAGTCGTCAATTTTTAACGATTATTTCCGTCGTAAAGATAGAAAAAAAAGATAAATAAGTTACTTTTGCACGACTAAACATTATTATGTTAAAGCAGAAATGAATATTACAAAAATTATTAGTAAGACTTTCGATTCCCGTTTAAAACAGATAGACCTATATGCTAGCCAGGCTAGTGAGATACAACATCGTGTGTTAAGTCGCTTAATACACCAGGCCGCTCAGACTGAATGGGGAAGAAAGTACGATTACTCCTCTATCCGTAACTATGAAGATTTCCGAAAACGTGTTCCTATCCAAACATACGAAGAAATCAAACCTTATGTAGAACGTTTGCGAGCCGGGGAACAGAATCTGCTTTGGCCATCGGAGATACGCTGGTTTGCAAAATCCTCCGGAACGACTAATGATAAAAGTAAATTCCTTCCCGTCAGCAAAGAGGCACTGGAAGACATTCATTACAGAGGAGGAAAAGATGCGGCAGCTCTTTATTTCCGCATCAATCCGGATAGCCATTTTTTCTCCGGCAAGGGACTGATTCTCGGAGGTAGCCATAGTCCGAACCTCAACTCCAACCATAGTTTAGTAGGAGATTTATCCGCTATTCTGATTCAAAATGTGAATCCGCTTATCAATTTCATTCGTGTACCCAGCAAGAAAATTGCATTGATGAGCGAATGGGAAACCAAAATAGAAGCAATCGCCAACAGCACTATTCCGGTAAATGTGACAAGCTTGTCCGGCGTACCGTCGTGGATGCTGGTACTTATCAAACGTGTTCTTGAAAAGACAGGAAAACAGGCTTTGGAAGAAGTATGGCCCAACCTGGAAGTTTTCTTCCACGGTGGAGTGGCTTTCACTCCTTATCGTGAGCAATACAAGCAGGTGATTCAAACACCGAAGATGCATTATGTAGAGACTTATAATGCTTCGGAAGGATATTTTGGAACTCAAAACGACCTCTCCGATCCTGCCATGTTATTAATGATCGACTACGGAATCTTCTACGAATTTGTTCCGTTGGAGGAAGTAGGAAAAGAGAGTCCACGGGCTTACTGCCTTGAAGAAGTCGAGCTCAACAAGAACTATGCAATGGTTATTTCTACTTCTTGCGGTTTATGGAGATACATGATTGGGGATACGGTGAAGTTTACCAGCAAGAATCCCTATAAGTTTGTCATCACAGGAAGAACGAAGCATTTCATCAACGCATTTGGCGAAGAGCTGATTGTCGATAACGCTGAAAAAGGATTGGCAAAGGCTTGTGCCGAAACCGGAGCACAAGTTAGTGAATACACCGCGGCACCTGTGTTTATGGATGAGAATGCCAAATGCCGGCACCAGTGGTTAATAGAGTTCGCCAAGATGCCGGATTCTGTAGAAAAATTTGCAGCGATACTTGATGCCACACTGAAGGAGGTTAACTCCGATTATGAGGCGAAACGATGGAAAGATATAGCTCTGCAACCATTGGAAGTAATCGTTGCCCGTGAGGGATTATTCCATGATTGGCTGGCACAGAAAGGAAAGCTGGGAGGACAACACAAAGTCCCCAGATTAAGCAATACGCGCGAATATATAGAAACAATGTTAGCGCTGAATGACAGCATTCCTTCGGAAGAATAACCATACATAAAATGATTTCCTATAGGTTAGAAAAGTCAATATAGGGCGTAATCCGCCATTCCCAAGGTAAGAAACTACAGTTCCTAGGCAGGAAACTGTAGTTTCCAAAGTGGGACACTGCAATTTCCAAGGCAGGACACTACAGTTTCCATATAGGGAAACCGGAGTCTTTTCATAGACTTTAATGAAAACACCATAGACTTTTCTCCAGTAATATATTGTGTTGCAGATACTTTATCTGCAACCTATCTGCAACAGGTATCTGCAACGCCATAACAATCTGTTTATTAATAGACTATCTTCGTTTTGTTGCAGATGGCAGATGTTTTATACTTTTCAACTTTATAGAGAGGTTGGGCTTTGGCACTTCCTCGTCAGAGAATGACCATCTTCCCTCATGTAAAATTACCGGGCATCGACTATTATTCCTCCCCCTAATAGCAAACCGTCTCTGTAGAATGCAGCAGCTTGTCCCGGAGCAATGGCGGTTAAAGGCTCATGAAGTTGCACATGCAGTAGATGATCTGGTGTAATGGTAATCGTAGCATGGTTTTCCTGTTTGCGATACCGTATTTTCACAATGATGTCAGAATGCCCTAAAGTACGCTCCTGATTGACAAGATTCCAGTCTTTCAACCACATTTCTGTTTTCTCCAGAGCTGAAAGAGAAGCTAATACTACTTCGTTCTTTTCAGGATTAATCTCTTTCACAAATACGGGACGGTTCAAATGAATGCCCAAGCCACGTCTCTGTCCAATGGTATAAAAAGGATAACCCTCATGCCAGGCAATAAAATCTCCCTTTTCATCGACAAACCTTCCTCGTTTCACTTTATTGAGTCCTGCCTGATTGCTTCCAACCAATACTTGCCAATCTCCAACCAATGCTTGATTCTCCCCCATCATCTGCTCTTCTTCTGCCAATGCCTCACTATTTTGAGCCAACCAGTTTTTCAGAAAAGTCCGATAGTCCATTGGGCAAAAACAAACGCCTATACTATCCTTTTTAGTTGCCACCTTCCGGAACCCATGTTCCGCAGCCCAAACACGAGCTTCCACTTTCGTAATATCCCCCATCGGCAACAACATCCTGCAAAGAATATCTTGTTTCAATCCCCATAGAAAGAAAGTTTGATCCTTATCCGAGTCGGCAGCGTATGTTATATAAAAGGTATTATTTAGTTGTATATTCTGTGCATAATGCCCGGTAGCGATATAGAAAACACCCATTTCATCGGCAATTTTAGCAAGCAGAGGCCATTTCAGGTAATTATTGCATAATGTACAAGGGACTGGAGTCCGTCCTGCCAGATACTCCTGCACAAAATATTCAATAATCTGTTTACTGAATATTTCACGGGCATCGTATGTTACATGCCGTATTCCTAAACGTTCTGCCAAATTACGGGCATCTTCCAGATACTCTGTCGAGCCATTCAATTCATAAAAACGGAAGGTTACTCCGATCACTTCATAACCGGCTTCCAGCAATCGCATAGCAGCAACAGAACTATCTGTACCGCCGCTCATTCCAAGCAATACTCGTTTGTTTTCCTCCATCATGCTGCAAAATTAAGTATTTTCCCGTATCTTTGTCTGTTAAAGCCTAAAAGAGAATGAAAGAGAGACCAACTAACGGACAAGTTATAATCGTTTTCACAGAGCATCCGATACTCGGCATATTGCTGATTCCCTATATTGCGGAAAGGCTGGACGATGGTACCTTGCAATTGGTAGAACAAGCATTTCACGCCTCTCCCGAAGCTATGAGCAAGATGAGTGAGGCAGAAAGACAAGCTATTCATATCGCCTCTTATTATACAGAGAAGCATCTAATGAGTGTCTACTCCCGCGAAAAAATAGTATCGCGTTTTTTACATAAATTATCCGAAGATCCAGAACGAATAAAGAATGATATCCGTCCATCTATCGAAAAGAAACTGTTGGAGATGCTGGTACTGATACGGGACAACGGACTGCCTTTTTATCAGAAACAAGCCGGCAGTAAAATACTATACGCCCATCATGCCTATCACATAAATCCTCATAATGCAGAAATTCGTGTAACGTTTCATGTTGACAATAAAACGTTTCGTTATCAGTTGCAGTGCTATTATGAAGGACAGCCATTCTCTTTAAGTGAGTTGAAACCTGTGGTTGTACTGACATCCGCACCAGCCACGTTATTATTGGGAATGGAGCTATACTTCTTTCCGCACATTGAAAGCGCACGCATCTTACCTTTTACAAAGAAAAGATCGATCAGCGTAGACGCTTCCCAAATTGAAAAATACATAGATAACATTGTTATCCCGATTGCTCGTTATCATGAAATCGAGACTCACGGTTTGAGTATAATGGAAGAGAAATGCCCCTGTGAAGCAATTCTCTCATTCGAAGATACCACGTACAACGGACAAGCATTGCAGCTTGGTTTCCGTTATGGAGATCAGACATTTACACCGGATAGTGCCCTTGAAATGAAAAAAATCATTTATCGGAAAACATCCGGTGAAATCTTCTTTTTTCGCCGGAACATTACTGCTGAAGAACAAGCCGTTCAGCTCTTAACGGATGCAGGCCTGCGACAACTCAATGATACACATTTCAGCCTATCCCCTGAAGCTCCGGAGAAAACGATCGTCGAATGGATCAATAACCATCGGGAGATGTTGCAGCAGTCCTTCCATCTCACCAGCAATATGGGAAACACACCTTATTGCCTGGACGAGATACGCATCGAGCAAAGTTGCGACGATGAGGTCGACTGGTTTGAATTGCACATCACCGTTGTTATCGGCAATCTGCGTATTCCTTTTTCACGCTTCCGCAAACATATCCTGGAGGAAAAGAGAGAATATCTGTTACCTGATGGCCGCATGATTCTCCTGCCAGAGGAATGGTTTAGCAAATATGCGAATTTACTAGAGATGGGAATTCAAACGGAAAAAGGAATCCGCTTGAAACATACATTTGTAGGTGCCGCACAGACCGCCTTAGGTGAAGAGGAATTAAAGAAATTTCCGGTGAAGCAACAGATACAAAATATTGCCGTACCCAAAAACCTCAAAGCAACGTTACGTCCCTATCAGCAGAAAGGATTCTCATGGATGGTACATTTGCATAAACAAGGATTTGGCGGATGCCTGGCAGATGACATGGGGCTTGGGAAGACACTCCAAACTCTTACTCTATTACAGTATATATATAAACCATCTACCCCCAGACAACCGGCTACCCTGATCGTTGTCCCCACATCGCTACTTCATAACTGGCGACGGGAAGCCAAACGCTTTACAGCACTCTCGATGGCGGAATACAACAACACCATGGCTATAGACAAGGAACAACCGGAAAAATTCTTCGGTCATTTTCACTTGATCTTTACGACGTATGGCATGATGAGGAATAACATTGATATACTCTGTTCATACCGTTTCGAATACATCGTGCTCGATGAAAGCCAGAATATCAAAAATAGCGAATCGCTCACCTTCCGGTCAGCCATTCGACTACAAAGTAAACACCGGCTTGTACTTACTGGCACTCCCATCGAAAACTCATTAAAGGACCTGTGGGCTCAATTTCACTTTATACAACCAGACTTACTGGGTACGGAAAATGCTTTCCAAAAGCAGTTTATAATGCCGATTCGTCAGGGGAATGCCCGTGCAAAAGTATTATTGCAACAACTGACAGCCCCATTTATTCTCCGTAGAAGCAAGAAAGAGGTAGCTCCGGAACTTCCGGCACTTACCGAAGAGACCATCTACTGCGACATGACTGAAGAGCAGAATACTTGTTACGAACAGGAGAAAAACAGCCTGCGCAACATCCTTCTTCAGCATCCTCAAAGTACCGACAGGCTTCATTCGTTTAGTGTATTAAATGGCATCTTACGTTTACGACAACTATCTTGCCACCCGCAACTTATCCTTCCCGACTATACCGAAACATCCGGAAAAACGGCACAGATAATCGAAACATTCGATACGCTACAGAGCGAAGGCCACAAAGTTTTAATTTTCTCCTCATTCGTCAGACATCTGGAGGTGCTCGCCGAAGCTTTCCACGAACGGGGTTGGAAATATGCCTTATTAACAGGATCGACCAACAACCGTCCTTCCGAAATCGCCCATTTCACCGATCAAAAAGACGTCCAGGCATTCCTGATTTCACTAAAAGCAGGAGGCGTGGGACTTAATCTGACTCAAGCCGACTATGTATTTATCATAGACCCCTGGTGGAATCCTGCCGCCGAATCGCAGGCGATCGCCCGCGCCCATCGTATCGGGCAGGACAAGCAAGTAATTGCTTACCGCTTCATTACCCAAAACAGTATCGAAGAAAAGATTCTTCACCTACAAGATGAGAAACGGAAACTGGCAGAAACATTTGTTGCCGATAGTGAGCCATTGCCTATGTTAAGCAACGAGCAATGGGTAGACCTGCTCTAATAATACATAAACTCGCAATCTATCACAGAGGCGTGTAAAATGTATTATTTCATCGTATTCCTGAATTTTTTTATCCATATACTCTTATTTTATCCGGTTATCTTTGCCATTGTGAAAATTATAAATAACCCGAAATAATAAACGTATGAAAAACAGGAGCATTATCTACCTATTACTATTTGGTATTTGCAGCATGTTGGCAATCATGCAATCGTGCCAGAAAACAGATGACCTGGAAGCAGACATCAATTCTCTGAAAGACCGTGTCGCTGCTTTGGAAAAAGCAACGGAAGGACTGAATACTTCATTTGCCAGTCTGCAAGCCCTTATGCAAAAAAACAAAGTCATTATCGGAATTACTCCGACTAAAGATGGTCTGGGATATTTGCTGGAACTTAGTGACGGAACAAGCATTAAAGTCATGGAAAGTGAAGCAGTACAGGCGTCTGTCCCTGAATTTTCCGTAGACGAAGAAGGCTACTGGATATATAAAACAAGTAATGATACCGATTTCAAATATCTGCCAGGAGCCGATGGAGAGAAAGTATCAGCATGGCCCCGTGATGAAGAAGGCAATGTGGTGGCAACTCCATTAATCAGCGTATCTTCCAGTGGATATTGGCAAGTGAGCTACGATAATGGACAAACGTATACAAGCTTAGGAACTAAGGCCGAAGGTGGAAGTCAGGGAGGAACCAGTATATTCAGTAAGGTAGAATATAATGAAGCAAACCATACTTTCTCATTCACATTATCCGATGGAGGAAAAACATATACCTTTCCGGTAGATGACACCTTTGGACTGATAATTTATGGTCTTAATGATGCCAACAGCGAACAAGCTGTGCAGGTTTTCGCCCCCAATGAGAATCATAAGGAATATAAAGCAGAACAGAATGACGTACAACAAGCCGTAGTACAAGCTCCCAAAGGATGGAATGTTCTTTTATCCGAGAACTTGTTAACTATCACACCACAAGCAACTGCGACAAAGGATGTGGAAGAAACTATTAAAATTGTACTGACTTCATCAAAGAATTATATCCGTATTGTATCTATTGAAGTTAAACAACTTTCCAGCGAAGCCGGAGCAGAAGCCTGGCAGCAGTTTGTTAACGCTGACCAACAGAATGTGTTATTAGACTTTTCATACGCCGGCTATAAGTATGGTGAAATGGCTCCTCCCGAAATAGAAACGCTAACAGCGCAAGGATATAAAGTATACGATGTTACAGATCCCAAATATGGAGCTATCCCCAACGACGGCAAATCTGACAGAGCAGCTTTCATGAAGGTATTGGAAGAAATAGCAAGTGAAACAAAGCAAGAAGACCTCAATATGACCGACCGATATATCAAGGAAAATGCTAAAGCTATTATCTACTTCCCCGAAGGAAATTATATCCTGCAAGATGAGGATTCTAAAGATCGCAGAATTCGTATATCAATGAGTGATATTGTTTTAAAAGGAGCCGGAAGAAACAAAACAACACTCGAAATGACTGCTGCAAATAATTCTCCGAAACCAACAGAAGAAATGTGGAATGCTCCTGTCATGATGGAGTTCAAACACAATACAGGATTAAAAGAATCAATAGGTGTTATCACTGAAGATGCTCCCATAGGCAGCAGAACCATAACGGCCAGTTTAACCGGAGTAAGCGCAGGCAGTTGGGTATGCCTTGTATTGGAAAATACGGATGACAATGTAATTAACTCCGAATTATATCCACACAAATGGGAAGATATTAAGATACAGCAAGGCGGTACTCCCAATATCAAGACAAAAGGGATTCAGATATACGAATATCATCAGATTGAGAAAATCAACGGTAACAATGTTATCCTCAAAGAGCCTATCATGCATGCCATCAATAAAGACTGGGGATGGAAAGTACACAAGTTTGCAAACTATGCCAATGTTGGTGTAGAAGATCTTACATTCAAAGGACATGCCAAAGAGAAGTTCATTCATCACGGCTCTGACATTGACGATGGTGGTTTTAAGCTCATCGATTTTGTGCGTCTGACCAATTCGTGGATGCGCCGGGTTAATTTTGAGAGTGTTAGTGAAGCCATGTCAATCACAAGTTCTGCCAACTGTTCTGCTTATGACATCACTATTGGCGGTAATCGTGGACACGCCTCTATCCGTTCACAGGCTTCTTCCCGTATCTTTATTGGAAAAGTAACTGAAAACAGCAATGGCTACACACTTAGAAAAGGAGAAGGTGAAAGCACATTGATGGAATATAAAACGAACGTTGGACAATATCACGCTTGCGGTGTTTCAAAGCAAAGTATGGGTGCTGTAATATGGAATGTTAGATGGGGAGATGATTCTTGCTTTGAATCACATGCCACACAGCCACGTGCAACACTAATCGACTGCTGTTCCGGTGGTTTCATGCATTGGAGACAAGGAGGAGACTCTGCTCAAATGCCTAATCACATGGAGAATTTGACAATATGGAATTTCTCTGCAACAAATATCCAAACAGATCCGGACATCGATACAGAAGGTAAATTTACTTGGTGGGATGGCAATGGCTTTTGGTGGAAATTTATGCCTCCTATCATTGTCGGTTTCCACGGAAATTTAGAATTCGACGCTACTCAAATGAAACGAGTCGAAAGTATCGGAAATCTTGTGGAACCATATTCACTCTATGAGGCTCAATTACGTAAACGTTTGGGATATGTTCCTTCCTGGCTATCCTCTTTAAAATAATAACTTTAAAACAATATAATCATGAAAAAAGTATGGAGTATGTTCATGTTATTGGCTGTATGCCTGGTAGCATGTACCAACATTGACGATTTGGAAGATGATGTAGACGCACTGAAAAAGCGCGTTACCGCACTCGAAACACAAGTACGTGATATAAATAGTAATACTGAAGCTCTTCGCGAACTTTATAATGAAGGAACATTTATTACTAATATAGAGGAAAAGTCTGATTCTTACACACTCACTTTGAGCAATGGAAAGACAGTAAATCTATATATGAAAAACGATAATAACCTGTTATGCCCTATTATCGGTATTGATTCAGAAGGCTACTGGACTGTTCTTTACAACAAAAATGAAACTCCGGAGCGTCTGACTGTAAACGGACAACCTGTGAAAGCTAATGGAGAGAGTGGCAAGACTCCTACATTCAATGTAGATAGTGAAGGTTACTGGCAGGTTAGCTATGACGGAGGAAAGAATTATAGTTATATATACAAAGAAGGAACTAATGACAAAGTCAGCGCAACCGGTGACGGTTCTGCTCCGACAGAAGACAAAAACTTCAAGAGTGTAACAGTAGAAAACAACGAACTGGTCTTAGTACTTGCAGGTGAGGATGCTCCAACCATACGTATCCCTATCGTTCGTGATTTCGAATGTAGTTTTGCAGCCGAAGATTTAAAACAAGTACAGGAGTTTTCGGCAGGTGAAGTGAAAGAGTTTACCATGACCGTGAGAGGAGTAGAAAATACAATGATTACTGCTCCCGAAGGATGGAGTGCTAAATTCTCTAAGGAAGCTGGAAAAGAAAATGTATTGGTTGTTACTGCCCCTGCATCAAGCGCAAAGATGATGACTCGTGCAACAGCTGATAACAGTACTGATATTGCGGTATTGGCAACAAGCGGAAAGTATGCTATGATTGCAAAGATTCAGGTTAAAGTTATAGATACCCCACAATCCAAAGACTTCTACACAGAGTATAATACAAATGGGAATATTACTATTGGAAATGTTTCTATAACAAAAGGAGCAAATGAAGCTATATTATTAGATGGCTCTGATGAGAGTGCTTCTAATATCAGAAACCTAATCCATCAAAAGACAGAACAAACTGTTATTTTCTTGGAAAAGGGAGCTTATGATTTTAACACACCATCCATTGCTGAAATCACAGGAACAGTTGTTATAATCGGAAGATATAGTGACAGTAAACCTATACTGAAACCAGAGCTTTTGTGGAAACTCAAATCTGGTAAATTGATATTCAAAAATATACAATTAGACCTAACTAAAATTGATGCTAGTGGAGGTAATAATAAGTATATGTTCTGTAATGCAGATGCTACTGCAGATTTTGAAGACTTTGTGTTCGAAGACTGTGAAATAACTAATATTCAAAAGAACTTTTATTATAACAATGTAGCAACTTATACAATCAAGAATATTTATGCAAAGAATTCACGTTTCCAATTAAATACTACAGTAGATGGTATTCTAATATTCAATATCTACAAAACAACACACTTAGACGCAATGCAAATGTTTACTTTTGAAAATAACATTGTATACAATAAAACATCTGTTGCCGGACAGATTCTTTCATGGGATAACAAGATTGTACAAACCCCCGACCAGCAACAAATAAAAGTATCCTTCTGTAATAATAGCATTGTAAACTATGTAGGGAAGAACTATCATCTAAAATTCTACGATGCTACAAAGATGACGATCTCGAAAAATATTTTCTATGCAGATCCCAACATGAATAGTGACGCTACAATGTGTGGTATTTATAAAACAGAAAGTACTCCAGAATTCGATGTGAAAGATAATATAGCATATGGACTTACCGAAACAAATAAATGGAATAGTTTTGGCGCAACAGTTAAGCCTACCAACCCAATCGAAGAACAATTACTTCGCCTGACAAATAGTCCGTTCACTTCAATGGATTTGGATAAAGGCATCTTTATACCAGACAATGCATATACAGGATTCGGGTCTACTATTAACCAATAAACTATAAACTCACGTTTCTCAATACAAAAAAGGATGCCCTACAGGTATCCTTTTTTTGTATATTGCACTATCATAGTGCAATTTCAGCTAAAGCCACATCTTTTCCCCCACCACCTTGCAGAAAAACTTTTTTAATTTATCTTTGCATCCAAAACAACCCTACATGAAATACAAACTTATCGTGCTCGATCTTGACGGCACACTCACCAACTCTAAAAAGGAAATCACTCCCCGCAACAGGGAAACTCTGATACGTATGCAAGAGCAAGGAATACGACTGGTATTAGCTTCCGGTCGACCTACTTATGGTATTGTGCCATTAGCTAATGAGTTACGTATGAATGAATTCGGTGGATTCATCCTGTCCTATAACGGAGGAGAAATCATTAATTGGGAAACACAGGAGATGGTATATGAAAATGTGTTGCCTAATGAAGTTGTTCCAGTGCTCTACGAATGTGCCCGTACCCATCAACTAAGTATATTAACCTATGACGGAGCAGAGATAATAACCGAAAACTCTCAAGATCCATACGTATTAAAAGAGGCCTTTCTCAATAAAATGGCAGTTCGGGAGACAAATGACTTCCTGACAGACATCACGCTTCCCGTAGCCAAATGCCTCATCGTAGGAGATGCCGATAAACTGATTCCACTTGAAGCCGAACTTTGTCTCCGGTTACAAGGTCGCATTAATGTTTTCCGTTCAGAACCCTATTTTCTCGAATTAGTCCCGCAAGGTATCGACAAGGCTCTTTCTTTGGCCGTCCTGTTAAAAGAAATAGGAGTAGCGCGTGAAGAAGTTATAGCCATAGGTGATGGATATAATGACCTATCCATGATTAGGTTTGCAGGACTGGGGATTGCCATGGGAAATGCTCAAGAACCTGTAAAGAAAGCAGCAGATTACATCACTCTAAGTAACGAAGAAGACGGTGTAGCAGAAGCAATCAAGAAGTTTTGCAATCAACAATAGCCAAACATTTACTGGTGTAGTGTACTGAATAAGTTGACACTTCTCAAATTCGAAATTCACATGGAAGAAT